>ERZ780207.14-NODE-14-length-222082-cov-10.993019_pt1 | contig 222082 bp, 243 predicted proteins | sample MGYA00510977_ERZ780207 | MGnify/ENA primary metagenome ERZ780207 (study PRJEB29588, sample SAMEA2151383) | human gut metagenome | biome: human gut; feature: human-associated habitat; material: faeces | place: Denmark | collected 2008/2010 ...
CCACACACTTGATTTATGACGTATCGTGTGCAAGTTATATGCCGTCAGATGCAAAAGGTCGGTGCAGTAAATCACCGTTCAAGCGAAGCGCGTTTGATTAACTGCACCGTAACAGGCTTTGCAGATGACGGCATTTACTTGCACTAGATAAAGGAATTATGAAAGTGTGTGTCATAGACTGACATCTCGGCTTAAGTGTATGTCTGTTGAATGTACACAAAATTGGAGCCGAAAAAAGATATCTTACAAATTTACGCAATTCTTACAAGGTGTTTCGATATTTATATATGTCAAATTCACTATAACAGATTAATTAATCTACATATGAAAGAGCGAAGTCTGAGTAATTTATTAAAAAAGTACTTGAAAATATTTCGCCTATCGTGTAGGATTAGTTATAGATACATGACTGACGGAAATGCATATTTATTGCAGGTAGAATTAACTACAGGAAATGTATCTGGCTATTTTGGTCGACCGTCTGGGCAATTTTTATAATTGTTCAGGCTTTTTTATTATTATATACATATTTGGATATAATTTTTAGATTATTATGTGTGATTATGGTATCAAAATAGCATTTCAAAGGAATTCTATTATCAGACAAAACATTTGCAAGGAGGATTATCAGAATGGAGTCAATCTCAATTGAAAAAGAACTTAAAGAAAACTCATATCCTGGAAGAGGTATCATTATCGGAAAAAGTCCTAATGGAAAATATGCAGTAACAGCATACTTTATTATGGGACGAAGTGAAAACAGCCGAAACAGAGTTTTTGTAGAAGATGGAGAGGGTATCAGAACACAGGCATTTGATCCATCTAAATTAAGTGATCCAAGCTTAATTATCTATGCACCTGTAAGAGTATTAGGAAATAAGACAATTGTAACAAATGGTGACCAGACTGACACAATCTATGAATTAATGGATAAACAGCAGACATTCGAGCAGTCACTCAGAACAAGAGAATTTGAGCCTGATGCTCCAAACTATACACCAAGAATTTCAGGTATTATGCACGTTGAAAATGGTGAATATAATTATGCAATGTCAATTCTTAAGAGCAACAATGGTAATCCTGATGCATGTAACAGATACACATTTGCTTATACTAATCCTGTATCAGGTGAGGGACATTTCATTCACACATATAAATGCGATGGTAATCCATTACCAAGTTTCGAAGGCGAACCAAAATTAGTTGCAATTAAGGATGATATGAATGAATTTGCAAATGATTTATGGACATCTTTAAATGAAGATAATAAAGTATCTTTATTTGTTAGATATATAGATATTGAAACAGGTAAATACGAAAGTGTTATTATAAATAAGAACAAATAAAGAAGAAAGGTATGGTTTAAAAAATGAAAGAACTTGAATTAAAATATGGTTGTAACCCAAACCAGAAACCATCAAGAATATATATGAACGAAGGCGAACTTCCTATCGAAGTTTTAAGTGGCAAACCTGGTTATATTAATTTTCTTGACGCATTTAATGGCTGGCAGTTAGTAAGTGAACTTAAGAAAGCTACAGGAATAGCAGCAGCTACATCATTTAAGCATGTTTCTCCAGCAGGTGCAGCAATAGGACTTCCTTTAAGTGAAGTTGAAAGAAAAATCTACTGGGTGGATGATCTTGATGTTGAATTCACTCCACTTGCAAATGCATACGCAAGAGCAAGAGGTGCTGACAGAATGTCATCATTTGGTGATTTCATCGCACTTTCAGATGTATGTGATGTTGCAACAGCATTACTTATAAAGAGAGAAGTTTCAGATGGTGTTATTGCTCCAGGATATGAACCTGAAGCTTTAGAAATTCTAAAGGAAAAGAAAAAAGGTAATTATAACGTAATTAAAATTGATCCTGAATACAAACCAAATCCAATCGAACACAAAGAAGTATTCGGTGTTATATTTGAGCAGGGAAGAAATGAACTTGTAATAGATGATGATTTTCTTGGAAATATCGTTACAGATAATAAAGAGATTCCTGAATCAGCTAAAATTGATTTAATTATCTCATTAATTACATTAAAATATACACAGTCTAATTCAGTATGCTATGCAAAAGGTGGACAGGCTATAGGAATTGGTGCTGGTCAGCAATCAAGAATACATTGTACAAGACTTGCAGGCTCTAAGGCTGATAACTGGTTCTTACGTCAGTCTCCAAAGGTTCTTGAATTACCTTTTATTGACGGTATAAGGCGTGCTGACAGAGATAATGCAATCGATTTATACATCGGTGAAGATTATATGGATGTACTCGCTGATGGCGAATGGGAGAAAATCTTCAAAACTAAACCTGAAGTATTTACAAGAGAAGAGAAAAGAGCATGGCTTGATAAGATGCAGGACGTAGCACTTGGTTCTGATGCATTCTTCCCATTTGGAGATAATATTGAAAGAGCACATAAGAGTGGTGTTAAATATGTAGCTCAACCTGGTGGTTCAATTCGTGATGATAATGTAATTGATACATGCAATAAATATAATATGGCAATGTGCTTCACAGGACTTAGATTATTCCATCACTAATATAAAACATTTAAAAAGTTATTATGTATGTGCAAAGTTTGAGTTAATAACAAGTAAATAATACAAGTAAAAACATTTGCTTATCATTAAAGGATATTAAAATTCTGTTTATAGGTTTTAGTATCCTTTTTTACTTACCAGGAAATTTCGTTAAAATTGTCCTTGTAAGTAAAAAACGCTCCGCGAGGATCGCACTGCGTCGGAACAGAAAATGTTACTATAGCAACCCGCCGCAGGCGGAGAATGTCGCTTGCGACATTCTTTATTCTTATATTTTATCAGATAAAATGTCGTAAAAATGGCATAGAATATAGCGAAAGATAAACTATTTTTTCCATTTATAAAATTTTTTTAAAAAAGTTCTTGCATTTTTACGAAGTTAGTGTTATATATGTAATAGAACAGTGAAACAGAGATGAATCTTATCAATTAGATTTGTTTTGAATCAAGAATCTGTTATGTTCTGTCAGGTTCTTACAAAATGTAATATTTTTTGATACCTGATAAATTCATTATAGAAGGGAGATAATCTTATGAACATTAGTAAATTTACTCAGAAATCAATCGAAGCAGTACAAGGCTGTGAGAAAATTGCATATGAATTCGGTAACCAGGAAATCGACCAGGAACATTTACTTTATAGTCTGTTAATATCTGAAGACAGCCTTATTCTTAAATTGATTGAAAAAATGGATATAAATAAAGATTACTTTGTTAATCGAGTTAAGGAAGCTCTTGAGAAAAAAGTTAAAGTTCAGGGTGGAGATTTACGAATCAGTAATGATTTAAATAAGGTATTAATAAGTGCTGAAGATGATGCTAAGGCAATGGGAGATGAATACATTTCCGTTGAACATTTGTTCTTAAGCCTTATAAGATATCAGAATAAAGGAATTAAAGAAATTTTTAAGGAATTTGGAATTAATAAAGAACGATTTCTTCAGGCTTTAGCTACTGTAAGAGGTAATCAGAGAGTTACTTCTGATAACCCGGAAGCTACTTATGATACTCTTAGTAAATATGCTACTGATTTAGTAGAACGTGCAAGAGAGCAGAAATTAGATCCTGTTATCGGTAGAGATAATGAAATTCGAAATGTTATTAGAATTTTATCAAGAAAGACTAAAAATAACCCTGTACTTATCGGTGAACCAGGTGTCGGTAAAACAGCAGCAGTAGAGGGACTTGCACAAAGAATTGTCAGAGGCGATGTACCTCAGGGCTTAAAGGATAAGAAAGTATTTGCACTTGATATGGGTGCATTAGTTGCAGGTGCGAAATACAGAGGTGAATTTGAAGAAAGACTTAAAGCTGTATTAAATGAAGTTAAGAACAGCGAGGGACAGATTATCCTGTTTATTGATGAACTGCATACAATTGTTGGTGCTGGTAAATCAGATGGTGCTATGGATGCAGGCAATATGTTAAAACCAATGCTTGCCAGAGGTGAACTTCATTGTATAGGTGCAACAACACTTGATGAATATAGAAAATATATTGAAAAAGATCCTGCACTTGAAAGACGTTTCCAGCCTGTTATGGTTGATGAGCCATCAGTTGAAGATACTATTTCAATATTAAGAGGTCTTAAAGAAAGATATGAAGTATATCATGGTGTTAAGATTACTGACTCAGCATTAGTAAGTGCAGTCACATTATCTGACAGATATATTTCAGACAGATTTCTTCCCGATAAAGCAATTGACTTAGTCGATGAAGCCTGTGCATTAATTAAAACTGAATTAGATTCATTACCAACAGAACTTGATGAATTAAAACGTAAAGTTATGCAGATGGAGATTGAAGAAACTGCATTAAAGAAAGAAGATGACAGACTTAGTAAAGAACGTCTAGAGGCACTCCAGAAAGAACTCGCCGAATTACGTGATGAATTCAAAAATGGTATGGCAAAATGGGAAAATGAAAAATCAAGTGTAGATAATCTTTCTAAAATCAGAGAGAAAATCGAAGATATCAATAACCAGATTCAGGTTGCTGAAAGAAATTATGACCTTGAAACTGTTGCAAAATTAAAATATGGTGAATTACCTGCACTTAATAAGAATCTTGAACAGGAAGAAGAAAAAATAAAAAACCAGAAACTTACTCTTGTTCATGAGGCTGTTACCGACGAAGAGATTGCAAAGATTGTTTCGCGCTGGACAGGAATACCTGTAGCTAAACTTACAGAATCAGAGAGAAATAAGACATTACATCTAGATGATGAACTTCATAAAAGAGTAATTGGTCAGGACGATGCAGTAGAAAAAGTTACAGAGGCAATTATCCGTTCAAAAGCAGGAATAAAAGATCCATCTAAACCAATCGGTTCATTCCTATTCCTTGGACCAACAGGTGTAGGTAAGACAGAATTGGCCAAATCACTTGCTGCAAATCTTTTTGATAATGAAGCTAATATGGTCAGAATCGACATGAGTGAATATATGGAGAAATATTCAGTCTCTCGTTTAGTTGGAGCTCCTCCAGGATATGTAGGATATGATGAAGGCGGCCAGCTTACTGAAGCAGTAAGAAGAAAACCTTATTCAGTTGTTCTGTTCGATGAAATTGAAAAAGCTCATCCTGATGTATTCAATATCCTGTTACAGGTATTAGATGACGGCCGAATCACTGACTCTCAGGGCAGAACTGTTGACTTTAAAAATACTATCCTAATAATGACATCTAACTTAGGTTCGTCATATCTGCTTGATGGTATAAATGAAGATGGTACAATTAATCCTGAAGCGGCAGCCAAGGTTGAAAATGAACTTAAGAGTCATTTCAGACCTGAATTCATTAACCGTCTTGATGAAATTATTATGTTTAAGCCATTGACTAAGGAAAATATTTCAGGAATTATAGATATTCTCATCAATAATCTTAACAAGAGAATAGCTGACAGAGATTTATCAATAAGTCTTACAGACAGTGCTAAACAGTTTATAGCAGACAACGGTTATGATCCTGTATATGGTGCAAGACCACTTAAGAGATATTTGCAGAAGAATATTGAGACAATGGTAGCTAAGGAGATTCTTAGTGATAAATTAGATGCTGGTGACCATATCATAGTAGATTTTGAAAATAATGGTCTGATAACAAGAATTGAACATTAAGGATTGAATAGTTAATTTTATCTTTCCGGATGTATAATTTCAAAGTTAAGTATTAAACATTAAAATATGTAAGCTTTCCGGTTTAGTGAATTATCCTATACCGGAAAGTTTCTATTTTTCTATAGAACATATCATCTGGATTTAAATCTTTTTTCTATTTTCTTTAATAATATTAATAAAAATAGTTTCTGCGATTGCAACGTCTTTTATATACTTCATTTGTAAAAAGAACATTTACAATATCCCTAAGCCATCTTGTATCTGTACATTTTTTAGCATATTTACAGTTGCAGCAGGCTATTGAACAAATGTCACTGCATTTTTTCATAAACATAATCTTATCAGGACATTCATCATATATCATACTTCCGTTGTAATCTAATTTATCACATTCCTGTTCGATTATATATTTTAATTCGGCAATTTCATTAGGAAATAATGTATTAAGATATTCCAAATCCATATTATTAGCATAATTACTGCGTGCTAAATTAATTACAGGATATTTCTCGTAATAAAGTGGAAGATTATTATTGCTCATATAATTCTCCGGTATATTTTTACTTTATTATATGATAAGATTATATTAAATTGCATATGTAAATTTTAGAAATTATGCATTGACAAGTATATCCGATTATGTTAAACTACTCTAGTGTGCCGCACAATGAGGTTATAAGTATAGTATTTATTTACTAACACCGAAATTGGCGAGTAATTGAAATAGGAGGTGCCATATGTACGCAATTATAGCAACAGGTGGTAAACAGTACAAAGTTTCAGAAGGCGATGTAATCAGAGTTGAAAAACTTGGTGTTGAAGCTGATGAAAAAGTTACATTTGATCAGGTTCTTCTTGTTAGTGATGCTGATGTTAAAGTAGGTAATCCTACAGTAGCTAATGCAAGTGTTGAAGCAACAGTTGTAGGCAACGGTAAAGCTAAAAAGGTTATCGTTTACAAGTACAAGAGAAAGACTGGATATCATAAGAAGAATGGTCACAGACAGGCATATACTGAAGTTAAGATTGACAAAATCAATGCTTAATTGGTAGTCTTATGATTAATGTAACAATTTATAAAGACTCCTCTGATCAATTTGTAGGATTTGAATTTGATGGACACGCAGAAGCTGATGAATATGGCAGAGACGTTGTTTGTGCCGCAGCATCTGTTTTATCTATTAATACAATTAATTCTATTGAAGAATTTACAGATGATGCATTTGAATGCAATTCTGATGAAGAATCAGGATATTTGATGTTTCGTCTAACAGAAGAATTGAGTAATGAGTCGAAAATTTTAATGAAATCTTTGGTGCGTGGTGTCAAAGATATTCAAAAAGACAACGAAAAATACATCAAAATAGTTTTCAAGGAGGTGTAAACTATGTTAAAAATGAACCTTCAGTTTTTTGCTCATAAAAAGGGTGTTGGATCTACAAAAAACGGTAGAGATTCAGAATCTAAGAGATTAGGTGCAAAAAGAGCAGACGGACAGTTTGTTAAAGCTGGTAATATTCTTTACAGACAGCGTGGAACAAAGATTCACCCAGGTGTGAATGTTGGACGTGGTGGAGATGACACATTATACGCTTTAGTTGATGGTGTTGTTAGATTTGAAAGAAAAGGTAGAGATAAGAAACAGGTTTCTATCGTTCCAGTAGCAGAATAATTATTTTAGGCTTCAAATCCTATGGTTTGAAGCCTTTTTTATTTAGAAAGGCATGGTGAAAACATGTTTGCAGATAGTGCGAAAATATTTATAAAATCAGGAAAAGGCGGAGACGGTCATGTAAGCTTCAGACGAGAATTATATGTTCCAAATGGCGGTCCTGATGGCGGCGATGGTGGTCGCGGTGGCGATATTATATTTATTGTAGATGAAGGCTTAAATACTCTTACTGATTTTAGACATATTAGAAAATATGTAGCACAATCTGGCGAAGAGGGTGGCAAAAGAAATCAGCATGGTAAAGATGGACAGGACCTTATCATCAAGGTTCCCCTCGGCACAATTATAAAAGATGATGAGTCAGGAAAAGTTATTGCCGATATGTCTGATGCTGATAAGAAAGTTATAGTTCTGAAAGGCGGAAGAGGTGGTAAGGGTAACCAGCACTATGCAACAGCTACAATGCAGGTTCCAAAATATGCACAGCCGGGACAGAAATCAATGGAGTTATATGTACGCCTTGAGTTAAAAGTTATAGCTGATGTAGGTCTTGTAGGATATCCAAACGTAGGTAAATCAACATTACTATCAAGAGTAACTAATGCCAGACCTAAAATTGCAAATTATCATTTTACAACCCTTAATCCTAACCTTGGTGTAGTTGATTTAGATGGTAATAAAGGCTTTGTAATTGCCGATATTCCGGGACTTATTGAGGGTGCTTCAGAAGGCATTGGTCTTGGTCACGAATTTCTAAAACACATTGAAAGAACCAAAGTTCTTATTCATATGGTTGATGCAGCATCAACCGAGGGAAGAGATCCTATTGACGATATTAATAAGATAAATGCTGAATTAAAAGCATATAATCCTGACTTAATGAATCGTCCGCAGGTAATAGCCGCTAATAAAATAGATGCAATTTATGATGGTGACGAAAGCATTGTCGATAAATTAAAGGCTGAATTTGAGCCAAAAGGTATTAAAGTATTTGGTATATCCGCTGTGGGTGGTAAAGGTCTTAAAGAGCTTTTATATGCTGTAAATGATATGCTTGAACAGATGGATAGTACACCCGTTGTATTTGAACAGGAATATTTTCCTGGACAATTTAGGGACAATCCTGATGACCCATATACAGTAGAAAAAGTAGAAGATGGTCTTTATTCAATAGAAGGACCAAGAATTGAGAAAATGTTAGGATATACTAATCTTGAAGCTGAAAAGGGATTCATTTTCTTCCAGAAATTTATGAAAGACAATGGTATCTTAGAAGAATTAGAAAATCTCGGTATCCAGGAAGGTGATACTGTTAAGATTTACGGTCACGAATTTGAATATTACAAGTAAGTAAAATTTAACAATAATAAATATATAGATTTATTATAAAGATAAGGTATCAAAAGTCCTTGTGGTGGTTATTGGTGTAAAACATCCTTTTGACACCATAATCGAAAAAAATTACAGAAATATCTTTTAGTTTACATAAATTAATTATGTAAACTAAAGTTCTATATAGAACGCAAAATATCTAAAAACAGAATGGAGGAAGTATTTTGACAAGTAGACAAAGAGCTTATTTAAGAAGTCTTGCAAGCACTATCCAGCCAATTTATCAGGTAGGCAAATCAATCGTAACTCCTGAATTAACAGCCGGAATAGATGAAGCACTTGAAGCAAGAGAATTAATAAAAATTAATGTTTTAAAAAATTGTATGGATACACCTATGAATGTTGCAAATATCATTGCCGAAAGAACACATTCTGAAGTCGTTCAGGTTATTGGTAAGAAAATTGTACTTTACAGACCATCTAAAACCAATCCCAAAATAGAATTGAAGTGATTATAATATATGAATACTCATAGCATATCAAATATTGGTATCCTTGGTGGAACACTTGATCCTATTCATATAGGACATACAATTATTGCACAGGCTGCATTAAATGAATTAAATCTTGATAAGATTCTGTTTATGCCCTCAGGCAATCCGCCTCATAAGGATATTAATAATATTACAAGTAATTTTCACAGAAAAAACATGGTAGAATTAGCCATAAAATCAAATGACAGATTTGTTTTTTCTGATTTTGAAATGAAGCGTACAGGATTCATCTATACATCAGATACATTGAAACTGTTAAGAGAACATACAAACGATAACCTATTCTTTATAATGGGTGCTGATTCACTTCTTGCTATCGAAAGCTGGCATAATCCTGATGAGATTTTTAGATACTGTACAGTATTAGTAGCTGACAGAGATTATCAATATATGCAAATCAAGGAACATATAGCTAAATTACAAGCAAAATATATGGCAAGAATTGAATTTGTAAAATCACCGGTTATTGGTATTTCTTCAAGTGATATAAGGAATTTAGTATATAAAAATAAGTCAATAAAATATCTTGTTGACGATAAGGTTGAAAGGTATATAATTGACAATAGATTGTATAAAAATGTATAAAAAATCAAGACATTGAAGAGACAATTTTATTTCAGGAAGGAATTACCAGATGAATAAAAATTTCAAAAACATTACGAAAGATTTAAAAAATTCATTAGATAAGGAACGATATGAACATACTATCGGAGTATCATATACATCAATCTGCCTTGCAATGAAATATGACGTAGATCTAGAGAAAGCAGAAATTGCCGGACTTTTGCATGATTGTGCCAAATGTATTACAGATGATAAAAAGTTAAAAAAATGTATTGAACACAATATAAGCATAAATGAAGCTGAGAAAGCAAAACCATCGTTATTACATGCTAAATTAGGTGCATTTATAGCAATGGACAAATACGGTATACAGGATAAAGAGATTATTAATGCAATCCTTAAACATACTACAGGCGGTCAGGAGATGACAATGCTTGAAAAGATTATATTTGTTGCAGATTATATTGAACCTAACAGAGATAAGGCTCCCAACCTTAAGGAAATACGAAAAACTGCATTCGAAGATATCGACAGGGCTGTATATCTAATTATTCGTGATACTCTTGAATATCTCAAGGAAACAAATAGCCCTATAGATAATCAGACTCAGAAAGCCTATGAATATTATAAGAAATTGAATAAAGATGAATAAAAGGAGTAGCCTTAATTATGACAATAACTGAAAAATTAAAAACAATTTATAATGCATTAGATGATAAAAAAGCTATTGATATAAAAATCATCGACATAAAAGATATCTCTGTACTTGCAGATTACCTCGTTATTGCCGGAGGTTCTAACAAAAGCCAGGTACAGGCTATGGTCGATTCAGTAGAAGAAGAGCTTGCCAATGATAAAGTTTACACAAATCATGTTGAAGGATACTCTTCAGCTAATTGGATATTATTAGATTATAGTGATATAATTGTACATGTATTCAATCAGGAAGACAGATTATTCTATGATTTAGAAAGATTATGGCAGGACGGAAATGTTGTTGATGTAGACTCACTTTAATTATATAAACAATAATTATTAGTATCAATTAAAACACAAAGCTACAACAAAAATAATAAATATAAAGATTTTTTAAGGTCCATATATTGTTCAGGATAACACTCATTATCCTGAACAATATATGGACCTTTTATATTCAATAACTACTTAATTATCTTAATATCTCATCATACGAACTAATCCTATGTATTTACCTATAATAGTACAGTTATCAACTATAATAGGTTCATATGTATCATTCTCAGGTTGTAAACGAATATGACCATCCTCTTTATAAAATGTCTTAACTGTGGCAGAATCATCTACAAGAGCAACCACGATATCTCCATTATCAGCACTTGTACATTCCTCCACAATAATAGTATCACCATCTAAAATACCAACATTAATCATACTTTCGCCCTTAACCTTTAGCATAAATGTAGTCTTATTATGAAGAAATTCAGCAGGAATAGGGAAATAATCCTCTATATTCTGAATTGCAAGAATTGGTTCGCCTGCAGCAACTCTTCCGACAATAGGAACATTAATAATCTCACATCTGGATGCATTAAATGAATCATCAACAATCTCAATAGCTCTTGGCTTAGTCTTATCTCTAATAATATATCCCTCTCTCTCAAGCGTCGCCAAATGAGAATGAACAGAAGAAGTAGACTTCAAATTAACTGCATTACAGATATCCCTTACAGTTGGTGGATAACCACGGTTAATAATCTCAGTCTTTATATAATCAAGTATTTCCTGTTGTTTAGTACTTATCTTACCATATTCCATATAAATAATTTACCTTTAACATATATATTATATGTCCCTTTCAATATAATTCCAGTTTCTTGTTGATAATAGCATTATAACATACTATCAAAAAATAATCAAACAAATGTTCGAAAAAATATTGACAAACACTTGTTCGTTATGTATAATACAGAATATAAGCAAGAACATTTGTTCTGTGTAGTAATGGATTAAATTTATATAAAACTAGAACAAATGAGAAGTACAAATATAATAATATATAATATCTATAAAAAGTACACCAAAATATGAAAGGATTAAAGGTGATAACAATGAGAGACACAAATAAAGCAACAATAAAATCTATGAACATTAAAAAAATACGTATAAAAAACATTTATTCCATAATACCTGTAGCCATTGTATTGGTTATGTTAATATTAATTCTCGTATTTTCCTTTACATTAAAAACTAATGCCAAAGAAAATAAAAAGAACAACAAAGTAAAATGTTATTCAAGTATATTGATTGAAGATGGCGATACACTTTGGTCAATTGCCGAAGAATATAAGCCATCTGATAGTATATCAACCAAATCTTATATTAAAGAAATTAAAGCAATAAATAGTCTGAGTTCAGACACAATTCATAGTGGTAATTACATCATTGTATATTATTACAATGATTAAATACTATTCATTATGTAATGATCAATGCCTGATATAATATTTGTTTGCATTACATATTTATTTTATGGGTTATTCTTCCTCTTTATTTCTTCGTAATGAGACCTCATTTCTTGCATTATAACGTCTGCGGTCCTCTATGGCAGCATAGTGCTTTCTGGTTGTATTAACGTCTTTGTGTCCAAGTACATCGGCAACTAAGTAGATATCTCCAGTTTCTTTATAAAGATTTGTGCCATACGTACTCCTGAGTTTATGAGGCGTTATATGTTTTAAAGTTGTTATTAAACCTGAATATTTCTTAACAAGATTTTCTACTGAACGAACACTAATTCTTTTATTTTGTAAAGATAAGAAGAGTGCATTTTCATGTCCAGCAACAGGTTTAATTGTATTTCTGTATTCAAGATAATTAAGCAAAGCTATTTCTACCTCATCTCCAAAATATACGATTGCTTCGTAACCACCTTTACGTCTGACTTTTATACCTGAATTTTTAAAATCTACATCATTAATATCTATACCTACACATTCTGAAACACGCATACCGGTTCCAAGTAAAAGTGTAAGTAATGCAGTATCACGTAGTTTGGTTTTATCATGATATTTCTTTTGCGATTTAGTAAGATTATCTCCTGATTCAACTTCATCAAGTAATCTTACAACCTCATCAGAATCAAGTCTGATAATTTCTGATTCGTGTAATTTAGGCATTCTGACCTTAGCTGCTGGATTATCTTCAATAATCTGATTGCAGAAGAAGTAGTTATAAAATGATTTTAAAGATGATAATTTTCTCTTAATTCCCTTTTCACGATTTGTATGTTCTGAACTATTTTTAGAATATACTTTCAGATAATCCAGATATTCTTCGATATCATCAACCGTTATTTTATTTAATATATCTATTGAAAAATGATTTATTTCAATATCAGCATATGCAGGATTAGTATCTTTAATGTAATTAAAAAATACACCTAAATCATATGCATAAGCAATACGTGTTCTTGATGATGTTGTATATTCAATACCTCTAAAGAAAGTCATACAGAATCGTGGTAATTCCTTTAACATTTCACGAAGTTTTAAGTCATTATTTATATTAATCTGGTCGTGATAATTTCTTGTAGTTGTCTTAGTATTAGCAGTCGTTTTGGTATTAACTGTTTTAGTGTTAATTTCTTTAGGATTAGCTTTATTAGAATTATTTGTATCAGAAATATCTATATTATTACTAGAATTATTATTACTAGAAATATTATTAGATGAATTTTTCTTAGAATTTGGCATTTGTAATATTCCACCCTTCAATTTTACTATCGACAATCGCTCCGAACATACGTTCTTTAACGCCTGGATTGTCATGATTAAGTTGCTTTATAAGATTTTTTACATATTCACGTTTAGTATGTCCATCAGCCGGACATTGATTTTTAGCAACTGGTAAATTATATTTATTTTTAAAGCCAATTACTTCAGATTCACTGACAAACATTAATGGACGTATAACATAAAGTTTGGTTTTATCTAAAAATGTCACTGGAGAAAAAGAATAAAACCTGCCTTCATACATAAGAGATAACATCATAGTCTCTATAATATCATCTTTATGATGAGCATATGCAACACGATTACATCCTAATTCCTTAGCCTTATCATTCAACGCACCTTTACGCATTTTAGCACACAATGAGCATGGGTTAGATTCCCTGCGATTAACGAATACAATCTGATTAATTTCTGTATGTACAATATGTAAAGGAATATCCAAATCATTGCATAATTTGTTAATCGCATCAAATTCCTGTATACCAAAGCCTAAATCAACAGATATTGCCACTAAATCAAAATGTTTTGGATAAAAACGTCTGAGTCCACTTAAAGCATATAATAATGTGAGACTGTCTTTGCCACCAGATACACCAATTGCAATTTTATCTCCATCATTTATCATATTATATTTATCTATAGCCTGCCTTGTATAACTATATAATTTCTGTAATTCCATATATTTATTCCTTATGATATAATGTTTATATTTGTTATATTTATTAATAATATGATTATAACACATTAATAATAACTTTTCTAGTATAACTTTTTCGTTAAACTATGGTTTTGCGAATAGTTTTATTCGTTCCAATACATCTCTTTTTGGGCTTTCCTTTGGCTTTTTTATTTCACTGTTCATCATTTCGGCTATGGTGTACATATATTACAGACATTACAATTTCTCTAAAAAAAAAAGCCACCATAAATGTAATGTAAAATCATTCTTTGATTTCTCCATATACATATTATGGTGGTTTAATTAAACAACTAAATTAATATTAATAATTATGTTTTGAATTGTATGTATAACCTTTACATTTTTAAATAATTCATAATTACATCAACAGCTTTATCGATTCCGATTTTACCACTGTTTATACACAGGTCGTAGGATGAACAAACACCCCATTTTTTATTAGTGTAGTAATTGTAATAACTTGCACGTTTCTTATCGGTTTTTAAAATCATCTCCTGTGCCTTAGAAGGTGTAACATTATTTCTTTCACAAATTCTTTTTATTTTAGAATCCATATCACTTGAAATAAATACACTTGTTACATTGTAATCATCTTGTAATGCATAATCTGCACATCTTCCAACAAATACGCAGCTTTCTTTCTTAGCAATATTCTTAATAGTTTCGAATTGGGCTAAGAATATCTTCTGGCTTAATGGAACATCTATCATTCCACCTGTACCATATGGGTGATATGTATCCATAACAAGTGAATACAAAAAGCTATTTGTAGGTTTTTCATCATGTGCTTCGAATACTTCCTGGCATAAACCACTTTCTTTAGCAGCAATAGAAAGTAACTCATTATCGTAGCACTTGATACCAAGTCTTTCTGCAAGCTTCTGACCGATTTCACGACCACCACTACCATATTGTCTTCCGATTGTAATAATAGTATGTTTATCCATACAAAACACCTCCCAAAAAATTTTTTACTAATTGCGCGGTAATATTTTGAGTAAATGTACAAAATATTCTGGTAAAGGAGCTTCAAACTCCATATATTTATTAGTTCTTGGATGTATAAATCCTAAAACTCTGGCATGAAGTGTCTGCCCAACTAATTTATATGGGCAATGAGCCGGACCATATACGGCATCTCCTAATAAAGGATAACCTATACTCGCCATATGAACTCTTATCTGATGAGTTCTTCCAGTTTCTAACTGACATTCAATATGGGTAAAATTCTTAAAGCGTTCTAAAACCTTATAATGCGTAATTGCATCTTTACCATTATTAACGTTTGCTTCCATCTTCAGTCTGTTATTAGGGTGTCTGCCAATTTTGGCATTAACTGTACCTGAATCTTCTTTTATAACATTATGGACGATAGCTTCGTAACGTCGTGTTATTGAATGTTCCTTTAATTGTTCGGCTAATTTGTTATGTGCATAATCATTTTTACATACAACTAAAACACCTGTTGTATCCATATCTATCCTATGAACAATACCAGGTCTCATAACACCATTGATTCCTGATAATTCATCTTTACAATGATAAAGCAATGCATTTACCAATGTTCCTGAATAATGTCCTCTTGCTGGATGAACCACCATTTGTTTAGGCTTATTAACAACAATTATATCGCTATCTTCATATAGAATATCTAATGGAATATCCTCTGGTACAATTTCTGGTTCGATTGCTTCCGGAATATGGATTAATACCACATCATTTGTAGAAAGCTTATAATTCGACTTAACGACTGAGTCATTAACTAATATAAATTGTTCTGCAATCAACCTTTGAATATGTGTTCTTGATATATCAGGATATAATGTTGAAATGTACTTATCAATTCTTGTACCATCTGCAAGAAAATCAACAATTATTTTATCAAAAAACGTGTTCATTTATTTAAACTTCCTTATGAAATAAACTCTCGAATTCATTTTCGTCCGTAAAAAACATTAAAATAATAAATACTAATATGGTTGCCACTACAACATAGCAATCTGCAATATTAAAAGTTGGAAAATCAATAAAGTCAAACTTTATAAAGTCAACTACATATCCTAATCTGATTCTGTCTATTAGATTTCCAATCGCACCTGCAATCATAAATGTACATAATATCTGCAGAAACGAAAATTTCTTAGATAAATCATAATTGCGATATATAGAATTCTGTAATAGCTTAATAATATAAATTATTCCAATTGTAACAAGAATTACAACTATTGTAATAAGAGTCATCTTTCCATCCATAATTCCAAATGCAACACCTCTATTCTCAAGATATTCAAAGGATATTAATTGCGGAATAACTGGATAATTCTTCTCAATATTAAGTCTGTTAACAATCAGATACTTTGATATCTGGTCAATACCTACCAGAATTATAGTTAAAATACTTAATAATAAGTATTTAGTCAACTTTTTCTTACTACTCTGCATTATTATTCTGTTTATTCCTTTCAATTAAGTAGATTACCTAAAGCAGATACTAGATAACTGCAGTATAATATATCATTAATATAAATACATCAGTTAAATTAATAGTTTATAATACAATACCTTCTAAAGAATTATCCATCTCTTCAATAGATACTGATGTATCGATAATAGCATTACCAAGACTCTTAAGAAGAATAAACTTAATAGTATCAGCCTCCATCTTCTTATCTGATTTAGTTGCCTCTACTACTTCAGTCTTGGATAATCCCTCTACTGTCGTAGGCAAATTATATTTTCTAATAATACTTTTACTGAATTCCAAATCTTTCTCACTTATATAACCTTTTGTATATGAAATCTCTAATGCAGCAAGCATACCAAGTGCTACACATTCTCCATGTAATAATGAAAAGTTAGAATTCTTCTCGATAGCATGTCCAAGTGTATGTCCAAAATTAAGTAAAGCTCTTTCGCCAAGTGTCTCCTTAGGATCATATTCAACAACAGCTCTCTTAATCATACAACTTTCGCATATCATATATTCTAATGCATCATATTCTAAATTAAGAATATGTTCAGAATTATCATTAAGCCACTTGAGATAACCCTTGTCTTTAATAAAACCATGTTTAATTATCTCTCCCATTCCAGATAAATATTCGCGAATTGGCAAGGTCTTTAAGGTCTCAATATTAATATAAACTAATATAGGCTGATAAAATGCACCAACCATATTCTTATAACCATTAAAATCGACACCTGTCTTACCTCCAATACTACTATCAACCTGTGAAAGTAATGATGTAGGCATCTGAATAAATCTTATACCTCTAAGATATGTTGCAGCCGTAAATCCTGTTAAATCTCCAACTACACCACCACCAAGTGCAATTAAGACATCTTTTCTGTCAAATTTATTTTGTATCAAAAATTCATATAACTTATAGACCACATCAAGATTTTTACTACTTTCACCTGCATCAAATGTAAATATATACACTTCTTTGCAAAGTCCTGCTAATCTGTCTCTTAATTGATTAGCATAATGTGGTCCTACGTTAGTCTCTGTGACAATACACAAGCGACGGTTTAATATATCAAACTTCTGTACTTCTTCATAAAATTTTTCATAGTCCTTCTCTATAAGTATATTATAGCAAGGCTTATTATTGAAACTTACCGGTAAAATAACGGACATATATACACCTCAATTACATTTCTGTTACATTTGCATTACCATTGAGAATTTCCTGGAAATCTCCTGAAATCTCTACTGATGGTGGAGTTGCAATAAATATGTAATTAGAAACCTTCTGCATATTTCCATCAATTGCGAAGCATGAACCTGATGTAAAATCAATTATTCTCTGTGCAAGTTCAACATGGATTCCTTCTAAGTTTAATACAACAGCTCGTCCTGAAACAAGAGTATTTGTTATCTCTCTTCCATCTTCTATAGTAGATGGTTTAATAACACAAACCTCCATACCATTCTTACCTCTAATAGGTACAACTTTAGGCTTAACCTGTTTAGGTCTTGGTGCTGTTCTTGATACTGTTTCCTTTGAATAATCATCTATATCATCATATCGTTTAGAAGCTTTAGGCTGTCTCTTTGGAACCTCATATTCATCTTCTTCATCATAATCATCATAATCATCTTCATCATTCAGTTTCATAAAACTTAAAAACTTATCTGTTATACTCATAAATTACCTCCAACCGGCATACATAACATATGCCATCTAATATATTTTGATTAATATACATCATACATAAATATGCTAATGACGTATATTTTGATTAATCCATGACATACATAAGTACGTCAATGAGTTATATTTAATTATTACTATTATCCTTGTTTTTGGTGCTTATGTCAACCAGTTTATACTGATTTATGGCTATATATTGTAATTTCTGTTACCAAAAATCCCCGTACCAACTCTTACTAAAGTTGCTCCCTCTTCTACTGCTACTTCATAGTCACCTGTCATTCCCATTGAAAGCTCTTTCATTTCGACATTATCTATATGTAAGTTGTCAATCTTTACTGATAATTGCTTTAATTCCCTGAAATATTGTCTATTACTTTCAGGATTCTCAGTATAAGGTGCAATTGTCATAAGTCCCTTTATATGTACATTAGATAACTTACTTATCTCTGTTACAATATTTATTGTCTCTTCTTCACTTAATCCAAATTTTGTCTCTTCATTTGCAACATTTACCTGAACCAGAATATTTACTGATACATTTTTCTTTACTGCTTCAACACTAATCTGTTCAGCTAATCTTACTGAATCAACAGAATGGATAAGATGAACTTTATCGACTATATATTTAACTTTATTTCTCTGCAGATGACCTATAAGATGCCATCTTATATCATCAGGCAAAACCGGATATTTCTCATCAAGCTCCTGAACCTTATTTTCACCAAAATCTCTTGTTCCTGTTGCATATGCCTCTTCGATATCTGAAACAGGTTTAGTTTTACTTACGGCAATCAATGTGACCTCTTTAGAATCTCTTCCTACTCTTTTACACGCACTATCAATATTTGCCTGTACTGTACTTATGTTGTCTTTAATCATAGTGTCACAACTCCTTTTATTTTAAAACTTTTTTTAATACTTTTATTTAAAAATAACTTGATTTTCCTTAACTAATGACGCATTTAAAACTATCTGGTCATATACCTGTAATCCATATTTAGAACCAGACTCAACTATATAATAACCATTTTTTTCTGATAGAATTTTAACATATCTGAAAGTTGTATATCCTGTATTAACATTATATACACCTGCTAATTTCTCTGTTTTATCTATCTGATATCTGTCGGTTGAATTAGGTTTTGCTATAACATCTCCTTTTTGTAATTTGTCAGATGTTTCTACATAGCAAATGGTATCATTTCTAGATACGATTGAAGCAGCTACAAAAACAGATTTTGTCTCATTATTAACAATTTCTTCTTTCATAAATCCTTCATCACTGGTATCTCCGCCATTTGTAATATAATCAATCGGAATTTCGTAATAATCTTTTTTAACTATTGCCGTCTTTGGTACTTTAAGTCCTTCTTTTTTATCACTATCAATCTTTATATTAATAAATCTATCTCCTACAAATTGAATCATATAACGTCTAAGACCGATTATACCATATTTCGAGCCATTATTATCTATAATACTGAAATATGCTGAGGTTTTAATTCCCTCCGATGGAAATGATATGTCTACTACAGTTGTATCCTTATAATCCTCAGCCTGCTTCTTAGTTAATGGAATAACTATCTCCCATTCCTCATTATCAATAGTCTTATAAATAGGCTTTCCGCTTTCAACACTGCTTCCTGACTTTATAGGATTCTTATTATAGGCTTTCTCATCAAATAAATCATCTGTTATCTTATCATTTGTAAGTCCCTCATAACCATCAATATAGAATTCAACAATTCCTGAACGGTCGGCTTTATTTAGTGATAAAGCTGCACCTCCATTAGCTGTTATTGATTCATTTATAGTTGATAAGTTATTAAGATTAATATTTTCTAATAAAGTTGCATCAAGATTATATTTAAAATCATAAACTTCATCAAATTTTTTAGAATCATATGATGAAACAAATTTTGATATATCTGTTTTGATTTCTGACAGATTTTCATTTGTAAGCATCGAATCATTCTCGGCTGCATTTTCTAATCTCTCAGAGAAATCACCATTTTCATCTATTGTATATAATGTATTTCCTACTGATACTTTTGTTCCTTCTTTAATATAATAATTAATATATCCTGAGGCAGGTGCATTAGTTACATTCTCTGTCCTAAGAGCAATTCCTGTTGTAGCTATACCTGCTATCTCTTCACTCTGTCCCTTTGTTACCTCATATATAGATATCTTATCTCTTGAAAGATAGATTATACAATTTATACCCAGATATAAAAAAACAAGAGTCAGAATTATCATACCAATATTTATATTTAAAGGTTTCTTATATCTTACAATTCGTTTATTCTTAGTTCTCACTTTTACCTCCATATTTTCAATGACTCTGTATAATATTATCTAATAATCTTGTTTTTTAGTCAATCACATATTAATAAATTATATAAATTTATAAATATTTTAATAATTTTTATTATAACTGTTAATAATAGATGATATAGAATATCTCTTAGAAAGGATGATTAAAATGAATTCAAAAGGCTTAGATTATACATTACTTACAATAGCTATTATAGGTGCAATTAACTGGGGCTTAATTGGTTTCTTCAGATTAGACCTCGTTGCATTTCTATTTGGCAATATGACATTAATTTCAAGAATCATTTATGCTGTTGTGGGTATCTGCGGATTATACCTTATAAGTATGTTCGGAAGAGTCAGAGATATAGCTGAATAATGTAAATCTTACTACGCTCTCTAACTAAAACAGAAATAATATTATAAAATTTGCAGACACTAAAATAACGAAATAATCTGATAACCATAATTCAAGTATAATAACCATAAAGACCTGCAATATATGACGGCCTGTGACGTTAGTTAAGGACAGTTCATATACGCAGGTCTTTAATTTTAAAACAAATGCGGTTTATATATATTCTAAAGTCTATACTCTAATTATCTATATACATCACGCCAATCTAAATCACCACGTTCAAGTGATTTGATTAACATCTCCGCTGTAGCTAAGTTGGTAGCTAAAGGAATATTATGCATATCACATAATCTGAAAATATTATTTACATCAGGCTCATGAGACTGTGGTGTCTGTGGGTCTCTGATAAATATAATCATATCTAACTGGTTTTGTTCTATTTGTGAGCACATCTGCTGGACACCTCCGAGATGTCCTGCTAAAAACTTGTGAACATTCAAATTTGCTACCTCTTCTATAAGCCTGCCTGTTGTTGCTGTTGCATATAATTCATTTTTGCATAATATTCCGCGATAAGCAATACACAAGTTCTGCATAAGTTTTTTCTTGGAATTATGTGCTATTAATCCAATGTTCATAAGCTACCTCCTACTGTTATATAATTTCTTTTCGCTGAAGTCCGATATTAAGAATTACACCAATACATGCAAACAGACTTAGTAATGAGCTGAGTCCATAACTTACAAATGGTAATGGTAATCCGGTATTCGGAATAATTCTTGTAACTACACCAATATTTACAAACGATTGAATGGCTAACAGAAAACCAAATCCACAGGCGATAAGTTTACCTGCCATATCAGGTGCATTTGTTCCGATATAAAAGCACTCAAGTATTATTAACAAGAGCAGTATTATAACTGCCGAAGCACCTACAAACCCTAATTCCTCACCTACTATACAGAAGATGAAGTCTGTCTGTGGTTCTGATATATAATTACCATTTTTAACACTTGTTGTCGTGTTATTGTTTAAACCTTTTCCCCAAAGTCCGCCTGAACCGATTGCCATAACAGAGTTCTTCTGCTGGTAATTAATTCTTTCAGCGACCTCATTATTTTCATCATAGAAACCAATAATTCTGTTGTACTGATATTCTTCGATTATTTTCTGGTTTGGCTGCATAATCAGATATATTAAAACAACTGCAACTGGAATTGCAACTGCAAGTACGCCACCGATTATCTTATAACTGAGTCCTGCCATATACATTATTGCACAAAATGTAAGTGAAATAACAATACTCGTAGATAAATCCGGCTGTTTTAATACTAATGCAAGTGGAATTGCAAATAATACCACTGCTCCACCAATTACAGGTAATGTATTAAGGCGGTCTTTATATTTACATAAATATCTTGCAAAAAATAATATTAGAAATATCTTTGTGAATTCCGATGGCTGTAACTGGATAAAACCTAAATCTATCCATCTGGTAGCACCCATTTTATTTGCACCTGCGACTTTTACCCATATAAGTAATATAAGATTCAGAAAATAAAATGCCCACGAGAACTTCAAAATGAATTTATAACTTACAAGACAGGCTATAACCATTATAAATAGCCCCATCGCAAAACCCATAATCTGTTTCTTCTCATATATGTCTGAATCTGTCGCACTCGCTATTGCAAGTATACCAATAACAGTTAATGCACATACCCAGATTAGTAATCTGATATTAAAATGTCTGAATTTGTAACTTTTCAAAGTTTCAAATATTCTTGCCATGTTTTATTTATTTTCCTTTTCAGCACTATGTCTTACTTCTTTGATTGGAATGTTAGCGATAAGTGCAGGAACTGCACCATTAAAGCTATCTGACTCTGTCTGTGTTATCTGGATATCAAGTCCGTCACAATCAATTTCCATATACTTTTTAATTACATTAATTATATCATTCTTAATCAATTCCATAATCTCTGGTGAGCAATTTGCTCTGTCTGATACAAGTAATAACTTGAGTCTGTCTTTTGCGACATTTCCAGAAGGTTTCTTCTTGAACATATCAAAGATACTCATACTTACACCCCCTTAGTTTTTCTTAAATAATCTTGCGAAAAAGCCCTGCTTCTTATCTAAATCAAGTAATGGAACTTCTTCACCAAGAATACGTTTACAAATATTCATATATGCCTGTCCGGCAAGACTGTCAGAACCAACTAATGGTTCACCGTTATTAGTTGCAATAACGATATTCTCATCATCAGGCACAGCACCAATTAAATCAATTGCAAGAATATCCACAACATCATCAATTGACATCATCTCACCTTTTTTAACCATATCCATACGGATTCTATTAACTACAAGGTCAGCACGTTTCTTCTCATTTGCTTCTAATAATCCAATAATTCTGTCTGCATCACGAATAGCTGATACTTCAGGCATTGTAACAACAATTGCTCTGTCTGCGCCTGCTATGGCATTCTTAAAGCCTTGCTCAATACCTGCAGGACAGTCAAGAATTATGTAATCAAATTCGTCTCTTAATTCATCTGTTAATTTTTTCATCTCTTCAGGAGATACACTGTTCTTATCGCCTGCCTGAGCACATGGTAATAAGAATAAGTTAGGATAACGTTTATCCTTAATCATTGCCTGTTTTGCACGACAATTGCCTTTTACAACATCAACAAGATTATATACGATTCTATTCTCAAGCCCCATTACGACGTCAAGATTTCTTAATCCTATATCTGTGTCAATCAATACTACTTTCTTGTTCAGCATAGCTAAACCTGTACCTACGTTGGCTGTTGTAGTTGTCTTACCAACGCCGCCTTTTCCTGATGTTACTACAATTACTTCACTCATTGTAACAATTCCTCCCAAGTTTTATTGTTTAGTTAAAATGAATATCATTTAAAACTTCTTTATTAAGTGGTTCTATATAAATATTACCATTTTCTACAAATGCAATCTTTGTTTCAGGTTTATTCTTTTTATTTTTAGAATCCTTAGCCTTTTTAGCATCATCTGATGCTCTTGCAATGTAATCACCAATTCTTATCTGCATAGGTTCCATCTCTAATGCCACTACAAATGATGTAGAGTCACCGGTAACACCTGCATATACTGTTCCCTTAAGAGAACCAAGTATTATTACATTACCTGATGAAATTACCTTTGCACCTGGATTAACATCACCAAGAATCACTATGCTTCCTTCACTTTCGATTACCTGTCCTGAACGTAAGGTTCCTCTATAGAACTGTCCATCATTATTCGACAAATCATTCAAATGCTGATCAACTGTTTTTTTGAAATATTCCTCGCGCTCCTTGTCATTATCGACAACACATACAATATTCAAATCTGAATTATCTGCTATTGTATCAAGGACCTGACGTATCTCATTATTATCAAGAAATCTGCCCTCAAAAGTAATTCCCATAGATGAGTTACCAAGAAACTTTGATGATTCTTTAAATTTTTCAGCAATATCTGCCAACAAATTATCAAATGGTATATTTTTATCTAACATAACTATAATACCATATTTATTTCCTTTTATCACTACAGAATTTTTCATTTTTTGAATTTTCATTCCTTTCCTGCTAACATAATGGCTATTATATGTCTTAATCGTTCGTTACACCCGATGTAGGTATTGATGCTATACCACCATATAATTCTTCATCAGTTGTAAGTCCATAGTAGTATTTGATTGTATCACGTACAACCTCTGCCGTATATCCTGATGACTCACCATTAGGAATTAATACACTTAAGGCGATTTCAGGATTCTCATAAGGAGCATATGCCACGAATACTGAGTGGTTTGAACGCAACTTATTCTCCTGTGCAGTACCGGATTTACCCGCCACATTTATCTGGAAACCATTAAATGTTCCTTTTGCAGTACCACCTGTTATAACAAGTCTCATACCATAATGAACGGCATCCCAGGTCGACTGACTGAAATTAGTTGTATTAGTTAATGTAGGCTCATATTGTTTAATAAGATTACCATCTGTATCAATAACCTTATTAAGTAGTGTCAACTGATAATTATGTCCACTATTTGCAACTGTATTCACATATCTTGCAAGCTGGATGTTAGCAAAACTATTTGAACCCTGTCCAATTGCTGAACGTACTGAGTTATCGGTACTGAAAAGTGGTTCATTTTCTTCAATCTCAACACCTGATTTTGTAGTAAGTCCAAGTTGCACACCGTATTTTTTAAGCTTAGACAATCCTAAATCACTGCTAAAACCTCCATGCTCGTCAATACTAAGTTCATAGCCAACTTCGTAGAAGAAATAGTTACATGAGTGTTCAAGTGCCTGTGAGACATTAATTGAACCATGATTACCCGGATATCTCCAACATTTTGGCGATGGTGTGATTTTCTTGAATTCACCAAGGTCTGTAATTGTTCTTCCTGGTGTCAGATAGCCTTCTTCTAATCCTGTTATGGCCGAAAGCATCTTAAAAGTAGAACCTGGTGCAGTCCTCGTTTGGGTTGCTCTGTTATATAGCGGAAGTGACAAATCACTATTTAACTGTTTCCAATATACTGCATCTACTGAACCCGACAATTTATTATTATCATAGCTTGGATATGTTACTAATGCAAGTACATCACCTGAATTAGTATCTGTTACGACTAACGAACCTGAACAAGGATCAAGTGCTAACTGTGCAGGTGTAATTTTAATCTGTTTAATCTGTTCCCTGATAAATTCAAATGCAGAACTTCCACTTCTAAGTGCTGTATAAGCTGCTTCATCATATTCTAGAACATTCTGGTCATATAATAACATACATACCTGATTACCACTAATTGAACCACTATAGATAAGATAATAATAAATCTTTTTGCTAAAGCCTGTATCAGTCGGAAGACTATTGTAAATGTGTTCTACTAATTTATTATAGATTTCATCTGTATCAGAATATTTAACTTCTGAAGAGTCAAATATCTTAGAAGTATTTATCCAGTTCTTAGAAATGGCATATAACAGAAATTCTCTTAAACTAATTGTTTCATTAGTCCATTTCTGATATGTTTCATCTTCACTATCAATTGCTTTTTTGTTAATTATACCCTCGGTATCTGCTAATTTTGTATATATATATGACAAATAAGTATTATTCTCTTCAGGTAACGCAGAGAGTGCCTCTGGTGTATCAGTTGTAAGTTCACTATATACCCAGTTAATAACACCTGACTGTTTTGCTGCGAATTTCGCATAAATATTCTTCTCATTATCTGATGCAGACTCCAGTCCGAACTTATTCAAATCTACAACATTATTATTGATAATCTGATAGTAGACATCTTTGACCGGAATAGGGATTGTCTTCATATCCTCACTTGGTGTCACATCATAATTAACTATTTTCGAATATAAAATACCTGCAAGTTTCTGTTCTAATATCGTATATCCAGCCTTTTGTAATTTAGCATCAAGCGTTAAATACACATCATTTCCTGCCTTGGCATCTGTCTTACTTACATTTTCAAGAATTCGTCCGGTATTATCTACAAATATTGTACTCTTACCTTTAGTTCCCTGAAGATAAGATTCCATTTCTTTTTCTATTCCTGATTTACCTACGACATCTGAACTGATATAGCTGCCACCATCAGAATTTAACTCTGCTAACTGATCTTCTGATATCGTACCTGTATAACCTAATATATGTGCAAAATATACACTGTCATTGTATACTCTTACAGTCTCTTCAGATACAGTTACACCTTTTAACTCTGCCTGTGCCTCATAGATAGCTGCCACAGTCTCCTCAGATACATTTGAAGCTATCTTAGTAGAAATATACTTCTGAAAACGATTAAGTGACAGATTATATCTTACCATAGCAATCTTAATCTGTTCTGCCTTATCATATTCATCTGATATATCAAACATCTTTTCACCACAAAGATATTTCATTACATCATCTGCCGTAGATGTTGACAGTGTCTCTTTTTTAGTATCTAATTCACTTATCGATTTTTTTCCATAAATATCTCTTAAGAATCTTAATCTTTCATTATCAGAAGATACAGAAAATTCAAATTCATTATTTGTATTAAGAATAATAGGAAAATCATTAATCAATGTATCACCATTTGATGTAATTATATTAATGGTTTCAGATATTATCTCATTAAGCTTTTTATCCTTATTTTCTGTGGAATCACTTATATCATCCTCAATTTCAATTGCATATGCAAGTTTGTTATATGCAAGGACTTCACCATTTCTATCGTATATAATTCCTCTTGTTCCGGATGTAAGGACCTCACGTTCTGCCATCTGGATGTAATTTTCTAAATAATATTCTCCATTTACAATCTGTACATTAAATATTCTTATCATCAGAACTGAGAATAATAACACAACAATAATTCCTAATACGAACAATCTTGATTTTAAGATACTTAATATATATTCAAAAAATTCTTTAACCAAATTTTGTTGCACTCCTTTTCTCATAGGCTTCTAATTTACGGTTTATCTTTAACATAATCCGATATATTAAAAGTGTAATAACTACTGTATATATCATTTCTGGTAAAATAATGTGAATCAGATAATATATGAAATTTAAACGGTTTCTAAGCATAAAATTGAATACATAATAGAAGAATGAATACACAAAGTCACTTCCGAATACAAGTCCGATAGGCAACGTAACATCTTCATCATAGAACATAGAATTAAAGAAGCCATTTATGTAACCGATATACATATACAATAATGCATTAAATCCAATTACCTGCCCATAGAATATATCAAGTACCAGACCACTGAAAAAACCAACAAACATTCCCTCTTTCTTACCACGCATAAATCCTGCTGCAAATGTAAGTATGAGTAAAAGGTTCGGTGATACTGATGCTAACGAAAGTGCTTTAAATACTGTGCATTGTAACAGATAAAATACAAATATTGAAATGCCTAATATAATTTTCCGAAGCATATATACCTCATTTCCACGATTAAATCGTTATCTACTGTTCACCGGTAAATTTCTGTTGTTTGATAATAAGAACAATATCTAAATGTGCAAAATCAACTACCGGAGTAACATATGCTGACTTCGTCAGATTATTAGAATCATCAGAAATATCTTTAACATATCCTATCAAAATACCCGGTAAGAATTTACTGCTTATATTAGATGTGATAATCATATCACCCTCATTTACATTAGCATTCTTATTAATATTAAATACCTGAAGTATTCCATCATTAATTAACTGCAGACTTCCTTTTACAATACATTTATCAGATGTTGAAGCAAACTGTGCACTGACATTGCTCTCATCATCAATAATTGAACGGATTATAGAATAATTATCACCAACTTCACTTACGATTCCGACAAGCCCTCCGTCACCGATAACGTTCATATCGACTTCTATTCCATCCTTACTTCCTTTATCAATTGTAAAAGTTGAATACCAGTTACTTGTGTCCTTACTGATAATTCTTGCACCAACCGTCTCGTAATCAGAATATTGTTCACTAAGTTTATATAATTTTCTTAACTGGTCTAACTCATTCTGATCTTCAACTGATAATGCATTCTTATTTTGTAAGTCTAATATTTGTTCTTTAAGACTCTTATTCTCACTTTTTATATTCTTAAGTTCCTTTATATCTGCAGCTCTGTCAGTAAGCCACTTTCCAACTTCATTCATACCCTTTGTAACTGGCGTCATGACATATGTTGCAACCGATTTAACTGGTGTTGCAAATCCTTTAAATACAAATGAAGAAACAATAAGCACAAAACAAAGGAATGTTAAAATGAATAAAACATATTTAATTGGAAATTCTTTTTTTTCTCGTCTTCTCAAAATAATATACCTCTGATAGTCTTTTAGTTATATTGTTTCTCTCTTGGAACATACATTAATTCACTAAGCTTATTATTCGATAATATTTCAGCAATTCCTCTTATAACTGTCTCTTCAGGTTCATCATCAAGATTAATCTTTAATCCTGTTTCATTAGTAATTAACTGTCCGATATTCTGGATTAATGAAGAACCACCTGTAAGATATACCCCTGTGTTAATTATATCAGCAGCAAGTTCAGGCGGAGTTCTCTCTAAGATAACTTTAATAGAATCTATAATAGAATGTAAACATTCCTGAATCGCTTCAAAAACAAGTTCTGAACTTATCTCCTTGCTTGCTGGAAGTCCTGTTACAATATTCCTTCCAAAGGCAACATATGAACTTGATGAAACATTAATAGCATCTGCAAGATTAATCTTAATTTGTTCTGCTGTTCTTCTTCCTATTACAAGATTATATTTTTTTCTTACAATGCTACAGATTGTATCATCTAATTTAGAACCACCTGTTTTAATTAACTTGCTTAAGACAATTCCACCTAATGATATTACAGAAATCTCTGTTGTGTCTGCACCTATATTTACAATAAGATTACCTCTTGGACTTTCAACATCAATTCCTACACCAACTGCATCTGCAATCGGCTTTTCAACTACACTGATATGTTTTGCCTTTACTCTTGATTCCGCGATCATATCATAAAAGGCTCTTTTCTCTACTTCTGTAATATCAGTAGGAACTGCAATACAGAAATTCGATGAACCCGTAATGCCTTTACCATTTAATTTCTTGAAAAATCTTTCGAATAAAATATCCATATTCTTAATATCTGCAATTACACCAAATTTAACAGGAAATGATACCTCGATATTCTCAGGTGCTTTCTCATACATTTCAAATGCCAGGTCACCGAACTGAAATACTTCATCTTTGTTCTTCTTAGCAATAACGTTTTTCTCATTTATTATTTTCTTATTTGTTAATCCAAAAATTTTAAAATTGCTGGTACCTAAATCTATACCATATGAATGTTGTGCCATTATTCTCCTCCATTTTCTAAAACAATCCAATTTGTTTCAGACTTATATATTTATTATCGCCAATAATTATGTGGTCTATCAGATTAATACCGATAATATTTCCCGCCTCTTTCATACGCTTTGTCGTTACTATATCTTCACGGCTAGGTGTCGGGTCACCACTAGGGTGATTATGCAGCAGTATTATATATACTGCACCTGTCCTAAGTGCTTCTATAAATGCCTCTCTTGGGGATGCCATTGATGCATTAACCGTCCCTTTAGACAATTCAAAATCACCTAGGAATCTGTGCTTCGTATTAAGCATTACTACAAGCAGGCGCTCAGTTTCAAGGTGTCTTAAGTCTTCCATATAATAATTTGCAATTATCTCAGGTGAAATAAATTCTTTATCAAGTGGAATGTTTCCTTTAGAAATACGTCTGCTTAATTCTGCCACACACTTTATCTGCGTAGCTTTCACAAGTCCTATTCCTTTAATACTCTGTAATTCCTTTAAAGACAAATTTGTTATTCCTAATATATTATCCGATTTAGACATTGATAATACTGCATCTGATAATTCTACAGATGTCATATTATAAGTACCTGTCCTGATTATAATTGCAAGAAGCTCTGAATCTGTAAGAGCCTCGGGACCTTTGAGTAAAAATTTCTCATAAGGTCTGTTTTCTTTTCTGATTTCCTTAATCGATGTTATCTTCATCATCCTTTCATCAATTATTCTCTCCAGATTCAAAAAAGAAAATTGCTAAAATCTTTTTTATAATAGCATAATAATTATAATTTAACAATACCCGCATCTACTAATTTTTGTAAAGAATTTATTATGCCAAGTTTCGCATGATACCATGTAAGACCACCCTGAAAATAAACTGCATAAGGTGGCTTAATAGGTCCATCTGCACTAAGTTCAATTGATGAACCCTGAATAAATGCACCTGCTGCCATAATTACATCGCTATCATATCCTGGCATTGCCCATGGCTCTGGTGTAACAAAGCTGTCAACCGGAGCTGCTGCCTGTATACCTTTACAGAATTCAATAACTCCCTCTGGACGGCCGAATTCTATGGCCTGAATTATATCATATCTTGGTTCACTGCCATCAGGAACTACTTTAAAGCCTAACTTCTCATATATATTAGCTGCAAATACAGCACCCTTTAAAGCTCCGCTTACTACAGTAGGTGCTAAGAATAATCCCTGGAAAAAGCTCTGTGTCACACCTAATGTTGCACCGACTTCTCTTCCAAGTCCTGGAGCTGTAAGTCTGTACGACGCCTGTTCAATACATTCTTTAGTTCCTACAATGTATCCACCTATAGGTGCAAGTCCCCCACCCGGATTCTTAATAAGTGAACCTACTGTCATATCTGCACCAAAATCACTCGGTTCATCATATTCTACGAATTCACCATAACAGTTATCTACCATCACTATTAATTCAGGATTAATTTCTTTAATAAATTTTATAACATCACCTATTTCATATGGTGAAAGAGTTCTTCTAGGAAGATATCCTTTCGAACGCTGAATTGCTATAAGTTTAGTTTTAGGATTAATTGCCTTTTTTATTCCCTCTTTGTCAAACGAGCCATCCGGTAATAAATCTACCTGTGAATATGTAACTCCAAATTCTTTAAGTGAACCAACAGATGGTCTTATTCCAATAACTTCCTCTAATGTGTCATAAGGCTTTCCTGATACTGATAACAACTCATCACCAGGTCTTAGATTAGAAGCAAGCGCAAGTGCAAGTGCATGGGTTCCGCAAGTTATCTGCGGACGTACAAGTGCTGCTTCTGTATTAAATACTTTCGCATACACTTCTTCTAATGTATCTCTTCCTAAGTCATTATATCCATAACCAGATGAAGCTGAGAAATGTACATCACTTACCCTTGCTTCCTGCATTGCCTTAATAACCTTTAACTGGTTATATTCTGCCTTTTCATCAAATTCCTTAAATCTGTCTTGTAACCTTTCCTCAATTTCAGTACAGAAATCAAGAACTTGCTTTGATATTCCTAAACCATTATACATTTTATCTTTTAATTCATTCATTGTTTTTCTCTATACTTTCTATTAATATAATATTTATAAATTTCGACATCAAAATTTTAGCCGTGCTTAGAACAAATGCACTATTCTGATACCATGATATTTATATTCAATAATAAATGTTATTTAATTATTATCTATTATTGCTTTTTTATGCATTATTTCAACCATAGCATTACTAACTAATCCTTTGTCATTACCATAATCTTCATAATTCATAAAAGTAACTTCTTTCTCACGTCTGAACCACGTAAGCTGGCGTTTTGCAAAATGTCTTGTATCTCGCTTAATTATCTCAACTGCTTCATCTAATGTATATTCTCCATTAAGATATGCAACAATTTCCTTATATCCTAAGCCCTGCATAGATACTAAGTCAGGCATGTATCCTAAATTCAACAGATTCTTAACTTCATTTACAAGTCCCTGTTCAATCATCATATCTACACGCTTATCTATTCTTTCATATAACACATCTCTCTGCCTGTTAAGTACAAAATAGACGAAATTATATGGTGATTTCTTAGAAGCTTCCCTGGAATTATGAACAGAAATCTTTTCGTGATTCACTTCAAAATATTCTAAGGCACGAATTACACGTTTTAAATTATTCTCATGTATTGAATCTGCTGACTCCTTATCTACCTCTTCTAAAAGCTTATGGACATATAAATTGCCTTTTTCCTTTGCTAACTGCTCATACTTCTTACGGATACTATCATCTTTCTCTTCTTCATCAGAAAACTCAATATCATAAAGTATACTCTGTATATAGAAGCCAGTTCCTCCAACAATTATCGGAATTTTACCTTTAGCATATATTTCTTCCATAGCTCTCTTAGACATTGTTTTAAACATATACACATTGAACTCTTCATCAGGATTAAGTTCATCTACCAGATAATGCTTTATTCCATCCATTTCCTCTTTAGTTATTTTAGCCGAACCTATATCCATATATTTATATATCTGTATCGAATCTGCACTTATAATTTCACCATTAATTTTCTTAGCAATATCAATCGATATATCCGTTTTACCAACACCTGTCGGTCCTGTTATTATAACTAATGGTTTCTTATTTAGATTATTCATTTTTCACTAATCCTCTATTCTGAGCAACTTGTCGCAAAGAGGCGGTCAGAAATTCGCGTAGGCGATTTCTGACTTGCCATAAACAGCTATTTGTTTTCGCTCTGAAACAAATAGCTGTGTGAAAGAATTGGTGCATCAGCACAATTCTTTCACACTATCCTCTGTTCTGTTACACTATTCTTTTGAATTTCTTCTCAATTTCATATTTACTCATTGATATAATAGTAGGTCGTCCATGAGGACAATTATAAGGATTGTCTAGTTGCAATAATTGTTCTATTAATGCATTAGCCTCTTCAACTGATAGACGATTATTACCTTTAACTGCTGCCTTGCAGGACATTGAAGCAATCTTCTCTGTTATTAAATCTGATTTTAATTCTGCAGAAGTCTCTGTAAGTGAATCAATAAGACTCATTAATAGTTCTTTCTGTCCAATAGAATACAGATTAGCAGGTACAGCACGTACAGCATAGTCCTTACCACCAAATGGCTCGATTTCATAGCCGAATCTTTCGAATTCATCACTGAATCTGTTAAGTATATTTTCCTCCTCCATTGATAATGTAAGTATAATCGGAGGATTAATCTGCTGCGAGGTAATCTCTTTATTCTTAAATGACTTCAACGTCTTTTCGTATAGTACCTTTTCATGAGCCGCATGCTGGTCAATTATATATAAATTGTTATCATACTCAATAAGCCAGTAAGTATCGAAAAGTTGTCCTATCATTTTATGCTTCTTACGTTCTTTTTTAGACAAGAAAACATCATTGAATAAATCTATCTGTTCAGTCTGCCCCTGTACTGGTATTGCATTATAATCATCTGCACCATCAGCAACCATAGATATATCTGCTACGCTATCATTTTCTGAAGCATATGAGACCCTTTCTATATCATTTAACATATTTCTTCTGATTTCAAATGGTTCAGGTTCTCTTATATGTCTTTTAGGCTGTTGTTTTTCCTTTGTTGTAATCGCATTTGCAATATTCTCAATATTTTTCACATCGTTTTCAATATTCTCAATATTTTTCACATTGTTTTCAATGTTATTTATATTGCTTTCAATATTATTGACATTATTTGTAATAGTTTGTACATGAGCTTTCTTAGAATTACCCGAATCTGCCTCTACTACCTCAGGAATTAATTCACGTCTGCTAAGTGCTGCCGAAATCGCATTATAGAAAATATTATATATATCCATTGGATTCTCAAAACGAATCTCCATTTTAGACGGATGAACATTTACATCTATAAGATAGTTGTCTATCTGAAAATGTAATACACAGAATGGATAATTATGCTGCATCATATATGGCTTATATGCTTCCTCAATTGCATTATTTATAATTTTACTTTTTATAAATCTGCCATTAATGAAGTATACCATATTATTTCTGTTGCCTCTTGAGACAATCGGTTTCCCGATATATCCTGTAAGATGCATATTCATTGCTATATCGTCTATCTCTAATATATTTGCAGCAACATCTCGTCCATATATAGAATATATAATTTCATTTAATTTATTATTACCCGATGTATGAAGTTTATTTTGATTATTGTTAATAAACCTGATTGAAACTTCTGGATGTGAAAGGGCAATTTTCTCCACTATGCTACTTATATATGATGCCTCTGTTGTAGCTGATTTTAAAAATTTACGTCGTGCTGGTGTATTATAGAACAAATTTCTTATAATAAATGTTGTTCCTGTAGGTGCACCGACTTCCTCAAGACATTTTTCTTCTCCACCCTCAATCACATATCGTATTCCTGTTAAATCAGAAGGAGTCTTCGTAATACATTCTAACTGTGTAACGGCAGCAATACTTGATAATGCCTCTCCACGAAATCCTAACGAACTGGCACTTAATAAATCTTCTACATTCTTAATTTTGCTAGTAGCATGTCTTAAAAAAGCATTTTTTATATCATCTTTTTCTATTCCCTGTCCATTATCCGTAATTCTGATAAATGAAATACCACCATCTTTTATCTCAACCGTAACCGCAGTTGCCCTGGCATCAATTGCATTTTCTAAAACTTCCTTAACAATTGATGATGGTCTGTCTACAACCTCTCCGGCTGCAATCTTATCCACAGTAGATTTATCAAGAACATTTATATGTGCCATAGTTCACCTCATCCTTTTATTTCTAAACATTAACAACTATTACCAACGGTTCCTTAACTTATTTTGAAGTTTATATAATGTATTTAATGCATCCATAGGTGTCATATTAGATATATCTAACTCTTTTAATTCGTTTATAATGTCATCATCTTTAACAGTATCAAATAATGACATCTGGGTTGCATCTGTATCATCTTTAACAAATTGCTTATTCTTAATTGCCGGTTTAGACGAAATCGCAATCTCTTTAGCCCTCGCACTTATGTCAGCATCCGATAATTCCATCGCAATCTCTTTAGCACGTAATATAACTGACTCCGGTATTCCTGCAAGTTTAGCAACCTGTATACCATAACTCTTATCAGCACCGCCTTTGACAATTTTTCTTAAGAATACGATATCATCGCCCTGTTCCTTAACTGCTATACAATAGTTATTTACGCCCGCTAAAGTACCCTCTAATTCGGTAAGTTCATGATAATGCGTGGCAAATAGTGTCTTTGCACCTAGAAGCTTTGTATTGCTTATATGTTCAACTACAGCCCATGCAATACTAAGGCCATCAAAAGTACTTGTACCTCGTCCTATTTCATCAAGGATAAGTAAACTGTTAGAAGTAGCATTTCTAAGGATATTAGCAACCTCTGTCATCTCCACCATAAATGTACTCTGTCCCGATGCCAAATCATCAGAGGCTCCGACTCTGGTAAAAATTCTGTCACATATTCCGATATTAGCAGAGCTTGCAGGAACAAATGAGCCAATCTGTGCCATTAATACAATTAATGCCGTCTGTCTCATATATGTAGATTTACCTGCCATATTAGGACCTGTTATTATCGAAATTCTGTTATTATGCTTATCTAAATAAGTATCATTTTCAACAAACATTGAACCATTCATCATCTTTTCAACTACAGGATGACGACCGTTTTTAATATCAATAATGCCTTTTTCATTAATTGATGGTCTGACGAAATTATTATGCTCTGCCACATATGCAAGTGATGCATATACATCAATCCTGGCAACTATTTTAGCTGTATGTTTAATTCTTACAACTTCATCAGCTATAGTATTTCTTATAAGGCAGAATTTATCATATTCAATAGCAGAAAGTTTCTCTTCTGCGCCAAGAATTATATCCTCTAAATTCTTTAATTCATCGGTAATATAGCGTTCTGCATTAGCTAATGTCTGTTTTCTTGTATAATTATCAGGTACTAAATCCTTAAATGAATTAGTAACTTCTATATAATATCCAAATACCTTATTATATTTAATCTTTAAACTCTTTATTCCGGTTCTTTCCTTTTCTTTTGCTTCTAAATCTGCAATCCAGTTCTTACCCTCTGTCTTGGCTTTTCTCAATCTGTCGATTTCTTCTGAATATCCATCTTTAATTATTCCACCCTCACGAATAGTTACAGGTGGCTCTTCCATAATTGAATCTCTGACAAGTTCGTATAAGTCTTCAAGCACATCAAACTTATTATATAATCCGGATAATTCTTCTGATTTATATGACTTCATCTGATTTTTAATATGAGGTAATAACTCTAACGAATTTCTGAATGCTATTAAGTCTCTCGGATTAGCTGACTGATACGAAATACGGCTTATTAATCTTTCTAAATCATATACCGGATTAAGATATTCTCTTATCTCTTCTCTTGTAATTAAGTCATCATTAATCTCTGCAATAGCCTCCTGACGCTTTATTATATCTTCTTTCTTAACAAGAGGCTGTTCTATGTATTGTCTTAAGGTTCTTGCACCCATTGCTGTCTTAGTCTTATCAAGAACCCACAGAAGTGAGCCACGTTTCTGTTTCTCACGAAGTGTCTCCGTTAATTCAAGATTTCTTCTGGTAGATGTATCAATTATCATATATTTTCCAGTAGAATAAGGAGATATCGCAATAATATGTGATAATGATATCTTCTGTGTTTCGAGCAGATATTTCATCAATGCACCTGCTGCAATTGTGCCTGTAGGATAATCATCAAGTCCTAATCCTGATAAATTCATTACATGAAAATGGTCTTTTAAGGTATTTACACACATCTCTTCATCAAAATACCATGAATCTAATGTAAATATGCATATGTTAAGTCTGTTCTTCAAATCATCAGTATCTATACCAGTCAGATAAAATGGTGAATTAACTACTATCTCTGATGGCATAAACTTATTAATTTCATCTAATAATGACCTCCTAGAATTGACCTCTGTTACCATAAAATCTCCAGTTGTAATATCAGTTATTGCAATTCCAAATTTATCATCAAGATATGATATACACATAAGATAATTATTTTTTGTTTCGTCCATTGATGAAGTATTAAGATTAGTTCCCGGAGTAACCACTCTTATTACTTCACGTTTAACTAACCCCTTTGCCAGCTTAGGATCTTCTACCTGTTCACCTATAGCAACTTTATATCCTTTTTCAACAAGTTTGCTCAAATATGTATCTACAGCATGATAAGGTATTCCACACATAGGCGCACGTTCTTCAAGTCCACAGTCCTTACCTGTAAGTGTCAATTCTAACTCTTTAGAAGCTAAGATTGCATCATCAAAAAACATCTCATAAAAGTCGCCTAATCTGTAGAACAGAATACAGTCCTTATATTGCTCCTTTGTTTCCATATATTTTTGCATCATTGGTGATAACTGCCCCATGTCAACCTCCGTTTTTCGAATGTATTTCATTTGCTCTTTCTATTGCTGCATCAATGTTTGGACAAATATTCTCTTCTCCGACCATTTCTATAAAGCCTGCTTTTTCAAATACGTGTTTTGGTTGTTCATTAATGTGCGAGAGTACAAGTGTCATTCCATTTGCTTTACATGTTTTTAAGATATTTAAAAGTGTCTGATATGCTGTAACATCTAGTGCAGGCACTCCTCTCATTCTGATAATAAGTACATCTCCTTCAGTTTCAGATACAACCTCCATAAATTTATCTGCTGCGCCAAAGAACATTGGTCCGTTAATTTCGAATACATGTGTTCCTTTTGGCACAACTTTCAGGCCTATTGCATCTTCATCTTCGGTATCTTCTTCATCTTCGTCTATATATTTCCAGCCATGTACATATGTAACCTCTGACATTCTCTTCATAAATAACAGACAGGTTAAGACAATACCGACACCTATTGCTACTACTAAATCAAATACTACTGTTAACACAAAAGTTAAGATGAGTACAAGTATATCACTTTTTGGTGCTGTTTTACATATATTGAGAAATTTTCTCCATTCACACATATTATAAGCAACCATAAATAATATTGCTGCAATGCAAGGCATAGGAATAAGTGCCGCATATGGCATCAAAATCACTAATATAAGTGCAAGTGTTATAGAATGAACTATTCCTGCTATAGGAGTTCTACCTCCATTTTTAACATTCGCAGCCGTTCTTGCTATCGCACCTGTTGCAGGTATTCCACCGAAAAATGCACTACCGATATTACCTAAGCCCTGTGCCACAAGTTCAGCATTTGATTTATGCCTGCTTCCAATCATACCGTCTGCAACTACACAGGAAAGAAGTGACTCAATAGCTGCAAGTATCGCTATTGTAAATGCATTAGGTAATAATAAACGTATTTTTTCAAATGAAAATGCAGGCATATTAAAATGTGGTAACTTTGATGAAATTGTATACAATGAACCAATTGTATTTACATCAAGTGATAATAATTTTACTGCTGCAGCAGTTATAATAATAGCTATTAATGATGGAGGAATTATCTTATTAATCTTTGGCCATATTATTAATATTAATAATGCCACAAGTCCTATTATTAAAGCTGATACATTAACAGTATTAATGCAGCTTCCAATCATCTTAACTTTATCCATAGTCTCTATCAGAGGCTCTTTAGTCTGCTTAAATGTAAGTCCTAAAAAATCTTTAATCTGACCAATGAAAATAGTAACTGCAATACCACTTGTAAAACCAGTAGTTATGGTAAGTGGTATGAATTTAATCAGGCTTCCGAATTTGAACAATCCCATTAATACAAGAATAATACCTGCCATTATGGTAGCAATTATTAATCCGTCAATTCCCTCTGTAGCCACGATTCCTGCTACAATTGTTGCAAATGCCGCTGTTGGTCCTGCAATCTGGACACGACTTCCACCGAAAAATGAGATGATAAAACCAGCAACTATCGCTGTATATAATCCCATTTCCGGAGTTACTCCTGATGCAAGTGCTAACGCAATTGATAATGGTAATGCAATAATTGCAACAATTATGCCTGCCACTACGTCTTTAACAAACTGTTCTTTAGTATAATCTTTCATTACCGAAAATAATTTTGGTTTAATATAATTCATAACTTTTTCACAAACACTTTCTTTTCTTCATTCTTTTCTTCATTCTTTTCTTCATTCTTTTCTTGTTACTTCTTTTTATTTCTTTATTCTTATTTCCTGCTTCTTTTTTATTTTTGCCACTATTATTCTTCAACCATTGTGCCAAAGTAATAAAAGCCTTTAGCTTCATCTAAGTGTACATTTACAATCTTACCGATTAAATCTTTAGTTCCTTTAAAATGCACTGTTGTGCTGTTACTTAATTTACCAGTAACTAATGAGGAATCATGGTCATTTACTTCTTCAACTAATACTTCCATAGTCTCTCCAACATATTTACCTGTATTTTCATTAGAAATCTCCTGAACTACTTCTAATAATCTGTTAAATCTGTCCTTAACCACATCTTCCGGAACCTGATTTTCCATTTTAGCAGCAGGTGTGCCTGTTCTCTTCGAATATATGAAAGTATATGCACTGTCATATCTTACTTTCTTAACTACATCTAATGTCTCTAAGAAGTCCTCCTCTGTTTCACCTGGAAAACCTACAATAATATCAGTAGATAATGCCATATCAGGTATTTCTCTTCTAATCTTTAATGCAAGATCTAGGTATTTCTCCTTATCATAATGTCTGTTCATTATTTTAAGAATACGACTGCTTCCTGATTGTAATGGAAGATGTAGCTGTCTGCATATCTTCTTTGAGTTCTTCATAACTTCAATCAAATCATCTGATAAATCTTTAGGGTGTGAAGTCATAAATCTGATTCGCTCTAATCCATCTATTTCTTCTACACGTTTAAGAAGTTCGGCAAATGAGATTCCATTTTCTAGGTTTTTGCCATAAGAATTGACATTTTGTCCGAGTAACATCACCTCCACAACGCCATCTGCAACTAATTTTTTAATCTCTTCTATAATATCTTCAGGCTTTCTGCTTCTTTCACGACCTCTTACATAAGGCACTATACAATAACTACAAAAGTTATTGCAGCCAAACATAATATTTACACCTGATTTGAATGGATATTTACGGTCAATAGGAAGTTCTTCAACAATCTTATCTGTATCTTTCCATATCTCAATAACACTGTTTCCAGTTGTGAATTTCTCATATAGAAGTTCTGCTAACTTAAATATATTATGCGTTCCAAATATTAGGTCAACAAAACGGTAGCTGCTTTTAATTTTCTCAACTACTGTTTCTTCCTGCATCATACAACCACATAATGAAATAATCATTTCAGGGTTCTTATTCTTCAATTTCTTCAAATTACCAAGATGTCCATATACTTTTAGATTAGCATTTTCTCTGACGGTGCAGGTATTATATAAGATAAAATCAGGTTCTTCATTTGAAGTAGTAAGCACATAGCCTATTGCCTCAAGAATACCTGTTAATTTTTCTGAATCTCTGGCATTCATCTGACAACCAAATGTCTGAATCTGACAATAAAGAGGACGTCTTAACAGTTCGCTCTTCTTACGGATTATTTCTCTGCATTTTGCCATATAGTAATATTGTCTTGCCGGTTCTTCTAATGGTGCCTCGGTTGATATATCTACTAAATCAAGGTTAATTTCGTTCATAAGTAATCCTTTCGTATTAATTTCTTTATAATATAATGCCAGAAATAAAAGTTGGTTTATAGCTTATTATCCTGACACAATTTTATAAGTATCATCTGGTATTATAATTACTAGATCAGACCTCTAGGCGTACAAACACCCAAATTAATATTATATATAGTTAAAATATTATTGTCAATGCAAATAAATTAGCATTCTTAAAAATTCAAGTGGAACATTTTTAAGTTCATTATATACCCTCGTACAGTAAGATGCCTCCAATGGAAATGTTGCTTCATCTTCTACTGTTTCTACGGTTATTGCCGGCAACAGGTATCTTTCCGAGAAGAAATTAACTGTATTTCCCCCGGACAGATTATCAGAATTCTCATCATTTGGTGTATATAAAGAATAGCCTGTAATTTTAGATAACCGGCAGGCAATATCGAACTGTTTTCTGTTATACTCATATACCATTGCACTTCTATAATAGAATATAGAATTTCCTCTTGAATGAAAATCTATCATTCCCATAAAATCATTTTGTTCGCACACCTTTATAAATGCCATTGTTTCAGGCTCATTATCAGGAAGCCCCGAATTATTAGTAAATGCAAAAGACTGCGACATAAAATTCCTGTTAATATCCACTCCATCACCATTGAATTTATATTCTTTGTATGGAATATTACAATGCCTACAATTATTTCTTAGAATTTTATCATTAATTGCATAATATCCCTCCATAGCAATAGTGTAACCATCAGGATTCAATAGAGGAATAAAATACAAAGCATATTTGTCTAATAATTTTTCTCCATAAGAATAATAACGATGCGAAAGTCGTTCTATCAAAGAAAGCATAACTGTAGGATTAATTATTTCCCTGCCATGAACCCCCGCCACAAATACCGGACCTCTATTTCCTTTTCCTACTTTTACCATAAATATTATCCTGTTATCGTTAGAAGTTCCTATATGGGTAACTTTAATTAATTGCGGATATAATTTTGCGATATGCAAAGACTTGTTTAATAAAGAATTGTATGTATAGATATTGTCGAGATTGATAATCATATAAAACCTTTTTTTGATATTATATGCCTTAGAAAATAAAAAAAGACGTCAGGGATGCAGATGTTGTACTTGTAATTCTTAGGACGTTGTATATAAATGTAGTAAAACTTCGCTCAGTGATAATAAATGCATCATCTGTATATAGCAAACTGCGGGGATGTAGATTTAGAACTTTTTGTAAGAATTGCGTAAATTTGTCAGGTATTATCTTTCTTCTCATATTTTGTGTACATTTACCAGACAGACACTTAAGCAGGAATGTCCGTCTGTAACATACACTTTCGTATTCCTTTATCGGGTGTGAGTAAATGCCGCCATCTGCAAAGTCTATTACGGTGCAGTAAATCAAACGCGCTTCGCTTGAACGGTAATTTACTGCACCGACCTTTTGCATATGACGGCATATAACTCACACACACGATACGTCATAAATCAAGTGTATGTTACAGACGGACAACCCTGTTTAAGTGTTCTGGATGTTAAATGAACATAAATAATCAAAAGAGAAGAAAGATAATACCGACAAATTAGCAATTTGAAACATAAGTTCTATTCTACATCCCCGCAGTTTGCTTACATCAGATGATATCAAATGTTCTCTATGAGCGAAGCTTGGCTACATCTATATTACGGCTATCTGTAATAATCATATCCGGAACAACATCTGTATCCTCGACTTCTATAATATTTTCCTCTATGATCTGAAAATCAAAACAAATTGCAACTTTAAGGCCCAGATTATATTCAGAGATATATTTATCATAATATCCTCCGCCATAACCGATTCGGTTGCCCTTTGTATCAAATACTAATCCAGGCATTATAATAAGACTTTTTTCATCAGGATATATAATTGTATCTGTAACCGGTTCTAATATTCCATAACTGCCAATGGATAATTCTGATTTATCTCTGATTACATAGAAATCCATTTTATCTCCATTTACTCTTGGAACTGCTACTTTTATTCCATTATCAATACAATAATCGATAATAGGAGTCGTATCACATTCACTTCTGTAGCTTACAAATATAAATATACAACTTACATCAGCCAGGTTCGCAGTATCTAACAAATTTTCAAATATTTTTCTACTCTTATGTATTTTTTCTTCATCTGTAAGACTGTTTCTTTTAACAGACATAATTTTTCTTAATTCACTTTTATTCATAAATTTTGTCTATTTCTTCTTTAAAGATGTTATCGAACCATCTTTCTCTACGATACGGATATTTTGTAACTGTCCTCTTAAATTATTATGAACAAGTCTGATGTACTCATCACGTAACTTCTTTTGTTCTGATTTTTCAGCATTTGTAAGTTCTCTTGTCTTAGAAAGACGTGCTAATTCATTTATTCTGTCTAATTTACTCTGTTCCATTAATAAATCTTCTCCATTCTATACATTACTACTCTTACAGACTTATAATTTTCTAATTTCAATATCACTTAACAATTATATATAATGTATCTGTATTAGTTATCAGGCTGTCTACATATTCACTTTGTTCGTGCAATAATAATTCTCCTCCCGGAAAGCTTATGATATCAAAAAATGTTTTCTTTTTACCAAATATCGTCTTATTAACTCCGGTAAATACAAGCAGATTATTATATATCTCACATAATCTCGAACCATTATTGTATTTAGGTTCAATCTTATTTGTATTAAGATTTAAGAATGAAAGTTCATTATCTTTTATTATACAAATATATGGTTCATTATTGAGAACATATGCTTTTGCAAGATTGGAAATACGTATAACATCCTGATTAATACAGGTCTTTATCTCAGACGAAGTTAAATTATAAAATTTAACCTCTTCTTCCTTAGTCTCATTATTTACACAGGAATATATAACGTAATCTCCCATTTTCTTAATATATGGAATTGTCTTGTTATGATAAGTCTGTTCGATAGTCTCAAGCGAAATACTTTTCTTACCAATTGCGAGGTCTGAAACCATCTGTCCGATATTTACAAAACTTACAGCCTCTAAACTACACTCATCTTCATCTAGCAGGTTATATCTGTTATCCTCTAATAGCGAATATCCTGTCTTGATGACACACTGGTTATCTGATATTGCAAGAATATTCATAATACCATTCAAGTTGAAATTCTCATCAGCAATCATATACTCTGTTTCATCTTTGATATTATATAGTCTCTGGTTAAATCTAAAGAATCCTGAATAAGTTTTTGATTTATTTAATACAAGATACTCGTTCTGTATAATAATGTAATAATCATTTATAATAAATATTTTAAGCTTCTTTATCTCATTAAGGCCATAAAGATTCTCTGAGAAATTATATAAAGCTTCAGTTGCACCACTTGATATATTATATCTTAGAAGTAATATTTTCCCGACTTCTTTATATCTATCAACTTCCGTATAATCTGCATAAATGTCTTTTGAAGCCTCTGTATCATCTTTTTCTACATTTGCAAAATATAAGTATTTAGGTTCTGTCGAGACATCGATAATTTCTCCAATGTTATATTTATTAATATTAGGAAGAACCTCAATTCGCTCATTTGTCTCTAAGTTAAGTAAGCTATATCTAATTCCCTTAACAGATTCAAATTCACCATCATATTCAGTTGTTTCAAGCACGTAATTATCACTAAGATATTTACCAAAGTGCCATTCTGAATTCTGTAATATTTTTATTTTCATTAATAAAATCCTTTTATTCAGACAAATAGTCTATTATTTTAAAATCTTCTTTCTGATTAGAAGTGAATAAAGTTCCAACATTATTCCCAGCTAAAATCTGTTCAACAACCGAAACATTTTCGCCATTAGCTATAATCATATCAGCACCTGACTCTGTTGCTATCTGTGCTGCAGCCAATTTAGCACTCATTCCGCCCGTTCCTACATCACTTCCAGATGATTCTTTACCCATTGAGAACATTTTACTGTCTAAATTAGTAACGATTGGAATGAATTTTGCATCTTTATTCATGTTTGGATCATCCGTAAACATTCCATCTATATCAGATAATAATATAAGCATATCAGCATTTGTAAGTGCTGTAACTAAAGCAGATAATCTGTCATTATCACCAAATACGATTTCATATGTTGAAACTGTATCATTTTCATTTACAACAGGAATAACACCTAATTTTAATAATTCTTCAAAAGTATTTCTTGCATTATATCTGCTTAAATCATCAAGCATTGTATATTTTGTCATAAGAATCTGTGCAGTTTTCTGGTTATATTCAGAAAATAACTTCTGATACATCATCATAAGCTGTGCCTGTCCAATTGCTGCACATGCCTGTTTCTCTGAAAGTGTTAAGCTCTTACCTGATAGTCCCGTAGATTGCTTACCTACAGCTATCGCGCCTGATGATACTAATATAACATCTTTGCCCTGATTTTTTATATCTGTAAGAATCCGAACTAATTTCTCAAGTTTATATAAATCAATTCCATTCGTCTCAGGATGTGTAAGCGATGACGAACCGATTTTTACTACAATTCTTTTTTTGTCTTTTAATTTATTTCTATAATTATCTGATATTTCCATTTCCGTTTAATCCTCCGAAGTGAAGTAAAATACATTCTTGTATTTTATACAAAAGTTACTAATCTGTCAATGGAGCATATTTTTTAGAAATTGCTTCATAGACTTTTATACCATCCATTGCTGCTGATGTAATACCGCCTGCATATCCTGCACCCTCTCCGCAAGGATATATTCCTTTAATATTACTTTCAAATGTTTCATCTCTTAATATTCTAAGTGGTGACGAGGTTCTGCTCTCTACTCCTGACATAACTGCATCATATCTGTTATAGTTCTTTATCTTAGATGCAAAAGAATCAATTCCCTGTATTAAAGACTCCGATATATATTCAGGAAAAATATTTCTCAAATTTGAAAATTCGTATTTTCCTTTCATCTGGGGATTAACATCTCCAAGTTCTGTAGTCTTTATATTCTTCTTAAAATCTCCGAATAGCTGAACAGGAATCCTACCTTTACCCTCTATATATGCTGCTTTTTCTAAAACCCTCTGGTATTCTATTCCACCAAGAGGTGTCTTGTCCTTAAAATCATCCGGTGTAATCGTAACAATCATTGCACTGTTCGCATTTTCGCCATCTCTCTTGCTATAACTCATTCCATTAACTGCTGTTGACTCTAATTCCGATGAGGAATTAACCACATATCCACCCGGACACATGCAGAATGAATATACACCTCTTCCAGTTGAAAGATTAGTTGCAAGTTTGTAGTCCGCAGCAGGCAACTTGTCACTAAATATACCATATTGTGAATCATTAATCTGCTTCTGTTTATGTTCGATTCTTACACCGATTGCAAATGCTTTAGGTTCCATAATTAATTTAGAATCATATAGCATTTTAAATGTATCTCTTGAACTGTGTCCTGTCGCTAGCACTAAAACCTCACAAGGAATTGTCTCTTTATAATTTTTCGTTTCTATATCAATTGATTTTAATACATTATTATCATAATTACATTTGGTAAATCTAGTACCAAACATAAAACTTCCACCAAGCCGAATAGTCTCTAATCGGATATTTTTAATGACCTTTGATAATACATCAGTTCCGATATGAGGTTTATTAATATAAGTTATTTTCTCATCTGCACCAAATTTTACAAATGTATCTAATACGAAATCATTTCTATGAAATTTATCTTTAACCATTGTATTTAGTTTACCATCAGAAAATGTGCCTGCTCCCCCCTCACCGAACTGTATATTAGACTCCGGATTAAGAATACCTGTTTCAAAGAACTTTTCTACCGTTTTCTGTCTTTCATCTACTTTTTCACCACGTTCAATTACAAGCGGTTCATATCCATTTATTGCTAACATATATGCACAAAATAATCCTGCTGGTCCTGAACCTACAATTACAGGTCTGTGATTTAATTTCTTTTCTCCCGGCGTAATAAATTCATATTTTTTATTATCGGTTGACATAATATTTTTATTGTTAATTTTAGAAATTATTTTCTTTTCATTATTAATTTCTACATCTACAGTATAGATATATTTTATATCTTCTTTTCTGGCATCAATTGATTTCTTTGATATCCTATATTTAAAATTATCTTTATTAACCTTAAGAAGCTTACTTATCTGTTTAGATAAATCTTCTTCTGTGTGATTTATCGGTAATTTAATTTGTGAAATTCTAATCATTTTTCTGATAGTCCTTTCATACTAATCTCCATTTTACAAGCACAATGTGCCTGCAAAATTGCAAGCCAAATGTCAGATCTGGCTCTGCGAAACTAATTTACAACTTTTCCCTGCAACATATCCTGTAGACCATGCCCATTGAAGATTATAGCCGCCGCATTTTCCGTCTACATTTATTAGCTCTCCAGTAAAATACAGGTTTTTAATATATTTAGATTCCATTGTATAGGGATTAATACCATCTACATCTATTCCACCACAACATACTTGTGCCTTCATAAAATCATTGGTTCTATCTATGTTAAATTCTACCTTCTTGAAAAACTTAAACATATCTGTTAATTTATCTTTAGGCAGATTCTTGTTAAATGGTTTAACCTCATTATCAACATAATAAGAATATATATTAATTAATTCCATCGCAAGTTTGGAATTAATTATTCCCATTAAAATATCATATACTGACTTCTTTTCATAAGCATACTGCATACACACTGCATTTACTAATTCATTGATATCATATTCTGGCAGAAAATCAATTAAAACTGTCGCTTTTCTGTTATTCTCTAAAGCTCTTGATACCATAGCCGCTAGCTGAAATATTACTATTCCTGATAATCCATAATTAGTAAACTGCAATTCACCTGACTCGGTTGTAATTCTATCATTATCTATGTAAAGAAACGCATTTATTTTCCATCTTACCCCCGCAGTATTTTTAAAGAATTGTTTAAAGGGCGGTTTATCTTTCTTAACTTCCATGCCGCATAATGCAGGCTTGTACTTCTCAATTGTATGATTATGTTCTATTAGAAATTCTGTCATATTCTCGCAGAAATCATCTTTGATTCCTGCCTTAGTTCCCATTGCCAGAATCACTTTATCACAATGATAATTATTATTTATATTATCAGTTTCAGTTTCAATTACAAATCCTCCATCTTCTGCAATATGTATATCAGTAACAATTGTATTATTTATAAATTTTACACCAGCTAACCTGCATCTGCTAATTAACATATCAGAAACTGAAGCTGCCTGCATTGATGCCGGATACAGATATCCATTATTATTAGTTGCAAATAGCCCCATTTTTTCAAAAGTATTTACTATATCCTTATTAGAAAATGCATTAAATATCTTTTCTATAAATTCATTATCATCACAATTATATTTACCTGTAAGGCTATCTAAATTACTGAAGTTACATCTGCCATTTCCAGTAGACAGAATCTTTTTACCCATTTTATCATTTGCTTCAATGATGGTTACTGAATTGTCTTCATTTGCAGCATTAATCGCAGCAAATAATCCTGATGCACCGCCACCTATTATTATAATATTATTCATTATCAGTCTCTTTTCTAAAATTTTATTCTATCTATTTATAATCTATAACTTTATACTATAACCTTTTACTATAACCTTTTACTATAATCTTTTACTTAAATCTTAAACTATAATATTAATCTATAATCTTAAACTATAACTTTATTATAGTTTAACATAATCTAACCTGCAATCTATTTATAACTTAAATAGAATCTTAACTGGTTATGCTTTCTAAGTAATTATATAAATCATGGATTGTCTCTATATAGAAACCATCTTTTAATTCTTCTTTATATTGTTCTTCAATATTACTTACATCAATTCCCGTATCAATAAATAATTTGTCATGATTCGCATTATAAATCATAATTATATTATTTTCACTAATAACAAAATAATTGTAAATGTTAGTTAGATTGCATACCGTCTTTCTAATAATAAGCGACTCCGGTGAAAACGCCACTAACTGTACATTCTGAAGTGTTTCATCTTTATTCTTTGCAACATAGGTTGTAAGATAATCAATAACCTGTTCTCTGGTAAGTCCGATATAATCAACAGGTATCTTCTCTTCCTTTTTAGTTAATTCATCCGTATCTGAGTTATATTCTTCAATAATATATCTGGCACTGCTTAGAATTACATTACTTTCGCTATTATTAACCTCAGTATAATCATCCGTTTTGACTCCCGGATTACTTATCTGTGCCTCATCTTTCGTAATAAGATTATCTGATTTCATATTATTTATGGCATAATAATATCCTCCATAATATAACAACACGAAAATTGATACAATTGCAATAAAATATACAATATATGATATTTTCTTCAATGAAAACATACTACTCCCCATTTCAATTGATTTATTTACATATATTGTTAACATATTTTATAATATTATTCAGTTTTATAAATTTTATAAATCTTTAGTCAGATTAAATGCATATGGAATCAACTCATCAAATGGATATTCTCTGATATTGCCATCAGAATCCTGTAACACCACATATCCATCTTCCATAAATTCAGAAAGAAACTGTCTGCATATTCCACATGGATATGTAAGGTTGTCCGATGAGGATACAATTGCAATCTTATTAAAAGATGTATAACCTTCTGATATAGCTTTTAATACTGCACATCTTTCAGCACATATGGTTGCTCCAAACGATGCATTTTCGACATTACAACCTGTAAATACTTCTCCGTCAGTTGTTAAAACAGCCGCGCCAACACTGAATTGTGAATATGGTGCATATGCATTCCCCATAGCCTTTTTTGCATAAGATATAAGAGTTTCATTATCCATAATCTTCTCCATTTCTGAGCAACTTATCGCAAAGAGGTAATTTCTCATCTGCCTTTAAGGCTATTTGCTTTCGCTCCAGAGCAAATAGCTGTGCGAACGAACCAGTGCATTGACATAATTCCTTCGCATTATCTCCATCCACATATATTTTCATCTATATATCTCTAATCCATTCATTATTTCATTCTGTTTTGCTTCCATTATTACACGCTCATCTTCCTCCATGTGGTCATACCCAAATAGATGAAGCATACTGTGTGCAATCAGGAATCCAAGCTCTCTGGTTGTTGAGTGTCCATATTCTTCTGCCTGTGACACTACCTTTTCAAGTGATACCATAATATCACCTAATAATAATTCTCCGGTCTCAGGATTAAAGACATCAAACATATCTTCATCTTCTAACCTTGAGAAATCTCCAGGCTCATCATATTCTGCCATTGGAAATGATAATACATCAGTGGCTCTGTCAATATTCCTTGTCTCTTTATTAACTTTATGTATTGTATCATTATCTGTTAATACAACATTTACTTCGAATTCATATGGACAGCCCACATAATCAGCAGCATAAGTAATTACTTTATTAATAAGCTCATCGCAGTCAAAACCTAAATCTAAATCTGTCTCTTTTTCTATACATATATTCATATCTAAATCCTCTTTTCTAAGCTGTATTTATAAGTATCTGATATTTAAGAAAATATTTCAGTTCATAATATCCATTAATTTATAAAGTATATAACTCCATTCTTTAATTCATTAACACCTATGAGTATATTGTTAAATATGCCTTACGAAGCTTCTTATATAAATCAATATCCTTTATGGCAATATCTAACATACCTGTATCAAATCTGATATCTATAATATTTTCTACAATCTTTCTTCTATTAAAATTATTTCCCTTAGTTACAATAATCGTCTCAAGTGTGTTTTCAATTGAATCACTTAGCATAACAATTGCAGACTCTAAAGTCCTTGGTATGTTTGACTTACTATTATGCTCTTTTACAATATTTATTACTTCTTTTGGAAACTTATTAGACTTCATAATATCTATTCCGGCAGAAACGTAATTGTTGCTTTTCAACTTACCAATCTCATGAAATCTTCCACCTGCTTTTACAAGGTTCATATCTGCACCAACCATTTTAGCTACTCTTACTGATGTATCAGCCACCTGTAACGAATGTAAATATACATTTTCATTTTTTTTCATAAGCATTAATAATAATTCATTTTCATCATCGCATATATTTTTCAGGCTATTTTTTAGATATCTGTTATTAATTCCAATTAGAATATATCTGAAATACAATGGAATAACTGATATAATAAATGGAATCAGACCAATCAATGCCGATGAAACCTTAATTTTCTCATATGTCATATATTGATAATTAAGATTTACTATAAAATATGTTGTCACAGACAATATAAATGACAGAATAGCAAAGCTATGTGAAACAGTATATTTTGCAAAGAAGAATACCACAACAAAGCTTAACATATACATAATAAGCACTTCTACAGTCATCTGTCCCGTAAAATAATATAAAATCATTATAAATGTCTGAAATATAATGGTATTAATAATTCCATATGAGAAATATATAAGCACCAATGGTAATAAAAATGGTGTCACTTTGAATATTTTCTCAGGAATAAACAGAAACACACTTACTAATAATACTGCTGGTAAAAGTCTATATAACAGAGCTATAAATTTATCACTTTTCTTCATTACATAATAAATGCTATATTCTAAGAAAACAAAAGTAAATGTAATAATTATAAGTCTTGTATTCTTCTCATAAGGCCATAACACTTCTCTCTTAAGGCGTATTTTTGTAATATAGAATACTGATATTGCCATAATTATAAATATCAGTAATTTTAATAATTCATTTTTATTTTTTTTAAAGAATTTCATCAATTTTTCCCTTTACTTCTAGCTGCTGAATTTATCTTTTTCATCTTTGCATTCTCATATTCTTCATAGGCTTTAACAATCTTCTGTACTAATGGATGTCTTACTACATCTTCGTTAGTAAGTCTGATAAATGCGATATCGTCAACCTTTGACAATACTCTGATTGCTGTATCCAAACCGCTTTGTATGCCCGGCTTTAAGTCTTTCTGGGTTAAGTCTCCTGTTATAACCACCTTTGAACCAAAACCGATTCTCGTAAGAAACATCTTCATCTGTGCAGGTGTTGTATTCTGTGCCTCATCAAGAATTATGAATGCATTATCTAAAGTTCGTCCACGCATATAAGCCAAAGGTGCTACCTCAATTAAACCTTTTTCACTATTATGAAGATACGACTCAGCTCCCATAATCTGATAGAGTGCATCATATAAAGGTCTTAGATAAGGATCAACCTTACTTTGTAAATCTCCCGGTAGAAAGCCCAGATTCTCGCCGGCTTCAATAGCAGGTCTCGTCAAAATAATTCTTCCAACCTCATTATTCTTAAATGCCGTAATTGCCATCGCCATTGCAAGATATGTCTTACCTGTTCCAGCAGGTCCTATTCCAAATGTAATCATTTTATTCTTAATCATATCAATATACTGCTTCTGACCATGAGTCTTAGGTTTTATAGGCTTACCTGTAAGTGTACGGCATATTATATCTTCATCTAATTCAGTTAATGTCTCTGCCTTATCCTGGTATGCTAAGGAAATAGCATAATTAACAACCTGTTCATTAATCTGGTTACCATTCTTAGCTGAGGTACAAAGAGTCTCTATAATGCTCTTTGCTCTCGCAACACTGCTCTCTCCTCCTATTATCTTTAACTCGGATCCTCTTGATATAATTGTCACATGAAGAGTTTTCTCTATTTTCTTAATATTTATATCAAACTGTCCAAATATCTCCTGACTATACTGCATAGGTATATCTATTATATTCTCAATTACGCTCATGCCTGGTATCTGACCTCATTTCTTATAAATTTATAGTTCATTTTTATAACTTTAATTTCTTTTACAGTTCACTTTATAAGTAATTTACAATGTCTATTATAATTTCATATACAGCTTATTCTTGTTATAATTTTATGTCTCACTTTCAGAACTACTTATCTTGGGCAACATTGTATCATCTACATACTGAACTTCACCAATCTTTTCTACAACCAGAAAATTTCCTGTTGCAATACACTTTTCATTTTCAACGACTATTGTAACATTATTTTCTATAATTTGAATACCTTTTTCGTTCAATTTCTGCATAAAAAATTCAATTTTTGATTCTTCTATTGCTCTAGCCTCATCTTCCGTATATATTCTATAAATATTTTTATATTCTTTTATACTAATATTCGAATATCCCATTGGAAGATAAAAATTATCTGTTATTGATAACTGCTTATAATCCTTGACTATATCGTAATTCTTGAATTTTTTCTGAAACAAGCTTAAATAAAAGGCTTTATCTAATATATCTACCTGTAGAATGTTGTTTTTTCTGTCCGTGTATTCCTTTTCAATATGTTTCAACTCAAATTCATCATTATATTCAATATACGTTCTTGCATATATATCAGAGTCAGAATTGACAAGTCTGTAGTTAATAAGCTCCTCACTATCTCCATATATTTCAATTATTCCACTTACTAAAAGCTGCCCTTTTTTCACCTCATCGCCTACTTTAATCTTTGGCGTGCCGCTCCTCGTAACTATACTGTCTATCATTCCGTCAACATTACTGATAATATTATATGGTTTGTCTTCAACTTTGGCAATGTATGTGTCAAAGTTTTCTTTAATATGTATAAATATACGTGTTCCCCTTACTTCTGCAGATACCCATGTTATATCATCATAATTAGTTCTTAATAAATATTCGATTTCTTCACAATCAATTTTTGACTTCCTGATACCATTATCTATTTTATTCTTATTTAAAAAGTTCATAAGTTCAATATCAGTATGTGAATAATTTCCCTCAAACGAAATATTCCATACATACAACGTAATTATTTTTGCAATTACAAAGAATAATATTATTCCAACTACAAAGAAAATATGTTTTTTATATTTTATTGTCTGAAATAACAGACCTCTTCTTTGCAATAATTTAATTGAACCATTACATTTTCTTCGAAGCTTCTTCATCTTATAGAAAGACGCCACATCACAGCACATTATGACATAATCGTTTTCGCTTGTTATTTTCCATATATTAAGCTTGTTATTCTTACATAGATTTATAAATCTTATCTTATCTAATCCTGTGAATTTCATTATCAGATATCCCTTTATGGAATTATACAGCCAATGAATATAATCACTTCCTTATACGAATTCAATATTTTTAAATCTGCCTTTTATCTTCATATCTTCATTATTAAAATATTCAATATGGAGATTTTTACCTGTTATATACATTTTACAGGTTTTACCCTGTAATTTTATTAATGTATCAGTATACTCAATTATATTTTTATAATTTTCAATATATATTTCATACTGCCCTGTTACGTGTAATACCGATGCACCCAACAATACTTCTTTAGGCAGTTTCAAATTATCAGATATATTTTCTCTAATCATATTAAACACCAGCACGTAACTACACCTAATTATTTATCTATATGATTATAGTAAAAAAAATATACCTATAAGATAAACCTATAGGTATATTAAATGATTAATTATATTTACGTTTTCTAGCTGCTTCAGATTTCTTCTTACGCTTTACGCTTGGCTTTTCGTAATGTTCTCTCTTACGGATTTCCTGCTGGATACCAGCCTTTGCACAGTTTCTTTTGAATCTGCGTAAAGCACTATCTAAAGATTCGTTTTCTTTAACGATTACATTTGACATAGTCTCACACCTAACCTCCCTCCAGTTGTGTAATTGTGCATAATACAACTGTTTGGGTATTTTTTATTGCACTAGTCATATTATAGCATAAATTTTCCATACGTCAATGACTTTTTAAATAGTTCTTATAAACTATATTTCTTATAAACATTCCTCAACTTTAGCAAGAGATGCATCTATGCCGGCCGGATTCTTTCCACCTGCCTGTGCCATATTAGGACGTCCTCCACCGCCACCACCAACTAATGGTGCAATTGACTTAATTATGTTGCCTGCATGAGCGCCATTCTTAACAGCATCATCTGTTGCCATTACTATTAAGTTGACTTTATCTTCCTGTGAAGAAGCAAGAACTATAACTCCGTTAGTAAGTTTCTCTTTCAAATTATCACCAAGGTTACGGAGACCATTCATATCTACTCCGTCAACTTTAGTTGCTAAAACATTAAAGCCTTTTATCTCTTTAACATTGCTCATAACATCTCCAAGAGAATTATTAGCTAATTTACTTTTAAGGCTCTCATTTTCACTATGAAGTACCTTGATTTCTTCTAATAATGATTCGATTTTAGCATTTAATTTAGCTGGTTCGGATTTAGCTGTCCTAGCCGCTTCATAAAGCATATTTTCAATATTAGCATAGTAATCTAACACTGCCTGTCCTGTAAGAGCATCTATTCTTCTTACACCTGCTGCTACACCACTTTCTGATATAATCTTGAACAGCATGATATTTCCTGTATTCTTCACGTGTGTACCACCACAAAATTCTTTAGAGAATTCACCCATATTTACTACGCGTACACTATCACCATATTTTTCACCAAAAAGAGCCATTGCTCCTGTCTTTTTAGCTTCCTCAATAGACATAATCTTTGTCTCTACCGGTAACTGCTCTGCAATCTTCTCATTTACAATTTCTTCAATCTGTTTTAACTCTTCACTTGTAAGTGCCTGGAAATGTGTAAAGTCGAATCTTAAATGGTCAGCATTTACAAGAGAACCTGCCTGCTCAACATGTGTACCAAGTACGATTCTAAGTGCTTTCTGAAGAAGGTGAGTTGCACTATGGTTCTTAGCTGTAGCATTTCTATTTTCCTCATCAACCTTTAATGTAACTGTATCTCCTACTTTAAACATTCCTTTTGTAACCTGTCCTACATGACCGATTTTTCCACCTAATAATTTAATTGTATCTTTAACAACAAATTCTGCTGTATCAGTTACGATAATACCCTTATCGGCTTCCTGACCACCCATTGTTGCATAGAAAGGTGTCTTATCTACAATTATAGTACCTGTATCTCCATCAGCTAATGCTTCTGTTAATTCTGTATCTGTAGTTAATACAGTAATCTTAGAATCATAAACCAAGTTATCATATCCTACGAATTCAGATGTTATGGCAGGGTCAATAGATTCATATACAGTAACATCTGCACCCATATAGTTAGTCTTTGCTCTTGAATTTCTAGCTGTCTCTTTTTGTTTCTGCATCGCTGCTGCAAAACTCTCTTCATCAACTGTAAAGCCTTTCTCTTCAAGAATCTCTTTTGTTAAATCAAGAGGGAAACCATACGTATCATATAATTTGAATGCATTTTCACCAGATAATTCCTTAGAATTATTAGCTTCCATCTCTTTTTGCATATCAGATAAGATATTTAGTCCCTGGTCTATTGTCTTATCAAACTTGTTCTCTTCTTCTGTCAATACCTTGAATATCATATCCTTCTTCTCATCAAGTTCAGGATAACCGTCTTTAGAACCATTAATTACCGTTTCACTTAATGTTGCAAGGAATTTACCATCAATGCCAAGTAATCTTCCATGACGAGCAGCTCTTCTGATTAGTCTACGGAGAACATAGCCTCTTCCCTCGTTAGATGGCATAATTCCATCTGAAATCATAAATGTAGCTGAACGGATATGATCCGTAATAATCCTTATTGAAACGTCTGTCTTATATTCTTTCTGATACTCAACATTTGCCATTTCACATACTTTATTTCTTAAATCAAATATTGTGTCTACATCAAAGATTGAATCAACGTCCTGAACAACGCTTGCAAGACGCTCTAATCCCATACCAGTATCAATATTTTTCTGTTTTAATTCTTCATAGTTACCATTTCCGTCATTATCAAACTGCGTAAATACGTTATTCCATATTTCCATATATCTGTCGCAATCACAACCTACTGTACAACCCGGCTTACCACAGCCATATTTTTCTCCTCTGTCATAGTAGATTTCTGAACATGGTCCACAAGGGCCTGCACCATGCTCCCAGAAATTATCCTCTTTACCAAATCTGAATATTCTCTCAGCTGGGATTCCCATTTCTTTATTCCAGATATCAAATGCCTCATCATCATTTTCATAAATTGATGGATACAAACGGTCTTTATCTAATCCTACAACTTCTGTAAGAAATTCCCATGACCAATGAATTGCTTCTGTCTTAAAATAATCTCCAAATGAGAAGTTACCAAGCATCTCAAAGAATGTACCATGACGTGCTGTCTTACCAATATTCTCAATATCGCCTGTTCTGATACATTTCTGACATGTTGTAACACGTCTGCGTGGTGGTATCTCCTGTCCTGTAAAATATGGTTTTAAAGGTGCCATGCCTGAATTTATTAATAATAAACTATTGTCATTATGAGGAACTAATGAGAAGCTGTTCATCTTTAAATGACCTTTGCTCTCAAAAAACTCCAAAAACATTTTACGTAACTGATTTACTCCGTACTTTTCCATTTCGACCTCCAAATGTGATTTAATCACAAGCTATTTATTCCTATTTTTCTTCTGTCATCTCATCAGCATTAACAGATGTGTTGTCCGAATCTATATTAGCTAATTTGAGATTCTTTCTTTTTCTGAGTGTAGTTCCAATGAAACAACCACACAGAACGAATGCAAGTGTTAACACAAATGAAAATATATAATATATTATTCCTTCTGAAAGAGACACAATATTCCCTCCTATTCATTTAAAATAAAGTTCAAATTATCATAATAATATCACATCTTTTGAGTAGATTCAATAGTTTTAGAATATACACATCCACAATAATTCTGGCGGTATAATCCATACTCCTTAGAAAGCTCAACTGAACGCTTATATCCATTTCTTTTCTTAAAATCCGAATACAGATATGGTATACCACATTCTTCTGATATTGTCTTACCGATTTCATTTAATTTATCAGCATTCTTCATAGGACTAATCGATAATGTGGTAGTAAAATAATCAAACTTGCCATCAATCGCATATCTTGCCGCTTCCCTTAATCTCAACTCATAACATATGAAGCAACGTTCTCCGCCCTCCATATCATTTTCATGTCCTTTTACCGCTTTATAGAACTTCTCTGGCTCATACTCTGTACTAATAAGAGTTATCTTATTCTTTACTGGCAGTTCATCTATAAGTTTCTGCTGTTCACTGATTCTGTATTCATATTCTTCTTTCGGAAAAATATTAGGATTATAATACAGAACAGCAATAGAAAAAAACTGTGACAGATATTCTAAAACATAACTGCTGCAAGGTGCACAACAACTATGAAGCAACAGAGTCGGAACCTTGTCTGATGCAGATATTTCTTCAATTGTCTTATCCAGTATCTTTTGATAGTTAATTTTATTCATATTAATCTCCATTATAAATAAAGATGAATAACCCTGAGATTATTCACCTAAAACTTGGTATATATTAGAAATACTTCTTACTTCCCCATAAGTTACTCTTCTTTAAATCAAGGTATTCATTATATGCTTTTTCTAAAATCTGCTTCTCATTGGCAAATTTAAGCAGATGATATGCTTCATAAAATTTATAATATCCTGAATCTAAAAAGTATTCCTCACGTTGTGGTTTGCTGTAATAGCTATCTGCCATCATCAAATACCAGTGTACACTTTTGTCAACAATGTCTTGTGGTGTAGTGAAAGAGTACTGACTCTTCCCAACATATTTAATAATAGACGCACTAACACCTGTTTCTTCGCGAACCTCCCGAAGTGCTGTTTCATTATATTCTTCGCCTTCTTCTACGGTTCCTTTTGGCAATACCCAGCCTTCATACTTATTCTTATAATTCTTGTATAAAAGTAATATCTTGCCTCGAAATATAACCACACCGCCACAGCTCGTTGCTTCAATCATTGCAATCCCTCCTGTATAATTGGTGTGTCCTAACAGAACTGATATTAGTATAACTCAATAATTAATTCTATGCAATATAAATTATTAATTGGCTTCCTTAGAAAAGTACTCATCAAATACAGCTTTTGCAACAGGAACAGCAGGTGTTGAACCCTCCGGCATATCCTCAAGGACAACACATATGGCAAGTTTCTTACCTTCATTTTCAGCGTACCCCATAAATAACGAATTAGACTGGCTGCCATCATTAATCTGAGCTGTACCTGTCTTACCATATGCTGTGTATAAATCTGATTTTAACTTAGTACCAGTACCTTGTGTTACTACAGCACGAAGAAATTCTTTTAATACATCAACTTCTGGTTTCTCGAATAAATTCTGCGCCTTTTCAGGTGAATATTTTTTAACTGATGTTCCAAGATAATTTTCTACACTAGTAATCATATATGGTTTCATCAAAACTCCATCATTTGCAATAGCTGATGCAATCATTGCAAGATGAATTGGTGTTACCAAAGTCTTACCCTGACCAATAACTGTCTGCATTGTCTCAAATGTCGATGACGTCTCGTCTAACGAAAACTGACTGTTCTTATATGACATGCTAAGCGGTAAATCATTATTAAAGAAAAGGCTTTCACATAATTTCTTGAATTTTGCCCTGTCAAGTGTAAGTCCAAGATTAACAAATGAACTGTTACATGAATTAGCAAATGAATCTTTAAGGTCCTCGTTACCATGCCATCTTCCACCTGCACAGTGAATCGTATGATCCTCTTGCGTAATACTTCCTTTACAATTAAATGTATAGTTTGAATAATCAGGATTCTCACGTATATATTCTATAAGTGTAAATAACTTAAATGTAGAACCAGGAGTATATAATCCGTTAGTTGCCCTGTTAAGCAGATTGGAATTACTGTTGTCTGCCACTAAAGTATCGTATATTGAATCAATTGTATTCGGATCAAAATCAGGTTTTGAAACCATTGTAATTATCTTACCTGTAGATGGTTCAATCGCAATAATCGCACCCTGGTTATCCTCTAAAGCATTATATGCAACTTTAGTCAGATTAATATTTAATGACGTAGTTACATTATCACCAATATGTTTATCACCTTTCAAATCATTTTCAGCGATTTCATTTATCGGTTCATTTGATGTAAGTAATTTATAATTAGCCATGAGTTCAACGCCTGTTTTGCCATGTGTTGAAAAGCCTACCGAATGAGCAAATAATGTTCCATATGGATAACTTCTTATTTCAGTCCCGTCAGCACTTACAATTGTATGTGCAAGCACCTGACCATCATCACTTAAAATGCTTCCTCTTATAACCGATTCTTCTAACACTTCCTGGCGGTTATTATAGTTATTGTTAATTACTTCATCACTATCTTTAACCTGAAATTTAACAAAATATCCTATCATTCCCGCAAACAACAGAAGAAATAAATATGTTACAACCATTATCTGTCGGTTGGAATTCTTAGTTTTCTTCTTTCTATTATCCTTAATTTCTGCTATTTTGTCGTTTTTATTATTTCGTTTTTCTTTCTTCATAATTCGAAACCAATCCTTATATGAATATTAAATATTTTTCTACATATTTCTCTTCTTTTTCTTGTTCCTGCTCGATTTCTTAACTGCCTTAAGTGATTCCGTATCACCCACAAATTTAAAATCTTCTGTCATCATCCTTTCTGATGTCTGTTTTTCTTCATATTCCGCATGTACTACAAGTCCCTGGAATATAGCGAACATAATCATTGTGCAAAGAACTGAACTTCCACCATAACTTATGAGCGGTAATGTAACACCTGTTGACGGAATGAATTTAATCGCACCACCGATTGTAAGAATTGTCTGTACTGCATATGTAACTGCTAAACCAACTCCCACAAGTTTATAGAATAAAACTTCCTGTTTCATTGCAATCTTTATCATACATATAAAACATGACATATATAAGAAGATAAGGCATATTCCAAAGAAGCCGCCTAACTCTTCTGATATGGCTGAAAACATAAAGTCCTGTTCTACAAGCGGAACTGATTTAGGCAGACCTTTATATAATCCAAGTCCTAAGAATCCACCTGTCCCTATTGCAAATAATGACTGTGCCACCTGATATCCACCTGTCTCTATGAATGCCCATGGATTTAAATATGCTGCTACTCTTATTCTTATATGCGAAAATAATTTATAAGCAACTAATGCTGCTGCACAGCCGCCAATTCCTCCAGCAAATAAATATCTGATTTTACACGTTGCAACATATATCATCACAACATATACAATAAAGAATATAAGTGCACTACCTAAATCTGTTGATAAAACTAAAATTATAACATGTAGTCCTGCAAATATTGCCGATAGACATACTCTTAAGAAGCTTGTGCTTTTATTAAGAAGTGCTGCTATGAAAAATACATATAAAATCTTAACGAATTCCGATGGCTGGAATGAAAAGCCTGCTAATGAGACTGACAATTTTGCACCACCCGTAATCTGTCCTATAACTAATACTATTGCTAAAAATGCCACCCCTGCAAAACAATATACGTATGTAAGATTTACAATATTTTTGTATTTCTTAATAATAACAGGAATTATAATTGCCACTACTGATGCCACGCATACGATAAGAAACTGCTTAATAGCTTTCGAATAATCAAGTCTTGTAAGCATTATAAAACTTATACATAAAAACATACATACATCATTTAGAAGACCTTTGTTATAATCTTTCTCATAAAACACATCATGTAATCCCCTAAATATTACTAAAAAGATTACCTGTGCACCATAGAATATAATCATTGTATTATTCTCAGTATTAATAAAAATAACTATATATGCTGCCAGATGTAATATAAACATCATCATTGTCTGTATAAATAAAGCTGCTTTATGCGAACGTTTCTTATTGTCTGCCAAAACAATAAAACTAAAGAATACAAAAAATGCCATTAAAATTATAAACAGGTATTTTGAGATTCCAATAAATAAATTATTCATATCTGATTTTCTCCATTGTCATTCTTATATGGATTAATATATCAAATGTTCTGTTCAAAACATTCAGGTATCTTAATCTGGTTATTCAACTCCGCGATTAAAATGGCCGCGGGTAAATTCTTTAATTTCATCTGAATACTCATTATAATAAAATACTTTTACGTATTTTTCAAGAATGTATTTAGTCTGCTTATAGTCTTCAGTTGTAAAATTAAGCCTTAAATTAGCAGTATTAATACATTTTATCTTATTTTGCCTGTCTAAAAGAGAAAGTGGTACATTATTAAAAATAATATTATAACAGAAATTACAACAGTTAAATACATTGAAATTAATTCCAAGTCTGTCTTTTATCTCAACATCTTTGGCCTTTCTGTCACAACCACTAAATGTGTTATTAATGCAATTAGCCGTTATCATAAGAGGAATCTTACCATAGACCACTAATTCATTGTCTTCTTTTGCAAGCCTTCTAAGTTCCTTATAATTCAATTCAAAAGGAAGTGTTATCCTCTTAGCCTTCATTTTTTTAAAATATTCATAGGCATAGTCATTAAATGAATATAGTGAATTATCTATATAAATATTTTCTATTAATTTCTCATCTGCATAACCTAATTCATCTATATTTTTAATCACAACACCTGATATTCTACCAGATATTTTTTTTAAAAGATTATCTATATATGCCTTATCTTTCTGTCTGAATACGGCAGGAAGAACAATATAAGGTGATTTACCATTATCACTAACCTTATTTACAGCCTCTATACATTCATCTGTATCTAACATATCTGTACACACATATATATCTTTAATTTCAGGCTGTTCTAAAACTGCTGATAACTGCTCATTAGAATAAATCATACAGATAATATTAGTATTAACATCTTTAATGTCCGGTTTATCTGTGACTTTCTCCTTATAGTTGCCTGCGCAATCACAATTGTAATTATCTATATTTTTTCTATATCCGGCTAAGAATTCCTCTTCAAATTTTGTAACAGTACTTCTTCTTAATTCATTAAGTTGTTTAACAGGTATAAATATATTATCGTCCATTTCTATGTTTATTTTTTGAAATTTAAGTAAAGATTCACCTGTCTTATTTAACTGCTTTATTACATTTTCTTTATCAATTGGTCTGTTAAGTGCATCATCAACCTTATTACCTGTTTCAGTTACAGACATATCATCTGTATAAATTGTCAATATTGCATTTTTGCCGGATTTTAATTTAATGTCTGCATTAACATTTTTGTATCTTCTGCCATTACAGTATCTAGAATTAATTTCATTTATAAAATCCATATTTTCAGTCTTATATGCTGGTTTCTGAAGAGAAATCATATTTCTGGAATTATGTGTCTTATAATAACCTGTTGTCGAACCACTTCTACTATATAAATCTGATAAATTTCTCATATCGTTTTTATCAATTCTATAGTTATCCTTACCTTTTTCAAAGAATAAGTCTACATATTTACGATATATTGATACAACTCCCGCACAATATTCAGGGCTTTTCATTCTTCCCTCAATCTTTAATGAAAATACTCCAGAATCTATAATCTCAGGTATTATCTCTAACGTGTTCATATCCCTAAGGCTTAATGCATACAGATTGTTTTCGTTATTAATACGTTTTCTGCCCATATATACTTCATATGGCTGTCTGCAAGGCCCTGCACATCTTCCCCTGTTTCCGCTCCTGCCACCAATCATACTGCTAAAGAGACACATTCCTGAATAACTGTAACACATTGCGCCATGTATAAAACTCTCAATTTCAATATCCACATTATTATGAATATTATTAAGTTCCATAAGTGATAATTCTCTGGCAGTTACAACCCTGCTTGCACCCATTTTCTTTAGCAGCTTAGCACTTTCAACTCCTGAAACAGCCATCTGTGTGCTTGCATGTATATCTAAGTCTCTAAAATTATTCCTTATAAATTCAAAAACACCTAAGTCCTGTACAATTACCGCATCTAATCCCTGTTTGTATAAAGGATAAATATAGTCATAGAGCTGTTCTTCTATCTCGTTATTCTTTATAAGCGTATTAACTGTCAGATATATTTTCCTGTTATTAAAATGGACATAATCTATTGCCTGTAGTAAATTATATTCGTCCGGATTGTCAGCATAGGCTCTTGCACCGAATTTAGTTCCACCGATATATATTGCATCAGCTCCTGCATTTATCCCTGCATACAAGGTATCTAGTGACCCTGCCGGAGCTAAAATTTCTATATTATTTTTCATACCATTCTCCATTTCACAGACACAAAGTGTCGTAAGAATCACAAGCCAAATGTCAGATTTGGCTCTGCGATAGCTGCTATTTGTGGTGTCTGCGACACATTTAGCTGTGCGAAAAATCAGTTATCAATCTGCATTTTTCACACTGTTATCTATTATGCATCATTAAGAATAAAATATTTAGCCGAACACAAGGAATTCTCACCTATTCCATAACTGTCCGGCTATAATAAATTAATTAAGTTCTGTTTTATCTTTCTTGGCAGATGATGTTCTCTTAGGCTGAACTTCTTTCATTTCCTGAATTCTTGTCTCTAATCTTATAACATCTTTCTGAAGTTCACTTAACTGCTTCTTTAAATCTTCTGACTCTTTTTCGCCTGTCTCAATCTTAATCTGTGCAGCTATCAATTCGTGTTTAATCTCATACAGTTGTTTATCTTTATTCTCTAATTCTGTTTCTAATGTATCAGCCTGCTTTTTCGCCTTGAAATAATCATCTGCAATATTCAAATCAAGAAGGGCTTTCTGAACATCAATATTCTGCCTCTTATAGGCTTCATCTTGCTTAAACTCACTTATCTTATTATTAATATAAGCAGCAACTTTCTGTAAATACTCCTCGCTTTCGTATCCACTAAGTGTAAATATTTTGCCGTCTATTATTACTTCAGTATTGTTTTTTGAGGACATTTATTGTTCTCTCCCTTCTGTTTTCATATCTTATATTGCTTAGTTAATTATACCTTATTATGGGTAAATTACAAGTATTAATTATAGCTAAGTCCTAAATGGTCATATGCTGCCTGTGTTACCATTCTTCCTCTCGGTGTACGATTTATAAGTCCATTTTGCAACAAATATGGTTCGTACACGTCTTCAAGTGTACCTGTATCTTCACCAATTGATGCTGCTAGTGTCTCTAAACCGACTGGACCACCTGCAAATTTCTCAATAATTGTAAGCAAAATATTTCTATCTGCATTATCAAGTCCTAAAGTATCAACTTCTAACATATCAAGTGCTTTATTAGCAACTTCTCCGTCAATTATTCCATCATATTTAACTTCAGCATAATCTCTGACACGTTTTAATAGTCTGTTTGCAAGTCTTGGTGTACCTCTTGAACGTCTCGCAAGCTCCATTGCACCTTCGTCATCAATATCCACTTTTAATACATTTGCAGAACGTTTTATAATCATAAATAACTCATCAGGCGAATAGAATTCTAACTTGTTAATAAGGCCGAATCTGTCTCTTAAAGGTGCTGTAAGCATACCTGCCCTTGTTGTAGCACCAACTAATGTAAATCTTGGTAAATCTATTCTGATAGAACGTGCCGAAGCACCCTTTCCAATCATAATATCTATGGCATAATCTTCCATTGCTGGATATAATACTTCTTCAACCTGACGGTTTAGTCTGTGAATTTCATCAATAAACAGAACATCACCCTCACTTAAGTTATTAAGTATTGCCGCAATATCTCCCGGTTTCTCAATTGCAGGTCCCGATGTGATTTTAAGATTAACATTCATCTCATTTGCAATAATTCCTGCTAAGGTAGTCTTACCAAGTCCCGGTGGTCCATATAGAAGAGTATGGTCTAAAGATTCTCCTCGCCTCTTAGCTGCATTTATAAATATTTTCAAATTCTCTTTAGCTTTTGTCTGTCCGATATAATCATCTAAAAGCTGTGGACGTAAATTATTCTCTAATGCAATTTCCTCTTTTTCTAATTCAGTATTAATAATTCTCTTTTTCGAAGTATTACTCACTTTTCTTCATGCCTTTCCGTACGCTTTTCATTGTCTATATATTTTTTAATGCAATCTTGATAAGCTCACTTGTATTTCCAATATCTGTTTTCGATGCATATGCCTTTTTAATTGCAGATAAAGCCTGTGATGATGAATAACCAAGTGCAATAAGTGCATCCATTGCATCATTTTGTACTCCAGAATCACTATTATAATCTGTGTCTTCTTCCATATCTCCAGATATTCCAAAAGGATTGTCAAAATCTATCTTATCTCTTAATTCAAGAATAAGTTTTGAAGCAGTTTTGCCTCCAATTCCTGGTGCTTTGGCAATTGTCTTAGAATCATCTGCCATAATTGCAATCTTAAGTTCATCTATTGTAAGTGTTGATAATATTCCAAGTGCTCCCTTTGGACCTATTCCACTTACACCGATTATCTGTTTAAAAATATCTAATTCTTCTTTTAATAAAAAACCAAATAATGTCATACTATCTTCACGTACAGCCAGATATGTAAATACTTTTAAGTCTTTTCCCGTTTTACCAATCGAATTTACTAGTGATGATGGTACAAAAATATTATATCCGATACCATTACATTCTAATATTATCTTTGATTCCTCGATATCAACTACTGTTCCTTTTATAAATGAAATCATTATCTTTTTCTCCTGATATTTCTGTTCTAATTAATGTTTCTGCACCTGTTATAGATAAGCATTGCAATAATTCCGATGATTACGCCTGTTATAAGTCCTCCTATAATCATAAATGGCATATAATAACTGACGCTGTAAGTATCTGCAACAAAAGCTGCCATAATAAGCTGTGCAACATTATGTGTAACTCCGCCACACACACTTACTCCTAACATGCTCATATTTTTAATTTTCTTAATAAGAATCATTACAACGTAGCTTACTAAAGCACCAGCCATTGAAAAAATTATCGAAAATGCATTTCCAAATAATATTCCAACTACAAGTACTCTTATAATGTTAATGATTATCCCTGCCTTGTTGTCAATAAGATAAATTGCTAACACAATGACTATATTAGGCAGTCCTAACTTAATTCCCGGTATCCCGATATTTATCGGAATCAATGCTTCAATATAACTTATTATTATTGCAAATGCACTGAAAAGTCCAATATATGCAACACTTTCTGATTTATTTAATTGTTTCAAATTTTTCATAATTATATTTTATTATTATATCTTATTTTGCAACTCCATCTAATTCATTTTCAGAATCACTTACAATTTTCACTACTATTTTGTTTGGAACGCAAATGATTGTTTCATTAGCTTTAGAAATTGATTTATGTTTTACGCACACCTGATTCTTACAGGTTGCCTCTGAAATATTAACTTTTCCATTTTTAATAACCAATGTATTATGCTCATTGCCATTCGTTATCTCATACACTCCGTCTTTATCGATTGGAAATGTCTTATATAACTTTCCTGAAACTGTTATCTCCACGCCTGTTCCTTTTCTCGCATTTACAGAATTATAAATCAGAAAACATGTGGCAATTACTATAATTACACCAATTATTACTATATCCTTTTTTAATATTTTCATATATCACTCTGCATTTCTATATTGATTCATAAACAATCATAATTTTAACATTTATTATGAATATCATCAAGTATCTGTCAAATATTTTTGTTTGTCACATACAATTATAAATTCTAATGGTTGTATTATGCCTGCCATTGATATAAAATACTCATAATAATCTACATTTCTGAGCGAATTATTATGAGCACAGATAACTAAGCAGAAAGGAATTGTACTTTTGAATACTAGTAAGAAATCTAAATTAATTATAAAAACTTTTAAACCTGATGAATCAAATAATTCAAATAATTTTAATAACATTGGCAATTTCACAAAACATTTTACAATATTTACACTAATTATCTCACTCTTTACATGCATGATTTCTCTTACAGGCTGCAGTGACAGGAAATCTTCAGTAAGCGACACCGGATTTTATTTTGATACAGCAGTTACCATAACCCTTTATAATGCAAATGAAACAACTCTTAAAGAATGTTTTAAAATATGTGATAAATACGAAAAGATATTCAGTAATACCATAGAATCAAGTGATGTTTCCAAAATAAATGCCAATTCAAAATCAGGCAGATATACAACAGTAAGCGATGAAACTATTGAATTAATAAAAACCGGTATTCATTATGGTGACATTTCAAGTGGAAAATTTGATATTACCATTGGTTATCTAAGTGAACTATGGAATTTCTCCGGAGATTCTCCAAAAGTTCCAGACAATGCTTCCATAGAAAATATTATTACACATATAGATTATAACAATATCTCTATCAACGGAAATGAAGTCTTATTAAGAGATTCAGAAGCAAAACTAGATCTTGGTGGAATTGCAAAGGGATATATCGCCGACAAACTAAAAGAATATTTAAAAAAGCAGAACATTCCCAAAGGCATTATTAACCTTGGTGGAAATATTCTACTTATTGGAAGCAAACCTGATAATTCGAATTATAATATAGGTCTGCAGAAACCTTTCGGTTCAGATGATGATGTCATCGCCATTGTAAATGCCAATGATTTATCTATTATTACTTCGGGCATATATGAACGTTATTTCTATGAAAATGATAAGCTCTATCATCATATACTAAACACTTCATCAGGCTATCCTGAAGAAAACAATCTGCTTGCAGTAACTATCATTTCTAAAAGTTCTACAGATGGAGATGGACTTAGCACCTCTGCTTATCTTCTTGGTCTTGAAGACGGAATGAACTTAATAGAAAATACCAATGGTGTTGAGGCAGTTTTTATAGATAAGGATTATAAACTTCATCTGTCATCCGGCTTAAAGCTTAAAGATAATGTACTAACGCTGAAAAGTAAAGAATAATGCCGTCCTTAATTAATAACTAAAACTTCGGACTGGTGGCTTTCAAGTAAATTGCCAATGTATAACAAAATTGCTTATATAATTTTGGAACATATATAAGAATTACGTAAATTTGTCAGATGTGTGTTTTTGACTCAGGGTTTGTGTACATTCACCAGACAGACATTTAAGTTGAGTTGTACGACTATGGCATACGCACTCATAATTTCTTAACCTAGTAGGAGTAAATCGTGTGTATGTCATAGACGAACAACTCGATTTAATGTCTGGCTGTTGAATGAATACAAATAATCATAAGAGTCAAAAACATATATCGACAAATTCGTAATTCTTATAAAAGTGCCAATAATTATATAAGCAATTTGTTTACAATGATAATTTTAGAAAGCCACCAGTCCGAAGTTTTATCTGATAATTTTAACCGGGCATTTTTCTTTACATTTTCCGCAGTTAGTACATTTCGAATAATCTATATGTGCCAGATTATTTTCTACATGAATTGCATCGAATTCACAATTTCTTTCACATAATTTACAGCCTATACAGCCGGCCTGACAGACTGCTTTAACGTCTTTACCTTTATCATTAGAGTTACAGGCAACGAAGCATTTACTATCATATGGAACTAATTCTATAAGATGTTTTGGACATTCTTTTACGCATTTACCACAGGCAACGCATTTTTCTCTGTCAACTACTGCTATACCATTTTCTATATGTATAGCATCGAATTCACAGACTTTAACGCACGAACCAAAACCCATACAGCCAAATGTACACGCCTTTGGTCCGCCACCTGTTGAAAGTGCAGCCTGTTTACAGTCTTCGTTACCATAATAATTGAACTTATTACCTGCTTTCTCACAGGTTCCACTACATTTTACAAATGCTACATTTTTAGTAACTTCAACTTCACTGCCTATTATTTCAGCAATCTTTGCAGCGACTATAGCACCACCTACAGGACAGGCCGATGCTATAGCTTCGCCATTAGCAATTGCTTTAGCCAGAGCATCACAGCCTGCATATCCGCAGCCACCACAGTTATTACCCGGAAGTGCTTCTCTTATTGCTATTTCTTTTTCATCTGTTTTTACTTCAAAAGCCTTGCCTGCAAAGCCAAGAAGTAATCCAATTATTAATCCTGTGCCGCCTACTAGACAGGTGGCAATTATTATTCCTGTTATGTTCATTTGAAATTCCTCTCAATCTTAATTCAGGTGTCATTGTGCCAGAATCTTTTATTATAATTATAACAAACCGGAAAAACCAGAGAAAGCTATCGCCATAAGTCCTGCTGTTATAAGTACAATAGGCATTCCTTTTAATGCCGGCGATACATCGTTATATTCTATTTTTTCTCTGATTCCTGCCATAATAACAATGGAAACCGTAAAACCTACGGCAGTTCCAAAACCATTTATAACACTTTCAAGTATTCCATAACTATTCTGTACATTTAATAATGCAACACCTAAAACTGCACAGTTAGTTGTAATCAGTGGCAGATATACACCAAGTGCCTCGTATAGTGAGGGACTTAATTTCTTAAGTACCATTTCCACGAACTGTACTAATGCAGCTATAACTAATATAAATACGATTGTATTTAAGTAGGTCATCTTCGATGGTACTAAAATGCATTTATAAATAATACTTGTAAGCAATGATGATATAGTGATTACAAATATTACCGCTGCACCCATTCCTCCGGCAGTTTTGACTTTTTTAGAAACTCCTAAGAATGGACATAGTCCTAAGAACTGACTTAATACAACATTGTTTACAAGTGCTGCCGCAATGGCAATTATAAGTAATGATTTCATGTGATTAAGCCTCCTTTACTACTTCGTCAGTCCTGTCATCACATTGCTTATTACAATTTGAACAGTCTGAACAACATTTCATTTCTTTTGGTTTCTTTCCATGGGCAATTCTTATTTTATTCTGGATAGCAACTAATGTTGCAAGAACGAAGAATGCTCCCGGTGCTAAAGCTATTATCTTTATATTATAATTTTCCGGAATAACCCTGTTGCCTAAGATCGTTCCTGAGCCGATTAATTCCCTGAAAAAGCCAAGACAAGATAATCCAAATGTAAATCCGAGTCCCATTCCTATTCCGTCAAATATTGATGGCAATACAGGATTCTTAGAAGCATATGCTTCAGCTCTTCCTAAGATAATGCAGTTAACAACTATTAAAGGAATATATATTCCTAATGATGTATTAAGTGCAGGCAGATACGCCTGTAATAAGAACTGTACTATCGTAACAAAACTCGCAACAATAACAATAAATGCAGGCATTCTGACTTTATCAGGAATAACATTTCTAAGTAAAGCTATTATTGCATTCGATGCTGTTAAAACCACCATGGTTGTCATACCCATTCCAAAGCCGTTCTGTAATGATGATGTAACAGCAAGCGTAGGACACATACCTAACATAAGAACAAATGTAGGATTTTCTTTTATAATTCCATTATATAGACGTTCTAAACATTTATTCATTTAATTCGCCTCCATCACAAATTTGTATGCTAAAATTCCGGTATTTACTCCGTTAGTTACTGCATTAGTCGTAATTGTAGCTCCGCTGATTGCATCTATCTGATTATCAGCAGTTGCTCCATTCTTGGTATATTCAAAAGAATCAACTTTTCTGCCCTCGAACTGGCTCTTGAATTTATTCTCTTTTGCTTTCATACCAACACCTGCAGTTTCTTCAATAGATAAAAATGATACTCCGTTAATTGTACCATCACTCTGAATGCCTATTGTAAACTGGATATTTCCGCCATAACCTTCTTTATCTGTTACGGTAATTACGTATCCGACAACATTTTTGTCGCCATCTAATGCCTTAACTATTCCGTCAATATAAGCGATTGATGGTTTATATCCATTATCAGAGATATATGTCTCTAATTCTTTCTTATCATAATCCATCTCTTCAAATGAATCTGCTGCCTCAAATACCTTTTCATATGCTGTCTGCTTAGTTTTCTCTTCCTGCTTCTTTCTCGGCTCCTTAGTTATCTCATACACCGTTCCGAGAAGCAGACCTGCAATCAATGTAATCAGGAATAATTTAAGAGAATTTAACATAATTTCTTTCATTATTTTGAAGCCTCCTTTCCAAATGCTTTAGGAAATGTAGCTTTTTCAATCAATGGAACTAACAGATTACAGAATATAATTGCATACGATACTCCTTCAGGTGCTGCATTTGCCGTAGCAAGTAATCTGAATGCTCCTGTCAAAAGACCAAGACAGATTCCGTAGACTATTTTACCCTTTGGAGTAATCGGTGAAGTTACATAGTCAGTTGCCATAAACCATGCACCTAACATAAGTCCTCCGCCACATAACTGTGCTGCCACAAATTGCATATCCAGACCACCATGACAGACTGTATAAATCATTGCAAATATAGTAAATGTACCAATATAAAATACAGGTATCTTAAAATCAATAATACGTTTTACCAAAAGATAACATGCACCGATAAGTATCGCTAGTGTGGATGTCTCTCCAATAGTACCTGCAGTATTTCCGATAAACATCTTTAATACATCATAACTTCCACCATTTTTAATATTGTAAAGTGGTGTAGCTGTTGTCACTCCGTCAAGTGTGAACTTAGTCATTTGTCCCGTAAATGAAAGTAATAAAAAGCATCTTGCACCAAGAGCCGGATTCATAAAGTTCTGTCCAAGACCTCCAAATAACTGCTTTATAACCAATATTGCAAATATTGCACCTAATGCAGCTATCCATAAAGGGATTGTAGATGGTAAATTAAGTGCAAGTAAAAGTCCTGTTACGGCAGCACTTAAATCACCTATTGTTAGTTTTCGTTTCATTGCTTTCTCATAAATCGCTTCTGTAGCCACTGCAGCTAAAACAGTAACTACTATTACTGCTAATGCCCTGTAGCCAAAATTAAAAATACCAAACATGCTTGCAGGTATTAATGCAATTAATACGTCAAGCATTATTCCCGATGTCGTTGTATTGTCCCTGACATGGGGATTTGATGATACATTAAGCATTTCTTTCAAGTTTAACACCTCTGTTCTATTTTTTCTTACTTGCCAATACCTGTTTACGCATACTCTTTATTGCCTGGGTAAGATTTCTCTTAGCAGGACATATATAAGAGCAGCAGCCACATTCGCAGCATTCTAATCCATTATATTTAACAAAGTTCTCCATATCTCCGCGTTCAGAGAATTCAGCCAGTCTTGTAGGAATAATCCTGCCTGGACAGACACTTACACATCTGCCACAATTTATACAATTTGTCTCTTTTACTTTGGACAACGGATCTTTTACGTAGCATAATAATGCTGAAGAAGTCTTAGTTACCGGAACATCTATTGTACTTATAGCCATTCCCATCATAGGACCGCCTGAAATAATCTTCTCTGGTTCTTCTTTAAAGCCGCCTGCCGCATCTATTAATTCACTGTGATTTGTACCTGTTCTTACTAAGAAGTTATGTGGTTCATTAATCGCATCACCGGTAACTGTTATAACCCTCTTAATAAGCGGTCTGCCATCAATTACGGCAGATTTTATGGCAAATACTGTATCGACATTATCAACTACACATCCAGCATCAGCCGGAAGCATTGATGAATTAATCTTTCTTCCGGTTACTGCGTTGATTAACATTCTTTCTGCCCCTTGAGGATATTTTGTATACAAGGTCTTAATCTCTATTCTATCTTCTGACTTAACAAGTTCTTTTAATTTAGCTATTGCATCAAGTTTATTATCTTCTACAGCAATAATTCCCTTAGCATTGTCAAATAATTTAAGCATAACCTTAAGGCCAACTATGACAACCTCTGGTTCTTCTATAAGTCTTCGATAATCCGATGTAAGATATGGCTCACATTCTGCACCATTTACTATAACATAGTCAATTTTATCAGGTTCTTTCGGAGATAACTTAACATTAGTGGGGAATCCTGCACCACCCATACCTACGATACCTGCTTTTTTAACAAGTTCTACTATCTCTTCCTTGCTTAATTCTTCTAAACTCTTTGGCTTTTCGAATTCAACTTCATCGAACTTGCCATCATTTTCTATAATTATACAAGTAGCCTTACTTCCATTTACTAGCATTCTAGGCTCAATAGCTTTAACTTTTCCTGAAACTGATGAATGGACATTTGCAGAAATAAACCCTGATGCCTCGCCTATCAGTTGCCCTGTCAGTACATAATCCCCCACATTTACAACAGGCTTTGCAGGTGCTCCTATATGCTGTGACATAGATATGGCTACATCGCCCTTTGGAAAATATTCAACAATGGCTTTATCCTTTGACAATTCTTTGCCCTCGTAAGGATGAATACCACCTTTGAACGTTAATAACGACATTTGAAATCCCTCTTTTCTAGTTTTAAATCATTATATAATTTTAATATAATTTAGCATAAAATACAACTTTAAAATACATCTTGTTAGCAAATTTAATATATGATATTTTATATGTATTAAAGTGTCAGAAATGGAGACTTAATATGATTACGAGAAAAGATACATCCCAAATAAAAATATTATATGATATACAACAACATTTTGGTAATAAAAGAATATGCTTTTTCGATATTGAAACCACAGGTTTTAGCAGATTAAAAAATACGATATATTTAATAGGTGTCGTATACTACGATAATCATTCTCTTAAATCAATACAATGGTTTGATGATGACGGACATTCTGAACAGGAAATTATTTCAGAATTTATAACATTTATTAAAGATTTTGATGTAGTAATTAATTATAATGGAAATTCTTTTGATATTCCTTTTATTGAAGCCAAGGCGGAATTCTATGAATTACAGTTTAGTTTTGATAATTTTATCTCATATGATATTTATAAAGAGGTATTTAGTTACCGTTTCTTCTTCGGACTTGATAATCTTAAGCAGAAATCTTTAGAACTCTTTCTTAAGATTCAAAGAGATGATGAATATGATGGTGGACGACTGATTCAGATTTATTATGATTATTTAAAGAGACCAACTAAAGATTATTTAGAACTTCTTCTCCTGCATAATTACGATGATATATATGGTCTGGTAAAAATCTGTGATATTTTGTCATATGTAAGCATTATAAAGGGTGATTATACCATTACAGATTATGAATGTAACGAAAATCTTATAATAAACTGCCACCTTAATAACCGCCTAAAAGTTCCTTTTTCCATAAGAAAAGACAATATTTATATAAGTGCCGGCAATGATATACTTAAAATTCTTATACCTTTAGAAGAAAAATGTCTTAAATATTTTTATACAAATTATAAAGACTATTATTATCTTCCTGACGAAGATATGGCAATACATAAATCAGTTGCCCAGTTTGTGGATAAAGGACATAGAACCAAAGCTAAAAAAGACAATTGCTATACTAAGAAAACCGGAGTTTTCGCTAGAGAATTTTCGGAAATATTTAAACCGGCTTTTAAAGAAGAGTCTAATTCCAAGGAATTTTATTTTGAAATAAATGATTTTTATAACATAATTAATAATAATAACAATAATATCGGCAATACTACTAATGTTAATGCTAACGACAATTCCAATAGTAATTTTGATAATAATCCAAATAATTTATCAGAATTATATACTTATGTAAATGACATTATCAAAAATATAAGCCGTAAACACTGAGAGGACTACCCTTTAACAGGTAGCCCTCTTAACATCAATTCAGATAGATTAGATTAAATTATCCTCTTGAAGCCATTTCTCTTTCCTGTGCTTCAATCATCTTTTTAACCATATATCCACCTACTGAACCATTCTGTGCGGAAGTAAGATTACCATTATAACCATCTGACAAAGGAACACCAATTTCATTTGCTACTTCCATTTTGAATTTGTTCATAGCACTTTTTGCTTCTGGTACTGATGTTTTGTTTGAACTTGTGTTATTCATAATTAAACCTCCATATATTTTACTGGTTTTGATGTTACAGTAATATTATGTGGAGGTATTTCAAATATAAACTGGTAAGTTTTAGTAATTTGCTTAAACTTACCAGTTTTCTTTGAAATACTCTACTATTTTAACAAAGTTCATAAAATGGGAAGCCTTTACTAAAATGGTATCATCTTTTTTGATTATGCGTGGTAATTCAGAAACTAAATCATCTAATTTATCAAAATAATAGATTTTTCTGTCAAAATGTTGTTTCTCTAACTCTAAAAATGCATTATTCATTAATTTACCGGCTAATACTACTACGTCTATGTCAGTATTAATGATATAATCTCCGATTTCCTTATGCATTTTATCTTCATTAGCACCTAATTCTCCCATATCACCAAGGATTGCAACTTTTCTGCCTGTCGCATAATTAAGTACATCGATACTTGCACGCATTGATACAGGATTAGCATTATAACAGTCATCTATTACAGTTATTCCATCTAATTCTAATATATTATTTCGTCCTGATACAGGTTTTAATTTTTCTATTCCACTTTCTATCTCATTATCTTTAAGTCCAAATATTTTACCGACACATACGGCTGCAAGTGCATTATAGACCATATGTTTACCCGGTATATTAATCAATGCATTTATAGTAGAATCTTTGTAGTGGATATCGCATTTTATTCCTTTTATTCCAAAATTTTCGATATTGTCTGCATATATTTTGCTCTCTTTATTATCAATACCGTAAAAATATGGTTTTATACCATTATATTCAGAAATTGTACTTAATTTATCGTCATCACCATTTAATACTATTGATGCATCTTCAGAAATATTTTTAAACATCTCTGTCTTGGCTTTAAGTATTCCGTCTCTGGTTTTGAGATTCTCTAAATGGCATAAACCAATGTTAGTAATTACAGCCACATCAGGCTGTGCAATTTCAGAAAGTCTTGTCATTTCGCCAAAATCACTGATTCCCATTTCAAGTACAGCAATCTCATGTTCTTCTCTTATCCTGAAAATTGTGAGAGGAAGTCCTAGTTCATTATTAAAGTTTCCTTCTGTTTTTAATACATTATATTTTTCAGATAAAACTGAATATATCATCTCTTTAGTGCTTGTTTTACCAACACTTCCCGTTATTCCGACAACTTTAATATCTAAGCCCTTGCGGTAGAATTTCGCAATATTTTTTATGGCAACTAATGAGCTTTCGACTAATATATATGGTTTATCGATATCTAATTTCCGTTCAGATATTACACACAATGCACCTGCTTCATAAGCTGAATTAATGAAACTGTGTCCATCAACTCGTGCACCTTTTATCGCTACAAATAATGAATCTTTCGTAACTTTTCTATTATCCGTAACTATATCACTCACTTCTCTTTTAGATAATTCTTCTGAATCACAGAACAATCTTCCATTACATGCTTTAGCAACATTTTCTAATGTAAGGTTTCTCATACTAACTCCATTTCCAAGTGTTCTATCTATCACTCTCTTTAATCAATTTCTCACATAAATCAGGAAAGCTGATTCCAATAGCTGCTGCCTCCTGTGGAAGAAGGCTTGTTGGTGTCATTCCTGGTAAAGTATTTGCCTCTAAGCAATATATATTATCATTATCATCACTTAAGAAATCTATTCTACTATATGCATCCAGATTAAGAACCTTGCTTGCATGTACTGCTTCAGCCTGCATTTTTTCAGTTAATTCTGCACTAATTTGTGCCGGGCATACATCTTTAGTCATTCCAGGCTGATATTTATTCTTATAATCATAAAATCCCTCTAAAGGAATAATTTCAATAATAGGAAGTGCCTTGCCACCTATTACACCAATTGAGAATTCTCTGCCCTTAATATATTCTTCCACAACAACATTATCTTCAAACGAAAATGCTTCTTCTAGTGCTTTTAAAAATTCTTCTTCACTATTTGATATCGAAACACCGATACTTGAGCCTCCACAACAAGGCTTAACAACGCATGGGAATGCAATTTCAGCTTTCTTTAATTTCTCCACATAATTATTATTATCATTTTTAGATAAAAGAATTCCCTTAGGTGTAGGAACATTATTGTATACAAATAACTGTTTTGTCATTCCTTTATCCATTGCAAGTGCACTTCCTAAATATCCTGTGCCTGTATATTTAACGCCACATAAATCAAGTGTTGCCTGAACTTTTCCATCTTCTCCGTTTGCACCATGAAGAGCCATAAATACAACATCTGCACTCATACATATATCAAGTACATTATCCCCGAAAAATCTCCTTCTACTGCTCTTCATTTCCGTAACTTCACTATTAAGCGAGGAAATGTGTTCTATTTCTCTATCTAAATCATATTCTCCTGAGAAGAAATTATCTTTATTAACTTTATCATTTTTATATGTTCCAAAGAAAACATCTAATACTCTTGCGTTATGTCCTTTTTCTCTAAGTGCATCACACACCATCTTACCAGTAACAATGGATACTTCTCTTTCTGTACTTGTTCCTGCACATAAAACAACTATATTCATACAAATACCTTGTACAATCATATATCTTCATATGAATCTGACTGTACATTTATCCTTTCTATATATCATATTCATCAATTAATATATTACTATATCATCATTAATTTTTTTGTCAATAAATTCATATCCATCATTAATAAATTCATCCACAGCCTTTTCGGCATTTTTTAAAATTTTAGCATCTGTATAAATATCAGCAATTTCAAAACCGATATCTCCACTTTGGCGTATTCCAAAGAAATCGCCCGGTCCTCTTAGTTTGAGGTCCTCAGAAGCAATATAGAATCCATCATTAGATTTATTTAAAATATTTAGCTTATCAAGTTTCTCTTTATTCTGCGAAGCGCTTACAAATATACAATAAGACTGGTATTTTCCTCGTCCCACACGACCTCTTAACTGATGCAATGCAGACAGACCAAACCTTTCTGCATTTTCGACCATCATTATCGTTGCATTCGGCACATTAATTCCTACCTCTATTACAGTTGTCGATACTAAGACATTTATCTCATTTTTCTCGAATTTACTGATAATTTCATTTTTCAAATCTGACTTCATTTTACCATGCAGATATGAAACCTTAATATCATCCGGCAATATCTTAGATAAATTATCAGCATAATCTATTACATTTTCAGCTTCTAAGGTATCACTTTCCTCTACCATCGGACATATTATATATGCCTGTCTGCCTGAATGTACCTCTTTCTCAATAAATCTGTATGCATTCGGGCGATATTCCTTAGTTACAACACAGTTTTTTATCGATAGTCTGTTAGCGGGGAGTTCATCGATAACGGAAATATCCATATCCCCATATAGAATAATTGCAAGTGTTCTTGGTATCGGTGTCGCACTCATTACCATCACATGAGGTTTTAATCCTTTTTCCATAAGCAAAGATCGTTGTACCACACCAAATCTATGCTGTTCGTCTATAACTACCAGTGAAAGATTATTATAGACTACTTTTTCCTGAAATGCTGCATGTGTACCTATAATTAGTCTAGCCTCACCTGATTCAATCATATCATAGGCAATATGTTTCTGCTTGGCAGTAAGTGAACCTGTAAGCAATACAACTTTGTAATCCAAATCATTTTCTTCTAATAAATTAATCATATCTTCATAATGTTGACTTGCAAGCACCTCTGTCGGTGCCATAATTACTGACTGTAAACCTGCCGCTGCAAAATCAATCATCGTCAAAAATGCCACTATCGTCTTACCTGAGCCTACATCACCTTGTATAAGTCTCTGCATTACATATTCCCCTGAAATGTCACTTCGTATTTCATTAATTACTTTTCTCTGTGCAGATGTAAGGCTATATGGCAGCTTTTCAATGATACTGTCTGACATCTGAAAATTATTAATTATATATTGGTTTACTACCTGAATCTCTTTTGCCTTTAACATCTTCATCTTATATATAAACGCAAAAAATTCATCAAATACAAGACGTTTTCTAGCTGCTGCCATACATTCAAAATCTTTTGGAAAATGTATATTTCTGATTGCATAATCCATATCACACAAATCATACTTTGCCTTGTAATCATCAGATAAATAATCTGTTATAGTTTTAACCTCTAAAAGATTATTTATAATCTTTGAAATCTGGTTATTTGTAATGCCTTTAGTAAGTCCATAAAGTGGCTGCATCGAATTAAGCTTCTCTTCATATTTCGCCATAGTAAATATCTCAGGCTGCTCCATTACAGGAATACCATTTACTCTGTTAATTCTGCCTCTGAATATAAATCTCATCGAATATTTTATTGTTGACCTCAGAAAAGGCATATTAAACCATGTTACTTTAATCATTTTATTATTAGCATCTTTAATATTTGTCGTAACCACGGTAAGATTCTTCATATGTTTTATCTCTATATTCTTAGTGACCACACCATCTATGGCAACGATTAATTTATTATCTATATCCTCAATCAATATCGGTTTCTCATATATATCATAATTTCTAGGATAGTACCTTAGCAACTCATCCGAATCATTAATTCCTAATTTATTTAAAAGTGCAACAGTTTTCTCACCTACACCCTTTATTTTTGTTAATTCCATTAAGAATCCTCCTTGCATTCTTATCATTGCAATTATATAATAGTAACATACACAATGATTTCACATCACTTGTTATCTTTGTGCCATTATATCACGTATTTAATTTATGCGAAAGGTAAGATATAACATTGAATAATGGAAAAAAATTATTACTGACAATATTTTTATTATTTATAGCTGTAATATTTCTGATTGTAATAATAATCAGATTAAATATTCCAGATAACCGTCTGGTTAGATTTGAGAATAATTCTAACCCCATCAATGGTAATATAATAAATAACACTTCTAATCCAGATGCAAATAATTCTAATAATAATTCAGATTTAGATAGCTCTGATAATGTTAATTCTACTAATCCTGTTAATAATAGAAATACAAATTCCGGCAATAAAACTGATATTAGTTCCAATGGTTCTGATAGTAATTATTTAGCTGATGATAATTATTCTAATCTTGATAATGTTTTGGCTGATGATAATGTTTCTAAACATCTCAATAACTCATTATTTGTCGGTGATTCAAGAACTGATGGCATCAGAAGGTTCACCGGAGCATCTAAATTCGCATCATTTTGTTGTGATGTCGGAATCACCATTGATAAGCTTACAGAAGATACATTCTTCATTAACGGAGAGAATCTAGGACTATATGAAGCCATAAGCAAATATAAATATGATAATATATACTTATCCATTGGTTATAATGAATTAGGTTGGAAATATGAAGATACATTTATAGAAAAATATAAAGTATTAATTAATAAAATCAAAGAAATCAGTCCCGAATCACATATTAATATAATGGCAATTTTTCATATCTCTTCTGATGCAAAAGTTAATAACGAATCAGAAAATAATGAACGAATCGATTTATTTAATAATAAGATTCGAAATATGTGTTCAGAGACAGATACCACATACATAGATTTAAACAGTTATTTCATTGATGAAAATGGTTTTCTTAAATCTGAATCTACAACAGATGGAATACATTTTACCAGTGACTATTATAAGAAATATTTATATAGACTCATTACTCAGTAAATAATTTCTATTCTATAGTTCTGTTTTAACCAACACACTTTGTCGTATATTTCTAGTCTGTATAGTTCTCTATAATTCTAAATTAAAAGGTCATATATTATATTTTCTCTATTTTTAGAAAATTAAAATATATGACCTCTGTTTATTTTATATTATTTATTTTAAATTCAAGTTATCCAATTATCATAATCTTATTCTACTGAAATAATATAATAATATATTGGCTGTCCGCCACAATTCAAATCGACTTCAACATCCGGATACAGACTTTCGATTTTCTCGCTAAGCTCATTAGCTGCTTCTTCATCTACATCTGCACCATAGTAAATGCTTATTATCTCCGAATCGTCATCTACCAAATTAGATACCATATCAACTGTAGTCTTAAATAAATCTGTACCTACAGAAATAATACCATTATCACCAATACCCATTATGTCATTTTCTTTGATCTCTTTATCATCAATTACAGTATCTCTTACAGCATAAGTTACTGAACCAGTCTTAACCTTAGACATCTCTTCAATCATTTTTTCAGCATTTGTCTTAGAATCAGTATCCTGAACATAGTTAATAATAGCTGTAATACCCTGTGGAACTGTCTTAGATGGGATAACTATAATTTCCTTGTCTTCTGTTAAATTTCTTGCCTGTTCTGCAGCAAGTATAATATTCTTATTATTAGGTAATACAAATATTGTATCTGCATTTACCTTATCAATCGCATTAAGAACATCTTCTGTGCTTGGGTTCATGGTCTGACCGCCCTCGATAATCTCATCAACTCCAAGTCCTGAAAGAATCTCATTCATTCCCTCACCAATTGAAACTGCTATAAATCCAACTGGTTTTCTTGGTTCGTCTGCCTTCTTGACTTCTTCATCTTTCTGTTTAGCTGCTAATTTCTCGGCATCTTTGATTAATTTTTCCTGATGTTCTTCGCGCATATTATCAATTTTCATCTTAGTTAAAGAACCAAATGTTAAAGCTTTCTGAATTGCAAGACCAGGATCATTGGTATGTACATGAACCTTTACAATGTCATCATCAGAAACTAAAACAATAGAATCACCAATTGACTCTAAATATGCTTTGAACTCGTGTTCTTTCTCCATATTATACTCTTTCTCAAGCATAATAATGAATTCAGTACAATATCCGTACTTAATATCATAAGTTTCAGGAACTTCATTTGTTGCTGCTGCTTTTGCAGGTGTACCCTCTATAGTAGATAAGTCAATTTCCTTACCCATAAATGCATCATATGCACCTTTTATAACCTGCATAAGTCCCTGTCCACCTGAATCAACAACACCTGCCTGTTTTAATACTGGAAGCATCTCTGGTGTCTGGCTGAGTACATAATCACCATGTTTGATTATCTCATCAATCATATATTCAAGGTCATCTGTTTCAAGAACAACTTCTTTTGCTTTTTCAGCCATACCTTTTGCAACTGTAAGGATTGTTCCCTCCTTAGGCTTCATAACGGCTTTATATGCTGTCTCAACTGCACGTTCACATGCATTTGCCAAAACTACTGCATCAATAGTTTCAAAAGCTTTAATCTCTTTTGTAAATCCTCTGAAAAGCTGTGAAAGAATAACACCTGAGTTACCACGCGCACCTCTTAAGGAACCCGAAGAAATAGCCTTAGCTAATGTCTCCATTGTTGGATTATCTATTCCGCTAACTTCTTTTGCAGCAGACATTATCGTTAATGTCATATTCGTTCCTGTATCACCATCTGGAACAGGGAATACATTTAACTCATTAATCCATTCTTTCTTTGCTTCAAGATTCTTAGCACCTGCTAAAAACATTTTCTGCAAAGTCTTTCCATCTATACTTGTTACCACAATTAAAATCCTCCTTAAGATTAGTCTATTACACGTACGCCTTCTACAAAGATATTAATCTTCTTAACGGAAAGGCCGGTAATTTCTTCTACCTGATATTTTACATTTGACACAAGATTATCAGCAACTGCTGAAATACTGACTCCATATGCAACTATTACATGAAAATCAATAGTAAGATTATTATCTTCATCTACTTCTACATTAATTCCTTTAGCAAGATTTTCACGTTTAACTAATTTAACAATACCATCAGCTACACTGACAGTTGCCATCCCAACGATACCAAAACACTCTATTGCAATTGTACCTGCACATTTAGCAATAACTGCGTTATCAATATAAACATCTCCAAGATTGGAATTTAATTTACCTTTCATACTTCCTCCGTTCCTCATACATGCATAAAATGTATGAAAATGAATTTAATAACAATCAAGTATAAATTAGGAAATTGCAAATATGCGTAAAAACCTAATTTAATGTTATGGTGATATTATATCATCTTTTTTCAAAAAATAAAGTACAAAATTCAAAAAATGCTTGCATATTTATTGCTAATCTGTTAAAATATCATTCGTGTTAGGTCTAAAAGACCAAATGTACGCTTAAGGAGGTGCTTAGGAATGGCAAAATGTGAAATTTGTAATAAAGGTGCTCACTTCGGAAACGCAGTTAGTCACTCAAATAGAAAAACAAGTAAAATGTGGAAATCAAACGTTAAATCTGTAAAGGTTAACCTTAACGGAGCAGCTAAAAAGATGTATGTTTGTACTTCATGCTTAAAATCAGGCTTTGTTGAAAGAGCTTAATTATTTGATTATTAAAACGGATACTTCGGTATCCGTTTTTTTGCTTACCAGGACAATTTCAACGAAATTTTCTAGTAAACAAAAACGCTCCGCGAGGATCACACTGCGTCGGAGCAGAAAATGCTGCTATCACAACCCGCCACAGGCGGAGAATGTCGCAGGCGACATTCTTTATTCTTAAGGCAAGACCCTGTTTATGCGAACGAGTTTTTAGCGTTCCAAAAAATGTGTAACAAAAAACAGAAATATATATTTAATTAAAAATATATGTCTCTGTATTCTTTACTGCTTTTATATTATTTAGCAATATTTATTTATATTCCATAAATATCTACCCTACTATATTTTCGACTCTTTAAATTATCGGTATTCATAGCATATATGATACTTAAAGTGATGTTACGTCTATGCCACACACTTGATTTACACGTACTAGATAAATTAATATGAACGCGTGTGTCATAGACGGACATCTCAACTTAAATGAATATTTAGTGAACATTCATAAAATTATAAGACTAAAATCATTTACAACTTACTTTAAAATATCCGAAAAATCAAATGTTGCAAAGTAATCCTTTGGTGTTTCAGCACGTCTTATCATCTGAACGCTTCCGTCTTCCTTAAGTAATAATTCTGCTGATTTTAATTTACCATTGTAATTATATCCCATTGCAAAACCATGAGCACCTGTATCATGAATAACAAGGAAATCGCCCATATCAATCTTTGGTAACATTCTATCAATTGCAAATTTATCATTGTTTTCACAAAGCGAACCTGTGATATCATATTTGTGGTCGCAAGGCTCATTCTCTTTGCCCATTACAGTAATATGATGATATGCTCCATACATTGCAGGTCTCATAAGGTTAACAGCACAAGCATCTACACCAATATATTCTTTATGCGTATGTTTCTCATGAATTGCTTTTGTAACAAGGCAACCATAAGGTCCTAACATATATCTTCCTAATTCTGTATAAATAGCTACATCTATACCTGCAGGAACTAAAATTTCATCATATGCTTTCTTTACGCCCTCAGATATTTTATAAATGTCATTTGGTTCCTGGTCTGGTGTATATGGTATACCAACGCCGCCTGATAAATTAACAAACGAAATCTGTACACCTGTTTTCTCCTTAATTTCTACTACTGTCTCAAATAAGATTTTCGCAAGTGTTGGATAATATTCATTCGTTACAGTGTTACTTGCAAGGAATGAATGAATACCGAATCTCTTGGCACCCATTTCTTTTAATCTCTTATATCCCTCTATTATCTGTGGTTTTGTAAAGCCGTATTTTGCATCGCCCGGATTATCCATAATTGATGTACTTATCTTAAATACTCCACCCGGATTAAATCTACAGCAGATTGTTTCAGGTATACCACATATATTATTTAAGAAATCAATATGTGTTATATCATCAAGGTTAATCTGTGCATCTAATTTTCTTGCAAGCGCAAATTCTTCAGCAGGTGTATCATTTGATGAAAACATTATATCATTACCTCTGAAGCCTAATTTTTCAGACATCATAAGTTCTGTAAGTGATGAACAGTCAACACCGCAACCACATTCCTGTAATATTTTGATAATATATGGATTAGGAGTCGCCTTAACTGCGAAATATTCTCTAAATCCTTTATTCCAAGAAAAAGCATCTTTCAAACGAAGTGCATTTTCTCTTATACCTTTTTCGTCGTATAAATGATAAGGTGTCTTGTATGTCTTATCGATTTCTTTAAGCTGTTCAAGTGTTACAAAAGGTTTCTTTTCCATATTTTTTTCTCCATTCTGCTATTATTTATCTGCTACTTTATATGTTCATGTGTAAACAGATGGTCCTGACAATATTCATGATTACCTGCACATTTTGAGCAATATCTGAATGATAATTCAGGATAATCAGTACTTGTTCTTCCACAAATATCGCATTTGTGAACAGATGCCTGTGACCTTGAATGTACGACCTGTTTACGATATGAATTTCTTCTATGAATCTCTTTAGGCGATACGCGCTTGTAATTTCTTGTCATAAAAAAGAATACCACGAAGTTCAAAAGAGATACGAGTGCCGCCACTGCAATCTGTGGTAACGGTACTATTCCAAGGTTAAGCAATACTTTCAATAAGCTAAGCTGTGTTGTCGCTGGTAAATATTTAATAAAGAAACCAAAGAATATGGTTGCTCCAAAGTATACACCATCTATTATTGCTAACCACTTTATCTTTATCGGAAGTATGAAGAACAATAAAAGCTCCATATCCGGATAAACACTTGCAAATGCAAAGAAAAGCGACATATTAAGATAATAAGTTGTAAGTGGCCAGGAAATGCCCCAGATAAAATAAATTATAAATGCCGCAATTATATGGAATATTACTCCCATAAAAAAATATACATTAAACTTAAACGCACCCCATACTCTCTCTAAATTAGTGCCAAGTACATAATACAGATAGAGTGAGAAAATCATAAATAAATATGATGTGTCCTGCGGCGGCATAATTATAAATGTTACAAGTCTCCAGACTTCTCCATGCAGCACATCTCCAATATTCAAGGCTAAGATGTCATTATAGAAATCCTGATTGATTATCTCTATTGCCCAACCGATAATGTACAGAACAATAATATATTTCATTAGATTTCTGATAGCATATTTTCCATATTTTCGTTCTAATTTATCAAAAAATTTCAAGTCACAATCTCCTTTTCACACTATAATCAACTATTATAGTTATATAATAATTATTTGTCAAATATTTTGAGTTTCCGCTATATACTGTATATATGGATTTTCTTTCAATTATTTTTATATTTAATACCTGATTTATTTATAATGTTTTTAGTTGAAATTTGTAGAAATATAGTTTATAATTTTTCAGGCTAGTTAATGCATATTTTAATAGGAAACAATTTTTATTTTTCCTTATAGATAAATTTTATCTTTAACGCATTTATCCATAAATATACATAACCAGACCGTTAAATAATAATTTTAGAATTATTATGTGATTATAATCGAAATGAAAATAAATGAGGTGCTTTATGAGCGAATTATATTCTTTAGGTATCGACATTGGCTCTACTACTGTCAAAATTGCCGTACTTAATTCTAAAAACGAAATTATCTTCTCTGATTATGAGAGACATTTTGCAAACATTCAGGACACACTTGCTAAATTACTTTCGAAATGCAAAGAAATTACTGGCGAAATAGAAGTGCATCCAATGATTACAGGTTCTGGTGGACTTACACTTTCAAAACACCTTAATATTCCATTTGTACAGGAAGTTGTAGCTGTTTCTACAGCCTTAAATGACTATGCTCCACAGACAGATGTAGCTATTGAGCTCGGTGGAGAAGATGCTAAAATCATCTATTTCACTGGTGGTGTTGAGCAGAGAATGAATGGTATATGTGCCGGTGGAACAGGTTCATTCATTGATCAGATGGCATCATTATTACAGACTGATGCTACGGGATTAAATGAATATGCCAAGGATTATAAAGCAATTTATCCTATTGCTGCACGTTGTGGTGTATTTGCAAAGACTGATATCCAGCCTCTTATAAATGAAGGTGCTACAAAGGAAGATTTATCAGCATCAATATTCCAGGCTGTTGTTAACCAGACAATCAGTGGTCTTGCATGTGGTAAACCAATTAGAGGAAATGTTGCATTTCTTGGTGGTCCTCTTCACTTCTTATCAGAGCTTCGTGCTGCATTTATAAGAACATTGAATCTTACAGATGAACACATTATTGCACCTGAACATTCGCATCTATTTGCTGCAACAGGTGCTGCATTAAATTATAAAGAGAATATGTCCGTTTCACTTACCGAAATGATTGAGAAACTATCTAACGGCATTAAGATGGAATTCGAAATCAAACGTATGGATCCTCTTTTTGCTTCCCAGGAAGAATATGATGAATTTGTAAAACGTCATAATGAACATAAAGTTGCATCTATGGACCTTAAAGACTATGAAGGTGACTGCTTCTTAGGTGTCGATGCAGGTTCAACTACAACTAAAGTTGCCTTAGTCGGCGAGGACGGAACTTTATTGTATTCATTTTACAGTAATAACAATGGAAGTCCGCTTGCGACAACTATTAAGGCAATTAAGGAAATCTACAGTATTATTCCTGATAGTGCTAAAATCGTATATTCCTGTTCAACAGGTTATGGTGAAGCATTGATTAAAGCTGCACTTATGCTTGATGAGGGCGAAGTTGAAACTGTTTCCCACTTCTATGCCGCATCATTCTTTGAACCAGATGTTGACTGTATATTAGATATCGGTGGACAGGATATGAAATGTATCAGAATCAAGAATAAGACAGTTGACAGTGTTCAGCTTAACGAAGCTTGTTCTTCAGGTTGTGGTTCATTCATTGAAACATTTGCAAAATCTCTTAATTACAGTGTAATTGACTTTGCAAAAGAGGCGTTATTTGCAAAGAACCCAGTTGACTTAGGTACAAGATGTACAGTATTTATGAATTCCAATGTTAAACAGGCACAGAAAGAAGGTTCTGAAGTTTCAGATATCTCTGCCGGTCTTGCATATTCAGTTATAAAGAATGCTCTTTACAAAGTTATTAAAATTACTGATCCTAAGGATTTAGGAAGTAAAGTCGTAGTTCAGGGTGGTACATTCTATAATGATGCCGTCCTTAGAAGTTTTGAAAAGATTTCAGGCTGTAATGCCGTAAGGCCTGACATTGCAGGTATTATGGGTGCTTTCGGTGCTGCTTTGGTTGCCCGCGAAAGATATGATGAATCTAAAGAAACTACAATGTTATCAATCAATAAGATTAATTCATTAGAATACTCTACTTCTATGGCTCGTTGTAAAGGATGTACTAACAGTTGTCTCCTTACAATTAATAAATTCACAGGTGGACGACAGTTTATAACAGGTAACAGATGTGAACGTGGTATAGGCAAACAGAAAAACAAAGAAAATATTCCTAACCTCTTCGAATATAAACTTAATAAGATATTTAATTATGAATCACTTACATCAGATGAAGCTCCAAGAGGAACCGTCGGTATACCAAGAGTCTTAAATATGTATGAAAACTATCCTTTCTGGGCTGTTTTCTTTAAGAAATTAGGATATCAGGTCGTATTATCACCTAGCTCAAACAGAAAGATTTATGAATTAGGTATCGAATCAATTCCAAGTGAATCTGAATGTTATCCTGCCAAATTAGCACATGGACATGTAACATGGCTTATACGACATGGTGTTGATTTCATCTTCTATCCTTGTATACCATATGAGAGAAATGAGACACCTGATGCTAATAACCACTACAATTGCCCTATTGTAACTTCTTATGCTGAAAACATCAAAAATAACGTTGAAGAAATCGTTAATAAAGAAGTTAAATTTATGAATCCATTTATGGCAATGACTAATAAAGATGTATTATCAAAACAATTAGTTAAGGTTTTCAAAAATGAACTTAATATACCTGCTAATGAAGTAACTGTGGCCGTTAACGCAGGCTGGGCTGAATTAGAAAATGTACGTGCTGACATTGAACGTAAGGGTGAAGAAGTTCTTAAATATATGAAAGACAATAATAAGCGAGGCATTGTATTAGCAGGCAGACCTTACCATATTGACCCTGAAATTAACCATGGTATTCCTGAATTAATTAATTCATATGGAATTGCCGTACTTACAGAAGATTCTGTATCTCATCTTGCTGAGGTTGAACGACCACTTATTGTAATGGACCAGTGGATGTACCATTCAAGATTATATAGAGCCGCTAACTTCGTTAAGACTCAGGATAACCTTGATTTAATTCAGCTTAACTCATTTGGTTGTGGTCTTGATGCCGTAACAACAGACCAGGTAAATGATATTTTAACAAAATCAGGTAAAATTTATACTGTATTGAAAATCGATGAAGTAAATAACTTAGGTGCTGCAAGAATCAGAATACGTTCACTTCTCTCTGCTATCCGCGTAAGAGAGAAATTAAACGAAAAGCGAACAATCGTTCCTGCTAATATAAATCGTGTGGAATTCACAAAAGAAATGAAAGAGAATTATACAATTCTTTGTCCACAGATGTCTCCTATTCATTTTGAATTAGTTGAAACTGCATTTAAAACCTGTGGTTATAATATCGTAGTTCTCCAGAATGATAACAGAACAGCTGTTGATACCGGACTTAAATTTGTTAACAATGATGCCTGCTATCCATCATTAATCGTAGTCGGACAGATTATGGATGCACTTCTTTCAGGCAAATATGACCTTAATAAAACAGCAGTTGTAATGTCACAGACTGGTGGTGGTTGTCGTGCCAGCAACTATGTAGGATTTATCAGAAGAGCTCTTGAGAAAGCCGGAATGGCTCAGATTCCTGTTGTATCAATCAGTGCTCAGGGCTTAGAGCATAATGAAGGCTTTAAGATAACTCCTAAATTGTTATTCAAAGCACTTCAGGCTGTTGTATATGGCGATATATTTATGAGAGTCTTATACAGAATGAGACCATATGAAATTGAACCTGGTTCTGCTAATGAATTACATAGAAAATGGAGAGATAAATGTAATGCAGACCTCGCAAAACCTGGTATTAATAATTCGACATTTAAGAAGAATATAAAGGGAATCATAAAAGATTTCGATAACCTTCCAATACATGAAGATATAGTTAAACCTAGAGTTGGTGTCGTAGGCGAAATCTTAGTTAAATTTCTCCCTATGGCTAACAACCATATAGTTGACCTGTTAGAAAAAGAGGGCGCCGAAGCAGTTATGCCTGACTTATTAGACTTCTTATTATACAGCTTCTACAACTGTAATTTCAAAGTTGAGAATCTCGGTATGAAGAAATCAACCGCAAGACTTACTAATCTTGGAATCAGTGCATTAGAACACGTTCGTAAACCTGCTGTTGAAGAATTCAAGAAGAGTAAGCATTTTACACCACCATCACATATAGAAGATATAGCAAATATGGCTAAGGATATTGCATCTCTCGGCAACCAGACTGGTGAGGGTTGGTTCCTTACAGGCGAAATGCTTGAATTAATACATAGTGGTGTTCCAAATATTGTATGTGCCCAGCCATTTGCCTGCCTTCCTAACCATATAGTTGGTAAAGGTGTAATTAAAGAACTTAGAAGACAGCATCCTGAATCAAATATTGTAGCTGTTGACTATGATCCAGGTGCAAGTGAAGTTAACCAGTTGAACAGAATTAAACTTATGCTGGCAACTGCACAAAAGAATCTTAAAGCTAAGAAATAGAATTTCAAAAGAGCTATAAACCTACATTGGATGTATCAAATATGTAGCAACTTCAAATCATTGGATTCTAATCAAACTCCTTGTAGTTGGTACAAAGAAATGTAAGTTTATAGCTCTTTAATATTATAACCTTTTCATATTATCAATATTACAAGTGCAAATAATTTTTAGATATTTTCAATCTGCCAGTCGATTGGTGTTTCGCCATGAGCAGTTAAGAATTCATTAGCCTTACTAAAATGTCTGCATCCAAAGAAACCTCTATATGCTGATAGCGGACTTGGGTGTGGTGCTTTAAGTATAAGATGATTACTGTTCGTTAACATCACTTCTTTTGCCTGTGCCGGCTTTCCCCATAACATAAATACGAGTGGTCTGTCAGATTTATTAAGTGCTTCAATTGCCGCATTCGTAAATTCTTCCCAGCCAATTCTGCTATGTGACATAGCTCCGTGAGCTCTTACTGTAAGAATTGTATTTAACAATAATACTCCCTGTTCTGCCCATTTAACAAGATATCCATTATTAGGAATATATGTTCCTACATCATTATGAAGTTCTTTGTATATATTTACTAATGATGGTGGTATGTCTATGCCTGGTTTTACTGAAAAGCTTAAACCATGTGCCTGTCCCGGTTCGTGATATGGATCCTGACCAAGTATGACTACTTTTACTTTATTATATGGTGTTAAATGAAATGCATTAAATATATCATCTGAATTAGGATATACCGCACATTTCGAATATTCCTCTTTAATTTTATCAAATAGTTTTTTATAATAAGCCTTACTAAATTCCGGCCTTAACTGTTCTAACCAATCATTACTTATTGCTGACATATCTAACAGGAACTCCTTTACCATATAAATAGTTTTTTAATTCCATTATCTCAAGCTCTTTATAATGGAATAATGAAGCTGCTAATGCTGCATCTGCTTTTCCATCAGTAAGTGCTTCATAAAAATGCTCTTTTGTACCAGCACCACCCGATGCTATGACAGGTATCGAAACATTTTCTGCTATGCTTCTAGTGAGTTCTATGTCATATCCGTTTTTAGTTCCATCACAATCCATACTTGTAAGCAAGATTTCTCCGGCACCTAATTTATTAACTTTCATAGCCCATTCAACAGCATCAATACCTGTATCAATTCTGCCGCCATTTTTATAAATATTCCAGCCACTTCCATCAGCTCTGCGTTTTGCGTCAATTGCAACTACCACACACTGACTTCCGAACTTATCTGCAGCATCACTTATAAGCTTTGGTGTATTTATGGCTGCCGAATTAATAGCTATCTTATCAGCGCCCTCACGTAATAATTCTTTGAAATTATCAACTGTTCTGATACCACCACCTACAGTAAAAGGAATAAATACCTTTTCTGCTACTTTTCTTACCATATCAACTACTGTTTCTCTATTATCAGAAGATGCCGTTATATCAAGGAATACTACTTCATCTGCACCGGCTTTATCATATGCAGCAGCTACTTCGACAGGATCTCCGGCATCCCTTAGATTAACGAAATTAATTCCTTTGACAACTCTGTTATTATTAACATCTAAACATGGAATAATTCTCTTTGTATGCATATCTTCCTCCTAAATCTCTGCAAAATTCTTAAGTATCTTCAAACCAACTTCGCCACTTTTTTCAGGGTGGAACTGGCATGCAAATATATTGTCCTTTTCAACTGAAACATCTAAGATTGTACTATATTCAGTAACAGCTTTCACAATACTTGTATCAGCTGCTTTAAGATAATATGAATGTACAAAATAAACATATTCATCATCATCAATATTCTTAAACAATCTTCCATTATTCATAAGATGTAATGAATTCCAGCCTATATGAGGAATCTTTAAATTAGGGGCATCAGGTATTCTAAGAATGTTACCCTTAAGTATTCCAAGTCCTGAAACTCCCTTAGATTCATCACTTCTCTCAAATAACAACTGAAGTCCTAAACATATTCCAAGAAAAGGTGTCCTTTTATCTATTACATCATTTATGGTATTAACCAAATCATATTTCTTTAATTTACTCATTGCATCACCGAAGCTTCCAACTCCCGGTAAAATAACCTTGTCAGCCTCTAAAATCTCATCTTTGTCTCTTGAGATTATTGCATCTTCGCCGATGAATTTAAGTGCTTTTTCAACACTCTTCAGGTTGCCTGCATCATAGTCTATAATTGCTATCATTCTTGTTCGTCTCCATTCTTAACTTGGTTTTTTCTTTTATTTAAGCCATTTTCAAGTTTAACATTGTTACATTTCATTAGTTTTTATTACACTGCATTACACCTTATTAGCGTGTTTAATTCGTAAATAATTCGTACGAAAAAAATTTACGAATTATACGAAACCATTTTACCAACTAATGTATTTATTTCAGTCAACTGTTGTTCTCCTGGTTTAGCATTAACATAATTATTCATTGTTGTAATTATATTTCCATGCCCTAGAATATATTGTAAGGTTTTGGGCGACAATCCTTGCATATTAGTAGCAAATGTGTGCCTACATATGTGCGGTTCAAATTTACGAATGGGGTTTTCCGGATTCGCATTATTAAACCTTTTAATACAATTTTGTAAATATTCTTCAACGTGAGAACGAACTATTGTTTTTCTACTTCGAGTAGCAAGAAACACAAAACCTTCATATGAATTACCTTTTTCATCATAGCATACAGGTTCAATATCACCTTTTAAATATCGATGATTTAATACGTTTTTAAAGCTTTCAAACACATTATCGGTCATAGGAATATACCTTACTCCATTAGATGTTTTGGGTTTTCTAACAATATGATTATGATTTAAACATAAAAGTTGTTTATTAACACTTATCATACGTTTTTCAAAATCCAAATCGTCAAGTGTTAAACCACATAATTCGGATACTCTTAATCCTGTCCAAAACAATATATTGAACATATCGTAACAATGTCTACTATGTGAATCATTTAAACAAAATTCCAAAAATCGATTCATGTCTTTTATTGATAATGCTTCCATCTTCTTACTATCACCCTTATCGGTTGTTATTCGTCTAAAAGGATTTTTAACGATATAATCATAATCGATTGCATATTCGAATGTCCTCTTAATTAAACTTATTTGTGTTAGAATAGATGAACCCTTATATTTCTTTTTCATATCAAAAAGCCAATCTTCGCAATGTTCTGGTTTTATTTTTCCTATTTCCATATGACCGATTCTATATTCTTTTAAAGTATTTATTGTTACATTATAACCAATTTTAGTATTAGGACTTAGTTCCTTCCTATTATATAGATTATCCAAATATCTATTTACAACCTCTAACAAGGTTAGTTTAGAACCATCTATATCTATGTTATTGTTTAATTGGACTTGCAGTTCCACCTCCTTCTCTCGTAAACTTTTTCCCGATTTTTTTCCTTTTGGTAACTGGTCAGTTGATTCAAGCCTATAAGAACTAATTACACGACTTCTTCCTAATACATCTTTATACCGATATTCATATCGCTTAGTCTTTGGATTGTAATATTCGTTTGTATGTAAGGTTTTTCTTGTAGGTTTATTTTTATCTACCATTTTTCTATTTGCCATATTCTCAGCCCTCCATTAAAAAGCGCCTTGAATGCATATGTAAATAATATCACATCAAAGGCACATTGTCGACATTTTAAATTTGTTCAACTTGATTTACGAATTTTTCAAATTGTTGTCTCTTTATTTTTATAACTCTTCCGACCATTAAATGATATTTACAATCATAATCTTCACGGATTATATCCCTTAATCTGTGCTGACCTATACCAAATAAATCCGATGTCTCCTTTATAGATAATAAAAGTTTATCTTTCATACAATCACCTCCATTCTTGAGGTAATCATAATCTTTTTACCAGTAACCTACGTACGGAAAAATTAAGAGGGAATGCTATTTACACGCCCTCTTAATCAATACTGATGCTACTCTACTTTGTTTGCCTTGTTATACTGTGCTGTGCTAATTCCAAGAATAACTCCCAGGAATGTGTCAGCAGCTGTAATCGTACCCACAACCTGCTCACCATATGGTAGTCCCCAAATACCTGCAAGAGCAAAATATAAAGTACCAGCCGCTGGAAGCAAATACATTGCAATCCATTTCAGTGTGTCGTAAGTCTTGTCTTTAAGTTTCATCATGTTCATCATGTTCATCCTCCTTATTTTGAATAAATTTATGTATTGGAAGTTTATCGACCTCCTGCATAATTCTTTTAGCAGAGCCGTTACCTCCCAATTTTTCATATGGTTCAAAAAGATATACTTTCAAATTTTCATATTCTTCCTGGGTAATATACCCTCTCTCGATATATGACATACCGAGATACATAATCCTATCGTGAGCCAAACCGACAAGCATTTCTGTCTTAATGTCTTTATTTTCAATCTTTCTCGATAAATATGCCCATAAACCGGAAGATGCAAGTACAGAACTTAGAACCGCAATTGCTATTTGTAGCCAAGTTTCCATAATTCCTCCCTGTTTAGTATTCTTTTCCAACAATTTCAAAATATTCATCTTCTGTAATCCAACGACCTACTGCCAAACGCACTCTTCGTTCATCCCACAGTTTATTGTCATAATATTTTTTTACTTTCTCGTAATTTTTGCTATGTTCCATATAAATCTCTCTTTCCTGTTTATAATTCCACATCCTGCATCATTGCTAAGAAATCGATGTTAGATGACATCTTAGCTATAGCGATTTCTGTGGTTGAAAACTGGCGTAATACAAACCAATATTCGTTAAACATTTTTGTAATCTGAACAAGGTCCATATTTTCCATAGTCACTTCTGAATCCGAAGATTTTATTGTTATAGATGACAACTTACCTTCAAACATATCCGCTGTAAGTTTGGACGTTGAGATATAGTTATCACCATTTTTTCTAAGATTTTCAATGATAGTGCCATCAGACAGTACCATAGTATAAATTAAATCTTCCATATACTTATCCTTTCCTATAGACTCCCCCGCCTACAAGGGCGGAGATTTTTACTTAACCAATGGTTACATACGGACGAACCCCACTAGAGCCCGAAGCAGTGTAGTAGTTCGCAGGACCATTGCCGTTTACATTAGCAAAACAAGTCGAAGACACAACATCTCTAAGCCAAATCCAACTTTTTTCTCTATTGTTGATAGCTCTTGGATTAAGTGCAAACAGAGCCAACTGCTGCTTTGCTACTGTAAATCTTTTAGGAATATTGTCTCCATTATTTGCTGGAGCGAACACATAAGTTCCATATACCATAATCTCATTCATAAGTTCTACTGTAGAATCAAACCATCCACATGCTGAAGGTCGTCCATCAGTAACTGCATTTGTTAAGTATTCTCTATGAGTAAGAACCATATCACCAAATGCTGCCTTAATTGTAGTCTTTGCAGTTTCGAGATTCTCCGTATACATCTTAGAACCTACATATCCACCTGTCGTGACATCTGATTCGTTCATCTGGGCATCATATAATGACCTATCTGGAACAATTATCAAATGATGTTTTGTAAATGCTGTATCTCCACAATTGTAGAAATAATCCATATCGGCAATAACCCATGTCACACCACTGATAACCCAATAATCTCCGATAAATAGGTCATCAAAAGTTCCATTTTGAATAGCAGTTTTCTGAGCTGCTGTCACCGATGAGCCAAGTTTCTTTCCTCTGTATACATTTCGATGATTAATAGCTGATACAAGACCAGCAAATTCTACTGCTGCATTTGCAACAGTCATTTTCTTTGTTCCGCCCGTACCATCTTTGATAATTACATCGCCACTATCAAATCTAGTCACTGCGGAATAATCTGTTACTTTAGGCATTTTAATTAATCCTCCTTAAAATAAAAAGAGCCTTAGATTTCTCTAAAGCCCTTTGTAATCACTGTCTAACAGCGCATGATCTGTCACATATCCTAATCTGCTGATAACGCTTCTTATAAACGTATCCAAATTATTAACCTGCTGTTTCAACGATACCACTTCGCTTTCATCGGCAAATATAACTCGTCCTTGTATTTCTTTACCGCTTGAGTCACATATGTTCTGCCCTGATGAATCATAAATCGGCTGTAACACCGAATGTTCGTTAGCTAACTGAGAACTAAACTTTCCAACATCTGCTCCAAGAATTTCTTCATAAGCAGCTTGCGCTAATAAAGCTGAATTCGCCGCTGCTGTTTCAGACTTCTTTGCATTCGTTGCTGATGTTGTAGCATTACTTGCTGAGCTTGCTGCTTTTGCCGATGCATCTACAGCCTGTTCGGCATATTGTTTAGCTGTAATATACTCTGTCGTGGATCTTATGCTTTGTTCCTGTACTGGATTAAAATCAATCTGTACTGCGATAGCCCCACTAGATACAATCTTATTATTCAACTCAATTTCAACAATCGGATTTATCTCTCCAGCCAAAGCTGTCATCTGCTTTGTAACTTCGAAATAAACTGTATGCATGGCAGAGTCCCATCCTAATGCAGGATTATACACAAAATTACCATCAACTTTGCCGCATCTGATATTGACAGTCGCATTTGCCGGTATCGTATATTCAAGTCCGTCATTATACAGCTTTACTGCGATAATCGGTAAGCCCTGGTCATACTGTACAAGATGAACCGGACGCACAATCTGACGAGCTGTCATATCAGCATAAGTATAATGTATAACTCTACTAGAGTCTGGTGTGTAAACTTCTATTTCAATCACCTCCTAAATCGATGCCAGTCATCATAGATAAAAATTCTATATCTGAACGAAGTTTGTTCTGTTCAGTTGGATTTTGTTCAACTAACGATGTTAAATTTGGTTCATCATATGATGAATCGCCTTCTTTAAGTATTAATTTTGTATTGATTTCTTCCATAAAGCCTCCTAGTAGTTATACCAACCAGCATCAATAAGAACACCTCGATCAAATTTCAAATAGGCATTATTACTCCAATTTGCAGCGGTTCCATTATCATTCATAGAACCCACTTGTACAAATTTCATTGTTCCAGTTATACCACTACCGTTTTCCCATGAAACATTCTTTAATTTATTAAAATGAAAATCCATATCACATCCAAGATTCAATGAATCGGCGCAATATTTAACTCCATTTGAAGTATATTCGTTTCGCTCATATAAAAGCTTAATAAGATAATTTTGATCATTTTTTTGTTGTGAAGCCCAAGTCATATAGTCTCCATCGTAATCCAATTCAAATACTAATCCTCGTCTATTAGAGTTTCCAGCCCAGTTATTAGTACCTACGTTCCCAATATATGTGTTAGCATATTTATAACGAGATACTCCAGAATCAATAGTAACTTCTTTGTCACCAGCTTTACATTTTACGTTTTTTGATGTTACTTCTAATGTGTTTACGAATGATGTCGTAACGGTGTCTTTTGTTATCTTTGTAACCTGAGAACTGGTTTGATAATCTTTTTTTTCAACTTCAGACATTGTTGTATATTCACTGTCATTAGTTAATTCTGATACCTTTGTTGGTATGTCATCATTAGTAGCATAATTACTATCATTTTGAAGTTCAGATATTTTACTCGGTATTATTGGTGTATCAGAGATATTCTCATACGATATTTGTACATCTTCTGAAAGTGTTATACCATCTCTATCTAAACGAATAAGAGTATTACCATTAGCATCTTTTATTAGCGCTGTACCATTTGAATTGTTCTTTCCACCAAGAATTAATGTGCCCCCATTTATACGATTTGCACTCATCGTTCCTGTCTTAACAAAATCTGCTACAATCTGTCCATCCTGAGTCATAGCTAAAGCAAATGGACCATTATATCCGGTTGAAGAATATCCTAATCCACCTTTATTCCAGCGCCATACTCGCTTAGCTGTAGTAATGTCATCTGTATCCATAATAAGAATTTCATCCGGATAGCTTCCACCAGTGCTACTATGTAATATTACATATCCACCAAGTCCACCACTAATTAATTTTGTGGCAGTATCTATAGCTTGTTGCATAAATGTTTTAGAAATAGTATCAGTAATAGCCTGATTCTGATTTGAAATAGTTGTTGCTAAATCGGTTCTAGCTTCTCCTAATTCAATAGATACATATTTATTGCTTATAGCATCATATGTTGTTTTTATACATTTTGCTGTAGAACTTACATTTAGCTCTGGAAATTCTACATTAACAGTATCACAAAGATGAACGTCTTCTAATAAAGCATATTTTTCATATTCAGTTGATTGCGATAATTGAATAAACGATACTGTAAGAGAAACTGCTGGAATTCCTATATTATATGTTTCCATATAACTATTTGCTGCCTCTCTAATTTGGTCCTGAGTTGGCTTTTCTTGCCATTTATCTGATAAATCCAAGGGATAAATCTTTGCAAAATTATATGTTCCAGATGCATTAATAACTTTTTCATCTAATTGCATTAATCCTTCCTCTTCTGAATACCAGAATGGATAAACACCAGTATAGACTGAACTGCAATTTTCTTCCTGCTTTAAATCAGTGAGATTTTTACCATATCTTATGCTAACTCCACGATTTAAACCTCTTTTATTCCATAACTTTACATTATACTTATCGAATTCGTATTCGCCACCATAAACATCAAGTATAGAACCTTCAACTCCACCTAACAACGAACGCATACTCATCGGTTTTATTACCGTTAAATTCGCTGTGGTTGATTTATCTGTCGTAAATGTAAAAGGACATTCTATAGCAGAAGCAGATTTCATATTTATAAATGCATTTTGAACTGTATCAGCAACAAATGGAGATGTTGGATATCCGGACAGATCATAACTTATATGTTCAGCATTTATTGTTACTATTCCATTAATCGGTTTAGTAATCGAATAAATTCTAAATGGTTGTAAATCTGAATACGGATTAGCCTTTGCCATAATGATACGCCTTAATTGTAAATCATAATATTTTCTTCCTGTTATTGGATACGTCATTTCAAGTTCAAATTCGCCATTTCTTTCTTCAGTAACTTGACATGTAATAGCATCATTTAATGAACCCAATCCATTTGTATTGAATTCTGTTTCTGTTGACTCGTAAAGTGTAATTACAGTGTCCACCATTTTGGTATCACCTCCACCTTAGTTATTCCGCCAGAGAAAGAAATCTCATTTTCACCTTTTATTAGTTTTGGAAATCCGTTAGATAATGTAGCTGTTGAATTACAATTAATCGCATCTTTATATATATCCTGAAGTTCACTATCAACAACTACATACGAATCAATCTTCGATAATGTAATAACGTAATCTCCGATTCTAAGTATTCCTTCATCAGAACCATAAACTTTGATAATTGGTAAAGATTTGAAATTTGTAGGATTTCTTAATTTGCACGTTTTAGTAATTAATATTCGATTATCTCCAGATTTTAGAAAACGCTGTGGCTTACAATTAAATGAAACAGTAACACGCCCTGCATGTTCTAGTATATTAGTAATTGTTCCACCGCTAGCATAAGTAGCTAATCTGTAGTATTCTGCTTCATAATTATCTTCTAGCCTAGCATATCCTGAAGCCGAATTTAACCATTCAGAAATACAATTTGCCATTTCAGCAAAATTTCTCTTTTCTGAGCCAATAGCTATATCATAACTTCTAGTTACGTTTTGATAAGAACCTTTATCAACATAAACGTCACCATTACGCCCAGGAATATGTGTTACATCATAATCCTTTTGCGGATATTCATATCCAGGAGGATGCTCTACTTGGATATCAAATTCTTTTGATGAAACACCGTTAAAAATAATTATGCCCATGTAGCATCTCTCCTTTCAACTTGTCTCTGAAGTATATTAGATACTTCTTCTGCAATTTCTTTAGGATTATTACCCTGAATATTAAATGTATTAGTAAATGAATTACCGCTGTTTGATTTTGCTAATATATCAGAAAACTTGTCGATTCCTTCGTTCTGACTATTAACTTTATTATTTCTAGTTTCATTAATACTATTACCAGTTCTATTAGCTACATTTAAAGAACCCGATAAGGAATATCCATCAATATTATTCATCATTTTGAATAATTGCTCAGAGCCCTTACGTACATTTGATAAATCCATCACTGGTCGAACGGTAGGCTGTTCGTCAAAAATATCTGCATATAAGGAATCATTAAATTCTGATAAAGAATCATTAAATGAATTTACAGCATCTTTAGCCATTCCCTTCAGATATTTCTTTCCATCTACCATTATTCGAACCTGTGCATAATGCGAATCGCCTAATGATAAATCCTGGACTCCTCTACGAAGTTCTATAACACCATCTTTGTTAATACCACCATCTTCTTTGTATCTGATAGCAAGTCGATTAGAATTCATACTTGATGGGTATTCAAAACTTTTTCTGTATGATTCACCACCATCATATGAAATATAATCTTTAACAGAATGTACATTTTCATAATCATAAATATCCTTATGCTCTGTTCCAGGTGGACAGATTACTTTTATGTTTGTCTGTTTTCCAGGATTAGTAACCTGCGGAACTCCACCTCCATAAATCGGATAACCTTCCATTTCCAAAATATAAAGAGCCTGGTTAAGTTTCTCCTTCGAAACTCCAAGCTCCCTTTCAACGCCAGTGCCAACATCAATCATACCTTTTTCATTAATAAGTTTTCTGAGAACATCAGCAGTAGCTTTTGCCTGATTCATTCTCGCCTCTGAATTTTCATTTAACAAAGACCTTACCGATGAGTCATTTGCAAATCCCATCTTGTCAGCAATTTCATTCAAACTGTAACCTTTTTCTCTAAGGTCTTTGGCTGTTGCAACTTGTATAGCTCTTCTTTCATCTTTGGCAAGACTCATTTGTGTTCTGAGCTGAGTTGTTGTAAGCCCCATAGTCTTAGCGATATCTGTTTCGCTCATACCAGACTTTTTTAAAGACTGCACACGACTCAGAAAATCTCCACTATGTTGATAGGGGTTATCTCCAGAACCCCACCGATATCTGCCAGATCGTCTGGCAACACCGTAATGCATAAGCATATCATCTGAAATCTGAGATAATACTTTAGCTACTCGATTCATCGATTAACCCTCCTGTTCTTTTATTTTTCTTATAACCTTATCAAAGGTAATAATTTTATCCATAATTGGGACGATATCTTCTGCTGTTGGATTGTGATACAGAACTTCATTATTCTGATAAATTCTTAATTCCATATCAATATCAGCAGGTTTCACTTTATATTCCAAACAAAAAAGAGCTGCATAAATCATAAGCTGCTCCATATGTGCGGGAATTAATCCAGTTTTCAAATCATGTATTCTAAGTAATTTATTTCTATACGAAATCGCATCGGCTGTTCCAAAACAATTTTCGGAATAGAATAGTGGTTGCTCGGGTGTCATCTTAAATCCGATGGCATCATTAACATACATATTCAAAGTTTTTTGGGATTTAGGTAATTTCTGCCCCAAAGATATACTTTGTGCAGCATATGCATGTAATATAGTTCCTTTCTGTGTTGCAAGAAATTTGTTATATGCATCAGCAACTTTATCTTCACTGTAATTAATCCAATGATATTTACTTGCACCTAAAAAGGCGTGCTGTCCTTCAATGTTTAAATGTTTGTTGAAGTTCATATAATACGTCCTCCTTATTTTCCGGACAAATAAAACGAGAAAATGACATCTTGTTCATTTGTTCAACATAATATTCTTGATTAGGCTGTTTTCTAGCCGACGCACTTTTCTTACATTCCAAAGAAGCCCACTTATCATGATAAAGAATTAGCAGGTCTGGAATACCTTGAATATAACTTGCATCATTCTTCATAACGATGCATCCAGGAAAAAGTTTCTTAAGTTCTTTAATTAAATTAGCCTGGAATTTGTTTTCTAACATTTTGTAAGCTCCTTTATTTTGAAATCAAAAAAAGAGAAAGTAAAATATAAAATGGCTATTTTACCTCTCTCTTCATAAAAGGGAATGTTTTTTTCGCGCGCAAAAAAAGAGAGACTTTGTATAAAGTCCCTTTTATATAATATTACCAATCATATCTAAATACATTTTTATTAACAAAAAAAAATAGAGACACTTAATGTCCCTATTTAAAATAAATATATTATTCGGTTTTTATATATATGTCGCCATTACTACTAATGTAATATTCATTGATAGTAGACGCAGCTTGTAATGTCTTCCGAAGCGATTTTCTCAACATAGATTCTTCACCAGTATTTAAAGATTCTATAATATCATTAACTGCTTTCTCATATTGTGTTTTATCGACTTTTTCCAAAATTTTTCCTTTATAATCATTAATATATTTTTTCAATGCACTAAAACTACTAAGTATTCTTTTTTCACATTTATCAATGTATGTCGTTACTTCTCGTTCTATATATTTAATATATTCATTTTCATGATTTTGTGCAAAATACATTTCGAGTACACTGCTCATTCCATATAACTGAATTGATAATTCTAAACTTTCTTTAATTCTAAATGCATTGTTTGATAATTCGCCCATATTTAATTTACAGTTAACTGTTGCATCTAAATCACACATATAAAATTCAATATCTTTCATTGCAACTTTTTTTGCCTCTTGAAGACTTATTATCGTAGCAGTTCTTTGCTCTTTATGAGACATAATGGTTGAATAATTTTCATAAGCATATTTTACAAAACTAACTTCTGATAATAATTCAGCTTTTTTATCTCCATATAAAAATTCTAATATTCTATCCATACTTTGATTGATCATTTTTAATTCGGTATTTATTTGTTTAATAAAATATTGTCCAGAGGCAATAGCCATTGTAGAAAAGGCACCTATTATCATTGATTCCGTTTTTAATGAATATAAAGAAGCCGTACCTGCAAAATGACCAGAACTATCTTTAAATGAACTCATTACTCCGCCTTGTTTTAATGATATAAGAGTGTGATTAATTCCATCAGGAAATTTTGCAACATATGCATTTGCCATTCTTGCACTAGCAGTTAATTCCGGTAGATGCTGTAACGCCATACTCATCTGTTTTTTTTGTTCGTTTGTAAGGCAAATTTTTTTATAACCTTGGTCGAAGTTTATTACTTGTTCAATTGGTTCTAGCTGAAAATCATTTTGGGATGCCATAACCGATATTACATTATCAATATCATTCATCTTAAATCCTCCGTATCAAACATAATTGCTTCTTTGAAAATTATATCATATATAAACCGAAATTAAAAGTCACATCTTTGGCTGGAACTACCTTCTTGGACAAAAACCCAAAAATTTTTGCCAATTATATATATTTATTAAATTTTTTCTTCACATTAAAAATGAAAAAAAAGTGGGTTTTTGACCAAACTTGGATATCCAAGAACTCGGAACCCGCATAAATACTGGGTTTTCGGGCATTCGACTCTTGGACAAAAACGTTTTAAAAAGTGGGCAGAAAACCCAAATTTTTGACCAAACTTGGATATCCATTAAATATTTTTAGCTAATTTGCCCATATTTTTAATACCCTTGCCCGTTTTTACAATCTCAAAAGTGGGCAGAAAATGGGTAAAAACGATTAAATGGATATCCAAGAATTATATAAATTTCAATAATTTATCCTGTATGTCGAAGTAAATTATACTGCATTCGTAGACCTCTTCTTAAAATCTCTGCCTTTGGCAAACCATATTCGGTCGACAATTCGTCTAAAACGGTCTCTTCTCCGTCCGACAAACGTAATCTATACTGTTTATTTTTCACTTCTCCGTCGTCTCTAGGCGGTCTTCCACGCTTATTCACCTGCAAATTCACCTCCAAATCTTAAAAATATTAGTTATTCCATGTTTATCGGAGTTCCCTTGACACCAGCTGAACCATCTGAATCGGTAGGCGTATAATGGTCTCCTGGTAAAGGAAATAATATACGAAACAAAGCATAGTTAATCGCATCTTGCAAATATTCTAAGTTTTTTGTTTTATTAAATGCTATAAGACAATTATCAAGTGAACCTAAAGCATCTACTCTGCCTTCACCAAAATTCTTACGTGCTTCACCATACTTAAAAAAAGAGACATCCATAGCATTCTTACAACGCTGGATAGTCTCATCAATAGTTTTTTCTTTAATTGTTGGGTCCTGCATTTTATTCCTCCTTAAATTTCCATAATCATTGATTCTCTTTGTTCTTCTGTTACTAAAATATCGTTATTAGGTTTATCGATGATTTCCACAATATAATCATATCCATTACTACCTCTTTCTATTTGAAGTAACTCTACGTTTTGGTCTTTTTTATTTCTGTGTTTGACGCTATTGATATAAGCATAACTCCATATTTCTAGTCGTGAGTCATCTCTTGATTTTTTCATTAAAGATTAACCTCCTTTAATTTAATGTTGTTTCTGAGGAATTATTTTTGCATTGAATACGATTTGATTCTTTTACTAAAATGTTCATTTCTTCTTCATTTTTTGAGATAATAGAGATCTTATATCCTAATTCCTCTTCAATTTCTTCTTTAGTCATTTGTTTGATAGGGACCGGTGCAAATTTCTCATTTAAAGTGGAAATATCAATATAAAAACCCGTGGATTCTGATTCATACATATTTTTAATTATAATGTATATGGCGTCATTTAAAGATACTTTATTTAATTCTTTATTACCAGCAACATAATCCAATATATTAACGACTTCAGAATATTTAAAAATGCCGGTTGGTCGATCGTCTATGTTTCCTAGTTTTAATTGTAAGCAACGTTTAGATTGTGACATGTGTATTGACCTCTTTTTCTTTTAATAATTCTCTCTCTTGAGCAAATGCTATAATGGCTATAGCTTGTAAAAATGTAAGACTGAAACGACTACTACCACGAGGTGGTATATAAATAAGTGATCTGCTATTTTTTACAGCCTCATATGACTTATACAAGAATTCTTTCTGCCAATCTGATAAAGGAAAATTACAAATTTTTTCTGCAAAGTCTACAATATCCATACTTTATTCCTCCTTTTTATTACGAGCCAATCCTTGTCTGGTATTGATAGAGTTATTATCCAAACCTGCTGCGCTCATAATCAACTCACTATAAGGCAGATTTTCAATCCACTTACAAAACTCTTGCCATTCATCCAGTTTATGATCCTTACGAGACTTATAAATATTCGCCAGCACTTCATAATTCATCATAACATTACGGGTCTGATTATAACTGCTCGGAAGGAGCTGGATTAACTGCCACCAAAATATCTTATCTTTCGTTTCAAGATATAAATCCCTCGCATTATTAAGAATTTCCATGGTTTCTTCTAAAATCTTTTTATACTCAAATATACCTGTAATTTTAGAAGTATACGGAATAGATACATCAAACGCATTTTTCAAATGCTCACACGAGAAATCCTCCAATGTAAACTCTTTCGCCTGGATTTTGTGCATGGTGCTACAACTATTAGCAATCGTACCAACTTTATATGTATCGAACTCCTTCCACCAATATAAAGGTGCTGTGACTCTCACATAAACTGGCATCATTCTCATATATTTTCTATGGTCTGTACCTGCTTCGGATAAGCGTTGCATTAATGAAAAATCATCAGAACCTATAATATAATCGTGATCTTCAAACCGTTTTAAATCATCAATGATTGACATACTATGTGTAATTACTTTTTCTAGCTCATCGGGTTTTGAACCTGCTAAAGCTAAATCAGCAATCGAACTTGATAATTTATCAAGCATAATATTTTTGTATTCACTATCACTATTTTCCCAGCTATTCATAGGATTGCGCATTCCTTCAATAATGAAATCCATCTGCTCTGGGCTCGCCAGAACCACATGCTCTAATTTAATACTCATATTTTATTTTCCTTTCTTTTTATTATAATTTTCATTAACTGAACATCTCTAGTTCGTCTTTCTCTGCTTTTTCTAAACATTCGGCTAATGTTCCGTTAAGCAATAATTTTCTTTCAAAGAATGTTTTCTCTTGATCTTTTTTATCATTTGTCCATTCTCCTACAATATACAGCGATGCGTTTGATGTTAAAATATCAGTAGCTTTATCGTGATACATGATATGAATTTCATAGCATACATTAATAGCTATAACATATCTGTACAAACCCTTTGTTTTTTCAATCCAATTTTTAAAATCGCTAATCATTGTTTTTTACACCTCTTTCTGTTTTGTAGAATGTAACCTCCGTATTCAGCCGGAGATATATTAGTCTCTTTATTAGTTTTCCAACCAACCCAACCTTTTCTTCCGGTTCTTTGGTTTAACGAACGGGTATACATAGTCGAAATATCTTTTTTACTCATTCTCATCCTCCTTAATATATTCATTAAGGATATCCTTTATTAAATTGCGACACCCTTGTACGTCTGTAGTAGCATCGCCTATTCTGGACGATAATTCATCTGCAAACTTTTTAAGAACATCCCTTTGAATACCCATAGAATTTGTATACCAACTTTTATTTAAATAGTCACATAATTTTTGCCATTCTTCATTTTGCATTTGACAATATTTATTCCAACCAGAATCCAAAACTATTATGCCAATGGCGGCTACTATAATTATAAATAAAATATACATATTAAGCTTCCTCCAATTCTCCAAATATTTGCTCATACATTTGTACGTCATATTTTATCAATAAATTTTTTACATCGTTTTCTTGCAAACGGACTCCGCATATATCATAGTCTGTTTCATAAGTTAGCAACCAATTTTCTTTTTTACTTTTAAACAATTTGACGTTTTTACCAGTATGATTAACTGTACAATTAAAAAAAGTTGACTCATAATTATATTGGCATCGCCTAGATACAAGCTCCATTTTACTGGTATCAAATTTTAAGTTGTCAATTATAAATATCATTGATTAATCGCTCCTTTGCTGATAAATTTTTTTAAATATTCACATAAAGATTTGTTTTCGCAACTAACTACTATATTTTCTAATTCAGAAATTGAACAATCTTTGTTTTTATAGCTGTCATGCGTATAAATTGGCTTAAATACCGGACAAGAATGACATATATCGTCCACATATAAGGCTACTTTAATCATTAATGTTATCTCCTTTCATTCGTTTGTTATTGTCGAGAATATCTCGTTTTGGCTAATACTTTCCATTCATTCTTAAAATCTTCTGTGTCTTCACATTCAAATTCTATAGTATAAAAAATATAACCACACGATGAACATTTTCTTCGTCTATAAATAGAGTCTCCGTCTTCATTATGTCTAGTATCTGTGATATTTGAATTACTTCCACATAATCGACATTTCATAATTTATTATTCACTCTCCTTAACTTTATTATTTTCACTAGCTTCTTTTCTCTCGTCATATTTAAAAATATCAATTTCTTCAAACTTATGACTTTTCCTTGCAAAGAAACGACTAATATTTATTTTTTCACCACTAGGTATAATCATATAGAATACGCCAACAGTATCATAATCACCATTATTTGAATCATACAAGAAATCTTCGCAATATACATAATATGGTTTTGTAGACGGCATATAAGGCATTGTTATTGGCGCCATTTCGTTTACAATTCTATCAAGTAATCCACTATGAAAAGAACACTCACTATGAATATTAATTCCTACTACTCTATTTACATCGTTGTAACTAACATCCCCATTATCAGAAACATGCTTAAATAATGAGGACATTCGTTTGCACTGATATACTTTTATATCTTTTCTTGTACATCCAACTTGCGTCCAAACATCATCTATGTCTTTGATAGGCGTTAATGGTTTACTGGTAATTAGGCGATTTAGAATATGTTTAGTAAAGTTGATACTTCCCCCACTATGTCCGTCTTCCATAAGACTGTTAAATGCCCTTAATGCGCTCCTGTAACAAGTGCAACCATAGTCAGAAATTCCATTTCCATCATCGCCATCACAAGCCAGTTCTATTTCATTTTCAGCCCATATATCCATAGGTGTTTTCTCTCTGCAAGAATATAAAGATACATTCCTGTCGTCAATATAAACATTTGCAAATATCTTTCTGGTGTCGCCACCAAATATGTCAATAATTTCTGGAAGATTTTCGTTTACAGCATCAAACACCAATCCTCTATCTAAACACCAGTCTATCGCTTCCTTAAGTATTTTATCTGTTCTGCAAGTCCAAAGAATTACTTTGTCTCCATTTAACTGGCATCTTAAAATATAATCTATAATATCCATATTAGGCTCACCTATTTTAGGGTATTTATTTTCACACAAAGTACCATCAAAATCGATGGCAATAATTTTATAATCTAACATTTCGTTGTCTCCTTTTCTATAAAAAATAACCCATAAGCCTATAAAGACTCATGGGTTTTGTAAATATAATTTAGTATTCTAAATCGGTTATATCATCCCAAATATCCTCAAGGGATTTTCCATCAAAGAATTCCATTTCCATAACCTCTTCAATACTATGTGCTGTCATTCTTTTATCGCCACACCACATATCAAATTTGTCATGCGATAATGGGTCAATTCCACAAGAATATCCATTGTATTCAAACATAAGATGACTTGTTAAGCCACCAAGGTATTTTTTAACATTAAAATCTGTCATAAAATATCACCTATTCCATTATTTCAATATCTTTTATTTCATCTTCATTAAAACTAACACTTTCACCTGATTTCTGAGGGCAATTATCAATATCTATAGCAGCAATCCCCTCCGGTTCGTTATCCTCTGGAAAAATATAATCGCTTACAATACCAGTGAATACTTCGCCGTCTGTGCAAGTTATTTTCACATTTTTTCCTTCAAGACTTTGATTAAGTTTCATTATATTTGTTCTCCTTTCTTCGTGCCGGATAAATATGTGTCCCGGTATTAGAATATATTATCATTCCAACATTTGATGGTGTTTCTATACCTTGTTCATCAACATATATGCCAATATCCTCATCGGCAAATATTCTTTCTCGATGATTCCATTTTCCATTATGGTCAGGTTTTAATTCTCCAGTTCCGCTATATTTATCAACTAATTTCTGTGCATACTCTGTATCGCCATATAAGTAACTTCTTCCAGGGGTATGCTGTGTTTTGTTATGACGCTTTTGCTTGTCTTTGTTTATGGTTTTTATTACTTCACCAGAATTAATCGCATCTTCTATTATTTTACCATTTTTATTCACAGATGCAACTCGTCTTTTATCTTTTATCGGATATGGAGGACCGTTTCTAACACCCCACTTCATTCCTTTTACACCACTATGCTCAATTTCTAAACTATCGAGTCTGTTCTTTATCTTATCAAGAATATTCTCAACGGTTTCTCTAGTTCTAGGTGCAAGTTTCATAAATTTAGAATGTTCGGCATACCATTTAAATATCTCATACAGATTTCCGTTAGCCCAACTAAAAGCCCACCAATCGCAAATCATTTCCACGATATAATCATATGGCATTTCAAAAATTGTCTCTAATTCTCCATTTTCCATATCGTCATGAATAAGTATCCAATACTGCCAGTGATGCGGGTTTCTATGAATATGTATCAACCATGCTTTTTGATAATCCTGGACGACTTTATAAGACCTATTGTTTCCATAAAAATATGCATCGTATGCATTATACTCGTCCTCTTCGTCCTTAGACTTATCGTGAGCAAACTCAATCTGCCAGGCTGCATCTGAAATATCATTCGTTACATCCGGTAAATTCTCACATAGCCAGTCAAATCCTCTTTTAACATTAGCTCTGTGATTTGCTAAATATTGGTCATACTGGAAGCTCATTTCTTCACCGCCTTCTTCGTGATTAATTTTTCAAACAGTTCCTTAGCTTCCGGACCATCAATTGCATTAACAATATCCACTGATTTATTCGGTAACTGTCTTCCGACACACAGCACACACTTATTGTTTTTGTCATTATAGTCAATGCTTACTAAAACTGTATCTCTCATTATTGAATATCCTCCTTTCGGTACTTACTATAGTTAAAACAGGTCAAACATCTAGGACATGATGATTCCATTCGCAGTACACCTTCGTTTTTTCTGCTGCATTCATCATAAAATATACTTGAATCATACATTTTATCTGGTGTTGTTATAGCCACATGTGTATATCCTTCTAGCTTTCGTTTTTCTAAATATGCAATTACCTTTTCTATTTCTGTACCTTTATTCATTCTTATCCTTCCAATTTACAGGTCTTTCTGATTGTGTATTGCTACCATGGTCTAAGCACTCACAACAAGGGTCACATTTCTCGTCTAAGTCTTTATGTTCACAGGTCTTGCAATACTTTTCAAAATCAACTTCAAAATATAAATTCTCCATAAAGCTCCTATCCTTTATATGGTATCTGTTCTACATCTCCGCCAGGAGTAGTGATTGATTGCATAAGTCCAGTTGCTTCGTCGAAATATATATTGTCCATAGCGTTGTTCCAATCATCAAACTGCTCAGAAATATCGAATCCTTTTGTTCGTCTGAGATTGATAAGTTCATCGTGAACAACCCTTCTCCAAGCTCTGGCAATTTCTTTTCTACTCTGTGAAAGAATACTATACAATCCATGTTCATTGACAAAACTTACAGTTCTTCTCTGACCTGCAACTACCATTGGTAGGTTCAGCCTTTCATCTTCTTCACACATATCAAGCATTTTCCAAGCATTACCGCGACTATATTCGATAATATTTGCTATATCTGCCGCCTTGAATAATGGCTCATCTAAATCGCCATATACATCAAGAACACTACTACCTAAACGGATTTGTCCTACTACCTTTACTGAATTGTTTACCATTTTACATATCTCCTTTCGTTAAACGTCTTTTTCTCTTTTAATGCTCTGGCTATGGCTGTATCTATCCCAGAGCGAGATTTTAAGTGATAATAATATAAGTCTTTAAATGGCGTATTCATCCTGTCAATCCTTCCTGCTGATTGAGCCATTATTTTGTAAGAATAATTTTGTGAAAAGAATATAATTGTATCTGTCGTGATGCAGTTCCATCCTTCTGCTCCAGCATTGTATTGAACAAGATAAGACCATTTATCGCTTGTCGGAACTGGTTGATGCTTATGACCGTTCCATTCTGCAACTTCATATTCCGTTAGAATATTTTTCAATAGTTCTAACTCATAATCAAAGTTGTAAAATATAATAGCTTTTGGATGCTTCTCCATAACCTCAAGCAAAGCCACTTGTCTGGATTCATCTGTATTTACAAGTTTCCTCCATACATAGCACAACCCTGCTGCATTCTGGAGTGGTTCGTTTTTATATGGGTCCCATCGATTTTTAGTTATTTCCTTATATTTAATGCGGTCATACCCAACATAAATATCTTCGTGGTGTGATACCGTTTCTCGTTTGAAATCCATATTAACAAGAATTTTATTTCGAAGTCTTATTAATCGTTCCGTATTAAGGTATCTGTCAATCTTTGGAAACTTGCTAAATCTACTGTATACTATATGTTCCTTTGTAAAATCACTTCTATTTTTATAGAATCCATTTGCAATGAAAACCGGAATATAATCTTGCCAGGTATCCCCTGGTGTGGCAGATAGTAAAATCCATTCGTTGCTTTTTGCTATCTTCAAGAATGCCTTTACCCATGTTCCACTACCGACAACTCTTTGCTCGTCAAATATAAAGAAAGCATCCTTTACATCTGAATACTTCTTTACATTATTCCACGAATCTACAATCACTTTGTTAGAATATAAATTCACATCCTCGTGTGTAGATAAAAGAAATGGTGCCAGCTCTCCATCCCATTCACAGGTATCACGCTTTCTGGCGGTCGTTATAATATATAAGTCTTTTGGTGGGTCGTCCATCGGTTCATAAATATCAGTTCCAATAATTCCACCATTTCGCACATAGTAATAAGCTATTGAAGTTAAGGATTTTCCACTTCCGACACCCCCACACAAAATGCAGCCAGTTTTCATCTTTTTTATTGCATCTAACTGATAATCTCTTAGCTTAACACCTGCCATATTAGAATCTCCTAACCACCCAAATATCTGAAAAGTACATAGGTGTATACCAGTATTTGCTCTTATCGTCATCCGTGGTCATCGGATCTGTTATAGAATTTCCAACTTTTATATAACCGGCTACACCAAGTAAAGAAATTTGTATATAACACATAAGAGCAACTGTTTCATCAATATCCTGTCCGACAACCAGTAAATGTCTTTGAAAGTTCATCGATGGCGTTGCTTTTTCCATCTTTCTTTTGATAGTATTAATAGTAGCTATAAGGGTTGCTCCTGCTCCACAGCATTCATCCGCAAGAGAAATATAACCTTGCTTTTCTAACTTATCTTGAAAATTATTATCTAAATCGTTGGTAACAACATCTGCCATTAGCCTGCAAACTGAATATGGTGTGAAGAACTGACCGGCTAAACTATTTCCGAGTCCTAAATCCATATACATTTTTCCTAAAAAATCCTGTTCTGGATTATCTTCTAAAGCCATTGTTGTGTATGCGGCTAGTTTAGGAAATATCATTTGCTCGTCTTTGCTATACTTATTGATAATGCTCAAATATCTTTCTTCTCTGTCTTTATAATGAAATTTATCAAGAGGATTCGATATTGCACAAGCAAACATAATCACAAAATCTCTCCAAACATCAAACGGTCTATGAGTTCTCGTCAGTTTATTAAACTCATTCAGAAAGTCTTTTGAATATGTCTTAACCGGCATTTTTTCTGTTTTTATTTCTACTTTTTGTTTTTGTTCAGCTGTTTTCTTCTTATCAATGTTTGACAAATCAATTGTCGGTTCCCATTTCTTTGTCACTTTCTTAACCGGTGGCTTCGGTTTATTAAATATAAACATATGTATCTCCTTTCAAATACAAATAGAGCATCAGCTTTAACAACCAATGCCCTATTTTTTATATGTAATTATCTAAATGGGATTTCTTCCGGACCTTCTTCCTCCGCATATTTTTCAGCAAACTCGTCTTCCTCTATAGTTACATAAAGAGTTTTTAGATATGCTTTGATACCAGATTTACCATTTACCTCCCATAAATAAGGTCTTATCGTTAAATCGGCATTCCTTATTTCAGCATAATCTAATGTGTTTATTGATTCTTCATCCAACGGTGTTTTTCCTTTTCTAGTAACCATATATACCTTAGGTGGTATATTTTTAAAACTAACAGCAACCTGAATATAATGTATTGGTTCCTCGCCCTCTTCTCTAGGTGTTAGAACTCTAATATTCCATCCATCTTCAGAAAGCCGCCTAGCAGTTTCTTCGTCAATCACAACACAAAAATTTCTATCTCCAGCACGATTGTACTTGGACTCTTCTCCTCTGAAGTTTCTAAACATAATTCTTGCATTTTCTATAATAATATTGTTAATTTTTTTCTGCATTTTGTCTTCTCCTTTACATTTAATTGTTTTCTGGTAAATTCATTACCTTGCTCATAATAATATTTGAAATATCATAATTTCTTCCACAAACGTTCTTTGTATCATCAATAAAATTAGGACAATCGAAACACGTTTTATACTTTGTATCACCGCATGGGGTACAATTCGATTGCTCTTGTGTTATATCATCAGAAACAAACCACTCAAAATCTCCAAACTGCGATATTGTATCTACTGCTTCGTTTACAAGATGGTCATAATAAGATTTATCAATATCATCAATCTTATCCATTTCTCTCACCATTTCAGATTCAAGCCATCTATAGCCCTTTGTACCTGTTGCGGCATAATACTTACCGTCTTTCTCACGCATAAGTAATCCACCACCACATCCGTCTTTTATAGGACAGAACTGTCCAACTTTTCCAATGAAGCGATAATTATGCCCTTCTGTAATAAGTGGGTTTAGTCTTTGACAAGTGCTTTCAAATGTCGTATCAGACAGTAATCCTTTCTTGAAATCGCTTTCAGCCTTGCTTAACTCTTTTTCATATTGAGATACATCTGGTAAATCCTCATTTAAATCCAAATATAAAGAACCGCTTACAGACTTCGTTTCACACATATCCTCAAATTTAATATCCTCTTTACTAAAAAGACTTTTAAATACATAAGGAATCTGAAACTGAGTTCCTGTAGCGGTCCATGTTCCTGGATCTTCTGGATCATCTTTAGCCAATTTTGCTACATATACAGCATTATTGACCAAGCAAATCCTATCAAATATATGCTCTACCTCGAAATCATATCCGTGGCGTTTGCCATATTTGCAAATAAAATCTAGAATATAATCATCCGGATTTTCAATCTTAATAGAGTCCGTCTTAATGTGAATTACTTTGTATCCCTGTGCTTCAACTTCATGTCTAAGGTCAATCATAAACAAAGCACCTCGCTTTGCTACGATATTGTCCTTATTTCTTGAATCTCTGAATGCATTCATAAATCCCGCTGCCGTTAATCCATATACAGAATTAATCGCAATCTTCAATGCCTGAGCCAGAGCCTTTGCTTTACCTGTATCATCAAGATATTTTGCCAATGCTCCATCAAACATATCACGTACCTTATCAAACTCACTATGTTTAATATAAATACGAATGTCTAAAACATCTTTAAACCTCTTTGTAAAATCGGGTCCGAATAAACATTCTGCTATAGCTGAGTTAGGGTGCATCGAGCCAATATCTTCTGTTTCTGAGCGTCCGTACATTCCAGGAGCTGCCCATACCTCTCCGCCTTCCCCAACTTCCTCACCTCTGTATAGAGATTTTCCATTTTCGAACCTATAGTCTGGGAAATAAGGTAACAAGCTATCTCCTTTAGGTCCGTGAAATGGTTCAGCCATCATCTCTGGCTTTGCTTCTTTTAGGAATGCTAATACATCATCTGGTAATTCTGTAACCGGCTCAGACAAATCTCTATACATAAATTCGCTCTGAGGGTTACGATTCTTTCCAAATATAAATTTTGTAGTTAAGCTATTAGTCGTATCATTTACTGAACCATTAGCCAATTCTGCTAAAATTTCTCTAGCAATGAAATCGGCTTTATTAGCTTTGAATGTTGCTTCGGTTGCAATAACATCGTCATCACAATATTCGGCGACTTTTAACCATAGTTCCTCTGGTACTGGCTGGTCCCAAGAAAGCCCGAGTTCATGATGTTTTATCTTTTTGCATAATGCTCTGACTTCATCGTCCATTTTTGAATTTGGATTATTTGCTTTATTGCTAAGTTCGATTTCCCATTTCTTTAGAGATTGCTTCTTTGAACAAAAATCATATACATCCGTGTAAGAAATGTTATATGCTTCTCCAAAGAAGCAATTCGGACTATTGTTAATTATTTTTTGAGATAAATTAAACAATTGTTCATTTGTATACCCCATTAATCTAGCATACAATATGTGATTATCATATCTTCTACAGTTAAATCCGACTAACCTTAGCTGTAACAGTTCTTCAATATCGGCTGGACTCGGATTTATCATTCTTATGACTGGTTTTCCTTCTCCTTCTACTTTCCAGTTGACCAAGAACAGGTTTGGAAATACCTCAATATCATAAAATACCAACTTTGCATCATCATTTTTTACAGCATTAGAATTTTCTTCCGATTTGAACTGCATCTTATTAACGAGCTTTATGCAATACTCTGACTGATGAGAGCTGTTCGCTGCAAATGCTAATACAGCATTACGCATATCGGTTATATCATATTTGAGTTCACTACTATGAGCATCCTCTAATATTTTGTATATGAAATCAATACTTGGCTTAGTTCCTGGGTGGATTTCCTTATTAAGATTTCTCTTTATAAGAGTTCTAAGTCCTTTCTCGCTTTTTATGGCATCAAAATTTACCATTTTGTCTTCTCCTTTCATTGGTAACCCAGAGGATATAGTAGCTATTGGTAAATTGTTGCATTTCGTTAGTTTTCTCCTTAATGAACTTTTACCTGTAAATACTTTTACCTCTATATGGTCATCGTAGATTCTGCTTAACTGAGAAGGATCTCCAGAATATAAATAATGAAGATGTATCCCTTGACCACTTTTACTCAGTTCTGCATAAGTCGGTGGCAACTTACTAGCAGCTTCTAAATTTTTTTCAAAAGATTTATTTCCTGTTTCATCCGGAATATCAAAATCTACAACAATATGGTTTTCTGGAACTTTCACGTAATGAACCTGCGATGTATCTATAGCAGATAATTTTGTTTTTACTTTTTCCCACTTTTTCTGTGGCGTATCATTTTGTGAAGCATATTGTGCCGGACAATCGGAACATACAGAATCAAATATTGACTCCTGTTCTTCAAACTCAATCATATAAGATTTCACATTTTCATTTTTCTTATTAGATTTTGTTTCGTTTTCAAATTTGTCGGTTTTAAAGCCAATATAATAGCTTCGTACTCTGGAGCCATCTTCAAAATTAAATCGCTCTTGAAAGTCCACAAAATAATTTTTTAATTCTTCTTGGAAAGAGCGTCTGCTTAACGGATAGCTAACTTTTGCATCTTCACAATAATTCTTATACATTTCCCATGCAGCTTTTAATGTGGTTCCGTTTTCTTTTTTAAACACATGGTATGAATCCACCACGAAATTATAAAAGTCATTTGATGCACCTATCATTGAGATAGGTATATAATCATCATATCTTCCGGGATTATCCAAATATATTTCACGGCAATGATAAGCAATCGCACCAAGTTCAAAGCTAACCTGTTTCACAATGGTCTTATATTCCTTTGGATTAAGTTTATTTCCAGATGGAGATACATCAATCAGTCGTCTTATAAGACCGGATTTGGCATCTGTAATACGTACCGGTTTATTAGTTCCCATAAATAGGAAACATTTGAAGCGGTTTGCATATGTTGATTTGAATTTCTCATTTACAGTCATCAACTCATGAGACACCAGACTGTTAAGTCTCGTATTATCTTCAATCCTCGACAAGTCTCCGTCGTGCTGAATAGCTACCAACGGATTTGTTTTAAATGCTTCTAACGCAAAAGAATTACTACTAGATCCTAATGCTTTCGCATCAAAGACTGAGTAGTAACCCTCAAATAACTGCTGAATGATATTTAAAATTGTTGACTTACCTGTACCAGCAGCTCCATATAGTACAAGAAATTTCTGTAATTTCTGCGACTCACCACATACTATAGAACCGATAGCCCACTCTATCTTCATTCGTTCTTCTGGAGAATATAAAGTGCTGATCAGTTTTTCGTATGCTGTCAAATCACCCTCTTCAAGAGGATAATTAAGTCGCTTGCTCGCATAATCTTTTTTTGTTGTTTCCGTATTGGAAAATACAAGTTTATCGTCAAGTGTATGAAAACTGTCTCGTAATTGCTTCTGACAGTATTTATGCCAAGAGTCAATCATTCCGCTCTCAGCGTCCCACATATGCAGGACTTTAATATCTGAGTTAAAGCGTTGGTGATTCTCTTCAGCATATCTATCCAGTTCGCGGTCTATAAGTTGTAAAGCATCTTGCTCGTCAGTAGACCATAAACCACGTTCTTCTATCCAGATAGCGTAAAAATCGCCACCTCGAATCATAAGATCCGTACTTTTTTTAATAATGAACTTTGGATAAATTTCTATTACTCCACGTTTCGTCGAACGTGTTGAAATCACCATAAAATCTAACATTACATTTTTATACTCCTTCCGATTCTTTCAACTCATCGATTACTTTTCGCAAAGCTGTGATTTCCTGTTGCATCTTTTTATTGTGGATGCTACTTAAACATAAATTTATCGATGCCAGAAAACTCCAAAATATAATTCTGTTATTGAATTTATCTTGCCTTATTAAGCCTTTATAAATATTAATCATACGTTTATCTGTATCGTCTATATGTTTAAAAACATACTTTATAATTTCATCCATAATATTATTCCTCCATTGTTATGTTATAATAATGTTATCAAGATACCAACATGCTTGGTACCATATCTCAATCTCTCTTAAATCGTAACGACAATCTTCAATTGTAAATAAACCACCTTTACCGTTTGGCTGATATTCACGTTCTAAAAATTTATGTATAATATTCTGCACATATAATTTATTAAATCGTGAATCATTCATAGAACCTAGTCCGAGATTAACTATCATATTCCAAAACCATTGACCAGTCCTATTGCCTACTTCTGGGTCATCCATAATATGTTCTTCTAAACGAATAGCAAGTGCTATCATCATTTCTAAAACACTACATGGACGACAATCTAAATACTTAGAAATCATAGAAATATCATAATTGTTCTCGTATCAAACTTATATCTTAATTCAATGCCATCTTCGAACCTGTTGCCATCGGTTTCGATTAGATATGTAAAGTCCACACTATGTAGAAATTTTAATAGCTTTCTATATGACAATTTTTCTGTATAATCCTCGTTACAAACCAGACTATACATCCAATTAACATATTTGTATTCTAATTCGTTTTTATTCATATTCATTACGACTCCGTTTCTACGTAGTAAGGGTCTTCATCAGCAAGTATTTCATAATCACATTTTTTTGAATCGTTTCGGACATACACCGAATCTTCTTCAAATTCACCAAAATGATTAAGTGAATCAACACCAACTGTGCTTTCTAATTCATTTACAATTTCACCATTATCATCTAGCAGCACACCATCTGATGTATAAACTAGACTAATTTTTTCATAATCTTCAAATTCACCAAAATCTGACGGATGAATTACATATGGTTTATCTGCCTCTTCCGTAATATTTTCATTACCAGAAGAAACCTCATTATAATTTACATAACCTTCTCTATGCAATATAGTCTTGCTTTTCATAATATCTGCTTCATACGATTCTTTATTATTAGAAGTTTCGTCTTGTGATTCGCTAGCCTTACTATTATTAAACCTTCTGGAATTAAAGTCTTCATCAGCAAGTCTTTCGTACTTATCCTTAAAATATTTTTCTGTACTTATTACACCGACACTAACTCCTACAATAAAACTAAATATAAGCATTAGTTTATTGTTCATTCTCATCTTCCTCACTTCCTATTGTCATGACGGTTAACGATAAACCGCCAAAAAGTAAAGAGGCACTCAATAGAATGCCTCCTGCTATATGTCGTTTCCTTTTAGTATCAAGGATATAATCCATCATTGATATAAAGTTGCCTATTCCTTCCATTTTAATGCTCCTTTCCACCAAATAAAACAGCAATTCCACCACAAAAGCAAATTCCTGATATCGCCGATAAAGCAATTCCTACAATATTCATAAATATCACCTTCCTATTCTGCACTTGAAAAATAATGATTTTCAACCTGAAGTAATGGCGTTCCATAATCGCTATATCTACCAGCCATAAAAAATATTACTTCATAATTCTGCCTAGACTCTAATTCTTCTTTAACTAATTGACATATATATTCATCGACATAACATCTATCAACTCTTCCGTTCCACATTGACGAGAATTGATGTGGTTGATAAATAACGTCGTAAACTGTATTGGGAAACGAATTTGACTCTATACGATTAAGAATTGTATCAATAACTAATCTTTTTCCATATTCACATTCCCCCTCAGCTTCAGCCATTGTTACAAGAGCAATTAACTCAATATCCTCATTGGACATTCGATTTTCTTCTGATATTGTCTCAACTTCGTTAGTTTCCTGTACAATCGCTTCTTCCACTGGACATATTGACACATTAGATGTTTCTTCGATTACCTGTTGGTTTAATGGTTGCATGCTCATAAACTCTATTTCATTATAATTAAGCGGTTTAGGGTTATATGATAAACATATCATACTAATAGCAGAAGCAAGTAAAGTACCAATAATTTTTCTCATATATTAAAAATCCTTTCCATCTTAGATTAAATCTAAAATATTTCCATCTGGGTTGAAATCTAATAATATAACCGGCTCATATGAACCATTTTCAGTTTCTCTATTTGTTTCCAAAATACCAAAATCAACAAAATTATCTCCAACTTCATTATTTTCTCTATAAACCCAGCCAACCATCTGACCTGCCTTGGTTCTTGGTATTCCTAACATATCATACACATCGTTTAGGAATATATACCCTTTAGCTTGTAAAATATTATTTGCATACTGCTGATTAGCACGCAGCATACATAAATTATACTGTGTATCATTTTCAAACCCTTCACAAGTATTATCAAAGTATCTTGCATATCCACATTCATCACCAGACACTACATTTACTGTTGATTTTACTTTCTTTTCTTTACCAGTTTCGGCATCCTTAATGGTTTCTTCAAACTTCTTGGCTTTAATACCATATCTAAGTTCCTGGTCAATCTGTTCGCCATATCTTTCTACAACATTTGAACGATATTTTTTGAATGATTCGTTAACAGTCGCATATGCTGCCGTTAAAGCAATATTTCTTTTTTTTAAGATGTTATTTGATGCGATAATACTTGTAAGTGACAATGCTCCTAATACTACCGCTGGTGCATACAATTTAACTATTTTTACTCCAGTCTGTGCGTATATAATAGTTAAATCTTTCTTAGCATCATCAGTTGTATACTCATCTTTGAGTTTTTCATTATCTGCGCATTCATGTACAGCATCCACATCTTTTTTATGTTCTTCTAAAACTTTACTTAACTTAGTTGTTGCTTTGCACGCTATAACCGTACTAACAACTGTTCCTGTCACACCTGCGATAATTAATATTTCCGGACTATGTTTCTTTAATTTTATGCTAGTCTTATTAACCATCTTGGTTATTTTGCCTATTATTTCGTTTTTTTTCATTCTATTTTCCTCCTAGTCATCTAACGCATATGCATTAGGTAATTTTATTGTGTATCCATCTCTTGTGTATATAATTTTCGCCATTCTTAAATCGGTCCATCCGTAGTCATTGCCCGTCCAAGGACCGTCTATGCCGGCTAAATCAAAATAATCTGCAACTCTAACTATCTTATAGGTTGCAAGTATTTCGTCCATAGCCCCAAGAACATTTTCTGCTTCTGACCTGGTGTCAAAGAAAATATCATCATAATCACATATAGATGATGAGTTCCTTGAATTATAGTTATTTTTTCTTGGTTCTGCTGAGTCATAATATTTACGATATGATACTTTTGAAGCAGTCGATTTACGACCGTTCTTTCCATTTGTACCTAGCACCGCTTTTACTGTATCAAGAATAATATCTTTAACCGCTGGCGCAACTATGTCTTCAAAAATATAACTTTTTACATTGTCCACATCTTCTGGAATAAAAACGTTTGTCAATTTTCGAAGACCATTTCTTTTCTTTGTTTTTACTGAACCAGATACAACTTTTTCTACTCTTTTCTCTGGTTGCTCAGTTTTAATTTTTTCTCTCCTTGATTTGTGTGAGTTGGACTTGTATTCTTCCATTTATTTGTCCTCCTTTTTGACTATTTTTGTGTAAAATTAAAAGTCGGAATTAACAATAACCCAATCAAACACCATGGAGATTTAGTTATCTTGCAAGCCATAGCAACAGCTACTGACCCAGATACAATAGAAATAGCATTTAATTTCATAACATTATTCATTTATTGATTTTCCTTTCTATCTTTTCTTTTAAATTAAAAAAGAGAAAGTACCTTGTTTCAGATACCTTCTCTCCTTAGATTAGAATAATTCTTTAATTTTCGGAATTATCTTCATCAACTGTCTTAACGTTTTCAACGACAACCTCGTCGTTAACCACACGAAACCCTTTACGCGCTTTCATTGCTTTCAGCTTACCAACAGTTGGTGCTACTATAAACTTGTAAGCTAAACCGCCTACAATCATAGATATACCAATGGTTGTTGCTTTACCGAATCCTTTTGAAGCCGTTTTCACGATTTCCTCAGTAGTTTCCATAACCTCGTCATTGTTCATAATTTCGTTTTCCATAGTTGTAATCCTCCTGTTTTTTATTATTATTCTTTTCATAATAGAGTTTGTAAATTTTGCGTATTACATCAATGTCCGATAATCATATCTCGGACAACATCCGTAATCAATCACGAATACCGGTTCATCATTTTCTGCTAATTGAGAACTAAATCTCAAATCTAAATAGCCTTCATCAATGTTCCAGCCAATATCATCTCCGAGTTTAATGGGTGGTAAACCTATTTCATAATAGAATTCATTTAGTGAAATATACATTTCATCTCTCATTCTTCTATTTATTTCGTTTTCTGCTCTTTTGATTCTGTCGATCTTAGACTTAAAATATCGTCCACTCACAGCATCATAACAAAGTGTTTCACCATCACCAATAAACACAATTTCGCTTTCCTTTACTGGATTCTTGTCAATCTTTTCTTTCGCAACCGCATCTCTAATTGTCTGTTCTTTTTTTTCACCAATAGTTTCAACAACTTTACTTTGATATTCTTTGAGCGATGTTTCTGCTATTGAATATGCCGTTGCAAGTGCAGCATTTCTTCTGGCATTCACTGAACTTGCTCCAATCAGGCAAACCATAGAGACTGTTCCAGTAACCATCGCCGGAATATAGCATTTCCAACAGATTTTAATGGTATCAATATACGATATCTTTTCTGGCGCAATCTCTTCTGGTATTCCATTCTCCCTGTCAATTCTCCTATAATTTTCTTCAGCTTTTAATAGTTCTAACGCTTTAGGTGTCGCACGCACAGCCATTACAGTTGTCGTTAACATTCCAGCAATACCCAACCCAGTTAATATTTCTGGAGTATGTTTTTTAGTTGTTTTTTTCACAGTATTATATGCTGCTTTAAAATTAGGTTTATGCATTTTTTTACTTCCTTTCCTATAGATTACCACGCTCACAAGGGGCGGAGATTTTTACTTAACCAACCAGATTTCCGGACGAACCCCATAAGAGAGCGAAGCATAGTTGTAGTACGTACCGCCACTGCCACTCACATGAGCGAAACCATACAAAGAAAATTCTTTCTTGGTAGCATTACGGAGCCATCCGCACTCACGCTCATTGTTATAATAAGCAACTCGATTTCGTCTCTGCTTCATAAGTGGAAGCTGTTTGTCATTATCAGCCTCAAAGTGATTTCTATCCCACTCGTTGTCCCAGCCAAACATCTCACCTACTGTCGGAATAGTTACATCAGCAAGTCTTGCTCTAATTGAATAAGGTAATGCCTTTACGAACTCTGTATGTAACCATTTATTCAAATCAGAGTCTTCAAATCCGCCATTATTTGTGTTTGACTCATTCATAGGTCTCTCAGCTACATAATCATCGAAAATAAGCATAACCTTATTGTCCGTAACCTTATGTACTGTTGCTGTAAATTCTCCTAATTCATCCAACTTAATGATTGTCTTATCTCCTACCTCAGCATCTTTTAAATCGGACTTTGCCGGTACCCCGAATAATGCATTAACAAATTCTTTAATTGCAAGTTCATCATTAATGCAATACGCTTCCATTGTTTCTTTAGACTCTTTTTCAGCAGTCATTTCGATATACTTTCTGTACATTCTTTCTACTGTAGGCGTATCAATCCCTCTTTTCCCTAATGCAATAATCTCTTCTCCTAAAGTTGCTTCTCTCTTACACATAATGTTAATCTCCTTTCATAATGTTGCTTTACGCAATTAGTAAATCTATAATCCATTCAGCCATATCTTTTGCACAGCTGAACAAATAGCTATTTCTTCTATTTTTACAAGAATACTCATCCATTAAGTTACGAAAATTCTCTATAACGATTAATGGTGGTGTATCATTGTATTTTCTTAATTGTTTTAATATTTCTTTCGCAGCCCAAATAGAATAACTCGTTTGTGCAATTCCACCTCCATATTTTGTACATTGTGCGTTTTTTAAAGACTGTCGCAAACAATATAAAACAACTTCTGTAGCTCTAACTGATGCAGAACTCATATTGTATTACCTCCATAAAAGAAAAGAGCCCTTGTTAGGACTCCTCTTTATCTCTTTTTGCAAGAGCTTCATCAACCTTTTTATCAATCTGTTCATTCATCTTCTGCTCATCAGCCCAATCGTTAATAAGATTCGCACCTAATCCGATTACTGTTGCCGCAAGACCAATGATTCTAATAATTTTACTATTCATAGCTCATTGCCTCCTTTCCATAATAGAATTTGTATATTTTGCGTTTAAAAATCATCATCACACCAATCTACCTCTGGTGTCCAAACCATTTCAATAATATACACTTCCAGACCATCATCTAGTACGGTCTTCCTATGATTAAAGTCTATCCAAAGCAGTTCGTCACCGTTCCAGCCAACTTTATTTCCACCATCAATAGCAGATAATCCCAGCATTTCGTAAAAATCATTTACCGGGAGATGACCGGATATCACAAAATTTCTGTTAAGATGATACTCAGCCTGTAACACTCTGCTGATAGAACTTTCGAAATATCTTCTTGAATATACATCATAGAACAGACGGTTATCATCTGGATCATGCTCATCAAAGTCTAATGAATTCCATCCACATATATCTTGCCCACTAAGATATATGTCTTCGCAATGTTCTTTGGCTATAGAGTCAATTATTTTCTGATGTGCTTCCTCTCCATACAATTCCCTGAGTTTTTCTTTATACTCATTGTAGGAATTATTAATTAATGCATACGCACTAGATAAAGATGCCTGTTGTCGTTTGTTGAGTACATTAGCCCCTACAATACATACTATTGTAGAAACGCCAATAACTGCTGACGGAATATAATAGACCCACGCAGATTTAATAGCTTCTGCCATGCTATATCCGCACGGGTCTCCATCATGATTAATACGACTATCTCTTTTAATCTTTTCAATTGCTTTAGGTGTTGCGCGTACAGCAGTTATAGTTGTAGCAATGACACCTGTTACACCCAAAAAAGTTAAAATAGTCGGTGATGCGTTTTTAAGTTTTACCGACTTCATAAAATTGTGTTTTGTTGCCATAGTGTTATCTCCTTTCTGACATAAAAATAAAAGAGAACCCGCAATCACCATCTGATTGCTCTCTATAACTCCGGCTTTACGGATTTTTAAGTTATATCTCGCTTAGTAACTTTTGTTACTGAATTCTCTCTCATAATATGCTTTGTAAATTTTGCGAAGTAAAAGAAAAGAGTCGCCATAAGCGACCCTAATCGTCAGTTCAAACCAATACTCTTCAGTATGTTTACAAGCTCGTCCTTTCCAATTTCAGTATCCACATCAACATGAATATGCGTTTTTCCGTCTACAATAGTTGTAGTGATTTCATTTAACTGAATATCAATATCGTATCCTGTTTTCTTATGTATCACCATTTTTAATGCTTTAGAAATAATTCCTCTTGTAAATTTAGATACTATTTTCATTTCGTCCATGCTCCTTTTACTCCTTTCAAAGATTTAGTTCTTCATAAAATGAATTGCAATTTTAGCGAAAAGAAAGAGTCCTTGTTAGGACTCAATCTTTTAAAACCCTCTTTTAATTGCTTCTAAATTGTAATTTACTGCTATTTTTCTATTACGCCACATCATTTTCTTAAGTTTTTCATTCAGATAAAGAGTTTCGTTAGCTTCTTTTAACATTTCTTCATCTCCTGTTAATTCGGCTATTAATTTACAACCCTTTAGAAACTTGTTACTTTTCTTAATCCTTTTGTATGCTTTAATTCGCTCAAACATATAAATCACTCCTTTCATAATATGCTTTGTAAATTTCGCTAAATATTACGTCTGTCAAAGCATGTTTCCCATCTTTGCCTCTGTATTGGTTTCATTTTCAAAGCCCACATAATTTGTCTAATGCTTACCGTTGGATATAATCCGTCCGTACACTCATCTGCTCGTTCATCAAAAAATTTTTTGAACTTTGGATGTAAATATAAAGAATCTGTCAACCAAGAATCAACTTCAGTCCAATATGTTGTCTTTGCCTCGGGATTAAATCTTTGTTGGATAACCGCCAAACCTTTATCACCTATTGTAAATAATGTGCATCTATCATACACTGGGTGATTACAAATATATAATTTTCCATACATAGAAAGGTAAATATCTGGTTTTTTATAATGATATCTCATACTTCACCTCCACACAAAAAAAGAGCCTTAGTTATCTCTAAGACCCTTAACTGTTAGTATATTTTATTTTTAATCTTCTATATTCTCTTTCGGAATGCCTAGAACTTCTTCTCTGGTTGGATATAAATTTTCATATTCTTCGTCACCTTCACAGCCATATTTTTCTAATTCCACGCTGTGTCCACAATGGGAACATATCAATGTATCTTCCCATTCGTCTTCAAATTCCATTAATTCTCCACACTCTGGACAAATATATTTGCCACTAATCATTGCCTTTTTTTGTTCTTCATTAAAAATACTCATACTAATATCTCCTTTCAAAATTGTTTATCTCATATACATATATAATAAGTATACAAAATATAATTAATCTATTCAAGAGATAAAGCTTTATTCTCTCATAAAGAGCAATGTATTTTTCACGTAAAAAAGAAAAGGAGATGTATAAATCGCATACATCCCCTAAAAGTATCAATTACCACTCAGCAGTAACTATTCTGCATTCTTTACAATAGTAAACTGACAGCTTTACATCAGCTTTTACATCTTTATCCATATGATACTCAAATGTTGCAGTTCGATTATTTTTCCTCGTTACAAATGCACTTTGAACATCAGGTTCCTCACTATCAAAGTTATCCATAACTGTAACTAATCGCTTATACAAATAGTTGTTTTCATTGAATATGACAGTAAAATGCCATAAGCTTTCATCATCACCGCAAGGAATACTTAATGTGATCTGATTTGTAGTAATTGGTACCTCCACGTAAATTTTACTCATTTAAGTTTACCTCCTTTTCTGTTTTCTCATAAGAGGAAATGTTGTAGTTGCGCAGCAAAAAGTAAGAGGGCATGCGTTATACACGTCCCCTTGCCAGAAAATCATTATTTCTTTGTTGGTCTAAAACGATTGATCAAACCTGTAAATGTCTTCGAGGTATATGTTCCAGTTTCCTCAAACTTAAATCCTTTCCTCATCCAGATTCCATAGAATATCAATGGCACCATTAATTCTGCCGCTGCTACACCTACTCTGAAATATCGTTCCTTAACCTGCTCTTCGAGCTGCTTCTGTTTCATTTCATCGTCTTTAGTGTTGGCTTCTCCTTCCATCACACGACGATCATACTTCTCATCCGCATCCCATTCGCTCTTGTTTTCCTCGATTCTCAGCTTGTACAGTTTTGCCAAATCATCAATAGCACTCGATTTTTCGTTAGAACCTGCTTCGAGTTCAGATAAGTTCTGAATCTCCGTTGCAATTTCCTCATTCAATAAATCTTTAATATTTGGTTCGCTCATTTTGTGAAACCTCCTTTTAATAATTTCTTTCATAATAGAAAGTGTTATTTGTGCGAAATGTAATTCTTAATTTTCACACGTAAACGTACGGACTGTTTCTTATAGATATCATTCAGACCGCCTGGATCTAATTCAAGAAACAAATAAGGTCCGCTGTCTGGGTCGGATTCGTCAACCCTAAGCGAACCTATTGGCTTATCCTTAAATATAAATCTTGATACAAGCAATCCTATAAGAATTCCTGCTAGTAACCAAATTAATGGCATATGTTCCTCCTTTCTGAAAACATTTTCCGGAATTTTTCCACCGGGCAATTTTTCAAATATCAATATAGTATGATTTCCAGTAACCTGCGTACTGAATTTAATCTAGAATAAAAAGAAAGAGCCATTGCTGGCTCAATCTTTAGAATGTTTTCTAAACGGATCTAGTCCCATATGTTCCATTGCATCAAAGCATTTCATTGTATGTTTTTTCATTATTTCTTCTGCTTTATCGTTTTTTAATATTCCTAATTGATTAGCAATATTATATACGTCTAGCATACTTGCATGAAAATTCAATCTCATCTTTGCTACCTTCTTCGCAATATCCATTTTTAATACCTCCGTTATGATTTTATATTCTTCATAAAGGACAATGTAATTTTTGCGAAGAAAAAGAAAGAGCCCTTGCTAGGACTCAATCTGCTCTTTTTGTTTCATATGCTCATCGATTAACTCACGTCCGAAATGAAATGCAATACATATGCATGTTGCTCCTATTATTCCCCATTTTGCAAAGTCCCATGCTCCTTTATGGTACATATCTGCTCCATAAGCAATAAGTGCTTCTCCATGCTCACCTGCTAGTTTTTCAATTTCGTATTTCTGTGCTTCTGTGATAAGTTTCATATAAATCACTCCTTTCATAAAGATATATGTAATTTTTGCGAAGAAAAAGAAAGAGCCCTTGTTAGGACTCAATCTATATAAGAAGAGTATAACGCTGTTTTCTATCTCGAGCCCTTACGTCTACACATAATGTGTTGATAGATCCCATGCTAAAATCCAGATACATTATTGATCATAACGTTATACCAGCTGGAACTGTTTCTTCTCATAAAGGCATATGTAATTTTTGCGAGCTATCCTCGTTCCTTGTCTAGCAACCAAAAAAATCGTCTATACAAGTCATAGTAAATATCTTTACAGCACGGAATATTTAATCTAGCTTTCAAAATATCATAAGACCAGCCTTCTGTAATTCCTTGTAATAAATACTCTGATAAATCTGAACTTGCAAGCTTTGCTATACGTTCTATCATATTGATTCTATCTGAGTAATACGATCTCGCTATTGCATATCTTGATGTAGGATCATCAATATTGTTCGTCACAACCCGCATTGCCAAATTCATTGTTTTAACATTACTTCCATCTAATGCCGCATATGCTTTCTTCCATATAGAATACTGTAAGCAAAAATGCTTTAGTTCATAATATCTATGTTTCTCTATCCAATAGGGATTCTTTTCAGATAATTCTGCTCTTAATGTTGTTCCCATAATAGTTAATCTCCTTTGTAAATTTATTACCGCCGGTAGTTCTATTCTAGGTTAAAATTTCACATTAGTAAAAACAACTTCGGTGGATATAATTACCAACACACAAAAAAAAGACAGCCTATGTTTCCATAGACTATCTTAATGTTAACGATTAACCACAAAGGCTGGTATATTAATAGGTACTCCTTGTTCTTGACATTTATCAATAGCTAATTGTAAATTCTTTACTGCTAAATGTTGGATAATCTCCTGGCACTTATCATAGTTTTCAAAATTTCCTTCTTTGAATTGTACCATATATTTTTCCACATCAAGCCAGTTTAAGAGTACATCCTCAGCTATATTGTTTCCTTGTCTTTGCATAATTTTAATCTCCTTTCATATAACCATATTTTACGGTTTTCTCATAAAAGGAATTGTAAATTTTGCGTTTTTCCATCTATTCATCGTTCTACTACAAGGATAATCCTCGTATTCTATCATTTCTTCTGTAATAGTTCCATTAATCACTCCGGTTATGATTCGAGCATCATATTGTTTATATGGAAAAACATTGTTTGGAAGAAATCTATGTATACAATGACAACTAGGGCATTTATATCTTTTAATATTAATAATTGTCACATCACGATTTTTTGTTTTAACCATCCTTGACACCTTATCATAATACCTTAAAACAGTACCACAAGATTCACATATATTTTTCATGTTATTCACCTCTCAGACAAGTTTATTATACATAAAAAATATAATAAATAAAACAGAGTACTCACTGGTAATTTCTTCCAATTGATACTCTGCTTAATGCATTCAAGACATTATAATTCGTAAATAATTCGTAAAATATTAAATCACATTATTGATAATACTAAAAAATACCGTATTTATGGGATTTTCCTCACTGATAACAACATCATAGTCTATAATTGCTATCATTCTTGTTCGTCTCCATTCATTACTTCATTCTTAGAGTAATTAAGCTGCTTAAAGCTTTTGGAGTTATTCCATTTCATTACTCTTTATTATATTTAATTATATTTCATACCAGCATATATTTAGTAAATACTTAGTACGTGATTTTCGATATTTTTTCTGACTGTACCTTTAATTCTGCCTCCTTTTCACGTAAACTTTTCCCCGAACGCTTACCCTTTGGTAATTGATCCGTAGGTTCGAGTCTATAGGAGCTTATCACTCTTTCCTTTTCAAAAGCATCTTTATAATGATGCTCATACCTTTTCATTTTTGGATTATAGTATTCGTCAGTCCTCAACGTTTTTCTTGTCGGTTTGTTCTTTTCAGATGCAATTTTATTTGCAATATTCTCAGCCCTCCATTAAAAAGTACCCCGAATACATATGTAAATAATATCACATCAAAGGCACATTGTCGATATTTTATATTTGTTCAACTTGATTTACGAATTTTTCAAGCGGAGCGTTTTTTACTTACCTGGACAATTTCAACGAAATTTCCTGGTAAGTAAAAAAGCCTTAGATTTCTCTAAGACTCTCTCATCTAGCTTTTTTTCATTCTTAATTTTCTTCTTTAGACTCATTCCGTGGCAATACCCAGAACTTCCTTTCTAGTCGGATATAAATTCTTGTGCTTTTCATCTCCTTCACAACCATATTCCTTTAAATCAATGCTGTGACCACAATGATGACACACTAATGTATCTTCCCATTCATCTTTAAATTTCATTAATCCTCTGCACTCAGAACAGATATACTCTCCATCTGTCATTGCCTTTCTCAGTTTTTTATTAAAAATACTTATGCTAAATATTTCCTTTCAAAATTGTTTATCTCTTTTAGGCGTTTGACTTTACTCTTCTGCTACTATATTTATCTTAGCTGCTCTTTCATTTATTTCTTTAGCATACTTTCCACTATCAGTTATCTGAATAATTGTACGGGCATCTTCAATTGACATTCCAAAATAATTCTTTAACAGGGTATCAATTTCATTCATTTCAGTTTCAAGAATTTCATATGTTCCAAGTTCTTTAGAAGCCTCTATATTTTCATCGTAGCTTTCAATACCACGTATAAGTGCCTCTAGTGCATATGTATATTTCTCTATGGTTATAAATGAATTAAAATCATTAATATGTTTTTCTACTTTCATTATATTCTCTACCTGTTTGTAGAAATCTTTATCCTTATCTTTAAGTTTCATTCCTGCTAACAGATTATATGCTTTAGTATAGTCATTATCAATGTAACTGTTTGTAGCCTCTTTAATATTACTATTGTATGAGAATACATTAGAACCTATATATATGCCACCAACTAACAGAGCTATTACCGTAATCATAAGAATTATAGCCAATGGCGAAATTCTGATTATCTCTTCCCTCCTTTTTGGCTTTTCTTTCTTAGTCTTTATCTTTGGTTGTTTTATTTTCTTCTCTTTTTTAGGTTTTCTGGCTTTTTTCTCTTTTTTTTCCTTCTTTTCTTTCTTCTTACTGTCTGATTTATCTTCTATATCATCTAATTCATCTAAATCTCTCAAGATACTTTCTGCATCTCCATTAAAACCAAATTCATTCAAATCAAAATCTGCCATATCATCAGATGTACTTCCTGTTTCATCCAGAATCTCATCAGCATCTATTTCATTCAAATCTGACTTTTCTTTTTTAGATTTCTTTGAGAATATTTTACCGAATAGAGACTTCTTTTTCTTATCTTTATTGTCTATATCACTATTTTTTACATTATCCACGTCACTTTTCTCATCTTTCGCTTTTTCATTATCCATATTTTTATCATCATCTGAATTATCAGACATTGTATTTAAATCATTCATAATTTTTTCAATATCCGGACTTTCTGTAGTATTGTCTAAGATATCATCTAAATTAATATTATTATTGTCATTTAATGTCATATCATCAGTAATATCTAATGATTTATTAATATTATTATCAGCTGAAAACATATTAGCCGCAATATCTCTATCAACTATCGATGAATCAGGTGCATCATCATTTAAAATATTTTCATTGTCTGATATTCCAATATCTTCATTATTATCTGTATTCGCTTCAGTTGATTCTTCATTCTTCAATGAATTAAGCAGATTCTCTAGATATTCCTCGCTTTTAGTTTCGTCACTCATTTCATTCTCCATTCTACAAATAGAATTTGTTTAAAACTTTATTCAATTACTAAGCTGTTATTAAATATATGAATAAGATTTACTGGATTGTTATATGCTACATTTATACAATCCTGATGAATATTATAATAAAGGTCGGACTAAATAAAGCCGACCTTTATGTCATATCTATTTAATTAATCCATCAATTATCTTAACCAGATTACCAATCTCAGGTTTTGAAAGTTGTGCATCTGCACCTAGTGAAGCACCTTTTGTTTTCATCTCGTCGTTTACAAGTGATGAGAATATTATTAAAGGTATATTATGTAGTACCTCGTCAGATTTAACTAACTTCGTCAGTCGATGTCCGTCCATAAGAGGCATCTCAATATCTGTTATAATACATTTTATCTTGTCTAATACCGAACCATCGGCTTTCAACTCGCACAGCTTATCCCATGCTTCCTGTCCATTTACATTCTTTATAACATTAACATATCCTGCCTTATGTAATGAATCTACAATTAATGTACTGAGTAAAGCTGAATCTTCCGCAATAAGTATAGTTGAATCACTTCTTTTTCTTTCGCCAAGTGCATCAATGTCAGAAACCTTAAGTCCTGTTTCAGGGTTAATATCTGATACAATCTTTTCAAAATCGAGAATAATTATAATCTTTCCGTTAATCTTTACTATTCCGGTTGCAATACTTGATTCTTTAGTATTAATTGTCTTATCAGGCGTAATTATATCTGCCCACGAAACTCTGTGAATACCCATTACCGATTGAACATGAAATGCAATATTAAGATTATTAAAATTTGTTATAATCATCATATCATTTGAAGTATTAGTACTCTCTTTTAATCCTAATTCCCTAGGAAGATTAATTACTGTAATCATTGTATCTCGTGGCATAAATATACCCTCAATACTTGTATGTGAGTTAGGAATAGGTGTAACCGTCTGATATGGTAAAATCTCACGAATTTTTGCAACATTAATTCCATAACAGTTTCCGTCAATTGAAAACTCCAAAATCTCCAATTCATTTGTTCCATTTTCTAATAAAATATTTGTCTCCATATACTTTTCCTCCTGGGTAATATAGTATGCTATTTTAGATTAAGAACACTTTCATTTCCTGATATATCTGTAAGTTCTACCGATAGCGATTTTACATCATCCTTCTCGTCTAATTGTGTCTGATAAACCAAAATCAATGTCTGTGATGTCCCCGCTTTCAAAGTACCTTCATATGTATTAAGAGCATCTAGTAATAATGTTAACTGTGCATTATATTTCTTTGCATCATTTACAATTCCTTTAAACTTCTGAACTGATGACATAATATTAATACTAATATCCTGAGATGTTGTATTGGATATATTAAATTTAACAATTAGTAATTTGCTATTCTCAACAGCTTTCATAACAAATATATCTGTCGAGCTATCATCAGGATACTGGTCAACTACATCATAATCAACATATTGTGCAGTCACTCCATCCGGTAAATGTAATGCACTTGTTACATCTTCGGCACTAGACACTTTTCCTACATTAGTGTCACCATTAATACCATCACCATTAACAGAATTATCAACAGTTGTAGTCTCTTCTTCTGTTACTTCAGTATCTTCTCCCTTAGATGTAGTCTCTTCTTCACTTATGTAATCACTTTTATAATTCTTGTCATGTCTTAACAATATATTTGCTGCATAATTAGCAATAACATCTTCCTGTTCAGTTGTATAATCAAGCGAATCACAACCTGTTAAAGCTACCATTCCTATACACAAAAGACATACCATTACGACCTGCTTTATACGTTTATTATATCTCATATCTTCCTCTGTTCTACAACATCAATTATTGTCTTAATATTAAAATATCTTATATCTATTTTATCATTTTATGTCTCTAAGTTCAACATAATTCTGTATCAAGTTCAAACCAAAATTCAACTCCATTTTTCTTATTTAATACACCACATTCATTATTATGTGCGTTCATTATTGCCTTTACAATAGACAGACCAATTCCACTTCCACCATACTCTCTTGTTCTTGCTTTATCAACCTTATAGAACTTAATCCAGATATTTTCTAATTCATTATCAGGTATCTGTTTTCCTGAATTAAATACCGAAACTCTGATTTTCTTATCATTTTGAGAAATATTTACCTTAATTATTTTATTTTCATCAAGGTGGTTAATGGCATTTGTAAGATAGTTAGTTATAACTTCCTCTATCTTAAATTCATCTGCATATACAAATAATTTTCCGTCATAAACAAAGTCCACAACTGCTTCTTTCTGCTTTAGTGGATAATCAAGCTTATTAATCACACCCTTTATAACCATAATTATATCGAATTTCTCATATTGAATCATTGAACTTCCATATTCTAATTGATTAAGTGATAAAAGATTTTTAACTAACTTATTCATCTTATTCGCTTCATCAATGATTACTTCGCAATAGAACTCTCTTGAATCTGCATCATCATTAACACATTCGCTTAAGCCTTCTGCATATCCCTGAATAAGTGCAATTGGTGTCTTTAATTCATGAGATGCATTAGAGATAAAATCTTTACGCATCTCATCAATCTTCTCTTTTTGTTCAATATCACTCTGTAATTTATAATTTGCCTGTTTTAAATCAATGATTGTCGACTCTAATTTATCTGACAGTTCATTCATGCTTTCTCCTAGAATACCCAGTTCATCATTCGATTTATTTTCATATTTTACATTAAAATTAAGGTTAGACATTTCCTTAGAAATGTCAGCCAGATGCAAAATCGGTCTTGTAAATTCTCCTGATATTACAAATGCTACAATTATTCCTATTAATGATACGAAAGTACCAACATAGACGAAAAATTTCATTGAAATGCTTACACTTTCGTTAATGCTCTGAACTGCCATCCTCATAAGAAATATCATATTCTTATTAAAGAACCCGCTTACCTCCATATATCCACCATTACTTTTATCTAAATTATAACTTTGCAATACGTATTTATCTGTTTCTTTTATTACTTTTGTATTTTCATTATTCAGGTTAAAACCAAAATTAATCTGCTGTAACCTCTGCTGTAATATGGCACCATTACCATATTGTAACTTAATATTATCTGCTGTATCTACTACAATTATTGTTATTCCGTATTTTTCACATACATTTACAATCTGATTAGCTGATTCAGTCGTTATTGCCCCTGAATCAGACAATATCTCACTAATCTTATGATAACCTTTTAACAAGCTCTTCTCCTTTGTATACAGATAATAATCCTCTAAGAAGAACTGGTTGATAAGGAAATATATTAAAAAAGTTCCTGCTGTAAGACATAACAGTACAACTGCGAGTTTCATTCTAAGTGAATTCTTCACTTTAACATGCATGATCTGATTTCTCCTAATTTACTTCGAATTTGTAACCCATACCCCAGATAGTCTTTATATATTCGCCTGATTCGCCTAATTTGCTTCTTAATTTCTTAACATGTGTATCAACTGTTCTGGCATCACCGAAATAATCATAATTCCACACATTATTAAGAATCTTTTCTCTAGATAATGCAATTCCTTTATTCTCAATGAAATATAATAGCAGTTCGAATTCCTTGAAACTTAATTCAATCGTCTCCTCACCAACCTTAACCTGATGTGCAGACTTATCAATTGTAATATTTCCTGCTGAAACAGTCTCATTCGAATCTAACTTATTCGTACGTCTTAAAATCGAATCAACCCTTGCTACTAATATCTTAGGACTAAATGGTTTAGAGATATATTCATCTACCCCCAAATCAAATCCTAGTAATTCATCATTTTCTTCTGATTTAGCTGTAAGCATAACTATAGGTACTTTAGAATTCTTACGAATCTCACGACATACCTGCCAGCCATCCATCCTAGGCATCATAACATCCAATATAATTAAAGCAATCTCCTTATCCTGATAAAATATCTCTACAGCCTCTTCACCATCGGCTGCCTCTATAACTGTATATCCATGTTTCGTAAGAAAATCATTAACAAGTTTTCTCATTCTGCTTTCATCATCAACTACTAATATCTTCAGATTATTCATATTTAAACCTCATTTCCAAGTGATTTATAATTAAACTTTATCTTATCCTGATTATAAACAAAAAATATGATTAATCTGTGAACTAACTTGCATTTTCTTCAGCTACAATAGATGACTCTTTTTCTTCTAATGCTTTCTGCCAGCTTACATACTCATTTTCAATACTTTCACGATAATAATCTTCATCAAATTTATCCGCCCTTTTAGTGATTACAAACATTACAACAATCGTAATCACAAGTGCCAGATTAATAATCAGCATCTTTACGTATAAATCTTTATATTTATTATTTTTACCTTTATTACCAGAGCTATTTGCTCTTGTGTTATTCTTTTTATTCTCCTTAGAAACAATATTTTTTTTATTATTGCTGCTTTTGATACTTTTGCTACTTTTATTATTACTTATATTACTATTATTGTTGCTATTTCCGCTATTTTTTCTGTCTCTGCGATTACTATTGTCTGAATTATCAGTAGTTTCTTCTATATATATTGTCGCCGGAATATTTTTAATCTTAGAATTATCAATTGCCTTATCATCGAAAAGCTTCTTCTGTAACTTTCTTAAGAATTCCATACCTATAGGGGTCTTAAATAATTTATCATCTATTAATTTATTGTATAATTCCAATGTCTTTTCGGAACTTAGATTGTCAAGATTCACATTTATATGCATCATATAATCTAATTCCTTTTTGGCCATATTAAAATTTTCTTCATTATTAAATTCAAAACCCATAATTACATTTTTCATATCAATAACACTGCCTTTCTAATAAATGCAAATTTAATATGTCAACTCAATTATCTAATGATTTTAACATATAATTATTATAGTGTCAAAATTCAAACAAGTTTTGATTTATTTTAGGATATATGTTAGTAACATTTATATTACTAATAACCTACTAATATATAATAAATATATTAGCATCATATTATTGGTGATTGTAAAACAAGCTTATATCTCTTAACACATTTGATATCAATAATTTATTTTGCTTTAATTTAATAAAATATTAATGTGGAGGAAATACCTTGAAATTAAGAAAATTATTTCTAGTGTTAATACTATCTGTAATTGTTGCCTATGCTTTTTATACGAAATACGATGACGATTATATAAGTCCATCTAAATATGAAGTTAGTACTGATGTTATAAACAATATCATTACCGAAAATATAATACCAACAATGACAGACTATGAAAAAGTCAAAACCATACATGATTATATTGTGTCAACAACTGAATATGACCACGATAATCTCGAAAATAATACAATACCCGATATTGACTATACAGCTAAAGGTGTTCTTGAAAATCATATCGGTGTATGTCGAGGATATTCAGAAGCTTTCAAACTTCTAATGAATTCATTAGATATTGATTGTGAAATTGAAACTGGATATGCGGATGGAATATCACATGCCTGGAATGTAGTATGTTTAGAGGGAGAATGGTATCAAGTCGACTGTACCTATGATGATCCTATTGATGTCTCTGGGCGTAATGAAGCAGGTAATAATTTTCTGCGATATGATTACTTTCTTATAACTAATGAGCAGATGTATTTAGATCATAAGCCTGATAAGAAATTAAAGAACTGTATTTCTGAGAAATATATGTATCAGGAAAAGCAAAAAGATGTTCCTTATTATATATTATCAAGTATATATCAATTACCATCAACTATTACTTCCCTGTATAGTCGCGGAAACTCAAAAGTAACCTTTTATTTTCCTGAAAATATTGATTTAGAAAACAGTTCTATATCAGATGATATTTCAATTCAATTAGGACATAGCCGGACTGCTTCCCAGTTCAGCTTCACTCCTGTAGCAAAATGTGGAAAATATTATTATACGACGATAACCGTAAGTTAGATTCCGATGGTCCTGGTTTTTCATCAACACATTTTATCCTATAGTTATAAGTTAAATAAAAGCTGTTAAATTCAAGGATTAGATTTTAAATATCATATATAATATTTAATTCATATCCTAAATTTAACAGCTTCTTTATTCAATAATCTGTATTATTAAATTCGAAATTTATTTAGCATCTAAAGCTTCATCAGGAACTTTGATATCTACTGCATCGTATGATGTGAAATCAATAGCAAAATCAAATTTTGTTAATTCAATTTCAACTCCTTCATAAGTAATTGTATCCATATCAAAACCAACTTTTGCCGATACTGGTAAATATGTTTTACCATCTAAAACAACTTTTAATGTAATTGTTGCCGCTGGTATTGATGATAAATCTACTGAATCAAGTTTGTCAGCAAGTTCAGATTCTTCTAATTTGCTGATAAGGTCTTCTGTAGATGCAGACATTGTTAACTGGTAGTTACCATTCTTTTTCTCTACTTTTCCTTCTCCAAAATATTTAGAAACTTCTTTATAATCAATTGACTGTAACTGTTCTATAACATCATTAATACTATCTGTATATTCTGATGCATCTGCTGATTCATATGACCATTCACCATCATATAATGTATAAGTATCAATCTTGTCATCATTCTTTACCATATACACTTCAGAATTAACATTTCTTTCTTGACCTAACGCATTTGATGATAAATCTACTTTTACATATGATTCAGCTGGATCAACATTTGCCTTTGATTCAACTGTACCAGATATTGACATATCCATTCCTGAAGCTGATACTGCAGCATCTAATGTAATCTTTGATGAAATACCTTTTACATCTGTAGTAGCTTCTGATACTTTGTTTACTAATTCCTCTGCTGTAAGTGATGCTAAATTCTTGTTGCTCTTTTTGTCATCTGATTTCTTTGAACCACATGCCATGAGCGACATTGCCATAACTAAGACAAGTAATACACTTACTACTTTTGTTACGTTTCTCTTCATTTTCAATTCTCCTTTTAAAATTAATATGTGCTTTACACAGTGATATATAATAACATTAATAAAATGCAAGGTCAAGGAAAAGTTTTAGCACGTTAACGCAGCTTATCGTGGGAGTTTGGAATTTCTAATTTTATTAGCATTTCGGTTCATTAAGTGCCTGCCTTAATTTCCTTTACAACAAAAGTAAGTTGTTACTTCATTAAATCAATTCACTTAATGCTGTATATTCTCTAAAATACATTCCTCTACGCATATCATCTATTCCTTGATATAAATTATACTGCGAAAAAATATCTTTAATTTCAGATATGTTAAGCCATCTTGGTTCCATACCAACTTGTATTTCACTTTCTGTTTGTTTTATTTCAGTTGTACCTATTGCTTTGCAAATAAAATACCTATTAACCCATTTCCAGTTCTCATAATATTCATCAATTTCAAGCATACACTCCGAAACATCTACAATCATTCCTGTTTCTTCAGCAATTTCCCGAACACAGCATTCTTCATCACTTTCATTGTTTTCCAAGCCTCCACCTGGAATCATATACTGATTTGTTTGTGTTTCATATGAAAGTAAAATACGTTTACCATCTATAACGATTCCTCTGCAAGCAGTTCTGGTTTTATCCCAATTACCAAAATAATTTTCTCCAACAATATCTATAATTTTCACTATTTCCATCCTCCAATTTATATCAATTTTTCTAACGGTCTATTTTTTTTGATAATGCTTTCCAAACTTGAATTTGTCTGGTAGTATGTTCCACCCATATTCTCTTTGTTCAGTATTCCGTCCATCTCAATCAACAGACACTTAACAAGTATTGTTAGTATTAGTCTATGTCGTGTTCCCTTCGCAATTAATACAAAATCACCTTCAGTAAGATGCACAATCCCGTCGTCGGTCACGATATCGAAATCACCCTCTATGCAATAAAATATTACATCTGACAACTCATGAATATGGACGGTTTTAATCACAATTACACATTTTAAATTTCAATTCTTCCTTTGTAATAGAACAAATTACTAAGTTTTTACGTTCTCCTGAGGCAATATCAATTCTTCTGTTTCTAAGCTCTCCATCAAATTGAAAGCCCAGCTTTTTCAATAAATTTCCAGAAGCCATATTACATATATTATATTTTGCTTCAATCATATACATATCTCTTTTTACCAAATATTCTTGAATAATACACTGTAATGCCTCAAATGCGTACCCTCTATTTTGAAAACGTTCACCGATCACATACCCTATCTCTCCAATTCCAATCTGTATGTACGGTATATCAATCGTTACATATCCGATACAATTCTTACTCTCTTTTTCCAAAATAAGCCATGCGTTTTTATTCTTCGACCAGGCATCTACAAATGCTTCCATCTGCTTTTCTTCTGTCGGATAACCAAGTATATATTTTCCAAGCTTTTTATCTTTCCCCCACCCCTCAAGGCAGGAATGTGTATCTTCCGCCACAAAATTTCGTATTAATAATCTATTTGTCTCAAGCATATTTATTCCCTCTAAAGATTTCAATCAACCGTAATGCTACGACCGTCGCACCGATTTTAGAAATTATTCTATTCATGATTTGCCTCCATAAAATCTGTATTTGTCACTCTATGCAACTCTCCGGCAACAGGAAGTTGTCAGCTACAATTCTTTCATCATACACAATGATTCTGGCATCGAAATGTAAGGACCATAATTATCTATTTTTTTAAATCCTACTTTCCGATATATATGACATGATTCTTGTAGTAGTTCTCCAGTTTCAAGAATCAACCTCTTGTATCCCAGCTCTTTTGCCCACTCAATCAATTCAAGAAGCAACTTGTTTCCTATTCCTTTCCCTTGAAACTCATCTCTGACAAATACTCTTTTCAATTCGGTTGCATCATCAATATCACCATACTGATATTCTCTAATTGCTCCTGCACCAACAGCTTTGCCATCAACATATACAACTATAGCCTCTTTAATTTCATCAAGTTGGTTGTACTGTTTGTACTTTTCTCTCTTAATTACTCTTCCTACTCGCCTATCTAGATCCATATCTAATAACTGACAGTTCATAATAAAGTCTTCATTTATGCCAGAACATCTAACAAATTCTATATCATCCATATTCGATCATCCTCCTATGTTAAGTATATAAAAACTTACAATCTCTACAAATTCCAATTTTCTTAATTCCAAAAACTGGAAGTTGCTTATTTCTTTTTCGGTTTTGGAACTGGCAATTCATCATACATTGCATAAAACAAGCCAGTCAAAAATTCCTTATTATCAACTTCATCTACCAACAACATCTCTTTTGCTCCCTCATATGGTAATTCATACGGAGCTGTCGGCATATAACTAATTGCTGATTTTACTGGTTTAACAAGTAATCTATCATCATAGATACCGCCTACAATCTTGCCACGATAATAAATAATAAATTCTCCCATCATAGCTCGATAAGTAATTTCTTCTAACTCAGATAGTTGTTCTAAAATAAACTCTAAGTATTCCTTGCTTGATGCCATATTTCCACCTCAACTTCCAATTATTATACAATATAATTAACGATAGCATATATTAAATGACATATCGTAAAAACTAAAGCAGTAACAAAAGCAATCATATTTTTCCGCTCTAAAGAATATAATAAAAATGTTAAGCATGGAAAAATAGTTAAACCTAATATAACTCCCGCATTTGTTATTCCTAAGTAATATAATACCCAACATAAAAAATATAATAAACAGCCGAATATCATAGCTATTATCAAATTTGTTTTGCGAATCTTTTCTTTCTCTTTATTTTTAAAAATACATAAGCAAATTATCATTATTACTTGAGCAATTGATGCAATGGTGTCTACTATGGGCGTTATAGACTCAACTCTTAAAATGTCATGCTGTGCAGGAATTGCAAACCAAATAAAATTTGGTATCATAATTAAAAAGAAAAGCGCTAATCCCAAAATATCAAAACCAAATCTATACTTTTTCAAAACATGCTTACCTCCTCAAACAACAATTTTCTTAATTCCAAAAACTGGAAGTTATTACACTCAAATCGTGATTTCAATTTGATTTCCTTCAATTGCAACAATGCAGCTTTCGTAGTAGCCATCTCCCGTCGTACGTGGTCCACTAATAACTTTATAACCGTCATTCTTCAATTTTGCAGTCAATGCATCAACCTTTTCCTTGCTACCTACGCTGAATGCGATATGTGCATATCCAGTACGAGCAGGTTCTTTTGGAAAATCTGGCATTTCTGGCTTGTTCATAATTTCAAGCCGTGTATCACCATCAAATGTAAGGAAATAAGAACGGAAATTCGTTTTTGAATTATGATATCCATCATTGGATTTTGCATCTAAATACTTCATAAAGAAGTAACGAGTTTCTTCCAAATTATTTACATACAAAGCAATATGTTCAATTTTCATAGCACACCTCCGTCAAATTCCAATTTTCTTAATTCCAAAAACTGGAAGTTTAAAAAATCTTATACCTATCATTCTCGTAGAATATTACTAATTTGTATAACTAATGTTGTTCCAGATAATCAATAAATTCTTGTGTCTTAGACCAGTACTTAATTCCCCAATTTTCAAAATTCCATTCATCCATATAATTGTTACATTCATAATCAATATAAAAAATCTGTTCATCCTGTACAATGAAATTAGTCGGAAAATAATCTATATTCAAGCCTGCATCATATACTACCTTTGCCATTTCTCTCATTTGCATCAAATACAAATCTTTCATTGTATCTTTTTTCACTAAATCATATATAGTTGGTCCATCAATGTATTCTTTTAATATTCTTTCATTCGCCATATCAATGTCTAACATTCTTGGAATTCTAATTCCTGTTTGCAACAGTCTGTTATAATCATTTTGTTCCGCTTCAATTTTATTGCCAAATGCGTAATATTCACATGGTTCATGGTGTATCTGCTTTAACACATAAAAATTACCTTCTCGTTCAACTAAATAGGAATAACCACCTTTTCCATGTCCTAATAACTTCAGAATTTTATATTCTTTCTCATTAACGTTCATAATATCTTGCATTATCGCACCTCCTGGAATTCAACTTTATTAAACTGTTCTATATATTGAAATCTGACACTCCATTAAACTGGAATTTACTTTAATAAATATTTTTCAAACGCTTTATGATTATCAAAGTGGACTTCTCTAAAAAACAGAACTAACCAAATAATATAGGTTGGTATAGCTATATATGGGGTTAAAAAGCAGGATAATAATGCTCCTGCCAACATTATAATAGCCCACATAAAGCACTGATTTCTTATATCACGAGAGATATGAGCTTTATCATACAATGCCTGTTCTTCTTTAGAAAATGAATTAAATCCTGAAACAAATTTTGCTGCTTTTTCCTTAAAAATCGCAAATAACACACCTATAATCAGAAATGGTATTACCAAAATTATACACGACCAAAATCCTATATTCATAATACATACCTCCGCTTCAAATTCCAATTTATCAAATTAATATTTTAATTATATCATAATAACAATAACATTGTATATCACTTTAGCAAAATACAATGTTATTACATTTTTGACGACACTTTTGACGACACTTTTGACGACACTTTTTTTTAGATTTAAGAAGTTTTAAACGGTATCGAACAGTCAATTTTATACTTACCCAAAAAAATAAAACCCTTGAAAACTCTATGTTTTCAAGGATTCTTATAAATGGAGCTGAGGGGAATCGAACCCCTGTCCGAAGCCTCTTCCATTAAGACTTCTTCCACCACAGTCTATGTTTTAACATTCCCTCATTCATACGCCCACAGACAGGCTTACGAACTTAGTAGCTTCATAAATTCTTCTGATACCTCAAAGCTTTGGTAAAAGAGTGCCTCGCAAAGTCGATGCCGAACTCTTAAGCAGTGAGTGACTTAAGGTCGACAGCTGCCACTAGGCAGCGTACGCTAAATTTTCGTTTGCGTTTATATTTAATTTCTAAGTTTTTACGTGGTCCTAGTCCACGGGTGGCTATCCTAACTTCTAAAACCCCGTCGAAACCAGTACAACCCCGAAAGAGTTATTACTGTCACTGTCACAAACGACACGTATTAATCATACTACAACTAATATCTTAAAATGTCAATATCTATAATTAATTATTCAATTCATATGACAATATTTAATACAGATTTCTTACTTTAAATTCCTTTTCTGCCTCTCTTCGCTGGTCTTTCTTAGCTATATCCTGTCTCTTATCATATAATTTCTTACCTTTTGCAAGAGCGATTTCTACTTTGACAAGACTTCCCTTAAAATAGACCTGCAATGGAACTAAAGTATAACCTTTTTCTGCCATTTTGCCTGCTATTTTATTAATCTCATAGTTGTGAAGCATAAGCTTTTTAACTCTTAATGGATCTTTATTGAAAATATTGCCTTTCTCATATGGGCTGATATGCATTCCATATATGAATACTTCGCCATTCTCTATTCTGACAAATGCCTCTTTGATACTGCATTTACCCATTCTAAGAGATTTTACCTCAGTTCCATGCAGGCATATTCCTGCTTCATATTTATCTTCTATAAAATAATCATGATATGCCTTTTTATTATTGGCAACTAATTTAAATGATTCTTTACTCATTACAATTTATATTCCTTTCATTCATTGTCATCTTCAGGCTCATATATCTTAAAATCAATCTGGCGCTGTAATTTATCAGTACCTGTTACTTCTACCTTAACTTTCTGTCCGAGCTTATAGGTATTGCCAGTATCTTTTCCTACTAGTTCGTAGCTTTCTTCATCATAATAATAGTAGTCATCTAGTAAAGCTGTAAGTTTTACCATTCCCTCTACGGTATTAGGCAGCTCCACATACATTCCCCAGTTGGTAATTGACGAAACCACGCCATCAAAGACTTCACCTATATGATTCTGCATATATTCAACCTTCTTGAGTTTATCTGTGTCTCTTTCTGCCTCATCGGCACGTCTTTCAGTCTTGCTTGCCTGCTCTGCTATTTCCGGAAGAATACTTTCGTAGTGCTTTATACGTTTTTCAGACAGACCACCTCTTAGATTCTCCTTAATTATTCTGTGAATCTGTAAATCAGGATATCTTCTGATAGGAGATGTGAAATGGCAATAATACTTAGCTGCCAATCCAAAATGTCCTGTACATGAAGTCGTATATTTAGCCTGTTTCATAGAACGTAAAGTAAGTCTGCTGATAAGAGTCTCTTCTTCCGTTCCCTCAATCTTCTCTAATAGCTTCTGTAATTCTTTAGGATGTATCTCTTCCTGTGTAGTCTTAATTCCGTATCCGAAATTATTTATAAACAAACTTAATTTAAGCATCTTTTCAGGGTCAGGAATATCATGTGTTCTGTATACAAATGGCAATTCCTGCCAGAAATAGTCTTCTGCAACAGTTTCATTTGCAATGAGCATAAAGTCCTCGATAAGTTTTGTTGCAGAATTTCTCTCATATGGCTTAATATCTATAGGCTTGCCTTTCTCATCTAAGATTATCTTACTTTCAGGAAAATCAAAATCTATAGAACCACGTTTATGACGTTTCTCTCTTAAAATGAGTGCAAGCTCATTCATCTGTCTAAACATCGGTACAAGCTCTTTATTTTCTTCAATTGCAGTCTCATCATTAAATTCAAGAATCTTATTAACTGTAGTATAATCCATTCTTTTATCTATTCTTACAACTGTTTCAGCTATCTTATGTCCTACTACATTTCCCTTTTTATCTATCTCCATAATACAGCTTAATGCAAGTCTGTCTACATTAGCATTTAACGAACATATTCCATTTGATAATTTGTGTGGAAGCATAGGAATTACGCGGTCTACAAGGTATACACTTGTTCCACGCTTTACAGCCTCTTTATCCAGTGGACTATTCTCTATAACATAATTAGATACATCTGCAATATGGACACCAAGTGTATAGATTCCGTTATCATAGCTTAAAGATACTGCATCATCTAAGTCTTTGGCATCTTCTCCATCAATTGTAACCATCATAACATCTCTTAAATCTAGTCGTCCTGCCATATCCTTGCTATTAACTTCATTTTCAATATCTTCGGTCTGCTTCATTACACCATCGGGAAATTCCATTGGAATCTCTAAGCTTTTTACAACAGATATTATATCTGTTCCCGGATCATTAATATGTCCTATTATCTCAATAATCACGCCCTCAGGTTTTCTGTTTTTATCACCATAATCTGTTATCTTAACAACAACTTTATGACCTGTCACAGCACCTTTAGATTTCTCTAATGGAATAAATATATCTCTGGAGATTTTAGCATTATCAGGAATTACGAAGCCGAAATTCTTTGATTTCTGAAATAATCCTACGACCTCAACTATTTTATGCTCTATAACCTTGATAATCTCTCCTTCACGTCTTCTTCCTGTATTAGCAGCTCTTAGAACTACCTGTACTAAATCACCATTCAACGCTCCGTTAGTAGCACTTTCAGGTATATAGATATCCTCGTCCTGTCCCTCTATAGATACAAAACCAAAACCTTTCGCATTACCTTCATAGGTTCCGATTAATACATTAGCACCCGGCTTACCATATTTGCCTTTTTTAGAAATTCCAATCTTGCCCTCTGCTAACAATGCATCTAATACTTCTTCTAATTCACTTCTTCTATCTTTCGGAATATTCAGAATAATAGCAAGTTCCTTTAATTTCATTGGTATATATTCTTCAGAATTAATTATATCTAAAATAATCTTTTTACGTTCATTCATTAACTTTTCTTCCATACTTTCTAACCTCCATTTCGAAGTAGTTTAACTATATTAATTATATCATACAAAAGAATAAAGAATGTCGCAAGCGACATTCTCCGCCTGCGGCGGGTTGCTATAGCAACATTTTCTGCTCCGCCTCAGTGTGATACTTGCGGAGCGTTTTTGTTTGCCAGGACAATTTCAACGAAATTTCCTGGTAAGTAAAAAAAAGATATCCTAAATGGATATCGTATTCTCTGGGGGGATGCCTAGTAGCCTCGCAACTACTAGGCTGAGTTATGAAAATGTTAAGTTGTTTTAGCTACTTATCAGTAGCATATTTGTATTATATTTGGGAAATGTGTATAAAGTTTGTACATATTATAAAAAAAATATAAACTAATCGTTAATCAATTGTTAAAGATATTTATATATGCAAATTTATTTATACAGATGATTTAATTCTGTTATGTATGTACGAAGTTTGGGTTATATATATCAGTAAAAAATCAATAATAAAAATACTCAAAAATGCCTAAAAATTATTGAAAATGTAAAAATGTAAAAAAAATGTGAATTTCTCAAAAAAGTTCTTCCATATTTTAAAGATATTGTATATAATTAGACAAGGTATCTCATAAAATAAGTAGATTCAGAAACTGATAACCATAAAATTTATATTTATGGTTTAATATTTTTTTGTAAATTGCAATATCATATTTACAGATAGCTGAAAGATAAAAATTATTGAGAGATAGTTAAAGATAGATAATTATTATAAGAGATAGTTAAAATTACTTGATTATGACTAGACTTTAAATAGATTTAATCATTTATTCGATTTATTCAATTGAAGAATTTGATGGAAGAGATTTGAAAGGAGATTTGTATGTTGACTACAGATATTGGAATTGATTTAGGAACAGCTAGTATTTTAGTATATATTAAAGGTAAAGGTGTAGTATTAAAAGAGCCTTCAGTTGTAGCATTTGACAGAGATACTAATAAGATTAAAGCTATTGGTGAAGAAGCAAGATTAATGATAGGTAGAACACCGGGTAATATTATCGCAGTAAGACCATTAAGACAGGGTGTTATTTCTGATTATACAGTTACAGAGAAGATGCTTAAGCATTTTATCCAGAAAGCAATCGGAAAGAGAACATTTAAGAAGCCAAGAATCAGTGTATGTGTACCAAGTGGAGTTACAGAAGTAGAGAAGAAAGCTGTAGAAGATGCTACATTACAAGCTGGTGCAAGAGAAGTTGCAATTATTGAAGAGCCTATAGCAGCAGCTATTGGTGCAGGAATAGATATAACAAGACCATGTGGAAATATGATTGTCGATATAGGTGGTGGAACGACGGATATAGCTGTTATTTCACTTGGCGGAACTGTTGTAAGTACATCTGTTAAGATAGCAGGCGATGATTTCGATGAAGCAATCGTAAGATATATGCGTAAGAAACATAACTTATTAATTGGTGAGAGAACAGCCGAAGAAATCAAGATTAAGATTGGCTCGGCATTCAAGAGACCGGAGGTTGTAACTCTTGATGTAAGAGGAAGAAATCTTGTAACAGGTCTCCCTAAGACTATAACAGTTACTTCAGATGAGACAGAAGAAGCATTACGTGAGACAACTTCACAGATAGTTGAAGCAGTTCATGGTGTGCTTGAGAAGACTCCACCAGAATTAGCAGCAGATATTGCAGACAGAGGAATTGTCCTTACAGGCGGCGGATGTTTATTACAGGGATTAGAAGAACTTATAGAAGAGAAGACAGGTATTAATACAATGACAGCAGAAGACCCAATGACAGCAGTTGCTATCGGAACCGGTAAATTCATTGAATTTTTAAGCGACGGTCCTACAGAATAGGTTATGAGGATGCCAGAGGGCAGAATGGAGAAGGCGAATGGTACGAGGACTTTACACAGCTTATACCGGAATGTTAAATCAGCAGTATAGATTAGATACAATAACGAATAATCTTGCAAATGCGACTACAACCGGATATAAAAGAGAGGGTGCAACATCAAGAGCGTTTGATGATGTACTTGCTATTAAAGTTAAAGACAGTTCAGTAGGTTATATCAACCAGAACATTGGAAAGATGAGTCTTGGTGTTAAAATTGGCGAGAATTACGTTGATTATTCACAGGGATCGTTGGTTGAGACTGAGAACACATATGATTTAGCATTAGAGGGAAATGGATTTTTCTCTATATTATTCACAAATAAGAATGGTGAAGACGTAGTAAAGTATACCAGGGACGGTAGTTTTGTTACAGATGCAGAGGGAACACTTAGAACTAAAGATGGTGACTACGTGTTAAATGATGCAGGAACAGAGATTGTTGTGCCTGCAGATGCCGAAGAGGTTCTTGTAGATGAATTAGGAAATATTTATGCAGATGGTGAATATGTAGATACACTTGGAATAACTGATTTTGAGGATTATAATTATCTTGCTAAAGATACAGGTGAGAATTATCTTATAGCTGTTGATGGTGCTACAGAGACAGAATGGTCAGGTAAGATACATCAGGGATATACAGAAGCTTCTAATATCAATGTTGTATCAGAAATGGTTGAGATGATAGAGATAGCAAGAGCATATGAATCTAACCAGAAAGCTGTTAAGACTATGGACGAGATGATGAGTAAATCGGTTAATAATGTTGGTAAATTAGGATAGAAAGGGAGGTACATGTTATGGTAAGGTCATTATGGACAGCTGCATCAGGAATGAGAGCGCAGCAGACAAATGTAGATACAATATCAAACAACTTTGCAAATGTTAATACAATAGGTTACAAGAAAGAAACAAATCAATTTAAGTCGTTATTATATCAGACAATCCAGGCAAAGACTACAAGTGCAAATGGTGATACAAAACCAGTAGGTGCACAGGTAGGCTTAGGTGTAAAGAATGCGGCAATTACATCAATATTTAAACAGGGCAATATTAATACTACAGAAGTAGATACAGATTTTGCAATTGAGGGTAAAGGATTCTTTACAGTTCAAGGATTAGACGGCGAGACATATTATACAAGAAATGGTGCATTTAACTGGGCAACAAGTACAAGTGGTGGCGTTGTTTTAGCTAATTCAGAGGGACTTCCTATTTTAGATGCTGATGGTAATACAATAGAATTTGATACAGAAGAATATGATGTATCAGAGATTTCGATTGATAGCAATGGTAATATATGTTACCCTGATGAAACAGGTAATCCACAATCGTTAGATATTAAGATTGGACTTGTACAATTTGCTAATCCATCAGGACTAGAGAAACAGGGAAACACATTATATAAAGCAACAGAAGCTTCAGGTGAAGCTGTATATGAAGATGAGAATACATTAAAGAAAAGTAAATTACATCAGGGTTGCTTAGAGGCTTCAAATGTACAGGTAGTAGATGAGATGGTTAATCTTATTGTGGCTCAGAGAGCTTATGAACTTAACTCTAAGGCGATAACTACATCAGATACAATGATGCAGCAGGCTAACCAATTAAAGAATTAAGGATATTGTATATCCGAAAGGAATGATAGATAGATGAGTATGTCTATAGATAACTATGTAGGTCAGTTAGGAGACCTGTATAACAATGCTAATAATACTACAGCAAGTAAATTAGAGAATTCATTATCGACTGATTATGCTAAAGCAAGTGATGAAGAATTAATGGAGGTATGCAAACAGTTTGAAGCATATTTCCTAGAGCAGGTTATGAAAGGAATGGAGTCAATGATTCCTAAGAGTGATGAGGACGAAGATTCATCAATGACCCAGACAGTAGATTTCTTTAAAGATACAATGTATCAGGAACTTGCAAGTAAGAGTACAGAGACACAGGGCTTAGGACTTGCACAGACTTTGTATGAATCGATGAAACGTGAATATAAAATTTAAAGATACAATTTATAAAGCAAACAATACATAAGAAGTGGAGCTTGAACTATGGAAAACGTAAAGGGGTATATAGAGAAAATTGTATATAGAAATGAGGAAAATGGCTATACGGTTATGTCTGTCAATGCTGACGGTGAAGAGATAACCTGTGTAGGCATTTTTCATTATATCGGAGAGGGAGAATATTTGGAACTTCAGGGAGAATACATAGAACATCCATCGTACGGCGAACAATTAAGTGTTAAAGAATATGAGATAATTGCACCAGAAGATGAGATTTCAATGATTCGATATCTTGGATCTGGAGCAATTAAAGGTGTAAAGATTTCGACAGCGACGAAGATAGTAAATAGATTCAAGAAAGATACTTTCAGAATTATGGAAGAAGAACCTGAAAGGCTTGCAGAGATAAAGGGAATAAGTCTCAACAAAGCTAAAGAGATAGCTATGCAGATGGAAGAGAAGAAAGATATGCGCAAAGCTATGATTTTTCTTGGACAATATGGAATTTCAATGTCGCTTGCGGTTAAGATATATAATTTCTATGGACCGGGACTCTATGATGTAGTAAGAGTCAATCCATATAAAATGGCAGACGATATAGACGGAATAGGTTTTAAAATTGCAGATGAAATTGCATCGCACGTGGGGATAAATACAGACTCGGATTTCAGAATAAAAAGTGGAATATTATATGCGCTTCAGCAGGCAGGAATAAACGGAAATGTTTATCTGCCCTATAATCAGCTCATACGTCAGGCTGAGGAATTACTTGGTCTTACTGAGGTGAATTTAGATAAGCATTTAACAGATTTATCTATAGAGAAAAGAATTATAATACGTGAAGAAAATGATGAAAAAGTCATATATTCATCTAAATTCTATTTTACAGAATTGAGCATTGCCAGATACCTGAATGACTTAAATGTAAGTTCGAAAACAGATGAGAAAAAAGTTATAGAAAAATTAAATGAAATAGAAGATAGTGAAGGGATTGCATTGGATGAGATGCAGGAGAGAGCAGTAATAGAAGCTGTCAAATGTGGATTGCTAATAATTACAGGTGGTCCGGGAACAGGCAAGACTACAACAATTAAAACGATAATCAGATACTTTGAGAATCAGGGAATGGAGATTTTACTTGCAGCACCGACAGGCAGGGCAGCTAAGCGAATGAAAGAAACGACAGGCTTTGATGCAGTAACTATACACAGATTATTAGAACTTAATGGCAATCCTGACGAAGGACAGAATGGACAGTTTGAGAGAAATGAATTAAATCCTTTAGAGGCGGATGTAATTATAATAGATGAGATGTCGATGGTAGACATTTTTCTTATGCAGTCATTGCTTAAAGCTATAACAGTTGGTACAAGGCTGATTCTTGTAGGTGATGTGAACCAGCTTCCGTCAGTAGGTCCGGGCAATGTACTTAGAGATATAATTATGAGTGAAACATTCAATGTAGTGTGTTTAGAAAAGATTTTCAGACAGGCTGCAAGTAGTGATATCGTAATAAATGCCCATAAGATTAATAGAGGTGAAGAAGTGAATTTAGCTAAGAAAAGCAATGATTTTCTATTCATAAGAAGAGAAGATGCTGACAGCATAATAAATGCAATGCTTACGCTTATAAGAGAAAAGCTGCCACCATATGTAGATGCAGATGTAAATGATATTCAGGTGCTTACGCCTACGAGAAAAGGATTATTAGGTGTGGAACGTCTGAACTCAATTCTGCAAAGGTTTCTTAATCCGCCTGATAAGACAAAAATTGAGAAAGAAATGGCAAATTGTGTATTTCGTGAAGGCGATAAGATAATGCAGATAAAAAATGATTACCAGATTCAGTGGGAAATGAGAGGTAAATATGGAATTGCCGTTGACAGTGGAATGGGCGTATTTAATGGTGATGTCGGTATTATAAGAAGAATTAACAATTATACTGAATATTTAGAAGTTGAATTTGAAGAAAATAAATTTGTAATGTATAGCTTTAAACAATTAGACGAGTTAGAGTTAGCCTATGCTGTAACCATACATAAATCACAGGGAAGTGAGTATCCAGCGGTTGTTATGCCGATGTATCCGGGACCTAGAATGTTAATGAATAGGAATCTTCTATATACAGCAGTTACCAGAGCGAAGAAATGTGTATGCATGGTTGGAGTACCTGAGGTATTTGTGCAGATGAAAGCTAATGACAGAGAACAGACGAGATATTCAGGACTTAGATGGCGAATAAAGGAACTAGTGAGGTAAATATGGGATTAGGGATAGATTTTAATATAGACATTAAAGGAATAATATTTCCAAGGAGATGTCCTATATGTGATAAGATATTGGAATTTAATGGGAAATTGATATGTGAAAAATGCAGGAATAAATTAGTATATATTAACGAACCCAGATGCAAGAAATGCGGCAAGCAGTTAATTAAAATGGAGGATGAATATTGCTATGACTGTAAGATGAAGAAACATTTGTATAAAGAGGGAGTGGTTCCGTTTATGCATATCGGTGAAATTAAGAAATCAATATATAAGATAAAATATTGTAATAAAAGGGAATACATAGATTTCTATGCAGATGAAGTGGTAAACAGATATGGCGGTATAATAAAGAATTGGAATTGCGACGCATTAATACCGGTACCACTTCACAGACAAAGAAGGCTGAAACGAGGATATAACCAGGCTGAAATTATAGCTGACAAATGTTCAAAAAGGCTTGGCATACCTGTTAGAAAAGGCATTTTATTAAGAACAAAGAATACAAAACCACAGAAAGAATTAAATGATATGGATAGAAAGAAAAATCTGGAAAATGCTTTTAAAATAGGCAAAAATGTAGTAAGATTAAGTAAAGTTATATTGATAGATGATATATATACTACAGGAAGTACAATAGATGCGTGTGCAGCTGTTTTACTTAGGTCAGGCATAGAAGAAGTATATTATGTGGCATTAAGTATTGGAACCGGATATTAATTAAATCTGGAGAATACAGGCAGAAATGGAGGACAACAATGGACGTAAAAAATTGTAAGGAATGTGGGAGATTATTTAATTATATCAGCGGACCAAGACTATGTCCTGCCTGTAGGGATAAACTTGAAGAAAAATTTGCACAGGTCAAGAAATATATAGAAGACAATAGAACAGCACAACTTCAGCAGATTTCAGAAGATAATGATGTAAGCATACAGCAGATTAAACAGTGGGTAAGAGAAGAAAGACTTGCATTTACAGAAGATTCGCTGGTCGGAATAGAATGTGAGCGTTGTGGCTGTACCATAAGAACAGGAAGATTTTGTGAAAACTGTAAGAAGACAATGGTTAATACCTTAGGCAATGCATATAAGAAAGAATCACCTATGATGCAAAGGAATCAGAGATATGACAGAGATGAAAGAGCGAAGATGAGATTCCTGGATAAATAGATGTTTTAGTGACTTTTCTGGTTATATGAGTTTATTTAATGCATGAACTAAAAACTATATGTCCGTCTATGACATAGACGTGATTTATAACATATCGTATGTAAGTTAATGCCGTCAGATGCAAAAGGACGGAGCAGTAAATCAACATTTAAGCGAAGTATGTTTGATTTACTGCTCCGTGATATCGTTTGCATAGGACGGCATTTATTTACTTACCAGGAAATTTCGTTGAAATTGTCCTGGTAAGTAAATAACGCTCCGCGAGGATCGCACTGCGGCGGAACAGAAAATGTTGCTAGAGCAACCCGCCGCAGGCGGAGAACGTCGCAAGCGACATTCATTATTCTAGAGGAGTTTTATTAGTTTATCTATAAAGTAAATTTAAACTTTGCCGATATTTAAAATATAGCTAAATATAAATTAAGAGAATTTAGCATAATTATTATAGTAATAAATCAGATATGGAAAGAAAATTTTAGATATTGAAAAAACTTAAGTAACCAGAGATTTTAATATCTGACTACAAATTTGCAGGGAGGCGAATATTATGCGTATTGATGCTTATAACCAGATATCACAGATTTACCAGACGAATAACAAGTATAAGACACAGAAGACAACATCGGTATCAGCAAGAGATAAAGTAGAGATTTCTTCAATGGGCAAGGCTTATCAGACAGCTAAAAGTGCAGTAAATGAAGTTGCGGATGTAAGAGAAGATAAGATTGCTGATATTAAGTCAAGAATTGACAATGGAACATATAATGTAAGTGCAGAAAGCTTTGCAGACAAATTATTAGAAAAATATCAGGTATTATAGATTATAATTAGATAAATGCCTATAGATAAAGGAGAGATTCGGTGGCTAGTTTAATAGAAGAATTAATAGATACATTAGATTTAGAAAATAATGAATATACGGAGTTACTTGAACTCTCTAAACAAAAGACACCTATTATAATTAATGGTGAAATTGAAGCTTTAAATAATATAACTGCGAAAGAGCAGGAGCATACAGATAAGATTGCTGCTCTTGAGAATAAAAGAACACAGGTAGTAGAAGATATAGCTACTGTATTGAACATGGATGTTAAGACAATTACAGTAAAGAAGATTATAGATTTGTTAAATGGGCAGGAAAAAGAACAGAATGCATTAGCAGAGGTTCATGACAAATTAAAGATGACATTGAATGACATGGCGGTCATAAATGACATGAATAAGCAGTTGATTCAGGAGTCACTTGAGTTAGTTGATTTTGATATTAATTTTCTCAATAGTCTTAATCAGTATCCTGAGACAGCGAATTATAATAGAAATGCTTATAATGCATCAACTTATGCTAATTCTACATTTGATGCGAAGAACTAACGTGTTAATATAATAACCTGCTTATGAATTTTATTAACGGATACTATAATATTCTAAGAGCAGATTGACAGCAAATATTGATAACAAATGGAGGAAGCCATGGCAGGAATGACAAGCATCTATGTCGGGGTGTCAGGATTGCAGTCAGCACAGACGGCATTAAATACTACGACACATAACCTGGCTAATGTATATACAAAAGGATATACGAGACAGTTATCCTTTACAAGTGACAGAACATATAATAATATCGGAAAAAGTGCAACAAGCAGTATGCAGGTTGGTTTAGGTGTTGCGACATCAGTTACCAGCAGAGTAAGAGATATTCTTCTTGATGCTAAATATAGAAAAGAAACCGGACGACAGGGTTTCTATGATGCCAGATATGAGGCAGTATCTGAAATTGAGACAATAATAGGAGAAACAGAAGGTGTAAAATTTCAGAATACATTAGAGGATTTATGGTCATCAATAAGTGAGATGGCGAAGACACCTGATAGCATTGTGTCAAGGTCGGAATTAGTTATGAATGCGGAGACATTTTTAAACAGGGCGAAAGGCATCTATGACGGACTCGTAGATTACCAGAAGAATTTAGACAGTAAAGTTCAGACAACAGTAGATAGGATTAATGAGTTAGGAGATAAGATTAATGCACTCAATTTAAAGATTTCAGGAATTGAGGCAGGAATTGAGAATGCGAATGATTTAAGAGATACAAGAGATTTATATTTAGATGAGTTATCTAAATATGTAAATATTTCATATGTGGAAGACGAGAGTCATTATGTATCAGTTAAGATTGAAGGAGTTCCGTTTGTTACAGAGGGCGGTGTGTTCCATATAGATACAATGAAATTAGACAGTGATAAAGGCTCTACATATTTATCATGTGTATGGCCATACCTTGATAATCAGGAAGTATTTAACTTAGAAGTAAAGATTTCCACATCAGAGAAGAATGATATAGGAAGCCTCAAAGGTTATCTTCTTGCAAGAGGCGATTTTGCAGCAAAATACACAGATATTCCGGAAGTAGCAGATTATGATGTATCTACACCGGACGGACTTAAGGATTATTTAGCAGCAGTAGATAAATATAATGCAACAGTTGATTGCTGTGATGTGACTAAAGCACAGGCATTATTTGATAAGCTGGTAAATGGAATCGTAACAGCTATAAATGATGTGTTTAGTCCTACTACAGATGAAGTACCTGATGGAGTTACGGAATATACAGATGCAAATGGTAATATTTACGATGCTACAAAGGTGAAGATTTTAGATATGACAACTTCTACAGGTGATGATGGCAAGATGCCGCCTGAGGAGTTATTTTCAAGGGATTACACAGACAGATTCATAGAAGTAACAGGTAATGATGGTAATACATATTATGTCTATAATGAGCGTAATACATTTGGTTCGGAATCATTGTATACAATTTCTAATATAAATATGAACCAGACTATAATAGAGGACTATTCGAAATTACCATTTAAGACCTTAGAAGGTGACAATGACCTTGATAAAGGTAAGAAATTGGCTGAGACATGGGATAATAATAAGATGTGTCTTGACCCAAGTAATATGGCTAAACTTGATTTTAAAGCTTTCTATAAACAGTTTGTATATTCGATAGGTAACAAAGGTGATTTGTATAATTCAATGGCATCTAACCAGCTTACGACTACTAATGAGGTGGATAGCAAGAGGTCAGAGATTAATGGAGTTTCATCAGAAGATGAATTAGCTAATATGATTAAATTCCAAAGTGCATATAATGCATCATCAAGATATGTTTCAACAATTGCAGATATGTTAGAGTATATTATCGAGAGATTAGGTTAGGATAGGAGGCAGAACAATGGCATCAACATTTTTTGGATTAAATATTGCGACATCAGGAATAAGTGCTGCACAGGCAGGATTATCTACGACTATGCATAATGTTGCAAATGAGAATACAAAAGGGTATTCAAGACAGCAGGTTTCGCAGTCAGCAGCTAATGCCATAAGATTTTACACCTCTTATGGAATGCTTGGCGCAGGAGTAGAAGTATCAAAGATATCCCAGGTAAGAGATTCTTACTATGATGATAAATACAGATATAATCAGGCTAAAGTAGGGGAATATACATCCAAAGATACATATGCATTACAGATAGAGGATTATTTCAATGAGTTTGAAACTGATGGATTTATTGTAGAATATGAGAATCTTTTCGATACATTGAAGTCTATGCAGGGAAATCCGTCAGAATTGACATACAGAAATGAATTCTTAAGCAGCTGTCAGACAATAGCAGAATATTTCAATGACATACAGACTAAACTTACTAATCTTCAGCAGGAAACTAATACAGAAGTCAGTAACTTAGTAGACAGAATTAATACTATTTCGTCGCAGGTTGCATCACTTACGAAACAGATTAATACAGTAGAACTTACCGGTGCAGTCGCAAATGACTTAAGAGATAAACGTGAATTACTGCTTGACGAATTATCAGAGATAATACCTATTGAAGTGACAGAAAATATTGGCAAGAATGGTAATTCGGAATTCGATGTTAAGGTTCAGGGTGTGACACTGGTTGATACATATGACAGTATGCAGCTATATACAGTTGAAAGAGAGAATCCAAAGAATTCAATGGATTCACCGGGGCTTTACGACATATATTTCCAAGGTACAAAATTAGATGTGCAGGCAATGGGACTTTCAGGTTCGCTAAGAGCCGCACTTGATGTACGTGATGGTAATAACGGAACAATTGAAGAAGGCAATCCTGATTGTGAGGCTATTAAGTACAAAGGAATACCACATTATGTGAATAAGATTCAGGTATTTAAAAAGACAATAACTAATCTGTTTAATGACATACATCAGAAGAATACCAGAAAAGATGAAAATGGTAATGATGTACCTGCTAATTATAACTTATATGGTAATACTACAGAGAATTTACCGATATTCAAATTGTCAGACAATGGAGTGCTTACTGTTAATCAGGAGTTAATAGATGATCCATCATTACTTGCAGCTTCAGAATATCCTATTAACGATGGTAAAGAAGATGCAGGACTTATAGATAAATTTATAGCACTTAAAGATAAACAGGCATTCAGCAATTATACGGCAAGTGATTTCTTGCAGAGTATAGTATCAGAAATCGCTGTAGATGTTAAGAAAGCACAGACATTTGAGAAGAACCATGCCAATATCCAGAAGAGCATAGAGAATCAGAAAATGTCAGTGTCAGGTGTCGATGGAGATGAGGAAAGTATGAACCTTGTTAAGTATCAGGAGGCATTCGAACTTTCGTCAAAAATGATATCGGTTATGCAGGAAATATATAATAAACTTATAAACGAAATGGGGGTATAGTGTGAATGAATTATGCTGATGCGCTAATTCATTCACACAGCTAATTGTATCGCGGGCGCTACAATTAGCCATATATGGCAGATAAGAAATTGCATACGCAATTTCTTATCGCCCATTCGCGACAAGTCGCTCATAAATGAGGTTAATGTGAAATAATTGCACTGATGTGGCAATTATTCCACACAGCTAATTGTTCGCAGGCAAAACAATTAGTATATATCGCAGAACTGAATTTGAAATTCAGCTCGCGGTTCCTCTGGAATATATGCCTGCGGAATGGAGTAAGGTATGAGAATTACAAATGGAATTTTGATAAATAATTCATTAAACAACATTAATAATAATAAAACTAATATGGATACCCTTAATACGCAGCTTGCATCTGAGAAGAAGATTCAGAGACCATCGGATGATCCTATAATTGCAATCAGAGCATTAAGATTTCGCTCTACTTTATCAGAGATAAATCAGTATCTATCAAAGAATATACCTGATGCAGAGTCATGGATGACTGAGACTGAAAGAGCACTTGAGAATACTGTAAAGGTATTAAGTGATATAACAGAATATTGTAACCAGGCTGTTAACGGATATTATGATACAACTAATAAGAATACTATAGTAAGCCAGTTAAAAGCATACAGAGACCAGATATATAGTGATGCTAATGCAGATTGTGCCGGAAGGACAATTTTTACGGGATATAAAACTGATGGAACTCTTACATTTACAAGTGATAATGAAAAAAAGTATGAGATTACACAGAAATTTAATGATAGTGCAATTGGTACTGTGAATAAAGTATCTAACGGATTAGATATTTCAGGAATAAATGATTCTACAATAGCAGGAACGGATATTTCAGCCATTAAATTGCCTACCCAGGTAACAGCTTATAGAATAAGACTTGGCTATGATAAGTTAGAAGCTGGCTCGGGTGCAGTTATAAATCTTACTGAGACAGGTGAGAGCATTACTACTGTTACTAAGACTTCTACAGACATCGGCTCATATGAACCTGGAGCAGGCGAAGCATATTATCTTGCAGATACAGGCGAATTGATTCTTGGTAAAGATGTATATAAGAAGCTGTCAGAGGCAAAAGCCGATTCAGAGGGTAATAGTTTTAAGATAACCTACACCAAAAAAGGTTTTAATAAAGGTGAACTTGATCCAATTCAGTATTTCGACTGTGTAGACATGACAGATGATAATCCTGATAACTGGGTAACATATACGAATAGAAAACAAGATATTAAATATGAGATTAATTTCAATCAGGACATAAAGATTAATACTCAGGGTAAAGAAGTATTTAATCAGGATATGACAAGAGACTTGGACGATATCATTGAAAGTGTTAACTATGCAATGAACGTCGAAGAGAAGAAGTCGAGAATAGAGAAAATGTATAATTCGGCTAAGGAAGGCAGCACAGAGCAGAAGAAATACAAAGAATTACTTGATCTATGTGACAGAGAATTAGATTTCGCAAAGAAGAATATGGAGAAAGCATTTACATATGGATTAAGTGTGTTTAATAAACATCAGGATTCGGTCAGCTTAGCAGAGGCTGATGTAGGTGCCAGACTTAAACGATTAGAACTTAACGAAAGCAGACTTTCAGATCAGCAGACAACAGTTAAGAAGCTGATGAGTACAAATGAAGAGATAAATGTTTCAAATATAGCAATTAAGATTAAAGAAGCAGAAAGCATTTACGATGCATCACTTGCGGCAGCATCTATGGTAGTGCAGAAGAAGTTATTAGATTTCTTATAAAATGTAATGGAGGCGTGACTATATATGAAAATCGAGACAAGATTATTTGGGAATATTGAAATAGATGTTAATAAAATTATTAATTTCAGCGATGGAATCATAGGATTCGAAGACTTAAAACAGTTTATGATAATGCATGATGCAGAATCGGAGAAATCTAAGATATTATGGCTTCAGTCATTAGATGATGGAAACATTGCATTACCTGTGATTGACCCGCTTATGATTAAGGCGGATTACAATCCTGTTGTTGAAGATGAGTTATTTAAAAATATTGGTGAATTAGTGGATGGAGAAATATTTGTACTTACTACACTTACAGTGCCGGCAGATATAACTAAGATAACCACTAATCTAAAAGCACCTATTGTAATTAATCCGGTCACTTTAAAGGGCTGCCAGATAATAGTGGATAATGATGATTATGTCGTTAGATACCCTATATATGATATATTAAAGTCATCAAAGGTGGCAGATAAGGAGGGCGAATAGATGCTTGCATTATCAAGGAAAAAAGACGAGGCAATTGTAATTAATAATAATATAGAGATAACTGTATTAGAAGTGAAAGGTGACCATGTGAAACTTGGTATATCTGCACCAAAATCAGTGCCAATATATAGGAAAGAAGTGTATTTACAGATACAGGAATCGAATAGGGAAGCAGCTGATGCATCAGCAGTAGAAGGATTAAAGAAATTATTTGAATAACTGTTAAATATTTATATAAAAATGTCGATAGATAATGTAATAAAGAATGAATTTCACATGGAGGTGAATTGTTATGGCAATTGAAGGCGTAACAGGTGCAGCAGCAACATATCAGGCAGCACCACAGATAACAAAGGTAGAGAAGCCGGAAGCGGCTCGTACAGTTAGCGGCTTTTCAGGAGCCGAAGGATCTGTCAGCGAGATTAGTAAAGATACAAGGATAGTAGAGAATGCTAATAATTCATCATTAGATAGCAATACTGATGGTAAAGGCAGGCAGATGTCAGAAGAGACTATGAAACAGACGCTTAGTGATATTAATAAGAAGCTAAGTAATACGGAATGTGTATTCGGAGTGCATGAAGCAACTAATCGTGTAACTATACAGATAGTTGATAAAAACACTAAAGAAGTAATTAAAGAGATACCGCCAGAGAAGACTTTGGACATGATTGCTAAAGTATGGGAATTAGCAGGTATCTTAGTAGATGAAAAGTTATAAACTACATTATTAACTATTAGTAGTAGAAAAGAGGTAGAATATGGGCAGTAATGTATCTATATCAGGACTTGTTTCAAATCTTGACACCGATTCAATTGTTAGTGCGTTAGTATCAGCATATTCCACAAAGAAAGATAAATATGTAAAGGCACAGACTAAACTTGAATGGAAGCAGGATGCGTGGAAAGAATTAAATACAAAGATATATAGTTTCTATAGTGGTACATTGTCATCACTTAGATTTTCTAATGCATTTTCTAAGAAAGCATCATCTGTAGACAGTACAAAGGCTACAGTTAAGGCGAGTAGCGATGCTGTATCAGGTACGCAGAAACTTAAGATTAAGCAACTTGCTAAATCAGGCTATCTGACAGGTGCAGTTGTTAAATCAAGTGACGGAAGTAATACAAAACTTACAGGCTCATCTAAGTTATCAGAACTTGGAATAGAAGATGGAAGCAGTATATCTGTTAAGGTTGGCAATACAGAGAAGACAATTACACTTAATGGAAGTGATAGTGTTAATACAGCAGTGGCAAGATTAAAAGAAGCAGGGCTTAATGCAAGCTTTGATGAGACTAACCAGAGATTCTTCGTAAGTTCCAAGACAAGTGGCTCTGAGGGAGAGTTCTCAATTATAGGCGCTAATTCATCAGGCTTAAAAGCACTTAGTGGTATGGGACTTAATTCAGTCACATCTGCAGATGTTGAATCATACAGATATTGGGCTGCACTTACAGATGATGATATAAGCAACTTTACAGACACAGATTATACTAAGCAGAAGACTGCATTGTATGATCTTACAGATGAAGTGTCTATGAATAAACTCAAAGATACATTGAGATCTACACTTGAGAAGGCTAATGAGAGCAATGAGACTTTAGGCAAGGCTAATAAGTTAATCGATTATAAATTAGATGCAATAAATGAAGTATCGGGCTTGTCATTAGAAGATAGAAGTGCACTTATCAGTAAAGCAGCTGAGAGAATGACAGAAATTTCATCAAAGAAAGAACTTACCGATGAAGACAAGGCTGAGTTAGAAGAACTTCAGGCAAAACATGAGATATATGTTGCTTCTGCAAATGCTACATTTAATGTAGAAGCGGAGAAAAAGAAATATGAAGATGAGAAAACAGAGAATCAGAAGATAATTGATGCAAATGTTGCGACTATAGATACAGCTAATAAGGCACTTGCTGATAATGACGGTTTTACAGCATATGTAAATGGTCTCAATGATGATATAACTAAGAAGAATGCAGAGTTAAAAGAGACAATATTAGATAATTACAATACTAAGAGAAGTAATGCTAAAGAATTTGTTAAGGCATATGACATTGTAAATGATGCAAATGCTGATAAGACAAGCGATGAATATAAGAATGCATTACAACTCATAGGTGATAATTCAGGTTCAGGAACAGGTGCAGTCCGTATTCAGGGACAGGATGCTATTGTAGAATTAAATGGTGCTACATTTACATCTGCATCTAATAACTTCCAGATTAATGGATTGACTATTACGGCAAACCAGTTAACAGGTGCTGATGAAGAAATATCTATCACAACAAATACAGATACACAAGGTATCTATGATATGATTAAAGGCTTCTTCACAGAATATAATACACTTATCAAGGAAATGGATTCTTTATATAATGCAGATTCAGCTAAGGGTTATGAACCACTTACTGATGATGAGAAAGAAGCTATGACTGATAAAGAAATAGAGAAATGGGAAGAAAAGATTAAGAAAGCATTATTAAGACGTGATGATACATTACAGTCTGTATCGGATTCTGTTAAGAATGCATTCCAGAAGAGTTATGAGATTAATGGAAAGAAGTATTCTTTATCTTCATTCGGTATAAAGACCGGAGGATATTTCACATCAGGCGATAACGAGAAATCAATATTCCATATTGATGGTGATTCTAAAGATTCAACATCATCAGGTAATACAGACAAATTAATGGCAGCAATTGCTTCAGATCCTGATACAGTATGCGAGTTCTTCAATAAACTTGCAGATGGTGTATATGCTGAATTGAGTAACAAGATGAAAGGTACTACACTTAGCAGTGCATATACAGTATATAATGACAAATCAATGAAGAACGAGTATAATGAATATACTAAGACTATAAAGAGCTGGGAAGAAAAGATAGAGTCATATGAAGAAAAATACAGAAAACAGTTTACAGCAATGGAAAAGGCATTAGCAACACTTAATTCTAACAGTTCTTCATTAACAGGTCTATTAGGTTCCTGATAGTTAATAATTTAGAGAAGGTTGAAAAGGAGAAGACAAGATGTCATTTGGCAATCCATATGCTAATTATGCAAATACGAAGATACAGACAGCAACTCCTGCTCAGTTGACATTAATGCTTTATGACGGAGCTATTAAATTCTGTAATCTGGCTATAAATGCAGTTGAAGAAGGACAGATAGAAATGGCTAATACTAATATTAAAAAAGTTGAGGCTATAATTGCAGAGTTTAGAGCGACACTTAATTTTAAATATCCTGTAGCAAAGGATTTCGATAACGTATACGAATACCTCGGAAGAAGACTCTTAGAAGCAAATTTGCACAAGGATAAGGAAATATTAGAAGAAGTGTTATCTCATCTGCGTGTTATGAGAGAAACATGGACAGAAGTTATGAAACAGAGCAAATAGCAAAGAGAAGCGGGGTGATTAAACTTAATGGAGAATGGTAGAGAATATTTATCTATTTTAACAGAGAGTTTAAAAAAGAAGATTACTATATTGGATGAAATATTACTTCTTAATCAGAAACAGTTAGAATCTGTATCAGGTAATGAAATAGATGATGATTTATTCAATGAAATAATAGATAAGAAAGATATATATATTAAGGAAATCAATAATCTTGATAAAGGTTTCGAACAGGTATATGAAAGAATTAAGAGTGAGATAACTGGCAATACCGATAAGTTTAGTAGTGAAATAGCTGTATTGAAACAGCTTATCTCGCAGATTACCGAGAAATCGATGGAAGTCCAGCTTAGTGAGAAGAGAAATAAACAAGCAGTCCTAAAGAAGATGAGTGAAGAAAAGACAAAGATTCATCAGACCAGGAATGCTAATAAAGTGGCATCTAATTATTATAATAATATGAATAAGGTCAATTATGTAGAACCACAGTTTATGGACAAGAAAAAATAATTAAAAAAATATACAAAAAAATTAATTTAGGTATAAAGTATTCGGTACATATGCCGATATAATATACAAGTAAAACAAATAAGTAATTTACTTATGTGACGGGAACGATGGAGCGTACGGCCGGAGGGAAAGTTACACAACAAAAAAAATTAAGTAATCAGTAGCATGGAAGCTACTGCATATTCAAGGAGGAATTATTATGGTAATACAGCATAATCTTACAGCAATGAACACTAACAGACAGTTAGGTATCACAACAGGCAATCAGGCAAAATCAACAGAGAAATTATCTTCAGGTTACAGAATCAACCGTGCAGGTGATGATGCAGCAGGTTTAACAATTTCAGAGAAGATGAGAAGCCAGATCAGAGGTCTTAACAAAGCTTCTTCTAACGCAGAAGATGGTGTATCTTTAATCCAGACAGCTGAAGGCGCTTTAAATGAAGCTCATTCAATTCTTCAGAGAATGAATGAATTATCTACACAGGCAGCTAACGATACTAATACAACATCTGATAGAACAGCTATCCAGAAGGAAATCGATGCACTTACATCAGAACTTTCAAGAATTGCTTCTACAACACAGTTCAATACAATGAACTTACTTGATGGTAAATTCACAGGAAAGAATCTTCAGGTTGGTGCTCTTGAAGGACAGAAGATTTCTATCTCAATCAGCACAATGAATGCTAAGGCACTTGGTGTTGCTAGCTTAGATGTTACATCATTCACAAAAGCTGGTTCAGCTATGACAAAAGTTCAGAAGGCTATCAGCGCAGTATCTACACAGCGTTCAGCTCTTGGTGCTTTACAGAACAGATTAGAGCATACAATTGCTAACCTTGATACAACATCTGAGAATACAAGTGCAGCTGAATCTCGTATTCGTGACGTTGATATGGCTGAAGAAATGGTTGAATACAGCAAGAATAACATTCTTGCACAGGCAGGTCAGTCAATGCTTGCACAGGCTAACCAGTCAACACAGGGTGTTCTCTCATTATTAGGCTAATTAAGAGTACTATCATAAAAGAAAAGGATCATACATCATTTGATGTATGGTCTTTTTCTTTTGTATACTTGTAAAATGAATCTCTATAATTAATTTTAATCAGATTGAGGCTGATCAATGGGAAATAACATATAACAAGGTATTATTATTAATATCATATATGCCGATATATATTACAGTGTAAAAAGATAGGAGAAGCTAATGAATAATACAATATATGAAGAGAATGTGAAAGCATTTGAAATAAAATATAACAGTATATATAAATACCTTACGGATAACGAAAATAACAGTTTATATAATATCAAGGACGTATTATGGGATATATCAGCATCAGAAGAAGATATTATGGTTATAAATAGAAATGGAAGGTTATATTATCTGAACAGCAGATATTCAGATGAAGAATTTGCTAAGAACTGGGCTAAACAGTTTGAAGGTGACAACTATAAAACCGTATATATAATTTTTGGACTATCAAATTTCAGATGTGTAAAAGAATTGATAAAAAATGTAGGTAAAGAAAATGCTATATTATTATATGAGCCCGACAAAAATATATTTATGAAGGCGATTGAGAAGATTGATATTACGGATGTTATAAAAAATGACGAAGTGGTTTTATGTATTAATGGAATAAATGATGAGGTTTTTGGTGAATTTGTAGCTATTGTTATGAATAATTATGCGTTAATGAGACTTACAAAATATTGTTGTATGCCTAATTACGATAAGTTGTATCCTGAGATATGGAGAGATGTTATTAGAAATATAAAAGAAAAATATGAAAGTGTAATACTTAGCAGAAATACAGAGATATTAATGGCATCGGAGTTTATAAGAAATAAGGTATCTACATGTAGGGATATAATCAGAGAATATTCAATAGTACAATTAAGAAAAGAGCTCTATAAGATTAAAAATATAAAAAATATTCCGGCAATAATTGTATCCGCAGGACCATCTTTGGATAAGAATATTAATGAATTGAAACAGGCGAAAGGAAAAGCATTTATATTAGTTGTGGATACGGCATTAAAAGCACTTTTAAAAAGAGATATAATACCTGATTTGATAATCACAATTGATTCGCACAAACCACCGGTATTATTTATGCATCCTAGATTCAAAGATATTCCTATGGTGGTTTGTGATTGTTCGAATTATGAGCTATATTTATTTCACAAAGGAAAAAGGTTTTACTTTTCTGAGACTGATTCATATATATCATATATATACGAAAAGGGTACAGGTGAAAAACTATATCCGACTGAAACAGGTGGCTCCGTTGCAAATAATGCATTTTCACTTGCAAATATATTGGGATTTAAAAATATTATATTGGTGGGGCAGGATTTAGCATATACAGACAAGAAGAAACATACTACGGATGCATATGGTAATAGTGATGATAATTTATTAAAAGATAATAAGAAATATTTTGAAGTTGATGATGTATATGGAAATAAAGTATATACTGAATCTAATATGAATCTGTATCGTAAGTGGTTTGAATCGCAGATTGTCAGATATACTGATTTGAATGTAATAGATGCTACAGAGGGTGGGGCTAAGATAGAGGGCAGTGAGATAATGACTCTCAAAGAAGCGATTGAACGAGAATGTAAAACGGATATAGATTTTGAAAAAATAATTGCAGAGATAAAACGACTAATTACTGATGAAAAGGCGGATGAAATATTACAAGAAATTGACAATATGCCTGATGATCTGTTATCTGAAAAGGATAAGCTAAAGAAATATAAACGTAAATATGAAAAGTTAGAGGAGTTATCACGTAAGGGCAAAGTCGCAAGCAAGGAGTTTAACAAACTTGTAGAGGAAATTAATGAAATTACTGAATATATAGATAATAAAGAACTGTTAAAATTAGCAAATGTCTATGAAAAGAATACAGAATTTGAAGTATTAGGAAATGTATATCACACTAAGGATTCAGTTAAGGATGAAATAAGAGATATATCTAATAATGGAATAAAACTAATGGATTCATACATACGAGGAATTGATTGCCTGGTAAAAGATTTAAAAGAATGGAAGAGCAATTTAGGTGTAGAAACAGAAAAAAGTCTTATAGAATCATTATCAGCAATAGAAAATATTAATAATGCTGCCAAGAATGATGATATGAAAACAGTTAATGATAATATGAAAATCTTTTATAAAGAAATCGTTCATTGTATAAATTATATGAAAGAAAGTAACATAGATGAATGGAAGAATATAAAGGATATTCTGGATGAGATTGTTGAGAAAGACAGTCAGGCTAAGATGTATGAGATGAATGATATATTACAGAATAGGCTATGCGGACTGATGAAGAGTCTGCTTGATAGAAAAGTATATTTGACGGAGGAATAGAAATATGAGTGAAAAGGTTAGATATATGGAAGAAATACTAAATAAAATAGATGATATATATATATTATTGTGCCAGGGTGATAAGAAAGATGGCTTTGAAAAACTCAATGGTATGATGAATGAACTCACAAATATACTTGGTAAGATACTTAATAGTAAAGAAATCTTTAGCAAGCTTGAAGTGGAATTCCCGGAAGAAGTTGTTATCCAGCAGATAAATAATCTGGCTGATGCAATTGAACATAAGGATACAATACTTCTTACGGACACGCTCAATTATGAGATAAAGAATACATTATTATTCTATATTGATGTTATTAATGAATTGGAAAAAAACAATATTATGGTATAATAATATTAATGCGATAATATACGAGATATTTTAGAAAATTATGAAATGAGGTACAGAATATGCTTAATGGCAAGTCTATATTAATTACAGGTGGAACAGGTTCGTTTGGAAATGAATTTACAACATATGTGTTAGAACATTATAATCCGGAGAAGATAGTAATATATTCAAGAGATGAATTTAAACAGTTCCTTATGGCGGAGAAGTTTAAGAAATATGCTGACAAATTAAGATTTTTTATCGGTGATGTCAGAGATGAAAGTAGATTAGAAAGAGCGTTAAATGGAATTGATTATGTAGTTCATGCGGCAGCAATGAAACAGGTGCCTGCCTGTGAATATAATCCATTAGAGGCAATTAAGACTAATATTGATGGTGCAACAAATGTAATTAATGCATCACTTAATAAGGGTGTGAAAAGAGTAGTTGCACTATCTACCGATAAAGCAGTTAATCCAGTTAATCTATATGGTGGAACAAAATTAGTGTCAGATAAGTTATTTATTTCAGCTAATGCATATGCAGGTAAACAGGATATTAATTTCTCACTTGTAAGGTATGGTAATGTTGCAGGAAGTCGTGGTTCAGTAATTCCGTTCTTTGATGAATTGATTAAGAATGGTGCAAAAGAACTTCCGATAACAGATTTCAGAATGACAAGATTCTGGATTAGCCTAGAAGAGGGTGTAAAACTTGTTATTAAAGCATTATCAGAAGCAAGAGGTGGAGAAACATTTATTTCTAAGATTCCATCATTCAAGATAACAGATTTAGCTAAGGCAATGTTACCTGACTGTGAACTTAAAGAGGTCGGAATAAGACCAGGTGAGAAATTACATGAGATAATGGTTACAAGAGAGGATTCATTACATACATATGAATATGATAAACATTTCATAGTATATCCTCAGGTTAACTGGTGGAATGAGAGCAAAGTAATACCAGGTGGTAAGAAACTTGAATATGGTTTTGCTTACAGTTCAGATAATAATACTGAATGGTATTCTGTTGAAGATTTAAAGAAATTAGTAGAAGAACAGTATTATAATAAGAAACATTAATAGATAACTAGAAGAATAGATGGAGGCTGATGCAAAATGGAAGGTGCTATGCATTATATACCATATGGTCGTCAAAGTATAAATGAAGATGACATAAAAGCTGTTGAAGAAGTGTTGAAATCAGATTTTATTACGACAGGTCCAAAGATTGCTGAATTTGAACGAAAATTTGCTGATTATGTAGGTGCAAAATATGCAGTTGCAGTATCAAATGGTACAGCAGCACTTCATATTGCGTGTATGGCAGCAGGAATAGGTAAGGGTGACGAGGTTATTACGACACCTATAACTTTTGCAGCATCAGCCAACTGTGCATTATATTGTGGAGCCACTCCTGTATTTGCAGATATTGACCCTGTTACATATAACATTTCACCGGAGTCAGTGGAATGCCATGTTACAGAGAGGACGAAAGCAATAATACCTGTACATTATACCGGACAGACATGTGATATGGATGCAATTCACAAGATTGCTGATAAGTATAATCTTATCGTAATTGAAGATGCTGCACATGCTGTAGGTGCTGAATATAAGGGAAAGAAGATAGGTTCACTTTCTGATATGACAGAGTTTAGCTTTCATCCGGTAAAGCATATAACATGTGGCGAGGGTGGAATCGTTACTACGAATAGAGAAGATTTATATGAAAAATTAAAACTTTTCAGAACACATGGTATAACAAGAGAAGAGAAGTTCTTACATAAAGTTGATGGACCATGGTATTATGAGCAGATTGACTTAGGCTATAATTACAGAATAACTGATATACAGGCAGCGCTTGGAATAAGCCAGTTAGGAAGAATAGATAAATTCTTAGAGAAACGTAAGAAGATAGCTGCAAAGTATGATGAGGCATTCAGAGACTTTAATGGTATAGAGATACCTAAGCAGGCTGAATATAGTAATAGTGCCTATCATTTATATGTAATTAAGGTTGATAAATCGATTAGAAAAGCATTATTTGAATATCTGCGAGCTAATAATATTGGCGTAAATGTTCATTATATTCCAGTGTATACATTTCCATATTATAGAGAACATGGTTATGAGAATGTAAAATGCGAAAATGCTGAAAAACTCTATGAGTCAATAATTAGTATTCCGATTTATTATGACCTGAGTGACGAAGAACAGGATTACGTAATAGATAAGATAAAAGAGTTTATGAAATAAACATTGATTGTGGAATGGAGATTAGTATGAACAAAGAAATACAAATTGGACGTAAAGTAATATCTGAAAGTAGTCCTGCTTATATTGTTGCTGAGATGTCAGCAAATCATAATATGGACTTTAACCGTGCAAAGGAAATAATAAAGGCAGCAAAGGAATCAGGTGCAGATGCTGTTAAGATACAGACATACACACCGGATACAATTACAATAGACAGCGATATGCCTGCATTTATAACGAAAGGAATCTGGGAAGGCAGGACTTTATATGAATTATATGGAAAAGCATATACTCCGTGGGAGTGGCAGAATGATTTAAAAAGTTATGCAGATGAATTAGGTATTGATTTATTCTCATCACCATTTGACCCAACAGCGGTAGATTTCCTAGAAAAGATGGATGTTCCGGCATATAAAATAGCTTCATTTGAGATAAATGATATTCCGTTAATAAAAAAGATAGCAAAACTTGGTAAACCTATTATTATTTCAACTGGGATAGCGTATCTGGAAGATATTGATTTAGCTATTCGAACATGTATAGAGGCAGGAAACGATAATGTGATTCTTCTAAAATGTATATCATCATATCCTGCACCTTATGAAGATATGAATCTAAAAGTAATTCCTAATATGAAAGAGACGTTTGATTGCATATGTGGACTTTCAGATCATACATTGGGAACTGAAATAGCAGTTGCTGCAACTGCATTAGGCTCTAAGATGGTTGAAAAACATTTTACATTAAGACGAAGTGACGGTGGAGAAGATTCACAGTTCTCTATGGAGCCGGCTGAATTTGAGAAGATGGTTACAGAGATAAGAAATGTCGAAAAGGCATTAGGAAAAGTGTCATATATGCCAAATGCAGGTCAGATAGAAAGCAGGATATATTCACGTTCTTTATTTGTTGTTAAAGATATAAAAGCAGGTGAAGTAATTACAGAAGAAAATGTACGTTCAATAAGACCTGGAATAGGTATGCATACTAAATATTATGAACAAATTTTAGGTCAGAAGGCAAGATGTGATATAGCTAAAGGTACTCCGATGGATTGGAAATATATAGGATAGAAATATATGTATATAGTACAGTTTATAAGAAGCCTATCATCTAAACTAATATTATTTGATTAAAATATAAGCTAGAAATGGGAGAAAAACTATGGAAGAAATGAAATATGCAGTAATAATTCAGGCAAGAATAGGGTCAACAAGATTACCGGCAAAAGTTCTAAAAAATCTGTGTGGCAAACCAGTGCTTGAACATGAACTTGAAAGAATTAAGCAGGCAAAAAAGATAGATGGTATTATAGTTGCAACAACTGACAATGAAAATAATCAGCCAATAATTGATATAGCGAACAAACAGAATGTGAATTATTTTAAGGGAAGTGAAAATGATGTTCTGGCGCGTTATTATTATGCTGCAAAAGAATATAATGTTGAAAATATTATAAGAATTACTGCAGACTGTCCGTTGATTGATCCGCATTTGATAGATGAAATGATAGATGTATATGAAGAAAATGCATGTGATATTATTACGAATGTTCCTGATGATAATAGCCAGATGACATATCCAAGAGGCTTAGATATAGAAATCTTTAGAACAACGCTATTAAAAGAAGCGTTTGATAAGGCAGAAAGCAAATATGACAGAGAACATGTAACACCATATATTTATAAAAACACAGATAAAATATACGTATATAAATATAACAAAGATTATTCAAACTACAGGTGGACTTTAGATACTCCTGAAGATTATGAACTTATTCAGAAAATATACCAGGGCTTATATCATGGTGAACATAATTTTTATTTTAACGATGTAATCAGATATATGGAAGATAATAAAGAACTATTAAGGATTAATGATAATGTAGTTCAGAAAGGTGCACACACATACCATAAGAATCAGAAACGTGTTATGATTCTAGGTGCAAATAATTTCCTGCTTCCATTAATTAAATGTGCAAAAAAATTAGATATGTATACAATTGTTGCATCTCCAGATGAAAATGAACCTGGATTTGCTTATGCGGATGAAAGAGTATATGTTGATTTGCGTGATAAGGAAAAAGTATATGAAATTGCGAAAAATCTACATTTAGATGGAATAATAACAGACCAGGCGGAGACACCGGTAAAGACGGTTGCATATGTAGCTGATAAGTTAAATCTTCCGGGAATTGGAAATGATAAGGCAGAATTATTTACAAATAAATTCTTAATGAGAGAAACATGTAGAAAAATTGGTATTGATACAATTAGATATAAATTAGTTGACAATTTAGAAGATGCAGTTTCGTTTTATAAAACTTTAGACACAGATGCAATTATGAAGCCAATTGATAGTGCGGGCAGCAGAGGTGTTGTAAGAATTGATAAAGTAGAAACGATTATAGAAAATTTTGAATACACTAAAAATTCATCAAAGACAGGTAATGTTATAATTGAAGAGTATATCGAAGGTAAAGAACTACTTTTAGACGGAGTTGTATTTAATGGTATATACCAGACAATTATATGTGGCGAATATATTAAGTGTGAAGTTCCAGGAGTTTTTTCTGAATATATGGGCAAATATCCTGCTGAAATCACCCCTGAGCAATATGAAATGGTTAATAAGTTAGTAAAGAAAATAGTAGAAGGTTTTGAATTGCCTTGGGGAAGAACGCATACAGAAGTTAAGATAAATGACAGAGGTGCATGGTTGATGGAAACAGCAGCAAGAGGCGGAGGAAGATATATTTCCTCAGGGATAGTTCCACTAATGACAGATTTTTCATCAGAGGAATTTTTACTTAAAGCCTGCACAGGTCAATTAACTCAAATGCCTACAATTAACTCAAAGAATGTTTCGGCGGGATATGTCGCATTTTTCCTGCCAAAGGGAGAGGTTATATCTATTGATGGATTACAGGAAGCAATAGATTTGCCATATACAGGAAGTAATAACTTTGAGGATATTAAAGTAGGACTAAAAACATGTGAGTTTAAGGATAAGATAGAAGGTAAATTTATACATCTGGTTGCAAAAGATGACGAAGAATTATATCAGAGAGTATATGATATCGAAAAAACAATTAAGATTAAGGTGAAAACAGAAGATGGAATAGAAGGTCCTATCTGGAAAACAGTGTAGATTAATAATATACTAAGATATATAATTAATTTAATTGAATAGAAATAGTTGGTGAAATATGAATAAAGAAGTATATATCAGAGTAGACGCAAATGATGTGATTGCGACAGGACATGTTATGAGGTGTTTGTCTATAGCGGAACAATTAAGAAAAAACAATGTAAATGTTACTTTTGTAACTGCTGATAATAATTCCAGTGATATAATAAGAGATAGAAACTTTTTGGTGGATATTTTGAATTCAACATGGAATGATTTTGATAAAGAAATAGATATTATGAAAGAATATCTTATAAAGAATCAGGTAAAGTTATTAATTGTAGATTCGTATTATATAACAGCGAATTACCTGAACGTACTATCTGAATATACAAAGATTATATATATTGATGATTTGAAAAAGTTTGAATATAATGTGTCAACTGTAATTTGCGACAATCCATTTACATGTGCAAGTGATTATATTAAAATGTATAAAAATATTAAATGTCCGGAATTATTGATAGGCGGTCGATATGCTCCATTAAGAGATGAATTTAGTTATCATCCATATGTAGTCAGAGATGAAGTTAAAAAAATTTTGATTACAACAGGTGGGACAGATGCATTTAATATAACTGGAAAACTAATATTTGAACTAAAAAAAGATAGTAAATACAAAAATATAGAGATACATGTAATAGTTGGAAGATTCAATCAACATAAAAAAGAACTTGTTGAATTACAAGAAAAAAATCCCAATATTTTTTTGCATGAGAATGTGAATAATATTTCATATTGGATGCGTACATGTGACATTGCTGTTTCAGCAGGTGGTACAACTTTATATGAATTATGTTCATGTGGGATACCTACAGTTTGCTTATCTATTGCAGATAATCAGGATGAGACTTATATGTGGGAAAGGAAAGAATATATGCTTTATGCAGGAAATGCATGTGAGAATATCGAAAATTGTATTGAAAATTGTGTTAGCAATATTGAAAAATATTGTACAGATTTTGAATTAAGGAAAAAATCATCAAAGAGAATGCAAGGTTTAATTGATGGTTTAGGAGCTGGACGAATAGCTGAATATATCGGACGAATGTATACAGAATAAAGGACTGCTATATTAATATATAATGATACAATAAAACATATGAGGTCAACATAGATGAATATAAATATAAGCGTTGCAAAGGATAGTGAATTTAAGGAATATTATGCTATACGATGCGAAAAATCCAATATTTATTGGAGTGGGTATCATAATCCACCAGATTATGATATAATGAAAAAGTGCTATAGCCAAAGAACGGAAAAGATAGATTTTTCCGAAATAGGAGATAAAAGAGTATACTTTATTAGAGAAAATATTAATAATCAGGTGGTAGGTTTTATTCAATTATCAATTATGGCAGATGGAATTGAAATGGGATATGGAATTAAAGAAAAATTTCAAGGAAATCATTATGCAACAGAAGCAATTAAGTTAGCTATTGAAGAGGCACAAAATATATCAGATAATATATATGTTAAAATTAGAGAAAATAATGTAGCATCTCAAAAGGCCGTATTAAATAATAATTTTATTCCAAGTGACAAAGTTGGAATTTCACAAAGAATTATTGGTGATGAAATAAGGCATCGAGTATGGTATTATATGAAAAAAAGATATAAAGAGATATCAAAATGAATTATTTAATAAAATAATAAAAACTTAAGGAGAAAAAATTATGAAGAATAGAATACGATTTTTAGTTTTATGGGTTGGAACAAAATGTACATTAAAATGCAGAGATTGTTGTAATTTGATACCATATTTGACACAAAAATCCTATGAAGTTAATGATATAGTTGCAAATATAGAATATATTACAGAAAATATGGATATAGAAGTATTACAAATTCAAGGGGGAGAACCGTTTACACATAAGGATATTTCAAAAGTTATAGAAATATGTGCAATGAACAGTAAAATACATAAAATAGAGATAGCAAGCAATGGAACTGTTATGCCAAGTGAAGAAGCAATCAATATTATAAGAAAATATTCTAATAAAGTTGAAATAAGATTTTCTAAATATAAATGCACAGATGTTATACGTCAGAATATAGAAAATAAACTAAAAACTTTATATGATATAGATGTGAGAGAATATGAATTTATATATAACACAGGAGAATGGTATAAACTGGGGGAAGTAGATAATAAAAAGGAAAAACAATATGATATAATAAATATGACATATAGACAATGTCCAGATAAAAGTTGCTGGACATTGTCTGAAAATTATTTTGCAGGTTGTGGAAGAATGATTGCTTATTTGGAACTTAAAAACGAGAATACGACTGGAAGTAATATAATTGATTTGAAAAAAATAAAAAATGAAGGAAAAAAATTTATTGATGAATTTCAAAGATTTGAAGAATGGTATAACACTAAAGCCTCTGAACTATGTGGATATTGCAAAATATCAGATGACTTAATCCCGGCAGCTATTCAAATGTCATTGGAAGAAATAAAAAATGAAAAGAATAAAAGGAGTTAAGCATGAAAAAACAGTATTTTGAAATTCATAAATATGCATTTAATATTTTTAATCAGAATATCAAAGAATTATTGGAAAAATACAAAGATGAAAATAGAAAATGTATTATGTTTGGAACGAGCATTATAGCAGAGATGATAGTTGATAAATTAAAGGATACTGTATTAGATATCTCGTTCATAATTGATAATGCAAAAATGCGACAAGGTATGACTGTATATGGCAAAAAAGTGTATGCGCCTGAGAAATTAAATGAAGAATTTAATGATGATTATTTGATATTAATTGCATCTGGCTTTCAGAATGAAATGATTACACAATTGGAGAACTATGGCTACGAATATGGAAAACATATAATAAAAGTTATTGATTTGCCAGAATTAATGAGCGATTATTCGTATGTTGATAGAAGTGGTTTGCATAAACTTAGCAGAGATGAAGTGAAAGATGTCCAATTGGGTATATTACAGAAGCTAAAAGAGTGCTCTATAAAATATAATATCAAATATTATTTACATGCGGGAACGGCATTGGGAGCTATCAGGCATAAAGGATATATACCTTGGGATGATGATGTTGATGTATTTATCCCAATAGATGATTATTTGAAGTTAATTAAAATTCTGGAAGAAGATGAACAATATAAGATAATATCTCAATTTAATACAGATTGTTATTTTGGCTGGGGATTTGGTTATATGGTTGATTGTAATACGATATGTGATGTGAATAAATTCCCAATTCAGGTTACAACAGGTCAAAGTATTGATTTGTTTCCTTTATATGGAATACCTGATGATGAAGAAGAAAAAAGTTATTATATTAAAAGAGTTAAAGAACTTGAAAATAATTGCCTTATAGCAGTAGAGGATAATGAAAGAATAAAAGCAATTAATGAATTAAATGAGTTCCTTTTGAAATATAAGTATGATGAAAGTAAATTAATTGGAAATGTATTGATGCCATTTTTTGTTAAGGATATTTTTAAAAAGGAAATGTTTGGAGATGGTGTTGAAAAACAGTTTGAGAATCTGCAACTTATGGTTCCGACGGAATATGATGCATACTTAAAGCAGATGTATGGAGATTATATGCAATTACCACCAGAGGAAAAACGTGTAGGTGAACATTTCTATCATACTTATTATAATAAAGATATTTGATGTAAACATTATAATGTAACATAATAAAATAGTTTCATAATATATAAGATAATAAATGTATTATGAAACTATTTTTATAACGTTGTTTAAAAATTAAAAAATATAAATCATTAACTAAGATGCTTCTTTATAGAACTTGAGCATATGCCGGGTGTACGCTTTAGTCTGACAACTTCTTTGTTATGTTCATGGCACCATTGCTCAACTTCAGTAAAACGACCTCCGATATGATCTTCACCAAGAGCTAATATGTCAAAATTAATTGTTTCAAGTGTTTCAGGACTAACTGTCTGGTATACAATCGCTTCATCAACGATGCGTAATGCCTGAATTATTTCAACACGTTGCTCGGTTGAATATAGAATCTGTGCCTCAGGTTTATATTTTAGAATGTAATCACCATCTTGAATGGCTACAATAAGATAGTCTGCATATTGCTTGCATTGCTTGAATAAATTTAGGTGTCCTATATGGAAGTAATCATATACACCGAATGTAAGTATTTTTTTCATAGTAGACCTCGTTTCTGAGCAGTATATTTGTTTTTAATGTGATAGTTGTAAATTTGAAAATATCAATTTTTAATTCACAATAGGGAATATTTTTATGCTCTAATATAAATTTTTGTATCAGATACTATAGTATTTATCGGCTTGTATGTTGCTAAAATAAAGAAGCAAAAAGAATTTCTGGTATAATTATAATATATGAAATATATACACTAATATAGATATTTTGAAAGTATCTTATTGATATAATTTATAAAATGTGATATACTGTAAACAGTTCTAGATAGTATATGGTATATGGAGATAGTGTGAAAAATAATGTTGATACATTTATTTTGGCACAACTATTTGTTTCGGAGCGAAAGCAAATAGCTTTTATGGTAGATGGTAAATTGCCTATGTGAATTTTCAACGCTTCTTCTAGGCAAGTTGCTCAGAAATGAGGATTATTATGCATAATAAAGATATGTCTATAATAAATAAAATATTTACAATTCCATATATAGATAAAATGATTGAAGATAATTCAACACCACAATCTTTTTATAAATGTATCCGTAGATGTAGTAAAATGGCAAATGTAACATATGGAACAGCGATAAAAGAGATATATAGATATATGAATATCAGATATAGAAACGAGTATTTTTTTAAAAATACAATTTTAAATGGACTATTAATAAATAAGCATGATTTATGCGATACAGCAGCACTTTCGGAATTGCCGATAGGCGAATCAAAAGCCGATTTTGTTATGATTAATGGTCGGGGAATTGTATATGAAATAAAAACTGACTTAGATAGTCTTGTACGGCTTAATCATCAGATTCGGGATTACTATAAGGTATTCAGCTATGTATATGTTGTTGTGGGAAGCAAATATATAGATATAATTAAAGATAATTTAGAATTGCAGAGTGTTGGAATATATGAACTGACGAAAAGTGGAAGATTGGTACAGAGGAAAAAAGCTTATTGCAATCGTGAATACTTAACATATGAAACGATGTTTCAATTGCTAAGGAAGTCAGAATTTGAAAGTATCTTATTAAAGCATTATAAGAAATTGCCAGAGGTCAACAATTTTTTATATTATAGAGAGTGCCAGAAATGGATTGGAATGGTAAATATTATTACATTGCAGAAAGAGGTGATGGAGTGTTTGAAAAAAAGGACATTATTAAAGGAGGGTGGTGAGTTAGAGGAGAAAGTTCCGTATGAACTACGCTTTTATGCGTATTTTTCGAAAAAGTATAAATTGAACTATGAAGCAATTGATGAATTTTTACATAAGGAAATGGAGGAGTAAATATGTATTTTCCGTATTTAAGAGGCAGACAGAATGAATTATTGTGTATTAAAGAATTATTAGAAAATGGTAAATTAAGTGATAAGATTATTCCGGTTATAGAACCGGTTCGTTTTAATTCAACGTTCTTTATGACTTTAGCTAAGTTTGTGGAAATGAAGAGAAAAATAATTATTATAAGAAACCCGCAAGTAGGAAGTTATAAAAAAGATTACCATAATATGATAAGAAAGATATCTAAAGAAGAAGATGAGAAGAAAAAGAATAATTTACAGAAAAAACTTGACTTATACTTAAGTTTAGAATTACTGACAGATGAGAATATTATAGATGGTTATATTAGTAATGGCGAAATAGTAGATAAGATACTAAATGGAGAGAAGAAATCGGAAGATATAGTAGTTATTAATAAAAAAACTGGCGATTATGTGTATTACGAGGAAAACGGAGAAAGATTAAAAGCTAAGATAACATTTATACCTAATGACGAAGATTTTAAAGATGAGGTATATGGTAATGTGGTAATGATAAAGGATTGTTATAATAAAGCAAAGAAAAATGTGGATTATCTGAATCAGCCTGATGAGTTTTTTAGCCGAAATCATATTGTATATGCTAAAAGAGGATATTTTGGTTTCTCTGATTATTCTATAGTAGGTGAAGAATATGATGAATCAGGGTTTGCCCCTTCTGCTATAGCCATTCATATTATGTATTATGGTAAGAATAATGAATTAAGAATTCATCATTTTGTATCAGACAGTAATGATACAAAATCTGACCTTGCAAGAAAATTTGAAGAAGCAATGAGTAAACTGGTTAGTTGGGAAATGTATGATGAGATACCTAAGACAGATGGACTTAACAGACTTGTAGAATGTTATTATATGGGACAGTATCCGGGATTAGGAATGATTAAGAGATTTTCGTTAATGCATCATATACAGATGATGAGTGAATATTTAGGAGATGAGTAAATGATATGTTGTGTAGAATGTTTTCGTGATTCAGAGATAAGAGCTGCGATAAAAATGATAGGACATAAAGGAAAATGCCCGATTTGCAATAGACAGGATGTCTGGATATATGATTCAGAGAAAGATTTATTTTCGTCAAATGTTGAGGAATTATTAGACTCAATATTAGAGATATATATTCCAGAATCAGAATTACCGGAATTATATCCTGAAGATGAGAAGATGAATATAGAGGAAAGGTTACTTAAAGACTGGGAGATTTTTTCAGGTAATACATATGAAGTGAAGAATATCGTCACTGAGATTATTGATGAATCATTTGATTTGGATTCCAGACTTATAAGTGAGAAAATAGGTGTGCCTCAATTATATGATGAAGAATATCTGCGGGATAATTCAATTCTAGGTGTGGGGAACTGGGATACATTTAAGAAATATATACGAAATGAAAACAGATTCCATGGTGAATATATAAATTATGAGATATTAGAGAATATACTGAAAGAAACAGAGATAATAATTCCTAAAGATGAATATTTCTACAGAGCCCGTTTGACTGATGAAAGACATAAAAATGGTTTCGAAAAAGGCGAGATGGGAGAACCACCTTGTGATGTGGCATCAGCAGGAAGAATTAATTCAAAAGGGCAAAGCTGCTTATATTTGTCTAATAATATGGATACTACTGTAAAGGAAATAAGAGGACAAGCATTTGATGGTGTAACAATTGCAACCTTTAATACAAAATGTGAACTTCACGTATTAGATTTGAGTTCGATTGCACATTTTACACCGTTTTATAAAGATAATAATAAAATCAATTATTTGATAAATGAAAGGCATCTGCGTAGAATTAAGAATGATTTGGCTAAACCGGTGAGCAGGTTAGATAGTGATTTAGATTATCTACCTACACAATATATAAGTGATTTTGCAAAATACCTGGGATATGATGGTGTGAAATACTACAGTACATTTGATAAGGAATCATATAATTTAGCACTATTTAACCCAAATGCCTGCGAATGTGTAGAGTGTGAGAATTATATAATTAACAATCTGGACTACCATCTTATTAGAAACTAACTACCCCACATTCTCCATTCCCTCTATATATGCTCCATGAGACATATTTACAAGCTTGATATTCTTAACGTCTTTAATTCGGTTTTCAATCCATTTTCTATAGATATTTAAGATGTTAGTAGTTGGTACAGACTCGCCCTTAACACTTTTAACATAGATACAGTGGTTAGAGGTGTCAACATTTTTAGTATCATATGAATGTGACTTATTATCGGTATATGCTAAGTCTAAACCGATTGTTGTAAGAGACTTACAATTGAATCTGAGTATTAAATCAATTGCACTGGTTGAAACTGAGCCGCCTGTTTCTATAAGAGACAGGTGGTTTTTGTTAGCATAACTTTCAGCGGGTTTATAACCGTATTGAAATAAAATGTATTTATCACCATTAAATGCTGCAACTGCATTACTGCACGCTGTAGAAAGATAGATAAGAGAACTTCCAGTCGTATTGATATCTTTTACATGAGAAATCATATTATCCTGTGCATCAGTCATTATTACGTAGTCAGGGATAATATTTTTATTCAATAATGTACGGTAAATTGTGCTTGCGCAGATAATAATTGTGTTGCTAGAAGCCATATTCTTCGCAAGATAATCAAAATAATAATTAAGTGATGGACCTGCGGCAACATATATAATGTCTTTAGATTTAAAATTATCCTTAAGGGTGTCAGCAGGTCTGCTATTTAACTTCATATTATAGTAGAAATTCCAGTTAAGATATTTCTCCTGTGAATACATTGAACTAAAATTAATAAAATAATTATTAAGAGATTGCTTTAATACACCATCTTCTAATGTGGCTAATGATGGATAGTGAATTAATAATGAAGAATTTTCTGAATTATTAAGTAAATTTTTGAAAGAATCAGCAAAATTATCTAATGGGCAGTATTCCAGAGAAAATCTGTCATTAGACAAAATGTCTGCCAAATCTATATACATAAATGCCATGGTAAGAACTTCGATATTAGTCTCGATGGCATTGATTCTGAAACGTCGGTCCGATTCTAAGAGAGCCTTAATATGATATCCGAAACCAAAACCGAAAACATTGTAGTTATATGTGTCTGGTTTGGCATAATATCTAGCAAGCATACGTCCCTCACTAAATGGATTTACATTAGAATGATAATAGACCGATTTATCATTTGTGGTTACCTTAAGTGTCGGAACACCAATGTTTGTCTGCTCTACATTGTAAATGTATTGAGTCTGCGTTGAAAAAGAGGAAATGTATTTAGCAGAATTCTTCTGTATAAGTGTAATTAATGAAGTGTATTTACCTGAATTATCAGCATTTTTAAGGGCTTCAAGGTTATTATTAAGGTATTCTGGCTTAGGATTGGAGCCATCTGTGGAAATTCTTGTTTCTAAGATACTTTTAACTGAAGTAAGTAAAGAGATTTCTAACATATCTGCAAGGAGAACATAGTCAGCTTCAGATTGTGCATTCAGAATTGTTCCGAGATTATCAGTTACTAATGAAATTTCTTCGTCCGTAAACATTGGAAGTAATTGGTTTAAAGAATTTACTACGCGGTTAAAAGTTATATTTCCATGAAAAAAGTCCTGTATTCTGAAATATTCTATAGTTGAAGTAATAGTTTCTGTTAAATTAGTTAATTGTGGAATTAAATTCATAATAATCTCGATTCCGCAGGCACAACGTGCCGGAGGAATCGCGAGCCAAATTTCAGATTTGGCTCTGCGATAGATGCTATTTGTGGTGCCTGCGACACAAATAGCTGTGTGAAAAATAAGTGTATCAACATTATTTTTCACACTAATCCTCATTTCGGAGCGACTTGTCGCAAAATGTCTGTTATATTTGTGATAAGTTAAATATATAATATGTATCTGATGAATATCTGCTATATATATCCATTAAACATCATACCTGTATAAATCGATGTCATATATGGATTAGCAAATGAATGAATCGGATTAGGATATGAAATCATAACCTTGTCAACGTATTTCATTGGATTAATCGATATGTCATCAGCTCTTGAGACAATTGCCTGCCTGAAGGAATTAAGCGAAGCTAAGGATTTATCTAAATCATCTTCATTGGCTGTCTGGATAAATAATGCCTCATCAAATGTCATTTTACCATTTTCGTTAATGGTAATACCGATATTTTCAAGATTAGAAGCGTATTGTCTGGTAGTTTTATGTATCTCTTTATTAAGTATTGCTGCATCGTCGCTGCCCTCGTTAGAATTATTAGATAAATCTAACAGATTATTATAGCTTGAAATCATATCATTAATTGAAGAAATAACTGAATCTAAATCGTCATTCAGGGAGATAGATGTAGCCTGTCCCTTCTTAGAGATGCCATTTAAAGTTATTTCTAAAGATTTGCCAATTGTAAATGTGTTAGACGATGTCGTTTTCTCCATTCCATTCAATAAGAAGTTAGCGTTAGTCGGATATGATGACACATTATTAAGTCCAAGCTTAGACACGACCTTGTCATATGGAGAATTTTCACCGGGAGCAATACTGAATATCTCAGGAGTAAAACCAAGTCCTGTGGCATTAGATGTAATCTCAAGGGCGGAATTATTACCGCTGTATAACATCTTAGATGTCAGACCAATATTTGAGCGGTTGATAAGCCTTGATAATTTCTCTAAAACTGTTTTGTTAGTGTCATCCTTGGTGGCATTAAAACGAAATTCATATGCACTGTCACCGACATTTACCTCGAATGAATGAGCACCCTTAGGAATGTCTAAATCATCATTATTTAGATAATCAGAAGTATTAATCTGTGGTGTTGCCAGATTTAGGACTTCTATATTATAGTGGCTTGCAAATGCGGTGTTGACCGATTTGGTATCAGAGATATTATCTGAATCTGGATCAGGATTAGTAATACCTGCATTTGAAGAAACTGTTAAATCTATATTAGTATCATTTATGTTTATATCATTGGTATTAGTATTATTTATATTTATATCATTAGCATTAGTATCATTTGTGTTTATATCATTAGAAGTATCTAATGTTTTAACCTGGACTACATTTTCGTTATCTGATACATATTTCTGGCTTTTTTCAGATTCTAAACTCTTTTCAAACAGATTATTGGCATCTGTCGATAATGTTCTTGCATTTTCTTTTAGGTCAATGGCGAATTTCTGAATATTTTCAGAAACACTTACCTTATATAAAGGGGATTTTTTGCTGATTTTCACAATATTATTATAGACGCTGCGAAGCTCACTCTTCTTATGAGTGTCGCTCTTAGTGGCGGGTCTGCTTGCATATGTAGTTAAGTAATAATCATATACACTTCCTATCATAAAAAATCACCTCCGAGTCAATTAAAGCCTATTATTTACCTTATTATAACTTTTTTAAAAATGTAAATCAACAGTAAAAAAATTAAAAAATTAAATTTATTGTTGACGTAGCCTTTTTACTATGATATATTAGTGTAGCGATGGAAGAAGTCTTTTTTTTTTGCTTTATTTTCAGATTCACTTGTAAAATAGAATAAAAATTAAAGCACGAAGCGTAGAAATTAAAGTGGAGGTGGCAGTTGTGCGCGTAAAGATAACATTGGCATGTACAGAGTGTAAACAGCGTAATTACAATATGACTAAAGACAAGAAGACACACCCTGACAGAATGGAAACAAAGAAGTATTGTAAGTTTTGTAAAGCTCACACATTACACAAAGAAACAAAATAGTCAAATTGATTAGGAAAGAGGTAACTATGGGAGAAGCTAAAACATCGGAAAAAGCTCCAAAGAAGAGTTGGTTCAAAGGTCTTTCAGCTGAATTCAAGAAAATAATCTGGCCTGACAAAATATCTGTTGCTAAGCAGACTACAGCAGTAGTTGTAGTGTCTTTGATACTAGGTATATTAATCAAGATAATTGATATGTTAATTCAAATCGGTCTCGATTTTATTGTCTAGAAAGAAAAGGTGATTAGATGTCAGAAGCAAATTGGTATGTAGTTCATACCTATTCAGGTTACGAGAATAAGGTAAAGGCTAACATTGAAAAAACAATTGAAAACAGAAAACTTCAAGATCAGATTTTAGAAGTTACAGTTCCTATGCAGGACGTTGTCGAAGTGAAAAACGGTGCTAAGAAACAGGTTTCTAAGAAAATGTTTCCTGGATATGTTCTTATTAATATGATAATGAACGATGACACATGGTATGTTGTTAGAAATACCAGAGGTGTTACAGGATTTGTAGGACCAGGATCTAAGCCGGTTCCTTTGACAGAAGCTGAGATGAAACCACTCGGAATCAAGGTCGATGAAGTAGTTGTTGATTTTGATTTAGGTGATACGGTTACAGTCACAAGCGGTGTTTGGGAAAATACAGTTGGTGTAATCAAACGTATTGACCATCACAAACAGATCGTTACAATCAATGTTGACATGTTTGGTCGTGAAACACCAGTAGAAATAAGTTTCACAGATGTAAAGAAGATGGATTAAATTCGCATTTATCTGCGAGTAATCAAGTGGGAGGATATTTTCTTCCGATAATACCACAATTTTAGGAGGTGCCATAATGGCTAAGAAAGTAGAAGGATACATTAAATTACAGATCGCAGCTGGCAAAGCAACACCAGCACCACCAGTTGGTCCAGCACTTGGACAGCATGGTGTAAACATCGTACAGTTTACAAAAGAATTTAACGCTAGAACAGCAGATCAGGAAGGAATGATTATTCCTGTAGTTATTACTGTTTATGCAGACAGAAGCTTTAGCTTCATTACAAAAACCCCACCTGCAGCAGTATTATTAAAGAAAGCTTGCAAGATTCAGTCAGGTTCAGGTGTTCCTAACAAGAATAAAGTTGCAAAGATTTCAAAAGCTGAGGTTCAGAAAATCGCTGAATTAAAGATGCCAGACTTAAATGCAGCATCAGTAGAAGCTGCAATTAGCATGATAGCTGGAACAGCTAGAAGCATGGGTATCGTTGTAGAAGATTAAGAAAATTAGAATGAAGAAGTGGGAGGAGTCTTCCGCTATTACCACTAGGAGGTTTTAGAATGAAACGAGGAAAAAAATACTTAGAAGCTGCGAAAGCAATTGATCGCGCTACTTTATATGACTCAGCAGAAGCTGTAGCTTTAGTAAAGAAATCAGCAACTGCTAAATTTGATGAGACAATCGAAGCTCATATCAGAACAGGTTGTGACGGACGTCATGCAGATCAGCAGATCAGAGGAGCTGTTGTATTACCACATGGTACAGGTAAGAAAGTAAGAGTACTTGTATTTGCTAAAGGTGCTAAGGCTGATGAAGCTACAGCAGCAGGTGCAGAATATGTTGGTGCTGAAGAACTTATTCCAAAGATTCAGAATGATAACTGGTTTGATTTCGACGTTGTAGTTGCTACACCAGATATGATGGGTGTTGTTGGTCGTTTAGGTCGTGTACTTGGACCAAAAGGTTTAATGCCTAACCCAAAAGCTGGTACAGTTACAATGGACGTTACAAAAGCTGTTCAGGATATTAAAGCTGGTAAGATTGAATACAGACTTGACAAAACAAATATTATCCATGTGCCAATTGGAAAAGCTTCATTTACAGAAGAACAGTTAGCGGACAACTTCCAGACGCTTATTGATGCAATCAATAAAGCAAAACCTAGCACATTAAAAGGTCAGTATTTAAAGAGTATTACTCTTACATCTACAATGGGACCTGGTGTTAAGTTAAACGTAGCTAAGATTTCAGGCTAATTAATAAAATATACACTTTATCATTTAGCAGAAATAAAGTTAAAAATTGATTGACAATATATTTTATGTGTGTTAACATACACATTGTGTTTAAAGACCGAAGACAGCAGGTGTATCGCAAGGTACTCAAAGTATTTGCCTGCCGAGGATTTTAAAATAACTCATTGAGTATTTATACCTCTTTGTCTGAGCGCGCTTTGACAAAGAGGTTTTTATTGTTAAGAAAACAATTTGTTGGGACTTACTTATATGGTAAATGCAACGAAATGATTTCTTGCATGATTTATATGTGATATATATGTGATATATATGGACTCTATGTTATAATCTTTTGTCTTTTTAAACACTACTAATATAAGGAGGCAAAATTCATGGCTAAAGTAGAAATAAAGAAACCTATTGTTGATGAGATTTCTGAATTGCTTAAAGATGCAAAATCAGCCGTATTAGTTGATTATCGTGGACTTACTGTTGAACAGGACACAGCTCTTCGTAAACAGTTAAGAGAAGCAGGTGTTGTATACAAAGTATACAAGAACACAATGATTAACTTTGCTGTTAAAGGAACTGAGTTTGAAGAATTAAGCAAACATTTAGAAGGACCAACAGCAATAGCAGTATCTAATGAAGATGCTACAGCTCCAGCAAGAGTTTTATACAACTTTGCTAAAGATGCTGAAGCACTTGAACTTAAAGCAGGAGTAGTTGAAGGAACATATTATGATGCTGATGGAATCAAGCTTATCGCAACAATCCCATCAAGAGAAGAACTTCTTTCAAAATTCCTTGGAAGCATTCAGTCACCTATTACAAACTTTGCTCGTGTTATTAAGCAGATTGCTGAAAAAGAAGAAACAGTTGCATAATAGCGTCGCAGTTTGTATCTGATTTGAATTTGAATTAAAACGAGAAAGACCTTTATTGGTCTGCACAATTAAAAACATTTTAAATATGGAGGAATAAAAGATGACAACTCAGGAAATTATTGAAGTAATCAAAGGTATGACAGTTTTAGAATTAAACGATTTAGTTAAAGCTTGTGAAGAAGAATTTGGTGTTTCTGCAGCAGCAGGTGTTGTAGTAGCAGCAGCAGGTGCAGCAGGTGCAGCAGCAGATGAGAAATCTGAATTTGACGTAGAATTAACATCATATGGCGAGAAGAAGATGGACGTTATCAAACTTGCTAAGACAGCTTTAGGTTTAGGATTAAAAGAAGCTAAAGATGTTGTTGAATCAGCTCCAAAGGTTATCAAAGAAGCTGCTTCTAAAGAAGAAGCTGAAGATCTTAAAGCTAAATTCGAAGAAGTTGGTGCTACAATTACATTAAAATAATTTAGCGTGAATTTTGAATTTATAAGAGAGGCTATCACATATGTGGTAGCCTTTTTTGATTACTAGGAAAATTCTAACAAAAAATTCTTGACACAGAAAATCTACTGTGTTAAAATGGAAAATGCACTTTTATGTGTAGTAGGCTTTTTGTGCCTAAATAACGATACCTGTGAGAATAGGGACTCCAAACCTGTTCTTAATATATTATTATGATGCAAGGGGTGAATGTCGATGGAGCAATACAGAATACGTCCGGTTAAATCAGGAAAAAGTGTTAGAATGAGTTACTCAAGACAGAAAGAGGTTCTTGAGATGCCTAACCTTATTGAAATCCAAAAGGATTCATATAAATGGTTTTTAACTGATGGACTAAAAGAAGTGTTTAACGACATCTCACCAATTGAAGACTTTACAGAGCATTTAAGCTTAGAATTCGTAGATTTTCAGTTGTGTGAAGATGAAGCAAAGTATTCGATTGAGGAATGCAAGGAAAGAGATGCAACATATGCTGCACCACTTAAAGTTAAAGTAAGACTCAATAAGAAAGAAACTGGAGAAATCAGTGAACATGAAATATTCATGGGTGATTTACCATTGATGACTGCTACTGGAACATTTGTAATTAACGGTGCTGAACGTGTTATCGTAAGCCAGTTAGTTCGTTCTCCTGGCATCTATTATGGAATTGCACATGATAAATTAGGTAAAGAATTATATTCATGTACTGTAATTCCAAACAGAGGTGCATGGTTAGAGTATGAAACAGACTCTAATGATGTATTTTATGTGCGTGTTGACAGAACCAGAAAAGTTCCTGTTACAGTATTAATCAGAGCATTAGGTTATGGTACAAACGCAGAAATTATCGACTTATTTGGTGAAGAACCAAAGATTTTAGCAAGCTTTACAAAAGACACTTCAGATAATTATCAGGATGGTCTTTTGGAATTATATAAAAAAATCCGTCCAGGCGAGCCGCTAGCTGTGGAGAGCGCGGAAAGCCTTATTTCTAGTATGTTCTTTGATGCTAGAAGATATGATTTAGCAAAAGTGGGACGTTATAAATTTAATAAGAAATTAGCCCTTAAGAATAGAATAAAAGGACATATCCTTAGTGAAGAAGTTATAGATGTAAACACAGGTGAAGTCCTTGCTGAAGCTGGAACAACTGTTACGGAAGAATTAGCAGTTAAGATTCAGAACGCTGCTGTACCATATGTAATGATACAGGGTGAAGAGAGAAACGTTAAAGTTATCTCTAATATGATGGTAGATATTAATGCATACGTAGATTTTGATTGTACAGAACTTGGTGTTACAGAAGATGTATTCTATCCTGTTTTAGCACAGATTCTCTCAGAAAATGAAACTGAAGAAGACTTAAAGGATGCAATTAAGAGAAACATTAATGAATTAATTCCTAAACATATAACAAAAGAAGATATTATTGCTTCTATTAACTATAATATGCATTTGGAAGCAGATATTGGTACATCAGATGATATCGATCATCTGGGTAACAGACGTATTCGTGCAGTAGGTGAATTATTACAGAACCAGTATAGAATCGGTTTATCAAGAATGGAGAGAGTTGTTCGTGAAAGAATGACAACTCAGGATATGGCTGATATTTCACCACAGGCACTTATTAATATTAAACCTGTAACAGCTGCTGTTAAAGAATTCTTCGGAAGTTCACAGTTGTCACAGTTCATGGATCAGAACAACCCTCTTGGTGAGTTAACTCATAAGAGACGTTTATCAGCACTTGGTCCAGGTGGTCTTTCAAGAGATAGAGCCGGATTCGAGGTTCGAGATGTTCACTACTCGCATTATGGTAGAATGTGTCCTATTGAGACACCTGAAGGTCCTAACATCGGTCTTATTAACTCATTAGCAACATATGCAAGAATTAATGAGTACGGATTTATTGAAGCACCATATAGAAAGCTTGATAAGACAGATCCACTTAACCCTGTTGTAACAGATGAGGTTGTATATCTTACAGCAGATGAAGAAGATAATTATGTAGTAGCTCAGGCTAATGAGCCATTAGATGCAGACGGACATTTTGTTAATACAAATATTTCCGGACGATACAGAGAAGAAACATCTGAATTCCAGAAGAAAGTGGTAGACTTAATGGACGTTTCTCCTAAGATGGTATTCTCAGTTGCAACATCAATGATTCCTTTCCTTGAAAATGATGATGCTAACAGAGCATTAATGGGATCTAACATGCAGCGTCAGGCAGTTCCACTTTTAACGACTGAAGCACCAGTTGTAGGAACAGGTATTGAACATAAGGCTGCTGTTGACTCAGGTGTATGTGTACTTGCTAAACGTGCGGGTACTATAGAGCGTTCTACATCTAAAGATATAACAATAAGATATGATGACGATAAGTCATTAGAAACATATAAATTAATTAAATTCTCAAGAAGTAACCAGAGTAACTGCTATAACCAGAAACCTATCGTATTCAAGGGTGAACACGTTGAAGCAGGTCAGGTAATTGCAGATGGTGCTTCTACAGCTAATGGAGAAATCGCATTAGGTAAGAATCCTCTTATTGGTTTCATGACATGGGAGGGTTACAACTACGAAGATGCCGTTCTTCTTAGTGAAAAACTTGTTCAGAATGATGTATACACATCAGTTCATATTGAAGAATATGAAGCAGAATCAAGAGATACTAAATTAGGACCAGAAGAAATCACAAGAGATGTTCCAGGTGTTGGTGATGATGCACTTAAGAACCTTGATGAAAGAGGTATCATAAGAATAGGTGCTGAAGTTAGAGCCGGAGATATTCTTGTTGGTAAGGTTACTCCTAAGGGAGAGACAGAACTTACAGCTGAAGAAAGATTACTTAGAGCAATCTTTGGTGAGAAAGCAAGAGAAGTAAGAGATACATCTCTTAAGGTTCCACATGGTGAATATGGTATCGTTGTAGATGCTAAGGTATTTACAAGAGAAAATGGTGATGAGTTAGCTCCAGGTGTTAATCAGACAGTTCGTATCTACATTGCACAGAAGAGAAAAATTTCTGTTGGTGATAAGATGGCCGGACGTCATGGTAACAAGGGTGTCGTTTCGAGAATATTACCAGTAGAAGATATGCCATTCTTACCAAACGGCCGACCACTTGATATCGTGCTTAACCCATTAGGTGTACCATCACGTATGAATATCGGACAGGTGTTAGAGATTCATTTAAGTCTTGCAGCAAAGGCATTAGGCTTTAACATTTCAACACCAGTATTCGATGGCGCCAAAGAAAATGATATTATGGATACTCTTGACATGGCTAATGATTACGTTAACACAACATGGGAAGAGTTTGAAGCTAAATATAAAGACACAGTTGATCCTGAAATTATGCAGTATTTGTATGATAACAGAGCACATCGTGAAGAGTGGAAAGGCGTTCCAATTTCAAGAGATGGTAAAGTACAGTTAAGAGATGGACGTACAGGTGAATTCTTCGATGGTAAAGTTACAATCGGACATATGCATTACTTAAAACTTCACCATTTAGTAGATGATAAGATTCATGCACGTTCAACAGGTCCTTACTCACTTGTTACACAGCAGCCACTTGGTGGTAAAGCCCAATTCGGTGGACAGCGTTTCGGTGAAATGGAAGTTTGGGCACTTGAAGCATATGGTGCATCTTACACACTTCAGGAGATACTTACAGTTAAGTCCGATGACGTTGTAGGTCGTGTTAAGACATATGAAGCAATTATTAAAGGTCTTAATATTCCTGAACCTGGTATTCCAGAGTCATTCAAGGTATTATTAAAAGAACTTCAGTCATTAGCACTTGATGTTAAGGTTCTCAGAGAAGATAATACAGAAGTTGAGATGAAAGAAAATGTTGACGAAGCAAGTATTTCATACAATTCAGTTATGTCTGATGATAACAGAAATTACAATCAGGGAAATGAAGATTTCGCTAAAATGGGTTATCAGGAACAGAGAATCGGTGATGACGGAATTGAAGATGTCGAAGCAGAAGAAAATGAAGATAATATGATAGAAGAATCAGATGATGATTCTTATGATGCAGAATAGAAGGGAGTGTCTTAGATGCCTGAAACAAATAAAGATACGTATCAGCAAATGACATTTGACAAAATCAGAATTGGTCTTGCATCTCCTGAGAAAATCAGAGAATGGTCAAGAGGAGAAGTTAAGAAACCTGAGACAATTAACTACAGAACATTAAAACCTGAAAGAGATGGTTTGTTCTGCGAGAAAATATTCGGACCAAGCAAAGACTGGGAATGTCATTGTGGTAAATATAAGAAAATCAGATATAAAGGTGTTATTTGTGACAGATGTGGTGTTGAGGTAACAAAGGCAAGTGTTCGTAGAGAACGTATGGGTTCTATCGAATTAGCTGCACCTGTATCACATATATGGTATTTTAAAGGTATTCCTAGCAGAATGGGACTTATCCTTGATTTATCACCAAGAGTACTTGAGAAAGTTTTATATTTTGCATCATATATTGTACTTGATGCAGGCGAAACTGAATTAATGTACAAACAGGTTCTCTCAGAGAAAGAATATAGAGAGGCATATGATAAATATGGTGATACATTCAGAGTAGGTATGGGAGCTGAAGCAATTGATGAATTGCTTTCGGCAATCGACCTTGAGAAAGAGTCAGAAGAGCTTAAGGTAGCTTTAAATGAATCTTCAGGACAGAAGAGAGCCAAGATTATTAAGAGACTTGAAGTAGTTGAAGCATTCAGGGCATCAGGTAACAAACCTGAATGGATGATTTTAAAAGTTATTCCTGTAATTCCACCAGATTTACGTCCTATGGTACAGCTTGATGGTGGTCGTTTCGCTACATCAGACTTAAATGATTTATACAGAAGAATTATTAACAGAAATAACCGTCTTGAGAGACTTCTTGAATTAGGAGCTCCAGAGATTATCGTTAGAAATGAAAAGAGAATGTTACAGGAAGCTGTTGATGCATTAATCGATAATGGCCGTCGTGGCCGTCCTGTTACAGGCCCTGGTAACAGAGCATTAAAATCTCTTTCAGATATGTTAAAAGGTAAACAGGGACGTTTCCGTCAGAACCTCCTTGGTAAGCGTGTTGACTACTCAGGACGTTCAGTTATCGTAGTAGGACCTGAACTCAAGATTTACCAGTGTGGTCTTCCTAAGGAAATGGCAATCGAATTATTCAAACCATTTGTAATCCGTCAGTTAACAGCTAATGGAACAGCACATAACGTTAAGAGTGCTAAGAAGATGGTTGAGAGACTCCAGACAGAAGTTTGGGATGTATTAGAGGACGTTATTAAAGAACATCCTGTAATGCTTAACAGAGCACCTACACTTCATAGACTTGGTATTCAGGCATTTGAACCAATTCTTGTAGAGGGTAAAGCTATTAAGCTTCATCCACTTGTTTGTACAGCGTTCAACGCCGATTTCGATGGTGACCAGATGGCTGTGCATCTTCCATTATCAGTAGAGGCACAGGCAGAATGTAGATTCTTGCTTTTATCACCAAATAACCTCTTAAAACCATCTGATGGTGGTCCTGTTGCAGTTCCATCACAGGATATGGTACTTGGTATCTATTATTTAACACAGGAGAGACCTGGTGCAAAAGGTGAGGGTAAGATATTCAAGAGCATTAATGAAGCAATACTTGCATATGAGAATGGTGCAATAACACTTCATGCTAAGATATTTATAAGAGTTACAAGAACAACTCCTGATGGAGAAGAGATAACTGGTATTATTAATACCACACTTGGTAGATGTATTTTCAACGAAATACTTCCACAGGACTTAGGATTAACAAAGAGAGAATCTAAAGAAGATTATCTTAAACTTGAAGTTGATTATCTTGTCAAGAAGAAGGAATTAAAAGGTATCCTTGAAAAAGTTATCAATATTCATGGTGCTACAAAGACAGCAGAGGTACTTGATGACATCAAAGCAATGGGTTACAAGTATTCAACAAGAGCTGCCATGACAGTTTCAATTTCAGATATGACTATTCCTAAGGAGAAAGCTCCACTTCTTAAAGAAGCAGAGGAAACAGTTGAGAAGATTACTAAGAACTTCCGTCGTGGTTTCATTACAGACGAAGAAAGATATAAAGAAGTAATCAAGACATGGCAGATAGCCGATGATAAGATTCAGAAAGCACTTATGGCAGGTCTTGATGATTATAATAACATTTATATGATGGCTGACTCAGGTGCCCGTGGTTCTGATAAACAGATTAAACAGTTAGCAGGTATGCGTGGTCTTATGGCTGATACAACAGGTAAGACAATTGAATTACCTATCACATCTAACTTCCGTGAGGGTCTTGATGTTCTGGAATACTTCATTTCAGCACATGGTGCCAGAAAAGGTCTTTCAGATACAGCTCTTCGTACAGCCGATTCAGGATACTTAACAAGACGTCTTGTTGATGTATCGCAGGATTTAATTATCAGAGAAGTTGATTGCAGCGAGGGTAAAGACATTCCTTATATGGAAATCACAGGTTTCCAGGAGGGAGCAGAAGTTACAGAGAGTCTTGAAGAAAGAATTACAGGTCGTTATGCAGCAGAGACAATTACAGATGCAGAAGGTAATGTAATTGTTAAAGCTAATCATATGATTACACCTAAGCGTGCAGCTAAGGTTGTAGCAACAGGCAGAGAATCAGTTAAGATTCGTACAATTTTAACATGTAAATGCCACATCGGTGTATGTGCTAAATGTTATGGTGCAAATATGGCTACTGGTCAGGCAGTACAGGTTGGTGAAGCTGTTGGTATTATCGCAGCACAGTCAATCGGTGAACCTGGTACACAGCTTACAATGCGTACTTTCCATACAGGTGGTGTTGCCGGTGGAGATATTACACAGGGTCTTCCTCGTGTCGAGGAATTATTTGAAGCCAGAAAACCAAAGGGACTTGCAATTATCGCAGAATTTGGTGGCAAGGTTGAAGTTAAAGACACTAAGAAGAAACGTGAAATCATTATTACAAATGAAGAAACAGGCGAACAGAAAGCATATCTTATACCTTACGGTTCAAGAATTAAAGCACGTATTCAGGATGGCATAGTTCTTGAAGCAGGTGATGAACTTACAGAAGGTAGTGTAAACCCACACGATATCTTAAGAATTAAAGGTGTTCGTGCAGTTCAGGATTATATGATTCGTGAAGTTCAGAGAGTTTACAGACTTCAGGGTGTTGAGATTAACGATAAACATATTGAAGTTATTGTTAGACAGATGCTTAAGAAGATCAGAGTTGAATCAAACGGAGACAGTGATTTCTTACCAGGCTCACAGGTTGATGTATTAGACTTCAATGAAGTTAATGAGAAACTTATTGCAGAGGGTAAGACACCAGCAGAGGGTAAACAGGTAATGCTTGGTATTACTAAAGCTTCCCTTGCTACAAACTCATTCTTATCTGCAGCTTCATTCCAGGAGACAACAAAAGTTCTTACAGAAGCAGCAATTAATGGTAAGGAAGATCCACTTATCGGTCTTAAGGAAAATGTTATCATTGGTAAACTTATTCCAGCTGGAACAGGTATGAAGAGATACAGAAATGTTAAACTTGATACAGATATGAGTGAAATTAATGTATCAGAAGATGATGACATAATATTATCAGAAGATGACGATATTGTTATTTCAGAAGATAATGATGAAATCAATGTATCAGAAGCTGATGAGATAAGTGTATCAGAAGATGCTACAGAGAATTCAGAAGAATAGAATACTGTAAGTAAGATAAATATATAAATATTATTTATAAATATAGCCCACAGAAGTCGGAGAATATCAGACATTTGTGGGCTATAAGTTTACTCAATTGATAGCATATACCTAATAAGCATTATCAAGTATTTCAAGTATATCTTCTAATGATAATGGGAAATATGTATTTCCGGCACCATCTCTAAGGGACTTTTCAGCCATTATATGGAAATTAGATTTATCATTAATGCCAAGTTCTCTAAGGTTTTTTGGAAGATTAATAGAATTAAAGAAATCCTCAGTCTTTTGAATTGCATATTCGGCAATTTCCATATCAGATAGAGATGAGTCAATATTCCAGACATTTATACCATATTCGCAAAATATTGGGAGTGAATTGGGATTTGAAAGAATTTTTCTGAACCAGTTGCTGCAATTGAGGATTAGTATGTGAAAAATAACAGGTAATACACAATTAGTAAAGAAGAAGTATGCTATAATGACAATTGTAACCAGACGTGAAAAGTTCGAAGAATTACGACAAAACTTTGCAAAATTGGTGTAACCGGAATGACAGTATCGAATGTCGAGAGGAGGAACAAAAAGGTTATTAGAGATATCTGCAGTATTTGCATCGGTGAATATTGGAGCTGTTCCTGGCTCGGTAGTTAGTGGAAAATTGTTATGTTATTTTAATATAAATTCTGTTATTCTGTTTGGCTGTATATGTACATTTATTGGTGTAATATTTATGTTTATTGCGACAAGGGCTAAACTTCAATCTTAAAACGGATATAGGTTTTACTATTTATTATCTCATTAGATACATATATTTTACCATGATATTTATCAAGTGTTTTTTTGAGCATGTATAAGCCAATGCCTCTATTTTTAGAAGATTCATCTTTGGATGAATACCCATTTTTAAATATATCAGATAAGAAATCAGGTGTAATATTAATTCCAGGGTTAGCAATTGAGAATATAAACCTATTATTTACAGAATTAATTTCTAAGAAGATTTTATCATTACATGTGGAGGCTTCAATTGCATTATCAAAAAGTATTCCTATTAATTGAGTTAAAACGTATTCAGGTACAATTGTATGGATATTATAATTTTTTATATCAAATGACAGTTGTATATTTTGGTTAGTGGCCTTTGCATATTCACTATATAGAAAACCTGACATAAGTTTTAGATTGAATGATAATAAAAATGAAGGTGCCATATCAATTGAAAGAGATTTAATATTTTTTTTTAGTTCGGCAGAGAGAGAATCATAATCATTGCAAGTAACTAAAAGGCAATTAAGGGCAGATAAATCATTATCATATTGATGCTGCCGTTCACGAACTTCAGTTATTAATTGCTCTATAACAGGAAGATATTCATTATATGCCTGTATAATATCGCTTTGTGTCTGGGCCCGGAGTTTTGTTGATATATATATTATATTAATGATAATTATAAGAGATATATAAATGGTTACTACAGGAAACAAAATTAAGGCATCAGAGAGATTTATTCTGTACAAACATATAAAGAATAAAGACATAATAAGTATATTGTACATAATAAGTCTATATAAAGTATTAGATAATATAAAATTGTAGATGTAATGGACTGGTACGAATTTATACACAATAAAAGCAATTATAAGTGTAATAATGTTACCTAGAATCATATATATATTATTATTAGGAGATTTTAAAAAATAGTTAAATGGTATTGCAATAAGTAGCTGAATTATTAAAGCAGAGCAGTATGAAAGCACAAAAAGATAAAAGCTGTGAGCAAGTGATTCACGAGTTATAATAAGTATAATAAGAAAAATATTGAACATTGAAATTAGTGTGAATAAAATATGATTATTAAGATATGTTTCTAAAATGATATTTGATAATAAAAAAATAGATGATAAAGAGAGCCTTATAAATGATAAATCAAGCTTTGACTGAAGAAAGGCAAATGCAATAATACAAATAATGACAAGTTCTATAGAAAAATTTAGAATTGTCTGTATAAATATATTTAAATTCATATAAATCTCCATTCTGCTACTATATATCTATAATAGATTTTCAATAATTGATATTATTATTTTAACGGTGTTGAAAAAGAAAAAATATAATAATTAAATTAATAGCATATTTAAGTATTCTTGTAATAGAATATGGCAATCTGTGTTCTGTCTCTTAGATTAAGCTTTTCTAAAATAACACTGATATAATTACGGATTGTTCCTTCACTTAGAAAGAGAATATCAGATATTTCTTTGTTGCTCAGGCCTTCTGCAATTTTTGTGACTACTTCAGTTTCTCTTTCGGTAAGTCCGTAGTTTGAAAAGTTTGGAATAGACGTTGAGTAGATATCCGGCAATTTACTGATAATTTCATCTCCAAATACACGCTGTCCATTCATAACCGCAATAATTGATGGTACAATACTGTCAAAATTCTGTTTCAGGAGATACCCCTTTGCACCTAGGCGTAAAGCCCTTGCGATGTACTCTTCATCGGCAAATGTTGTCAGAAACAGTATTTTTGCATCTTTATCATTTTTTAGAATTTCATCAGCGGCATCTAATCCGGTAAAATCTCCCATTCTTATATCCATTAATATTACATCAGGCTTATGCGTTCTGTATAGATTTACTGCATCATAACCATTATTCCCGGTAGCAATCACATTAATATTATCACTTGCGTTAACAATGAGATTAAGGGCCTGACAAACAAGATTATCATCATCTACAATAATAAGATTAAATTCTTTTGACATATTGCCTCATTTCCGGGCGATAAGTCGCCCTGTCTAAATTAGTTTTTATTATCAATTGGAAATGTAATATATATACGATAACCATCAGTTTTAGTAATATTTATCGTTCCATTCAGTGATGAGATTCTATCATAAATGCTTATAGTTCCCATTCCCTGACTCTTTTTAGTCTGGGTGGCATTTATGTTAGTTCCGTTATCGTGAATATCTATTTTATAAAAAGCAGGGTTCTGGATAATTGATATTTTAACCAGAGTTGCATTCGAATGTTTAATTATATTAGTCAGGGCTTCCTTTATGATAAATATGATTGCATATTTTGCCTTGATTGAGAAGTCATCCTGAATATCATAACTATATTCAATTTTACAGAAATCAAAGCCGGCCGTCAATTCCTTTAATTTTAAATTCAAATCAATAGATTCATTATGAATATTATGTATGCTTGAACGGATACTGTTCATTCCATCAGTAAGTGTCTTATTAATATTCTGAAGATATTCTTTAGTTGTCTCATCCTTAGTAATAGACGTCAATGCTGCAATCTGAAGAATTGAACTTGATAGTATATGACCTACCGAGTCGTGTATCTCTCTGGCAATTCGGTTTCTTTCGTTAAGAGTTGCATTTGTGATTTCATAATCCTGTTTCTCAAGCAATTCGTGATTAATCACATTAAGTTTTGAATAATTGGTATCCAGACTCTCTCTGACTTTCTGAAAATGCTCACGCTCATCTAAGTATTTATTCGTCCTATATTTTAATATGTAGGACATAACTATTATAAATATAAGAATAACCATTTTAAATACACCTACATCAGTATGGTTATAGTTATAGTTGAATACTCCACAGTATAGCAGACACACATACATATAAGGTGTATTAAAAAAACTGTATAGAATAAGTGACGAATAGAACATAAGCTGTGGATATACAAGTGATAATACACAAAATGTGAAATATAACAATAGTCGTATCGGAAATTTATCAAAATAAATCGACATACATACTAAAATTATTGCAATACAGATTGGAATGATTGCAGTTGCACTATAAGATACTGTCAGCATAAGAATTGTTGAGCAGAAAAATAAAATTATATAATCTATTAATATTTCCAAATGCAATTACCTCCATATAGATTTGCTGCACCGACCTTTGCATCTGACGACATTAACGCGCACACGATACGTCATAAATCAAGTGTGTGTCATAGACGGACATCTCGGCTTAACTGTATGTCTGTTGAATGTACACAAAATTAGAGCCGAAAAATGATATCTACAAATTAGCAATTTCTACAAAAGTTACTATATTTATATATGCAAATTTACTTGTCACAGATAATATAATTCTAACTTGTATCTGCGAAGTCTGAGTTTATTAAATGCTACATTTATTATAGCATAGATATATTCATTTCGTAAATGTGACAAATGTCATTGCAAAATATTTGAATATATTTCAAAAGTCACTATAAAAAGTCTAAATAAACATTTATAATAATGAACATAGATTAAAGATTTTATTTTCGCACATCTATTTGTTTTGGAGCGAAAGCAGATAGTGATTATGGCAGATGAGAAATCATTTGAGTGAATTTCAAATTGTCTCGTGCGATAAGTCGCTCAGAATGGAGATTAGAATGAGTAAAGTTGTAGAAATTGACGGATTATTGAAAGAATATGGTGAATTAACAGCAGTTAACAGAATAAATTTAGAGATAGAAGAAGGGGAGGTATTTGGATTACTTGGACCGAATGGCTCGGGCAAGACCACAACCATAAGCTGTATGCTCTCCCTGATTCCGTATGATAAAGGAAGTATTAAGATATTTGGTAAAAATATGGATATGAAAGCATATGACATTAAGAAAAATATCGGAATCGTGCTGCAGGATGTGGCAGTTTTCGAAGAACTTACGGTAGAAGAAAATATAATGTATTTTTGCAGCCTGTACATACCGGATAAGAAGCTTTGCAAACAATATGTAGAAGAAGCTATGGAGTTCGTAGGAATACAGGATTTTAGAAAGTTCCGACCTAAGAAATTATCGGGTGGTCTGCTTAGAAGATTAAATATTGCATGTGGAATCGCACATAAGCCTAAGTTCATAATAATGGATGAGCCTACAGTTGCGGTTGACCCTCAGAGTAGAAATAATATTTTAGAGGGAATAGAGAAGTTAAATAAGCAAGGTGCAACAATTCTCTATACATCACATTATATGGACGAGATAGAACAGATTTGTAGCAGGGTTGCAATAATGGATAAAGGTAAAATTATTGCAGAGGGAACTAAGGAAGAGATAAAAGATATGATTGGTGTCGAAGAGAAAATAGAGATTGTAGTATCAGAGGTTCCGGACAGTCTTGTAAAACGTATTAACGAAAACAGTAATATAAAGGAATGTGTAGTTCAGGGCAATAGCATAAAGATTGTATCTAAGAAGGGTAAACACAGTCTTAATACAATCGTTAATTATATTCAGGAAGCCAATGTAAAGATTAGAAATCTTACTTCAAAAGAACCTAGTCTTAATGATGTATTCTTAGAAATTACGGGCAAGGAGTTGAGAGACAATGTTTAGTCAGATGATAAAATACAGATTTTTATGTCAGTTAAGGTCTAAGGAAAGTATATTCTGGTTATTGTTTTTCCCTATGATATTATCGGTAATGTTTTATGCAGGTTTAAGGGATATTGCAAATGGAGAAAAGTTTGAAGCTGTGGATATTGCTGTCGTAGATGACGCGGAATTTGAGAAAGAAAAGGTTATGGCATCAATTATTGAGAATGTATCTGCTGATGACAAAGAAAGTGTGGACAGTGATAAGATATTCGTTACACAGTATGTAAGTAAGGAAGAAGCTGAGAAGTTATTAGACGATAACAAGGTATCAGCATATATATATTTCAATGGCGAATGCAATGTCGTATTTAAAAAAAATGGTACAAAACAGACAATAGTTAAGAAATTTTTCGACATTGCCATACAGAAAGAGAAGTTGTTTACAGAAGTTGCCAGGGAGAATAATGGAAATATTCCGCCAAATCTGTTAGAGACGATAAATGATTCCACAAGTTATATTAAAGATGTCAGCAATAAAAGAGGTAAGGCAGATACAGTTTTGCAAAACTTTTATTCAATACTTGGAATGGTATGCATGTATGGTGCGGCAACAGGCTGTGTTGCGATGAATTATTTACAGACTAACCAGTCAGCACTTGCTAAGAGAAATACTGTAGCACCTGTAAGTAAGATGAAACAGTTATTGAGCTATTTTCTGGTAGATATGTTAATGAATGACGTAATAGTATTACTTGTTCTTGCTTTTATAAGATTTGCACTTGGAATCGACTTTGGAAACCGTACGGGATTAATTATATTTACAACGATTGTCGGTGGAACAATGGGACTTAGCTTTGGCTATTTCTTTGCATCGATAACAAAAAAAAGTGTTGAATTCAAGAATAATATGGTAATTGGTATTTCAATGATATGTTCATTCCTTGCGGGAATGATGAGCAATGAAGTTCAGTATTTCGTAAAACAGCACGCTTACATAATTGACAGAATTAACCCGGTCAACTTAATTACTGAAAGCTATTATAAATTATACTATTATACAGATTTATCAAAATACTATGAAAACATTATTATATTAATAATGATGACAGTGTTATTTGCTATTGGAACGATTACAGTTCTGACAGTTCAGGATAAGAAAATGATGCGAGAAAGTAGAGGATAGTGCGAAAAGTAATGCCAATGCGATTGCTTTTCACACAGCTAAATGTGACTTAAGCATCACATTTAGCACTTATGGCAAGTCAGAAATCGCCTACGCGAATTTCTGACTGCCTCTTCGCAACAAGTTGCAAAGAAATGAGGATAGTGCGAAAAGTAATGCCGATGCGATTGCTTTTCGCACAGCTAAATGTGTCGCAGACGTCACATTTAGCTTCTATCACAGAGCAAAATTTGAAATTTTGCTCGCGATTCCTCCTACGTAAACGTCTGCGGAATGGAGTTTGTATTATGTCTTTTAAATCATTCATAAAAATATTTAAAACCAAGATACCACTTATTGCTATGTATGTAGGAATATTTCTGATGATTTCCTTAATTAATACACAGGTAGGCAGTAATAATAAAAGTACAGGTTATGTAAATGAGAATATAAAAGTTGCAGTTATTGATAATGATAATAGCGAGTTATCTAAAGGACTAACCACATTTTTGAAAGAAAATATGAAAGCCGTAGATATAATTGAGACGGAAGAGGGTATGGAAGATGCATTATTTGAAAGAGTTGCTGAGTATATTGTAATTATTCCACGAAATTATGAAAATGATTTAATGGCTGGTAAAAATGTTTCGTTAGAGAGTAAAAAAGTACCCGATGCATATAGTGCGGTTTATGCTGAGAATCTTATAAATCAGTATATGACTACATATAAGACGTATTATGTACAATATAGTTCTGAAAAAAGTATTGGTGAAATTATTAACAAGACAAATGACAACATGAAGAGTCATATTAATGTTGAAATGAATAATAATAAAGATAGTGGAACTAACCGTATTGAAAATAATTTTAATTTCGGCGCATATGTTATATTAGCCTGCATAATATGGGGCGTTGCAGAAGTGTTGTCTACATTTTTCAGAAAAAACATAGCTGACCGGATAAATGTGTCACCTGTAAGTAATACTAAGAAGAATTTAAGTCTTGTATGTTACAGCCTGTTCTATATGATTATCGTATATTTTATAAATGTTATTATAAACATAGCTATATTTAGAGGAGAAATGATTAATAAGATAAATATTATGCGACTTGGTAATATGTTATGTCTGGCCATGGTGGCAGCAGGAATAGGCTTCCTTATCAGTACAACAATCAAATCAAAAGGCGGAAGAGCAGCGGCAATTAATGTGGTTGCATTAGGGTTCAGCTTTATATCAGGTGCATTTGTACCTATTGAATACATAAGTGACGGCGTTATTAAGGTCGCAGAATTCTTACCGGTATATTGGTATATTAAAGCGAATAGATGTATTTCTGAAATGTTCGAGTCAGGAATTGGCAGTAATATGGGAGAACTTATGGAATGTATTGGTATACAATTGTTATTCTTTCTTGCTATAGTATCAGTAGGTATGGTAATAAGAAAACGTTATACTAGACAAATAACCGGATAAAATGCTATTATATAAGTAGAAATATATACCTGTGTGGGCGGAATGTGTTCTATTAGAGTTTAGAAATAGAATTTAGAAACTGCGGAATGGAGAAAAAAGTGAGAATCAAAAGAAGTAGTGGATTAGTTGGTTTATGTATTATGGTAATCTGTCTTGTGATGTTTATGAATAGGAAAACATATGCAGAACAGGGCGACTATATGCTTAAGGTAAATGTTGCTTCAGGCTGCATTACAGTATATGAAAAAGGAGGTAACGGAGAATATAATGTGGCAGTTAAGGCATTTAGCTGTTCGACAGATGATACAATTGTGAAGCTTGATGAGACATATTCGATTACAGGACAACAGGAATGGAAGAAGATGAGTGATGGTACATATTCGCAGTATGTAATGGAATTATCAAATGGTATATCGATATGTTCAAGTTCATATACGGCAGAGAGCAAAGATACTCTTGATATGGCAAGATTCAATGAAATTGGAAGTGGGAATTCTGTAGAAAATGTCTGGCTATGTACAGCAGATGCAAAATGGATATATGAGAATTGTAAAATTGGTAATACAGTTGTATTCTACAGTGAAGTAAATAATCCGGGACCATTGGGTAAACCAGAAACAATTAAGTTAAACAACCAGAGTAAATTCACTAATTGGGACCCTACAGACAGCGATGAGAATAATCCGTGGAAGAACAGTTCCGCAAGAATAGAGGGCGTAAGGGATATTGAGATTACGGCAGGCGAGCAGGCAGATTTATTTCAGAATATAAAAGGTTATGATATATGTGGGAACGACGTAACTAAGAATATAATTATTATGGGTAGTTACGACTTTAATAAAGAAGGTACATATACAATTATGTATTATCTTAAAGATGCAACAGGCTCACAGATTAATAAATCAGCCAATCTTATTGTGAAGAAAGGTAAAAAAATACAATCAGGACAGACAGATATGAATAATACCGCAACTGCATCAGAGATTAGCAGAGAAAAGAGTAATGGAGAGAAAATGAGAATTCTTATTGAAATTGGAATTGCGGCATTTGCTGTAGCATTTGGGATAATCAGGTATACGAAGAGGTAACAGGAGGAAAAGAATGAGAAAACAGATTTTAGCAGTAGGAACAATTTGCTGCGTACTTATGTTTAGCGCATGTTCAGGCAAATCATCAGATGACAGTAACAAGAATAAAAATGATAATGCAATTGACAATACGATAGAAAGCAATTCGGCAAATGAAGATAAAGATGTAAAGAACGATGAAAATGGTAAAGAAGATAAGAATGAAGCTGCTGATGGTACAAAGGTTACACTGAATAAAGCTTCAGGAGATATGAGTAACTATATAGAAGCAATTGATAATTATTTTGAAAGTGTTGACACTACATCTGCCAAAGATGAGAAATTAATAGCTGCTCCAGTTATTTATTATGTTGATAAAACAGATGAAGCGGATATAAAGCTGTATGGTAACTTTTATATAGAACATTATGCCATATCCGATAATCAGTTAATTACAAGAGGCGGGGAAGCTAAGCAGGGAGTCTGCCATATCAGTAAACAGAATGGTGGATATACTGTAACTAAATTAGAAGAAGCAGAAGATGGTTCTTATTATGCAGAAAGTATTTCGAAATTCATATCAGATGTCAAAGCAGATTTAAAACCGTCATTAGGAGAATTATATTCGGATAATGAAATCGCAAGTAAGGCATTAGAATATACAAAGAATGTGCTTCTATATCGTTATGTGGCAGAAAATGGCTTAGATACAAGTACATATACTGACTCTTCGCAGAATGTTGTTAATTTTATCAAGATTCGAAATATTAAATATAATGGTGAAATTTATACTGAAATCGGACAAACTTCATATGATAATTCAAATAATAATGAAGTTATAGAGATTGATAATGTTGTGTCAGATATAAATAAATGTCAGGAAGAAAATGCATCTGATTTTGGTAAATGCAGCATAAAAGCAGGGACAGACGGTCAGATATTATTAAAGAGCGATGATGGCTATAGAATATTTGAAAAGTAATGCAAAATAAAAAGGCAGAAAGTCAGGGTAGAAATAAGTTTAAGTTAAATAAAGCTAGAAGTGAAAATAAGCTGAAATAAAAGCTGAAATAAAAAGAAATTTTTCAAAATTTACCTTGACATTATAAAATTACATAGATATAATGAAAAAGCGTGCATACGGGAAGACTATGTTCTGATTAAGAAAATTCTTTTAGGATATAATTAATCAATATGAACATAAGATACCATGATTTGTACGCTTTAGCCTTGTATAAGGCTTAGGCATAGATAAAATCTATAAACAATATTCTAATCAGGAGGTGAAAATAATGCCTACATTTAACCAGTTAGTAAGAAAAGGAAGACAGACAGCTGAAAAGAAATCAACTGCACCAGCTCTTTTAAAGGGTTATAACTCATTACAGAAGAAAGCTACAGATACAGCTTCTCCACAGAAGAGAGGTGTTTGTACAGCAGTTAAAACAGCTACTCCTAAAAAGCCTAACTCAGCTCTTAGAAAGATTGCCAGAGTTCGTCTTTCTAATGGTATCGAAGTAACAAGCTACATCCCAGGTGAAGGACATAACCTTCAGGAACATAGTGTTGTTCTTATCCGTGGTGGTAGAGTAAAGGATTTACCAGGTACAAGATATCATATCGTAAGAGGAACACTTGATACAGCAGGTGTTGCTAAGAGACGCCAGGCTCGTTCTAAATATGGTGCTAAGAGACCAAAGGACGCAAAATAGGAATAATCACAGGTTGAATGAATTTAGTGCCGGGAATTAGAAATATTGTTTATATGTTCGACATATATGTAATTTGAATTACAACAATACACTTTTTACCGCACGAAACACAACAAAAGTGAGTACCGATGAATTAAACAAAAAGGCAGTCAGAGAGACTGACCAACATATTTAAGGAGGGAAGAACCGTGCCACGTAAAGGACATACTCAAAAAAGAGACATATTAGCAGATCCATTATACAACAATAAAGTGGTTACTAAACTTATCAACAACATTATGTTAGATGGTAAGAAAGGTGTAGCTCAGAAAATAGTATATGGTGCATTTGCACAGGTAGAAGAAAAATCTGGTAAGCCAGCACTTGAAGTATTCGAGGAGGCTATGAACAACATTATGCCACTTCTTGAAGTAAAAGCAAGACGTATTGGTGGTGCAACATACCAGGTACCTATCGAAGTAAGACCTGACAGAAGACAGGCATTAGCACTTCGCTGGATTACATTGTTCTCACGTAAGAGAGGCGAAAAAACAATGGAAGACAGATTAGCAGGTGAAATTCTTGATGCAGCAAATAACACAGGCGCATCAGTTAAGAAAAAAGAAGATATGCACAAAATGGCAGAAGCAAACAAAGCATTTGCTCATTACAGATTCTAATTATAGAATTAAAGACATTTTTGCAGCATAGGATTATTTAAGGAGGAAGAACCTTGGCTGGAAGAGAATATCCATTAGAGAGAACTAGAAATATAGGTATTATGGCTCATATTGATGCTGGTAAAACAACATTAACAGAGCGTATACTTTATTATACTGGTGTAAATCATAAAATCGGTGATACACACGAAGGTACTGCAACTATGGACTGGATGGCCCAGGAGCAGGAAAGAGGTATCACAATTACTTCCGCAGCAACAACTTGCCATTGGACAATTGAAGAAAATGGTAAGAAAAAAGCAGGTGCTCCGGAACATCGTATTAATATTATTGATACACCAGGACACGTTGACTTCACAGTTGAAGTTGAGCGTTCACTTAGAGTACTTGATGGTGCTGTAGGTGTATTCGATGCCCAGAATGGTGTTGAACCACAGTCAGAAAACGTATGGCGTCAGGCTGACAAGTATGGCGTTCCACGTATGGCTTTCATGAATAAAATGGATAAGCTTGGTGCAGATTTCTTCGGATCATGTAATCAGCTTATTTCAAAACTTGGAAAGAATCCTGTACTTATACAGATTCCAATCGGTAAAGAAGATTCATTCCAGGGTGTTATTGACTTATTCGAGATGCAGTCATATGTTTTCAATGGCGATAAAGGCGACGATATCGTTATTGGTGAGATTCCAGCAGATCTTAAAGATCAGGCAGAGGAATATCATGATAAACTTATCGAACAGTGTGCAGAACTCGATGAAGAGATTATGGAAAAATATCTTGAGGGAGAAGAACTTTCTATTGCTGAACTTAAAGGTGCTTTAAGAAAGGGAACAATCTCAGGTGATGCAATTCCTTGTCTTTGCGGAACAGCATATAAGAATAAAGGTGTTCAGAAACTTCTTGATGCTATTATTGAATATATGCCAGCTCCAACAGACGTACCTGATATTACAGGTAAGGACGAAGATGGCAATGAAGTAACAGTTAAATCTTCTGATGAAGAGCCATTCTCAGCATTAGCATTCAAGATTATGACTGACCCATTCGTTGGTAAGTTAGCATTCTTCAGAGTTTACTCAGGTACACTAAACTCAGGTTCATATGTACTTAACTCTACAAAGAATAAGAAAGAAAGAGTTGGACGTATCCTTCAGATGCATGCCAACAACAGAAAAGAAATTGATAAGGTTTACTCAGGTGACATAGCTGCAGCAGTAGGTCTTAAGGTTACAACAACAGGTGATACGATCTGTGATGAACAGCATCCTGTAATCTTAGAGTCTATGGAATTCCCAGAACCAGTTATTGAGCTTGCAATTGAACCTAAGACAAAAGATGCTCAGGGTAAGATGGGTGAAGCTTTAGCTAAACTTGCTGAAGAAGATCCAACATTCAGAGCACATACAGATAAAGAGACAGGACAGACAATCATCGCTGGTATGGGTGAACTTCACCTTGATATCATCGTTGACAGACTTCTTCGTGAATTTAAAGTAGAAGCTAACGTAGGTGCTCCACAGGTTGCATACAGAGAAGCAATCACAAAGGCAGTTGATGTTGATAGCAAATATGCTAAACAGTCAGGTGGACGTGGTCAGTATGGTCATTGTAAAGTTCACTTCGAGCCAATGGATGCCAACGGAGAAGAATTATTCAAATTCGAATCAACAGTTGTTGGTGGTGCTATTCCTAAGGAATATATCCCAGCAGTTGGTGAGGGTATTGAAGAAGCTACACAGTCTGGTACACTTGCAGGATTCCCAGTTGTTGGTGTACATGCTACAGTTTATGATGGATCTTACCATGAAGTCGATTCATCAGAAATGGCATTCCACATTGCAGGTTCTATGGCATTCAAAGATGCTATGCAGAAAGCTGCACCAGTAATTCTTGAACCTATTATGAAGGTTGAGGTTACAACACCTGAAGAATATATGGGTAACGTTATCGGTGGTCTTAACTCACGTCGTGGACGTATTGAGAGTATGGAAGACATCAGTGGAGGTAAGATGGTTAAAGCATATGTTCCACTTGCAGAAATGTTCGGATATGCTACAGTTCTTCGTTCAGATACACAGGGACGTGGTAACTACTCAATGTTCTTTGAAAAATATGAACAGGCTCCTAAGAATGTTCAGGATACTATTATTTCATCTAGAGGAAGATAATAGTAAATTGCTAAAATAATGCTTGAAATTATAAGCATTATGCAATATAATTTTAAATAGCCTAGCCCGATAGGGCAAAAATTAAGATTTGTAAGGAGGATTTACGCAAAATGGCTAAAGCTAAATTTGAAAGAACTAAACCACATGCTAATATTGGTACTATCGGTCACGTTGACCATGGTAAAACAACTTTAACAGCAGCTATCACAAAGACACTTGCTGCAAGAGTTGCAGGAAATTCTGCAGTTGATTTCGAGAACATCGATAAAGCTCCAGAAGAAAGAGAAAGAGGTATCACAATCTCTACAGCTCACGTTGAATATGAAACAGAGAAGAGACATTACGCTCACGTTGACTGTCCAGGACATGCTGACTACGTTAAGAATATGATCACTGGTGCTGCTCAGATGGATGGTGCTATCCTCGTTGTTGCTGCTACTGATGGTGTTATGGCTCAGACAAAGGAGCACATCCTCCTTTCTCGTCAGGTAGGTGTACCTTACATCATCGTTTTCTTAAACAAGTGCGATATGGTAGACGATCCAGAACTTATCGAGTTAGTAGAGATGGAAGTTACCGAGCAGCTTGAAGAGTATGGTTTCAATGATTGCCCAATCATCAAGGGTTCTGCTTTAAAGGCTCTTGAAGATCCTAACGGAGAGTGGGGAGACAAGATCATGGAGCTTATGGATACTGTTGATTCTTATATCCCAGATCCACAGCGTGATACAGATAAGCCATTCCTTATGCCAGTAGAGGACGTATTCACAATCACAGGTCGTGGTACTGTTGCAACTGGTAGAGTAGAGCGTGGTACACTTCACCTCAACGACGAGTTAGAGATCCTTGGTGTTAAAGAGGACGTTCAGAAGACTGTTGTTACTGGAATCGAGATGTTCCGTAAGCAGTTAGACGAGGCTCAGGCTGGTGATAACATCGGAGCACTTCTCCGTGGTATTAACCGTGACCAGATCGTTCGTGGACAGGTTCTTGCTAAGCCTGGTACAGTAACATGTCACCATAAGTTTACAGCTCAGGTTTACGTTCTTACAAAGGACGAGGGTGGACGTCATACTCCATTCTTCAACAACTATCGTCCACAGTTCTACTTCAGAACAACTGACGTAACAGGTGTTTGCGAGCTTCCAGCAGGAACAGAGATGTGCATGCCTGGTGATAACGTAGAGATGACAATCGAGCTGATTCATCCAGTAGCTATGGAGCAGGGTCTTACATTCGCTATCCGTGAGGGTGGTAGAACAGTAGGTTCAGGTAGAGTTGCTTCTATTATCGAGTAATCATAAATAGCCTAAAATTAAGGACTTCCGTTTGGAAGTCCTTTTTTGATACTAATTTGCTACAATTAAGTTGTTCTATTTTAGAACTATTTAATTATCTTAACATTTTACAGATGATATGATAAAATCATCCTGAACAATATAAGGGAAGAATAAGCAATACTTTAGGGACATGATAAGAAAAAAATAGAATCCTACCCTACCCCCCAGGAGGACAACATGGTAAAACAAGACTACCTCATGCGTCTCATCCACGAGATGGTACGCACAATCATTAAATTAATATTTAACATTGACGAAAAGACAGTGGATATAGAACAGGAGCTGAAGGAAACATCAGACCTCTATATAAGACTGGTGAGACTGGCGGATGCCGGAAAGATAAACGAAGCGGAAAATCTGCTGTATGAACAGTTAGAAAACGGACAGGCAGAGGACTTAAAGGCGGCACTTGGATTTTATGACCATTTGAACGACTATACGGAAGAATTTTTAGACAAAGCCGATTTTTCAAGGGAGGAGATCAAGAGTGGATTGGTCAGTGTCCTGAGAATGTATGGATATGAAGGAATGACAGGCTTACTGATGTAGATGGAACGCTCAAATAGCAGACTTGAAAATTAATTCCGGTGAAGAGGATGCTGGGATTTGGAAATTCATTTTATGCAGCACGAAATGCCTGCCTGTCTTCTTGCACAACCAGAAAAAAAGTGCTAAGATAAAATAAATAAAACGTAAGCAGGAAAGAAAATGAAGCAATGGAAAACAAGACTGGCAATCTGCTTATGTTTATTACTGGCAGCACCGACAGTTATCAGTGCACTTCCGGTGAATAAATTAGAGGCAGAAGCTGCAAGTGGCACAAGTACGAATGTCTATGGATATTACACAGACATACAGGTAGAGCAGGGCATGACTTTCAACATGGGAGATTTGTTCCAGTATTCTCAGTATAAGAATAATAAAGAGATCAAGGGCGGATATCTCTCAGACCTCTCTAGTGGAGTATCCTATAAGAGCAGTAATAAAAATGTGATCACGGTCAGCTCTAAGGGTGACATTACCGTAAAGAAGACCGGTAAGGCAGTCATTACTACAAAGTACAAAGGAATTCCTGTTAGTACAACGATCACAGCAGTAAAGAAAAACGGTCTGAAATCAAATAAATACAGCAGTCTGCGTTCAAAAGCAAAGAATGTTGCAAAAGTATATGGTAATGGTATTACATCAAAGAACCGTTATAAATTAGCACAGGCAGTTATGACATGCCAGAATGCTCGTTGGGCTGTCACAGGGGAATATATCAGTCAGACAGGATTTGTTTCTTATTACTCCGTACAGACCGGAAGTGCTCATCGTTTAGTTGCACCGGAAATGATAAAGGCAGCAAAGATCAGTTCAAAACTCAGTGAGTATGCCTATAACAATAATCCGGTTGGAACAAAAGCAAGTAAGAACTTTAAGATTACAAGTGTGACTGCAAAGAAAAACAGTGAAACACTTACGATCAAAACAAATAAAAAACTGAATGCTACACAGGTATTTGCAATTAAGTATATCTATATCAATGACACCTATCTTCAGAATGATAAAAAAGCAGTGTTTAATGTATATGTCAAAGATACAAAGACAGGACATTACTATCGTGGTACAGCATATGCAAAACAGGGCAGCAATCAGATCAGCGTAAGAATGGATTACCTCAAGCTGAAATCAAATACAAAATATCAGGTATATTACATGGTCAATGACAAAGGCTGGGCACAGGGAAAGACATTTACAGCAAAATAAAATATAAGAAAAGGGGCTGTGTAAACAGCCTTTTTTCTATATACAGGCGTGGAAAAGAAGATGAGTAAAAAGACAGGAACAAAAAAGAAACAAACCAAACAGAAAGAAAAACAACAGGGATTTAACGATTTACTGATACCAATGTTACTGATCCTTTGTATTATGCCGTTTATTGTAAGACTGGCACTCTATTCCTGCGGATATGCAAAATATCCGTGGTATTCGGATGAGGATGTGATTATGGATCTGTACAGTTATTACCGTTGTTATTTTTTTGAAGTAGTTGCAATTTTTACGGCGGCGGTACTGGCATTTCGGATCGGACTGTTTCCGGAAAACAGAAAAAAAATGAAAATATTTATCCCGTTGGCAGTGTATGCGGGAATGATACTGCTTTCGACCCTGTTATCCGTAAATATGGGAGCGTCATTTACCGGAAATTTTTATCAGTTCCAGGGCGTACTGGTTCTGTTGGGATATCTGGTATTTTGTCTGTATGCCTATCAGGTAATGGAGCAGGAAAAAGACTATAAAACCATCTGGTATGGGATCGTAGCAGTATTCATAGTCATGGCGGTGCTTGGAATATTTCAGATAGCAAAAAAAGATCTGTTGGATTTTGCATGGATGCAGCGGTTGGTGATGTCCAAAGAACAGTTTGCAGAGTATGGCGGCACGTTAGAGACTATTTTTAGCGGAAACAACGTGTTCTTAAGTCTGTATAATCCGAACTATGCAGGTGTATTTCTGACCATGTTCGCACCGGTTTTTGCAGTGATGTGCAGCAGTGAAAAAGAGAAAAAGAAGAAGATTTTCTACGGGATATTGTGTGCAGGATGTCTGATCCTGATCTGGTTTACCTACTCCCGCTCCACATTTTTTGTATTGCTTGTGGCATTAGTCGTAGGATGTATCCTTTCTAAGGAGAAGATCGGGAAACTGATGAAATATATTTTGCCGGGAATCCTTATTTTAGCGGTAGTATTTGTAGGAATTGACAAAATCAATGATTTTCACTATCTGTCCAGATGGAAGGAAGATACACCAAAGACGAAGTTAGAGCGCATGATCACATCCAAAGACGGAGTGGAGCTTTGCTATGATGGAAAGGAATATCTCATCACCTTAGAGGATAAAAAAGCGAAAATTTACGATAAAAAAGGCAGAGAAACCGACATCAAAAAAGTGGAATATTCTGCGAAAATGGCAATAGCAGAGTATGACGAAGAAAAATACATAGACGTATATCTCTGCAACCAGACATTTACGTTTGGAAAAAACAGCAAGGGGTATTATTACCGGACAGAGAACGGAAAAGAGACACAGCTTACCGACATTCCAAAAGTCGATGCGGGCGGCAAAGAATATTTAGGTTCGGGACGAATTTATATTTGGAGTAGAACCCTGCCGATCTTAAAAAAATATATCGTTGCAGGAAGCGGACCGGATACATTTGCAGAAGTATTTTCACAGAACGACTATGTTGGAAAGGCAATTTATGCTAACAATCCGGCACGGGTGATTGAGAAACCGCATAATGACTACCTGATGCAGTGGGTACAGAATGGCTTCTTAGCACTTGTGGCAATGATAGCATTTTATGTACTCCTGTTAAAAAAATGTGGAACGTTTTATTACAAACGTGAGTTGTCAGATATGAAGACACGACTGGGACTGGGATGTTATCTGGGATGTATCTGTTATCTGGCAGGCAGTCTGTTTAATGACAGTACACTGTATACAACACCGGTGTTCTGGATTTTTGCCGGAATCGCACTAGCGTCAGCATATGAGGTGGAAAAATAAAACCAAGAATCAAACAAGGGGATATCAGCATGAAGACTTCGGAAGAATTACGCAATCTGTTAAACAGGATCGACCATAAAGGTTATCCGGCATACAAAGATACAAAAGGGCAGTATCAGTTTGGAACCTATGTGCTGTCCATTGACCATGTGCAGGGAGATCCGTTTGCGTCTCCTTCCAAGGTCAGTGTTCACATCGACGGAAAACAGGCGGGATTTGATGCCTGTTTGTATGACATAACCTTCAAACGGATTGCACTGCAGGATCATCTGTTACGAAAAATTGCGACAAATATCAGGGAATATTCCTTTAAGGCAAAGGGTTCCGGGAAGAGTGGACTGATCTCTGTTACCCGGCCGGGACAGGAAATCTTAAATCGCAGTGCATGTGTCATTCAGCCGAAAAACGGAGATCTGGTGGTACGGATGGAGATCGGATTTCCGGCAAACGGAAGAACCATCAATGCGAGAGAATTAGAAAAGATTTTATTCGATTTTCTGCCGGTATGCATCAAAAAGACAATGTATCAAAGATCATACCGGAAAGAAGAGTTAGAGCAGGTGGTAGATCTAGCCATAGATCAGAATTATATCCGGGAAGAACTGAAAAAAAGAGGTCTGGTGGCATTTGTAGCCAATGGAGCGGTTCTTCCGAGAAAATCCGGAGTTTCCATGCAGCCGATGAAGGATGCCGTTTCTTTTGTGTCGCCAAAATCCATGGAAGTGACGATGGAACTGCCACATCATGGAACTATCAAAGGAATGGGGATCAAAAAAGGAATTACTCTGATCGTCGGGGGTGGATATCATGGAAAGTCCACACTGTTAAAGGCATTGGAGTCAGGGGTATATAACCATATTGCCGGGGATGGACGGGAGTATGTGATCACGGACGACAGCGCAGTCAAACTGCGGGCAGAAGATGGACGGAGTATTCAAAAAGCAGATATTTCCATGTTTATTCAGAATCTTCCGAATGGAAAAAATACAACGGAATTTTATACGGAGGATGCCAGTGGAAGCACCTCGCAGGCGGCAAATACCGTAGAAGCAATGGAGGCGGGATCAACCCTGTTTTTGATCGATGAAGACACCAGTGCTACGAATTTTATGATCCGGGATGAACTGATGCAACGAGTGGTCAATCGGGAAGAAGAGCCGATCATCCCATTTATTGACCGTGTAAGCGAACTCTATGAAAGAGAGGGGATTTCCACGATTTTAGTCGCCGGAAGTTCCGGCTCCTATTTTCACAAGGCAGATACGGTGATTCAGATGAAACAATATCTTCCGGTGGAAATTACGGATTTTGCAAAAAAAGAGGCAGAGCAGTTTCCATTGGTATTAGAGCATATTGCAGAGGCAAAGCTGCCATCGTTTGAACGGATTGTGAAGCGGGACGTTGCTTTTCAAAAAGAGAATCGCATCAAAATGAAGGCATTGGGAAAAGAAGCAGTTTCCGTTAATCGTGAAGAGGTGGATCTGCGTCTGGTCGAACAACTTACAGACCATGAACAGTTAGAAGCGTTAGTGCAGATCTTAAAATATATGAAGCTGCATATGTTTGACGGAAAACGCACGCTGCAGGAAGCAGTGGAGGAACTGTATACAGCTATGCAGAAAAAAGAATTTGCAGCATTTTGCACGGGAGGTATACCGGGAAATCTTGCACTTCCGAGAAAACAGGAAATCTATGCGGTGCTAAACCGCTGTAGAGGATTGTTAAAGATCGAATAAGAATCATATGAACATAGGTAAGATTATATTAGGAATTCAGGTGAAGAAATTTTGAAACCAAAAGTAAAAGCACAAAAGCTGGATATACACGGTATTTCCGAAAAGCAGAACGTTTTCCACAATTATGATGGCGTATCCGCTCAGTTTGTCCATTACGGCAGTGCTGATGTTTATTGCACTGCTATGGTACCGACCGTCGAAAAAATATGCGGCTGGTAAGGCATAGTTAGAAAAATGTGTTATAATGCCCTTATGAATAAACAGGAAATTTACAATTATTTAAAAGAACAAAACATCTGGCACGAGGTGACAGAACACAAAGCAGTATTTAATATGGAGGAGCTCGCCGAGGTGGATATTCCGTACCCGGAGGCTGATGCAAAGAATCTTTTTGTACGCGATGACAAGAAAAGAAATTACTATCTGATCACAGTGAAGGGAGATAAAAGGGTAGATTTAAAAGAGTTCAGAAAGAAAAATAACACGCGTCCTTTGCGTTTTGCATCTGAAAATGACTTAATGGACATCCTGGGACTGATACCGGGGGCGGTAACACCGCTTGGAATCCTGAATGATGAAGAGAGAAAAGTGCAGGTGTTTTTAGACAGAGAGTTTTTAGAAGGACGAAAGCTGATCGGAGTCCATCCAAATGAGAATACGGCAACCGTCTGGTTAAAGACAGAGGATTTACTCGATATTATAAAAGAACATGGCAACCCGGTACAGGTTTTAGAACTTTAGTTAAAAGAAGATTTGATTTTTGAGGTACAAAAAGATGAGTCACGATGGCATTGAAAAAGCAAAATTAGAGGATTTGCCGAGGATACTTCAGATCTATGCATCTGCCCGGAAATTTATGAAGCAGTCAGGCAATCCCAAGCAGTGGGGAGACAGTTTTCCGCCGGAAGATCTGCTGGCAAAGGATATCGAAAAAGAACAGCTTTACGTTGTAAAAGATGATACCGGTATTCATGGAGTGTTTGCTTTTATCATCGGAAAAGAGCCGACCTATGAAAAGATAGAACAAGGAGCATGGATTTCTGATACAGAGTATGGAACACTGCATCGTGTTGCAGGAGATGGAACGATTCATGGTATTTTTGATAAGATCGTAGATTTTTGCGGACGGAAAATAGAACATCTGAGAGTAGATACGCATGAACAGAATCGGATTATGCAGCACCTCATCAGCAGAAATGGATTCCAAAAGTGTGGGATCATACATGTTTTAGATGGAACACCCCGAATTGCTTATGAGAGGCTAAAAGAATAATGTTACATATACAAAAACCACAGCAGGATATTACGGTGCAGTTAGAACAGGGAAAAATCCTTCCACTGGTATTCCGTCTTACAATACCTGCTGTTATTGCGCAATTAATTACATTTTTATATAACATCGTAGACAGAATGTACGTTGCCAGAATTGATGGCTCCGGAATGGATGCATTGGCAGCGCTGGGAATCGTTTTACCGATTACACTGATTATTCAGGCATTTGCAAATCTCGTTGGACTTGGCGGGTCTCCGCGAGCCGGTATCAAACTGGGTGAAGATAATTGTAAGGAAGCCAATCGCATTTTTAATACGGCATTTTTCATGTTGCTGGTGCTTGGAATCTTGATTGGCATGGTTACTTTTCTGTTTTCTAAACAGATCGTGCTGCTCTTTGGATGTCCACCCAGTGCTGTCGGATTTGCTACTGCCTATTTGAAAATTTATTCCTGTGGTACGCTTTTTGTCATGCTGGCACAGGGGTTGAATCCGTTTATACTGACACAGGGATATTCATTTATTGCAATGAGTGCTGTTTTAATCGGTGCAGTCATCAATATTGTGTTGGACCCAATTTTTATTTTTACTCTACGGATGGGAGTTCGCGGCTCCGGTCTGGCAACAATTTTCTCGCAATTTTGTTCCTGCATCTGTATTATTTGCTTTTTCTTCTCTAAGAAAAGTCTGTTTCACTTTTCTGTTAAGGATATGCAGATTTCTTTTGCAAGAATTGCCAATATTGTGTCACTTGGTTTTACTCCGTTTATTATGACACTGACAGAATGTGCCATCCAGATTGTTTTTAATATCAATCTTAATCGTGCTACGGGAGGAAATAAGGATTATACGGCTGCATTGACGGTTATGCTCAGTGCATTACAACTGATTTCTCTGCCGTTAAACGGTCTTGGGAATGGAATGCAACCGTTTGTTAGTTACAATTACGGAAAGGGAAATGCAGAGCGATTAAAGCAGGGCATCCAATATGTGACGGTAATTGCCTTTATTTTTGCGGTATCTATCTGGTCGGTTTCGCTTGCGGTTCCCCAGATGTATGCATATATATTTTCGTCCAGTGAATCAGTTACGGGTATTGTGAAACATTATACGCCGTTTTTTTTGATGGGTTCCATTATGTTTTTTGTACAGATGACCCTGCAAAATATCAATGTTGCTCTCGGTCAGGCAAAATCTGCCCTGTTACTTGCGGTCATCCGGAAAGTTATTATTTTGATTCCACTCTGTTTTGTGCTGACGCATTTTCTGGGCTTTAAGGGTGTATACATGTCCGAGGGAATTGCCGATCTTGTGGCGGGAATCATTACTGCGATAGTAATATTTAAGACATTTCCAAAAATCTTTCGGGAGCGTGAGATAGAGGTAAAAGAGAAGATGCAAATAAGGTGAAATATATGAGTGGGATAGACGGAGATATGGTATGAAAAATCATTACATCACATCATTTGTACAAAGTCTGAAGCAGTTACAATTTTAGGATATTGCAAACCGGATTCCAGAAAATCTTTATCCCCTGTCAGCAAAATATCGGCATTGGCATAAATGGCAGCCCGAAGAATGGGACGGTCATTCACATACCAACCCATGATTCGGGTAGCTTACAGCTTTGATAAAGGCTTGGTAAGGAGTTCCCCTATGATTTAATGCGGCAGAAATTAGCATATTAGTATCAATTAGAACGTTCATTAAACCTCACTTTCTGCGCGTACTTCTTTTACTAAGTCCATGACTGCATCCTCGGATGTGAGTTCTGCTTTTGCTGCTTCTCCGGTCATCTGTGCCTGGAGCATCTGCATTGCATAGACTGCGGAATTGATTAGACGGACATTTCCGTTTTCGACAACAAAAGTAACTCTGTCGCCATTTGAAACCCCCAGAATTTCTCGGATATCTTTTGGAATAGTGATTTGTCCTTTTGACATGACCTTAGCGCTATCTATAAATGTATTAGTTGCCATTAAAACACCTCCATTTTTAAGTATGAAAAGTAGGGAAATTCGTACTTATATTATATGCTGTATCTTTATAATTATCAACTATTTTTACAGCATTATATGAAATTTTATATTTTTT
>ERZ780207.16-NODE-16-length-217297-cov-7.638974_pt1 | contig 217297 bp, 178 predicted proteins | sample MGYA00510977_ERZ780207 | MGnify/ENA primary metagenome ERZ780207 (study PRJEB29588, sample SAMEA2151383) | human gut metagenome | biome: human gut; feature: human-associated habitat; material: faeces | place: Denmark | collected 2008/2010 ...
GTACGGGGGCTGTGGTGGCCGCTGCAACTGTCTCGGAGCGAGGTTTGCGTTCGGGCTCTACGGAGGAGGCCTTTACGCTTACGGGCAACCGTCTCTATAATCCGGCGTGGGGCGTTCAGCAGGGACGCCGCCGCAGCGGGCGCGTGCGGCGCGAGGCCGTCCCGTTCGTCATGACATCATATACCTCCTCGCCGTGGGAGCGGACGCGGTTGCGCATATCGGCAGGCGGCGACTGGGGCGAGCGGCAATATGGGACGTTGGGGTGGTACGACGCCGCGACACCCATGCCCGACAACTACCGCAATCTGCCGAGTTATTTCTCTTCACCGGATGCTGTCGCTGCGGTGGCCGAGGCGTGGCGGAATAATGACGGGCGATATACGCAGATCAATTGGGCGGAGCTGTACGCCGAGAATGCCATGTCGCCGCGCGGTGCCGTATATGCCTTTGACGACCGCGTGGAGCGTATTGCGCGGGGCGAAGTGTCGCTTCAGCTGGAGTATGATGCCGGAGGAGGACTGACTGTTGGCTGCGGCGTAAAGGGCAGTTACGACAACGTGCGGCGCTACAAACGCATGCGCGACCTTCTCGGGGCGGCTTATCTTGAGGATATAGATTACTTCCTGACCGACGACGATACCTATTCGAACATGTTGCAGAACGATCTGCGCAATCCCGACAGACGTATCGTCGAGGGCGACCGCTTTGCCTACGACTATGCGCTGACGGAGCGTTGGGCAGCCTTGCAGGCTCGTCTGGAGTATCGCAGCGACCGCTGGCTTGCGGAGCTCGGCCTTGAGGCGGCGGGCGCGCAGATCTTCCGCCGCGGGTATTACGAGAAGGAGCTTTTCTCCGGCAACCGTTCGTACGGACGCTCCGATGTTAAGACTTTTACGCCATATACGGCTAAGTTTTCGCTCGGTTACTCACTTTCGCCGAGGCATTACCTCTCGCTGGCGATGATGTCGGCGGCGGTTGCACCCGATGCCGACGACATGTTCCTCAATGCACAGTACAACAACCGCATGGTTGACAATCCAGTACTCGAAAAACGCTATGCGGCGGAGGCTGCGTATCGTTTCACCTCGGCTGCGGCGGATGTCTCGTTGACGCTGTTCGCATCGCGTACGCGCGACGGGCGGCGCACGTTGCGTGCATACGATGATCTGTCGTATCTATATTGCGACGTCGACATTACCGGTATCGGTATTCTGCGCTACGGCGTGGAGGCTGCGGCCGAGATGCGTTTCACGGAGCGTCTGCGCGGAGCCTTCGGCTTGACGGCGGCGCGTTACCGTTATACTGACAACCCGTCGGTGTCGCACTATTCGGACAGGGACAATGCCGAGGTGAGTATCGGCTCCGAGAGTTATATGGGTGACTGTGTGGTGGGAGGGGCGCCGCAGTTGTGCGCTACGGCCGAACTGACATATCTCGACTATCGCGGCTGGGCCGTCTCGTGCGGTGCCCATGCTGCTGCGGCGCGGTATGTCGATCCGTCGTTCGTGCGGCGTACGGAGCGTGTGGCCCGTCAGGCTTCGGTGTCGGAGGAGATCTTCGACGAGTTCATGTCGCAGCGGCGGCTGAACGATGCCATGACGGTCGACGCCTCGGTCTCAAAGTGGTTCTATACGCATCGCGGAAGGGTTGTGGTGACGCTCTCGGTGCGCAATCTGCTGGGCAGTCGCGATACGGTCTACGGCGGGTATGAGTCTTCGCGGCTGAGACGTTATACGGCCGGTTCGCAAAATGTTTACAGACCTCTGCCCGATATAATAACATATTCCTATCCCAGAACATATTATTGCGTAGTGTCGTGGAAATTCTGAGCGCCGTTATTGAAAAACCGCAGTCTCGTTTTGCTCTTGTCGAAAAAATCATTATATTTGTAGTACTGGACAAGTTAATTTAAGGAGTATGATTATTGGTGTTCCTAAGGAGATCAAGAACAACGAGAATCGAGTTGCTCTTACGCCGGCCGGCGCCCACGAACTCGCGGGGCGCGGACACACGGTATATGTGCAGGCTTCGGCCGGAGAGAACAGCGGTTTTTCAGATGAGGATTACGTCGCTGCCGGTGCTAAGATTCTTCCCTCGATCGAGCAGGTATATGCTGCGGCCGAGATGATCATGAAGGTAAAGGAGCCGATCGAGCCCGAGTATTCGCTCGTACGCCAAGGTCAGTTGCTCTTCACTTATTTCCATTTTGCAAGTTGTGAACCCCTGACGCGTGCCATGATCGATTCGGGCGCCATCTGCTGCGCCTACGAGACCGTTGCGCGCGACGACGGTACGCTTCCGCTGCTTGTTCCCATGTCGGAGGTCGCGGGGCGTATGGCCGTACAGGAGGGTGCCTACTATCTGGAGCGTCCGCGCGGCGGCCGCGGTATACTTCTGGGCGGCGTCCCGGGCGTCAAGCCGGCGAAGGTGCTGGTCATAGGAGGCGGTGTTGTCGGTACGGCTGCGGCCCGTGTGGCGGCAGGCATGGGTGCCGACGTGACGATATGCGATATCTCGCTGCCGCGTCTGGCATATTTGGCGGATGTGATGCCGGCGAACGTACATACGCTCATGTCGAACAAGTACAATCTCAGTGAGGAGGTTCGTACGGCCGATCTGGTCATAGGATCGGTCCTCATACCCGGAGCTTCGGCTCCCAAGCTGGTTACGGCGGAGATGGTGCGCACGATGAAACGCGGCGCGGTCATTGTCGACGTGGCCATAGATCAGGGAGGATGCTGTGAAACGTCGCACCCGACCACACATGAGAATCCTACATATTACGTCGACGGCGTGCTTCACTACGCCGTGGCGAACATACCGGGTGCCGTGCCGTGTACGTCGACGGCGGCGCTTACGAACGCTACGCTGCCGTATGCCGTGCAGCTGGCCGACAAGGGTTGGAAGAGAGCATGCCGTGAGAGCATGGAGCTATATCGTGGCCTGAACGTTGTCGAAGGCAAGGTTACATACCGAGGCGTCGCCGAGGCATGGGGTCTGCCTTACGAGCCGGTCGGGTTGTGATATGTTTTTTGTATTTGGTTACTTTTGCAACGGAGCGCGTGTCGCTCCGTTTTTTTTGCGGCGTAAAGTGCCCGATTTGGTCGTTTGACGCGAAGAAGTTATCTTTGTGGTCCGATCGTTGCGTGAAGGTGTACGGTCGGAATCCTATTAAACACAAGATTATGGCAGGATCGAATTTTGTCGATTACGTGAAGATATTTGCCCGTTCGGGCCACGGCGGGGCCGGCTCGTGCCACTTCCGGCGTGAGAAGTTCGTCGCCTTCGGCGGCCCCGACGGCGGCGACGGCGGCAAGGGCGGCAGCATAGTGCTTCAGGGTGACCGTCAGTATTGGACGCTCATACACCTTAAATACCAGCGTCACCAGTTTGCCGAGGATGGCGAATGCGGCCACGGCGCACGCTCTACGGGCAAGGACGCACGCGATATAGTCATTCCGGTGCCTCTTGGAACGGTTGCGCGCCGTGTCGTGGAGCATGAGGATGGAACTGTCACGAACGAGTATGTCGGCGAGGTAACCGAGGATGGTGAGCGTCTGGTTCTGCTCAAGGGCGGCCGTGGAGGTCTGGGCAACTGGCACTTCAAGAGCGCGACGAATCAGGCGCCGCGTTACGCCCAACCGGGCGAAGAGGGTGACGAGGGTGCCTTTATCCTTGAATTGAAGGTGTTGGCTGACGTGGGCCTTGTCGGGTTCCCGAATGCCGGAAAGAGTACGCTGCTGTCGGTGGTGTCGGCCGCCAAACCCAAGATTGCCGACTACGCCTTCACTACGCTCGAACCCAATCTGGGCATTGTCGAGGTGCGGGATCACAAGTCGTTCGTCATGGCCGATATCCCGGGTATCATCGAGGGGGCGCACGAGGGGCGCGGCCTCGGAACACGTTTCCTGCGGCACATCGAGCGTAATTCGGTGCTGTTGTTCATGGTTCCGGCCGACAGCGACGACGTGGCGCGCGACTACGAGGTGTTGTTGGGCGAGCTTACGCAGTATAACCCCGAACTGTTGGACAAGCAGCGTCTGCTGGCCGTTACGAAGTGCGATATGCTGGATGAGGATTTGATGCGCCAGATGCAGCCTCACCTGCCGGAAGGTATCCCTACGATATTCATTTCCTCGGTTACGGGACTCAATATCGCCCGTCTGAAGGATATGCTTTGGGAGGCGTTGCAGAAGTAGGGCCTCAAGGTTGGGGCATGGCACCGTCGGAGGGGAAAAGTATCTGATGGTTGGTTATGCGCAGCGAGTATTCGCCGTTGAAGTATTCCAATATTCCCCGCAGGGTTCCGTATCCTGCGGGGATTTTTTCGTCGCGGTATTCGCATTGGGATATTGTGCGTACAGCCAGAGTCCTGCCCGCACGGTCGGTTGCGGTACGCTCGGTGTCGATGTGGTCGCCGGTTGCCGGGTCGGTTTCGCACCATGCAAGGCCCGCCTCGCTGCCGAATGTCACGTCGTCGATCTGCACCAACGAGCCGACAAGCTCGGGTCTTGCCTCGGGAATGGTTATGCGTACGGGATCTACGGCCTGTGCCGATGCCGTATCCAGAAGGAAGTAGCGTGCAAAATCGCTTTCTGAAATGCGGTCGACCGTATATTGTGCCGTAGGTGCGGCGCCGAGCATCACGCGGCCGCCGTAGTCGCCGAGTGCCAGCGAGGTGCAGTGTACGGTCAGGCGTGCGGCTATGGGGAATGTCTCGGCCGTGCGGCGTGAGTCTACGGCGATCTCTATGCCGCCCGAGTCGTCACACAGAACTATTGTGCGGGAGTATTCGCCATAGAGGTCGTTGGCCGCGATGTGCCCCGTTATGGCTATGTCGTCGGTTATGACAACCGACTCGGATGTGCATAATGTCTTTAGGTGGGCGATCGAGACCGTGCCGCGCGGGTCGTCGTCGTAGTCGGGAACTGACTTTGTGCAGGCGCAGCATGCAAGGGCCATTACGGCCGCTGCGATTTCAGTCAAGAGGCGTACAGTCGGTCTCATCGCGCATCTTTATCATGAAATACTCCCCGCCGTCGATCTTGCCGCGTTGCAGGATACCCTTTATGGCTACATTGCCGGAGGGGACGGCATGCGAAGCGTAGTCGGCATAGTCGGAGGTGTAGACGGCAATGACGTTGCCCGCGGCGTCGGCAAAGAAGTTGTAGCCGTGCCACGTGCCGTCGGGGTTTGCCTCCCACGTATCGTGGAATAGCTCCGAGGTTACGCATCTCAGGCCGCCTGCCGTAACCAGACATCCGCACATGTCGGTGTGCATCTCTTCGATTGTGACGGGCCGTGGCGCAACCTCATGCCGTATGTCGCTGCGCATGACGTGGCGGTCGATGACGGCACGGGCCGAGAAGTATGCCGTGGGGTAGTAGTCGTATGATTCGGGCGCCAGACCTATCTGCATGACGCCGTAATGTTCGCCCGCGGCGCACCCGCTCAGCGATACGGTGATGTAATAACCTTCGGGGTAGATGTTGTGCAGGCCCGTAATGCCGGCCATGATCTCGGCACCGCCCGAGGCATCCTCGATGGTGAATGTCTTGTAGAAGTTGGATGCGGCGTCGCTCGATGTGACATATCCTCCGACGACGATCTGCTCGTCTATCTCGAGCGTCGTGTCGCGGCACAGATCGTGAAGGTCGGCCAAGGACATGGTGACGGCTGCCGGAGGTGCAGGGTCGGGTGTCGGCTCGTCGAACTTGCGGCACCCGACAATGGCGGCTGCAGTTAAGGCGGCCGTAATGCATAGCAGGGCACGCCATTTGACCGTATGTGTGATTGAGACCCGCATGTGAACAAAGATAGCGGTTTTTCGGGAAAAATGTGTACTTTTGTGTTCCATAGAGATATTATCGCCATGTTGAAGCTTTTGATACAAGCGCAGGCCGAGGAGCCTATCGAGAATCTGATCTTGCCGGACAGCGTGCAGAAGGCACGTTTTGTCGAGATGGTGAAGAATCTGGCTGATCTGAATGCTCAGTCCATTGTACATGACATCGTTTCTTGGCTGGTGTGGACCGCAATCAAGGTTTGCATCGCTCTGGCCATATATTATGTCGGGCGTTGGCTGCTGGGACGTGTGGTGAGGATGTTCGATCGCATAATGACGCGCCGCGGAACCGAGATATCACTCCACAGTTTCCTGCTGACGTTGATACGCACATGCGGATATATCATCCTTATTGTAGTGATAGTGTCGGTGCTGGGCGTGGACTCGGCCTCGTTCGTGGCCATACTTGCATCGATGGGTCTTGCCATAGGCATGGCCTTGAGCGGCACGTTGCAGAACTTCGCCGGCGGCGTTATGATCCTCGTGCTGCGGCCATACAAGGTCGGCGACTATATCGAGGCGCAGGGAGTGAAGGGAACAGTACAGGCAATACGCCTCTTTACCACGACCGTCACGACTACCGACAAACAGACAATATACATCCCCAACAATACCATCTCGACATCAATCATAAACAACTACTCGGCAGCCGACAAGCGCCGATGCAGCTGGAAGATATCCGTTGCCTACGGGGACGACTACGATATGATCCGCGAGGCGATGATGCGCATCATGCGGCGTGACAAACGCGTACTGGATGATCCCGCGATGTATGTGCGCATCGACAACTTGGGCGACAGCGCCGTTGTGATCGAGGCGCGTGCGTGGGTGCTCAATGCCGACTATTGGGATGTACTGGACAGCGTGATGGAGGCTTTCTACAAGGAACTGCCCGATCATGGGGCGCACTTCCCCTTCCCGCAGCTCGACGTGCATCTGTCGAAGGAGGATTGAACGGAAAAGATTTTGTTTTAATGCATATAATTCATCTAAAACTTCAAAATTATGGAATTTAAGGATATTCTGGCCATATCGGGTATGCCGGGCCTCTACAAGTATGTGGCGCAGTCTACGCGCGGCATAATCGTCGAGTCGCTTTCGGACGGCAAGCGTCTGAATGCCTCCGGTTCGGCTCGCGTGAGCGCACTGTCGGACATATCGATGTTCACCGAGGGTGAGGACATACCTCTGGCCGAGGTCTTTACACGTATGTATGCCCATACGGGCGGTAAGGAGGGGCTTTCGCACAAGGAGTCGCCCGAGCGTATAAAGGCATATTTTGCCGAGATCGTGCCCGACTACGACCGTGACCGCGTACATGTATCGGATATGAAGAAGGCACTGTCGTGGTTCAATATTCTCGTTGGGGCAGGCTTTACGGAGTTCAAGGTTGCGGATGACAACGCCGCCGAGCAGGAGCCGGGTGAGACGAAGGCCGAATAAGATCCATTATGTGGAATGTATGCGCCCGCCATTGCTTGGCGGGCGTTTTTGTGTTGACACCAAAAACGGTCGGCGGAGTTTTTAGATAAGAGACCGTAATTATATGATTCCGGCCATTTGTCTTTGTCATTTGTTGCTGGCAGGGAAAGCCGTTGGCGCAGTCTTTAGGTTAAGTCGCATTGTTAATGCTCCATTTGGAGAGGTGGTTTGCAGTATATCTCCTTTGAAACGGATAAATTTTTATCGGCGGCCGCATGGCAAAGCCATAAAAATACGTATAAATTCAATGCTTCTTATGCGGATATAAAATTTGATAACGGATAGAAATTCTTTATACCGCAGAGAATATTTTCTAATTTTGCGGGCAGTGTAAACTCTTTGCATATATGATTCACTTTGCCTCGAAAATCGCAAGGGTTCTGTATTCAATCATTGCGAGTGTAGTTGTTATCCTCATCTGGAGAGACCTCGGTCTGGTGACCAAAGTCTTGGATATACCGAACGCCTCAATTCCCGGTCTTACGGTCAAGGCTCTGTTTCTTGCTCTTGTCACTTTGGTACTTACGGCAGTCGTAATACGCCCCAAAGAGATATTCTCGTTTCTCGGCCTAAGCAGCAATGCCCTCAAAGGATTCGGTATAGCGATCCTCTGCGTGCTGCCTCTGTATGTTTTGTTCCCTCTTTTCGGCGGCCTTAGAACAGGCGTGACTTTCGATGTTTTTTATGATCGGTGTATCCTTGCCGGATTCAGGGAAGAGTTGGTGTTCCGCGCCTTTATGTTCGGCTTGCTTTTCCGATATGTAAAGACGGGTTTCTTCTGGGCTGTCATATTGCCGGCCATATATTTCGGTTCAGTGCATCTGTATCAAGGAGACGATGCCCTTTCTGCATTGGCCGCTTTCGGTGTAACATTTATCGGCGCACTCTATTTCAGCTGGATGTACGTCGAATGGGATTTCAATATATGGGTTCCCATGGGCCTGCATATCCTGATGAATGCGGCTTGGTCTATTTTCGCCGTGGAGGGCACGGAGGTCGCGGCCGGAGGCTTGATCTCCAATATTGTACGAATCATCAGCATCGTATTGGCCATTGCCATTACGGTGTGGCATCATAGGAGGAGTGGCGGCAGAGTCTTTGACTATCCCGTTTGGACGTTCTGATCCGCTTTATGCTCCATTTACGTATGAGTTGATGAAGCCGCGTATCTTGTTGTCATAGAGAGACAAATCGTAATGATGAGGGATACATAAAATGAAAATTGGCAGGATGCGCGCCTGCCAATTCCCGTTCTTATAAATAGATGTTTCAGTTGCGATTCTGCAGCCTGCTTGCGATAATCCCCATAAAGATTATTTTTCGGGCCGATACTCCCACAGCACCTTGCCGTAGTCGTATACGAACGATACGTCGTGGAAGGCATCCACATAGTCGGCATCGAGATATATGGCATAGGCTGTGATGTTCCTTATGCCAAGGCGTGCGTATGTGGCAATGTCAGAACGGAATACGTCTCCGTGCCATGTCAGCTGTCTGGCCGGTTTTTTCCAGTCGCTCACAAGCGATATGTCCATCCAATACTCCAGCACCTGTGCCGTTTCGGCGGGGAAGACCTTAAGGTTGGCCTCCAGAGCATCCAGATACTCTCCGTGTGTGATCTGCATGCCGGCACGTTGGGCCTCGCGCTCATCGAGCGGCCGCTCCCATGTGCGGAAGAATGGCGCGAACTCGAGGAATACACCTTCGGCAGGTTTGACCTTGGCCGGGGGCACGAGCGTATTCTGGTACGACAGGTGTGCCAGCATGGCCTTGTCATCCACCTCGCGCAGCGCCTCGATTATACGGTTCTCGATCAGAAGGGCCTGATCGCTGTCGTTCAGATCGCGGCACTTGTCGCAGAAACACTTGTTGCCGCCGTCATCGAGCCAGAAATAATATTTGTGATTTGTCGGGGGATATTTCTCGGCGCGGGCCTTGGCGTTGCGGGCGATTATCTCCAGCGCCTCCTGCGACGAGGGGCAGCAGTTGTAGTCGCTTACGCGGTTTCCCTGCTCGTCCATACGGAAATATTCCGGATGCTCGTCATATATCGCACGCGGCAGGAGTTCGGCCATGGCGTGCTCCTGAAACTCAATAGCTATGCCTTTCTCGGCGCAGCGGTCAATGAAATCACGGTATTCGGGTGTCTGTTTTGTCGCCTCGCTGCAATATATGCTGAGGGTATTGACATGGGCGCTGTCTGCCATGGCCACCCAGTCGAGGCGGTCGGGAGCCTTGACGTCATCCCACGAGAGGACTATTCCGCGTGTGGTGAAAAAGGGTTCGTCGTAACGGTTGCCGCAGCACCCGACAGCCGTCATGGCGGCCAGAACGATGATGCCGATGCGCATAAGGTTCTTCATAAGGGTAGTGTTTTAGGGTTGTACGAGAACAAATTTACGGATTTTTTTATTTTTTCAAAATCTGAATATATACGTTGGCAGGACAGATGCTATGCTGTGCCTGCAAAACAAAAGCGGGAACGTTCCATTGGAATGCTCCCGCTCTGTGATGTAGGCAATCGCTTATTTGTAGAATATCGAGCTTATCTCCTTGTAGTTGTGCACGCGCTCGATGACGTTGGCGAAGATGTCGGCAACGGTCAGTACGGTGAACTTGTGCAGATCCTTTTCGGGATTGAGGGGGATTGTATCCGTTACGATCACCTCCTGCAGCTGGCTATCGTTTATGCGCTCGTAAGCAGCCCCCGAGAGTACGGGGTGGGTAATGACGGCGCGTACGCTCTTGGCACCCTTCTCCATGAGCATGTTGGCGGCCATGCAGATGGTGCCGGCCGTGTCGATCATGTCATCCACGATGATGATGTTGCGGCCCTCGACCTCGCCTATGGCGGTCATGCTGCCCACGACATTGGCCTTGGCGCGCTCCTTGTGTGATATGATGATGGGGGTGTGCAGGTGCTTGGCGTAGGCGTTGGCACGCTTTGCGCCACCCATGTCGGGTGCCGCGATCGAGAGATCCTCGATGTTGAGACTCTGGATGTAGGGCACGAATATGCCGCTGGCGTAGAGGGCATCGACAGGTACGTCGAAGAAGCCCTGTATCTGGTCGGCGTGCAGGTCCATGGTCATGATGCGGTCGACGCCCGCAGCGACCAACAGATTGGCCACGAGCTTGGCGCCTATGGGCACGCGGGGACGGTCCTTGCGGTCCTGACGGGCCCAGCCGAAGTACGGCATTACGGCGATGACCTTGTATGCCGAGGCGCGGCGTGCTGCGTCGATCATCATGAGCAGCTCCATCAGGTTGTCCGACGAGGGGAACGTCGACTGTATGATGAATACAGTGCATCCGCGGATCGACTCATTGTAATAGGGCTGGAATTCGCCGTCGCTGAACTGAAGGACCTCGGAATCACCGAGCGTCGTGCCGTAGCTCGCAACTATCTTTTCGGCCAGATAGCGGGAGCTGCGTCCCGAGAAGAATTTGATCTTGTGAATTGGCATTTTTGTAAAAATATGTTACAAATATAATACACACAACAATATGCCCGATATCCGCAGACATCCGACTTGTCAACTATTTATAAACAATCCTCTATATATTGGAGGATTTGGTCGCGTCCGGCGCCCGTCGCGCTCGACGAAAGGAACATCGGCGGCAGCTCTTCCCACTGCTGCGAAAGCTCACGCCTGTATGCCTCGACGTTGCGCGAGGTCTGCGCGGCGGAGAGTTTGTCGCATTTGGTGAATATGATGCCGAATGGCACGCCGTTCAGCCCGAGCATCTCGATGAAGCGCAGGTCGATCTTCTGCGGCTCGAGGCGGCTGTCGACAAGTACGAAGAGGTAGTGCATGCGCTCGCACTTCAATACATAATCGAGGATTATGCGGGCGAAGTCGCCGCGCTGAGTCTTCGAGACGCGTGCGTAGCCGTAACCGGGCAGGTCGACCAGATACCATGAGCCGTTGATGAGGAAGTGGTTTATGAGCCGTGTTTTGCCGGGTGTCGCCGAGACCTTTGCGAGGCCCTTGACTCCGGTCAACATGTTTATGAGCGACGATTTCCCCACATTGCTGCGGCCGATGAAGGCTATGTCGCGCATGGCGTCGCGCGGCACCTGCGTGACCTTCTCGGAACTGCATACGAATTGGGCTCTGGTGATCTGCATCTTGGGAGTGGAACCCCTGTGGGGCTCTTCACGCCGCAAAAATACGAAAAAATCGCAATTACAAAAAACAATCCTTCATGAGACGGGCCTTTACGCGGAAAGAACGTGTGCATAAGGGTTGTGCGGTTGTGGTTTTTTGGGCGAAACGGTAGGCTGTTTACGAAAAAATAACTATATTTGTAAGTTAAACGTATCATCGGCGCATGTGCCGTCTGCGGCGTGCCTGAACTCCGGGCAAAACGGAACCCGAGACGGCGGGGCAATCACGGGGCAGATCGTGTCCTGCGCCCGCAAACAGTCGCGATGCGTTGGCTGACAATCAACATAATATGCTGATCGGATTATGGATAGAGGCAACAATGTGGTCGAACTTCGCAATGTAGCGATATATCACGGCGACGACACGTCGCGCCGCGGCGCAGGCGCCGAAGGCGAACTTGTTCTCTCGGATGTCAATCTGTCGGTAGCGGCAGGCGAAACCGTATATTTCATCGGCCGTGTGGGCAGCGGCAAGAGTACGCTGCTCAAGACCATGTATGCCGAGGTGCCGCTGCTTGAGGGTGAGGGGCGTGTGGTCGGAATGGATCTGCGGCGTCTGCGTCGCAGTGACATACCGTATCTGCGCCGCCGTATGGGTATTGTCTTTCAGGATTACCAGCTTCTGGACGACCGTAACGTATTCTTTAACCTCTATGACGTGATGAAGGCTACGGGGTGGCGGCGCGAGGCTGAGATACGCCGCCGCATAGACGAGGTTCTGACGCTTGTCGGGCTTGACAACAAGGCCTACAAGATGCCGCACGAGCTCTCGGGCGGCGAGCAGCAGCGTCTTACGATAGCACGCGCTCTGCTCAATGCGCCGCGTCTGCTGCTGGCAGACGAGCCTACGGGAAATCTCGATCCCGTCACGGCGGACGGTATCATGCGGCTGTTCCATGAGATTGCCGAGTCGGGCTGTGCCGTGATCATGTCGACGCACAACACTGCGCTTATAGAGCAGTTCCCAGCCCGCACGATCCTGTTCTCTAAGGGGCGTATCAAGGAGATAGACCTCGAACGGAGCCTCGAGACGGATCGGTCGCAGGATGTGCGGTAAAGGGGGCGCGCAGGGATGAGAGATAAGGTGCGCGAGGTTTGGAAAAACCGATAAAAAGCCGTATTTTTGTATGCTTTAAGCAAAGAATCGAAAATCAAAATATATGACTACTGAACAAGAGAATTTCAAGAAGCAGGAAGAGGAGTACTCGGCGTCCAACATTCAGGTGCTCGAGGGCCTCGAGGCCGTGCGCAAGCGCCCTGCCATGTACATCGGCGACATTGGCGAGAAGGGTCTCCACCATCTGGTATACGAGGTGGTGGACAACTCGATAGACGAGGCGCTGGCCGGATACTGCTCACACATCGATGTCACCATCAATGCGGACAACTCGATCACGGTCAAGGATGACGGTCGAGGCATTCCGGTCGACTTCCACGAGAAGGAGGGCAAGTCGGCACTCGAGGTGGTGCTCACTGTTCTGCACGCGGGAGGTAAGTTCGACAAGGGCAGCTACAAGGTATCGGGAGGTCTGCACGGTGTGGGTGTATCGTGCGTCAACGCCCTCTCTACCGAGCTTATAGCAGAGGTTCACCGCGGAGGCAAGATATACAAGCAGCGTTACAGCAAGGGAACTCCCATGACGGAACTGCAGGTTGTGGGTGAGTGCGACGACCGTGGTACTACTGTCACGTTCAAGCCCGACGGCTCGATCTTCACGCATACGACCGAATACAAATACGACATTCTGGCAAACCGTCTGCGTGAACTGGCCTTCCTGAACAAGGGCATACACCTCACGTTGACCGATATGCGTACGACGGACGATGAGGGCAACCACCCGAGCGAGCATTTCTACTCGGAGGAGGGCCTCAAGGAGTTCGTCAAGTATCTCGACGCTACGCGCGGTACGCCGATCATCGAGTCGATCATCTATATCGACACCGAGAAGAACGGTGTTCCGGTCGAGGTGGCCATGCAGTATAACGACTCGTATTCGGAGAACGTACATTCATACGTAAACAATATCAACACTATCGAGGGCGGTACCCACCTTACGGGATTCCGTACGGCGCTGACGCGTACGCTCAAGAAGTACGCCGACGAGTCGGGCATGCTCTCGAAACTCAAGTTCGACATCAACGGCGACGACTTCCGCGAGGGACTTACGGCCGTCATCTCGGTCAAGGTCGCCGAGCCCCAGTTCGAGGGCCAGACCAAGACCAAGCTGGGTAACGACGAGGTGAGCGTAGCGGTCAATCAGGCCGTATCGGCGGCTTTGGCCAACTATCTGGAGGAGCACCCGAAGGATGCCAAGGCCATCGTGCAGAAGGTGATCCTTGCCGCCACGGCGCGTCATGCGGCGCGTCATGCGCGTGAGGCCGTGCAGCGCAAGACCGTATTGTCTGGGGCAGGGCTTCCGGGCAAGCTGGCCGACTGTTCGAGCCGCGACCGCTCGATTGCCGAGATATTCTTCGTCGAGGGAGATTCGGCAGGCGGTACGGCAAAGCAGGGCCGTGACCGTAATTTCCAAGCCATCATGCCTCTGCGCGGTAAGATCCTGAATATCGAGAAGGCGCAGGAGCATAAGATGTGGGAGAACGAGGAGATCAAGAACATGTTTACGGCTCTGGGCGTGAGCATCGGCACCGAGGAGGACAGCAAGGCGCTCAATATGGAGAAGCTGCGTTACGACAAGATCATCATCATGACCGATGCCGATGTCGACGGTTCGCATATAGCCACGCTGATGCTGACGTTCTTCTTCCGCAAGATGAAGGAGCTCATCGAGAACGGACATGTATATATCGCTACGCCTCCCTTGTTCCTTGTCAAGAAGGGCAACCGCGAGCGCTACTGCTGGACGGAGCAGGAGCGTGACGCCATCACCGAGGAGTTCGGTGTAAAGGGTGTGCACGTTCAGCGATACAAAGGTCTGGGTGAGATGAATGCCCACCAGCTGTGGGAGACGACGATGAATCCCGATACGCGCATCTTGCGTCAGGTGAATATCGAGAACGCGGCCGAGGCCGACCGTATATTCTCGATGCTCATGGGAGACGATGTGCCGCCCCGCCGCGAGTTCATCGAGAAGAACGCCCACTACGCAAACATTGACGCATAATTGCGGACATATACCGGGGGATCGGCCGCCGACTGAGGCGGAGCGATCCCCCGTTTTTTAATCATAAACCTTCAACGTCATGAAAGTTACGGTAATAGGTGTAGCCGGCGGTACGGGTTCCGGCAAGAGTACTCTGGTCAAACGTCTTCAGGAGGCCTTCGGTGAGAATGACGTGGCCACACTGTGCCACGACTACTACTATAAGGCGCATCCCGAACTGACGTACGAGGAGCGTACGAAACTCAATTACGACCATCCTCAGGCGTTCGACACGGACATGATGGTGGCCCATATTCGGGCGCTGAAGGAGAATGTCCCGATCGAACATCCCGTATATTCGTTCGTAGAGCATGACCGCTTGCCGCAGCGCGTGGCGGTAAAGCCGTCGAAGGTTATCATCGTGGACGGAATATTGATCTTCGAGAACAAGGAGCTGCGCGACATGATGGATATCAAGGTCTTTGTGGATACGGATGCCGACATACGCCTTGCGCGCCGCATCCTGCGCGACGTGTGCGATCGCGGCCGCACGATGCAGTCGGTAATCGACCAGTATATCGAGACGGTGAAGCCCATGCACGAGGAGTTTGTCGAACCGTCGAAGAAATATGCCGACGTGATCATCCCCGAGGGCGGATTTAACTCCGTGGCCGTGTCGATGCTTATACAGAGCATCCGCTCGCTCATCGACGATAACAAATAACGAAACATGCAGCGCAAGGCAGAGGCCCGTTGGGACTGTTGTTGATTCGGGGTCACGGATAATTACGATATAAACAGAGGCCATCCTTTAAGGGATGGCCTCTGTTATATGTATGGATGAAGGGATTGGCGTCAGTATTACAATCCCGATATCTTCTTTATCTCGTTGAGTTTGTTGAGGGCCTCGATCGGGGTCAGTGAGTTGATATCCAGATCCTTGATCTGGTCGCGTATCTGTATGAGTACGGGATCCTCAAGCTGGAACATCGACAGCTGTATGTTTCCCTGCTGCGCCACTTCGGCCACCTTACGTGCCGAGGGTTGGCGGCGCCTGCGCAGAATACGTGTATCATCTCCGGCAGGTGGTGTCGTTGCCGCGGCCTCGGCCGTCGCTTCGGCCACGTCGCAGCTGTATGCCGTCTCGAGGTTGGCGAGAATCTCCGAGGCGCGCTTCACGATGCTTGCCGGCATGCCGGCCATGCGTGCCACGTGTATACCGAACGAGTGTTCCGTGCCGCCGCGAACGAGCTTGCGCAGGAAGACTATCGTATTGTCCACCTCGCGGACGCTGACATGGTAGTTCTTCACACGCGGGAAGAGGCTCTCCATCTCGTTGAGCTCGTGGTAGTGTGTTGCAAATAGCGTCTTGGCATGGGCGGTGGGGTAGTTGTGTATGTACTCGACCATGGCCCACGCTATGGAGATTCCGTCGTAGGTGCTGGTGCCGCGGCCGATCTCGTCGAGCAGGATAAGGCTGCGGTCCGAAAGGTTGTTCAGGATGCTTGCCGACTCGAGCATCTCGACCATGAAGGTCGATTCGCCCTGCGATATGTTGTCCGAGGCCCCCACGCGTGTGAATATCTTGTCCACGATGCCTATGTGCGCCGACTTGGCGGGAACGAATGATCCCATCTGCGCCATGAGTATTATAAGAGCCGTCTGTCGCAACAGGGCCGACTTACCCGACATGTTGGGACCCGTTATCATCATGATCTGCTGGTCCTCATCGTTTAGCAGTACGTCGTTGGGGATATACTCCTCGCCCACGGGCATCAGCTTCTCGATAACCGGATGGCGCCCCTCGCGTATGTCGATCACCTTGCCCTCGTCCAGCTCGGGACGCACGTAGCGGCACTCCTCGGCCATCGTGGCGAATGACTGCAGGCAGTCGATGCGGGCCACGGCGGCGGCATCGTGCAGAATGACACGCAGGTGTTGCGTTATGAAACGTATCAGCTCGTCGTATATCTGCTGTTCGAGCTGCAGGATGCGGTCCTGTGCCCCGAGGATCTTCTCCTCATACTCCTTTAGCTCCTCGGTTATGTATCGCTCGGCATTGGTAAGGGTCTGTTTGCGCACCCATGTCGGCGGCACCTTGTCGCGGTGTGTGTTGCGCACCTCGATATAGTATCCGAAGACGTTGTTGTAGCTTATCTTGAGGGGTATGCCTGCAGCTTCACTCTCGCGTTGCTGTATCTGCTGCAGCACATCCTTGCCGTGCAGGGCTATGCGGCGCAGGTCATCCAGTTCGGGCGATACGCCGTCGGCGATGATGCCGCCCTTCTGTATCTGGTTGTTCTGCGGGTCGGGGTATATCTCGCGTGCAAGGCGGTCACGCACCTCCGTGGCGGGGTCGATCTCGTCAGCTATGGCGTGCAGATCCTCCACGTCGGTGGACTCCAGCAGCGCCTTGAGTGTCTCTACGGCCGTGAGCGATGTTTTGAGCTGTACGAGCTCGCGCGGTGTGACGCGTCCGGCGGCCACACGTGACGATATGCGCTCCAGATCGCCTATCTCCGAGATCTCGCGCCGCAGCTCCTGTGCCAGCTCCTTGTCCCCGAGCAGGCTCTCGACGACGTTCTGGCGGCGGCGTATGCGCTCGACATCCAGCAGCGGCATGGCTATCCACCTTTTGAGCAGACGGCCGCCCATGGATGTACGCGTGCGGTCCATGACGTCGGCAAAGCTGTGCTTGTCGATGGAGCCGTTCGACGAGAAAAGCTCCAGATTGCGTATCGAGAACTTGTCGAGCCATACGTATTCGTTCTGGTCGATGCGCGAGATGGACGATATGTGCGATATCTCCTTATGCTCGGTAAACTCAAGATAATAGAGTATGGCTCCGGCGGCGGCGATGCCCGCCTTGAGCGACTCGACGCCGAAACCCTTGAGCGACTTGGTGCCGAACTGTTTGCACAGTTTGTCGTAGTTGAGATCCGACGAGAAGACCCAGTCGTCGAGACGGTAGGTATAGTATCCGTTCCCGAAAGCCTTGTCGAAGCGCTCGTCGCAGCCGCGCTGGTAAATCACCTCTTTGGGCGAGAGGCTCGACATGAGCTTGTCGACATAGTGGTCGTCACCCTGTGCCATGTAGAACTCTCCGGTCGAGATGTCGAGGAACGCCACGCCCGTGGCCTTGTCGCCGAAGAATATCGATGCCAGAAACGAATTTTCCTTGTTGGGCAGGATATTGTCTCCGAGCACCACGCCCGGTGTTACAAGTTCTATGACGCCGCGCTTGACCAGACCCTTGACCGTCTTGGGATCCTCCAGCTGCTCGCAGATGGCTACGCGCTTGCCGGCCCTGACGAGCTTGGGCAGATAGACGTCGATGGCGTGGTACGGGAATCCGGCAAGTTCGACATACGAGGCGGCGCCGTTGGCGCGCCGCGTGAGCGTGATGCCCAGAATCGAACTCGAGGTTATGGCATCCTCGCCGAAGGTCTCGTAGAAGTCTCCTACGCGGAAGAGCAATATGGCGTCGGGATGCACGGCCTTGATCTCGTAATATTGTTTCATCAAGGGTGTCTCGACGTATTTAGTTTCAGCAGCCATATCAGATTCGTTATCCTGCAAAGATAGCTTATTTCCGGCGACTATTCAAAAAATCGCTCGTCGAAATTGACCAGATAGAGCTTCTCCGTGGCGCGCGTAACGGCCGTATAGAGCCACCGCAGCATGTCGCGCGTCATGGGCTCGTCGCCGAACAGGCAACGGTCGACGAAGACCGCACGCCACTGTCCGCCCTGAGCCTTGTGGCACGTGACGGCGTAGGCGAATTTCACCTGAAGGGCATTGTAGTGCGGGTTCTCGCGTATCTGGCGGAAACGTTTCAGGCGGCTTGCCGTATCCATATAGTCCTTTTCCACCTCGTCGAAGAGCTGCCGGCTCTGCTCGCGCGTGAGCGACGGGGATTCCGACGAGAGGGTGTCGAGCAGGATCTTGCACTCGATCTCCGTGTCGCCGTAGTCGCCGAACGAGAGGACGGCGTCGGCGAAGTGGAAGCCGTAGAAATCCTCGAAGCGGCGGATACGTTTGAGCAGCGCAATGTCGCCGTTGGCGATGAAGCTCATGGGCGACTTCTCCATGCGCTCGGTATAATAGTAGTTGTTCTTGACAACCATCAGCCGGTCGCCGCTCTCGATCTGCTCCTCGGCCGAGAGTATGTATCGGCGTATGCCCTCGTTGAAACGGTTGGCACGCTTGTTCGAGCGGGTGATGACGATCGTCTCGTCACGGCCGTAACGGGCGTAGGCATCCTCGAGGCATTCGAGGAACTCGCCGCCGCCGATAGACTCTATGTCGGGGTAATTGAGGTCTATGTGCGGCACCTCCACCTCGCCGCGTTCGAGCATCTGCCGCAGGGCGGTGGCGTTGCGGAGTATTCCCGAGGCGGCATCCTGACGCACGACATCCGTCATCGACGAATATACCACCTCGCCGTACGAGCGCATGGCTGTGGCATCGAGGGCGGGGGAGCGGTCGGCGCCTACGGGCGGAAGTTGCGCGTCGTCTCCCACAAGAATCAGACGGCACTGCCGCCCGCTGCGTACGTATGTTATAAGGTCTTCGAGCAGCGAGCCGCTGCCGAAGATCTGTCCGTCGGGCGTGGAGTCGGAGAGCATCGACGTTTCGTCGACGATGAATACACACCCCTTCTCGCGGTTTATGTCGAGCGAGTATTTCGATTCGTAGTCGGCATTGGTGCGCTGGCGGTAGATGCGTTTGTGTATTGTGTGGGCCTCGGTGCCCGAATATTGTGCCAAGACTTTGGCGGCGCGCCCCGTAGGCGCCAGAAGCACGCACGGGATATTCATTGCGCGCAGCACCTGCACCAGCGCCGCGATGAGGGTGGTCTTTCCCGTTCCGGCATAACCGTTGAGAATGAAAATAGAGGAGTAATCGGGCGAAGAGAGATACTCCGATAAATTTTCTACAACTTTTTTCTGGCTAACTGTTGCGTCAAAAGAGATTTTTGCGTAAATTTGGCCTGCAATATACGTATTAAGCATCGGTCGTAAATATTATTGAGCCGCTATATTTGATACAAACTTAATAACAAATATCAAAAAATGAAAAAGGGAATACAAATCGTACTTGCATTAGTGATCCTCGGTTTGGTATATGTGATTGCCATGGAGATTCACACTCCTCAGGCGTTCAATAAGGAGCTGAAACAGAGGAATGCCGCTGTTATCGAGCGCCTCGAGGATATACGTACCGCCGAGCGTGCCTTCAAGAAGAAGTATCAGTATTTCACCGGCAGTTTCGACACGCTTATCAACTTCGTACTTACCGACACGCTCGAGATGGAGCGTAAGTTCGTCGACGAGGACGACTCTGTTGCAATGGCTAAGCTGAAGAAGGCCGGCAAGAAGAATATCGAGAAGTTCAACATCGCAGTCATCGATACCATCTTCTCACCCCGCAAGCTCTCGCGTGAGGATATCGAGAATCTGCGCTACATACCCTTCACCGACAACAAGACCCAGTTCCTGCTGGAGGCCGCACGAATCGTGACCGAGTCTAAGGTCGAGATCCCTGTTGTGGAGTGCCGCGCACCCTACAAGATGTACCTCGACACTGTAAAGTACCGTCAGGAGGTGATCAACCTTATCGACAATCAAGTGCATAACCTCAATCAGTATGCAGGTCTGAAGTTCGGTTCGCTCGAGGGCGGTAACAACGAGGCCGGTAACTGGGGTGAGTAATCCCTGCGGCTGAAGGCCCGAACAAAATGTCCGCCCCGATATGTGGGCGGACTTTTTTGTGCCTGCCGGGGGCCTGTCGAAGGGGCCTGCCGAGGGAATGTTTTCCGTCGCGGCGGCGGTGCCAGCAATATCTGCTGTGTTGCGGAGCCTGCGGTGTTAGCGGTGTCAGCGATGCTTGCAATGTCTGCTGTGCCTCTGGCCTTCTGTGTCTGCGATGTCTGCGATGCCTGTAAAATACACTTTGAGACCTATAACCATATTCAACAAACCATAAACGACAAATGAGAATAATAAGCGGCACGTGCGGTGGCCGGACGATAGTCCCTCCGAAGAACCTCAGGGCACGTCCAACGACCGATTTCGCAAAAGAGAATCTTTTCAACGTATTGGGCAACCTGATCGACTTCGAGGGTATCGATGTGCTCGATCTGTTTGCAGGCACGGGATCCATAAGTTATGAGTTTGCATCACGTGGCGCCGCATCGGTCACATCGGTGGAGATAAACGCCGTGCATTACGATTTCATTCGGTCGACGGCACGCGCCTATCACCTTGATGCCATACATGCCGTCAAGGCCAATGTGTTCCTATATCTGAAGAACGCTTCAAAACGCTACGACGTGATCTTCTCGGATGCGCCGTATGATCTCGAGGGCAGTGAGCGTGTTGTGGATATGGTCCTTGGACGCGAGATGTTGAAAGAGGGCGGTATATTTGTCTTCGAGCACTCGAAAGACAAGAGTTTTGCGGGTCATCCACGTCTTTACGATGTGCGCAATTACGGAAGTGTACATTTTTCGATCTTCCGATAACATTTTTCGCTGTATTTCTATTGTAGTTTTACTATTTTATACTATCTTTGCATTCGCAAACCAGAAGAGGTGCGTTAGTTCAGCTGGTTAGAATACGTGCCTGTCACGCACGGGGTCAGGGGTTCGAGTCCCCTACGCACCGCAGAAAAGGAAGCCAAACGGCTTCCTTTTTTCGTATACGTTGCTCCCGTCTGCAATGACAATAGACCTACAAGGGCTGGGGGTAATAAGAGGAAGTAGAGACAGAGGAGAGACAGGCATAGGCGGGCAAGATGAGGACTTTATAGGAGGTCGGAACAGAGGGTCGGGGGATATATGTATGATGTAAGATCCTGTAAACAGTAATATTTGCAGGCTTTATTATTGTGTATATTTTCCGGAGGACGGAATCATACGCCTTGCAGGTATGTCAATACAAGAACATCATCCTTTGCACATGAACTGTGCAGGGGATGATGCCCTTTCTGTGTATTGATCAGTGGAAGATTTGGGGGCAGTTACCCGCAAACCATGTCTTGAAGTCGTTGACGCGCAGTTTGCTGACAAGGATCTTCTCCTGAGCGGGGATCTTGAGGTTGATGGCCAGTCGGTTGTTGAACCACAGGTCTATGTCCTGCACGGCGTTGCGTGAGATGAGGTATTGCCGGTTTACGCGGAAGAAGCGGTCGGGATCGAGGCTGTCGGCAAGTTCGTCCAATGTGTTTGGCAATACGTAACTCTCATTCGGTCCCACGACGGCTTTGGTGACACCATCCGAGATATAGAAGTATTGTATCTGGTCGACCGCCAGTGGCAGCAGTTTGTCTCCCTTGTAGGGGATGAGGAAATGGGTCTTGTAGTGTCCGTGCTTTTGCAGGGCATTTATCAGCGCCGAGAGGGCGTTGCTCTGGTCTGGCGTATGATGCAGTGTCTTGAGCTTGTCGAGGGCGCGTTGCAGATCCGTGGCGCCGATAGGCTTGAGCAGGTAATCCACGCTGTTTACCTTGAATGCCCGCAATGCATATTCGTCGTATGCCGTAGTGAATATGATGGGGCAGTCGATACGTACATGCTCGAATATCTCGAATGACGAACCGTCGGCCAGATGTATGTCCATGAATACCACATCGGGCGCAGGATTCGACTCGAACCATGCGACGCTGTCGGTGACGCTGTCCAGCACCTCCGTAACCTCAGTGTCGGGTGCAACCTCCTTGAGCAGGGCTTTCAGGTTGCGTACGGCGGCCTTTTCGTCCTCAATTATCAGTGCTTTCATAGTCGTTTCGCGGTTGTTGCAGTGGCAGCCGTACGCTGAAGATACCGTTTTCGGCCGATATCTGTATCTCCTGCTGCCACAGCAGGTTGTAGCGTTTGGCCAGATTATCCAGACCGATGCCCGGGCCTGCCGGCGTCAGTCGCTTGGGTTGTATGCGGTTGCTTACAGAGAGCATGCCGCCCTCGGTACGTATCGATATCGTGAGCGGGTTGCGGTTGCTGATCTCGTTGTGCTTGATGGCATTCTCGATGAGTAGCTGCACCGACATCGGCGGCAGCAGCATGGAGTTCATGCTTTGGTCGATATGGATGTCGAAGCGTAGATTATCCTCATAGCGCATCTTCATCAGGTAGATGTAGGCTTCGGCAAACTGCATCTCCTCGGCGAGGGTCACGCTGCGGCGGTCGTCGTCCTGCAAGGTGTAGCGCAGTACGCGCGAAAGCTCCTGTGTGTAGTCTATGGCCTTGGTGGGGGATTCGCGTATGAGCGAGAGCAGGGTATTGAGCGAATTGAACAGCATGTGGGGGTTCAGCTGGTTCTTGAGCGACTCGTATTGGTGCCGCACGCTCTCCGTACGCAGTTCCTCGTTCTCGACGATGATGCGCTGCTGCTTGACTACGAGATGGTATATGTAGTTGGTACCGGTGACGATGCTGGCGATTATGAGGTCTCGCAGCGGATGCAGGTAGTGGTGAACCATGGCGTCGATGGCCGGAATGTCGAACTGGTGGTGCAGCAGCACGAACAACTGTCCGAAGAGGCTGCTTGCGGCCCACGTAAGGAAGAACGACAGCGCCATCTTTGTCTTGGTGACGCGCACCATCGGCGTGTTGAAACGGAAGATGCGCATGTTGATCCAGAAGAGCAGCAGCAGCGAGATGAACGTAAAGAGTATCTCGTTTATGACATCCTGCGGCTCCATTCCGGCGAACAGCTCCTGCCGTTCGAAGCTGTCCGAGAGTGACAGCACCTCCGGAAAATGGATAAGCACGGCCACCACGGCTGAGACGGTGAGCGTGGTGATCGGATATCGGTCTTTGAATGTCAGAGGTGCTTTCATACGACAAAAATAATATTATTTCAGTTCAACGCGAGCGGTAACATACATTCCGGGACGGAATTGGGGATTCTGCTCCGATATGCGGACGTAGACGTCGATCGAACGGTTCTCGTTGTTGACCTGCTGCCCGATCATGGTTATGGCGCCGCGGAAGGTCTTGCCCTCGATGCCGTTTACGCGGAAGATGACGCTGTCACCGGCCTTGAGGTTGTGGAGATCCTTCTCGTATGCCGTCAGACGCAGCATCATGTTGCTCTTGTCGACGATCTCGCAGAGGGGCTCTCCCACGTCGAAGTGGCGGCCGATGTTCATGTTGACATTGGCGGCGTAACCGCTTATCGGTGATTTGACCTCAAGATATGGGACAATGCCATTTGCGAGCAGCTGCGTGGTGTCTATTCCCAGCAGGGCGAGTTGTGCGGCCGCGGCATCCATACGGCTGCGCATGGAGAGATATTCGGCCTTGCTCTGTTGGTAACGTTTCTGCGACGAGGCCTCCTCGCGTGAGAGTGTCTGCTGACGCTCGAACTCCGTGCGCAGATATTCGTTCTGCGCGTGGCTGTCGAGATACGACTGCTGCAGGGCGATGAAGTCGGGATTCTCGAGCGTAGCCAATACGCTTCCCTTCTTGACATAGGCACCGGGCAGAAGCGAGGTGCTGCGGATGGAGCCGCCCATGGTGAGCGTCACCGTGGCACGGTTCTGCGGCGGGATGACGAGAATGCCGTTGAAGGATGTCTGGTTGGGTACGGACGTAGCTCCCGAGGCGGCGTCTATCCCGCCCTCAGTGGCAGCGTACGATTCGCTTTCGGCCGCGGCGGCCGTAGCCAGCGTATCGGTCTGCTGGATGGCTGCAGGCTCGCTTTCGGCAGGCGCTGCGGCTGCAGATGTGGTATCTTTGCCCGTATTTGAGCAGGCGCAGATAAGAACGGTCAGAGGTATGAGTATCTTTTTCATGGTTTGTGTGTTTATCTGTATAATTCGTATTCGAGTGCGGCGATGTTGTACTGGTTGAGCGTCTCGATATATCCGCGACGTATCTCGAGCGCCGTATTGATGCTCATGATGTATTCGGCGATGGAGGTCTCGCTGTTTGCGAGCTGTACCTTCGCGTCACGTATGAGTGTGGCGGCCTCGGTCAGCGCCGAGCCGGTGTAGTAACGCAGACTCTCGTCATAGCGCCGCAGATTGGCCTGAAGTTCGGTTATGCGGTTGTTCATGTCGCGCATGTTGATCTCGGCATTGTTGCGGGCGATGTATGCGTCGGCCTTGGCCTGACGTATGCGGCTGCGCTGCGTGTTGAAGAATATGGGGAACGAGGCCCCGACTACATAGGCGTTAAGACCCTTGTCGGGAAGGATGTTCTGCCGTTGGTATCCTACGGAGAACTCGGGGAAGAAACGGCTCTTTTCGATTCTCGTGCGGGCTTCGGCCTCGCGCACCTGTGACTCGAAATAGCTTCGCTGTAACTCGGTCGAGACCTCGGCTACGGGGATGAATCGCGTCAGAACGCTGTCGGCGGGCACTACGGGTGTCGACGAATAGCATACCCATTGCAGGCGTGCCGCCGCAACCTTGTGTTCCTCCTGTGCTTGGAAGAGCTTGTTGCGCATATCTGCGGCCATCGTGGCCGACATGCTGCGCTCGAGACGCGAGATGTCACCCTGCTCGTACCGCAGCTCGCTCGTACGTTGAAGTTCCGCTGCCAAGGCGTTTTGGTCGGCATACAGATTACATAGCTCTTGCGTATACAGGTAATACGACCATGCACGCTTTACCTCGGCTATGATCTCGCGCCTTACCAGCTCCTTGTAGTGTGTGCCGGTCTCGGTCTGGCGGCGTACGAGGGCATTTTTGTAGAAGGGCGTCAGCAACGAACCGACGGATTGCGTGATGCTGATCTCGCGGTCCTTGCGCTCGATGCCGTTGAGTTGTCCGAATGAGTAGTCAACTGTGGTCGGTGTCAGTTCCCACGACTCGCCGCGCATGGCCTTGGTGCGTTGTATTGCGGCCTCGGCCGACTTGAGCTGTGGATGGTTCTCGATGGCCATCTCCACAGCCTCGTCGAGCGTTACCGTCTGCTGGCTGTATCCGTTCAGAGGCAGCAGAAGCATTGGCACTACGACGAAGGGCAGGAATTTGCGCAGAAAGGGCTTGCGTTTAAGAACATTTGCCGAACGTACCAGCTTATAGAATACCGGTACGACAAAGAGCGTCAGCAGAGTCGATACGAATAGTCCTCCGATTACGACCGTTGCCAGCGGACGCTGAACTTCGGCACCGGCCGTCTTGGCGATGGCCATGGGGATGAATCCCAGCGATGCAACCAGACCGGTAAGGAATACGGGTCGCAGCAGGTGGTGCGTACCGCGTGTTATGATGCGGCGCGTCGATAGGTGGTATGGAGTCATGTTTCTCAGATCGTTGAAGTGGTTTATCATCAGAATACCGTTTAGTACGGCCACACCGAACAGGGCGATGAACCCGACGCCGGCCGATATGCTGAATGGGAGTCCGCGCAGCCACAGAGCCAATATTCCGCCGATGATCGAGAGGGGTACGGTTGAGAAGACAACCAGAGTGTAGGTTATGCTCTTGAAGGCGAAGAACAGTAGCAGCAGGATGAGCATCAACGCCACGGGAATTACCACGAGCAGCGTGCGGATGGCGTTCTGCAGGTTCTCGAACTGTCCGCCGTATTCGAAATAGTATCCGGGGTTGAGCTTGACGTTCTTCTCAAGAGTTTGGCGTATGTCGGCCACGACCTGCTGTATGTCGGCGTCACGGACGTTCACGCCGATGACGACACGCCGTTTTGTGGCGTCGCGGTTTATCTGCAGGGGGCCGTTCACAAGGTCTATCGTGGCAACCTCGCTTACGGGGATCTGTATACCTTCGGCCGTGCGTATGAAGAGGCGGTCGAGATTCAGGTCGGCAACCTTCTGCTGGTCGAGACGCACCACAAGATCGAAACGGCGCTCGTTCTCGAATACGGTGCCTGCCGTCTCACCCGCATAGGCGGCGCGGATAATGCTGTTCAGTTCCTCGATGTTGATTCCGTAGCGGGCAATCTTGGCGCGGTTATAGTTTACCACGAGTTGCGGCAGACCCATAGCCTGCTCTACGAGCACGTCCGAGGCTCCGGGCACCTGCTCGACATATTTTGCCGCCTCCTTGGCCTTGGAGTATAGTTCGGCCATATCCTCACCATAGAGCTTGATTGCGATGTCGGCCTTGGCTCCGGTCATAAGCTCGTTGAAGCGCAGCTGTATTGGCTGGCTGAAGTTGAACTCGACGTCGGGAATGGTATCGAGCGACGCCTTCATCTTCTCTACGAGTTCGGCGCGTGACGAGGCGCTTGTCCACTCCTCGAATGGCTTCATGACGATCATTACGTCGGCATCCTCGACAGCCATGGGGTCGGTCGGGACCTCCGCCGTACCGATCTTGGCCACTACGTGCTTTATCTCTGGGAAGTTGTCCATAAGGATCTTCTCGGCACGCTCCGAGACGTTGATGCTGCGCGAGAGCGAGCTTCCGGCTGGAAGAGTCATCTGCATGGCGAAGTCGCCCTCGTCGAGCGTAGGGATGAACTCGGCACCCAGACGTGTGAAGAGCATGAGACTTGCGATGAATGCGGCAACGGCTGCGCCGACGGTCGCCCAGCTGAACCTCAGACATACGGCCAGACATTTCTGATATATCCTGTTAAGCCATGCGAAGAACCGGTCGGCGAACGACGGCTTTGAACTTATGTGGTGCGAGAGGAAGAGCGACGACATCATCGGCACATAGGTCAGCGAGAGCAGCAACGCTCCAATGATACAGAACACCAACGTTTTTGCCATTGGCGTGAAGTATTTGCCCTCGATTCCGGTAAGCGTCAGTATGGGGAAGAATACGATAAGTATGATTATCACGGCGAATGTGGCCGAGCGTACGACGTTGCCTGCACCGGCAATGACCTGAGCATCCATCTGTTTGCGTGAGAGGGTGCGCCCGAGGTTCGACTGCGAGAAGAGATGCGCGAGGATACCCTCGACGATGACGATCGAACCGTCGACGACGATACCGAAGTCGATGGCGCCGAGGCTCATCAGATTGGCCGAGACACCGAATATGCGCATGAGAATGAAGGCGAAGAGCATCGCAAGCGGAATGACCGAGGCGACGATCAGACCGGCGCGGGCGTTGCCGAGGAATACTATGAGGACGACGAAGACGATGATGGCGCCCTCGATAAGGTTGCGGATGACGGTCGAAATGTTACGGCTGACAAGCTCCGAACGGTTCAGATAGGGGCTTATCGTAACACCCTCGGGCAGCATCTTCTGTATCTTCTCCACGCGGGCCTCGAGCTCTTTGGTTACGACATTGGCATTTGCGCCCTTGAGCATCATGGCTATGCCGCCGACACACTCACCCTTGCCGTCGCGTGTCATGGCGCCGAAACGTTTTGCCGATCCGAACTTGACTGTTCCGACGTCGCTGATGTGTATGGGTATGCCGCCGCGGTTTGTAACGACTATCTGGCGGATATCGTCCAGCGAGGAGATCATACCCTCGGAACGTATGTAGTATGCGCGGTTGACCTTCTCGATGTAGCTGCCGCCCGTATTCTGGTTGTTGCGGCTCAGGGCATCGAATACGTCGCTTATGGTTATGTTGAGCGAGTAGAGCGCGTCGGGATCCACGGCAACCTCATATTGCTTGAGATAGCCGCCGAAGCTGTTTATCTCGACTATGCCGGGTATGCCCGACAGCTGGCGCTTGACGATCCAGTCCTGTATGGTACGCAGCTCCATGGCGTCGTACTTGTCCTCGTATCCGGGAGCCACGTCGAGCGTATATTGGTATATCTCGCCCAGACCGGTGGTTATGGGCATCATCTCGGGCATGCCGAGCTCCGTTGGGATCTCACCCGCGACAGTCTGGATCTGTTCGTTGATGAGCTGCCGCGCGTCGAGTATCGGAACACTCTCCTTGAATACGACCGTGACGACCGAGAGCCCGAAACGCGATACGGAACGGATCTCCTCGACGTTCATGATGTTGCTCATGGCAACCTCTATGGGGAATGTGATGAGCTGCTCGACCTCCTGCGGGGCGAGTGTCGGTGAGACGGTTACGATCTGTACTTGGTTGTTGGTAATATCCGGTACGGCGTCGACCGGAAGCGTGAGCATCGCGTATATTCCGCCTGCAAGCAGGAAGAGTGTCGTGAGCCCGACGAATAATTTTTTCGTGACCGCAAAGCGGACTATTGCCTGAAACATTGTATCGTGAAAATTTATTTTCGCGCAAAGGTAATCTCGACCGTCCAAGATCGTGTGGAAATATGCTGAATTGAAGAATTTGCGAGATGAAGTGTCGATATGGGGAGATGAATGTTCCGATATGTGCATCGGGCGGCGTATGGTAGATATGGTTGCCTTCCCGTATCAAAAGCAAGGGCGGCGGATTGCTCCGTCGCCCTTGTGTCAGAGAGGAAATAGCGGTGTTATTTGCAGCCGCAGCTTCCCTTCAGGAACATCTGCTTCATGCTCTGGGCCTGCTCCTTGCCGCCTCCTGCGGCTATCTCGGCCGCTGCCTGCAGGTTCTGCGCCTCGGCCATGTCGAGATATACCGATGCCGACAATGCGGCGCGGTCGTCGCTCTTGGAATCCATCATGAGCAGGTACGATATGATGATACGAGCGCCCGTCTCTACCAGATTGCGCGCATGGAACGATTTTGCCTCGGCATCCATCTCGGCCACGGCGCCGCACATACGCTCAAATTCGTCTGTCATCTTGCGCAGACGCACCTTGGCCTTGACCCCTATGTCGAGTACGGCGGCGTCGGCCTCGTATTCGCGTATGCGGTTGAGCATGACACCGCTGGAAGTGTAGCGCGCTGCGGCTACGACCTGCATCTGCGACGTGCCTTCATAGAGGGTCGTGACGCGGGCGTCACGGTAGAGACGCTCGACGGCGAACTCCTTGATGAATCCTGATCCGCCATATACCTGCACGGCGTCGTATGCCACTTGGTTGGCATATTCGCCGGCCATGAGCTTGAGCATCGGGGTGTACATGTCGGCATATTTCGATGCGCGGCGCATCTCGGCACGCTCATCGTCCGAGAGCTCCTTCTTTGCGCCGAGGAGCTTGGCTATGTCGACATATCGGGCCGTCTCGTAGAGCAGGGCGCGCGAACCGTCGAGTTTGGCCTGCATGCGGCTCAGCATGGAATAGACGGCGGGGAAGGTCGCTATCGATACACCGAACTGTTTGCGCTCGTTGGCATAGCGTACAGCCTCACGCAGCGCGGCCTCCATGATCCCGACCGACTGCGCGCCTATGTCGAGGCGTGCGCCGTTCATCATCGACATGACATACTTTATGAGGCCCAGACCGCGCGATCCGAGCAGTTTGGCCGGAGCATTGTTGAATGCCAGCTCGCACGTGGGTGATCCCTTTATTCCCATCTTGTGCTCGATGCGGCGTACCGTCACGCCGCCCCAGTTGCGGTCATATACGAAGCACGAGAGACCGCGTGCATCCGTCGTGCCGCTTTCGGAACGTGCCAGCACGAGTTTTATGTCGGCGTCACCGTTTGTGATGAAACGCTTGACACCGTTGAGCAGCCACATGCCGCGCTCCTCGCTCCACGTGGCCTTCAGCATGGCCGACTGCAGGTCGCTGCCGGCATCGGGCTCGGTGAGATCCATCGAGCAGGTCTCGCCGTGTGAAATGCGGGGGATGAACTCGGCCTTGAGCTCCTCGTCGCCGAATTCGCGTATGATGTCGACGCAACCCTGCAGCGACCATATATTGCAGAACCCGGCATCGGCGCGCGCCACCATCTCCGAGGCCATGACGAACATCACCGTCGGGAAGTTCAGACCATCGTAACGTCGCGGCTGCGTCAGTCCGTAAAGACCCGAGCGGGTCAGCATATCGTGGTTGCGCTGCGTCCCCGAGGCGTATGTTACGCGGCCGCCCTCGCAGTGGGGCCCCTCGGCGTCGACATCGAAGGCGTTGGGGGCAATGGTGCCGGCGCATATCTCGCCCATGACCTCCATAACCTTGTCGTACGAGTCTATGGCGTCGTCGAAATTCTCGGGAGCCGAACGGTATTCGCGGCTCTGCGTGTAACCATCCTCCTTGAGCGCGACGATGCGCTTCATCATCGGGTGCGTCATCTGACGCTTGAGACGGTCGTTGTCCTTATAGAAATTGTTCATTCTTGTTCCTCCTAACGTCTGTTGTTTCTGATCTGTGCCATGATGCGCTCAACCGTCTGCACGGCGTCGCCAACGATGGCGTAGTCGGCGATGCGGTGTATCGGGGCCTCCGCGTCGCAGTTTATCGATATGATGTAGGCCGAATGGTCCATGCCTACGGTGTGCTGTACCTGCCCCGATATGCCGCAGGCGATATATAGTTTCGGACGTACGGTTATTCCAGTTTGTCCGATCATGCGCTCGTATCCGCCGACATATCCTGCGTCGATGGCGGCACGCGTGGCGCCTACTTCGCCGCCCAGCATCTCGGCCAGACGGAACAGTACACCGAAGTTCTCGGCGCTGCCCATGCCGTAGCCTCCGGCGACGATAACCTTTGCCGACTTGAGGTCTGCACCGCGCTCGCGCGCTGTCTTGCCGATGATCTCGACGGCAAAATCCTCCTGCTTGAGCAGTGAATTAGTGTCTATATAGATACGCTCGCTCTCGACAGGGCTGCCGACAGGCTCCTTGGCCATGACGCCCTCGCGTATGGTAGCCATCTGCGGGCGCGTTGCGGGCGATATGATTGTCGTGAGCTGGTTGGCAACGAAACTCGGGCGTATGCACTTCAGCACGCCCTTGTATTCATTGCCCTTGTATGAGCAGTCTCCCAGTTCGAGAGCCGTGCAGTCGGCCGTAAGTCCGCATCCGATCTCGGCTGCAAGACGCGGCGCCATGTCGCGGCCCACCGATGTGGCGCCGGCAAGGAATATGTCGGGCTGCTCGGCCTCGACGACGTGCTTGGCTATGCGGACGTAGGGCAGCGTGAGGTAATCCTTCAGACGCGCATCATCGGCGCAGAATATCTTCACGGCACCGTATCGGCGAGCCTCCTCGGCTGCAAGGGATGTATTGTCGCCTATGATGAGGGCTTCGAGTTGACCTGCAGTCTCGGCGGCCAGACGCCGCCCCTTGGTAAGAAGTTCCAGACTCACCTCGCTCAGGGCGCCGTCATGGGTCTGGCAGAATATCATTACTTTGTTCATCTTCTCTGCGCTTAATGCTATTCGACAATGTGGCTTTCGACAAGCCGTGCGACAAAATCCGACAACGACTCCTCGTCTGCGGCGATCCACTCGGTATCCTTATGCTGGGCAACGATGGTGCGGCTGTCGACAACCTGAGTGGGTGATCCGCTCAGACCGTATCGGGCCATGTCGCCGCCAAGATCATCCGCCGTCCATACCGTCACGGGTTGTTTCTTGTAGTCGAGTATTCGGCGCACGTTGCAGGGTCGGCACTCGGCCGCGCCGCTGCCGCCTACCGTGACAACGGCAGGAAGTGTCGTACGGACGGTTTGCACTTCGTCGTCCGATATGCGGCGTATCTCCAGCCGCCCATCCTCGCAGGGGGTGATCTGTTCGGCGTATGTCACCTGCGGCCATCCGAGCCATTGGGCCGTCTGGGGGCCTACGTGTGCCGTGTCGCCGTCGATGGATTGGCGTCCGGCCAATATGAGGTCGGGCTCAATCTTGCGTGCCGCCATTGCCAGCGCGTAGGATGTGGCCATGGTGTCGGCACCGGCAAAGCGGCGGTCCGAGAGGAGTATTCCCTCGTCGGCTCCGCGGTATATGCCGTCACGCAGCACCTCCTCGGCTCGCTGCGGGCCCATGCTTATCAATACGACTCGGCTGCCCGCAATACGATCCTTCAGGCGCAGCGCCTGCTCGAGGGCATTCAGATCGTCGGGGTTGCATATAGCCGGCAGGGCGTTGCGGTCGATCGTGCCGTCGGCCCCGACCTTTGCCTCCACCGTCTCGCGGGTATCGGTCACCTGTTTCACGAGTACCGCGATTTTCAAACCTTTCATCAATACTATATATTCTAAATATTCTTAAAAACCTGCGCAAAGGTACTCCATCAATACCTTACGGAGAGCATCGGTGGCGGATTTTCCGTCACACTATGGGGCGCATTCATCACAAAAAAGGCATCTTTTGGCCCTCGGCGGTCTCTTTTACCCTTTGTCGCAGTGTTATTTATCTAACAATAAAAGACGGCTGCCTCTATTTGAGACAACCGTCTTTTCAGTTGGTAATCGTATCGTTGGGCTATCTCTGCGCCGCCCCGATAATGTCGCGCAGGCGTGTTATGCCCAGACGCTGCATCTCGCGTGGCAGATCCTCGATTATGTTCTTGCATGCATAGGGATCCTTGAGGTTGGCGGCTCCGCCCTGTACGGCCGTGGCTCCTGCCATCATCATCTCGATTACATCGGCGGCAGACTCCACACCGCCGCATCCCATGACCGGAATCTTGCATGCGCGTGCCACCTGATATACCATACGCAGCGCTACGGGGAAGATGGCGGGTCCCGAGAAGCCTCCCATCGTATTGGCTATGACGGGACGGCGGCGCATGGTGTCGATACGCATGCCGAGCAGAGTGTTTATAAGGCATATTCCGTCGGCGCCCGCCTCCTCGCACGCCAGGGCTATCGATGCGATGTCGGTAACGTTGGGGCTGAGTTTTATGAATACGGGTTTTGTGGTTACGCTCTTGACGGCACGTGTGACCTCGGCCGCGGCCTTGCAGTCGGTACCGAAACTCATGCCGCCGTTATGTACATTGGGGCACGAGACGTTCACTTCGATTATCTCCACCTGCTGCTCGCGGTCGATGCGGGCGCAGCACTCGGCATATTCGTCGACCGAGAATCCGCTGATGTTGGCGATGATGGGTTTGTGGAATATCGAGCGCAGATGCGGCAGCTCCTCCGCGATGACGGCGTCGATGCCGGGGTTCTGCAGTCCGACCGAGTTGATCATGCCGGCGCGGCACTCGGCTATGCGCGGCGTAGGGTTGCCGAAACGCGCGTCGCGCGTGGTGCCCTTGAACGACAGGGCGCCAAGTATGTTTATGTCGTAGAACTCGTTGTGCTCGCGGCCGAACCCGAAAGTGCCGCTGGCGGGGATGACGGGATTGTCCAGCACGACGCCGCACAACTCTACCTTAAGATCGAAATCGTTTGCCATAGTTTGCTCGTTTACCATATTATCTCGTCGCGTTTCATGACGGGGCCGTCCTTGCAGATTCGTTTGTTGCCCGCAAGGGTCTTGCAGCTGCAACCCATGCAGGCGCCGAAGCCGCAGCCCATACGCTCCTCGAAGCTCAACTCGCCTTGCACGGCGGGATATGCGAGGCTCAGGGCTCGCAGCATGGGCATCGGGCCGCAGGCGTAGAAGTAGTCGAACTCGATGCCGGCTTCGCGTATGGCATCCGTAACGAATCCCTTGACTCCGGTCGAGCCGTCCGCAGTCGAGACATATACGTCGGCGCCAGCCTCACGGAACGTGTCGGCATAGAATATCTCGGCGGCGGTGTTGAATCCCAGCACTACCGAGACCTTGCGGCCGCGTGCGATGAGATCCTTGGCCAGACGGTAGAGCGGCGGTACACCCACGCCGCCACCTACGAGCAGCGGACGGCGACACTCGACATCGGGGTCGAAGCCGTTGCCGAGGCCCGTCAGCATATCCAGCTCGCAGCCCGCCTGCATGTGGCTCATGGCCTCTGTGCCGCGTCCCACGACCTTATAGATTAGGGTGATCGTATTGTCCGAGTAGTCACATATCGAGATGGGACGCCGCAGATAGAATCCCTCGATCTCTATATTTACGAACTGCCCCGGGCGCACGATCCACTGCGTGTCACCCTCGACCTGCATGCGGTAGACATTCGATGTTAGGGGGTGGTTCTCGACGATGCGGTATGTTCCTTTCTTGTACATGGCGCTATTGGGCATCTATGGTTGATACTCCGAGCGTGATCTCCTCCAGTACGTCCAGCAGCACGCTGACGGTCTCCAGTGCGGTGAATATCGTCACGTTGTTCTCGACGGCGGCGCGGCGTATGTCGTAGCCGTCGCGGCGGGTGCTGTGCTGGTTTACGTCTATGGTGTTGATGACGTAGGTGACGTGACCCTTGCGCAGCGAGTCGTAAATCTCGGTGCTGCCCTCGCTGAGCTTGCGCAGGTGGCGCGTACGTATGCCGTGGCTGCGCAGGAACTCACATGTGCCCTTCGTGGCCTCGATGTTGAATCCCAGATTGTAGAAACGGCGTATCAGGGGCAGTGCGCGCTGCTTGTCGTGGTCGGCTATGGTGACGAAGATCGTACCGTAGTTGGCAACGGTCATACCCGACGACTGGAGCGACTTGTAGAGTGCGCGCGTCAGGCTGTTGTCGTAGCCTATGGCCTCGCCCGTCGATTTCATCTCGGGCGAGAGGTATGAGTCCACGCCGCGGATCTTGGCGAAGGAGAAGGCCGGCGACTTGACGAACCAGCGCGTGCGCTCCTTGTGGTAGATCTCGGTTATGCCCTGCTCGCGGAGCGAGTGGCCGAGGATAACGAGCGTGGCGATCTTGGGCATGGGCACACCCGTCGACTTGGAGAGGAAGGGCACCGTACGCGACGAGCGGGGATTGACCTCGATGACATATACCTTGTCGTTCTCGTCGACGATGAACTGTATGTTGAACAGACCGATTATACCTATGGCCAGCCCCAACTGCTTGGTGTAGGCGATGATCGTATCCTTGACCTGAGCACTGACGCTGAAGGTGGGGTAGACGCTGATGCTGTCGCCCGAGTGTATGCCCGTATGCTCGACGTGTTCCATGATGCCGGGGATGAATACATCCTTGCCGTCGCATATTGCATCCACCTCGAGCTCCTTGCCCAGAATGTATTTGTCGACCAACACGGGTGACTTCTCGTTTATCTCGACGGCGGTGCGCAGATAGAGACGCAGCGTCTCCTCGTTGCCGACTATCTGCATGGCGCGGCCGCCCAGCACGAAGCTCGGACGCACCAGTACGGGATAACCGATACGCTCGGCGGCGGCAACGCCCGCCTCGATGTCGGTGACGGCTTCAGCTTTGGGCTGCGGTATGCCGACCTCGTTCATGATGCGCTCGAAGCACTTGCGGTCCTCGGCGTTGTTGATGGCCTCGATGTCGGTTCCGATGATCTTGACGCCCAACTCGGCCAGCGGCTCGGCAAGATTTATGGCCGTCTGTCCGCCGAGCGATACCACGATGCCGTCGGGATGCTCCAATTCAACGACATTCATGACGTCCTCTACCGTCAGGGGCTCGAAGTAGAGTTTGTCGCTGATCGTATAGTCGGTCGATACGGTCTCGGGGTTGTTGTTTATGATGATGGCCTCGTAACCGGCATCCTTGATGGTCCATATTGCGTGTACGGTCGAGTAGTCGAACTCGACGCCCTGACCGATACGTATGGGGCCCGAACCGAGCACGAGGATCTTCTTGCGGTCGCTCACGATCGATTCGTTCTCCTGTTCGTATGTCGAGTAGAAGTAGGGGACGTACGAGTCGAACTCGCTGGCGCAGGTGTCGATCATCTTGTAGACGGGGAATATGTCCTTGCTGCGGCGCAGCAGGAACACCTCCGATTCGGTCATGCCCCACAACTGACCGATATACTTGTCGCTGAAGCCCATGCGCTTGGCGTCCTTCAACGTCTCGATGTCACCTTTGTTTGCGGCCACGACCGACTCCATCTCGACGATGTTCTTGAACTTCTCGAGGAAGAGCATGTCGATCTTTGTGTGGTTGTATATGATGAGCAGGTCGATACCCTTGCGTATGAGCTGCGCTATGGCGTAGAGACGGTCGTCGGTGCCCTTGCGTATGTAGTTGAGCAGCTCCTCGACGGTGAAGGTGTCGAACTTCTTGTGGTAGATGTGGCATACGCCCGTCTCGAGCGAACGCACGGCCTTCAGAAGGCTCTCCTCGATGGTGCGGCCTATGCTCATCACCTCGCCCGTAGCCTTCATCTGCGTGCCCAGCTCGTTCGATGCGTCGCTGAACTTGTCGAAGGGGAAGCGTGCGATCTTCGTCACCACGTAGTCGAGTGTAGGCTCGAAGCTGGCGGGGGTGTTGGCTATCTGTATCTCGTCGAGTGTAAGGCCCACGGCGATCTTGGCGCTGACGCGGGCGATGGGGTAGCCGCTGGCCTTCGATGCCAGAGCCGACGAACGCGACACACGCGGGTTGACCTCGATGATGTAGTAGCGGAACGAGAGCGGGTCGAGTGCGAACTGCACGTTGCAACCACCCTCGATCTCCAGCGCGCGGATGATCTTCAGGGCGCTGTCGCGCAGCAACTGATACTCCTTGTTGGTGAGCGTCTGGCTCGGGGCTACGACCATCGAGTCGCCGGTATGTATGCCGACGGGGTCGATGTTCTCCATGTTACAGATGGTGATTGCCGTGTCGTTCTTGTCACGCATCACCTCATACTCGATCTCCTTGTATCCCTTGATGCTCTTCTCGACAAGCACCTGATGTACGGGCGAGAGCATGAGTGCGTTGTGCATGATCTCGCGCAGCTCCTGCTCGTTGTCGGCGAAGCCGCCGCCCGTGCCGCCCAGCGTGAATGCGGGGCGCAGCACAACGGGATAACCTATCTCGAGGGCAGCCTTGACACCGTCCTCCATCGTGTTGACCACGATCGAGGGGAGCACAGGCTCACCGATGCTCATACACAACTCCTTGAACAGTTCGCGGTCTTCGGCCTTTTCGATGCTTTTGAACGAGGTGCCGAGGATCTCGACCTGACACTCGTCGAGGATACCCTTCTTTGCCAGCTGCACCGCAAGATTTAGTCCCGTCTGTCCGCCGAGGCTAGGCACGATGGCATCGGGACGTTCGTAACGCACGATCTTGGCAACATATTCGAGCGTCAGGGGCTCCATGTAGACCTTATCGGCGATGTCGGTGTCGGTCATGATCGTGGCGGGGTTCGAGTTGACGAGTATCACCTCGTAGCCCTCTTCCTTGAGTGCAAGGCACGCCTGCGTGCCGGCGTAGTCGAACTCTGCGGCCTGTCCTATGACGATCGGGCCCGAGCCGATCACCATCACTTTCTTAATATCGGTTCTCTTTGGCATTTTGATACTCCTCCATCAGTTTAATGAATTTATCGAAAAGGTAGGTGCTGTCCTGCGGTCCCGGAGCGCTTTCGGGGTGGTACTGTACCGAGAAGACCTTGTCCTCGGCGCACTCGACACCCTCGATTGTGGCATCGAGCAGATTTACGTGCGTGGGACGCAGACGCGTGGCGGCCAGAGAGTCGGCATCTACGGCGAAGTTATGGTTCTGGCTCGTGATCTCGATATGCCCCGTGTCGAGGTTCTTGACGGGGTGGTTGCCGCCGCGGTGTCCGAACTTCATCTTGAAGGTGCGGGCGCCGTATGCCAGCGATATGAGCTGGTGTCCGAGACATATTCCGAACAGGGGCACCTCGCCGCGTACCGAACGTATGAGATCGACCACTTCGGGAACATCCTGCGGGTCGCCCGGACCGTTCGAGAGGAATATGCCGTCGGGATTGAAGGCCATGATGCCTTCACGCGAGGTGTTGTAGGGCACGACGGTGACGTTGCAACCCTTGGCGTTGAGCTGGCGGATGATGTTGTATTTGATGCCGCAGTCGACGGCTACGATGTCGTATTTGTGGTTTGGCGTACGTGAGAACCAACGCTTGCGGCAGCTTACCTGCCGTACCTGATCCGTCTGCAGCGGTGTCGAGAGGATCATCTCCATGGCCTTTTCGTGCGGCGTGTCGATGTTGACGATGGCGGCGCGCTGGCACCCCTCGTCGCGGATGATGCGCGTTATCATGCGCGTGTCGACTCCGCTTATACAGGGTATTCCCTGCTCGTCGAGTACCTCGGAGAAGGTCTTCGTATAGCGGAAGTTGCTCGGGTTCTCGTTGCATTCGCGCACGACCATGCCTCCGATCGACGGGAACTTGGTCTCGAAATCCTCGTCCGTGATGCCGTAGTTGCCTATCAGCGGATAGGTCATCACCACGATCTGACCCGTATATGACGGATCGGAGAGAATCTCCTGATAACCTACCATCGAGGTGTTGAAGACCAGCTCGCACACACGCTCCACGTCGGCGCCGTAGCCGTAACCGTAGAACTCGCGTCCGTCCTCCAGAACTAATTTTTTGGTAAATGGTTTCATTCGTCAGTTATATGATTATCGTATTTTTTCATCGTTTCGGTATGCCGTGCGGCCGTCGACCAGCGTAAGGATTGTCTGGCCGTGCAGACGCCATCCCTCGAACGGGGTGCTGCGCCCTTTCGAGAGGAATGTGGCGGGATCGACCGTGAACTCGTTGTCGAGGTCGAATACCGCTATGTCAGCCTTTTCACCCGCGGCGAGACCCCCTCCGAGGGCGAAGATACGGCGCGGAGCCTCTGCCATGAGCTCTATCATGCGCTCGGGCGAGATTATCCCCGCCATAACGAGTTTCGTATATATGACGGCGAACGAGGTCTCGAGACCTACGACGCCCATGGCGCTGCCGGCAAGTCCGCGTGACTTCTCTTCGGCCGTATGGGGGGCGTGGTCTGTGGCTATGACATCTATGGTGCCGTCCTGCACTCCCTCGATCAGGGCATCGCGGTCGGCCGCCGAGCGGATCGGGGGATTCATCTTGAATCGTCCCTCCTCACGCAGGTCGGCGTCGCACATCGTAAGGTAGTGTGGACCCGTTTCGCACGTTATACGTACACCGCTGCGCTTGGCATCGCGTATGAGCGCAACGCTCTCCTTGGTCGATATGTGGCATACGTGATAACGGCATCCGGTCTGCTCGGCCAGCTTTATGTCGCGTTCGATTTGCCGCCATTCGCTCTCCGACGATATGCCCTTGTGCCCGTGCGCCGCGGCGTATGCGCCGTCGTGGATATATCCTCCGTGCAGCAGGGAGTTGACTTCGCAGTGGGCCGCTATGATGCAGTCGTTGGCTGCAGCGGCACGCATTGCCGCCAGCATCATATCATCGTCCTGCACGCCGCTGCCGTCATCCGAGAAGGCTGCAACGTAGGGTTTCAGTGCCGCGAAGTCGACAATCTCGCGGCCGGCGCGGCGGCGTGTGATCGTGGCGTAGGGCAGGACCTTCACCACGGCGTCGCGCTCGATGATCGCGGTCTCGCGGCGAAGGTTCTCCAAAGAGTCTGGCGCAGGCTCCAGATTGGGCATGGCACATACGGTGGTGAAGCCGCCGTGTGCGGCCGCTGCCGTGCCGGTGGCTATGGTCTCCTTGGACGAGAACCCGGGCTCGCGCAGATGTACGTGCAGATCCACGAGTCCCGCCGAGACCCAGCGTCCGCGGCAATCTACAACCTTGTCGCCGGGCAATATGGCGGCCTCGGGTGTCACTTCGGCTATATGGTCGCCGCATACGACGACATCGGCCTCGAAACTCTTGCCGCCGCTGAATACGCGGCCACCCTTCAATACGATTCTGCTTGCTGCATCCATAGGCGTATGTACACAAAAAAGGCGACCAATAAAGCCGCCTGTATATCAATGACAATAAATAATATTGACTATTTGTCGAAAGCCGATGTTGAAAAGGGAAAAACAATACCCCTTATGGTCATTCGCGCATGCGAGGTGATGTTTGGGATATATGTTTATACCGCGTTTCATTAGAGCCCTTCTTCGGCACAAAGGTAAGCAAAATATTTTATTCCCCGCAAGCGCCGGAGCGGAAAATTAAGATGTCGTTACAAAATCGCGTACCGTATCGTTTTAGAATACCACTCTTGCCCCGATCTGCATGTGCCAGCGCGAGAGCAGGTCGTTGGGGGTGAGTTTGGCTCCGGTGAAGCGGTAGACGGGCGTGCCGTTCTCGACGGCGGTAACCGTTACGGGCTGCAGCCGCCAGCCTGAGGTGTTGTAATACGTGCCCCAGCTGTTGCAGAGCAGGTTGCCGAAGTTCATTATGTCGAGCGATACGACAACCTTTCGTTTTGATGCGCCGCCGAAGTAGAATCCGTGAGCCAGATGCAGGTCTACGCGGTGCTCGGTGGGCGCCTGCAGGGCGTTGCGCTCGGAGAAGCTGCCGCGGTGCGTACGCAGGTAGGGGTCGCTCTCGATAAAGTCGTTCCAAGCCTGACGCGAGGTCTCGTCGGCAAACGACATCATTCCCAGCTCCTGCTCCGTAGGGATATACATGAGCGTTGAGCCGTAGGCGGCGTCGCCGTTGAAGTCTACCGACTCGCCGAAGCAGAGCGAGTAGCGTTGTCCCGATGTCATCTGGTACACGAGACCCGCCGATACCTCTAGCATGCGGGCATAGCGTTTTGTGTATCCTAATGCTACCGACAGCTTGTGCGGAACGTCATATATCGAGAACGAGAGAGGGCTGTTGTTCAGATCGGTGGCATAGACCGTATTCCAGTTTGTGGACGATGACGATGAGGGTACGTCGCATACGGCATACGAGTGCCCGAAGATATATGATGCGTAGAGCGATAGTCCCCATGCGAAATCCTTGGCCACATGCGCCGAGAGCGAATAGGAGTATCCGCGCGAGGTATTGCCCATGTAGTAGACGGCCGAGTAGTCGTTCGTGGCGGCCGAATAGAGCGGCAGGGAGTTGGCCTCGCTGCCGGCCGCAGGCGATACGGCCGAGATGGTGGCGCCGTCGCTGCGTACGGCCAGATTGCGGAAGACGGCGTTGTAGAGCGTCTTGGTGTAGAGCGCCTCCACGCCTATGTTCCAGCCGTCATGCGTGGTGAAGTCGGCCGAGATGTTGGCCTTGAGGTTCTGCGGATAGCGGAACTTGCGGTCCATGACGTTGAGCATGAACTTCGTGTTCGACAGATCGGTCGGCGAGGGCGTGACGGTGAAGTCGGCAGCCGACTGGGTGATCTGTCCGTTCTGGCTCTCACCCGTCAGACGCAGTCCCTTCTGCTCGACACCCGTATTCGAGTAGTTGTTCACAATCCATACGAACGGCACGCGCCCAGTAAATATACCCGCTCCACCCGCTATGTCGATGCGCCCGGCGGCGGTCTGCTTGTACCACGAGAGCCCTACGCGCGGCGAGAATAACACCTGCGTCTGTGGAACGTCTCCAACACGGACGCCGTTGCCGGTGGCTATGGCGCTCGAATTGAAACTCTCGTTGGCCGTCGGGGTGTTGAAGATCAGAGGCAGCGTCATGCGCACGCCGTATGTCAGCAGCAGACGCCGTCCCAGCGACCAGCGGTCTTGGAGGTAGAAGTTAAGCTCCGCGGCACGGAAACGCGGCCCCCACACCGTCGAGCCCGTCACGTCGGGGTCGCTGTAATTGTACTCGTAGACGGCGGCCATGTCGTTCTCGAAGTCGTCGATCGAGTTGTAGGTGTATGTACCGTAGGCGTTAGCCACGTAGATGTTGTGGATATTGTACAGTTCGTGGTGCATACCCATGGTTATGGAGTGTGCGCCGCGGTCGACGATGAGATCATCGGTAAGCGTCACTACGTTCTGTGTCAAGGCATTGGTTCCGGCATAGCGGTCGGTGCCGATATATGTTGTAACTCCGCCCGTGGTGCCCGTATTCTTGATTATGACGCTCGGCAGGGCTGTGCCGCCGTCGGGGTCGCGGCCGTCAGCCACGCGCGAGTATCCCGCGCGGAAGGTGTTGTGCATGCGGTCGGCAAGACGCGACTCCAACGTTATGCCAACGTAATGGGCGCGGCTGTAGTTGGCGTATCCCGACCCTGCGAACGTGAATGTGGTGAGCGAGTTGCCGTAATCCTCGGCACGGGCGTCGAGGTAGCTGTAGCTTGCCGAGAGACGGTTGTTGCGGTTGATGTTCCAGTCGAGGACGGCCAGCAGTGAGCCGGCGCGCTGGCGTACGTCGCGACGGCCGTATCCGCCGCCGTCGAAGCCCGTGAGGGCTTTGTATCGTGCCGATATGCGGTCGAGCTCATCGGTTGTGATCGAGACGCCCTCATATCCCGGGTAGTATGACGAGGGCGACTGCTCGAAGTCGTATTCGCCGCTCACGAAGAAGAAGAGCTTGTCCTTGACGATCGGGCCTCCGAGCGTGACACCGTATATCTGTGTGGTCTGCTCTTCGAGACGGTTGCGTTCGCCCGAGCCGATACCGGCGGGGGGCGAGCCGTAGAAGCTCTGATTGTTATAATAGGTATAGGCGCTGCCTCGGAATTCATTTGTGCCCGATTTAGTCACGGCATTCAGGACGCCGCCGCCAAAGCCGCTGAGACGCACGTCGTATGGCGCCACGGCAACCTGTATCTGCGATATTGCATCCATCGCCACGGGGTTGGCGTTCGACAGACCGCCGTTGGTGCCCGATGTCGAGAGACCGTACATGTCGCTGTTGGCCATGCCGTTTATCATGAACGAGTTGTAACGGTTGTTGACGCCGCCGTAAGACATGCCTCCGTTCTTTGTGGCCATGGCTTCGGGCACGAGCCGCACGACATCGTAGAGCGAACGCGACACCGAGGGTATCAGTTCGATGGTCTTCTCGTCGAATTTGGCCAGCATGTCGGCATCCTCGCGCGACGAGGAGGCGACGACGACGGCATCGAGCATCGAGTCCTCCTTCATGGTTATGTTCTCCACACGCGTATCGCCCACGTGCAGCACCATGTCGTCTATAAAGTATGATTTGTATCCGACGTAGTTCACCTCCAGACGGTATCCGTTGTCGGGGCGTATGCCGTGAATAGAGTAGTGGCCTTCGGCGTCGGTGGCGACGGTGTAGACCGTACCGGTGACGGGATGCGAGAGGGTGACTACGGCACCTGCAAGAATTTGATCCGATGAATCGTTTACGACACCGCGCAGAGAGGCGGTCGTGATCTGAGCCATGACGTCACAGCTCAATACTGTCAACAGAAGACAGACGAGTTTTCTCATAGTACATTTTTTGGGCACCTATTTAAGATGCAAATTAAACAATCCTTGTCGCCGTTTGCCGTTTTTTGGAGCGTTTCGGGCATGTGCGCGTGCAACTCCGTAACGGTCTTCACGATTGACGGGCACAAATTTATGATTTTTTTGCGAAATTCATATCCCCATACCCACATTTTCCGGTTCATAGCGAAAAAATGGCGAAAAAATATTCCTTATGGCTGCATACGTTGCCTAAAATGCCTATTCGTAACCTTGAAACTCCACGTATGACTCTGTCGTGTTATGCTTTCGGTGACATGAATAACCGAAAATGAGATTTCGATTTGCCTATGCGCCTGCGTTTTCATATTTTTGCACCACAGTAATGCCTTTGTCATGGATTCGATCGTACAATTCCTTATCGACTGGGGATATATAGGCCTCTTCATCTCGGCGCTGCTGGCGGGCAGCATCCTGCCCTTCAGCTCGGAGGTGGTGCTCACGGTACTGGTGCAGATGGGCTCCGACCCCGTTACATGTCTTATAGCCGCCTCGATAGGAAACACCCTCGGAGGTTTGCTATGCTATTGGCTCGGTTATCTGGGCAATATGCAGTGGATCGAACGTTGGCTCAAGATCGACAAGCAGAAGATGACACGTGTCGAGGGTTTCGTCAGCAAGTACGGCGCGTGGATGGGACTGTTTGGCGTGCTGCCGTGGGTCGGTGAGGTGATAATAGTGTTGCTGGGACTTATGCGATGCAACATCTATATCACCACGGTGACGATGTTCATAGGTAAATTCCTGCGTTACCTGCTCCTTATACTCGCCGTAGAGGGGGTCAACTCAGTGTTGTAACTCAGTGCCGTACATATAGCGGCTGTTTTTATAATCAACTGTAACATAATTGTTTGATGTGCGTGCCTTCCATCCGGTGCCGGAAGGTGCGATGTATTTTTCCCCTGCACGGGAGAGTTTTGGTGCAGAGTTTGATACTTACACGGTTCGAATAACAGGCAATCTTCGAACCATGAGAAAATTACTCTTTCTTTTGCTGGGACTCTCAGCATTCATCGGAAAAACCGATGCACAGGAGGTAGGCTTAAAGACCAATCTTCTCTATTTGGCGTCGGCCTCGCCCAATCTGGGCGTGGAGATCGGACTGGGTCAGCGTACGACCCTCGAAATCTCGGCGGGATTCAATCCCTTCACATTCTCTCACGACCGCAAATGGAAACATTGGCTCGTACAACCCGAATTCAAGTGGTGGACGTGCGAACGTTTCAACGGTCATTTCCTCGGCGTGCACATGTTGGGCGGCGGCTTCGACGTGGGTAATCTCGCGTTCTTCCCCTTCAGCATGTGGGACTCTCTCAAGGACAACCGTTACAAGGGCCATGCGATAGGTGCCGGTATCTCTTACGGTTACGATTGGGTGCTCGGCAGACATTGGAATCTCGAGGCCGAGATCGGTATGGGTTATGCCCATGCATGGTTCGACCGCTACCACTATCCCGAGCACAGCACCAAAGTGGCGACGGGCACCAAGGATTATTGGGGCCTGACGAAGCTCGCCGTATCATTCGTATATCTATTCTAAAACAAGACGGAGATGAAACATTTTGTACAATACGCATTTGCGCTTTGCGCCCTGACCATGGTGTGGCAGATGTCAACGGCACAGGAGACGATCGTGACCGACGGCGTGCGGATTTCGGACATTACGATGCAGCGGTCGGCGGGTCGTCTCGACGTGGCCATGGACGTAGACCTTACCGATCTGAAGATCAAGTCGAACCGTTCGCTGTGGATCACTCCCATGGTAACCGATGGCAACCGTTATGTGGAGCTTCCGGCGATAGTGGTGGACGGACGCCGCCGCAGTATCGTGCGCGAGCGTCAGATGAGGCGCGAGCCCGTGTCGGACGACATCTACGTACGTCGTCACAACCATCACATGCAGAATGTTGATTACGAGACCGACATCCCGTACGAGCGCTGGATGGAAAACTCGAAGCTGGTATTGCAGCAGGAGTGGTGCGCGTGCCGTGACCGTTCGCTGGGAGCGGAGCTCATAACGGCGGCAACGATGGCGCCGGCCATGCAGCCCGGCACCTCGCAGTCGGCCCAGCATTCGCAGCAGATGCCTGCGGGTAAGCCGCAGATGGCATACGCGACGCCGTCCGACAATGGCAAGATGCGTACGGCCCAAGGTACGGCTGCCGTATATTTCCCTGTGAACAAGAGCGAGATAGATCCGTCGTACATGGATAACAAGGCCGAGATGGAGAAGATCCGCAGTACGGTCAGCGGCGTAGCGGGCAATGCCGACAACAAGATCACGTCGGTGCACCTTATGGGATACGCTTCGCCAGAGGGCCCGTACGCAAACAACGTCAAGTTGGCGGCAAACCGCGCTGCGGCTGTCAAGAACTACCTTGTAAACAACAAGCTTGTCGATGCGTCGCTCATCACGGTAGACTCTTCGCCCGCAAACTGGGATGCCTTGAAGCAGATGCTCACGCAGAGTTGCATCAACGACTATCGCCGCATCATCGGAGTAATAGACGACCCCTCGATCAAACCCGAGAACAAGAATGCCGAGATACGCCGCCGCTTCCCCGTCGAGTATGATTTCATGCTGCGGACGTGGTATCCCCAGTTGCGTGTTACGGACTATACGGTCAATTACAACGTGCGTCCGTATACGGTCGACGAGGCCAAGAAGCTTGTCTATACGAACCCCGTACAGTTGAGCCCGGCCGAGATATATATGGTGGCGCTGACCTTCGAGAAGGGCAGCAAGGAGTGGAACGACATCATACTGATCGCCGTCCAGACCTATCCACAGTCGCCTGAGTCGCGTGTCAATGCGGCCAATGTGGCCATGGCCAACGGAAATTATACGCAGGCTGCGGCATATCTTGAGGGCGTGCCCTCGACAATGCCCGAGGCGATGAATTCACGCGGTATTCTGGCCATGTCGCAGGGCGACTACCAGCAGGCGATGAGCCTCTTCCAGCAGGCGCAGAAGGCCGGTGTGAAGGAGGCGGCGTACAATATATCGCTGCTCAAGCAACTTATGCAGGCTGACAATTAATATTGACGGACTGCGTCATACGGCCCTCCGCTTTGAAGCGGAGGGCTTTTTCTGTGCCATCTGGCTGGAATCGAGGGTGTGATATATGCTTCGGAGACGATATTGTAATATTGATCTTAAATGAGACAGGCCAGAGTAAAAGTATATATGCCTCGGTAAAAGAGACGGGAGAGCGCGATTCGGTATTCGGCTCTCCCGGCAAGAAGGTTATGTGTATCGGGATGTATGTTGTCAGCGGCTTGCGGATTTGTTATCCGTGACATAGGATTCGTCCATGCCCATGGCGAAGTCGTCACGCTTGACGTATGCCCATACGGCGAAGAATGCCGTGAGTACGGCGTTCAGGACGAACGGAAAACGGTTGTCGTGCGACATGTGGAACATGCGCCCGAAGAGATCGACTATGAACGGGCATACAAGCACCGCAAGATAATTTACCGACATGACAAACGACAGCGAGAGGGTAGCGGTCTGCGGGGGCGATATGATTGCCGTCTTGTCATATATGAGGGGTTGCATGATTCCGTATCCCAGACCGGCGAGCATGGCGCCCGCAATCATGGCCGGCTGGTTGTGCAGGCACCCCGTTACGAGCAGCCCGATGCTTATCATGGCGAGCGATACGACGTTGAGACTGCGTCCGAGATACTTTATGAGCGTATTCAGCATGAGGCCCGGGGCCATTATGGCAAGGAAGAATAGCGATATGACAAGTCCCGAGAATGACTCGCTGAATTTGTAGCTCTCGGCCAGAAACGACGTATAGAATGTTATCACCAGCACCGAGAAGGTGATGAAGAAGTATATCCCCATAAGTGCGGCCAGACGTCCGCGGTTGATGCTCTTCTGTCGGAATTGGTCGCTCTGCGGCGGCTCGGGTGCAGGCGGCACGCGTCGGAGCCATGCCGTCAGCAGAAGCGTCACGACGGGAAGCGTATATACGAGAAACGGAAGGTGCCAGTCCACGCCTGCGAGGTAGCCCGTGAATGCCGTAGCCAATACCAGTGTCAGGTTGTTCACGGCGGAGCTTATGCCCAACTGCCGCACGCGGAAGTCGCCCGTGAAGTAGTCGACGACAAGACCCGTTGAGAGCGGTATGACGATTCCGGCGCCTATGCCGAGGATGCAGCTAACGGCGATGAGCTGTGTCATTGTGCGGGCAAAGAGACATGCCACGCCGCTGATAAAGAATATGGCGAGGCCCGCACGCAGCAGTGCGATCTTGTTGCGTGCGACCGACAGCCGCCCCGACAACAGAATAAAGGGGATGATCAGCACCGAGGGGATCGACGTAAGCATCTGTATTTCGAGATTGCTCACATGCGGGAAGATCTTGTTCAGGTCGCCCATTATGGGTGACACGGCCAGCCCGGGCAGCGACACCACGGCCGAAACCGACCAGATGGCGATGACCACGGCGAGCGACACACTGCCTTTTCCTGTTTGTATCTGCATAATTTCAAGATGTTAGGTGAGAGATATTTGGCAGTGGTGTCGCAAGTGTCGTACCATTGTTTCGGGCTGGAAGCGTATAATTTACGCAGTCAGCCATTTAATGTGTATTTACGGGTATTGTTCGTACATGAGTTGCGGGGTAGGGATGCTGCCTCGATCGTCATGGGCCGTATTAAAAGTAAAGACGCCTCCCCGTATGGAGAGACGTCCTTTATGATGATGTCTTTATCTATGTGATATTTGGATCCTTATCCCTGATATCCTGATATTTTGATATCTGCTGTCCTTAGTCAGCGGCCCCTCGTCATTGGCGGGGACGATATTGCGGCGTGGGGGATTATTCTTCCCTTACGCATCGGATTTGCATTGCGTTGGCGCGATACATCTCCTTCTGCGGCTCGTAGCGGTTGTTTACGGCACGCGTGGTGTTCAGATCAAAGAACATAGACTGCGCCTTGCTTCTGTCCGAGGTGGCTATGCCTGCGGTCCAATAGTATCCGACCCACGGCATGGGGGTGTTCTCGTATCCGTAGTTGTTGACATTGGTGAGTTTGCCGTTCTCGAAACTGCGGCGTCCGGCTCCCGGCATAAATATCTTGGTGCCGGTGGCGGTGTCTACCAAGTGCCACCCGTACATGCCGCGTATGTCTCCCAGCTCCGAGAGATCCTCCGATTGGTCGATGTCCATACCGACGAAGGCATTGCCGTCGGGGACGCGCCAGCCGCGCGGGCAGGGATCGTAGATGCTCTTCTGCTCCGATGACCAGAGATTGTCGTCATGCGAGGTGTAGAGCCAGTCGTAGTCGTTGTCGGCCGACCCGAGTACATACGACATGGGGTTCTTGACTGTGTATTCCAACGTCCCGACATCGCTGCCTTTCTCGGCATCGACATACGAGAAACGCTTGGTCGTTCCCGAACCGGTATATACGGTACGGTCTTCGTTGTTCGAGAAGTTGTAGTCGACGGGACGGATGAAGGGATCCTTGCGGCCCCACTGGTAGTAGAGACCGTATGATTTGAATATGTCGTCCGTGTCGGTCGAGCCGTCGCTGTTGTGGTATGCTCCGAGATTGCGGTCCATGAATACGCCTGCCGAGGTCGTTATGGCCGTCGACTCGACATCCGATCCCGTAATCCATATATGCCAGCTCCATATAATGTTCCCCGCCGAGTCGTATGCCGCAACGACGGCATTTCCGTCGGGGGTAACCGAATCGATCACGTTATCTTTGTCGTCTGTGATGTCGGTGTGCGATATGAAGAAGGTGAAGGTACCCTTGTCGGCGTAATAGCTCGTATAGTTCACCAGTTCGCGGTCGCTTTGCCACAGCACCTCGACCTTGTCGGGTGAGAAGGTCTCCGAACTCTCGCCCTTGTGCGTCACGTCGATGGTGTAACGGGTATCTTTCTGCGAGATGACATAACAGTTTGAATACTTGTCGCTGAGATCCATTTCGAGGTTAAGCAGCGAGAGGTATGACGATGCCGTCACGGATGTTCCCGCCGGGGTGAAACCCGATAGTTTGAGCGTTCCGTTCTCCTCGACCGTAGGGTCATCGGCCGTATATGCCGAGGGGGCCTTTACGGTGACGGTCCAGTTCTGGAGATCGACATCCTCGACGGTCCAACCCTTGGGTGTCGAGGTGACCGATACGCTGGTTATATTGCGTGCCGTGATGGGTATGACGACCGTACTCTCCAACTCGGTTACGATATGTCCGGGAAGAGTGAACGAGAAATCATACTTTTCGTTTGTCGTACATGACCATAACGCCGCAAGAGATACCGCAGCTGATACGGCTGCAACGAAAAGGTTTCGAAAAAGAGACTTCATATATTGTCTTGTCTATATTCGGTTAAAAATATTGGGCAAATATAGTGAAAGCCGAGCGCAAAGACAAATCGAAAAACGAAGTTTTTCAGAATTGTCTTAGCCGAGGCGCATCCTATATTATGGAAATATAGTGAAAGCCGGGCGCAAGGTCAACTCGATAACCGCAGTTTTTCAGAATTGTCTTAGCCGAGGCGCATCCCCATATTCATAATTCCCATAATAATGTACCCGCAGCGGCAAGCTCCGTCAAAGAATCAGTGTGAGAATCTCATTCGAGGAACAATTATTGCCTATTGTGCAAACGAACCGAAAATACATTTATTATATGTCTGACGCTAAAATTATGACAGGATCGACTCCTGCCGCAAAAAAGTACCGTATTACGATTGCCGAGCGCGGCCCGTACCTTGTATTCGGACGTCCGCCTCTGGCTCAGCAGTTCATCATGTCGAACGACCGCGGCGCGAGCTGGTATTTTCAGGAGGGGCGCCACTTCTCTACGGAGAGCGAACCGACGGCCCTGTGTCGCTGCGGGGCGTCGCACCGCAAACCCTATTGTGACGGCACGCATGCATCCGTGGTGTGGGATTCGGAACTGAAGGCTCCCGTCTCGCCGTTGCTCGAGGCGGTGGAGGTGACCGAGGGCCCGAAGGTATCGATGAGTGACAACGAACGTTATTGTACCTTTGCCCGTTTCTGCGATGCCGACGGCCGAGCATGGGCCCTTGTGGCCGAGTCGGACGATCCGCGCAAGCGCAAGTTGGCCATACGCGAGGCCTCGATGTGTCCGGGCAGCCGTCTTATGGCTTGGGACAACGAGACGGGAAAACCCTTCGAACCGCATTATGATCCCGAGCTGGCACTGATAGAGGATATAGCGATGAACTCGAGCGGCGGATTATGGGTGAGGGGCGGCATACGCATTGAACGTGCCGACGGCACGCCTTACGAGATCCGCAACCGAGTGGTACTGTGCCGCTGCGGCCATTCGGAGAACAAACCCTATTGTGACGGTACGCATGCCGCAATCAAGTGGCGTGATGAGATCGAGGGTGTACCGGAAGGGGAGACCGTACCCGAAAAGGTCTATTGATATTCTTCGGCAGCAGATACCGACGGCCCCGACCTTACAATCGATAAGGTCGGAGCCGTCATGTCGTGGCTGCTGCGTCCGATTATTTCTTGTCGGTGCGCGATATGGTCTCACGCATCTGCGTGTCGGCCATGATGTTCTTCATCTTGTAGTAGTCCATGATGCCCAGATTGCCGTTGCGGAAGGCTTCGGCCATAGCCAGCGGCACCTCGGCCTCGGCGAGGATAACCTTGGCGCGGGCCTCCTGTGCCTTGGCCTTGTTCTCCTGCTCGAGGGCTACGGCCATGGCGCGGCGCTCCTCGGCCTTGGCCTGTGCGATATTCTTGTCGGCATCGGCCTGATCCATCTGCAGTTGTGCGCCGATATTCTTTCCGACGTCTATATCGGCTATGTCTATAGAGAGTATCTCGAAGGCCGTACCGGCATCAAGGCCCTTCTCGAGCACCACGCGCGATATCGAGTCGGGATTCTCGAGGACGATCTTGTGTGAGTCGGCCGAACCGATCGACGAGACAATACCCTCGCCGACACGTGCCAGCACGGTCTCCTCGCCGGCGCCGCCCACGAGTTGGCGGATGTTGGCGCGAACCGTGACGCGGGCTTTGGCTATGAGCTGTATGCCGTCCTTGGCTACGGCCGCAACGGGAGGCGTATTTATGACCTTGGGGTTGACCGACATCTGCACGGCCTCGAAGACGTCGCGGCCGGCCAGATCTATGGCCGTGGCCATCTTGAAGTCGAGGACGATGTTTGCCTTCTGTGCCGACACGAGCGCATGTACGACATTGGTTACGTTGCCTCCGGCAAGGTAGTGTGCTTCGAGTTCGTTGGGGTCGAGATTGAGTCCGGCCTTCGTACCCTCGATCATCGACGATACGATTACCGAAGGCGGCACCTTGCGCCAACGCATGAGGATGAGTTGCAGCAGGCTGATCTTTACGCCCGACACCAGTGCCGAGAACCAGAGGCCCACGGGAATGAAGTAGAATATGAGCCAGATGGCTATGAGGCCCAATACGATTACCACAGCGATTAATCCGAGTTGCAGTTCCATAGTCTTATGTTGGTTTGATTGATGATTGTTTTACACGTTTCGTTCCTTTGTGCTCCATGCGGAATATTCTGACGGTGTTTGCAGCCGTCCTATTTTGCCTCATCCGTACGTTTGACGATAACGGTGAAGTTCTCGAATCCCACGACCTCCACCTCGCTGCGCTGGTCGATGTAGGCGTCGATCGACTTGGCCTCATAGACACGGCCGTCGATAAGGATCTTTCCCATGGGCGAGAGACGTGAGAGGGTTGTACCCCGCTCTCCCACCTTGACCGTATCCGAGGGAGTCTCCATACTCGACGATTCGATCTTCTGCTTGAGCGACAGACGTCGCCATGTCTTGCCTCGCAGCGAAATGACAACAGCCACGAGCGACACGATTATGACGGCGGCCAGCGTGATGCCTCCGCCCGTGATGCCGAAGCGGTCGAAGCCTATGTATACGGCGACGGCATAGCTTATGATTGAGAGTATGGTGCCTATGGTGACACCCGGCAGGAGCATCATCTCCACCACGAGGAAAAATACGCCCAGAAGAACGAGAAATATTATAAGTCCCATAGCAGTTTATCTGTTTTTTGTGGGTTTAACGATAGGGTGGCAATACATGTCTTTTCTTTATGTTACGTCACTCTTCGGCCGTCTCTTCTTCGGCCGGTGCGGTATCTATTTCGGTGATCTCGGTCGAAAGATTGGCGTCGCACTTCGTAACGGCCTGAGCCACACGTTCGGCCATCGCACGGCTGTCGAATGTTCCAACGATGAAGGTATCCTCCGAGACCTTCGATATCTGGCATCCCGATGCCAGCGTCGTGATGACGTCGCGTACGGTATCGTCCAGTGTGCCGCCCTTGATCACAACGCGGAATACCACCTGTGCCGATTCGTTCTGCACCGAGAGGTTTGTCTTGCGGCCGTCGCACCACTCGACGATCTGCGGGTCGCGGAATCCCTTCTTCTTGAGTACCTCGACTGCAGCTTCGGCCTCGGCACGCGTGCGAAGGCCTCCGACATAGTAGTTGAAACGTCCGTCCTCGTCCTCCTCGATGAACAGAGGCGAGGCTCCGTGGAATATCGACACAGCCTGCTTGTACTTGTAGTTTCCGAGCAGTATGCGGTATATGGTGCCGTATTCATATACGACACACTCGGGTATGGGGTTCGAGGTGTTGTAGGGGCTCTTTGCGCTGAACTCGATAGCCTCGTAATCGACAAACGATCGGCGTGCCACATCGATCTTGGGTATGCGGAAGTCGATCTGGCGTACGTTTTTCGATACGTTCGACAGGGAGTCTATGGCAGCCGTCTGGTTGAGCAGTTTGGCGACGTACATCTCGTAGTTGAGAACGATGGGCTTTTGCAGGCAGTAGTTGGCTACGGCTTCCGAGGCGTAGTATTCGCTCGCCTCGAATTTTTCCTGCAAGGCCTTGGTCATCATGTTCTCCGTCAGGTCGAGCAGATCCTCGCGGTTCTCCTTCTCGAGGAAATATGAATATACATAGGTCTTCTGGTCGTATATCTCGCTCCACTCCTTCGACAGACGCCTCTCCACGACGATGTTGTCATCCATGGCTGCCGACAACTCGGCATAGATGGCTTCGGCGTCGGCTTCAGTCTCGGCAACCATGTATCGGTCATAGAGCGATTTGATCTTCTCGTAGTTTTTCATGTATGCGGATACGAAATCCTGCGTCTCGGCCTCCATCTTCTGCACACGCAGCAACTCCTTGTAGTCATCCGGATCGATGCTCTTGACGAAATAGGGGTTTGTGAGGAACGAGCTGCTGCCGCTGTCGCTCTGTGCCTGCCCGCCCGTATCGCCCATGTTCGAGAGAACGAAGTTCTGCTCGATGGCATTTATGCGGTCGACAAGTTTGAGTTTCTGCATGCGCAGCGAGAAGACCGCATTCTCGGTATCCGAGAGCATGAGCAGCAGCGAATCGGAGCGCAGCTGCGCCAGCGAGTCGCGCTTTTCGGCATTTGCGGCCATGGCGCTGCGCACGGAGCGGATGACGCCTATGAGCGAATCCTCACGGTTGCGCAGCTGCGCGTCGTTGCGCAACAGACCCATATACTCCTCGTTACCCTCAAGGCCCGAAATGCGGGCCGTGACATCCTGAGCCGATACGGCTTGTGTGCCGCACAGCATCGCTATTATTCCGCAAACGAACAATCCTCGTTTAATCATCTCCACCAACGTATAAAGAATAGTTGAATCAATCCGAATATTTCGAGACGCCCCAACAGCATAAGAAGCGTCGCATTCATCTTCATAGCCCCCGACATGGCTGCATAGTTGTTCATCGATCCGACCTCGCCGAAGCCCGGGCCCACATTTCCGACACATGCCACGCATGCCGAGAATCCGGTCATGAGGTCACACCCCAGCATCGTGTTGACGAACGTGCCGCCGAGGATGAGCATCATGTATGCCACGGCGAACACCATCACGCTGTTGAGCATGTCGCGATCCTGCGGCAGGCCGTCGACCTTGGTGCGGAAGATGGCATTGGGATGTTGCTGCGAGCGCAGTCGGTTGCGTATCATCTTTATGGCAAGCACCAGACGGTCCATCTTCATACCTCCGGCCGTGGAGCCGGCACAGGCACACACGATGGAGCAGAATATGAGTATCATCATGGCGAAGGCGGTCCACGTATTGCAGTCGGCAATGGCCAGACCCGTAGTGCTTATGAACGACACGATGTGGAATGCGGCATATCGCAGCGATGTGAGGAACGACGGGTAAACATCCTCCACGCTGAGACTTATGGCGGCCGCCACGCTCGCTATGGCTATCACGGCGAAGTAAAACCGTGTGATCTCCGAGCGGAAGAGGTTGTTCGGGCGGCCGCTGACGGTGGCGTATATGACACCGAAATGCACGCCGGCCAGAGCCATCGACACGATGAGTATGATCTCCATCACGGGGGAGTCGAAGAAGGCCATGCTCATGTTCTTTGTGCTGAATCCGCATGTGCTGCATGCCGACATGGCGTGCGCCAGAGCGTCGAACCACCGCATTCCCGCCAGCTTGAGAGCCAATGTGGTTATGGCGGTAAGCCCTACATAGACGGCCAGCACGATACGTACGACGGTCTGGCTGCGGTAGTGGAAGTTGTTCTTTGCCATCGACGAGAGTTCGACGTTCGAGAGCATCATCTTGCTCTTGCCTATGGCGGGAAGTATCACCAGTGCGAACATCACTACGCCGATACCGCCCATCCAGCATGTGGTCATGCGCCAGAACTGCAGTCCCTGCGGCAGATCCTCCACGTCGTTGAGGATCGATGCCCCTGTTGTGGTGAATCCCGAGACGCTCTCGAACCATGCGTTTATTATCGAGAACTCGCCGCCCCACATCAGGTATGGGAAGGTTCCGACGATGCTCGATACGATCCATGCGCCGACGACGATGCAGTATCCCTCCTTGTTTGTTATGTGGTCGCTGCGCGGCACGAAGATCATGGGGAAGCACCCCATTAGCAGCGTCAGCAGCGACGACATCAGGAGCGGAAAATAGGCCGTGTCGACATTGTTCAGATATGAGATGCCCGCCGACAGCAACATGAATGCCGCCACCAGAAGCAGCACCATGCCAATATATCGTATAACGACGTTGAATCTCATATCCTAAAATAGTTTCAGTGTCCTGTCACGGCACATGTTCACTTGTTCGCCTATTTCATCTTTGACGGGGTGTTGACCATCGACTCTATCTTCTCCTTCAGTTCTCGCATCTCGTCCTGACACTCGGCCTTGACATCGAATGGCAGTTTGTAACGTATGTAGTCGCCCAGCCGTTTGTTCATCTCGATTATGGGGCGGACGGTGTATATCATGACGAAGTAGTAGAACAACAGCAGTATGACGATCATCACCACGAGCGATATGAATACGGGCGTGACCGAACGGTATGCGTTGCGGCTAAGTCGCTCGGCGCGGGGGTTGAGCGAGCTCTGGACGGATCCCATGACTTTTGTTATCTCGTCTGTTATGCGGTCATAGAGCGGGGCATATTCGGTGTTGTACCAGCGGCGGCCGTCGAACGGTATGACGCTCTGCTGGGCGTTGCCGTCGAGCACTGTGGTGAGGGTCTCGTATAGCAGTCCCGTGTAGAGGTCGAGCGAGTCGAAGCGTGACTGTGCCTCGGCCGATACGTCGCTGCGGGCCTGCCGCAGCAGCGAGTCGAAGTCGGCGAGCGACGTGCGGCACGAGTCGGCATAGAGACTGTCGCGCAGGACGGTGTAGTAGGTGACCGAACGTTCGTTGTTGTGTATGGCGTCGAGCATGTTCTTCGACATCTCGATGCTCTTACGGCTGCTGTCGAGGATTGCTTCTATGTCGTTGCTCATGTGACTGAGTTCGAAGAGCGACACCAGCCCCGAAAAGAATAGCAGGGCGACGATGCTCAAGAAACCGATAGTCACTCTTTTGCGAATACCTGTCATAATTTCCAATGCATACTTTCGTACAAATATACGAAAAGGCGGGGGCAGAAGCAAATGAAAACGCAGTTTTCAGCCCGATTATGCCGAGGAGCCTTCCAATTAGTGAAATATGGCGAAATCAGCATGCAGAGATAAAACGTAAAAGCGGTTTGCATTTGTCGCGTCCGGTACGTCCCGCGTATGGGAATATGCCGAGAGGCAGGTCCGGATGCAATCGCGAAATACCGCTTCCGACATATCCTCTAAAGCGGGCATAGCATCCCGACTTCAAATAGTGGAACGTAATATATTGCATGCTCGGGGTTCTTCTATTCCGATTGCCCGATCAATGCTTCACCCTTTTCGAGCAGCTTTTTCGCCTCGTCTGCATCTATGAAGTTGGCAGAGAGCGTGTCGGGATATTTAATCGCTATGGCCAGCTGTTTTACGCCATCGGCCATGCGGAATTTGTTGTTTACCGACAATACGCCCTGATAGTATGAGAATATCGCCTTGTCGTCGGGGTATATTCTCTTGCCCTCTTCCAATATCTTCCAAGCCTTCTTGTATTGTCCGAGTTCGGGCAATACCTTCAACGCGTAGACTCTTCTCCAATACAATGTCTCGTGCTCCTGCCCCAACTCTTTGTATCGGTTCAGGCAACGCTGCAGATAACGGTCGGCCTCTTCCCACAAAGAGATTTTGCACATCAAATCGCCCATGACGCCCAAGGCATTGGGATCGGCGTGTCCGGTTTCGAGAGCCTTCCCGTAATATTCCCGCAGCTTGGAGGTCGATTCTTTATCGTCGTTTTGTATGGCAGTCCACAGAAACGCTGAGATAAACGAGCCCGAAGCCGGAAATTGCTGCCTGTAGCGTGACATGTTGTGGCTGTTGGTGCGCGTAAACGTTTCCCAAACCGACTCGTCGGAACGGTCCATGATATCGTATACGCTGTCTATGTTGTAATATTTGTCATACAGGCGGCTCACGGCGAGAGTACTTCCGGTCGGAATCACCGACATGTGATCGGCTTCGACCGTGTCCAGCGTGACGTCGTAGTGTTTCTCGTGTAACGATTCGAAGAGGCGGCGGCCGAAATCCTGCCGCTCCTGCGTGTCGTTCTTGCCCGTGATTATGCGGATGATGGGTTTGGCGTCGTTATCTTGCGGCGCGAAGTCGGGAATCTGCTGCATCTCTTCCGGCGAGAAGAGTATATAGGCGCTGATAAGATCGTTGTCGTTGCCGATCCAGTAGTTAAGATAACTTGCCGTATAGGAGTGCCCGACAAGCGTATTGAATCCCGATGTCGGAATGAGGCGTTTTATCTCATTCTCCAGATCGGTATTTATGTATTTGTAGAAAAGTTCTCCGCTCTCGTTCAGACTGTTGCTGATGATGTCATATCCCACGTCGTTGCGATTCCCGGGCGAGGAGTAGTCGACGGCTACTACGGCCGTGGGCGGAATATAGTCGAACGTCTGCAGGTAGATTGCGCTCGATGCTATGACGTCAAACATATAATCCGCATCCAGAACAAGCAGTACATTGTACTTCGTATCGGGATATGCGAATGTCGGCAGTGCGATTCTGAAGGAGCGGGTATCGTTATAAGTCGGGGACTTGAACGAATGGTGCTCGACCTTCATGATGTTCTGTGCCGCGGTTATGTGGCAGCAAAGGCAAAAGATTACAACAACTATTTTCTTCATTATTATTCCCGTTATCGTGTATCATGCAGAGCCGGTTGCCGGAGGTGTCGATATGTACACGGTTCGACCGACAGCCCCTCAATATTTCTTTTCACTCCAGAATCTCGGCGGTGGCTTCGCCCGCGGGGTCTACCTCAAGCAGCCTTACGCGGCTTATGCGGTTGATCAGGTCGCGGCGGTAGGGTACCTTCACGCGGATATAGTTGCCCGTATATCCCGACATCATGCCTCCGCGTACGGTACTCTCGAAGAGAACGTCGGCCTGTGTCCCGACATACCGCGCACAGAAGTCGTGGTGGAGGCGTTCGCAGAGTGCTTCGAGACGTGCGGCGCGCTCGGTCGAGACGGCGGCCGGCACCTTGCCGGGCATGTCGACAGCGGGGGTGCCGGGACGCTCCGAGAAGGGGAATATGTGCAGGAACGACGGTGCGAGGCGCTCCATGAGCGTGTATGTCTGCATGAAGTCCTCCTCCGCTTCGCCGGGGAATCCTGTGATGACATCTATGCCGATGAATGCGTCGGGCATCATCGCGCGCACCTTGTTCACACGGTCGGCAAAGCGTGCCGAGGTGTATCGGCGGCGCATGGCGGCCAGAATGCGGTCCGACCCGCTCTGTATGGGTATGTGGAAGTGGTGCTGGAACTTGCGGGACGAGGCGCAGAACTCTATGATCTCGTCTGTGAGCAGGTTGGGCTCTATGGACGATATGCGGTAACGCTCTATGCCCTCGACCGTGTCGAGAGCCCGTATCAGGTCGACGAAACTCTCGCCCGTCGTGCGGCCGAAATCACCCGTATTGATACCCGTGACGACTATCTCCTTGGTGCCGGCGGCGGCCAGCGTGCGCGCCTCGGCCACAAGGTCGGCGATGGGCATGTTGCGGCTCGAGCCGCGGGCGTAGTGTATGGTGCAGTATGCGCATTTGTAGTCGCACCCGTCCTGCACCTTGAGGAACGAGCGCGTGCGGTCGCCCGACGAGAAGGCGGCGAAGAAGCGTGTGAGCGACTCGGTGTCGCAACTGTATATCTTGGCGCGTCCCTTGCCCGCCAGCTCAAGCACACGTTGATACAGATCTCCCTTGTAGTTGTTGCCCAGCACGATGTCGACACCATCGATATCGGCTATTTCGTGCGGTTTGAGTTGGGCGTAGCAACCCGTGACGGCTATTATGGCATTGGGGTTGAGGCGGTGTATGCGGCGTATGAGGTTGCGGCACTTCTTGTCGGCATGTTCGGTTACGGAGCAGCTGTTGATGACGCATACGTCGGCGTCGACGCACGATGCGGCGCGTTCGAATCCTCCCTGCTCGAAGATGCGCGCAAGGGTCGAACTCTCCGAAAAATTCATTTTGCAGCCCAGCGTATGGAAGCTGACACGACGTTTTTCCATGTCGTACGATTTGGTTTTATACGGTCGAAATATCGTGCGAAATTATAAAAAGTTGCCGGAAATGTAAAAACTTTTGATGCAATCCGATATTTGAAGTAAATTTGCGCTCGTCAAAAAGCGAAAGCAGCCCCGAGATGGATTTTTTCTACGACATATTCCGCTACGAGTATCTGATGAACGCACTGCTTGCGGCCGTCTTTGCCGGCATCACGTGCGGCATCGTCGGCACGTATGTGGTGGCGCGGCGTATGGTCTTTCTTTGCGGGGGCGTCACGCATGCCTCTTTCGGCGGTCTGGGTATTGCGGTCTACATGGGGGCCAACCCGATAGCCGGAGCCATGGTCTTTGCCGTGTTCTCGGCTCTCGGCATCGAGTGGGCGGGTGACCGCGGCCGCATACGCGAGGATTCGGCCATAGGCATTATATGGTCGGTGGGTATGGCCGTCGGAGCCCTGTTCATGAGCCTCACGCCCGGATATACGTCGGGCGATCTGTCGAGTTACATGTTCGGCAGCATCGTCACGGTCACCACACGCGACGTGGCGACGCTAGGTGTGCTGACGCTGTTCTGCATCGTGGGGGCGGTGCTGTGGTGGCGTCCGGTGATGTATCTGGCCTTCGACCGCGACTTCGCTGCAAGTCAGGGTATAGCCACACGCGCTGCGTCGTACATCATGGCGGTGATCGTGGCCCTCACGATCGTACTCTCGATACGTGTCATGGGTATCGTGCTGCTGTTGTCGCTCTTTACGATCCCCGCAGTCACGGCGAATGCCATGACCAAATCCTATGCCGCCATCACACGCTGGGCTGCCGTGCTGGCTGTCGCGGGTGCCGTCGTCGGCCTGTTCATAAGCTATAATCTCGAGGTGCCGCCCGGCGCAAGCATAATATTTACGCTCACCATAGCGTTGATTGTGGTAAAACTGTTAACTTTGCGTAGCAAGAAATCGGCCGATGCGACTCAAAACCATACATAAGTTGGTACTCAAATCCTATCTCGGGCCGCTTATCATGACCTTCTTCATCATCACCTTCGTGCTGATGATGAATTTCGTGTGGCGTTACATCGACGAGCTTGTGGGCAAGGGTCTCGATGCGGGTGTCATTATCGAGCTCATAAGCTATGCAACCATCAACATGATCCCGATGGGTCTGCCGCTGGCGATGCTTCTGGCGGCGATCATGACGATGGGAAACTTGGGCGAGAACTACGAGTTGCTGGCGATGAAGTCGGCCGGCATGTCGCTCATGCGGATCATGAAGCCGCTGATCATAGTGGCCGTATTCATCTCGATAGGCAGTTTCTTCGTAGTGAACAATCTGGTGCCGTACGCATACAAGCAGATGTCGATGATTATATATGACATACGGCGTCAGAAGCAGGTGCTCGAATTTCAGGACGGGCTCTTCTTCGACGGTATAGACAACATGAGCATTCGCGTCGAGCATCAGGACCCGCAGACGGGACTGCTCTCGGGGGTACTCATATATGACAACCGTGATGCCAACGGCAACATGACAACCACCATAGCCAAGACCGGTTACATACGTCTTACGCCCGACAAGAAGTTCCTCCACGTCACGCTCTACGACGGCGAGAACTATGAGCAGACGCGTAACAATCAGTGGTACACGAAGAATGGCCTGCGCCATGACCGTTTCGATATTCAGGAGGCCAAGATCCCGATGGAGGGCTTTGACTTCCAGCGTTCGGATGACAACGAGATGATACGCAGCTCGCAGGCAAAGACCATAGTCGAGTTGCAGCACGACATCGATTCTCTGGATTCGGCGGTGGTAAGCATGACGGCCAAGTCGTATGAGCCGCTGTTGCGGGACAACATCTTCGCACGCGACATTCAGGTGCTGGATCTGCCCGACTCGCTGCGCAAGGACAAGAGCGGTTTCCGTGATGCCTGCCTGTTGGATTCCATAGGCCATCTGAGCGTACGTGAGCGCAGTGCCCTGTGGAACTCGGCCAGAACCATATCTCTCAATTCGCGTAACGCCTTCTCCTTCGACGAGACGGCCGCCAAGGATGCCCTGAACCAGCTCTACCGCAGTAAGGCCGATTGGCACCGCAAGCTGGCGCTGCCAGTGTCGGTATTGATATTTTTCCTTATCGGGGCGCCGCTCGGGGCCATCATACGCAAGGGCGGTCTGGGTATGCCCATCGTCATCTCGATAGCCTTCTTCCTCATATATTACATCATCAGCATCTCGGGCGAGAAGATGGCAAAGGAGGGTACGTGGAGCTCGTTCATGGGTATGTGGATCTCTACGTTCGTACTTTCGCCCATAGCGGTGTATCTTATGATAAAGGGTACGAAGGATTCGTCGCTGCTCGATACGGACTGGTACCACGGCAAGTGGCTCAAGATAAAACAGCGACTGGAGCCCGTCACATCGCGTGTCGGAGGATGGGCCGCGTCAATCCGACGCCGCGTGCGACGCCGTTAGAGATGGCGCAATGAGGCGCTTGTGGACCATATACGACATCTCGAAAAATATCGTTTCAACTATCTATATCAATATAATATCATGACAGGAAAGCAACTGCGCATAGTATTCATGGGAACGCCCGAGTTTGCGGTGCCGTCGCTGCGGCGGCTCGTAGAGGAGGGATATAATGTTGTGGCCGTAGTTACGGCTCCCGACAAACCCGCCGGACGCGGACAGAAACTGCACGAGAGCGACGTCAAGGTCGCCGCGCGCGAGTTGGGGTTGCCCGTGCTGCAGCCCGAACGGCTCAAGGCGCCGGAGTTTGTCGAGGCGATGCGTGACTTAAAGCCCGATCTGGGTATTGTGATAGCTTTCCGCATGCTGCCGGAGGTGATATGGGCCATGCCGCGTTACGGGACGTTCAACCTGCACGCCTCGCTGCTGCCTCAGTATCGCGGTGCAGCTCCGATAAACTGGGCCATAATCAACGGCGAGACCCGTACGGGCGTGACGACCTTCCTGCTGAATCACGAAATAGACAAGGGCGCGATAATCGCTCAGACGGAGATGCCGATAGGGGCGGACGATACTGTGGGTACGATGTACGACAAGTTGATGCACGAGGGGTGCCGCCTCGTTACCGAGACCGTGGACAAGATCGCTTCGGGCGATTATAAGCCCATCGAGCAGGCCGATATCGACGAGACGACGCTGCGCCCCGCACCCAAGATCTTCAAGGATGATTGCCGTATCTGCTGGCAGTGGACGGGACGACGTATCGTCGACTTCGTACGCGGACTTTCACCATATCCCGCAGCGTGGATGGCTTTGAGCCGTATGCACGATTGGACGCAGGAGCAGACCTCGGCCAAGGTATTCGAGGTACGTTTCGAGCCTAAAGACAATGTTGGCGAGGCGGGCCGCATCATCTGTGACGGCCGCGAGAGTATCGCCGTGACGTGTGCTGACGGCGTGGTGCATATCCTTTCGATGCAGATGGCGGGCAAACGCCGCATGAGCAACCACGACCTGTTGCTCGGACTGAAGGATCTGGATTCGTATCACTGCGAGTAGCAAGTGATAAGGCGGACATATAAAACGTCCCGACTTCCGTGGTGGAGGTCGGGACGTATCTGTTTATGGACGGTGCATCAATCCTTTTTTGCGGCCGCCTTTTTTGCGGCGAGGGCCTTGCCCATCTCCCACGCCTTGGCGAAGTCGGGCTCGCCGTATCCCCACGTGTTGTCGGGCGCGTCGGCATGGTTGCCGCTGCGGCGTACGATGTCGATAATCTCCGAGGCCGTCAGCTCGGGCAGCGCCTGCCACAGACTCGTCACCATGCCGCACATTACGGGTGACGAGATCGAGGTGCCGTATGAGTATGTGCGTGTGCCGTTGCTGCCGATGACTTGTAGTCCTTCGCATACGACGTCAGGTTTGATTCGTCCGTCGTACGACCCGCCGCGCGAGGAGAAGAACATCACATCGCGGCTTTTTCCTTGTTTCGAATATATGGTGGCGACGGAGCCTACGGTGATGATGTTGTCGGCATCGGCCGGAACAGCAATGGTACTCAGTATCTCCTCGCCCGAGTTGCCGGCGGCGCAGCATACGACCATACCTTTCGAGGCGGCCATCGATGCCGTGCGCGATACGAGACGTGTGCGTCCGTTATATTCGTATGGTGGAATCTTGCCGTAAGGGGCATCGTACGATCCGTATCCGAGCGAGCTGTTTATCACGTCGGCGCCGACGCTGTCGGCAAACTCTATGGCGGCAGCCCAGTTATCCTCCTCGACGGGCTGTTCCGAGTTTCCGTCCTCCGATATGAGAAGCCAATACTCGGCCTCGGGTGCCGTGCCGACCATTACGTGTGGGGTGTTTGTCCCCATACATGAGAGTACCGCCTGCCCGTGGTCGTTGTTCCAGTCGAAGACCGATACGCCGGGCATAACGAAGTTGTGCGTTCCCACGATACGGGTGTTTTGCATTGCGGGGATGGTGTCGGAGTTGAGGAAACCGCCGTCGATGACGGCTATGCACATACCCTCACCGCGGAAACCAGCCTCATGCAGCGGCAGGCCATTTAGCGACGTTATTTGAAACACCCCTTGCGCGTAGTATGACGTATCGGGCTCGTGCGGCTCCTGCGAGAGGAGGTTGAGACGGTTCTTGTCTATGTTGAGCGGCGATTTCTCGTAATGTGCCACCTGCACGGCCTCCTTGACGCACGGCAGCGCGCGAACGGCATCAATCAACGTAGTGTCCTCGCACTGAACAACAAGCGTATTGTTCCAGCGGCTGCGGAGCAATACCTCAACACCCGTAGCGGCCACGTCGCGTATGTATTTCGCGTTTACGGGCAGATCGGTATAGTCGATGGCAAGACCCTGCTTTGCGCGACGCTCGATGGAGCGGGCCGAGAGGTAACGCTCAGGATGCTTCATGAGCGATGCCGTGCGGCGTCCCTTGTCCTTGAGGAAGACGCGGTATTTGTAGTATGGAACAAAATCTTCGGTTTCGGGTTCCGCGCTACGGGCATACAGCGATACGGCAACGGATGCGAGAATCAGTAACAGGATCTTTTTCATTGGTCAGTATGGTTATGGATTTGTGTTTGTGATTGTCATGTGTGCGGTAAAGAGGTTATTTTATCTCCCACACGCCGCCCGGGCCGAATACGCTGTCCACCCATGTGTCGAGCAGGCCGGCGCGAAGCCCGAGGTCGGGCAGACCGTAGCGACGGCGTATCTGACGTATGTATGGGACATCGGCTTTCATCCGAGAGCGTGAGATGCCCACATCCTCGGGCTGCGTAGGTGCCCCGACGGTATGCAGCATACGGTACATCTGGTCATACGTATAACATTGCGACTGCAGGCGAGACCTGAGCTCCGGCCAATTGTCCTTGACGCATTGCAACTGTCTCCGTACCTCGTCGCGGTCGTTGTATTTTGCCGTCACCTCCTTTATGGCCATCTCGGCGAATGGTTCGCCGCGGAAGAGTTGTTCGGCCTCGCTCCGTACCTCGTCGAGGCTTTTCCATGCAGCCACGCAGCTGTCGACGTCGAGCGACGTGAAATCGGTGAGATACATGCGGTCGAACATGGCACACATGAAGAGCGTGCCGACGCTGACCTGAAATCCGTGCGATGGCGTGACTCCGTGATATGTATGGTTACGCATGTTCCACAGATGGCTGAAGAGGTGGTCGGTGCATGAGGCGGGACGGCTCGAACGCGCAGCCTGCATGGCAAAACCGCTCAACATCAACCCCTCGACAAATGGTTCTATGGCTTCGGGCTTGAGCGCCGCGACGCCTTCGGGGTCTGCGAGCGACTCCTTCAATCCGTCCTGTACGATATGCCATGCCACCTTATGGATGGGCTCCACACCGATGAAGTCGGCGATGATCCACTCGGCACCGGCCGGGATTTTGGCCGCAAGGTCGGCATATCCTGCCGCCGTCATGGCGGCGGGTGCTGCGGCCATGACACCCACGTCGGCCACGATGGCACGCGGGGCGGGGCAGGTGAAGGTCTGCTTCATGCCCTTGTATGTTATCGAGGCTCCGTATGCCGAGTAGCCGTCGACCGAGGCGGCCGTGGCTGCACACATGTATTGGCGGTTGTTGTGGTATGACGAGAGCTTGCAAAGGTCGTTTATCGTGCCCGAACCTACGGCTACGGCTATTGCGTCGGTGGCCGCGAGACGTGCGTCGAGCATATCTATATAGTGCCATTCGGCATGCAGACCGTCTGCGGAGAATATATACGGCTCGTCGCATGTGATGCCTGCGGCCGTGAGATATTCGTATGCGGCGCGGCCTGCGGCTTGCCATGTATTGTCGTCGGCGACGACCAGAGCCTTTTTATTGGGAAATGCCTCCGCGAAGATGTGCGGCAGGCGGTCGAGAATACCGATGCCGATCTCCATGGCTACGGTATCTGTCGCCGCGGCCAGAGCGGCGGCAACACGCTGGCTGTTACTCATCGTATGGTGTTTTTATTATAGCAAAAATAAGTAATTCCCGTGTGCAAAACAAATGAAATCCGCGCATGTATCATCATTCGGCGGCATGAAGTCGATATGCGTTTGCGGCTGTGTATTTACGGAAATGAAAAATCCCCGTCCGGCGAGGACGGGGATATGTCGCTCGAGGTGTCTGCCTTTATTTGAGGCTGCGCTCGATATATGAGGTGTAGTCCTTCAATACGGGGGTGTACTCCTCGTGTCCCATAAGCGGTGACGAGATGAGGAAGTCGGCCGACGAACGGTTGATGGCCGTAGGTACGTTGTAGAGCGTAGCTACACGCAGCAGAGCCTTCACGTCGACGTCATGCGGCTGTGCCGACATGGGATCCCAGAAGAATATGAGCATATCGATGTCGCCGTTTGCGATCATGGCGCCCAGCTGCTGGTCTCCGCCCAAGGGACCCGATTTGAGCATGGTTATGTCGAAGCGCGAATTGGCGGCATCCTTGCTGCGGCGCTCCATGAGCGTCTCGGCAACGATACGGCCCGTAGTACCCGTACATACCAAACGATGCGAGAGCAGTTTCTCCCAGTTCCACGCGACCCATTCGGCCAGATCGTGTTTCATGTTGTCGTGTGCCACCAAGGCTACCGTCAGTCTTTTATTCATAGTTGCTTCGAAATTTGCGGGCGCAGGCCCGATAATGACCAATTTTCTGCTATACCGGTTACAAAAATACGAAAATTATTGCACTGCAACCACTATTGCCGTATTAAAATACCATTGCACCCAAATGCGGATCGACTGAAATGTGAATATGAACATTTACACGCTCGCTTCTTGGCGCGCAGCCTTCCGTTCTACGCTCCTCCCGCCGTGACGGCAATTCCCTGTGCGGGTGTGCATCACAATTTTCGAGTGGGCAGCGGATAAGGCCTATTGCTTCGTGTCGGGGTTTAGCGTATGCGGCGGATGATCTCGGCGCCGTGACGTATTGCCTCCTCGTTCTGAGGCAGCATAGGCCATGCACGCTCCGGCAGAGACTTCTTGAGTCCCGTCATCACGTTATCCATATCCACTATGGGGCGCACCTTGAGGTATCCGCCCAAGATCATCGTGTTGAACATCTTGGCACGACCCGTACGGGCGCACTCGGCAGCTGCGTCTATGGCCCATATCTCAATATCGGTACGTGTGGGGGCATGGGTGATGCCGTTGGTGTCGTATATAAGTATGCCGCCGGGCTTGACCTTGCTCTCGAACTTGTCCATCGACTGCTGGTTGAGTATGATGGCCGAGTCGTAGTCGTTGGCTATGGGCGACGATATGCGGCGATCCGACAGTATTACGGTGACGTTCGCCGTGCCGCCTCGCATCTCGGGGCCGTATGACGGCATCCACGTAACCTCGTAATTCTGCATCACTCCCGAATAGGCCAGTATCTTGCCCATCGACAGCACGCCTTGTCCGCCGAAACCGGCTATAATCAACGTCTCTTTCATATATGCTTTACTCTTACTTGCACGTGACAATTAACGCGGGAGCTGCGAACATTTGATATCACCCAGCGGATAGTAGGGCAGCATGTTCTCCTCCAGCCACTTGTTTGCCTCGACGGGCGACATCTTCCAACCGCTGCTGCACGTCGATACGACCTCTACCATCGAGTATCCGTTTCCTGCGAGCGAGTTCTCGAAGGCCTTGCGTATGGCCTTCTTGCACTTGCGCACGTTGGCGGGTGTGTGTACGCTCTGACGGGTGATGTAGGTTGCGCCGTCGAGGTGTACGAGCATCTCGGCGATCTTGTAGGGGAAGCCGTTCAGATGCGCGTCGCGTCCGTAAGGCGTCGTTGCCGTCTTCATGCCGAGCAGGGTGGTTGGGGACATCTGTCCTCCCGTCATGCCGTAGATGGCGTTGTTGATGAAGATGGTGGCGATATTCTCTCCGCGGGCGGCGGCATGGATGGTCTCGCCGGTGCCTATGGCCGCCAGATCGCCGTCACCCTGATAAGTGAAGACCAGACGGTCGGGATTCAGACGCTTGATGGCCGTAGCTACGGCGCATGCGCGTCCGTGGGCAGCCTCGACCCAATCCACGTCGACATATTTGTATGCGAAGACCGAGCACCCGACGGGAGAGACGGCTATAGTCGACTTCTCGAGTCCCATCTCGTCGATCACCTCGGCGACCAACTTGTGCACCGTGCCGTGGCTGCAGCCCGGGCAGTAGTGCATCACGTCGTCGGTTATGAGGCGCGGCTTGGCATATACCAGATTTTCGGGTTTTATTTCAACCTGTGCCATGATTCGTCTATTTTATAAATTTCTCTTTCAACGCCTCGAGAGCTTCATCGGGCGTAAACATCATACCACCCTGACGGCCATAGTGCTCGACGGGGGCTTTTCCGGCGACGGCAAGACGTACATCCTCGACCATCTGTCCGGCGTTCAGTTCCACCGAAAGGAAACCCTTGACGCCGCGTGCGGCCAGAGCCTCGACGGCCTTCATGGGGAAGGGATAGAGCGTGATGGGACGCAGCAGACCGACCTTGATGCCCTGTTCGCGTGCCGTCTCGACGGTGGCCGAGCAGATGCGGGCCGACGAACCGAAGGCTACGATCACGTATTCGGCATCGTCGCACATGATCTCCTCCCAACGGGCCTCGGCAGCCTCTATGGCGGCATACTTGGCTTGCAGACGCTGGTTGATCTTCTCCATCTTTTCCGATTGGAGCTCCAGTGAGGTGCAGATGTTGCGTTCGCGGCGCGTACCCTTTCCGCGGGCAGCCCAGCTGTTGCACTCGGCCTCGATCTCGGCCTCGGTGCGGCGCGGTTTCTGGGGCGCGAGCACCACCTTCTCCATCATCTGCCCTATGGCGCCGTCGGCCAGTATCATGGCCGGATTGCGATACTTGAATGCCAACTGGAAACCGAGCTCCACGAAGTCGTGCATCTCCTGCACCGATGCCGGTGCCAGCACTATGAGGTGGAAGTCGCCGTGGGCGCCGCCCTTGCAGGCTTGGAAGTAGTCGCCCTGAGAGGGCTGTATGGTACCCAGACCCGGGCCGCCGCGCTGGCAGTTCACTATGAGACACGGCAGTTCGCATGCCGCAAGATAACTTGTTCCCTCGCTCATGAGGCTGATGCCGGGACTCGACGACGAGGTCATTACGCGCTTGCCGGTGGCGGCGCCGCCGTAGACCATGTTGATCGAGGCCAACTCCGACTCGGCCTGCAGTACGACCATACCCGTAGTCTCCCACGGTTTGAGCTCCATGAGCGTCTCCATCACCTCCGACTGAGGCGTGATGGGGTATCCGAAATATCCGTCGCAGCCGCAACGGACGGCAGCATGGGCTATTACTTCATTGCCCTTCATCAATTTAACCTCTTTCTCTGCCATATCTTATTCGAATTTTTGCCTGTAGACCACAATACAACTGTCGGGACATATAATTCCACACGAGGCACATCCGATACACGAATCGGGGTGTGCCATCATTACATAACGATAACCCTTGCCGTTGACATTGTCCGAGTATCCGAGCACGTCGCACGGACATGATGCGATGCACACGCCGCAGCCTTTGCAGCGTTCGGTGTCGATCACAAGGGTTCCCTGAATTTTAGCCATATCTTTACGATTAAAAATCCCGAACAAAGATACTGTTTTTATTTGTAATATTGTTCGTATTGTCGCATTTAATTATCTTTACAGCGCTTTGCCGCACTCTGCCGTCATGGGGTAAAGATCGGCCTTGCTGCGAGTTCGGTTTTTTGTTCGAGTGTTTGGTGTGCTGGGGTTGTTTATTCGGAAAAATTCACTATGTTTGCTCCCGACACATTCAAATAACGTGACAGATGAAACACCGAAACCTGATTTTTCTGCTTCTGGCCGCCGCCTCGATAGTGCTTGCGTCGTGCGGCCGTGAGCCTGCCCCCACATTCATGTTCGAGAGCTACCAGCAGGAGTTCGACACAAAACAGCCCTTCAAGGTCGACATGTCGTACATCCGCATAACGAATGCCGATCGCAGCCATGTGCTGAAGTCGATCGAGAAGTCGAACCGCCGGGCCTTCTTCGGCATCGAGGGTACCTTGCCGCGCACCATGCGCAAGACGTTCGATATGGCTGCGGCGAAGTTCCGCGACGAGAACAACTGTGACGAGGAGCAGTTCTCGCACGGCGAATATGAACTTTTCGTCAAGTCCGACATTGAGGTCTTCGACTGCACACTCTCATACGTAATCACCGGTTACCAGTTTACGGGCGGCGCCCACGGCATGAGCTGGGTCAAGGGGCTAAACTACTCGCTTGAAACGGGCCAGAAACTTACGTTGGACGACTTTTTCACGCCCGAGCAGAAGGCCAAACTGCCCGCTGCGCTGACACGTCTTCTCTGCTGGCAGCTGGGCATGGCCGATACCGACACGGCACGGCTCTCGGAGATGGGGTATTATCCCGAGAACATCAAGCCGACGGATAATTTCTGCGTAACCTCAACCGGCATCACGTTCCTCTATACGCCCTATGAGATCGGAGTTTATGCGGTCGGTATGCCGCGTATCGAGATCCCGTATTCAAGCATTGACGAACTGCTCAAGTAGCGGCCGGCCGACACGGAGTAAAATAACGGGAGGTTTTCTTTACAGAAGGCCTCCCGATCTTTTTACCCGCGTTTTATGCGGTGCAGCTTCGCTACTTGTCGTCGAAGGAGTGTATCACAACGCCGGAACGCAGTTTCGGTTCGAACCACGTGGTCTTCGGCGGCATGATGTTGCCCGTGTCGGCGATGTCGATGAGTTGTTTCATCGAGACGGGGTAGAGTGCGAAGGCCACCTTCATCTCGCCGCTGTCGACACGACTCTTGAGTTCGCCCAGACCGCGGATGCCGCCCACGAAGTCTATACGCTTCGACGTACGCAGATCCTTGATACCGAGGATACGGTCCAGAACCAGATTCGACAGCACGGTGACATCAAGCACCCCGATGGGGTCATTGTCGTCGTATGTACCCGGCTTGGCCGTCAGACTGTACCACTCGCCGTCGAGATACATCGAGAAGTTGTGCAGTCCCGAAGGCTTATAGATATCCCTGCCCTTATTCTCGACGGTGAACGACTCGTCCAACCGCTTGAGGAACTCCTCTTTCGAGAGTCCGTTCAGATCGCGTACGACACGGTTGTAATCGATTATGCGCAGCTGCGAAGCGGGGAACGTGACGGCAAGGAAGTAGCAGTACTCCTCGTCGCCGCGATGCGACGGATTGTTTTTCATGCACTCCTGACCCACGCGTGCCGCTGCGGCCGTGCGGTGATGTCCGTCGGCGACGTAGAGTGCCGGTATGGCCTCGAAGAGCTCCGTTATGCGGCGATTCTTGTCGGCGTCGCGTATAACCCAGAACTGGTGGCGGAAGCCGTCATCCGAGGTGAAGTCGTATTCGGGGGCCGTGTTGGCCACGACATCGTTGACGATGGCATCGATCTCCTTATCGTCGGGGTATGTGAAGAATACGGGTTCGAGGTTGGCCTTCTGGTTGCGGACGTGCTTCATGCGGTCCTCCTCCTTGTCGGGACGTGTGAGCTCGTGCTTCTTGATCGCCCCCGAGAGGTAATCCTCGAAGTGGCAGCACATGACTATGCCGTACTGCGTGCGCCCATCCATCGTCTGGGCATAGATGTAGTAGTGCTCGTCGTTGTCCTGACGCAGCCAGCCGCGCTCCTTCCACAGGCGGAAGTTCTCGACAGCCTTGTCATATACCTCGGGCGAGTGCTCGTCGACCTTATCGTCGAAGTCGATCTCGGCCTTGATTATGTGCAGCAGCGAGCGCTCGGTGGCCTCATCGCGTGCCTCGGCCGAATTGAGTACGTCATAGGGGCGTGATGCCACCTCGGCCGCGTACTCTGCGGGCGGACGTATGCCGCGGAAAGGTTTTATCTTGACCATGACGCTATCTCTATTTGTTCACCTGAAAACGCGTATTGCCGTTCTCGATATAATCGACTATCTGCCGAGCGGCGGCCAGTCCGGCGTTGATGTTTGCCTCGGCCGTCTCGGCACCCATCTTCTTGGGCGTGGCGAAGAAACGCTTGCCGAAGAGCGAGACGAGCTCCTCCTTCGAGTCGGGGGCTATGTCGGTTATGTACTTCAGATCGGTACGCTCCGTGAGGGCGGCCTTAAGTCCTTCCTCGTCGATAACCTCCTTGCGTGCCGTATTGACCAGCGTGGCGCCCTTGGGCATCGACATCAGAAGGTTGTATCCGATTGAGCGTTTCGTCTGCTCGGTTGCGGGTATGTGCAGCGAGAGGTAATCCGACGACGAGTAGAGCTCCTCGACGCTGTTTACCTTGCGCACGCCGTCAGCTTCGAATACGGCGTCATCGGTGATGAAGGGGTCGTACGCGGCCACATCCATGCCGAGAGCCTTGGCCTTGCGTCCGACAAGACGGCCGACGTTGCCGTAGGCGTGAATGCCGATACGCTTGCCCTGCAGCTCGCTTCCCGTACCTGCGGTGAACTGGTTGCGGGCCATATATACCATCATGCCCAGAGCCAGCTCGGCTACGGCATTAGAATTCTGACCCGGGGTGTTCATCACCACTACGCCCTTGGCCTTTGCGGCGGCCAGATCGACATTGTCGTAACCGGCGCCTGCACGTACTACGATACGCAGTTTCGGTGCTGCAGCCAACACCTCGGCCGTAACCTTGTCGCTGCGGATGATGAGGCCCTCGACATCGGCCACGGCTTCGAGAAGCTGTGCCTTGTCGGTATATTTTTCAAGCAGGACAGTCTCGTATCCCGCATCGGCGAATATCGCCTTGATTCCCTCCACGGCCTCGTGTGCGAAGGGCTTTTCTGTTGCTATGAGTATTTTCATCGGTTTGCTTGTTTTAACGGTTATGTCGGTTTGACCGGTATCCGTGTTTAGCGGTTTTGCCGGTCCGGTCTGCACACGCGTCCCCGAGGTGCATACTGGTGCCGCATGCACCTCACGACGGCGTGTCTATGCTATTTGTGCATGGCCTCGAACTCCTGCATGCAGGCTATAAGTGCCTCTACCGACTCCTTGGGGCAGGCGTTGTAGCACGAAGCGCGGAAGCCGCCTACCAGACGGTGTCCCTTGATGCCGACCATGCCCTTCGACTTGGCGAACTCGAGGAACTCGGGGGCCAGAGCCTCGTTTCCGTCGCTCATGACGAAGCAGATGTTCATCAGCGAGCGGTCCTCCTTCTCGACGGTGCCGCGGAAGAGGCTGTTGCGGTCGATCTCGGCATAGAGCATGGCGGCCTTCTCCTTGTTGCGGCGGTACATCTCCTCCATGCCGCCGATAGACTTCATCCACTTGAGCGTCTCGCGCATGACGTAGATGGGGAATACGGGAGGCGTATTGAACATCGAGTTGTTGGCCACATGCGTATTCACGTTGACCATCGTGGGCAGGGGACGCACTACGCGCTCGAGCATGTCGTTGCGGATGATGACGAAGGTGACGCCGGCGGGGGCGAGATTCTTCTGTGCGCCGCCGTAGATCATGGCGTACTTCGAGACGTCGACGGGGCGGCTCAGGATGTCGGAGCTCATGTCGGCGATCAGGGGCACGGGCGAGTCGAGGTCGGTCTTGTATTCGGTACCGTAGATGGTGTTGTTGCTGCAGATATAGAGGTAGTCGATATCCAACGGTATGTCAAAGCCCTTGGGGATGTATGTGAAGTTGCGATCCTCCGAAGAAGCTATGATCTCCACCTCGCCGTAATACTTTGCCTCCTTGATGGCCTTCTTGCTCCATACGCCGGTATTGACATATCCGGCCTTGGTCTTGAGGAAATTGGCCGGGATGTGGAAGAACTGGGTGCTGGCGCCGCCGCCGACAAAATATATGCTGTAGTTGTCGGGGATGTTGAGCAGCTCCTTGAACAGGCTCTTGGCCTCCTCCAATACGCCCTCGAACTCCTTTGTGCGGTGCGATATGGAGAGCAGCGACAATCCCGTTCCGTCGAAATCGATAATGGCTTTTGCCGCGGCCTCAAGCGCCACGTCGGGCAGGATCGAGGGTCCCGCATTGAAATTGTACTTCTTCATACTGTCGAAATGTTTTTATAAGGTTATTACTTGGCTTCGCATTACAAAGTAACTCGAAAATTATGATTAATCAAAATAATAATGCATATTTTTTTACTCGATTCATAGCTTTTTTTAACAAAAATCATGTGAAATGTTTAGTTATTAATATTTTTTAATAACAATATGGCATCCTTCCCGCTCAAATGCGTAATAAACCGAAACAATTTGCCGCGGTTACACTTTTTAACATATTCGGCCGCGGCATGCATAAAGGCATATCGGGGCGATGTTTTGAATCGGGGTATAGTGAGCGTATGCGTGCGCCGCCTATAAATTGTTAACCTCCGCAAAGTTATGCGTCTTCTGTCACGCCGACTTGCGGCGCTGTTGCGGCTGAGTGATGCAATAGGGGACCTTTTCCGTCTGTGCGTGGAGGGGGGGGCGCGGGAAGCACTATCTTATCGGGTTGGGATACCCGTGTGCGTGTGGAGACGTTGCATAGTACGCCTTGCATGAACCATGCGGTACATTTGTATAGACGAAATTTGTTTTAACGGGCGTCGATTATTATCTTTGTCGGGATTTTCAGAAGGTCTGCCGCACACGTGGCGGCGGATTCGAATTTTTCTTTACGGATCAACTGTTTAAATCCTTTCGATATGGTAAAGTCGATGACGGGATTCGGCAAGAGCGAGGTATCGCTGCCGACAAAAAAGATAACGGTCGAAATCCGATCGCTCAACTCCAAACAGCTCGACCTGAACGTCAAGCTGCCCATGTTATACCGTTCGCTGGAGTATGCCGTACGCTCGGCCGCTGGTGCTGCCCTGCGACGCGGCAAGATCGACCTCACGGTGACGGTGGAGAGCACCGTGCCGCACACGTCGGCCGTAGTGAACCGCGAAGTGTTCCGCGAGTATGTCCGGCAGATAGACGACGCGATGAATTTTTCGGGCATCTCGGCCGATTATGACGGCATCGTGGGTGCCGTGCTGCGCCTGCCGGATGTGGTGTCGGCCGAGGCGGAGACCCTCTCGCAGCAGGAGAGCGACGCCGTAATGCAGGCTGTGGGCGAGGCGATAGAACACCTCGACGCTTTTCGCGCGCAGGAGGGTGCGACTCTGATAGCCGACCTGTTGCGCCGCGTCGACAAGATCGAGGAGTACAAGCGTGAGGTCGAGCCTTACGAGACGGCACGTGCCGATACGATCCGTGCGCGCATACGCGAGAATCTGGCGCAGCTGAATGTCGATGTGGATACGAACCGTCTGGAGCAGGAGATGATATTCTACATCGAGAAGCTCGACATCACGGAGGAGAAGGTGCGTCTGACGAACCACTGCCGTTATTTCCGCGAGGTGGCTGAAACGGAGCCCGAGGCGGGACGCAAGCTGGGCTTCATAGCACAGGAGATGGGCCGTGAGATCAACACCCTCGGCTCGAAGGCCAACCAGTCGGAGATGCAGATCCTCGTGGTGAAGATGAAGGATGAGTTGGAAAAGATCAAGGAACAGGTGCTCAACATATTGTAAACCATGGCAAAGGAGGGTAAACTGATCATATTTTCGGCGCCGAGCGGCTCGGGAAAGACCACGATCGTAAAGCGTCTGCTGGCGGTATTTCCGCAGTTCGAGTTCTCGGTTTCGGCCACTTCGCGCAAGCCCCGCGGTACGGAGCGCGATGGGGTCGATTACTTTTTCCTGACGCAGGAGGAGTTCGCGCGGCGCGTCAAGGCCGGTGACTTCGTCGAGTGGGAGGAGGTCTACGGCGGTACCTGCTACGGTACGCTGCGCAGCGAGATGGAGCGTATCTGGGCCAAGGGCAATGTCATTGTCTTCGATGTGGACGTTATGGGAGGCATCAACCTCAAACGTATATTCGGCGACAATGCCTGCTCGATATTCATCATGCCCCCCTCGATCGAGGAGTTGCGCCGACGTCTGGAGGGGCGCGGCACAGACTCTGCCGAGACGATAGACAAACGTGTGGCCAAGGCCGAGTTCGAGTTGTCGAAGTCGGGGGAGTTCGACCATATCGTTGTCAATGACGATCTGGACAAGGCTGTGGCCGATACCGAAAAGATAATAGGCGAGTTCCTCGCCCAAACCCATTGATACGATGGCCAAGCGACGGATGATTCTCTACTTCGGGTCGTTCAACCCCGTACACAAGGGTCACATAGCCATGGCCGAACACGTCATGGACAAGGATCTGGGTGACGAGGTGGCGATGATCGTGTCGCCGCAGAACCCCTTCAAGGCGGAGTGGATGCAGGCCCCCGAGATGGATCGTCTGGAGATGGTCGAGCGGGCATGTCGCAATTCGCGCCATCCCGACCGCATACGCCCTTCGGTCATAGAGTTCCTTCTGGAAAAGCCTTCATATACGGTCAATACGTTGAGGCATCTCGAACAGAACTACGGCTCGCAGATGACGTTCTCGATACTTATGGGCAGTGATCTTGTGAACCAGCTGCCTCGGTGGCGCGATGCCGATGAGATCATTTCCCGATACGATCTTCTGGTCTATCCGCGGCCGAACGAGCCCGTGCGTTTCTCCACGCCGCGCACGACGGTGCTGGAGGATGCTCCCGAATATGAGTATTCGTCGACACGCATACGCGAGGGGTTGGAGATAGGCGAGGATGTCTCGTCGATGGTCGACGGCGACGTGCTTCAATATATACGCGAACGCGGCCTGTGGACGGCCGCATCGAAAATAGCGGGGCTAACGGCCGCCATCGAGCGTACGCCCGACGATGCGCAGTTGTATCTGGAGCGTGGAAAGTGCTATTTCCGCCGCAACGAGTGGGGCCCGGCTATCAACGATTTCCGCCGTGCCGAGCAGCTTGCGCCCGAGAACGACGAAGCACGCCAGTATATCGACATGGCCGATGAGATACTCCAATTCAGATATAAGGACATCTATAATCCCTGACGCAGACGATGATCGAGATTGAGGACAAGATAGTGAGCGACGATATTCTGCTCGAGAAGTTTCTCTGTGACCTGAAGCGTTGCAAGGGTGCATGCTGTGTCGAGGGAGATGCCGGAGCTCCGCTCGAAGAACAGGAGGTTGAGATATTGGAGCGTGAGTACCCCAATTATTCACCTTATATGACCGAGGCGGGGCGTCGTGCCGTGCAGCAGCAGGGATATGCCGTTACGGACGAGGAGGAAGAGTTGACCACACCGCTTGTCGGCGGTGCCGAGTGCGCCTACTCCGTCACTGAGAACGGCATAACGTTTTGTGCCGTCGAAAAGGCTTACCGCGACGGGCGCTGCGGTTTCATCAAACCTATATCGTGCCATCTCTATCCGATACGCGTGGTGCGTTTCTCGAACGGGGCATACGGCCTCAACTACCATCTCTGGCATATATGCTCTCCGGCCGTCAAGTGCGGCCGACGTGCGGGCGTGCCCGTATACAAGGCTCTGCGGGAGCCGATCATAAGGCGTTTCGGCGAGGAGTTCTACAAGGCTCTCGAGTGCGCCGAGGATCTGCTCCGACAGCAATGAAGATAATTTTTATAACACATATATATCGAACACCCTCAAATGAGAAAAAGGATAATATCGCTCGTGTGTCTTGTGACGGCTGCGGCCGCCGTGTCGGCACAGGAGGTGACCACAACTAATAGCGATTCGCTGCGCACGGCAGCGCGCGAGGCTGCCGACAGCGTCAAGCAGGATACCTCGGATGTAATCGTAATACGCCGCGTGCCGCTCGAATCGGGCCGAACAATAGATGACGACATGCTGGTTGTGGATACCATTCCTTCGTCGAACGAGGGTGTGAGCATCGTGCTCTTCAACGACAACACGTGGCGATATGTCCGTAACCGCAACGTCTCGGCCGAGGACGATACGGTCTTCACGTCGGATTGGGATACGGTCAAACTGCAGGCCTACGATATCGAGTTGAAGGATATGCCCGTATCGGTTGTTATAGATCTGGTCGACTCATTGAAGAGTTACCATTATCCCATTATCGGCAAGATCAACTCCAAATACGGCGTTCGACGCCGCCGCAGCCATCAGGGTACCGATATAGACCTTGAGGTGGGGGATCCTGTATATGCCACCTTTGACGGACGCGTGCGCATATCGCAGTATCAGAACGGAGGCTATGGCAACCTTATCATCATACGCCATGACAACGGTCTGGAGACCTATTACGGTCATCTGTCGAAGCGTCTGGTCGAACCTGACGATTGGGTGACGGCGGGTCAGGTGATAGGGTACGGCGGCAGTACGGGCCGCAGTACGGGGCCACACCTGCACTTCGAGACACGATACAAGGGTCAGTCGTTCGACGCCGAGCGCCTGATAGACTTTGCGACTGGTACGCTGCGGCGTGAGACATTCCTTCTGAAGCGCAGCTACTTCAGCATATATTCTAAATTTACGCAGGACTTCGACGAGGAGGTCAAGAGCGAGGCTGAGGATAAGAAGATCGCGGCACAGGCCGCAGCCGTGCAGTACCATATTGTCAAGCGCGGCGATACGATGGGCCGCATCGCCATTAACTACCATACGACGGTAAGCAGACTCTGCCAGCTGAACGGATTGAAGAACCCCGACAAGCTGAGTATAGGGCAGCGCATACGTGTAAGGTAGCGTGACGCAGAGAGTGACGAACGGGGTCGGTTGATCATCAACCGACCCCGTTCGTTGTTGTCCAATAGGAATGTTTGTTGTGGCTTAATATACCCGCGGCCCGAATATCGTGGATCCTATCCTCACCTCCGTTGCGCCGCACTCGACGGCTATTGGATAATCCTCCGACATTCCCATCGAGAGGGTGTCGAACTCGGGACCGAAATATGGTGTGAGGATGCGTTTGCATTCGGCCAGACGCATGAAGTCGCCGCGTACGACTGCGGCATCGTCGGTGAAGGTTGCCATGCCCATCACGCCGCGAATGCGTATGTTGGGATAGGCGTTGAAGCCTCCGGCGCGGACGAACTGCTCGAGCTCCGTGAAGTCCCATCCCGACTTGGTCTGTTCGCGTGCCACGTGTATCTCCAGCAGGCAGTCTATCGTGCGGCCGCACTTGGCCGCCTCCTTGTCTATGGTCTCGGCCAGACGTTCGCTGTCGAGCGACTCGATCATGGCGACGAAGGGGGCAATGTATTTTACCTTGTTTGTTTGCAGGTGGCCGATCATGTGCCACTCGATATCTTTCGGCAGCAGGGCGTATTTCTCCTTGAGTTCCTGCGGTCGGTTCTCCCCGAAAAGACGTTGGCCCGCATCGTACGCCTCGCGCACCATGTCGGCGGGGTGAAACTTTGATACGGCAACCAGCCGCACGCCTTGCGGCAGCGTGGACAGCACCTTATTGAGATTATCCTCTATGAGAGACATTGTGATGTGTTTTTACTGTCCAAATGTACATATTTTTCTGAACAGAGCCAAATGTTTTTCGACATGTGAGGGCCTTTGCTGCACAAGGAGGTCTCGATGAGATGGCTATTTATGTTCTTGCCTAAGTGTGCTGTACAGGTAGTTGAAACGGCCTGCGGGAGCAGCGTCGCCGCTGACCCAGAAGTCGGCGATGTCACCGTCGTGCTGCGTGTTGTCGGCCCATTTGAATTCGAGTTCAAAATCCGCGCCGCGTTGCAGCCTGAGCACCGCGCGCGGTATGCGCAATTCCATCATGTTGTTCTCGACGCACAGCTGTGCTTCACCCGCACGGCTCCACTCCCAACCTCCGTTGCTGCGCTCCACCACGGCGCGGTTCCCGTCGGGTGAGATGCGGTTAACCACAAAGTCATATCCCTCCCATCCCGTTTCGTGGTCGCGGTCGATGTCTATGTAAAGGCGCATCCATTGCCGATCGTCGGAAGGGGTGATCGTATCGGCACACGCTACGTAGAAATAGAGATATTTGTCGTCGCGGGCAACCTTTGCCGCAACGATGTCGTTGCGGGCGCTCGAATCGCGATAGTATAATTCTCCCCAGCCGCGGCTGTCGCGCCGTATGGCGTTGCCGCGCGAGGCACGGTATTCGGGCTTTACATCGGCCCAGTCGTCGAAGCGTCCGTCAATGACGATGCGTGCGGGCGCCGATGCCGTTATGTCGGCGGCGGGCATACCCTTGAATCGCCGTATGTTGGCTACCATCTGATAGTAGTAGTTGTCGCCGTGGCCGCCGCGCATGGGTTCTATGTCGCGGCTGTGCTCTTGGTCGAACTGGTCGGGAAAGGCGTTCGGTTGGTCGCTCCATTCGCGGTGGCGTCCCATGACCCACTCGTTCCATCCCGTTATGAATATCATGTCGGGGTCGAGCTCGATGGCACGATCCCACTGCTCTTGGAAGTTGTATCCCCAAAGGACGGCGTCGGGCGAGGTATCGTGCCCGCGAGCGTCGGTGTAGCTGCGGCCGAAGGCCCCGGGTGTATTCATGGCGCTGAGACCGTGTGCCGCAGTCCAGTTCTGCGCCACACCCACGGTCGCCTGCTCGAAACGGCCCGATGGCGTCGGGGCGAAGCCGTGCTGGGGATATATCTCGAGCCATCCCCAGTGGTCGGCACGTTCGGGCCCTCGGTTGTAGACGGGCTGTCCCTGACGGAACGTAAAGTATTCGCGTATCTCGCGGTGCAGGGCCGTTGCGTCGGGATCACCCTCCACGTCGCCCAACATCTCGGGGTAGGCCATGATCAGCGGCTTGCCCTGCCAGCGGAAGAAGAGATCGTCATAGACGGCGGGTTTGTAGAGGTCAAGGTATATCTGCTTGATTGCGTCGCGGCTGCCCTCCGTGGGGCCGAAGGCGAGCATGAAGGCTATTTGCGGCGTCTGCACGCCGTCGCGCCGCGCCTCGGCGAATACCTCGCACAACGCCGTGTATGATTCGCGCCATGTGAACGATCCGTTTGTGCAGTCGAAGAATATGACGTCGACACCCGCATCGGCCAGCATCTCGGCATGGCGCCGCAGAACCCAGCGGTCGGTGTCGCGGTAGAAACCGAAGAGCGGCTCACCCCAGAAACAGGTGTTTATATCCTTGGGCCATGCCGGATTCTCGTAGTCGAACGCCGCATCCGGATGGTCGGCTATGACACGGCTCGGAATACATACGCCCTGCTCGGCGAAATTGGTGTGCCATGTCCAATAGAAGAGTCCGACATAACGTTTGCGCGGCGTGCCTGCTTCGTCACTCAGCGGCAGGCGCCGCCCGAGGGCGTCGGTTGCGGGCAGGCCGTTGCCATAGTTCTGTGCCAAGGCCGTGTATGTTGTCGCAAGGAGCGCGAGCTGAAGAATTAACTTTCGGATTTTCATTGTGATATGATGTATTATTCTGTGATGGTGATGCGCCCCAGCAGGTAGCGTTTGTGCCCGTCATCGCCCGAATATGGCAGCCGGTATAGGGGCGTGCCGTCAAGCATGCCGACAGACAAATAGAGATCATACTCTCCGGCGCGGCATGCTCGGAAGAAGGTTCCGGCTCGGTCGGTATAGCGCGGCGCTATGCGGAAGCGTTTGGCCGTCTGTACGGTCGGGGCCTTGCCCTCTGCCGCAACGTCGAGCGTGCGCACGTCAAGCGTGTCGTCCACGAGTACCGATACTATTCCTCCGTCGCTTTGTTTGAGCGTATAGCATGGCCAGCCCCCGTCGTAACATGGGGCAACACCCGTATTGCTCCACTCGGACGTTATATCGAACTCCTCGCCGCGGGCCACGCGTGCGGGCCACGTTACGCGGCGTGCTGTCAGGCGGTAGCCGAGACGGCGGTTGATGCGGTCTATGATGTCGCGGTTCTCGTCCAGAAGAACCCGCGGCCACCAGTGTATCGACATGTATGAGGCGTGGTAATCCTCGACCGATTTCAGAAGTAGCTCCTTGTCCCAGCTGCCTCGTTTGATGGCGTTGCCGTAGTGTTCGTGTTCGAGGATCACGGGCATCTTGGGCCAGAAGAGCTGCGCCATATCGGAGTGGTACCACGAATTGGGATACGGCTGCACCAGTATGCTGTCGTCACGTATCGTTACCCCATGCTCGAAGGCATAGTCTGTTATGGGGAAGCGGCTGCCGGGGGCGTCGTGTCCGGCAAAGTCGTCGGATATGCAGAGCTGTGTGTGTCGGAAGTGGCGCAGGTATAGGTCTATGATGCGTTTCTGTGTGTCGAGTCCCCACGTATGCCCGTGTACGGGTGATGTCATGACGGTATGTCCCTCGCCCCACATGCCGAAATGCCCGATGTCAACGAAGGCCACATGGGGATTACGGTCGTAACGCCCGGCCATGGCGCGGACGAACGCCTCGACCTTGGCAAGGAAGACCGGATCGTCATATTCGGGCTCCTTATAGTGTCCGTCGACGTCGTATCCTGCGGCTCCTGCCTCGAAAACCCATTCGGGTGTAGCGCTGTATAGCCAGCTCTCCATGGCGCTGATGCGGAATGCTACCATACATCCCTTGTCGATCCACCGTTGTGCAGGTGTGTCGAGCAGCTCCCAGACGAATACTCCTTCTTCGGGCTCGACGAAGGCCCACGGCACGCGCAGGTAGACTGTACTCAGACCCGGAAAGTCATCCACCGTGTCGGCGGGGTCGAGGCGCGAGCCGTAGTTGTCAAGGATGTTGGAGTAGAAGTGCATGGTCCACCCCATGTGCGGATTTACCAGTGCGAGGCCGTTATCTTCGGGATGGGATGTCATGTGGTTGCCCGCAGTCAGGACATCTCCCGCGGCGGGGCGATCGTACGGATTTTCGCCTTCGTCTGTTGGCGCGGCGGGAATGGCGCCGTTTGCCGAGAGGCTTGGCATAAGGGTACAGCCTGCGGCCACGGCTGCGGCCGTGACTCCGGCACGGCGCAGGAATGTGCGGCGGTCGATCTTTTTCATCGGTTCGGGGTCTTTGGGTTGGCGGATGCTTTACAATAGTCAGAGACGGCAGCGCGTCATTGATATGACGCGGTGTTGCCGTGTCGGTTATGTCGTCGTGCGGATCATCCAATCCAAAGATACGCAATAAAACCGGACTGTGACCGGCAGTGCCAAATCAAACAGCAAAAAAGACATTTTTTTCGATGCTGCGGCCGTTGAGACGCAACGTGTCGGATGTAAAGTTTTAGCCCGCGGAGGGCGAATCTTGCGGCGCAACCTTTCGCTTTACGACTATTTTTGTGTAACTTTGGCTGCAAAACCGATAACCCTGACATGAAACCCGTAACCGTAGCCGTTACCGTCGCGCTGTATCTGGCGGTGCTGTTTTTTATCTCGTGGCGCACGTCGCGCCGCGGCGACAACGCCACATTCTTCACGGGCGGGCGGCGGACCCCGTGGTTTGTGGCCGCGCTGGCGATGGTCGGGGCCGCAATATCGGGCGTAACGTTCATATCGGTTCCCGGATCGGTGGCGCAGAGCGGATTCTCGTATCTGCAGATGGTCGCCGGATTCATCATCGGAAACATCGTTATAGCCTACGTGCTGATCCCGATGTTCTATCGCCTGAATGTCATATCGTTGTACCAATATCTCGACGACCGCTTCGGGACAGGCTCCTATGCTACGGGGGCGTGGTTTTTCTTCATATCGAAGATGACGGGCGCTGCGCTGCGTGCATTCCTTATATGCGCCGTACTGCAGACACTCGTATTCGAACCTTACGGAGTGCCGTTCGTGGTGAATGTGGCTTTGATGATGGCTCTGGTGTGGCTCTACACGCGACGTGGCGGTGTCCGCTCGGTCATAGGCACCGACCTGTTGAAGACGTTCTGTCTGGTGGGCAGCGTCGTGCTCTGCATCGTCTTCATGATGCGCGAGCTCGGGATAGGTCTCGGCGAGGCGTTCGGTCAGGTCGCGGCACACGACTATTCGCGTACGCTCTTTCTGGATGATCCGCATGACGGACGTTTCTTCTGGAAGCAGTTTGTGGCCGGAATATTCATGGCCATAGCCATGACGGGCCTCGATCAGGATATGATGCAGCGCACGCTCTCGTGCCGCAATCCGCGCGAGGCGCAGAAGAATCTCGTGATCTCTATTCTGTTGCAGGCGGTGGTCATATCTATGTTTCTCTTCCTCGGCGTGCTCTTTTACATCTACCTTGCGGGCCGTGGCATAACCCATCCGTCGGGGGCGTTGTTCCCGATGACGGATGCTGCGGGTACGGTCGCCATTGCCGACAGCGACGAGGTCTTCGCGTATGTCGCCACGCAGAGCGGCCTGCCGCTCGTTGTGGGTGTGCTGTTTGTGCTGGGACTCGTATCGTCGACATATTCGGCCGCAGGGTCGGCCCTTACGGCCCTCACGACGTCGTTTACGGTGGACATAATGCACGGCACGAAACGTTATGACGATATGCGTCTTACGCGTGTGCGCAAGCGCGTGCATGTGGCGATGGCCGTCACGATGGGTATCTTTATCCTAATATTCGATGCCTGCAAGAACACGAGCCTCATAGATATGGTATATACGCTGGCAAGCTATACGTACGGGCCGATACTCGGTATGTTTGCCTTCGGAATCCTTTCGCGGCGGCGTCCCGCGGACCGTTACGTGCCTGTTGCGGCCGTTGTGGGCGTGGTCTTGTGTCTTGTGCTGCAACTCAATTCGGAGCGTTGGTTCGGCGGTTACAAATTCAGTTACGAGATACTGTTGCTGAATGCCTTGTTTACGGCTGTCGGAATGTGGTTGCTGTCACTTAAAAAACGTGTTGCCGAATGATACTCGTAGCTGATGCCGGAGGTACAAAGTGCCATTGGGCCGTTGTTGGCGGTTCGACATACGGGATAATCTCCACGTCGGGGATAAATCCCGTGACAATGTCGACGTCGCAGACATCGGCCGTGCTGCGCGATGAGTTGTTGCCGCAGCTGCACGATACGCAGATATCCGAGATATACTTCTACGGCGCGGGCTGTATAGATGGCGCCGCAGCCACATCGGAGTTGGAGCGTACGATGCATGATGTTTTCCCGACGGCTAAAATTGAGATACGGAGCGACATGCTCGGTGCGGCGAGGGCGTTGTGCGGGCGTGAACGGGGTGTTGCCTGCATCCTCGGTACGGGGGCAAATTCGGCGCTCTATGACGGTGTGCGGATCGTGGCCAACGTTCCTCCGTTGGGGTATATTCTGGGAGACGAGGGCGGTGGTGCATGTATCGGGCGCATGGTCGTGGCGGATGCCCTTAAGGGGTTGATGCCGCGAGAGATTGTGGAGGCTCTGTATGAAGAGTGCCGCACATCATATACCGATATAATAGAAAACGTATATCGGCGTCCGAATGCCAACCGTTTTTTGGCCTCGTTCGTGCCATTTGCGGCGCGGCATATCGGTCAGGCGGAGATTGCACGTTGTGTAGACCGTGCCTTCGAGACATTTGCGGAGCGCAACCTGCTGCAATATGACGGCATAACATCCACTCCGGTACACTTCACGGGCGGTGTGGCTGCCGCCTTCGGGAGCCGTTTGCGCAGTGTGTTGGGGCGCTATTCCATCGAGGTGGGGCGTATCGAGGCTTCACCCATAGATGCAATGGTTAAATATCATACGGTTAAAGGATGAGTTTTGAAAAGATAACCGAGCGGTCGTCACATTACGACAACCTCGAAACCATGAGTGCGGCGCAGATCGTTGCCGCCATAAACCGCGAGGACCACTGCGTGGCCGATGCCGTCGAGCGTGCTCTGCCGCAGATTGCGCGCTTCGTGGAGCTGTTGACCGAACGCATGCGCCGTGGCGGCCGTCTGTTCTATATCGGTGCGGGCACAAGCGGCCGTCTGGGTGTTCTGGATGCCTCGGAGATTCCGCCTACGTTCGGCATGCCGCCGACGGTGGTGGTGGGAATAATAGCCGGCGGCGACACGGCCCTGCGCAATCCTGTCGAGGGTGCCGAGGATGATGTGCAGCAGGGATGGCTCGATCTCTTGTCGCACGATATCTGCGAGGCTGACTCTTTGGTAGGCATTGCCGCTTCGGGTACTACGCCGTATGTTATCGGTGCCGTGCGCGAGGCGCGCAAACACGGCATCCTGACGGCCTCGATAGCGTGTAATCCAGACTCTCCGCTGGCACACGAGGCCGAGATCCCGATCGAAGTGGTCGTAGGGCCCGAATTTGTTACGGGCAGCTCGCGCATGAAGGCCGGCACGGCGCAGAAGATGACGCTCAACATGATCAGTACGGCTGCAATGATAGGTCTGGGCCGCGTCAAGGGTAACCGTATGGTCAACATGCAGCTTACGAATGCGAAACTCGTCGATCGCGGTACGCGTATGATAGTCGAGGCTTCGGGATTGCCGTATGAGAGGGCGCAGCGGCTGTTGCTCTTGCACGGGTCGGTGGCCAAGGCCATGGTTGCGATCGAGGCGGATGCCAAAGCGAAAGATATAATGAAAGGAAACAACTGAACGGATATGTCCGATAAAAATTCATAAACCGATGAAAAAGATATTGTTGACACTAGCTCTCGCCGTGGCGGGAGCCATCGCGGGCCGCGAAGCCTCGGCCTGCACCAACTTCATCATCACGCGCGGCGCTTCGACCGACGGTTCGATCATGGTGACCTACGCGGCCGATTCGCACCAGCTTTACGGCTGCCTCTACAAGTACACGCCCGCGAAGCGTGCTGCGGCCATGATGCCCGTATATGAGTGGGACACGGGCAAGTATCTGGGCGACATACCGCAGGCCGAGGTTACATATTCCACCGTGGGCAACATGAACGAGCATTCGCTCATCATCACCGAGACGACATTCGGCGGGCGTGAGGAGCTTGTGGATCCCGAGGGGCGTATCGACTACGGTTCGCTGATATATATCGCCCTGCAGCGTGCCCGCACGGCGCGTGAGGCTATTGACGTCATAGTCGATCTGGCTAACACCTACGGATACGCATCTTCGGGCGAGAGCTTCTCGATAGCCGACACCGAGGAGGCGTGGATCATGGAGCTCATAGGCAAGGGGCCGGGTAACAAGGGTATCGTGTGGGTTGCGCGCCGTATCCCCGACGGATATATCTGCGCACACGCAAATCAGGCCCGTATAACCACCTTCCCGAAGGATGATCCCGACAACTGCCTCTATGCTCCAGACGTTATCTCGTTCGCACGCGAGAAGGGATACTACTCGGGCGACGATGCCGATTTCTCGTTCTGCGACGCGTATGCTCCTCTGAATTTCAGTGCCATGCGTGCCTGTGAGGCGCGTGTGTGGAGCTTCTTCCGCACATTCGCCGACGATATGGACAAGTATGTCGACTATGCTATGGGTTACAATGCCGCCAACCGTATGCCTTTGTGGGTTAAGCCCGCTGCCAAGATCTCTCCCAAGCAGGTCTTTGATGCCATGCGCGACCATTTCGAGGGTACGCCGATGGATATGACCAAAGATCTGGGCGCCGGAGGCCACGGCCTGCCGTATCGCTGGCGTCCCATGTCGTTCGAGGTTGACGGTAAGGAGTATATAAACGAGCGTGCAACGGCTACGCAGCAGACCGGTTTCTGGATGGTGGGGCAGGCGCGCCCCGGCAAGACCGGTATTCTGTGGTTCGGTGTGGACGATGCCGCCACTTCGTGTCTGACACCCATATATTGCAACACTACCGAGGTGCCCGAATGCTTTGCCGAGGGTAACGGCTCGATGTTGGAGTACAGCCCCACGTCGGCATTCTGGCTCTTCAACCGTGTCACGAATTTTGCATACCTGCGTTATGACATGATGTCGGCCGACATACGCAAGGTGGTCGATTTCTGGGAGCGTTCGATGCTGGAAGCCGTTGCGGGTGTGGATTGGACCGTGGAAGGCATGTCGCCCAAGCAGCAGCGCAAGCACCTCACGCGGTTCAGCGTCAATACGACACAGGTTATGTTCGAGAACTGGACGCGTCTGGACAAGTACCTGCTTATAAAGTATATGGACGGCAACGTGAAGAGCGAGCATGACGATGTGCTGCGTTATGTCATAGGCGAGGGCGGCGACGCTTCGCACTTTGTCGATAACGGCAACGGCCGTGACATACCGGATGACATACAGTTCCCGGGCTATAACGACAAGTGGAAGCGTGCCGTTGTAGAGGATAACGGCGAGGTCCTGCAGGCACGATAATCCGTTGAGCGAGGCATACAAATGCCGGTTGCTGAACGCTGAACTTACGTATAACAACCTTAAAAACCATGGGAAGCATGTTCGGACTGAATTTTTTTACGGGTTTGGGCTCTTTCGGAGCTTTTCTCGGCATCGTGATAGAGGTGCTGGTGATCATTTTGCTCGTCTACGGCATTAAGACGCTGCAATCGCTCATACGATATCTTGACAGACACTAAAAATATTGTAAAACAATGAAATACGACATTTTGGTTATAGGAAGCGGCCCGGGAGGTTATGTGGCCGCCATACGCGCCGCGCAGTTGGGCCGCACGGTGGCCATCGTGGAGAAGGCCGAGACGGGCGGTGTGTGCCTCAACTGGGGCTGTATCCCGACAAAGGCGCTTCTGAAGAGCGCGCAGGTCTATGCCTACTGCAAGAATGCGGCTCACTACGGTGTGGATATCGCGGGCGAGGTGAAGCCCGACTTCGGAAAGATCGTGGCGCGCTCGCGCTCTGTGGCCGAGACTATGAGCAAGGGTGTGACGTTCCTGTTGAACAAGAACCATATCAACGTCATAAAGGGTTTCGGCCGCTTGGTCGGAAATGGCCGTGTCGATGTAGACGGTACGGTCTACGAGGCCGAGAACATTATCCTTGCCACGGGAGCGCGCCCGCGCGTTATGCCCTTCATGCCCGTAGACGGCGTGCACGTGATCTCTTCGCGTGAGGCTCTGGCTTTGCAGTCGCTCCCCGCGTCGATGATAGTTGTGGGCTCGGGTGCCATAGGCAGCGAGCTGGCATGCCTTTATGCCACGTTGGGCGTGAAGGTGACGATAGTGGAGTATCTGCCTCAGATCATGCCTCTGGAGGATGAGGAGGTGGCAAAGCAGATGGAACGTGCCTTCCGCAAACTGCGCGCCACGGTCTTGACATCGACGACGGTCAAGGGTGTCACGGTCGGTGAGGATGGACTATGCCATGTCGAGGTCGAGGGCAAGAAGGGTACGGAAACCCTCACGTCGGAGGTTGTTCTGTCGGCCGTAGGTATCAAGTCCAATATCGAGGATATGGGCCTCGAAGAGGCCGGTGTCGAGATCGAGCGCGACAAGGTCAAGGTTGACGAGCGTTATGCCACCACGGCCGAAGGTATATATGCCATCGGAGATATAATCTCAACGCCGGCTTTGGCGCATGTCGCTTCGGCCGAGGCCATACGCTGCGTGGAGCATATATGCGGCCTTGAGCCCGAGCCGCTTGATTACAGCGCCATCCCGTCGTGTGTATTCACCTCGCCCGAGGTGGCGTCGGTAGGTATGACCGAGCAGCAGGCGCGTGCCGCGGGTATAGACTACAAGGTCGGGCGCTTCCCCTTCACGGCATCGGGTAAGGCGACGGCAGCGGGTGACCGCGACGGATTCGTGAAACTGATATTCGACGCGGACGATACGTTGATCGGCGCCCACCTTGTCGGAGCGAACGTCACGGAGATGTTGGGTGAGCCGACACTGGCCCGCACGCTCGGTGCGACAGCGCACGCCATAGCCCGCACGGTACACGCACACCCGACGATGAACGAGGGTATCATGGAGGCCGCCGAAGCCGCTATGGGTGCCGCGATACATCTTTAATCGGCGGATGCCGCTGTAAATGGAAAAACGCTTTGGAGCAGCTCCAAAGCGTTTTTTTGTGTTTTACAGACGGGTTATTTCCTGCCTCCGCGTATGAATATATGGTCGGGGTAGCGCACGTCGCTAAGAAAAAGACCTTGCGGCGGCGCGCCCGCACTCGAGCGCGAGAGGTCGCGGCTGCGCACTATATCTTCGAATTGTGCGACGGTGTATCTTCCACGCCCCACATCGACGAGCGTGCCGACAATCGCCCGTACCATGTTGCGCAGGAAGCGGTCGGCGCGGATGGTAAAGGTGAGCATGTCTCCGTCCTGCCGCCATTCGGCCCGCATGACATGGCATATATTGGTCTTGTTGTTGGAGTTTAGCTTGGCGAAGGTGGTGAAGTCGTCCACCGTTGTCAGGAATGCCGCGGCGCGGTTCATCGCCTCGACGTCCAGCGTGACTCCATATTGCCACGATGAAAAGCAGCGGAAGGGGTTCTTGCGGCGGCAGATGTAGTAACTGTATTCGCGTTCGACGGCATCGAAGCGTGCGTGTGCTTCGTCTGCAACGGGTGTCACCGAGAATATCGCTATATCTGGCGGAAGCATACGGTTGAGCTTGGCCGTAAGGTGGGCGCAGTCGACCGCGTCGGCAGCATCGAAATGCGCTATATAATACGAAGCATTTACTCCCGTGTCGGTGCGGCCAGCACCGACGGTCTCCGTATCACGGCGCAAAAGTGTCGTGAGTGCCGTTTCGAGTGTCTGCTGCACCGTAGCCACGTCGCGCTGCCGCTGCCAGCCGCAATAGGCTGCCCCGTCATAGCTCATCTCGATGAAGTATCGCATTCTATATCTCTTATGTTTATTCTTTGACGTATGGCAGGTGTGCATCATCGGTGATGAACCTCGTATCGCGTACGAAGAGGTTCTGTATGCTGCCCGAACCGCCGGCCTCACCCGCTACGAGCACGCAGTTGTTCTCGGTGGCGTTGTGGGCCCCGAACCCGATGTGGGGATTGAGTACGAGCGAGAGGAACTTACCCGGCGAACGGAAGGCCGTATGTTGTTTTCCGCGCTTCGAGTACCAGTAGGCGTAGCAGTTGTCGTAGATGCTGCGGCCGCCGCACGAGAAGGCCGTGGCGAACTCGTCGCTGTAACAGAAGTCGTACCAGTTTGTGCCGCGCTCGTCCAGAAAACCGCAGCTGGCGGCATACGAATCATCCGAGGCGCCGTAGTATAACGGATGGATGTTGCGCAGGCTGTTGGCCTCTGAGCGGAGGTGGAAACCGACATACACGCCACCGATACGCATGTTGCTGAAGGTGTTGTCATAACCTTCGACCAGTACGCCGACCGATCCCGGACGGTTGTTGCCCGTGATGTTGACGTCGTGGATGTCGCTGTCCGAAGAGCCGCTGTTGGCCCCCGACTTGATGTGTATGCCCGTCGTGACATCCTTTATCGAGGTGTCACGTATGACGGTCTCGCGGCCGCTGTCGACGGATATGCCCTTGGCTACGCCGCTGCCGTCGATGACGCCGCCCGCGAGGTAGTAGTTGCTGCCCGGAGTGGTGATGTTGTTGGCGGCATCCTTGCCGCCGAGACGTATCATCGCCTCATCGTGTGACCACTCGGGTGCGGCCTTGATGACGGCGTAGTTCGACAACTCGAGCGCGACGCTCTTTTTCGGGTCGGCGGGCGTGAGTATCGGCTCGGCTATGATGTAGACCCCGTCGGGAAAATATATCGTGCGGTTGGGGTTGTCGTCTATGACCTTCTGTATGGCGGCACTGACGTCCGTAATGCCGTCCGTCGAGAGGTAGTCGGTCACGATGACGTAACCTTTGTCCGTGGGGGGCGTTTGTGCATGGCTGGGGATGGCGGCAAATAGTGTAACCGCAACGGCTGCGATAATGGATGTGATCTTCATGTGCTGTCGGGAAAATTTAAGTGTTTGCAGTGTTTTTAATCTCCCCAAAGATACGTAATGGCAGGCGCAAAAACAAACCGTCGTCCCTTTTTGTGCCGCCGGCAGCCGATATACGGTATGTGTTTTTCCGCGTTTCCGCAGCGTCAGATATGACAACGGCCGCAACGTAGCATCCGCTGCGACCGTGTTTGGAGTGGTGTCGGGATGTTATTTTTTGCTGCCGTCAGATGCGGCATCGGTAGTTTTCATGTATTCTTTTGCAATTCGTTTTAACCGACCGGTAGCTTGTTCTGGCCTAAAGGGGATACATTTCATAGACATTGAAGTCCACGCCATAATGTCGGCGACCTCTTTTTTGTTGCGATAGAACCGTACATACCGTTTTACGTTTTTCTCGAATTCGAAATATTGGTCCGGCGGAATGAATGTATATATACATTTAGGGGCATCGGTAAAGAATATGCTCACCTCATCTATCCTGCCGTCGGGACTGGCACATAAGATCGCGTTAAAACTCCCTCTACCTGTATTCCACATCGTGTAGCACATATTGCATATCTGTTCCTTGCTGAAGGATTTGAACAGCGCTTTGTCGAGTTGTCTTTCATTCCTTTTAGTTACTGTAAACTCCGGATACCGTTCGAATGATGATACCATCGGTCTGCCGTTTGCGTACATTCCGCTACTTCCTTTTGTGTTCAGAGTGCTGGACAATATGTAAGGACCAGTGCCCCTTAGCTTTTCAGATATTATTTCGTTTCTGGTAATTTTATAGGTTACGTTCATGCCGTAAACGGTGTCCCTGCCCGAATAGTAGTTCACGGGCTGTCCCGCTGCGGCTGCAGCCAGTTGTGCGGCTATGGTATCCTGTATGGCGGCTTCGATAACCTTACGGTTGTTTTTATTCAAGTATTTGTCATCCAGTATGACGTATTCCTCGCCCGGGGGCGGTGTTTGTGCCGTGCAGGGGCGGACGGCAAATACGGCAACCGCAACGGCCGCGATAATGGATGTGATCTTCATGCGCTGTCGGGAAAATTTAAGTGTTTGCAGTGGTTTTAATCTTCTCAAAGATACGTAATGGCAGGCGCAAAAACAAACCGTCATCCCTTTTTGTGCCGCCGGCAGCCGATATACTGTATGTGTTTTTCTGCGGCGGCAGGATATGACAACGGTCGCAACGGAGGGTTTCACAAAATGTATATCCCTTGAGAGCATTGCAATTTTCCCCACATCATGAGAGTCGGTTGATACGTTATTTTTGAGTTCGGCCTGTTTTGTGTGGAGACATATTAATTTTGATGACAAACAATATCATGATACATGGCCAATGAAAATTAGTTATAGATAGTAAATAACGCCCCGAACTCAAGTCTGGTTCGGGGCGTTTACTATAGTTTGAATCATAGCTTACCGTTGCGGAATGTCCACCTCGGTCTGGCGGCCGTCGATAAGGTAGTCGGTAAAGTAGTCGACCATGCGCCAGTAGAAGTATTCGTTCATGTCACCGAAGCCGTGGCGCTGCTGCGGCAGCATGAGCATATCGAAGCGTTTGTTGGCGCGGATCAGGGCGTCGACCACACGCAGCGTATTGCCCGGATGCACGTTGTTGTCGATGTCGCCGTGCACGAGCAGCAGGTGGCCCTTGAGCTGGCGTGCGATCTCGGGGTTGGTGCTTATGTGGTAGACGAACGTCGTGTCTCCCTTTTCGCTCACCTGCTCCTTGACACCGTGGTGCGTCTCGCTCCACCAGCGGTTGTAGATACGGTTGTCATGGTTGCCAGCGCATGATACCGCCACCTTGAAGAAATCGGGATATTGCAGTATCGCCGCCGTCGACATGAAGCCGCCGCCAGAGTGCCCGTGGATGCCCACGCGGTCGATATCGATGTAGTCGCAGCGTGCGGCGAGCTGCTCGATGGCCGCCTTCTGGTCGGCAAGGCCGTAGTCGCGAAGGTTGCCGTAGCCGTAGTTGTGGTACCACTTCGAACGGTCGGGATGGCCGCCGCGATTGCCCACCGTAATGACGATGAATCCCGCCTGTGCCAAACGGTCGGTACGCAGATTCATACGCGTATAGGGATACGACGTGGCCTCGACCTGCGGACCCGGGTATACGTAGTCGATGATGGGGTAGCGCTTCGTCGAGTCGAAATCGAAGGGCTTGTACATCACGCCGTAGAGGTCCGTCACGCCGTCGGCAGCCTTCACGGTGAAGGTCTCGGGGAACTTGTATCCGTTGGCCAAAAGCTGCGAGAAGTCGCTCGTCTCAAGTACCATCAGCTTGTTGCCGAGGCAGTCGTAGAGAGCTGTTTCGGGGATGGTATCCACACGCGAGTAGTTGTCCACGAAGTAACGGCAGGCGTCGTCTACCTCCGTCGTGTGGAAGTAGTCTCCCTTATTGAGCAGCTTCACATCGCCGCCGTCGAGGCTGACCGAATAGAGGTGCTGGTAGTAGGGGCTCTCGCCCTCCTCGCGGCCCATGGCGGTGAAGTAGACCGTACGGTGCTTCTCGTCCACGTCGAGGATCTCGTGTACGTGCCACGGCCCTTCGGTCAGGCGGCGTATGAGGTTGCCTTGATCGTCGTAGAGGTAGAGATGTCCCCATCCGTCACGCTCGCTCCACTGTATGAGCTCCTTGCCGTCGGCAACTGCCGAGAGCGGACGTACCTCGATATATGTGTTCATACGCTCCTCGATAAGCGGACGCAGCGTATCCTGCCCGATGGTGTATGAACAGATGTCTATGCGGTGCAGGTCTCGGCTCGAACGCGTCACGAAGAAACGCTCGTTGTCGCCGAGCCATACGCGCGGCTGGTCGTACATGTGACGCTGTTTCTGCTCGCGCGGTTTCGAGGCTATCGACAGAGTCTGGTCCTTGAAACGGCCCGTGGTGATCTCGCGGCGCGAGTTGTCGTTCATGTCGAAGAGATAGAGGTGGTAGATCGGAGCCTCGGCCTCGCCCGGCATCTGGTATTTATATGTTTCGAGTGTGGGACGCGGCTGAGCCATAGAGTTTATGACCCACAGATCGCGTACGGCACGCTCGTCGGTGACGATCGTGGCAAAGTAACGCGAGTCGGGCGACCAGAGCCCGTAGACGCCGCGGCGTTTGCCGTTGCACAGCGTGTCGGTATTGAGCAGGCTGTATGGCTGCCCGTAGCCGAAATCCTTGACCCCGTCGGTGGTGATCTGCGTTTCGACCACGGTCGAGTCCTTCTCGTCCTTCTTGAGCTTCTCGTAATCCTCGCGCGACATGCGGTAGAGATTCATATCCTTGGCATAGATGACCGTCTTGCCGTCGGGCGATACGGATGCCCAGCCCAGCTCCTTGGTCTCCTTCTCCTTGTCCTTTAGGTGTGTAAGCTCACCATTTTCGTAGTCGTACGAGAAGTAGAATATCTCCTTGCCTTCGGCCTTCTTGGGTTTCTTGCCCGCAAGCGAATCCTCGCGCGAGAGCTTCTCGGGTTTTGCGTCCTGCGACGAGACAATTTCGAATGTGAAGGTGCGTCCGTCCTCATCCACGTCGAGGTTGCGTATGGGCAGCTGCTCGGCAATGAAGGGATCCTTTACGATCTCGGTGAGCTGAGCCGCCAGCTTGGCGTGGTCGAAGAGCGGCTTGCGCTGCCGCTTGTCCGGATCGACTACATACCAGCGTGTGCCCTCGCTCGTCTTGTATGAATACCAGAACTTCTCGCCCGACTTGAACCAGTGCGGGTCGACCATCGTCGAGAAGAGCATGTTTCCCAGTTTGGAGGCCGTGAATCGTTCGGCCAGAGCGTAACGGTTGCGTTTGGCGGCGTTCGCGTCGTCCTGTGCACGGACGGCTGTGACGCAGAACGCCAGCAACAGCAGTATGGATAGTTTTTTCATCGTATGTGTATTAGTTGTTTGCGTCGGAGCCCGAATGGAAGAACTTGTCAAAGAAGAGCATGTGGTACTTCAGCGAGTATCTCCAGTAGTCCCAGTTGTGTACGCCCGGACGCTGGTAGAAATCGTGCGGTATGTGTGCCTCCATGAGCTTGTCGTGCAGGGCACAGTTCACCTCATAGAAGAAATCCTCGGTACCGCAGTCGAAGATGATCTTCAGCGAGTCGGGATTGATCTGGTCGATCATGTTGATGACGGTGTTATGCTCCCAGTTGTCGGGATGCTCGGCCAGAGTGCCCAGACGCTTGGCAATGTTCCAGTTGTCGGGGAAGGGGCGTATGTCGACACCTCCCGAGAGACTGCCCGCAGCGCCGAAAACGTCCTGATGGCGTATGGCGAGGTAGAGGGCGCCGTGGCCTCCCATCGACAGACCCGCTATGGCGCGGGCCGAGGGCTCGGCCTTGGTGCGGTAGTGCGAGTCGATATATTCGACGAGTTCACGTGCGACGAAGGTCTCGTAACGGTATGTCGGTTCTACCGGACTGTCGTAATACCAACTGTCGAAGCCGCCGTCGGGCATGACGATAATTACGCCGTAGGTGTCGGCCATGGGGCAGGCGTTGCCCTTCTCGCTCCATGCCGTGTAGTTGTCCCCGTAGCCGTGCAGCAGATAGACCGTACGCAGTGCGTTCATGGTCTGATATCCGTCGGGCAGGGCCACGATGACGGGTATATCCTTGTTCATGGCCTCGCTGTGAACCTTGATCTCCACACGCGTGAAGGCCGCTGCCGCGAGCGTAATGAATAACGCGGCAATTGTCATTAATGTACGTTTCATACGGAATAGATATAAATTATTACGTTTAAAGATTTTGTTGTCGGTCGCTTGTCCGAAGATGGCTATCTCGACGGGACAACACGTTTTATGGTGCCGTCGTCGTTGAACTCCATGCGGTCGATGCAAACCTCGCGGTGCGTACCCGGACCGTTGGATATGTAGTTACGGTTTATGCGGTGGTAGATTATGTACCACTCGTCGCTGCCCGGGATCTGAAGGATGGAGTTGTGGGCCGTGCCGTATATCTGTTGTGCGGGATCCTGTATGATAACTATCGGGTCCGCAGCCACTTCGATCGGTCCCAGAGGCGAACGTGACGTGCCGTATGCCACGTGGTAGTTTGCGGCGCCCGTATCGTCTACCGACCACATGAAGTAGTAGAGCCCGTTACGGTAGAAGACGTACGGGGCCTCGCGGTAGGCGTAGTCCTGCAGAGTACCTCCCTCTGGAGTCATCACTCGGAGCGTGCGCGGCTTTATCGAGAGCATGTCCTTGTTGAGTTCGGCCCCGGCCATGTATCCGTTTCCCCAGTATAGATATGATTTGCCCGAGACGGGATCCGTGAATACATCCACGTCGATCTGCTGTCCGTATCCTACGGGCGAATCGGTCACGATAGGGTGTCCTATGTCGGTGAAGGGGCCTGCAGGTGAGTCTGCCACGGCTACGCCTATCTGCTTGCCGCCGCCGGTACGTGGATTGCCGCTGAAATAGAGGAAATATTTGTATTGTCCGTCGATGAGTTTCTCTTCGATGGCGGGAGCCCACGCATTGCCGTCGGCCCACGGCGACTGGCTTCGCAGGTCGAGCGCTACGCCGTCATAACGCCAATTGATCAGATCGTCGGACGAGAAGACCGTATAGTACCATCCGCCCCAGCCGTCCATACCGTCTGTGGTGGAGTAGATGTAGTAGCGTCCCGTCTTGTTGGAGTAGAGTATCTCGGGGTCGGCATGGAATCCCGTGAGGATGGGGTTCTTGGGCGGTTCGGGCATACCCTCCGGGCGTCCCCAGCGGTCGAACAGCTGACGCAGTTCGGCTGCCGTGACGGGCATGACGGTGCCGTGGCGCGGATGGAAATCCATGCTCACCTCGTGGTCGATGACGCGGAACGTACGCAGGTCGTCGCTCTCGGTGAACTGGTAGCGGCCGCGCATATATACGTCGTACATGAGTATGTAGCGGTTCTCGCCGATGAGTTTGAATGTACCGGCACCCTCGACGGCATCTGTCGTCTGCTGTTTGTAGTCGGGCTGCTCCTCCCATTTGCCGGATGTGAGTGATGTAGAGGTTGCCGACTTTATGCCGTTGCCGTTCCCTTCGGTCTTGTAGAAGAGGTGGTAGACGCCATCGCGCAGCACGATGTCGCCGTCGATGCACGAGAGGCGGTTCTCGGGTATGAACAGCGGCTTAGGCTCGCCCTCAAGATCGGTGAACGAGTCATTGGCATAGGCATAATATATCACGTCGGGACCGTCGCCGTACTTCATCGACCAATAGATCATATATTTACCGGCCTCGGGATCATAGATCGTCTGCGGAGCCCATACGCGCTTGAGTTTCTCCTGCCCCTCGTAGCGTTTCTGCATGTTGACGACCGAATGCGTCCAGTTCACAAGATCGGTCGAGCGCATCAACACCATTGCGCGGTTGGAGTCCCAGCCGTTATCCGAGACCATGTCGGTAGCCACCATGTAGAACGTGCGCCCGTCCTCGCCGCGCAGGATATGCGGATCACGCATGCCGCCCGTGGAGCTTATCTTCTTGGAGGCGAGCACGGGGCGTCCGCCGTTCAGAGCACGGTAGTTGAAGCCGTCGTAGCTTACGGCAAAGCATATTGCCTCCTGTGAGATATGGTTGCCCGTGAAGTAGACGAACAGGTACCCCGCATAGTCCTTTTCGGTGACAGGATCACTCTTTGGTGTTTGGTTGTCATTGCCGGGTGTGCTTGCCGCGGATGTTATGGCCATGCCGAGCAATAGCATAATTGTGAGCAGAGATCTCTTCATTTGTTACAGATGTCTTGGTATATTTAAGTCATGCGAAAAGAGCCTCGACGACACATTACTGCGTACGGCCGTGGCTTATACGTGACAAATATACGAAAAGTCGAGAGCAGGGACAAATAGAAAAACGCAGTTTTTCATATTTGGTTCCGTCAATATAGTGAAAGCCGGCGGCAAAGGTGAATCGGAAACGCCGTTTTCGGAATGGATGATGTCGGGGCGCCTCCCGTATTATCCAAATAAGCGAAAAAAGCTTGCATTATTTTTCTCCGATAGTGTATTAATCGTTATTTTTGCGACAAAAGTTTTTAACGGAAAAAGAATATCTGAAGATCATGAAAGCGAAAATCATTCTTGCGGCGGTAGCTTTGGCTGCCATTGTTTCGTCATGTGCCGACAACAACAAGACGTCGTTATTCAACGGCAAGGACCTCAACGGATGGGTATGTGTCGTAGACAGCGAGAGCCAGACGCCCGCAAGCGAGGTGTTCGGCGTAGCCGACGGATGTATCCGCATTGCCGGCAAGCCTTTCGGTTATATGCGCACGCACAAGAAGTACGGTGACTATCAGCTTCATGTCGAGTGGCGGTGGATAGGCGAGGGTACCAACAGCGGTATCTTCCAGCGTGTACAGAACGGTGACAAGGTGTGGCCTGAGGCCGTTGAGTGTCAGCTGCAGGCGGGACGTGCCGGTGATTTCGTGATGCTGGGCGGAGCCAAGATCGCCGAAGTGGAGTGTGTGGGCGAGTTCCCCGTCAAGGATCGTGTTGGCGGCGAGTGCGAGAAGCCTGTGGGCGAGTGGAACGAGGCCGACATCACGTGCAAGGGCGGCAAGATCACCGTATATATCAACGGCAAGCTTCAGAACGAGGCTACGTCCGAGTACAAGAACGGTTATATCGCCTTGCAGAGCGAGGGCGGCCCGATCGAGTTCCGCAACATATATCTTACGAGCGTAGAGTAAACATCCGTGCAGGATGTGTCTGCGTGGCGGCGAATGTAGTGTCTGCGGAAGCGGGCAGTCGTGTGCCGCATACTGCTGCATCGGGATAATTTGCATAAGTGGAATCGTTTTATTACATTTGCCCAAAATAACATCTTAACAATAAGGTAAAAACAGAATCGATATGGCAAATTTGAGAGATCTTAAGAAGGAGATCGACTATCGTTTGGAGGAGTTCGTCTTCGATTGCGAGATGGCGATATATTTCCAGCCCTCGAAGGAGGATGCTGTGGTGGAGTTGATGGAGAAGGCCGTAGCACTGCGCAATGCGCTCTATGTCAAGGCTAACAATCCGACCGAGCCGCACAATGCATCGCTCGTGCACAAGTATTATGTGGCCATGCGCCGCGATATGGTCTCGTCGTTTGAGAGCCTCTTCGGCGACCTGAGCAAGGTCAACGAGGCCAAGTAGAGGGTGGGGTAGAAGAACGATACCCGAATAACAAACAGCAGGTCTCCCGTCGGGAAACCTGCTGTTTCATTTTATCGTATACGCGCCGTTACAGTAGCTCGTAATAATGTTGACGGCCGTATTGCCGTATCATGACAATATCATTTGCCATCGGCGTGCGTATGGTCGGGGCATCCGTCGCCCTCGTGGTGGCCGAGCACCGTATGCGGTATGTCGCCGTGCGATATGATCTGAATGGGGCAGTTGTAGTTGCGCAGCTGCTCGGGAGTGATGATATTCGAGTCGTGGCGGTGTACGTGGCGGTTTACGCATACGATGGACTTGACGACACTCGACACGTTGCCTATGTCGTGCGTTATCATCACGATAGCCATGCGGCTGTTCAGACGCTGGAGCATGGCGTAAAGTTCGCGGCCGAAGCTGCTGTCGACAAAATTTGTCGGTTCGTCGAGGATCAGCAGCCGCGGATCGGATATTATGGCGCGGCACAGCAGCGCTCGCTGCATCTGGCCGCCCGATACTTCTCCTATGGGTTGCGAGGCGATATCTCCTATGCCGGCCTCGTCGAGCAGGCTTTTGGCACGGCGCCGATCCTCGGCCCGATATATGCCGAAGAAGCCTTTATCGCTCTGCAGGCCCGACAGGGCTACCTCTTCGATCGAGATCGGGAAACGGCGGTCGAACTGCGATACCTGTGGCATATATCCTATCTTGTAGTGGTTGCCGCAACGCAGTGAGTCGTCTATGGTGATGGTGCCGCTGTGTTCCACGGCGCCGAGTATGGCCTTGGCCAAGGAGCTCTTGCCGCCGCCGTTGGGGCCGATGACACCTATGAAGTCGTCGTCGTAGATGTCGAGATCGACACCCTCCAGAGCCACGTGTCCGTCATACGAGACCCCTACGCCGCGCAGCGATATGAGCGTTCTGTCATGCATGGTGTGATGTCGTTTTGTGTCTTGTTATTGTATGCCCGTTATGGTTCGTGTTATGTCGAGTATGTTCTGCTCGACATTCTCTGCCATGGGGTTGATCTCGCGGCATTCGACCCCGATGTCGCGTGCCACGACCTCGACGACCGAACGAGGGAATTGCGACTGGTAGAGCAGTGCCGTCACTTTGGCTTCGCGCGCACGGTCTATCAGACGAGCCAATTCACGTGCCGAGGGTTCCTTGCCGTCGGTCTCTACCGCGATCTGTTCGAGCCCGTAGGCACGGGCAAAGTATGTCAGTACCGGATGGTAGACCACAAAGGCCTTTGTCGGCGAGGCCTCGCACATGGCTCGGCATGTGTCGTCCAGATTGCGCAGACGGGCATCGAGCGCCTTATACGTGGTGGTATATTTCGTCGAATCGGGGTATTGTGTCATGATGGCTTCGTAGGCGTTGCGGGCCATGATTCTCAGTTCACGCGGCGAAGTCCATATATGCGGGTCTATGCCGTGGGGAAGCCCTTTGGCTGCTGCTGCGCGGCTGCGAGCCTCGGCGGCACGGTCGTGGGAGCATGATCCGGCCATTAGCTCCACGCCGCGGCTCAGGTCCACGAGCCGCTCCTTATGTTCCATGCGTGCCAGAAGGGCGTTCTCGAAGTCGATAAGCCCCGTGGCGAATACCATCTGTGACTCGTTCAGACGTATGTATTGCTTTGGCGTAGGCTCGAATGTCTCGGGACTGGCGCCTGCGGGCACAAGTACCTCGATGGCAAAATCATCGCCCGTAATCTCGTGAACGAGATATTTCAGAGGCAGAATAGTAACCGTAACCTCCGGTCGGTTGTCCCCGGCGGCCGTGCGTCCCGAACATGAGACTGTAAACAGCGCGGCGACGGCAAGCAGCGACGGCAGGTATCGAGAGAATATCATTGTTGGTAAACGTAAAATCAATTTCGGCCCGTTCGGCCATATCGTGCAAATATACGATATTTTGCCGAAAATACGGGTGCCGATTTGCGAAAAACGGGATGTAATCCCCGTGCAGGCGAATGTTTTGACCGGATGTATCATCACGACTCATTACCTGTGTCAATAAAAAATCCGGCCTTCACGGGAAGGCCGGATCATATTTATGACATGCGATGGAGCTTAGAGCGTAGTGAGCTTGAAGTTCTTCCACAGCACCTTGATGTTGTTGCCGTCGTGGATCTGGAGCATGATACGTCCCGGGGTGTTGCCGATAAGCTCATCCTCGATCTCGATCATGGGCTCGCCGTTGAGCCACGTCTGAACCTTGTTGCCCTCGACTCTGAGGCGGAGCGTGTTCCACTCGCCCTCCTTGAGTATAGACTCCTTCTCGTCGGGGATCTGTACGAGCCAGCCGCGGCCGTAAGACTCATAGATACCGCCCGTATCGTAGCCCTGAGGCGCAACCTCGCACTGCCATCCGTTGACGATGTTGTTCTTGTATCCGCCCTCGACGAACGAGTGGAAGAAGAGGCCCGAGTTGCCGTTGGTCACCTGCTTGAACTCTACCGTCAGGTCGAAGTCGTCGTAATACTCGCGTGTGCCGAGATAGCCGTAGCGCAGATCCTCGCCGTTCTCGGTAACGAGGTTGCCCTCCTCATCCACCGATACGCGCATGCTGCCGAAGAGCTCCCAGCCCTTGAGGTCCTTGCCGTTGAACAGGTCGACCGTCTTGCCGGCCTTGCGGGGCAGCTCCTTGATCTTGATATTGCGGAACGATGCGGGGTCGCCGTGGTCCTGAAGGCAGATGACACCCTCGTGAGCCAGACCGTACTCCGTAGCGTCGCCCCACTTGCCGCTGGCCTTCTTGGCGAACCAGTCATCGGTCCAAGCCTCGAACTCGAGGATCTTCTCGCCGTTGAGCCAATGCTCCACATGGCCGTTGTCGAAGACGATCTTCGAGGTGTTCCACTCGCCGACGGGGTTTACGTGCATCTTGTCGTAGTCGGGCAGGTGCATGGCGTAATCCACACCCAGCTTCTGCCACTCCTCGAGTTTGGCGGGGGCATTAACCTCCTCCCAGCCCTCGTTGTCGATGAGCTGATACTCGGGACCCGTTACATAAGGCACGGGGAACTTGGGATTCTCGATTACGTGGTAGAGCATGCCGCTGTTGCCGCCGTGGGTGAGTTTCCAGTCCCATACCAACTCGAAGTTGGCGTATTTCTTGTCGGTTACGATGTAACCCGAGGCGTCGCCGCCCTCACCCGAGGCCTGTATGCAGCCGTCAACCACACGCCAGCCGTTGGTGAGCGAGTCACCGTTGTAGTCGCGCCAGCCGTCGAGGTTCTCGCCGTTGAAGAGGAGCTGCCAGCCGTCGGCCTCCTCGGCAGCGGTGAGCGTGTTGTGCTGCTGGCACGATGTCGCAACTGAGGCGAATGCCGCCGCAACTGCAATCAGGGATAGAATTTTCTTCATAGTGTTTATTGTTAAAGTAGTTGTGTGCTGTTGTATGCGGTTTATCCTATCTTTTGTGCTATGAGCCTTGCCTTGAGCGAGTATGAACCGCCGCTAAGGTCGCATACTTCGAGTATGAGGCCCTCGAGTCCGTCGGTCGTATTGATGCCTTCGGCGTGGTAGGGCAGACGGTCCGTGTACCATGCCTGCCACGTGCGGCCGTTGAACGACGCCTCGGCACAACGGCAATCATAACCCATGATGCGGCGCGTATCGCCCGTGTCGTGCCATACGGCGAGTGTGGTGCCGTCGGTGACGAAGATATCTTCGGGCCGGATGCCGGCAGGGTGGTACGACCCGTCGAAGCGGCGCATGGCTAATGTGCGTTTGCATGCAGACTTGGCGGTGAATGCGCCTTTGCCGTGGGTGATGTATGCGGTGTCGACTTGCAGATGCAGGAAGTCGCTCATTCCGTGGTTGTTCCGCTCATATATCACGTCGAGCGTCGAAGGCTGGATATTTGTCATGGCGGCAGGAGTGACGGCGGTGAAGCGCCCTGCACCGTAATTTGCACGGTATGTGTATGAGAAAAACGCTGTCACGGCGATGGCTACGAGCAATGTGCTTATATGTCGAATCGAAATCTTCAATTTTTCGTCTTGTTAGGCCGCGCATAAGCGGGCAATACTCTTCCGATACAAAAATATAAAAATAAAACTGAAAATGCGCGTTATGCTGCTCTTTATTGACCTGTTTTATATCGAAAACGTGCTTCTTTCGCGGATAAATTCATATCTTTGAAAAAACTCAATCTCCATGAACCGCGAAAAAGCCATCCATACGATGACATATAATTCTCCGTGCGGGGATCTTCTTCTCGGCAGTTGCGAGGGGGCGTTGTGCTTGTGCGACTGGGCGTCGAAGCCCAAGCGTGCTGTGACGGATGCCATGATACGGCGTCTTTCGGAGGCGGAGTATATCGCCATGCCGTCCGAGGTGACGCGTCTGGCAGCGCGGCAGCTGGATGAATATTTTACCGGCCGCCGCAGGTATTTCGATGTACCTTTGCGCATGTTCGGGACCGAGTTCCGGCGACGTGTGTGGCAGGCGATAGGGGAGGTGCCTTACGGTGATACGATATCATACGGCGAGTTGGCCGAACGCGTGGGTGACAGTCGTGCCGTGCGTGCCGTCGCCGCCGCCGTAGGGGCCAATCCCGTCTCGATATTGGTCCCCTGCCATCGCATTGTCGGGCGTGACGGTGCTCTTGTGGGTTATGCAGGTGGTTTGGAGGCAAAACGTCGGCTGTTGGAGTTGGAGGGCGCGGATGTAAGGCGGCAGGGTAGATCGGCCGCGGAAGGGATATATGCGGCGACTATGAAATAAACAGATGAAAAGTATGAAAAGCGAAAAGGAGAAGATGCTCGGCGGCGAGATTTACGATTGCGGTGATGATGCGCTTCAGCGCCGTTGGCACGAGGCAAAACGGCTGCAGGCGGAGTATAATGCGACGGCTTCGGACGATGCCGAGAGGCAGGCGGCGCTGTTGGACAGGCTTCTCGGGTCGCGTGGCGAGGATGTGTCGATCGCCGCGCCATTCTTTGTAGACTATGGCGAGAATATACATCTTGGCCGCAATGTGGAGATAAATACGAACTGCGTATTTCTCGACTGCAACAGGATTACGATAGGGGATTACAGCGGCATCGGCCCCGGTGTACATATATATACCGTATTCCATCCGACCGACCCCGACGAACGCCTCTCGCCCGAAGGCCGTTTCTGGAGGTCGCGTACGGCGCCCGTGACCATCGGCCGCAACGTATGGATCGGCGGCGGTGCTGTCATCCTGCCCGGTGTAACCATAGGTGACGGGAGCACGATAGGTGCCGGCAGTGTCGTTACGCACGACATCCCGCCGCGGTGTATCGCCGTGGGAAACCCGTGCCGTGTGATACGCCGACTGTGATGCCGGGTTGAAGCGGGTGGATGTGCTTGGTCTCGGTATATGTTATGTAAACGGTAGGAGATAGTTGCTTATGAATCAGCCTTTGCCCTATTTTGTCTTTGTTGCGGGAGTTGCCGCAGCGGTAGCATGCGTTGTTGCGCTGTTTTTCGTGGCATATCGCAGAAACGCCAAACTGCGCGACATGGCCCGTTTCGTCGTTTCGCCGACGGAATATTCTATGCGGGATCTTAAGATCGGCAGCGTGTTGATGTCGTGTTTCTGGTTTCTTGTGGTCAACTTCTCAGTGACGGCAATATATCACTTTGTAGATATAGGTGTGTTTAACGCCGTCACACCCGACAGCAGTGTCGGCACTGCGCGAAACTATCTGCCGCTGTGGGTTGTCATTCTGATGCCTCCCGTATTGGAGGAGACGGCTTTCCGTCTGCCCCTGAGACGCAAACGACTGTACGTAACGTTGGGTGCGGCCGCGATTACCTTTATCGTATCGGCCTTGGCAACATCAACGGCGGTCTACAGCCTGTCGTGGCCGCGACTTGCGGCATGTGTTGTTGTGGCGTTGATATTTTGGCTGCGCGGCTATAAATGGGTGCGGAATGTCAATTTCCGTGCGTGGTTCTGGTTTATGGCCCTGTTCTTCTCTTTGCTGCATGTGGTGAACTATGGCGCTGATGCCGCGGGCGCCGGTGAATGGGCTCGCGTCTCCGTGAAGGAGTTGGCAAAGCTGCCAAGTGCCTTGATGTTCGGATATATACGTCTCAGACACGGGTTTTGCGTGTCAGTGGCTCTGCATCTTGTAAACAATATGTTCCCGATAGTCTTCTTGGATGTCGTTTGACTGTGCAATTGTATAGTAATCAGCTATTTGCAGTGTATTTCTGAGCCTGACCCCATATTGTCATGAATGATCTCCGGCACAGCTAATCGTATGGCATGTTGCGGATTATGAATGTGGCGTATTTATATGTGTGTGCGATCGTGATTGTTATGATGCATGTAGCGCACAAGAATAGACATACGCTTGACGGGGGGGGATGTTGACAGTACATCTTAATATTCCCATCTATAATTTAACATAATGGAAATATTACATCAAAAGCGACGGGCGAGTCTGAGAGGAAGATAAACGTTAATATATGGACGAAATGATCCGAGAAGCGCTTTGGGAATGTATTCCAACACACGTATGCCGAAACAGATGTTCAGGATGGATTAACTTATGTCTCGGGATGCGGCATAACGAAATACGGTAATATTCCTTTTAGCCGTAGGGGTTGACCGTGTAAATATTTTTTGGATGGTTTATTCTGTCGGCTTAAACCTCTTAATTGGTTTTATCGTATTACAGATTGATTCTACACACTAATTATAGCAAGGAGGTTTCAGAGTGTGCTGTGCTACTTTGGGGAGCAATCACTCGGAGAAGGCTTGTAGCCAAAAGATTTTTACTTCAGACACACAGACTCGCCTTTTACTTTCGACTCCCAGACTCCGCCCGCCGTGATTTTCTTATTTGCTTAGTCGATAACCCGCGCTTAGTAAATAGTAATTTCGCTTAATTTTTGCCGGATAATTATGTTAAATTGTCTCGAGCTCTTTCTGCCAACTATGTTGTCTGCCGGTCGTGGCTCCGACTGGGTAAATAATGTATCATGGGATTTCAGCTGCGGCAGTCGGCCAGTTGTTCGACGTTGCTTTGGCCAAAGCTTTCGACGCGGCTATTTCGACGGATTGTAACTTTCAAAGGTATGGTCGTCGTACAGTACGATTATACGTTTCACATTTCCGTGCTTCTGCACGTCCGTCACTGCTGACACGACTTCCGTGGGCGTTGCCGGTGTGTGCGGTCCGTCGACTATCTGTCGTGTGTTGTCGGGCTGCGTCGCCGTATCGTAATTATGCGGAGTGTCGGCAAAGAGTTGCGGTACGGGTTGCGTCGCCGGTGAATTTGCCGCTGCGGCAGAATCCGCAGTGTCGCGATACATCGGACCCTGATCAAGCAGCAGCCAATCGGGGTTGATGGTAGGGAAGCGGCGGAGTATCTTTTGCACGAAATCGAAACTCGGCTTATTTCGCCCCGACAATATGTGGGATATTCCCGAGGGTTGTATGCCTAACAACTCAGCGAGTCGGCTGGATGTTAACCCTTCACTTCGCATTAAACTGAGCAATTTTTCACGCATAACGGATGTTTTTACAAATATAACAACTTTTTCATTTGTAAACAAATAAATCTATACAGATGTAAATGTAAACATTGTGACGAAAATGTTTACAACCGTAACATTTGATATTAGGTTAAAATAGCAGCACGTTTATTATTAAATGCTTGCTTTATATAGTTATATATAAGTCCATGATAATACGGTGTTTATATTGTTTTACGCCTCGTATATGGATTATAGTCGGCATATACCTTCAAACTACCCTATATCATAGATGTATAACTTTATATAAAATTAGTAAATAACTGATTTTAAGCATGTATATGTCGCAGAATTCAAGGCTTTGATCTTGGGTATCCAGCACCACTTCTACCCTATTACGACACTTCGTGCTTCAGTTACAAGCATAACAGTTAACATCGCAGATTGTTGATGATATCTTTACAATTGTAAATATAATCATGAATTACATTTGTGAACAGTTTGCTTATAATTACAAATGTAAATTGTAATTAATTCGAATGATAGATTTTTTCTTTCAGCTTTCCCGTTGTATGTTCACATTTGTTAATTCCTTTTTCGGCGCGCACATTATGTTAAAAAACAAAAGCAGAGTAACATGCGATATGCTACTCTGCTTTTTATCAGTGAGATACCCTTCCTACTTTTCGGGCTCTGCCGAGATCGTCTCGGCTATTTTTGCGAACTCTTCGGGCGTAAGTTTGAGCTTTTCAGCGCTGAAATCGACATCTTTCTCGCTGTTCATGGGTATAAGGTGTATGTGCGCATGCGGAACCTCGAGGCCGAGCACTACCATTGCCACCTTTTTGCATCCTGAATAGATACGTATTTTGTGCGCTACCTTCTTTGCGAATATTGTCATACCGGCAAGCGTCTCATCGTCGAGATCGAACAGATAATCGACCTCTTTCTTGGGTACGACAAGCGTATGTCCCTTTGCAAGCGGATTGATGTCGAGGAATGCGTAGTATTTCTCGTCCTCGGCAACCTTATAGCTGGGAATCTCCCCTGCTATGATCTTTGAAAATATTGTTGCCATGTGTTTATGTTTTATTGGTATTTTTCGCTGTATGATCTTGTGCTGCCTGACTTTATGTAAAATAGTTTAAGTGTCAGTAGGTCAGTATATTGTCTGCTTTAAACTTGGCTGCGGCAGCTGCTTGTCAATATTCTTCGTATTTTGGTTTCAGGATCTCCGAATATATTACGGCACGCTCCATATCGAACTCTTCGATTATACGCTCCAATTCATTGTCGCTGTGGTGTGCAGGTGTTTCGGCAGAACCTTTGCGCAATTGCTGTGTTAGTATTGCGGACGGCTTTTGCTGCTGTTGTCTGCGTGTTGCCTGTGCCATTGCTTGGTTGCGGTGTGACGTGTCGCGTGCAGATGTCTCCGCCGTGCTGCGTATATGTTTTTTCGTTTCTGCGCTCTGTTGCTGCGATGCTGTGCTTTGTTGCTGCGATGCTGTACTTTGTGCCGCAGGGCGCGTCACAGGCGCTGTACCGGCAGAGTCGGCTGAGGGTTTGCGCACGGGCGGCTGAGGCATGGGCATGGCTGTGGGACGCGGAGCGGCTGGATGCTCCTCGCCGCGGCCGAAGATCTCCTCAAGGTGTTTCTGCAGCACGTCACGCGGCTGCTCCTCATCCGAGTCCGTCTGCGGGCGCCGTTTCGTGTTCTTCTGTGTAAGTGAGATCACGGCTCCCACGATGAGCAGTATGATCCATATATTGTCCATCGGCGGTTAATTTAGTACTCGTTTTACGGTCTCCATACCCTTTATTCGTCGCAGGCGCTCCAGCAGGGCGTTAAGGCTCTCGGCGTCGCGCACGTAGAGGCTCAATGTCCCTTCGAATATTCCGTCATGCGACTGTATGTTCACCTCGCGCATGTTGATGCTGAAGTCGTTGGTAACGACATTGGCCAGATCCAGCAGCAGTCCCATGCGGTCGATGCCCAGAATCTCGATCTTCGACAGCGGCGAGAGTTTCTTGCACTGTGACCACTGTATCTCCTCCTTCATGATGCACTCGCCGTGTTGCGAGGCCAGACGGTTGAGCTCGTCGCACGAAGCCTTGTGTACGATGATCTGGTGCGTTATGGGGTCCTTGAACCCGACGACGCTGTCGCCCGGGATGGGTTTGCAGCAGTCGGCTATGACGAATGTCGGTGACTCCTGATTGTTATCCTGCTTGTCGGACTCTTTCTGCTCTTGTGTCGTGTCGGCATCGTCATCCGCATCATCGTCGTTGCTCTTGATGAAGAGAGTCCAGAATTTGAGCAGTTTGTTCTTGGAGTTCGACTTGACCACCTTCTCAAGGTTGTCGAGCGAGACGATCCCGGCCCCGATCTTGGTGTAGAGCTCCTCCTTGTTGCTGCTGTCGTAGGCGGCGATGAGCTTGCGTATGACGCGACCGTTGGGGTTGATGTTCAGCTCGGCGAGCCGCTCGTCGAGAATCTTCATGCCGCGCTGTATGTTGTGCTCCTGTTCGCGCTTCAGGTAGCTCTTGATGGCCTGCTTGGCCTTTGACGTGAGTACGAACTCCAGCCACTCGGCCTTCGGCTTTGATGAATCCGAAGTGATGATCTCCACTTGATCGCCAGTATTGAGCTGCGTTGTCAGGGGCATGATCTTGTGGTTGATCTTGGCGCCTATGGCCGTGTTGCCGATCTTTGTGTGCACGTCGTATGCGAAGTCGAGTGCCGTGGCGCCGTACGGCAGCCGCCGCGCTTCACCCTTAGGGGTGAATACCGCCACTTCGGAGGTGTAGAGCGAGAGCTTGAAGTTGTCCAGAAAATCGACCGCATTCTCCGTCGGGCTGTCCAACGCCGCGCGTATCTTCTTGAGCCACTTGTCAAATTCGTCCTCGTCGTGCGAGATGGTGGCGTGTTTGTATTTCCAGTGTGCGGCAAATCCCCTCTCGGCGATCTCCTCCATGCGCTGTGTGCGTATCTGCACCTCGACCCAGATGCCGTCGGGACCCATTACGGTCGAGTGCAGAGCTTCGTAACCGTTGGCCTTGGGTATGCTGATCCAGTCGCGCAGGCGGTCGGGTTTTGGGGTGTAGATGTCGGTTATCGACGAATATATCTGCCAGCACTGGGTCTTCTCCGACGGGAACTCCAGCGGCTGGAAGACGATGCGTATGGCAAACAGGTCGTATATCTCCGAGAACGGTATCTGCTTGCGCATCATCTTCGTCCATATCGAGTAGACGCTCTTGACACGTCCCGAGATCTCGTATTTGATGCCATTGCGGTCGAGCGCCGCCGATATCGGGGCGCAGAACTTGCGTATGTACTCCTCGCGTGCGGCCGAGGTCTCGTTTATCTGGCGTGTGATCTCCTCGTACTCCTTAGGAAAGCGGTACTTCATGCAGAGATCCTCCAGTTCGGTCTTGATGGCATAGAGTCCGAGACGGTATGCCAGCGGCGCGAAGAGGTAGATCGTCTCGCTGGTGATCTTTATCTGCTTGTTCTGGGGCATGGAGCCCAGCGTACGCATGTTGTGCAGACGGTCGGCGATCTTGATCAGTATGACGCGCACGTCGTCCGAGAGCGTGAGCAGCACCTTGCGGAAATATTCGGCCTGAAGCGAGGTGTCGGCATTGAATACGCCCGACATTTTGGTCAGGCCGTCGACCATCGTTGCGATCTTGTGGCCGAATATGTGTTCTATGTCTTCGACCGTGTAGTCGGTATCCTCCACCACGTCATGCAGCAGCGATGCCACGACCGACTTGACGCCGAGACCGATCTCGTCGACGACGATCTTTGCCACTGCGATCGGATGCAGGAGGTACGGCTCGCCCGAACGGCGCCGTACCCCCTGATGAGCCTCTTTGGCAAGGAAGAATGCTCGTTTGATGAAGTTCCAGTCCTCATCCTTCTTGCATATCTTCTTGCACGATTCTACCAGATCGGCCCATTTGCTCTCGATGAGTTTTTCATCCTCCGCAGTATAGTTCATATCGACTATTTTTGAGTTTTCATCGCTTCGCGCACCTTGGCTTCGATCTCGTCGCAAAGCTCCTTGTTGTTCTTAAGCAATTCCTTTACCGCATCGCGTCCCTGACCGATTTTCTGGTCTCCGTACGAGAACCACGATCCGGCCTTGCGGATGACGCCGTAGTCGACGCCGAGGTCTACGATCTCGCCTATCTTCGAGATACCCTCGCCGAACATGATGTCGAACTCGGCCTTCTTGAACGGGGGTGCAACCTTGTTCTTGACGACCTTGACCTTTGTGCGGGTACCGAGCTGCTCCTCGCCGTCCTTGATGATCGAGGCGCGGCGGATGTCGATACGGACACTGGCATAGAACTTCAGTGCGTTACCTCCGGTAGTGGTCTCGGGGTTGCCGTAGACGACGCCTATCTTGTCACGCAGCTGGTTGATGAATATGCAGACGGTCTTGGTCTTCGAGATGCTGGCCGTGAGTTTGCGCAGCGCCTGCGACATGAGGCGTGCCTGAAGTCCCATCTTCGAGTCCCCCATCTCGCCCTCGATCTCGGCCTTGGGCGTAAGTGCCGCTACGGAGTCGATGACGATGATATCGATGGCGCTCGAACGGATCAGCGAGTCGGCTATCTCGAGTGCCTGCTCGCCGTTGTCGGGCTGCGATATGAGCAGGTTGTCTACATCGACGCCGAGTTTCTGGGCGTAGAAACTGTCGAAGGCGTGCTCCGCGTCGATGAAGGCCGCAATGCCTCCCGCCTTCTGAGCCTCGGCTATGGCGTGTATGGCCAGTGTTGTCTTACCCGACGACTCGGGACCGTAGATCTCGATGACGCGGCCCTTGGGGTATCCGCCCACGCCGAGCGCCATGTCGAGCGTTATGGAGCCTGTGGGTATTACGGGGACGTCGGTCACCGAGTCGCTGCTCATACGCATGATCGATCCCTTGCCGAAGTCCTTCTCTATCTTTTCCATCACCGCGTTAAGCACCTTGAGCTTATCGGGGTTGACCTGTGCTTTTTCAGTTGCCATATATAATCGTTATATTATTCGTTTTTGTCCAATTCGTTTATAATCTGAGTGTAGTGGTTTTTCGTGTCGACCTTCTCGAAGATGCGGTCGATGCGGCCCTGCTCGTCGATTATGAATGTCGTGCGGGCCACGCCCATATATTTGCGTCCGTACATCGACTTCTCGACCCAGACGCCGTATGCTTCGCATATTGCGTGGTCGGTGTCGGCCAGCAGCGTGAAGTTCAGTTCGTGCTTGTCGCAGAAGTTGCGGTGCGAGCGTTCGCTGTCGGGACTGACGCCGATGATGCGGTAGCCTCGGCGGGCGAGTTCGGCCTTGCCGTCGCGCAGACTCTTTGCTTCGAGCGTGCAGCCCGAAGTGTTGTCCTTGGGGTAAAAATAGAGTATCGTACGCGTCCCTTTCAGGTCGGCAAGCGATAGAGTTTCACCGTCTTGCGTGCGGGCTGTGAAGTCGGGGGCTATGTCTCCCGCCTTGAGTTTGGTCATAACAGCGAATTTTATAGGTTACAATAATCCAAAGTTACATAATTTTCCGTGAATACCGAAATTTCGCGTCCGTTTTTTAATCCCACATCATGACGGTCTGTACCTGCCGGTCGAACTCCTCCTGCGAGGTGTTGAGACGTTTGTGGCATGCCGGACAGCGTATCGGACGCTCCATCTCGACGTAACTTTCACACCCTACGCAGCGCGGCAGCATCCCGAAAGACTGATCCTCGCAGTAATCGAACTCCGTGTTGCAGTGTTGGCACCTGATTTTGTAAGCGATTCCCATGGTCGTAAGTTTTTAGCGGTTATACATTCGTTTTCCTTGTTTCATGATACAAAGTAACGGATGCCGTGTGACAACTTGTGACACATGGAATTTTTTCACGATTTTTTTGTGGCGGATTTTTGCGAGAGGTATGTTTTGACGTCGCAGAATAAGGGTTATAAAGAAATCAAGCTCGCCTGCTTTGAATATGGGAGTCTGTTGATATGGTTGTGTCTGAGGAAGATATCTTGAGATGTCTTGATGATGGGGCTGCTATTCGGCATGTTGCGCACTGCCGTCGGCAGACGGGGCTTTTGCGTCTGTGACGTTATTTTCCGAGGCGGCACCGGCGGCTGCAGGCCAGTAACGGCGCACGTATGTTTCGATATATTGCTTGAAATCGGGTGAATCGACAATCTCCATGTCGTCCATAAGCCCTACCGTGAAACGGGCTGCACCGGCATAGTCGGCGACCTCGGTGTCGAGCATCCAGCGGCCGTCTGCCATGGGCGTTACATACTTTTCGGCCAATGGATACTCCTCCAGCAGGAGATTGCGCGCCATGATACCCATGGCGAGGCGTATGTGCAGCCGTTTCTGGCCGTTCATGCGGAAGATGTCGACGAAGCCCTTTACATGGTCAGCCTCGTGCTGCCATGAAGCATCGGTTAATGCAACTGATCCTATGCGCGCCAATTTGAATAACTTACATGTGTTGTCATCTATGTCGTAACACCACACCTGCACATAGTTTGTCGTAAAGGCGAATGGCTCGACATGACGGTCTCTGACGGCCGAGCCGTGGGCCGAGCGATAGTCGCGCAGCACGGCCTGCAGCTTCTGCTCGATGGCCTCCACAAGGTTGCGGACATTGGCTGCATTGCCGCCGCGGACGATGGTGTCGGCCAGAATCTTGTTGTCGTAGACCGTGTAGAGCTTGCGTTTGAGGTTTTGTTTCAGAAGGTTCGTGTCGTCGATACTCTCTATTGCTCGCTTGAGTATGACGGCCTCCTCCTCGGTGAAATGCACCAGCTGCGATATGTCCTTGAAGTGCGGCGACTCCTTGTCGAGGCGTATTATGCCGTCATTCTTCTTGATGACGAAGCCCGCATCGCGGAATGTGTCGATATACCGGTAGACCGTACGGCGCGACATGCCCAACCGCTCGGCGATGTCGTCCACCGTGTAGAGCGTGTTGGCCGTAAGCATCTTCATCAGACGCAGCATGCGCTCAATCTTGGGTTGGTCCATCCTTAGGAGAGGTGTTGCGGCCGTAGTCGGCAACGTATTTATTTATAATCTGTTCGATATCGTCATCGCCCGCGTCGATGTTGTTCAGCACTACGGCGCACGGCGATCCGACCAATGCCATGTCTGCCTGCATCAGTTTGCGTTTTATGGCGCTGTCACCCTGCCGCTCGATGAATCGCAGCGGATCGTACAGCTGTATGACGAGCATGCGCTCGTTGCCTATCTGTATGGTGTCAATATTCGATATATCGCTCCATTTAAGGGTAAAACTGCCGTTTGACGTGGGGCTTACCATTAGCGTTGATGGTGTCAGCATGAGAGCCTCGCGGCGGAAGGTGCCGCGCAGGAAGTTGTACAGGCCGATGATGAAGCACAGGCCGAAGAATGCCACGCCGATATACCCTATCACCTTGGTTACTATGCCCGCCGGAATGGTTGTGACATAAAACGATGCGGCGATCATCACAGGTGCCGCGACGAATGTTATGAGCATCATCCGCAGCGTTTTGTAATAATATATACGGTTCATGGCATTATGTGATGTTTGTCGGTTTACGTTCTTGGCGGCGGGTCTATAATCCGAGCTCCTCGTCTATGAGTATCACCGTGATGCGACCCTTCGGGTGGCATTTGTGCAGTATGAGCCGTTCGTTGCAGATGCGTTGCGGCGACGAGCAGTCATGGCAGCGTCCCGTCACGGCACACGGGGTCTTGAAGCCCTCATGTCGGGCGACATTGCGCGGGGCGGCTATGTCGCGTATGCGGGCGTAGGCATCCTCTTGCGTAGCGACGATCTTGTTGCGGCCGGCCACGAGCACCACCTTGCGCGGGCCGAAGGCTATGGGGGCTATGCGGTTGCCGATCATGTCGAGCCAGTGCAGCGACCCGTCCTCGCATACGGCGTTTATGCCCGTGAGGAAGAGTCCGCACGTAAGGGCCGCGCGGCGGCGCTCGATGAGGTCGCGGAACGGTACGCCCGGCTCAAAGGTGTCGATGAAGGGTATCTGTGTCTGCTCGCGCAGCCATGCTACGGTTCCCGTGGCGTAGAGCGTCATTGAGTCGCCGAATGAGATGCTGGCGGGTGCGGTCTGGTCTATGATCGAGCGGATAATCTCTCCGGCCTCGGCGGCCGTGGCGGCCGTGCGAACGTCAAAACCGTTGCGTGTCAGGGCCTTGATGCAGCGTTCTGCGGTCTGGTTTGTCATCTTGTCTATGGATTTAAGGTTGTTTTTGGCTGTGGCGTTGTAGCGTCCCGCCTTGTTTCCGGTGTCGTCCCGCATGGCATTGTCAGCAACGGATTGCGACAACGTGTCGTCGGCTGAGGAACCGTTACTTGCCGAGGATAAGTTTCTCGATCTCCTCGATCTGGCTCTTGAAGACCTTGTCGGTCTCGATCATGTTGGTGACGGCCTTGCACGAGTGCAGCACCGTTGCGTGGTTGCGGCCTCCGATGGCGGCACCGATGGCGGCAAGCGGCGACTTGGTGTGCTGCTTGGCCAGATACATCGCTATCTGACGGGCCTGTGCCACTTCGCGCGTACGCTTTGACGAGTTGAAGCTCTCCTCGTCGATGTTGAAGTAACGGCATACGGTCTCGGTGATGTGCCCTATCGATATCTCCTTCTGGTTGAGCTGTACGTAGACCTTGAGCACCTCCTTTGCCAGCGAGGTCGATATGCGGCGTCCGAGGAACGAGGCGTTGGCCACGAGTGACGACATGGCACCCTCGATCTCGCGGATGTTTGCCGAGATGTTTTCGGCCAGAAAGTTCACCACCTCGTCCGAGATGTTGACATTCATGCGCTGGGCCTTGGCGCGGATGATCTTCACCTTGGTCTCGTAATCGGGGGTGTCGATCTTGGCCGAGAGTCCCCACTTGAAACGCGTAAGGAGTCGCTGCTCGATATCCTTAAGCTCAACGGGGGGCTTGTCGGATGTCAGGATGAGCTGTTTTCCGGCCAGCTGCAGGTGGTTGAATATGTTGAAGAAGGCGTTCTGTGTACCGGCCTTGCCCGTAAGTTCCTGAATGTCGTCGATGATCAACACGTCGATCATCTGGTAGAAACGTATGAAATCGGTAATCTCGCCGTTCTTGTATGCGGTCTGGAACTGCGCCTGAAACTTGTTTGTCGAGACGTAGAGCACCTGCAGTTCAGGATGGCGTTCGCGCACGTCGTGACCTATGGCCTGCACGATGTGTGTCTTGCCCAGACCCGAATCTCCATATATATATAATGGGTTGAACGGCGACGATCCCGGCGTGAGCGCCACGGTCATGCCGGCCGAGCGTGCCAGACGGTTGCACTCGCCCTCGATATGTGTGGCGAATGTGTAGTTGGGGTTCAACTGCGGGTCGATGGTGATCTTCTTCAGGCCGGGTATGACGAAGGGGTTCTTGATGTTGGCCGTATCGGTGCGAGTGTTGAACTGCGATATGGCCGTGGTGTCGGCCGTAGAGGATACGGGCATCTTCTCCTCGACGCTGGGCACGGCGTAGAACAGACGTGTCTGCTGGCCGTAGATCTGATAGATGATCTGCGAGAAGAACTTGAGGTAGTTCTTTTCTATATGTGTGACATAGCTCTCGTTGGGGACCTTCAGCCGGAGGTTTGTCCCGTCGAACTCGAGGGGTATGATGGGTGCGAACCACTTCGAGAACTCCTCCTGCGAGGTCTGTTCCTTGATACGGTTCAGGCACGCCTGCCATACGTCGTTATTTCTTCGAGAGTCGATCATCGTCACAACAAAAAGTCGGTTTTGTTCGTTATCCAAGCAGAAGATTCATCTTTCGAAAGAGACGATTTTAACCCTTGCGGTACCTCATGGGAACCGCTTGTCGTCAAGTCGCAACGTTCGGGATGAGTTCTTTGTTCGGCACCACAAAGTTGTGAATAAATTTGTTAAAATAAATTGCCGACGCTATTGTTTTTTATTTTTTTTTATATATAGATTATCGGGGCTTTTTTGACCCCTCCATTTTAAGTCTCTGATATTGAATATTCGAAAAAAAAGCACTACTTTTGCATATCAGAAATCGGTATAACCCGATCCTTAATTATAACTAAACCTTATAGAAAGATGGCAGATCAATTGGATGCAATCGTAATGTCAAAAGCCCGGAAATGGCTCGACGGCGATTATGACGAAGCTACGAAAAAACAGGTCAAGTATCTGATCGATAACGATAAAAAGGAGTTGACCGAGAGTTTCTACAAGGATCTCGAGTTCGGTACGGGCGGCCTGCGCGGCATCATGGGCGTGGGTACGAACCGTATGAACATCTACACGGTGGGCACCGCTACGCAGGGCCTTGCGAACTACCTTAAGAAGAACTTCGCGGGCGAGGCAATACGCGTTGCCGTGGCGCACGACAGCCGTAACAATTCGCGTATGTTTGCCGAGCGTGTGGCCGATATTTTCGCCTCGAACGGCTTCCATGTATACCTGTTCGACGCGCTGCGTCCCACCCCCGAATTGAGCTTCGCCATACGCCAGCTCAAGTGTCATTCGGGCGTTGTCATCACGGCCTCGCACAACCCCAAGGAGTATAACGGTTACAAGGCCTATTGGACGGACGGCGCGCAGGTGACCGCCCCGCATGATACCAACATCATTGCCGAGGTTGAGAAGATCACCGATAACTCGCAGGTGAAGACCGGAGCCAACGCATCGAATATCGAGATTCTGGGCGAGGATTTCGACCGCATATATCTCGACCGCATCAAGCACGACGTGCAGCTCTCGCCCGAGAGCGTGGCCAAGTATCACGACATGAAGATCGTCTACACGCCTCTGCACGGCGCCGGCATGCGTCTTGTTCCGGCATCGCTGCGCAATTTCGGGTTCACCAATATAATAATGGTACCCGAGCAGGCCGTAATCGACGGCAACTTCCCCACTGTCGAGTCTCCGAATCCCGAGGAGCGCAAGACCATGTCGATGGCCATAGATCTGGGACGCCGCGAGGGTGCCGATCTGGTGCTTGCGACGGATCCCGACTCGGACCGCATAGGCGTTGCGCTGCGTAACGGCAGGGGTGAATATGTATTGTTGAACGGCAACCAGACTCTGGTGCTGCTGATGAGCTATCAGCTGACTCGCTGGGCCGAGCGCGGCGAGCTGGACGGCAACCAGTATGTTGTCAAGACGATCGTGACGTCGCTTATGGCAAACGCCGTGGCTGACAGTTTCGGCGTCAAGTGCTACGACTGTCTTACGGGATTCAAGTACATTGCACGTATTATCCGTGAGAATGAGGGCAAGACCAAATTTATCGGCGGCGGTGAGGAGAGCTTCGGATACCTTGCCGGCGACTATGTGCGCGACAAGGATGCCGTATCGGCCTGTTCGCTGGCTGCAGAGGCTGCGGCATGGGCGAAGGATACGATGGGCCTGACGCTCTTCGAGTGGCTGCAGCAGCTCTATGTCAAGTACGGATTCTATCGTGAGGGTCTGGTGTCGGTCGTGCGCAAGGGCAAGGACGGCGCCGACGAGATACAGCGTATGATGGTCGCCTACCGCGAGAAGCACCCGACGCATCTTGCAGGCTCGGATGTTGTGACGGTACGCGATTACAAGACCCTCGAGGAGCTGGATGTACGTACGGGCACGCGCAAGCCTATCGATCAGGAGTCGAGCAACGTCCTGCAGTGGATCACGGCCGACGGTACGATCGTATCGGTACGTCCGTCGGGTACGGAGCCCAAGATAAAGTTCTACTTCGGCGTGAAGGAGCCGCTCAAGTCGGTTGATGACTACGATGCTGTGCTGGAGGCTCTGGATGCCAAGATCGAGCGCATCAAGCAGGAGCTGAAACTCGTATAGTTCAAGTATATGAGCCTATATATTGGCGGCTGCCCTTTTACGGGTGGCCGTCTTTTGTTTGTATGGGGATCCGGATTGCACATAAAAACAATATCGGCAGAGCTTTTTGCAAACTCTGCCGATATGTTCTTTGCAGCCGAAGCCGCCGTATGGGGAAAGTCTATTTGCAGATGAACTTGACGATTTTGCCGTAACCTTTTTCGTTAGGATGCAGTCCGTCACGGAAGCAGCTCTCGTCTATTTTGCCGTCGCGGCCCATAAGCGCTCCGCCGGCATCTATGAGGGTAATACCCATCGGCTTGAGTGCTTCGGCTATGGCTTTATTGGCCGAAGCGACGCGCTGCTCCATGTCACGGCGCGGAAGTATGGCCATCACCTTGAGTTCGGCATTGGGCTGACGATCGCGTATGGCCTTGACAAGGTGTACCATGCCGCGTGCTATCTCGGCATCGTCATCACGCCATAGGTTGTTGGTGCCTATTGCCAATATGATTTCGCGTGCCTCGAATCCGTCTAACTCACCGTGATATACGCGCCACAATACGTGCTCGATACGGTCGCAGCCGAATCCGAGATTGCGGAAGCCGCGCGGCTCCATATATTTTTTCCAACTCTCGGGGCCGCTCTGCAACTTGGCCAAAGGCTCTCCGCCCCAGTAGTTTATGATCGAGTTGCCTATGATAAGGCGCTCTGGCGCGTCGGCCTCATTCATCGTAAGTATCTGGGTGTGACGCTCGCGCCATTCGTACATAAAGGGCTCGCCGCGCTGCGTCACTGGGTGTGTCGTGACGGTGTGTCCCGACGGCTCGTGCAGCATCTCCCGCAACATGTTCTCGTAGGCATCGGCTATGCTCTGCATACCCAGATCGGTCAGGTGTACGTTGTCGACCGTGCCGTCCGACGGTATGTTCATCTGCTGTGGCGCGAGGTAACGCACATTGTCGATGCCTTCAGCCTCAAGCTGTCGGAGAGATTCGCGTCCCGCCTCATCCATTTTCTGCTGCATGGCTGCATGGTTCTCGCTGAGCGGAGCGTTCGGGTAGCCGCTGAAGCCGGCGATGATGATCGGCGTGGCGGGATGTTGTGCGTGCAGCGACCGCACGGCATCCACTGTAAGGCGTATGACTTCATCCTTGTCGCGCCCGACAAGGTTGGGATAGCAGTCGAGAATGTATGCCGCGGCGTCGATCTCCCCCATCATCTCGATTATGGGCTTGTCGAGGTGTCCGTTTCCGGAGAATCCGAGGTTTATGACGGGGCGGTCCATCTTGCGTTCGAGGATGTTTGTCCACGCCATTGCCGGGCGCGAGGCGCATCCGCCTTGGGCTATCGAGGTGCCGTAGGCAACGATGGGTTTCTCCTTGCGGCGGGGCACGAACTTGAGCGACGAACCTTGCGGTATGCCTATCTCGAGCCATTTTACAGTATTGTAGAGCGGCAGGTAGAGACGGTATTCATAACCCATATTGTGGTTGCGGTCGCGTTTTATGGCGTCGTAGGTGTATGTTATGGTGTCGCGGAAGGAGTATTTCCCGGCGAAGTGAGTCATGGCTCCGTCGCTGTCTATGGCATAGAGATCCACCCCCGATACGCCCGTTGCCGGCATGTGGTCCATCGCCAAACGTTGGGCTACGGTGTAGCGCACCTCGATGTGCGGGGCGTCGCTGTAGAAATGTATGGCCAGACCGGCCGAGTTGCGCGAGAGGTTCCATATCGCCTGCGATACCTGCTCCCGGGCACGCTCCGGAAGACGCACGTAGGTATGCCCTATCTCCTGCTCGAAGGCCTGATTCTGGATGACGCATTGTTCCTGATCAAGAGGATTGTACCATGTGATCTGTGCCGAGGCTGCTCCGACAAGGAGCGCTGCGACAACTGTTAAGAGAGGTTTTTTCATATCGGATCAGTCGTTTTGATTGTTTCTATTGCAGCCGCATCATTTTACACGAATGATGTTTATGCCGTCGCGCAGCGGCAGGATGACATTCTCCACACGGTCGTCCTGCATGACCTTTCGGTTGAACTCCAGAAGCGCCTGCGTATGGTGGTCGTTGTGCGCCACGGGTTGTACGACCTTGCCGTACCAGAGGATGTTGTCGGCGAGGATCACCGAGCCGCTTGCTACTATCCCCGCATCGAACAGCATGTCGTAATAGGCTGGATATTCGCGCTTGTCGCCGTCGATGAAGACCATGCCGAAACGTTTGCCCAGACGCGGCGCTATGTCGAGAGCCGAGCCTATGTGCAGGTGTATGCGGCGGCCGTATGGCGAGCGGTCGAAATATGATTGTGCTATGGGCTGCAGCTCGTCGTCCACCTCGCATGTGTCGATCTGCCCGTCGTCGTCAAGCCCTGCAGCCATGCAGAGCGACGAATAACCCGTGAAGGTGCCTATCTCGAGGATGTTGCGCGGGCGCAGCATCTTGACCAGCAGTTCGAGCAGCTTGCCCTGTATGTGTCCCGATATCATGCGCGGGTTGAGTACGCGCAGGTGCGTCTCGCGGTCGAGTTCGTGCAGCAGCTGCGGCTCGGGCGACGAGTGCTCGTGTACATATTTTTCGATGGCATCCATTCGTGTCGTTATTTGTACATCAACATCGATGTTGTGGAGAATATCTCGTTGGCTACATCCGTAATCTGTTGGGCCGTGACGGCAGCCACCTTGCGGTAGACCTCCTCGAGCGTGTCGATATCGTCATGCATGAGCAGACTCTTTCCCGCTCCGAGCATATAGCTCTCGTTGTTCTCCATCGAGATGGCCATCTGTGCGAGGAACTGCTTTTTGGCCATCGAGAGGCGTCGCGCCGAGAGCGTCTCGCGGCGCATAAGGTCGATCTGTCGGGCTATGAGCTCGCGGCACTGGTCGGCGTTGTCGTGCTCCGAACTGAAGTATATGGCGACGAAACCGCAGTCGTTGTATGGCGAGTATGATGCCTCGATATTGTATGACAGACCGTTTTTCTCGCGCAGCAGCACGTTGAGCAGCGAGTTGGCCGAGGGGCCGCCGAGAATGTTCACCAGCAGCGACAGGGGCACACGCCGCTCGTCGTTTATGTCGTATGCGCGGGCGCCTACGATGCAGTGCACCTGATGCGTATGTTTGTTCAGGACCTTCTCAAACGCTGGTGTCACGGCCGGTACGGCACGCTGGAATGAGCGGGTCGGTGTGTGGCGTTCGGCGAGGTATCGCGCCGCCGTGTCGCGTGCCGTCGTTACGGAGAAGTTGCCTATCGACGAGAAGACCATCTGGTCGGTGGTGTATGTCCTGCCGGTGAAACGCCGTATCGAGTCGGTGCCGTGGCGCGCGAGCGCGGCCTTCGTGCCGAGGATGTTGTGGCCGAGTTCCGAGCCCTCGAAAATCATGTCCTCGAAGGTATCGAAGATCATGTCCGAGGGTGAGTCCTTGTAGGTGTTTATCTCGTCGACGATGACCTCACGCTCCTTGGCAAGTTCGCGTTCGGGATATGTCGAGTCGAACGCCACATCCGTTATCAGCTCCACGGCCTTGGCAAAGTCGCTGCGCAGCGTCGTGGCGTGGATGGTTGTATCCTCCTTTGTGGTGAATGCGTTCAGTTCGCCGCCGAGGTTTTCCAGACGGCAGTTCACCTGATAGGCCTTGCGTTTGTGCGTACCCTTGAACAGAGCGTGTTCGGTGAAGTGCGCAAGACCGTACTCGTCGTGCCGCTCGTCACGGCTGCCGGCGTTTATCACAAGCGCACAATGCGCTATGGCGCTCTTAACGCGCCGGTGTATGCCCTTTATCCCGTTGGGCAGTGTGTATGTTTCGAACTCCTTCATTTCGATTGCTTGTCGGCCTTGTAGCCCCTCGTCGGACGAAAGCCGTGTTTTTTCAGGTAGTATTTTATTCCCGGCATGTGTCCGCTGCCATATATCACGGCTATGCGCGGTCGCTGCGAGTCGACGATTCGGCGTACAACATACTCGTTGCGAGGGTACAGCACAAGGCGCAGCATTCCGGTTGTTGACGGCTTCTCATCCATCGGCTCATACCGCTCCATAAGGTCGGTCGCAAAATCATACTCGGAGAGTTCGACCTCGCCATACCGCTTCTCATACAGATCCATCATGTCGTATATCGAGTAGTCTATCCATATATCCTTGTCGGTGGTCAATCCCAGCAATTCCAATGTCTGTGACACATACTTCTGCTTTTTATTCCTTTCGGGCAGCGATTTGTTGTCCGGATCGGCATATCCTCCCCTCCCTATGTAACTGCCCATAACGCGGCGGTCCTTTCGGATGATTGTATCCAGCCGTTGTCGTTCCGCCGCAGTGAAGGTGACGGTGTCGAAGAACCTGTACAATTCGGACATGGAGATCTCGTTTACTGTATCCAAGTGATACGGTACTCGCATAACCCCCTCGCAAAATGTAACATAACCGCCGGCCTTAAGCATGTCGATATAGTCTCGCAATCTGGCATAGCTGTCGGCCGTTGACAGATGGCGCATGGGAACCAATATAACTTCCTTACCCGTCGTGGGGTCGGTCAACTTTTGGATCCCGCTCAAAGGGTTTGTCTCGTAGCGATGTCGAGGGTATATGCCGCACGAAGCGAGCAACACCGTCGAGGTAAGTGCGATTACATAAACCAGTTGCTTCATCCTTACGTCGGTTCCTGTTTTTTGCTATTTATAATTTATTACGAGTGTACTCCAGTCACCGTCATTGCCCCGTATGCATCCTCAGGAAGTGTCCCGTGTAGCTTGCTTCGCACTTCTCCAGATCCTTTGGCGTACCCTCGAATACCACATTTCCTCCGCCGTCTCCAGCCTCGGACCCGAGGTCGACAACCCAGTCGGCACACTTTATGACATCCATGTTGTGCTCGACGACCACTATCGTATGTCCCTTCGATATTAGGGCGCCGAATGCCTTGAGCAGTCGGTTTATGTCGTGGAAGTGGAGTCCCGTCGTCGGCTCGTCGAAGATGAACATTATGTGTTTGCTGTCGTTGTCCTTCGACAGGAACGAGGCGAGCTTCACGCGTTGGCTCTCGCCTCCGGAGAGTGTCGATGATGATTGTCCCAAACGTATGTAGCCGAGCCCCACATCCTGCAACGGCTGCAAGCGTTCGACTATGCGGCGGCAGGTGGCATTCTCCTTGTCCTCGCCGAAGAAGTCGATGGCGTCGTCGACGGTCATCTCCAGCGTATCGTATATGTTCTTGCCTCGGTATTTGATTTCGAGGATCTCATCCTTGAAACGTTTGCCGTTGCAGGCCTCGCATACCAGCTCCACGTCGGCCATGAACTGCATGCTCACCTTGATCGTACCCTCTCCCTGACACTCCTCGCAGCGGCCTCCCGCCACGTTGAACGAGAAGCTGGCGGCCGTAAGTCCAGTATGCACGGCCTGCGGCTGGTCGGCGTAGAGCTTGCGGATCTCGTCGTATGCCTTCAGGTAGGTGACGGGATTCGATCGTGACGACTTGCCTATGGGGTTCTGGTCTACCATCTCCACCGACCCGATCATGCCCGTATCGCCGTCGATGGAGTCGAAGTCGCCGGGTTTGATACCCGTATCGAAGAGCATGCGCCGCAATGCAGGGTAAAGTATGCCCTTCGCAAGCGACGACTTGCCGCTGCCGCTCACACCAGTTATACATGTCATTACGCCGAGCGGTATGCGTACATCGATGTTCTTGAGGTTGTTCTCGCGGGCGCCTCGTATGACGATCGAATTGCTCCATGCCCGCACCCTTGACGGCAGCTCTATGCGGCGGCGTCCGGCCAGATAGTCGGCCGTGAGGCTGTCGGCGGCCTTGTCTATCTCCGATATCGGGCCGCTGAAGACGATCTGCCCGCCATGCTCGCCTGCGCGTGGCCCCACGTCGACAATGTAGTCGGCGGCACGTATGATCTCCTCCTCATGTTCTACGACGATGACCGTATTGCCCAAATCGCGCAGCTGCTTGAGTACCTTTATCAGACGGTGCGTATCACGCGGGTGCAGGCCGATACTCGGTTCGTCGAGTATATATAGCGACCCTACGAGGCTGCTGCCGAGCGACGTGGCGAGGTTTATGCGCTGGCTCTCGCCTCCGGATAGCGTCGACGAGAGACGGTCGAGCGTCAGATATCCCAACCCTACGTCCGACAGGTATCCCAGACGGTTGCGTATCTCGATCAGTATGCGTTTTGCCGTCTCGCTGTCATGTTTGTCGAGTTGCAGCGTGTCGAAGAATGTTATCAGTTCGTCGACGGTCATGCGTACAAGCTCGGCGATGTTGCGGCCGCCGACCTTGACGTAGAGTGCCTCTTTGCGCAGGCGCGATCCGCCGCACTCGGGACATGTCGTCTTGCCCGTATAGCGTGCCTTCATCACGCGGAACTGGATCTTGCGGCGCTCGCTGTCGATATACTCGAAGAACTCGTCCAGACCGTGGAAATATTCGTTGCCGCGCCACAACAGCAGTTTCTGCTCGGGCGTGAGGTTGTGGTACGGCTCGTGTATCGGGAAGTTGAACTTGTAGGCGTTGTCCACAAGCTGCTCCTTCCACCACTTCATCGTGGCGCCGCGCCAGCAGGCTATGGCTCCGTCGTATATTGTCTTGCTCTTGTCGGGTATGACCAGATCCTCGTCTATGCCGATGATCTTGCCGTAGCCTTCGCACCGTGGGCATGCTCCGATCGGGTTGTTGAAGCTGAAAAGGTGCTCGGAGGGTTGCTCGAAAGCTATGCCGTCGGCTTCGAAACGTGCCGAGAAGGTGCGTTCATCACCATCGATGATGACGCTGCAGACGTCGTCGCCATAGCTGTATGCACGTGTTACGGAGTCGCGCAGACGCAGCAGCGTGTCGTCGTCCGAAGCGGCGCGCAGACGGTCCACGACAAGGCGTACGGCCGACGTATCGGTCTCGATGTTGATCGTTGGCATGAACTCCTCCATGGTGAGGGCCTGTCCGTCAACCCATACGCGCAGGAAGCCTTCCGAGAGCAGCTGCAGCAACTTCTCTATAAGTCCCTGCCCGGATTTCAGATGTATCGGGCAGACTATGACCACACGTTTACCGTCTCCCTCTTCGGTGATGTAGTCCACGACGTCGTCGACGCCGTAACACCGCACCTCGCGTCCCGATACGGGCGAAAAGGTGTGTCCGACACGGGCGAAGAGCAGTTTCATGTAGTCGTATATCTCGGTCGAGGTGCCGACCGTCGAGCGCGGGTTGCGTGTATTGACCTTCTGCTCGATGGCTATGGCGGGGGCTATGCCCGATATGTCGTCTACGTCGGGTTTGTTGATGCGTCCCAGAAACTGTCGGGCGTATGCCGACAGGCTCTCAACATAACGGCGCTGCCCCTCGGCAAAGATGGTGTCGAAGGCCAATGTCGATTTACCCGATCCCGATAGTCCCGTAATGACGGTGAGCGTATTGTGCGGGATGGTAACAGAGACGTTCTTCAGGTTGTGAACCCTCGCGCCCTTGATATGTATGCAGTTGTCGTTTGCCATTGTTTGTCGGTTTACTTTGGCCTCAATCGGGCCGGCCGTATTACGGCCTTACGGAAGAAGCTCCACAGTCGCACCCTCGACTTTGCGCAGGCGCCCTTCGAGCGCGGCGGCGCGGCTGTTGCGTATGGCGAGCACCATGGTGCATAGGTTGTCGAAGGTCTGCGCCTCGATTGCGGGCTGCTCCTCCTTGACGATACGCATGATGTCGTTCATCACCGTATAGGAGAAATCGACACGCAGACGCGTGTCGACCGTGCGTTCCACTATTTGCGCCGCCCCGATGGCGTCGGCCGCCCCCTGCTTGTATGCGGCGATGAGACCCGGGACGCCGAGTTTCGTGCCGCCGAAATATCTCACCACGACGATCAGTGCGTCAGTTATGCCGTGCGAGAGCATCTGTCCGAGTATGGGTCGTCCGGCCGTTCCCGACGGCTCGCCGTCGTCGTTGGCGCGGAAGCGTTCACCCGCAGGGCCGAGACGCCAAGCATAACAGTGGTGCGTTGCGTCGTAGTATTGTTTGCGCAGGGCGTCTAGGTGCTGCGATATCTGCTCCTCGCTCTCGACATGGTAGGCGAAGGAGTAGAATTTGCTGCTGCGTTCGCGCATCACCGTTTCGGCCTCACCTTCGATCGTGAGATATGTGTCCGATATGTCGCCCATACGGTTTGACGTCGTTTACTCTATCTTGCGGAACAGTCTGTCCCAACGGATGTTCGACGGGAAGCCCTTGTTGCCGCTGCGGTCTATCGAGAGCCAGATGAACGATGCCTTGCCCACGATATGGTCCTCGGGCACGAATCCCCAGTAACGCGAGTCGGCCGAGTTGTGGCGGTTGTCGCCCATCATCCAGTAGTAGTTCATCTTGAAGGTGTAGCTGTCGCGGCGCTCGCCGTTGATGTAGATGCCGTCGTCGCGCACCTCGAGGTCGTTGTCCTCATAGACATCTATTATGCGGCCGTATAGCGGAAGGATATCCTCCGTGAGGGCTATCGTGGCGCCCTTCTGGGGAATCCACAGCGGGCCGAAGTTGTCGGCCGTCCACGGGTAACGCGCATCATGCGGGAAAGCCTCGTCCTCGGCCGTATAACGCGTGACGCTGATGACGTTGTCCATCTTGAGCAGCTGCTCCACGTCGCTGTCCGTCAGGGGCAGGAAGTAGTGGTTCCCGCTGCCCGAGCCTTCGGTTATGCCCAGTTTCTCGAATGTGTACTGCGTCAGCGGCGACGAGGTGCGCACCGTGTAGCAATACTGTTTCTCGGGGATGGTCTGCTGCGGCTGGCCGTTTACGAAGAGTTCCGAATCGACTATGCGTATCGAGTCCCCGGGCAGTGCGACACAGCGCTTGATGTAGTTCTCGCGCTTGTCTACGGGGCGCGTTATTATGGTGTAGTTCTTCTCCAGCTCGCGGCGACCCTGCTCCGGCCCGTACTGCTGCTGATAGTCGCGCAGAACGTCGTAATAGGTCACGGCCTGATTCTCAAGAAGAACCGTATCTCCCGCCGGGAAGTTGAATACCACCACGTCGTTGCGTTCGATCTGTCGCAGACCCTTCAGACGGTGGTACGGCCATTTGATGCACTCGCTGAATGACTTCTTGGTCTGCGAGAAGGGCATGGTATGGTGTACGAAGGGGAACGATACGGGGGTGTTGGGCATCTGGGGGCCGTATGTCACCTTGCTGACGTAGAGATAGTCGCCTATGAGCAGCGTCTTCTCCATCGACGAGGATGGGATGACATACATCTGGAATACGAACAGGTGTATGAGCGAGGCTACGACCGTAGCGAAGATTATAGCGCTGACCCACTCGTAGACGGTGCGGTATGCGGAACTCTTCTCGCACAGACGGGCATTCTTGCTCCAGACGTATCGGTAGAAGAGACGCGATATGTAGAGGTCGTATATTACGGGCACGCCGAGCAGAAGCCACAGATTGCCTGTCCACACCACGAACCAAAGGACGTAAAGTATGGTCGCGAGCGAGAATCCCACCCATTTGTTGCCGAAGAATTTTCTGATCTTTCCCATATAGGTCTTATGTTTTTGTACTCTCTAAGTCAGTCGCGCGGGCGGCCGGAAAATTACACGCCTCGCATAATAAACGATCGGATATCGTTGCGGAGTATGCCGTAAGGAGTCTTGCTGCGGCTTTTCCGTCTGTTACGCTGCCCTCCTTCCGATGCCGTACCGCCTAAAAGAGGTCGTCCATCGAATATACGCCGTGCTTGCCGCAGAGGAACTCGGCCGCGATGACGGCACCGAGGGCCAGCGTACGGCGGTTCTTGATCGAGTGTCGTATCTCGAGGGTATCGTCCTCGGAGGTGTAGGTTACGGTGTGGTCGCCCGGTGTCGAACCTATGCGGTACGAAGTGATGCCTATGAGCGAGGGGTCGTCAGTCGGTTCGTTCACCCAGCCGTTCTTGCGGTCGAGGCGCGCGATGATGTCCTCGGCCAGAGTTACGGCCGTCCCGCTGGGCGAATCCTTCTTCTGGGTGTGGTGCGTCTCCTCGATCGAGACATTGTAGGCGGGAATACGGTTCATCATCTCCGCAAGCTGTCGGTTTAGGCGGAACATGAGGTTCACGCCCAACGAGTAGTTCGAGGCGTAGAAGAGCGCTCCGTTCTTTTGGCGGCAGAGATCCTGTAGCTCGCCCAGACGCGCCGTCCACCCCGTCGTGCCGCTCACGACGGCAGTGCCGCACTCGAGGCATGTGCGTATGTTGCCGTATGCCGTCGAGGGGGTTGTGAACTCGATGGCCACATCCACATCCTTAAGATTCTCGGCCGTCAGGTCGGCGGCATTGTCGACATCTATCGTGAGGGCTATCTCATGTCCGCGGTCGCGCAGGATCTTCTCGATCTCGCGGCCCATCTTTCCGTATCCTATTATGGCGGTTTTCATAATCGTTCAGAGGTTTTGTAAATCGTGCAAAGATACGAAGAATTTGTCAAAATATCGGCCGCTGCGAGGCCGAGTGTGGAGATAAATAGCGTTTTGTTTTACGGTGCGGACGGGTTGCACGGTGTGCAGCCGTACACCGGCAGAGTGAAGATAAACCGTGATATTTTCCCGATGCAAGTCCTGAAGCCGTTTGTCGATATGATATTTATGTTACGATTCATGTCGCGTACGGCAAATACGGACGCGGATTTTTTGCCGTAAATGCTGTTATGGTTATCTTTGCGGTATATATAACTTGAAACCCGAAAAGGAAGAATGAAGAAATTAGCATCAATTTTCGTTGCCGGAATATGCCTTGTCATGCTTACCGTGGCGGAGGCTCCGGCATTGGGCGCCGAAGCGGATTCCGTTGCCGGCGGTGAGGCGCGGCGTACCTACGGCGTGAACGAAGAGCGCCTTGCACAGAAGGCTGCCGAGCGAGAGGCTCAGCCTTCGGTGCTTGTGAGCTACATCAAGGCGAACCTTGCCGAGGATTCGCTGCTGCACAAGGTCTATTTCGCGCTATATATGCTTATGCCGTTCGCCATACTGGCCATAAGCCTTTGGATGGAGTTCGCGGGTGGCTGGGGCGACGAACGCAAACTCTTCATGTTGGGCCTTTCGGAATTCATATTCGGCGTGGGAAATGCCGGTATGGGTGCCGGAGTATATCCGTGGTTCTGCGATTTTGATATCGTGGGATGGATCGTTACCATAGTGTGCTTCTGCTACATGTTCCGTCTGCTGATGAAGCAGGCGGGTCTCCTGATGGGATTCGTCAACCGACGCAGTGACGGAATGCTCCTCAAGAAGGTGCTCTATTATGTGATCTATTTCGCCATAGCCGCGTCGGTGACGATGCTTCTCGCGGCCAAGACATATTTCTGGACGGCGCCTGTCGTGTTGGCCGCCGTGTGGTATTATTTTTACAAGTTCGAGTACGGCGACGGCGCAACCGCAGCACGTGTGATGCTGGTTACGGGTGTCATATTCGGAGGTTTCATCATCTTCTTCATGCAGGTGCTGGGCTTGATCATCATCGTGGCGCTGACGCTGTTCCTGCTTTCGGGCTTCGCGAGCATCAAGACCTCGCCTGTGGCAGACGAGAGCGGCGGCTCAATCGAAGGCGGCTTGGTCGAACGATCGGCCGACGGTACGCCTTTCGTGCGTAATCGCGACGGCTCGGTAACGCAATTGCGCGACCGTGGTGACGGAACACTCGAGGATTTCAACGGCAGAACTTTCCGGGAAAACAGCTCGGGGCATATATTCTGATGCCGACGCAGTTGCGCTTCCGTGGGGCTTGAGATCGTTTTACGTGCGGCTCCAAAGCGAAGTGATGAAATGAAATAAAAAACTCCTGTACATTTTCAGTGCAGGAGTTTTTTTATGTTTAGTCTGTGTATCTTAGTCAGTTGAAAGCCATGAAGCCTCTGGCGATTATATTGAGAGCCTGCCTATGCTGTTTCTCTATCTTCCCGGCCTCGATTTTATTCTCCTTGACCAACCTATTTGTCGGCCTCACCTCCGCCGGCTTTATTTCCGGGTATGGGATACGGCAGATTTGCCGCCTCGTCACCCATCTGTTCCAGATAGGCGTCATACATGTCGAGAATCCATGACGCGCTCTCGTCGGCCTCCTTGTTGTGGGCCTTGCCTTCGGGGCCTTTGAACCACTTTTTGCAGAACTCCTTTAGGCCCGGGTAACGGTCTTTCATCAACACCGAATTGACAAGCATATAGGGATATACTATGCCTTCGGGGTCGTTGTGGAAACGTACGCCGTAGTTTGTCTGGAGAGATCTGCTCATGCCGTTTACGCCTGATGCAACCCATATTTTCCACCAATATGTCGTTGCGTTCTTGCCCACCTTGTCGACGCAGAAGAGCTGTTGGACAGTGTTGTAACGGCTTGAGAAGTTGGGTCTGGCGAGCGGGTGCGACTCCCATCGCAGACCGTCGGGATGATCCTCCGTAACCTCGACGTAGTCGATGCTCACAACGTCGTCGGCCGTATATTCTATTGGGTCCTTGTCTTCGGGCGTTTTTGTAACTTTGAACGAGTAGTTCTCTTTCTTGAATACGGAATTTTCGGCGTGCCAGCCGCGGCGGACATAGCAGTCGACCTTCTCGCCCGTCTTGAGCGTTACGATGACGTGTCTTGCCTCGTCCTCGGGATCCTGATCCTGTGCCGTCGCGTGCAGCGTTGTGCCGATTGCCGCCGCCGCGATCATCATGCTGATAAAGAGTTGTTTCATGGTTCTTGTTTTTGAGGGTGATATGAATAGTCAATGTCGTGACGGGGTGTAGTATTGCAGCAGCAGTATCGTTCCGCTGCGATCTTCGTTCGAAGAGAGGACTTGCTCTGCCAAAGTCGGGTCGTCGGAAATATATTCCGCAACACGTTCGCGGAAGCTGTCATTGGCCTTGCGGCTGGCGGACCCTGCGACGTAAAACTCCGCTTCACCCCTCTTGCAAAGGTAGTATGCGGTGCGCGAGCGGCTGAAATAACGATGTTTGACCCAAACCTCTATGCCGCCGTTGTCGTCCACGCCGTAGCCCTTGTGTGAATAGACGCCGGCGCAGATTTCGGGCGTACGGAAATACTGCCACAACCACCCTGCCGGCTCGGAGGGTATGAATGTGCGGGTATGCTGCGGTGAGGCCGGATGCCAGCAGACGATCGAATCGATGTCGCCGTAGGCGTAGACCTCTTTGCTCTTGTCCTTGTAGTATGCGCGGCGGAAGAGTTTGACGTCTTTCTTGTGTTTTGGGATCTTCAGACGGTCTTTCTCCTCGCACTCGATGACACGTCCGTCCTTGAGATAGATGCGCCCCTGAACAAGCGAGGCCGACCGCACGGCTGTCGCCGCTGCCGTGAACAAAAACGACAGCAGGATGATACGAATTGTTTTGGGTGTCATGGTGTGTTGTTTTCGGATTTTGAATTTTGGTAAAGATAAGAAATTTATATGAGAAAAGTATTGTTTGGCAATAAAATATCAATTTCGGACAGAATACGGGGACTTGTCGTTTGGGGGCTGAATATCATGCATAGTGTCGTTTGTCCAACAGGGCCCTGCTGCGTGCAAAATCAGTAAAAATGGTACAGTTTGCGAGTTTATGGTTATAAATGCTTTCGGCGTCGTGGTGTAATTTTGTATCAGATATAAAAAGCATGAAATAAGAAGCCATTTTGGGGCGGGCAAGATTTATAATTTTATGGTTGGCGATATGAGAAAAGCAATATGTGTAATAGCCATCGTCGTGGCAGGCTGCCTGTCCGCGACGGCACAGACAACAAGCAACGGTATGGACAGAATAGATGCCTGTAAACAGAATTACCACACATTATTTGGCGGTGAAGCCTTGACCGGAGAGGGTACGGACCCCGAGATGATGGAGATACTGCAGAAGTTCATTTTCGGAGAGGTGTTCCAAACGGGAGACCTTACCTTGAAACAGCGCGAGATGATTACCTGCATCACCCTTGCTACGATGCAGACGCTTCCGCAACTGAAGGCCCATGCCGGTGCGGCACTCAATGTGGGGGTTACGCCCGAAGAGCTTCGTGAGGTGATGTATCTCACGGCGCCGTTCATCGGGTTCCCCAAGATGCTGAATGCCGTGGCTGCGGTGAATGAGGTATTTCGGGAGCGAGGTATCACGCTGCCGTTGGAGGCGCAGGGCGCGGTAACGGAGGAGACGCGCCACGAGACCGGCAAGGCTATTCAGGACAAACTCTATCCCGGCGGCATAGCCTCGGTGATGGAGGGGTTGCCCGCAGACATGGGCGAGGATGTGGAGAAGTTCCTGACGGATTATTTCTTTGGCGAGATATACAGCCGCGGCGCAATAGATCTGAAGACACGTGAATTGCTGGGTTACTGTGTGTTGGCCACCTTGGAGGCCGAGAGTCAGCTCCAGTCGCATTATCACGGCAACATCAACGTCGGCAACACGCCCGAGACGCTGACTGCAGCCGTTATCCAGTGCCTGCCCTATATCGGTTTCCCTGCTGCAATCAAGGCGCTGCGCATCATCAAGCAGGAATATGCCAAATACGCTGCTGCGGAAAACAATCTGGTGCGCTTGTCAAAGATTACGGTTGATCCGGCGCAGCTGGAGGCCTACAATGCCTTTCTGAAAGAGGAGATCGAGGCCTCGATGCGTTTGGAGCCGGGTGTACTGACGCTCTATGCCACGGCCGAGAAGGACAATCCGCACAAGGTGACCATTCTTGAGATATATGCCGACCGTGAATCGTACGAGCGTCACGTTAAAACGCCTCATTTCCAGAAGTACAAGCAGGGTACGCTCTCGATGGTGAAGGAGCTGGAGCTGGTGGATGTGAAACCTCTAATACCGGGATTGAAAATCAAATAACATTCGTATGTTTATGAACAAAATTATTATTACAATGGCGGCAGTAACGGGTATCGGTTTTGCCGCCTGCGCACAAGACAGAGGAGGAAATAGTATGCAAATCGAAAACAAACCGTTGGTGGTCTATTTTTCCGCTACGGGAACGACCGCCCAAGCAGCCCGTACAATCGCAGATGTTACGGGAGGCGCACTCTATGAGATTGAACCGGAACATGCCTACACGTCGGATGACCTTGATTGGAATGACCGACAGTCGCGCAGCTCCGTTGAGATGAACGATCCGAAATCCCGTCCGGCATTGAAGCCGACAAAGGCGGATATCGGCGATTACGATGTCATTTTCATCGGCTACCCTATCTGGTGGAATCAGGCTCCGCGAGTTGTCAATACGTTTATCGAGAGCCACGACCTGAAGGGCCGCAAGCTTGTGCCTTTTGCCACATCGGGAGGAAGCGGCATAACCAATAGCGTAAAGGAGCTGCGCAAGGCATATCCAGAGTTGGAATGGCAGGATGGCAAGCTTCTCAACGGAACCGGCCGGAATGCGGTCTGGAACTGGGCCAACGAAGTGATAAAAGGGCGATAATTCCATTTGAGCCGGCCGGATACGGTTCGTTCTCTGTCGTTTGGCTGCGCGAAGCGTGCGGATGAAATGCTTGCATGCGGGACGGTGAAAATGACAAAACGTCCCATTCGCGACTTTACGTGGCCTTATGCAGGATCCTGACACAAGGTTTTGGTTATGTGCCGGGATTGATCGGAAGTTGCTTTTGGATATATTGAATCAGTTGGAGGCATCAAAGAAAGAAACCTCGCAAAACCAGTTGTTTTGCGAGGTTTGTCGTTATTTGTCCGGATCGTGTCCGGATTAGGAGTGAACCCGCCGGGGTTCGAACCCGGGACCCCAACATTAAAAGTGTTGTGCTCTACCGGCTGAGCTACGGATTCTCCCGTGCCAATCACCTAATGGCGCACATGCATGCGACGTTAAGTTTTTGGTGGTGCAAATGTATGGATAATTTTTCGTTCCTCCAAAATAAAAAGTTTTTTTATTGCCGTGTGCCGCAATGTTTCTTGTTGCGGCTGTCCCCTACTGCATCGGCGAACTGATCTCGGCGACCTCGGCTCCCACGAAACGTATGAGGTCGGACGGGGCGATTTTAAGTTGCAGTCCGCGTACGCCGGCGCTTACGTATATGTGGTCGTGTTCCATGCAGCTCGAATGTATGTATGTCGGGAACCGCTTCTTCATGCCTATGGGCGAGCAGCCGCCGCGGATATATCCCGTGGTGGGCAGCAGCTCCTTCATGTGCAGCATCTCGACGCGTTTGTTTCCCGAGGCCTTGGCCGCGGCCTTCAGATCCACCTCGTGGTCACCCGGCACCACACATACGATATGCCCCGTGCGGTCGCCCGTGAGTACCAGCGTCTTGAATACGGTGGCGATATCCTCGCCCAGCTCCTCGGCCACATGTGTTGCGGCGAGATTCTCCTCGTCAACGGTATAGGGTACGAGTTCATACGGTATGCCGGCCTTGTCGAGCAGGCGTGCCGCATTTGTCTTTTCGATCTTCTGCTTTGACATGATGCTGAATGTTAGTCGAGATCCATATCTCGGTTTTTCAAACGTTATCTCGGCCGCAAATGTAACAAAAAGATGGTATCGTTATGCCTCGTCCGATAATATTGCCGTGAAGCGGCCTGCGATGGAATGCGGTGAAGTCCTGCCATGCGCATAAGCAAGGGTGTCGATAGGTATCGAATATAGTATTGGGTCTAAAAAAGATGTGCCGCCATATCGGGCGGCACATGCGTATGCGTAAGAGGCAGATTAGTCCAGCTCCATGTCATGGATAACGTCCCAGTTGCCGTTGAGGGCAAGCTCCACCTCGTGCTTGTTGTTCAGCGATACGGGTTCGTCGTCTCCGCCCGGCGTGGGCTCGGTGTCGGTGCCGTGGCCCGGATCGTCGGTCGTACGTTTTCCGAGACCGTAGAGATGGTTACGTACAATGTTGTATGCGTTGGCATCCTCCTGTACCGACTGCTGTTGGGTGAAGGCCGACGAGCCGCTGTCCCACGTGTAGAGCGTATAGGTAGTTGACGTCTGGCTCGATGGCAGGTTGACGTTCCACTCGCGTTTCACCTCGCCGCCGGCGGTTGTAAGCTGCAGCTTGAGTGTCTGCTCCGATCCGGTCTTGGCGAAGGGTATGATGAACTCGCCGCCGAAGACTGCACCCTTCTCGAAGGTGGCCTTGCCGTTGTACTTATCGGGTTTCTTCCAGTGTGCGACATTTATGAGATTGCCCGACGCCTCGATCGACGAGAACCAGTCATTGAGGTCGATGGTCAGGAGAGTCTTGTCGAATGCCGACGACTCGGTGAAACCGTTGATCACGGCCTTTGCGACGCTGTTGTCGGTACCGTTGTTCTGCAGGTCTGTGTTGTCGAACTGTCCGAGGACAAGACGGTTGTGTTCGTTCGATCCGACAAGCCGCAGCTGCGTGGCATCGGCGATGTAGGGAACATCCTTGGCATAGACATATACACCTGCAACCTGACGGTTGAGGATGACCTTCTGCTTGAATCCCTTCGACTTCTCGACGGGGATCGACTCGGTTGAACCGGCGAAGATCTCCTCGGCGCCACCATCCGTCGAGAGTGACAGTACGGCATTCTCGTTGAAGGTCGAGCCCGAAACGAGCGCACCCTTGATATCGTTGCTGCTGTAACTGCTGTCGCTGTGGTAGCCCACGGCGAAGATACGGTAGTTGCCGTCGTCGAGTTTGGTCTCCAGCACGAAGTCCGTAGTGCGGCCGTTGTCATACTCCGACGAGTTGCTCTGCCAGTTGGTTATGTCCTTGGTATATTTGACCTCCTTGGTCGAGGCGTCGACAATATAGACGACAATGTTCTCGATCGAGTGCTTGGCCTCCGAACCGAGCATCGGCCGTCCGGCGCGAGCCGTGGAGCTGCTGTTGGTGTTGGATACGGTAAGCGTTATGACCTGAGCAGGGTCTTCCGTGCCGACGCCGTGGCCCGCATCATCTTTCGTGCAGGCGTTGAAGGTCAAAAGGCCGATTGCGGCCGTCGCCAGTAAAAAGTTTTTTTTCATGCTTTGTTTGATGGAAAAATTAATTGTTTGTAAATATTATCGTAACCCTGTTGTTGAGTATGCGCATGTGATGCAGCCGAGACTCTCGTACTGCAATGTCCATATTGGGATTCGGTCGTCCTGTTTGTGCGTTTCATCGGGCGGCGTCTGTATAATGTTCCCGAATAAAACGTTTTTTATGCGTGAATAATATGTCGGAGGTTGGCCTTTTTTTCTACTAATGAACTTTGGTGTATTCTAAATGCAATAGGCTTAGCATATTGCGATCGGGCTGCCGGATGAAATATTTGTCTGAATTTACAGCTGTTTACAGCCATTTTATACTCTACGGACGATAAAACGGCGACAGATGCCCGCTTCTGAATACGGGCATCTGTCGCTGATCGGAGGCGTATGTCGTGAGTACTGTTTTTGAACGTTGTCAGTGGCCGAAGCGTGAGGTGTCGACTTCCTTGTGCTTGCGCTCCTTGTAGCCGCCGAAACGATACGAGAAGTTGATAGTCGTGGTGCGGGTATAGTGTGAACTTCCCATGTCGAGCCACTGGCCGCGGTAACGTATGCGTGTGTATGGGGATGAAGTCTCGAAGATATCGCCGCATCGCACCGAGAGCGAGGCGCGGTCACCGGCGAAGGTCCATTTGAGGGCCGCGTCCACCGACCCGAGGGGATCGATGTCGAATGTGCCCTGTATGGCCTTCGACTGGAAGGAGCCGTTGATTTCGAGTGACAGTTCGGGTTTGCTGCTCAGGTGGAAGGTGTTTTCGAGGCTGGCGACCGCGACCCATTTCGTGCGGTCGAACGACAGGTCGTGGAATTGGTCGCATCGTTGGCGCATGTGCATCCCCGTGAGCGTGAGTCTCGAATCGAGCCACTTGCCTATGCGGAACGGAATGACGGCATTGACGCCCAAATGGCGGTTCATGTTCCAGTTGAGGGTCTGGTATATGAGGGCCGGACGGTCTGAGGCCTGCCATGCGGCCTGCACGAAGTAGTCGGGCATCCCGTTCCAGAAGAGTACGAAGATATATTTCTGGCGGTAGATATATACGGCTTGGGCCTCATAGCTGCGCGAGGGACGCAGTCCCTTTGTGCCGTGTATCTCCGAGTAGCCGTCGATATAGGATACGGCGCCCTGCATCTCCCAATACGAGGGGTAGCTCTTGTCTGACAAGAAGTTCAACTGCACGATATGCCGGTCGGAGGGCATCCAGTTGAACGATGCCTGCGGATAGAGCGACCAGTTCTCATAGTCGCCCAGCCGGTAATACTCGCCCGCAAGCGAGAGCGAGAAGCCCGCACGTGAGAATTGCCGTCCCGTGCCGAGGTAGATGTTACCTGTATATTCGTCAAGACGCGAATCGGTGTCGGTGGTGACGGGGTTGCCTTCTAGGATGGTGTAGTGCTGCCAGTCGTGGGATGAGGAGAAGGCGAAGGCCCCGCCGCCCGTTATCTGCCACCCCGAGTCAAATGTATGCGACTGGTCGAGCGTAGCGTTGAGACGGTCGATCCGCTGTCCCGATACGATGTCGAACGATGTGGCCTGCGAGTCGGTGTAGTTGTTTGTCAGAGAGGCGGTTTCGGGGTTGTCGTAGTGGGTGTAGTCGAGGCCGATGTCGAGCCCGAATGGTGCTGTGTATCGCATCGAGACGTTGTGCAGTGTCTTGTCTCCCGAAGTTTCGGAGCGGGAATCGACGTATGTGCCGTTCGATATCGACAGGCCGCGGCTGTTGGGTGTAAATGCGGCCGTATATGCAGCGCTCAGACGGCCGCGCTGGTTGGGCGAGTAGTCGAATGCCGCGCGCATCTGATGGTTCCACCCCTGTCCCGTTATCGACTCGTTCTGGCGGATGTCGTATTGCTGCTCCCCCACCGTATGCAGGGAGTGCATGTCGAAACGATGCAGCTCCTTGCCGCGCGAGGCAGAATATGTGACGTCGGTTGACCATTTGGGCGAGGTGAGGATGAAGTTGCCGCCCATCTCCCAACCGCCGTAGTAACGGTCGGTGTAGTTGCCGTGTACTTCGCCCGAGAAGGCGGTGTCGTGGCTGCGGCGCAGAACGATGTTTATAGCCGCACCGCGTACGTGGTATTGCGGCGGGGCGCTGTACATCACTTCGGCCTTTTCCACGCGATTTACGGGTGTCGACCGCAACAGCGTTGCGAGCTGCTCGGCCGTCATTGTCGAGGGGCGTCCGTTGAGGATCACCGTGACGGACGAACTGCCTGCCAGCGAGAGCACGCCCGATTGCTCGGATACTCCCGGCAGACGCGTCAGCGCCTCGTAGGCATTGTTTACGGCCTGCCCCTCGGTGAGACGTTCGAGGTCGTAGCTCAGTTTGCCCTGCTCAACCTTCACGACGGGGCGTTCACCCTCGACGACGACGGCATTCATGGCCACGGAGTTCTCCTTGAGGATTATGTCGCCCAGATCCGATCGGTCGGACTCCACTGTGCGGAGTTCGTAGGCCAGATGCTGAATCTGCAGCATGTAGGGCCGCAGCGACGAGTGGAGTTCGAACTTCCCGTCCGACGCTGATGAGACGGCGTTTATGAATGTGGAGTCTTGGTCGAACAATACGACTGCGGCGCCCGCAACGGGCATACCCGTCGTGTCGATCAGGCGGCCGCGTATGCGGTCTTCGGTCTGGGGGGCGGTTGTCGGAGGGGTTTGGGCTGCAACCGTCACGGCCATGGACATGGAGACGGCAGCCAGCAGGAGTTTCCAGATGTGAGGTTTCATATTCATTTTCATTGCAGTTTTCTCGAATTGCGTTCGTACTGCAAAATTACCTCCCAAATGGCCTTGCCTGTGCGTATTTTATCTTGCTTCTGTTATCGTAATGCGTTGATATACAATAACCGATGCCTGCAAATTTCTTGCCTTTAGACTTTATCCCCTTGCTTCATGTCCAAGATAATGGCATTCTCATGCGAAGAATGCCAACAGCATATCGCGGTCCGTGGCGTGAGATTCGGCTATGCGCCGCTTGAGCTTCGACTTGAGCGTATAGACGCCGTTGAGCGACATGCCCAGCATAACGCATATCTCCTGCGGCGAGAAACCTGCTATGACGAGCGCCGCGAAGTCGTAGTTTCGTCGCGTCCAGTCTGGGAACTGCTCGCGGAGACGTGTGACGGCGCGGTCGCTGTACAGGTCGGCCATGTCGACCACATCGTTAAGCATGGCGGGACTAAGGGCTAATTCGCGCATCTTGGCCGTCAGACGCTCGCCGTCACCGTATGTGTAGCATGTGGCGGCAATGTCGCGCACGGCGGCCACACGTCCTTCGAGCAGGCGTTTTACGGCCGCTTCGCGGGCATTCGAGGCATCGAGACGCGATGTGAGGCTGTCGTGTGACTCACGGTATGAGTCGAGCAGAGCAAGCGACTCGTTCAGCTGCTCGTTGCGGCGGCGCAGTTTGCGGCGGTAGCCGACAAGAGCCCACACCGCCGCTACGATGACCAACAGTGCCCCCAATATGGCGATCCACACGCGGTAGCGCAGCGATGCTTCGCGCAGCGCCACCTCGTTGGCCGTGCGGAAGCGTCGTTCGAGTTCGGCTACATGCGCCCCGCGCTGCTCCTCGGATAGCGAATCCTTCACCGAGGCATATTGCTGCATGAATTCGTATGCGCGGGCGTCGTCGCCGCGGTCGTGGTATATACCTGCTGCCAGAGCATAAAGGCCGACATTCCCCTGATGGAACGTGTCACGGCTGTCAAGTGCCTTCTCTATGTAGTATCGGGCCGAGTCTAACTGACAATCCTGTTGGAAGATGATGGCCGAGGCTACGTCATAGAACGAACGTCCCGTATCATCCGTGGCGGCGCGTCCGTACGTGAGCGGAGCCTTACGGATTACGTCGAGGTCGATGCCGCGGCGTGCCTCCAGAAGCTGTTCGTGCGTCCAGTCGCCAAGATAGGTGTGGAATATGAGGTTTTGCAGGCGGATCTGTTGTGCGAAATATCGGAACGAGATGGTGTCGGCCGCCTCGACGAGCGGCTCCATCGTCTCGATGGCCTGCTTGTAATTGCCGTTGGCGCAATAGGCCGAGGCAAGCATGAATCGGCTGTATCCCTCCTGCTCCGCGTTGCCGTTAGCAATGGCCGCCTCTACGGCCTTCGCAAAGGGTTCCACGGCGTCGTACCCCTGCTCGAAGTATATAAGTCCCAGAGTGTGGTAGACGGTAACAAGCAGCATCTTCGTATATTCGGATATCGAGTCGTCGCGGTTGCGGCCTTTGGCGAGAGCGTTTTCGGCGATTATGGCGGACTGAGTATATCCGCGTATGGCCTCCTCGAGGTTGCCGGTTTGCATGTATGCCTTGGCGTAGGTGTACCACGCGGCGGCCTGTTTGTGGGCCGAACCGTGACGGTCGAAATATTGCATGGCACGTTCCAACGTCTCTTTGCTGGCAGTAGTATCTCCCGTATAGGCTTCAGCCAATCCTTTGAGCAACAGGCATTGGGCACGGTCGCGGCGGCTGAGGCGCTGCGTGTCGATCCCGCGCAGCAGTGTCATGGCACTGTCGGGATGGTCCTCGACAAAGTGACTGTCAACGATAAATCCCGTATGTGTGCGGGGCGTGCAGCAGAAAAGCGACGAGAGCAGCGTAAGAAACGTTATGTATAGCGCCGTGCGTTTCATTTCATCTCGTTTTTCCAGATATCGTTCATGTCGATCCGGTCGGCATTGTGGAAGAATCCGCTCACGAGCGTAAGATACTCGGGCATACGGTCACCCGCGCCCCATCGCAGCGGAATCGCCATCAACTCCTCGGTGGTACGGCATAGGTCGAATCCGCACGCTTCGAGTGACGGACGTACCAACTCCGGATGGCGGCACGGCTTGCCTTCGAGGCGGGCGCAACTCTCATTGGGACAGTAGAGGCATCTGCCGGCGTATGCGAAGGCGCGGCCGTCGTAGCGGCGTTCGAGGTCGAGCAACAGCTTTTCGTGCGATATGCGCTCGGGCCGCAGGAGGTTTTCAGACTCGGACAGCGGCAGCCCGCTGTGTCGGGGTGTGATCTTGGTCGCGATGATGAGCGCCGTGCGGTATCCCGAGAGATATTGCTCCATGTCGAAATCGAATGGCGGACAGGCCCAGCTGCGGCCGTAATTGGGACATGCACGGCAGCATGCCGCCGTACGCCGCGCATCGCGGTAAATAGCGATATAATCGACCGCAGGCAGCTGTACGGTGTAATCCTGCGACGAGTATTCTATATGGTGTTCCTGTGCGGTCATGCCTGTTGTTGTGCCTGCTGTCGGGCCTTTTGTCTGTCCTTGCGGTATATCTGGTATGAATTTACGAAGTTCTGCCATACGATATACGCCGTCGGCGCTACCGATGATATGGGGTCGAGGAACGCCTGTGACATCCATACGGCGAGTACCGTATTCTTCTGTCCGAGCGACTGCCCTCCCGCCACTACGTCGCCGTAGCGTCGTCCGAGGCGGCGTCCTATCGAGAACTGTGCCAGACATATAATCAGAGCTACGGCCGCGAGTGCTATTTCCTCACGTCGGTCGGCCTCGTTGTGGTCAAGCAGGAAGCAGGTCGTGCGTCCTATGATGAAGGCCAGCGACAGCAGCCACATATAGAACGATATTTGCCCGTGGTCGCCCACCCATCCGGCTGCGCGAGGCAGGACAAGACGGCAAAACTGCGCTGCGGCGAATGGCATTATAAGCAGCGGCGCAATACGGGCGAGAAGCTGTGCGAAGGTGCACTCCCCGTTTCCGGTGAACGACAGCACTACGGGTGCCACAACCGCCACGGCCATATTGCATAAAAGACTGTATGTGGCCATCGTGGCGACGTTGGCGCCGAGCATGCCGGCGATTACGACGGCGGCCATTGCCACGGGGGCGAGTATGCATATCATTGCCCCTTGAGCCACGACCGGGTTTAACGGTCTAAGCGCGAGGTATATGGCCACGCATCCGGCAATCTGTATGGCAAGGAGCCATACGTGCAGCATTGACGGGCGCATCTCTCGCGGCCGCACGCGGCAGAAGGTGACAAATAGCATGAGGAATATGAGTACGGGTGTCACCATGTGTCCCGACATGTCGTCCACGGCGGCAACGGAACGGCACAGCACGGCGCCCACGACCATCGCCATAGGCATGGCTACGGTCTTCACGTTGCGGTGCAGGTATTCTTGAATGTGCATAGCAGTCGTATATTGAAAAACGGGCCGCGCTTGCGGCGGCCGTTTGCGTGTGGAACGTATTTGCTTGTATGGGAAGACTCGCTATGCGAGCAGCTCCTTGACCTTGGCCGAGATATCCTTGCCGTCGGCGCGGCCGGCGAGACGTTTTGTCGCAACGCCCATCACACGTCCCATATCCTTCATCGAAGCAGCTCCCGTCTCGGCGATGATGGCCTTGACCTCTGCCGTAAGCTCCTCGGGTGTCAGCTGCTTGGGCAGGAACTCCTGCATGACCTTGACCTGTGCCAGCTCCTCCCCGGCCAGATCGGCTCGGTTCTGCTGCGTGTATATTGCGGCCGAATCGGTCCCCTGCTTTGCGAGTTTGGTGATGATCTTGATGACGTCGGCATCGGGCAGCTCGTCGACGGCAGCACCCGACGTCTTGGCCTCGATGATGTATTTCTTGATGTTGCGCAGTGCGCTCAGACGGACGGCGTCACGTGCTTTCATGGCCGCCATAATCTCACTCGAAATGGTCTTTTCCAATGACATGGCTTCTGTTATTTATAGTTTCACTTTATATCTTGCAAATTGTCTCTACATTTTCTTTCTTATCCATTGCCTACTCGCCGCCGCTTCGCTCGAAGAAGGCCAGCACGCCGCGCATGAGCATGTCGCGTTGCGAGGCGTCGAGGATCGACTCGAACGGGAACGCCATAACTACACTTCGATAGTCGTTGCCGTTGTAGCATACGGCGGCCGGCTGATTGTTCGTGGCGTATCGCATGGCTATGTATGCGTTGCGTCCGTATGGTGATATGCATCCGGGAGACTCTACGCCGTAGAAGTCGCGCGTGGGTTCGCGGTTGAACTCTATCGTACTGCGTGTCATGCCCATGGGCGAGGCGACGATACGCGCTTCACCGCGACGCGTGGCCATGTCGCCGTTATATGACATGTGCAGCGTGCGCCGTGCGAACTCCTTGTCTGCGGATGTAGCTTCGGGCCCCTTCCACAAGTCGCCCGCGACATGGCATCCCGATACGAATATGTTGCCTCCGTGGCGGGTGAAGTCCGTAATGAGCCGTTGCAGAGATTCCGACATGACCTTGAAGTCGTATCCCGACGTGCCGCGGCCAATGGCGCACGAGCGCTGCTTGCCCAGAATGAGGTCTGCGGCATCGTATCGTCCGAGGATGACGTCGCCGCGCTCGACGGCCTTCACCGAGGCCGAGCAGAAGGAGTATCCCGCCGCGGCGATCGACCGCCCGTGAAGGACGGGATAATTGAATGTATTGCCCGCGATGACGCGCGTCTCGTAGTCGCTGTAGCACGACCCGAGCGCATCGTTGTCGTTCTCGGAACGTGACAGGGCGCGGTCGAAGTTGCGTTGCTGGCCTATGAATGATATGTCCTTTATGTATGCGGCGCCGGAGTCGTAGTCGTTGTAGAATCCGGCCAGCGAGTCACCCTGAATGTTCATCGGGGCGCTGACGCGTTCGAACCCGTTGATGACAAGCACGCTGCCGCGCTCGTTTGCGGCGCGGTGTGCCGCAAGGGTCTCGCTCGGGAAGCTCTCGCCGCCCTTGTTGACGGCCGTGACGCGGTATGAATAGGTATGTCCGCGCTGCTGTGTCATGCGCACGGTGGTGCCGTCGACGCGGATGCCGTTGTCGAAGCCGCCGTCATCCTGCCGCGTATAGACTATATAATAATCCGGGTCGGCCGAGAGTTCGAGGCTGTCTGTAACGGGCTGCCAGCTCAACACAACGTCGGGCGTATCTTCATCGGCGAACTCCACGCTGAAGGCCTCGACGGGCAGCGGCTGGACGGTGTATGGAACATTGTACTGGCTTGACAGATAGCGTAATATACCCTTGTATATCGAGCGGCTCACGAAGAACTTGAAGCGCGGGTCGTTGCCGTAACGCATATCGGCGAAGTTCTGGTGCGAGAGCGATTCGAGCAGCATTGTCGGGGCGCACGGAACGCGCGCCTCGTAATATGAGCGGTTCCACATGCCGCGGCGGCTCCATGCGGGTTCATATACGGCGCGTATGTCCTCGACCATCTGTGTCATCACTATATCGGTCAGCTCGCGCGAAAGGTAACGGTCGGCACCACCCATGAAGTGCCCCCTGTTGTCCTTGGTGTAGAATATTCCGAGCGTACCGATTATGTCGTCGTTGAGCCTTACGCCTGCATCCGAATGGAATGCCAGCGCCATGTCTATGGGAATTGATTTTCCCTTCTCGTCAGGCAGGCGTTCCGATCCGCCCATGAGGGCATTGACCCAATGCGCGCGCGACATGTAGTCGTCCTTGTAGTCGTCGGCGCCCTCCTTGGGTGTATATACATCCTCGTCGAAGCCCGACCACTGGAGCCAGTAGCGCGCCCCCTCGCAGAAACGCGGATATTCGCTTGTGAGGGGCTCGTATTCGATTGCATCGTCACGCAGCGACGGCGACACCTCGCGGGCGATATTGCCGTAGCCGCCGCCTATCTTGACCGCGTCGGCCGAGACGGTGCGGCCGCCTTCGGTCGTGATGTTCGAGAGTGACACCAACGTCTGCTCCTCGCCTGCGGCAAAGGGGAAGTGTCCGAGGTAGATCCACATGCCGCCGCCCATGGTCTGGTTGACGGCGAAACGGCTCTCGCCGCCGAGGTGGTGTACCGTGTAGACGGCATCGTCGGCACTCTCCGTGCCGTGGCTCGCGTATGACACATAGACGGCATATTCGCCCGTCTCGGGGATTGCAGCCCGCCACTCGGCCCGGCTCTCGTCTCCGGATGTTATGCTCTTTACGGCGCGCGTCGAGCCGTCACGGAAGGGATTCTCGCCGTTCATGTAGACATCCTTCAAGTGTGCGAATCCGACAACATCGTCGCCCCACGCCTGCGAGCCGTTGCTCTCGGCGTATGTGGTGTCGTCTACCCCGCTGTCGTTGTCGATGATGATCTCGCACAACTGCGTGTCGCGTTCGCGTGGCAGCAGGACGTTGGCACCGGCATTTTCGAGCATGGGCACCAGATACGGCAGCACGAAACTCTGCGTGAAGAGATCCTCGACCGTCTCCCATAGGCGTGAGCGCTGCCAACGCCATACGTTCTCCTTCTGGTCGAAATAGCGGCCGTGGCTCTGCCACATGGCTATATGCCGACCTGCGAGACCCTCTGTTGGGGCGTTCTGCGACGAGAGCGGCCGCACGAGGGGGCGTTTCGAACGGTTGGTGAAACGCGTACCCGAAAGATTCGATGTGCGGTAATAATGTGGGATGAACTCCTCGATACGGTGATTGTCGGTGATGATCGAGAGCTTGCGGTCGGCATACTCCGCGGGCAGCACGGTGCGTACGGAGTCATATATCGCGGCGACGTTCTCCTCACGGAATGGATAGTATGACAATCCAATCGATGCGTATATCTCTATGCGTTCGTTGGTTATGCGCGTACGGTCGACGCGTACCGAGCCGCCCGACACCTCGCGTGCGACGATGCGCGTGAGCATCTCGCCTATCTCGCGTTTCTGGGTTGCATTTATACCTGCTGCGTCGGACGGTGTCGGCAGGAGCATCAGCGCCGCAAGGACGATGAGAGTTATCTTATTGTGCAGTCTCATTTCGGGGATAAGATATTAAAAACAGCCCAAAGATACAAAATAATGCGTTATAGCCCAACAATTCGAATCCGATAGCGTAGTTCCACCTCTCGGCGGCCCACCACTGCAGCAGGTAGCTGGCCACGGGTGACGCGACAGCTATGAGCGGCACGAAGCGTTGGTGTATTTTGCGGCTTGTGGCAAGTCCGAATACGAAGAGTCCGAGTATGGGGCCGTAGGTGTATCCTGCAACCTTGAATACAAGATTTATGACGCTGTCGTTGCCGAAGCGGTCGAAGATGAGAATCACGGCCGTCATGACGGCTGCCATACCTATGTGGGTGCGTTTGCGCAGGCGTTCGAGTCGTTTTTCGTCACGGCTGTCGGCACGCAGGATGTCGAGCGTGAAGGATGTCGTGAGTGCCGTGAGTGCCGATCCGGCGGCCGAGTAGGTACACGACACAAGCCCCACGACGAACATTATGCCCGCGATCTTGGGCAGCCCTCCTTGTACTGCCACCAGAGCAAAGGCCTGATCGCCCTTGGCGGGCTGCGGCAGACCCTCGGCGGCTATGTAGAGATATATGAGCGCTCCCAAGGCGAGGAACAGAAGTATGACGACTATCTGGCAGATGGCCGTCAGTACGATGTTTATCTGCGAGTCGCGCATGGTGCGGCAGCTCAGGTTGCGCTGCATCATGTCCTGATCGAGTCCGGTCATGGCTACGAGGCAGAGGGCCCCTCCGGCGACCATCTTCCAGAAATACCGTGCCGAGGCCGGGTCGTCGAAGAACCACATGCGCGAATATGGCGATGCGGCCACGGCGTGGCAGGCTTCCGTGAAGGAGAGATCCATGCGGCCGCATACGCACCAAATGCAGACGACGATGGCGGCGACGAGACTTATCGACTGCAGCGTGTCGGTCGGTATTAGCGAGCGGACGCCGCCCCAACGCGTATAGAGCCATACGAGCAGCATCGTGAAGATTATGTTGACGATGAACGGCAGGTTGAAGTGATCGAACACAAGCAGCTGCATCACAGCGCATACGACGTATATCTTTAACGAGGAGCCTATGATTTTCGAAACGAAAAAGCACCACGCCCCCGTACGGTGTGCGGTGATTCCGAAACGATCGTTGAGATATTGGTACAGGGAGACTACGCCGTGTCGGTAGAATACGGGTACGAGTACGAAGGCTACGATCATCTGTCCGATGGTGAAGCCAACGGTCATCTGCATATATGAGAAGGAGTCGGCGGCGACGGAGCCCGGTACCGAGATGAATGTCACGCCCGACATCGCGGCGCCGATCATTGCCAGCGTGGCCATATACCATGTCGTGCGGCGGTTGCCGATGAAGAATCCGGCATTGTCTGCATGCCGCCCCGATATGTAGGCCAGAGTGAAAAGTACGGCCAAATAGGCGAAAAGTGTCAGCAAAACCGCTATCGGTGACATAACTCACGGGATCATTTACCGCGCAAAGATAACAATTCGCCACAAAATAATTGTAGTGTCGAATAAGTTTAATATCTTTGCCTTCAGTTTGCGAATCGAAACGATAAAAGCAGGGATTAATTGTTTATTTAATATATTTAATATGGCTAAATCATTGAAGATACGAGATTTGACTTTGCGCGACGGGCAGCAGTCGTCATTCGCTACCCGTATGACGCAGGAGCAGATAAACCGCTGTCTGCCCTACTATAAGGATGCCGGTTTCTATGCCATGGAGGTTTGGGGCGGTGCGGTGCCCGATTCGGTAATGCGATATCTGGGTGAGAACCCGTGGACCCGTCTTGAGACGATATACAAGGCTGTGGGCGACGTGTCGAAGTTGACGGCTCTGTCGCGCGGCCGCAACCTGTTCGGATATTCGCCCTATACGGACGAGATCATCGACGGCTTCTGCCGTAATGCCATCGAGAGCGGACTCGGCATCATGCGTATCTTCGATGCGCTGAACGACGTGAACAACGTCAAGTCGACGGTCAAGTATGTGAAGCAGTACGGCGGCATCGCCGACTGCGCCGTATGTTATACGGTCGACCCGAAGTATCCGCAGCCCTCGTTCTTCGAGCGCCTTTTCGGAAAGCGTGCGCCGAAGCCGGTCTTCACGGATGAGTATTTCCTCGACAAGGCCAAGCAGATGGCGGCTCTGGGTGCCGACATGATCACCATCAAGGATATGTCGGGTCTGATTCCGCCCCAGCGCATCAGCCGTCTGGTAAAGCTGTTCAAGCAGAATATCAATGTGCCTATCGACTTCCACACGCACTGTACTCCGGGTTACGGTCTGGCTTCGGTATTTGCCGCCATCGCCGCCGGCGTCGACATCGTGGATACCAACTGCTGGTGGTTCAGCGAGGGCACCGGAGCGCCTGCTCTGGAGTTCATCTATATCTTCTGTAAGAAGATGGGTATCGATATCGGTGTGAACATGGATGCCGTGTCGAAGATCAACGCCCAGCTCAAGGGTATACGCAAGGAGCTGGAGTTGTCGGTATTCGGTGCCGAGAAGCCCGCACCCAAGGCTTTCGACCCCATGAAGGATACCCTTCCCGCCGAGGTGGACGCCCTGTTCGACAAGGCCGTGAAGGCTGCACAGAGCGAGAACTTCGAGGAGCTGCTCGCCGCAAGCCAGAAGATCGAGGCCTACTTCGGTTTCCCCGCTCCCAATGAGCTGGTGCAGAAGGCCGAGATCCCGGGCGGCATGTATTCGAACATGGTGGCTCAGCTCAAGCAGCTCAAGGCGGAGGATATTCTTCCCCGTGCCATGGAGCTTATCCCCTCGGTGCGTCTGGCTGCAGGTCTGCCGCCTTTGGTTACCCCGACCTCGCAGATCGTGGGCGCTCAGGCTGTGAACTGCGCTCTTGACGAGAAGGCCGGCCGTCCGATGTATACGAACAAGAGTTCGCAGTTCGTGGGCCTGGTAAAGGGTGAGTACGGACATACGCCCGTGCCCGTCGATCCCGAGTTCCGTTTCAAGATATGCGGTGTGCGTGAGGAGACTCCCTACGATACCTCGAAGTACAAGATGCAGCCCAACCCCGAACTTCCCGAGGCCGGAGGCGTGAAGCTGGCGGCAAACGAGAAGGAGGTTCTGTTGCTGGAGCTCTTCCCGTTGGTGGCAAAGAATTTCCTCACCAAGGAGAAGAAGGCCGCATACGAGGCCGCACAGGCCGCTGCCGCAGCGAAGGCTGCTGCTGATGCGAAGAAGGCTGACGACAAACCCAAGGCCGAGGAGAAGGCCGAGGCTGCACCTTATGTAATGCCTACGGATGTCAAGGGCAATGCCGTTGTAGCGCCGCTGCCGGGCCGCGTGATAGAGATCAAGGTCAAGGTGGGAGACAAGGTGTCGATCGGACAGCCTGTCGTCATCCTCGACGCCATGAAGATGGAGAACTCGATCACTTCGGACTATGCCGGTGTCGTGACGCGCATCTTCGTCGAGAAGGATCAGGCCGTACCTACCGAAGCCCCGATGGTGGAGATCGGTTAGTGTGCCGCTGCAATAAATGAAAATCCCGCAATCCAGTCGGATTGCGGGATTTTTTTGCGTCTTTGTGCGCTCACGGGAGTTTATGTGGTTGACGTGGGAAATGCGTCATATCGTGCTAAAACTGGCTAAAACAGTGTGACCGACGGCTTGGTCGTCCTGCGAATGTCAGGCCGCTGCCCTATTTCATGACGTGCAGCGTTACGGATGATTGCCGTTCGGCGTCGTGGTATATCTTAACGTCGCATGGAACGAAATCCTCCTTTGTACAGGTGTATGTGTCGATCATCTGCTGCGGGTTGCGGTCGAAGAGCGGGAACCACGTACTCTGTATCTGTACCTTTATGCGGTGTCCGGCCATGAACGTATGCGCAACGTCGGGCAGCGTCAGTGTTATGCGTTCGACCTTGTCGGGCGTAAAGGCTTCGGGAGAGGAGAAGCCGTTGCGGTAGCGTCCGCGCATGATGTCGCCGCGAACCATCATCTCATACTCTCCGTCCGGGCCCACGTCTATGATCTTTACCACGAAGTCGGCGTCGGTGGTTGATATTGCGGCATGGAGCGTTACGTCTATGGGTCCTATTACGGCCATGTCGTTCTCAAGGCGCGGCGAAAGGAAGGTCAGCACATCGTGGCGGCCATCGAGAAACTCCTGCCCTGCGGTCATATACTCCTTGCGGCGCGGCCACGGCATGTCGGGATAATACGGGACGGGGTCGTTCGGATCGGAGGTGTAGAAACTGTATGCCTCCGATATGTCGGACGGCGCGGTGGTCAGAGAGCCGCCCTCGGCCAGATAGAGCGTGTGCGGGCGGCTTTGGTTTTCGGGATCCCACCCCTCCATCTCGCGCCAGCAGTTCTCGCCCGAGAAGAATATGAGCGCTCCGGTTGTCGTGGCGCCGCTATGCTCGGCATCTCTGAGGTAGTGGTCGAAGAATGGGAACTCGACTTGGTGGCGGTAAAACTGCGAGAGTGACTCTTCCGAGAAACGGATATGCCTGACCGCATTGGCATCGCCGTTCGAGCGCCATGCGCCGTGCGTCCACGGGCCCATCACGATACGGCAGTCGGTCTGCGGGTTGTTTTGTCGGATGGCGTGATAGATGTTCCATGTGCCGTAGAGATCCTCTGCATCGAACAGACCTCCGGCCATGAGGATGGCGGGACGTATGTCGTGCGTGGCATTCAGGGCGCTGCGCTGCTGCCACCAGCTATCGTAATCGGGGTGCGCGGCCATCTCGTCCCAGAATGGAATGCTGCCGCCGAGAGCACGTGTTATGTCGGCGACGGTGTTGTCGTGCAGGTATTCTACGGGATTGCCCTTGACGGGTGTGTCGAACGGTTCGGGCCTGTCCGTGGGCTTTGTTCGCGCCGCCGTGCCGAAGTTGGGCAGAAACCCTACGGCGTCGCTCAAGGCTAAGGCTCCGTTATGGTGGAAGTCGTCTCCGAGAAACCAGTCGCATATCGGGGCTTGGGGCGAGACGGCACGTATGGCCGGATGTCCGCTCGCGGCGGCCATCAAGGCATAGAATCCCGAGTAGGAGTTGCCGAAGACGCCCACACGGCCGTTATGGCGCTTCAACTTGCGCAGAAGCCACTCGACGGTGTCATACGTGTCACTGCTCTCGTCAATGGCGCCGGAATTCTTGTCGGCAACATAGGGGCGGATATTGACAAACTCTCCCTCGCTGCGCCAGCGTCCGCGCACATCCTGAAAGACGATGATGTAGTCGGCGCGCAGGTAATCCTCGAATATGGCCTGCTGCCAGAACGAGGCGTTGCGGCGTCCGTATGGCCCGCAGCCGTATGGCGTGCGCGTGAACAGTATCGGATGGTGCGAGCGGCGGTTTTTCGGCGTATATACGGCCGTATAGAGACGTACGCCGTCACGCATGGGTATCATGTATTCGTTCTTGACGTAGTGTGCCTTGAACCATGCGGCATCTATTGCCGGCTGCTGTTCAGTCTCGCTGGCATGGAGCGTAGCGGCGTAGATGAGAGATATTATTACGGTTATGATGCGTTTCATCGGGCAGGGGTTTCTTTCCTGCAAAATTAATACAATTTGGGGTTATTGCAAGCTATTCCGTGTCGTCGTGCCGTTTACGGTATATGTCGGTGACGTAGAGCGTGAATATGGGGAAAAACATCATGCCCAGACACGGCAGCATCACGGCCAGCGTCTTGCCTATGGCCGTTACGGGGAATATAGCTGCGCCGACGGTCGTGACATTCATCCATGCCCACCACATGGCGTTGCCGAAGCCGTGCAGGGCATGGTTTACCGTCACCTCGTAGTCGTAGAAGATGAGGGCTGCAAGATATGTGAAACAAACTACGGTGAATACATACGCCGCCAACAGACGTCTGACTCCCCGTCCGATGAGCCAGCGTATGACCACCCCCATTGCGACGAACGATCTTATGAGCGGCAGTGCGGCTACGGCAACCTCGGCGCTGCGATATATGTCGGCGCCGCACCACCGCAGGATGTTCAGATACGGTATCGACAGCATCAGGAAGAGGATCTTCGGGGCGAAGCGCCGGTGTGCTCCGTAATCGGCGACGATCTCGCCGGCAAAGTCGGCCATGAAGACCACACAGGCTACAAGTTGCAGGCGCATGTACCAATCGGAGTAGACGCGGTGGTCGCCCGTGAGTACCTCGATCGATATGCCCGTCAGCAGGGCGATGCCTGCTATGAGGCTGGCTATGCGCAATATGGAGTTCAGTCGAGACATGCAACGGCGGATTTGCCTTTATGGACGGCAAATGTCGTGCCGGGTAAATTTTCGGCAAGACGTATATTTTTTCGGAAAAAGTTTTGCAGGAATAAAAATTTGGCTTATCTTTGCACCGCAATTGAAAGATGGCGAGATAGCTCAGCTGGTTAGAGCGCATGATTCATAATCATGAGGTCGAGAGTTCAAGTCTCTCTCTCGCTACACGCGGAGATCACCCCGACGAAGGTCTCAGCGTCAAGTTCGGGATGTAGCTCAGCCCGGTTAGAGTACACGTCTGGGGGGCGTGTTGTCGCTGGTTCGAATCCAGTCATCCCGACTAACTGAAAAGCCTTGATATTCAGTCGAATATCAAGGCTTTTTCTTTTCGTCCCTACCCTATCTCCGCCGTCGGTGGAACACAAGTGGAACATGGATTGCCGGAGTTCTAATTATATCTATAAAACACGTTGTGTGTAATTATATATTAGTATCTTTGTCCTTGTTAAAGATGAAAATAAAATACCTTATACGGATTTTCGCCGCGGTGTTATTGTTTGTTTCTGCGGCGGGATGCGAGCGGCCGGTCGAGATTACGTGGGATGCCTCGTCGCTGCATCGCGTCACGGGCGGTGTCTATGCGCGCGTTAAGGTTCTGTCCGACGGGCGGCTGGCTTTGGTTTACAGTGCCGGTCCTGCGGTATGTATGCGTACCAGCGTTGACGGCGGCGATAGCTGGAGCGAGGCCGCCGAAATAGCGCACGACCAACGGTACAACTACACCAATTCGGAGCTTCTGGAGATGCACGGTGGCCGGCTGCTGTATCTGTGGAATGCGCGTCCGCGTACGGCTGGAGAGTGTGAATACAAGATCATGGGTGCCGTGTCGGATGACGGCGGCGCAACGTGGCGTGTGCAGGATATATTCCGCGCAGGATGCCGTCCGAGTGAAGGTTGCTGGGAACCTGTGGCATTGCAGTTTGAGGATGGTCACATAGAGCTTTACTTTGCCGACGAATCCCCTTATGATACAACTTCCGAACAGCAGATTACGATGATGCGCTCGGATGATGACGCTGAGACTTGGGGTGAGCCGCAGTGCGTCTCGTTCCGTCAAGGGGCGCGTGACGGCATGCCCGTGCCGATATATCTGCCGCATCGGGACGAGGTGGTCGTAGCCATCGAGGACAACGGCCTTGCGGGGCGTTTCAAGCCCGTAACGGTACGCACTTCGGAGGATTGGCGTGACGGTTGTGTGACGGGATCTTCGCCGCGGCGCCGTTCCGCATTGAAGGCCGACGAACAGTTGCATGACACGATATATGCCGGTGCGCCATATCTTATACGGCTGCGTGACGGACGTACGCTGCTCTCCGTACAATCGACCGAGGGGCGTCACGGCACGAACGAACGCTATGCCAACATGCAGGTATATGCCGGAGACCGCAACGCCGAGAATTTCTCACACCGAACCACACCCTATCCCGATCTTCCGTGGGAAGGCAACGCCCTGTGGAATTCGCTGTGCCAGACGGACGACAATACCGTCATGGCCGTAATGTCAGTCGGCGGTGTGGAGAATGGGGGTATATGGACTGTTAAGGGACGTTTGAAATAGGATTTTCCGGCTCACGGCCGCTTTGTGACGTGTGTGCATTTGATTAACGTGTGTGCCGGCGTTGGCGTCGCATGTGTCCGAAAGGTGAGTGGAACGGTATCCAGCGACGTGTGCGGTGCAGGTCGTAGATAAGCCACACTGAAAGAAGCGAACATATAATTACGACCGTAAGCGACGCTTCGGGCCCGAAGTCTCCCCCTGTAAGCATCTCCGATCCCGAGGTCTCGGCATGAAACAGCGTCGTCATCTTCGGGGATCCCGATACGGGAAGTCCCCATATCCGACCTTCGGTGAAATTCCATGCCCAATGTATTCCTATCGGCAGCCAAAGGTTGCCGCTGTGGGCATATATGGCGCCAAACAGTATTCCCGCCTCGATGGCTATGGCGGCGCTTGTCCAAAGCGAGGCGTTGGGGTTCAGTATGTGTGCTCCGCCGAATAGAAGGGCCGATATGATTATTGCCGCGGCCGAGCCTGCCGACCGTTCGGTTATGCGGTATATGACTCCGCGGAAGAGACACTCTTCGGTTGCGGCCGTCAGCAGACAGTAGAGGAATAACCACACCAGATCCCATGTCGGGGTGAATGCCGTTATGCGGTATCCGCCGCCGAGGTACATCACGGCCGTTGCGACAGTAATAAGCAGAAATCCCGTAAACAGACCTTTGGCTGTCTCTGGAGCGGCCGTATGTCGCGAGAGTTCCGTTATGCGGCGACGTTCCAACAGGCGGCACAGCGTTGCGTAGAGCGTTATGACAAGTCCTCCGGCCAAGAAGAAACATATACCCGTAAGGGGCAGCGAATCCCGTGCGACAACTCTTGTCACATGGACGAGAGCCGAACGAAATACCAAGATAAGGATAGCCATGACCGCCATGCGCAACGGCGCCCAATGAAATATGCGGCGCAGACGTGGCGCTGTCTTCTCGACCCACCGTCCGCGTATGAGCCGCAATTTCATCAGTATGAGTATCCACAACATGGCGGTTGCGTATTTTGCACCGTAGAGGCTCATCCCGGCCGCGGCAGTGTGCGGCCGGATGCCGTCGTTACTCTTGTGCCGGTTTGACTATACCCTTCTTCGACTGTCCGTCGACGTATATGTATAGCGGGCGGTCGAACTCTACACATCGCAGATATTCTCCGTCGTAGAGCGCCGGCATGGCGTCGAGCACGGCTATGTCGAGCGTACCGTCCCCGCGCGAGGGGTTTAGCGAGAGGTATCCCACGCCGAGCGAGGTTACATTCTGGAAGAAGTGGGTGCCCTGACTTGCCTCGATATTGAAGTCGGGCAGCGCCGACTCGACTATGACGCGCGCCTCGGATATGTGTCCCCACTTGACCGGTACTCCCAGATTGGGGTCCGACGACCCCCAGCGGCCCGTGCCGATAAGGACATATTCGCTGCCGCTGTCGCGCAGGCGCCTGTTGAACTCATAGAGTTCGTCGGCGATCTCCTGCGTCTTGAGCGACGAGAACTTGTCGAACTTCATGTATATGATGTGCCGTATGTCGCGCATAAGGCCTATGCCGAGGGCGCACTCCGAGTAGACGATGGCGCCCGTGCGGTCGACCTTCGTCCAGTCGAGTTTGGCGCTCTCCTCGTTGCGGATGATGGGGCGTATCTGCAGCAGGTTGAATATCTGTACCGACCCGTGCGGAACATCCATGTTGACTGCAAACTCCAACTCTACGGGACAACGCATCTCCTCTTCGCCTATCTTCAGCAGGTCGCGGATTATCTCGGCCAGCGGGAAGGATCCGTACTTGAGTATGCGGTTGAAGGTGATGACGCGGAAATAACGCGACAGCGTGGGGCTCTCGCTTATGCGGTTGTTCTGGTAGTCGTAATAGGAACACGTATATTTCGAGTTGCGGAAGTCGCCCATGCGCGATACGGGCAGCCGCTCGATGTTTACCTCGTCGTTTGTCGATGGACGGAACTTGTCGGGATTGAGGCTCAGGGCCATCACTTCGGTCTGGGCGTCGCTTACGGCCAGCTCGGGGGTTGATGTCTGCAACGCCTTGTCGGGGTATGCGGGCGAGAAACGCAGGCTCTTGCCGCCGTCGACGACCGCCTTCCCGAGTCCCATCACTATGTTGCATACGCCGTCCTCGGCCTTCTCGTATCCCAACGGATAGAGGTTCTGCGAGCGGGCTACGCCCGAGAGCGTCGGGAAATAATATCCGTTCTGTTCGGTACCGCACACCTCTTGTACGAGTACGGCCATCTTCTCCTCCGAGAGGAGGTTCTGAGATGACTGAATATAGGCTCGCGACGAGGCGTAGTATACAGACGCATAGACGCTCTTTATGGCGCGCACGAGCATGCGCAGCATCTGGTCGTCGTTCTCGCATCGCGGGATCATGTACGTGGAGTATATTCCGGCGAATGGCTGGTAGTGCGAGTCCTCGAGTTTCGACGAGGAGCGTATGGCCAGCGGCCGGCGGCAGGTGCGTACGAATACGCGCAGCTTGGTGTACAACTCGGCCGGAAGCACCGAATTGAGGAACTCCGAGAGGATGCCTTCGTCGTCAACCTCCTGCGAGATGACGTATTTGAGTCCGTTTATGCGTATGAAGTCGTCGAAGTAGTCGGTGGCGATGACCAGACTGCGCGGGATCATTATACGCACGTTGGGATACTTGTAGTAGTGGTTATATTTGGCCAGCATGCTGTTCATGAAGGCCAGACCGCGCGCCTTGCCTCCGATCGAACCCTCGCCGAGGCGGGCGAAGCCTATGGCGTCGCTGTACGTCGCCTCATCGAACTGTGCCACCACGCCCTGTCCGAGCATGGTGCGGTAGTCCTTGAAGAGTGATACCAGTGCGGCGCGGTGCTCGTCGATGGAGCTGAAATGGCTGCTGTTGATGCTGCGCAGCACCTTCGCCAGCGGGAAGAGTCCGCGCGAGTAGAGCCACTTCGAGAGGTGCATGTGTTGCAGGTGGTACTCCAGAACATCGTCCGGGACGGTGGCTATGAGCTCCTGCATCTGCTTGAGGTCGCGCGCTCGGCCTATCACCTCGCCCGTATTCAGGTCGCAGAACTCGAACTCGCCGAAGCCGAACTCGCGCAGTATGACGTCCTGCAACTCTGGCAGCAGCGTCTTCGAGGTCTTGGCGATGAAGCCTGCGCCGAGAGACTCCGCCACGGCGCGGTAGTTCACCTGCGACGACTGCATGATGACAGGCATCCACGGAGCATCCGCCTTGATCATCTTGCAGAGGTCAATGCCGGCATCGCTCTTTTCGTCCTCCGACTTGTCGCCTGCGTGCAGTATGAGGCCAACGTCCGAAATTACGCCCAAAAGGTTCTTCTTGTAGCGTTCGTAGGTCTTGACCGCATCTTCGAAGTTGGTTGCCAGCAGCACTTTCGGGCGGGCGCGCTTGCGCGATACCTGCTGCTGTTCGTTATAGGCATCCTTCAGAAATTCACTGTTCTGCAACAGCAGTATCTTGTAGAGTTCGGGCAGGTACGTCGAATAGAAACGTACCGAATCCTCGACCAGAAGTATAGCCTGCACACCCCCCTCGAGTATGTCAGACTCGGCATTTAGGTGGTCCTCCATGAGCTTGATTATGGCTATTATGAGGTCTGTATTGCCGTGCCAGCAGAATATGTTGTCCAGCTCCTTGCATTTCTGTTCGGCGATCTGACGGTATATCTCCTTCGAGAAGCTCGTCAGCAGTACCACGGGCAGCGATGGATACAACTCCTTGACGCGGCGGGCAAAATCGAAAACATTGGGCTCGCCGACATTGTACATCGTCAGTACGAAGTCGAAGTCGCGGCGCGTCTGCAACAGAGCCAGAGCGTCGGCCGTCGATTCGACACGTGTGAGCGAGGGAGGGTTGCTCATGTTGAGCTCCATATATTCGCGGTTGATCTGCGACTCTATGTGGCCGTCCTCTTCGAGTATATAGCCGTCGTAGGTGCAGCACACGAGAAGTATCTTGTGGATACGGTGCTGCATGAATTGGTAGGGAGTCTGGTCTTCGAGACTCAGGTATGCGTGATCTTCCATTGGCCTAAAGGGAGTGGTCGTATATCTTAATTAAATTTCGGTTTAGAGTTTCCAGACGGGCTGCCATGTGAGGGTGAATCGTCCATCCTCGATCTGCAGCGGCAGCCAGATGTAACGTCCGTCGATAGCGTTTTCGGGCTTCCAGCGGTCACCCATATATATTATTGTGCCGTCGCTGCCCTCGACGGGGAGCATGTATGTACTTTGCGAGTGGAAGGTCTTGTCGGCGTCGTCACCCACGCATGGATTCCCCAGCTCGGTCCACTCTCCCATCACCGAATCGGCTACGGCCGAGCGCGCGGCGTTGGGAGCCCAACCCGTACATCCCGACATCATGAGGTAATATTTGCCCTCATGCTTGAATATCGCGGGCGCCTCCATCGAACGGCCGACAAAGGCACGTACATAACGACCCGAGTGTGCCGTGTAGTCATCCGTAAGCTCGGCGATCTGGAGCGTCTGGTTCTCCTCCGAGGCGTATATGTGGTATGCCTTGCCGTCGTCGTCCACGAAGAGCGTCATGTCGCGTGCCATCTGCCCGCCCTCGAAGTCGCGTACCAGAAAACGGTCGCTTTCGGGGATCTCGGCCTCCTTGCCTTCGGATGCAGCTTCGGCAGCCTGCCGGGTCTGCTCGCTCACGTTGAGCGGCCACTTGCCGGCATTGACACGTCCCGCATTGAGAAACTTGTACGGGCCGGTTATGTTGTCGCTGACAGCCACTCCGCTCATGGCGGCGGCATAGCCGCGATCCTTGAGCTCGAGGTGGAACCACATGACGAACTTGCCGGTCTGCTCGTTGTATATAACCTTCGGGCGCTCCAGAATACATCCCTTCTCGATGGGGCTTCCCGACCCTTCGGGATCTACGGCAAGGGCTATGCCCTCGTCGCGCCAGTCGTAGAGGTTCCTCGACGAATAGCAATGCACTCCAACATTTGCGCGGTTGCCACCCTCGCCTTCGGTCTTGTGCTCGCCGAACCAGTAATAACGGCCGTCGTGGTATAGTATGCCGCCGCCGTGGGCGTTGATAGCCACACCGTTGTTGTCAAGCCACACCTCGCCCGGACGGAACTCCTTGTTGCCGTTGCACGAGAGGCTGAGGACCGCTGCGGCTGCAATGATGGTCAGGGTAATGATCTTTCTCATGGTATTGTTGTGTTTTGGTTTTGTCTTTGTCCCCCAAAAATAGTGAAAGCCGGGCGCAGAGACAAATAGAAAAACAAAATTTTTCAGAATTTGGCTCGGCCGTGGCGCATACTATCTGAGTCGAAGTCAAAGATACGCAAAGCCGCGCGAAGTGACAAATGAAAACGACGGCGTTTTTGGTCTTATGCCGCAGTATGCGGAAATATGTATATATACTACCCGTTTATCTCTGCGGAATGATTAATTTTGCGCGTTGGTAAATTTCAAGAATATGAAAGTCGATGTGAACGAACGTGCCCAGCAGGCGCGAAAATATTTTGAATCAGGATATAATTGTGCACAGTCTGTATTTTTGGCCTTCCGTGACGTTACGGGGCTCGATGAAGAGCTGGCGGCAAAATTTTCGGCTCCCTTCGGGGGCGGCATGGGCCGTCTGCGCGAGGTGTGCGGTACGGTGAGCGGCATGAGCATGGTGGCCGGATTCCTATATCCCAATACCCGTCCGAACGATATGCCTTCGAAGAAACGTACTTATGCCGCAGTGCAGGATCTGGCCGAAAAGTTCCGTGCCGAGAACGGTTCGATTGTATGCCGTGAGTTGTTGGGGCTTGCGCAACGAAAGGATGACCCTACACCGTCGGAACGCACCAAGGAGTACTACAAACGCCGTCCGTGTGCGGAATATGTAGCCATAGCGGCGCGTCTGGTTGCCGAGAAGATAAATGCCGACGACGATAACAAATAATCATTGCGGCATATAGGGTTTTGTTTCGATACTTTTTTGTTTTATTGTGGAAGCCAGTTGTGATATTCCGAAATATATTTTCTATATTTGCATCGTGTGATCCCTTTGTTGCCGCGCTTCGGACGGCGGTTTGCGAAGGGTAAGCAATATGGTAGAAACCCCCGATAAATTGAAGAAGAATATGTCGAAGAAAACTCTTTTTGCCATGATGGCCTGCTGCGTATCGTTATGCGCGGCATGCTCTGATTCCGGAACCGACGACAACGAAAAGAACAAACCGCATCGCCCCGATATCGAGACGCAGGTCATTGCCCACCGCGGATATTGGGACAAGGCCGGTTCGGCACAGAACTCCTTAGCCTCGCTCAAGGCGGCGCAGGATCTGGGGGTATACGGGTCGGAGTTCGATGTCAACATGACGGCAGATGACCGTCTGGTTGTCGTGCACGGTCCTTCGCACGGAAATATAGTCGATGTGCGTACGGCGTCGTTTGATGAGGTGCGTGCCGTCAAGCTTTCGAACGGTGAGCCTACGCCTACGTTCGAGGAGTATCTGGAGCAGGGTGCCAAGAACGATAAGGTCAAACTGATATGCGAGATAAAGGACCACGCTACGTCTACTCGCGAGACCCAAGTGGTGGAGGCTGTGCTTGCGGCTGTCGAGAAGGCCGGTATGCAGGATCGTATCGAGTATATAGCTTTCAGCCGTCACGTATGTGCGGAACTTGCGCGTCTGTGCCCGGGTGTGAAGGTCGCTTATCTTAACGGAGACCTCTCTCCGGCGGAGCTGAAGGAGATGGGCATCACGGGACTCGATTACCAGAAGTCGAAGATGGAGGGTAACCCGACGTGGCTGCGCGAGGCCCGCAGTCTGGGACTTACGGTGAACGTATGGACGCTGAACAGCGAGAGCGACATGGAGTGGGCCGTCGTGCGCGGTGTGGATTATGTCACCACGGACGATCCCGAACTGCTGAAATATGTCATCGAACAGAACCGTGTGAGCGAATAAACATCCACGCTACGGAAAATATTGACAGCGTAGTATATGAAAAATCCGAGTGTCGTGACGGCACTCGGATTTCTCTTTTATCTGTTGTCCGCTATTTTTTTGACTGCGCGTTCTGCTGCTTGAGCAGGTCGCGTATCTCGGTAAGCAGAAGCTCCTCTTTCGACGGAGCGGGTGCGGGTGCAGGCGCGGGTGCCGCCTTCTTGCGTGTTATGCGGTTCATGAGCTTCACCATCAGGAACACGCAGAAGGCGAGGATGGCAAAGTCGATACACTGCTGAAGGAAAGCTCCGTAGCAGAGGTAGACGGGCTCGTGCGTCGTAGCGGCTGCGGCCGCGTCGTGTGAGAGAAAGTCGGTTCCCGCGGCGACGGCATCGCGCACGCGGGAAATGTCGAGTTTGAGGTTCGAAAAGTCGGCATTGCCGATGAGCACTCCGATCGGAGGCATCAGCACGTCGTTCACGAGCGACGAGACGATCTTTCCGAATGCGCCGCCGATGATCACGCCGACGGCCATGTCCATAACGTTGCCCTTGAGGGCGAACTCCTTGAATTCCTTGAAGAAAGCCATATCGTGTTTTTTTTGTTGGACGCACCGCTGCGGATGCGTCGGATGGTGAATGTTGCACAAATATAGGTATTAAGATCAATATGGCAAAAGTCGTTCCACGGCTTTAGCGAATTAAGATATGATTAAAATATGTCGGTTTTTTTGTCCGTTCGCATTAAATATATACCTTTGCAGCGGATTTCAACGAATAATTGTTGTAAAAGCAGCATGTTGCGAATGAGGTTCGTATCCCTATACAATATTTTTGGCCGACGTCATGCCGTCAAGCGTAACCGCCGCGACGGGGGATGTGGAATAAAGAGAGCGTGTGCGTATGTCCGCACAGCTCTCTTTTGCGTTGTTGCATTAGGGTGTCGTAGTCTGAATTTCCAATACAGACATATACATTTTTCTTATTAACTTAAACTTAAATCAGATCGGAATGAAACATCTTTTCTTTTTGATTCTCTCGCTGGTGATGATCGGCACGGCAAGTGCGCAGGTCACCACGTCGAGCATCAACGGTAAGGTTACCGATTCGAATGGTGAGGTTTTGGTAGGAGCCACCGTCATCGCGGTGCACAACCCTACCGGAACGCAGTACGGCGCTTTGACCAACGTCGACGGCCGTTACAACATTCAGGGTATGCGTACCGGAGGTCCCTACACGATCACCGTATCGTATGTAGGTTATCAGGCAGTCGAGCTGACCGACATTACGCTCAGCCTCGGTGAGCCCCGTACCTTCGACGTTTCGCTCAAGGAGTCTACGGAGATTGACGCCGTTGTTGTGGTCAGCACGGCCAACGACCGTTTCAATGCCAACAAGACGGGTGCCGCAGTGAACTTCTCGCGCGGCGTGATTGAGAATGTCCCCACCATCGACCGCAGCATTGCTGACGTGGCACGTCTGTCGCCTCTGGCAAGCTCGACGAAGAGCTCGACGGGCGGTATCTCGTTCGCCGGTGCCAACAACCGTTACAACTCGTTCCAGATTGACGGTACGGTTTCGAACGACGTCTTCGGCCTTACCTCGTCGGGAACCAACGGCGGTCAGACCTCGACCAACCCCATCTCGATGGAGACCATCGAGGAGATTCAGGTCGTAATCGCCCCCTATGACGTTCGCCAGAGCGGTTTCACGGGCGGCGGCATCAACGCCGTAACCAAGTCGGGTACCAACTCGTTCCGCGGTTCGGCCTACACCTACTTCCGTAACAACAATCTCGTAGGCAAGGGCGCCTCGGGCGAGAAATATGCCGAGCAGAGCACCCAGACCTACGGTTTCACCTTCGGCGGCCCGCTGGTGAAGGACAAGCTCTTCTTCTTCGTGGGTGGCGAGTACTACAAGGACAAGACTCCCGCTACGGTGTATGATGAGAACAACATCGACGGCTTCGTTACGATGGATCAGCTCAACCAGATCCGCGAGCAGTACAAGAAACTTACGGGTTACGACACTGCCGGCTTCGGCCAGCACACGCCCGAGATCTGGTCGGCCAACGTTATGGCTCGTCTGGACTGGAACATCAACGACAACAACAAGATGATGCTGCGCTACAACTATGGCGGCGCTTCGGCCGACAAGTACTACACTTCGTCGAGCTCGTACTACTTCAACGATGCCAGCTACTTCCAGCGTAACGAGACCCACTCTCTGGTAGCCGAGTTGCAGTCGCGCATCAGCAATTCCGTTTCGAACGAGCTGCGTGTAGGTTACACCCGCGTTCGTGACTGGCGTGAGGCAGCCGCTCCCGACGGCGCTCCCACCGTGTCGATCTCGGTAAGCAATCCTACGGACGACTCGAACCGCAAGACCACCGTATATCTCGGTAACGAGTATTGCTCGTATGCAAACCAGCTCGATCAGGATATCTTTACCATTACCGACAACCTTACGTGGTACAAGGGTAACCACACCATCACGCTCGGTACTCACAACGAGTTCTACAAGATGTATAACGTATATGCGCAGAATGCTACCGGCGCATGGTCGTTCAACTCGCTTGAGGACTTCATGAACAATCAGGCAAGCCAGTTCCGTTATACCTATTACGAGAATGACGATCTGGATGAGAAGGGTAACTGGGGTGCCAAGTTCGGTGCCGCACAGTTCGGTCTCTATCTGCAGGACGAGTGGCGTGCAAACGACAAGTTCACCCTTACGTACGGTCTTCGTATGGATGTGCCCGTCATGTTCAAGGATCCTTCGGTAAACGAGGCCTTCAACAACTCGGATGTCGCAAAGAAGTACGGCGTGGCTACGGGTGATATCGCCTCTGGAAACGTGCTGCTCTCACCCCGTCTCGGATTCCGCTGGTATGTGGATGAGGAGAAGAACATCCTTCTGCGCGGTGGTCTGGGTCTCTTCACGGGACGTGTACCCTTCGTATGGATGTCGAACCAGTACTCTAATACCGGTATAGATCAGGTTTCGGTTTCGTCATACGACCAGAGCAAGTTCCCCCACCTCGGAGACCGTGTTACGGGCGATGAGGTCAAGGAGATGGGCTTCGGCGCAAGTGCCGCCACGATCAACGTCGTGGACAAGAAGTTCAAGTATCCTCAGGTGTTCCGTGTGAACTTGGCAGCTGACTTCAACCTCGGCAACGGATGGTCGGCAACGCTGGAGGCTCTCTACTCGAAGACCTTCAACAATATGTACGTACAGAATATCGACTACGAAGACAGCGGCAAGAAGTTCTATGCCGTAAATTCGGGCATGGCCAATGCCGACAACACCGCCATCGTCTACAACAACATGACTTCGTACAGCGATATCATCTACCTGAAGAATACCAACAAGGGTTACTCTTACTCGCTGACGGCACAGGTGCGCAAGGCATTCGACTTCGGTCTTACGCTCGATGCAGCCTACACGTTCGGCCACTCGTACAGCGTATTCGACGGAACCTCGTCGGTGGCATACTCTAACTGGAAGTACAACTATGCGCGCAACACGAATGATCCCGATCTGTCGATTTCGTCGTTCGACATACCCCACCGCATAATCGCTTCGGCCAACTACACCACCCGCTACGGTAAGAACAACCGCTGGGGCACCAACCTCTCGCTTATCTATGAGGGTCACGCCGGCCAGCCCTACTCGCTCTACTACTATTTCAACAAGAACCTTCCTAACGGAGGTTACTCGATGAACGGCGACGGCTACAACGGCAACGACCTGATCTATATCCCCAATACGGTGGAGGTTATGAATATGAACTGGGCTTCGGATGAGGATATGAACAACTTCGAGAACTTCATCCTGAGCAACAAGGCTCTGCGCAACAATCGCGGCAAGTACAGCGAGCGTAACAGCATCCGCATGCCTTTCGAGAGCCAGTTCGACTTCAGCTTCTCGCAGGACTTCTACTATAACGTAAAGCGCGGCGGCAAGATCACCTTCATGTGGACGATCATGAACGTAGCCAACCTGCTCAACAAGGATTGGGGCAAGTACTACGCAAACGTATATGCCATAGCACCGTTGACCGTTACGGGTGTTACGGAGGTTATGAACGCCCAGAACGAGGTTATCGGTTACGAGCCCACCTATTCGTTCTATGATAACAATATGGACCTCGACGACTACTTCTCGCGCTGGAGAATGCAGTTCGGTATAAGAATTACCTTCTAAGGTCGCACTTATATCGCCAAATGACGGGAGGCCGCATCATCCGATGCGGCCTCTTGTTATTTTGTGCCGTTCGGGTTATCTTTGCGGTAAAGTAAAATTGTCTCATGAGCAAACTCGATCTATACGGTGTGGAGTACAATCCGCGCGAGGCCGACATGTGCGGTGAAGTGAGGGCCGGTTTCCCCAGCCCCGCCGAGGATGCGCCCCACGAGAGGCTCGATCTGATGAAGCTGCTGATACGCCATCCTGCGGCGACGTTCTATTTCCGCGTCAGCGGCGTCAGTATGGTGGACGACGACTTCGACGAGGGCGACATCATTGTGGTCGACCGCAGTCTGGAGCCTGATGACGGTCGCGTGGCGGTATGTTTCATCGACGGCGAGTTCACATTGAAGCGCATACGCCGCGACAAGGATTGTATATGGCTTGTGCCGGCAAACAAACGCTTCGCCCCGATACGCGTGACGGCCGACAACGAGTTTGCCGTATGGGGTGTGGTTACTTACGTGATAAAAAAGGTGTGACGTCATGTATGCCCTTGCCGACTGTAACAACTTCTTCGTCTCGTGCGAGCGTCTGTTCCGTCCCGATCTGAACGGACGGCCCGTCATCGTGCTCTCGAACAACGACGGCTGTGCCATCGCACGCAGCAACGAGGCCAAGGCTCTGGGCATAGGTATGGGTGCGCCGCTGTTCAAGATTGCCGACATCGTGCGGCGAAACCATGTGGTAGTATTCTCGGGCAACATGGCTCTTTATGGCGACATCTCGCGCCGCGTGCAGCAGACACTTATGGAGTTCACGCCCGCCATTGAGCGTTACAGTATAGACGAGGCATTTCTCGATCTGCGTGGTATGGAGACGGCCGATTTCGACGCTCTTGCGAAGGAGATCTCACGCCGCTGTCTGCGTAATACTGGCATACCTGTATCGGTCGGCATCGCCCCGACAAAGACACTTGCCAAGATAGCCTCGAAGCTCTGCAAGCGTTATCCCAAGCTGCGCGGCGGATGTTACATGTACCGTCCGGAGGATGTGGAGAAGGTGTTGCGGCGGTTTCCCGTCGAGGATGTATGGGGCATCGGCCGCCGCTTCTCGAAACGGCTTATCGAGTTGGGCATAAAGACGGCATACGACTTCACTACCCTCTCGCCCGAATGGGTGCGTGCGCAGATGAGTGTTACTGGTATGCGGACATGGCGCGAGTTGCGCGGAGAGGCATGCATAGGTTTCGAGGATGGCTTTCAGGCCAAGCAGTCTATATGCACCTCGCGCAGTTTTGCCACCGAGATATACGAATTCGACGCTTTGGCCGAACAGGTGGCCAAGTTCGCCTCGATGACGGCAGAGAAGCTGCGCCGCCAACACTCGGCCTGTAACCAGATGACCGTATTCGCGTGGACGAACCGTTTCAAGGAGGATTGGACATCGAATCGCGGCAACAGTTGCATTACGGCATTCGAGACGGCGACCGACAGCTCGATCGAGATGGTCAAGGCGTCGCGTGCGGCTCTCGGGGAGATCTTTGCCCGCGGTTGCGGTTACAAGAAGGCGGGCGTCATAGCAACATCGATAATTCCGAAGGATGGCGTTCAGGCCAATCTCTTCGGCGAAACGGATATTCAGCGCCACGACCGCCTTATGCGTGCCATGGATGCCATAAACGGACGGTTGGGCCACGATTCGGTGATCGTAGCCTCGCAGGGTTTCGGCGACGTGCGCAACCAGCACCAGCACCGTTCGCCGAGATATACAACCGAGTGGAGCGATATTCCCACCGTCTCGTTATAGCGTGTCAATTAAACACAAGAAACGGCCTCTCGCATAGGTGAAAGGCCGTTTTTTATTTGGTTTGTGCAGTCTGCCGTTGAATTATTCCCTATTCCTTGGGCAGGAGCATCTCGCGCAGGCGGGCGCAAGAACCCTCGGCGTCGTGTTTGTCGAAGTGGAACGGTATGATACCCTTTGCGGCAGCCGCCTCGGTATTCTCCTTGCGGTCGTCGATGAAGAGTGTCTCTGAGGGCGTGAGCGAGAATCGCTTTATGAGGATATCATATATCTCGGGCATGGGTTTGACGATATGCTCCTCGCATGAGACCACATCCCCGTCAAAATATCGGTAGACATCCGTGCGGCGCAGGAAGTCGATATATTCGCGCGACATGTTCGAGAGTACGTACAGTCGGTATCCGGCAGCCTTCAGGTCGTGGATGAGCGCCTCGGTAGGTGCTATGGCCTCCTGCTTCTCTATCGAGAGCAGCACCAGACGGCGTGCATACTCCTTGTCAACGTCGCGGTATGCCGCAAGGTCGTCTATCATCTTGTCGAACGACGATTTGCCGAGATCGTACTCCACCCAGAACTGCGGCATGGGCGATTGGATTACGTATGAAAAGAAGCGTATGAACTCTTTGCTGCATTTGGCCGGATCCTGTGCAAAGACCACGCGGCCCAGATCGAATACAATGTTTTTCATAACTGCAAATATAACAATACGGCCGCAGAATTGCAAACATGGGTATATGCTCGGCTTGGAAGGTGTGTATGCGGCGTTTTGGTTGCCCGACGGTCGGTTCGATGCCGGCGGCGACTTTTTCATCTAAAAATTTCGTAGAAATATTTGTTTATCTAAAAAATTAGTAATAGTTTTGTATCGACACTGAAACTACGGAATATATCATGACACGAAGATTATTATTTACGCTGTTGTTTACGGCGTGTGTTTCATATTCTTATGCACAGCATATCGTCGGGCGCATAGACTCTACGGCCATACAGCGCGAGGTTGTGGCTGATGACGGCATTGCGGAGGCGCTGGCCGAGGTGCCCGATGTGGAGTACAGATACAGGGTGAACGGTAAGGCAATGACCGAGAACGAGGCCGACATACGTGTGCGCCCGTGGAACGTGCGGTCGATACGCTCGCGACGTACGGATGACGGCGTGGTCGAGTTGCGCATGCGCGCCGGCAAGTTGACCCGCAAATACCTCAAGGGAAATATCAGCGGAGTGCGTTGGGACAGTCGGTGGATCAATGATTATGATATGCAGCGCTACATATCGTCATACATACGCCACAGCGACTACGACAGCATACGCCGCGCGGAGGGCATCGAAAAAGGCAAGTTCTTCTACCCCGAAGAGCGCCATTGGCGCCAGCTTTCGCCCGATGCGGTATATGTGTTGAACGGCAGGCGTATCGACGGCGGCATATTGGTCTACCTTGAGGGGTCGTTGTTGCAGAAGATCGATTTGCAATACCGTCGCCGTGATGTGCGTAGATTCGGCGCGGAGGCCGAGAATGGCGTAATACGGGCGCGGACGTTCCGTTGCCGCCGTCCTTTGATCCTTATCGACGGCGAGCCTGCGCGGCTCAAGCGGTGGCTTGCCATGTGCAACGTGGAGACGATCAACATGGAGACACCGGTGAATTACCGTATGCTATCCCCCATCGACGCCTACAAGCGTTACGGACGGCGCGGCAAGTACGGTGTACTCTATGTGAGTACGGAGCCTGTGGAGGCGGAGGAGTAATATGCTAATTAATAGGATAATTAATGTAAAATATAAACGGATATTATGGTATTGGAAAAACGACGCAAGCAGGAGCTTACCAAGGGCGAAGAGGAGGTGATGCATGTATTGTGGGAGCTGGGTAAGGGTACGGTGAACGATATCATATCCCGTATGCCGGAGCCCAAACCCAAATATACGACTGTGGCTACGTTCATAAAGATACTCGAAAACAAGGAGTTCGTCTACCATGAGCCTGTCGGCAAGGGGTTTGTCTACTACCCTGCCGTGGCCAAGGAGGTTTATGCCCGCACGATTGTGGGTAATATGTTGGCCTCGTACTTCGACGGTTCAATGTCGAACATGGTGTCGTTCTTCTCGCGGCAGGATAATATCTCGATGCGTGAGCTGGACGAGATAATGGAGATTGTCGAGAAAGCCCGGAAACAGTAACGTTTGAATATGCAATGATATGAGAGAGTTGATTGTATATATGCTCGAGACGCTGGCGTGCAGTGCCGTGTTGATGCTTCTCTATGGCGTGCTGTTCGACCGCAGGGTGTCGTTCGCGTTCTGCCGCGCATATCTTCCCGTGTCGGTTGTCGCGGCGGCGGTCATACCATTGCTGCGCATTCCCGTATGGAGTGCCGTGACGGAACCTTTGGGGGGAAATATCGTTGCCGGAGAGATTGTGTCGACTCTCGTCGTGGAGGGCCGTGCTACGGCCGCTGTCGGCGTGCGCGAGATACTGCTTATAGTGTACGCGGGTGGAGTTGTTCTGTCGTTTGCGGCAATGGCCGTGCAGCTGCGTAATATATGGCGCTTGGCCCGCGGCGGCAAACTCATGCGCGAGCGCAATCCCCGTATCGTACGCACGGCGGAACGCATAGCGTCGTTCTCCTTCTTCGATACCATATATCTGAGCCAAGATGTTGAAGGGAACGACATCAAGGCGATAGTGGCACATGAGAGCAGCCATATACGCCACCGCCATTCGACAGAAAAGGTCGCCATGCAGCTGTTGCGGGCGCTGATGTGGTGGAATCCTTTCGTGTGGATAGCGCAACGCCGTCTGACCGAGGTACACGAGTATGAGGCCGATGCCGACGTGCTGGGTGAAGGTTACGACGTGAACGATTATATAACTTCGATATTGAAGAGCCTGTTGGGTTATAGTCCGGACATAGCCAACAGTTTCAGAGATTCCTTAACCAAAAAACGATTCAAAATGATGACAACTAAAAAGACAAGCAGATACGCTCTGCTACGTACGCTTGCCGTGCTGCCCGTGGCCGCTGCATTGTTGTGTACGTTCTCATTTACGGCTAAGGCCGAACAGACCGCAGTTCCCGTTCCAGAGGCTGAGACTGCCATGCCCGTGGCTGAGGCTGTCGCTCCGGAGGTTGAGACAACGCAGCCGCAGAAGCCGCAAAAGGATGAAGTGTTGATGCAGGCCGAGGTGATGCCCAAGTTCAACGGCGGTGAAGTTCAGGATTTCCGCACGTGGGTGATGTCGCAGATCCATTACCCCGAGAGCATGGTCAAAGGTAAGATACAGGGACGGATGCTGGTGGAGTTTGTCATAAACAAAGAGGGCAAACTGACAGACTTCCATGTCATTAAGGAGCTGCACAAGGATGCGTCGGAACAAGTTGCCGACGTATTATCCAAGTCGCCCTTGTGGACTCCCGGTCAGAATGACGGTAAGGCGGTAAGTGTGAAGTTTATATTGCCGCTGGATTTCCGACTGAGTTCCCCCGCATGGGATGAGAAGGTAGATGCAGTTTCAGAACCGAAGTCCATGGCAGGCAAGAATGAGGACAAATCCAAGGAGATTGACGAGATTATCGTCATGAATTGGAGTAAGTAACGACGAACAGTGTGAGAGACTTTTACCGACCGTAAGCATAAATCCGACCCGACAGTGTCCCGGCACGGGACACGGTCGAAAACCCGACGATGGCGTACACAGAGCCGCAGGCCTTGTGTGCGCCTTTTTGTATCATGTGCGTGAAATTGGACGTGAATATCTTCGAAATACCTAAATCGTATCCCATGCCGTCGTTGTCAATGTCGCGAAAATATGTATATAAATGTTTCGGAAATGTAATTTTTAGTACGGTTTTTGATTATATTTGCATTATAGAAACGGAAAACAATTTAAATTAAAATCATTTATATGAAAAAACTATTTTCTATCGTGATGATCATGGCTTCGGTTGTGATGCTCACCACGTCGTGTAACAAGAAGGATTCCGATCCCATGTACGTAAGCATCGCTACCATTGTCGAGGGCGGCGGCCTTTTGGGCAGCAGAATATATGTCGAGTTCGATAACGGCAAGACGGCCTATGTGACGAATGCAAACGATCTGCAGGTCAACCCGCCGTTTGATAATGAGGTGCGTGCGATGATATATTACACCATCAATGAGGCCGAGTCGACCGATACCGGATACGATATGGTCATTACGCTCAATATGGTATACGGCGTCATTACAGATTACGTTCGCTTCATCGACGACCATGACATAGGTAACATTGCTGACTATACGGCCGGTATAGGAATCGACGAGGGATATTATGCCAATGATTGGATTACGCTCGACATATCGTTCCCCTACAGTTCGACGAGCAAGGAGCACAACGTATATATGGTATATAACACGCGTGCCGAGCATGCCGGTATCTTCCAGAATCTCTATAACGATGACGGCTATCTCTATCTTGAGCTCTATCACGACAATGACAATGATGGTGATACCAATGTATTCTCTGGATATGCCTGCTGGAAGATCCGTTCTAATCTGGGCGTGGATATCAACAACTACAAAGGTATAAAGATCCTTTACTGGAACTACAAGAGTAAAACAGCAGATGTATGCACCATCGAAGCTCTCAAGAACAATAATATCAATATTGCTCAGTAGTAGCTGTCTGAATGTCACTCTAAAGCGCCGCCTTCGAGCGGCGCTTTTTTTGCATGCAGGTTTCGGTATGATGTCCTTACGGTACGTATGAGTACCTATTGGGGCCGTGTGCGTGTCGTTGAGACCCTAAGTAAAATTGCGACGTTCCTTTAATCTATCGTTTTTAACCTCTTCCCTCTTCCCTCTTCCCATATATGCCCGTCTGCTGGAATGGCGGATCTATTTCCACGCGTAGTCGTGTGTGCAGGGTATAAAAAAATTCCTCTCCCCGTTAAGGGAGAGGAACTCTTCGTATTGTACGGCTTATGCGCCGAAGTTATCGTAGAGGATATTCTCAGGCGGTACGCCGAGACTGTCGAGCATCTTCAGAACCGAAGCCGACATCATCGGAGGTCCGCACATGAGGTAGATACATCCCTCGGGATCCTCGTGGTTCTTGAGGTAGTTCTCGTAGAGGACGGTGTGTACGAATCCGGCCTTGTAGGGAATACCTGCAGCATCGGCTGCGGGATCGGGACGGTCCAGAGCCAAGTGGAACGAGAAGTTGGGGAACTCCTTCTCTATCTCGTGGAAATCCTCGAGATAGAAGGCCTCCTTGAGCGAACGGGCACCGTACCAGAACGATACCGGACGCTTGGTCTTCTCGGTCTTGAACAAGTGCATCAGATGGCTTCGCATGGGGGCCATACCGGCACCACCGCCGATGAAGATAAGTTCCTGATCGTCGGGCAGGTTGTCGGGCAGGAAGAACTCTCCATAGGGGCCCGAGATGGTGATCTTGTCACCCGGCTTGAGAGAGTAGATGTACGACGAGCAGACTCCCGGATTGACATTCATGAAGCGTCCCGTTGCACGGTCGAACGGAGGCGTCGCGATACGCACGTTGAGCTTGATGACGTTGCCCTCGGCGGGATATGTCGCGCACGAATAGGCACGTACCTGAGGCTCGGTGTTGACCATCTTGAGATCGAATATATGCATCTTCTCCCAATCCTCGCGGTATTCGGGATCGACATCTATATTCTTGAAATCTACGGTAACGGGCGGCACGTCGATCTGGATGTAACCGCCGCTGCGGAAGTTGAGATCCTCGCCTTCGGGCAGTTTTACCACGAACTCCTTGATGAAGGTAGCCACGTTGTGGTTCGATACCACCTCGCACTCCCACTTCTTGATGCTGAGCACCGAGGCGGGAACGGCGATCTTCATGTTCTCCTTGACCTTGACCTGACATCCCAGACGCCAGTGGTCCTGAATCTGTTTACGGTTGAAGAAACCGGTTTCGGTAGGCAGAATATCACCGCCGCCCTCCAGCACCTGACACTTGCACTGTCCGCAGGCACCTTTACCGCCACAGGCCGAGGGAAGGAATATACCCTGCGAGGTGAGCGTGTTGAGAAGCGATGATCCGCCGGCTACGGTAAGCATCTTCTGTCCGTCGTTGATGTTGATCGTAACATCGCCCGACGTGGTGAGCTTGGCCTTTGCGAAGAGAAGCAGAGCCACCAGAATCAGCGTTACCGCCAGAAAGGCTGCTATTGCAACGATAATAACTGTTAATAAATTCATTTTCTATTTCTCTTGTTAAAGGTTACAACTTGATTCCCGAGAAGATCATGAATGCGATACCCATAAGGCCCGTGATGATGAACGCGATACCGGGGCCCTTGAGGGCTGCGGGAATACGCGAGTACTGGGCTTTTTCGCGGATTGCGGCCATCATGACGATAGCCAGCCACCAGCCCAGACCCGAGCCCAGACCGTAGACGATGCTCTGCCATACGTTTGTGATGGCGCCTGCGGCGACCTTCTGCTGCATGAAGAGCGAGCCTCCGAGGATGGCACAGTTAACGGCTATGAGCGGCAGGAATATACCCAGCTGGTTGTAGAGCGTGGGCGAGAACTTCTCGACGATCATCTCCACGAGCTGCGTGAACGATGCGATCACGGCGATGAAGACGATGAACGAGAGGAAGCTCAGATCGACGCCCTCGACCAGTGCATTGGCCTTGAGTACGTATTCGTTGAGCAGGTAGTTGAGAGGTACGGTCATCACCATGACGAAGGTCACGGCAGCGCCCAGTCCCACTGCGGTCTTTACGCTCTTCGAGACGGCGATGTACGAACACATGCCGAAGAAGAAGGCGAAGACCATGTTGTCGATAAAGATCGAACGTATGAAAAGATTGAGTGTTTCCATATTCTACCTCCTATTTTTCCTGCAAATCCTTATTCAGTGAACGGTGAATCCATATTATGCAGCCGACGATGATCAGCGCCATGGGAGGGAACAGCATGAGTCCGATGTTCGAGTAGAATCCGCCGTTGGCGATATACCAGCTTTCGGGTATGACCTGCATGCCGAATATCTGACCCGATCCGAACAGTTCGCGGAAGAATGCTATGATGAGCAGTATGGCCGCATATCCCAGACCGTTGCCTATACCGTCGAGGAACGAATCCAGCGGTTTGTTTCCGAGGGCGTATGCCTCGACACGGCCCATGATGATACAGTTGGTGATGATAAGGCCGACGTAGACCGAGAGCTGCTTCGACACGTCATAGACGTATGCCTTGAGGAACTGATCGACGAGGATCACAAGCGCTGCGATGACGACAAGCTGTACGATGATACGTATGCGCGACGGAATACCTTTGCGCAGGCTCGACATCACGAGGTTCGAGAAGGCCGTTACGACCATCACCGACAATCCCATGACCAGCGCGGGCTTCATCTTCACCGTCACGGCCAGCGACGAGCAGATACCCAGAATCTGGACGATGACGGGGTTGTTCAGGCTCAGCGGGTTGGTTAGATTTTTAATATTCATATTCCGCTTCTTTAATTGTTAGACATGTTTGAATTGGCAGCCTGTTTGTTGGCCTCGATGTAGGGAATGTATTTCTCCAGACAGTCGTGCAACATGGCCGTCACGCCGTCCGAAGTCTTCGTACCGCCGGTGATGGCGTCGACCTCGTGGGCGTAGTTGGGATCGTTGGGGTTCGCACCGCCCTTCTTGAGGGTGATTGATACGAACTTGCCGTCGTTGTCGAAGATCGTCTTGCCGACGTAGAGTGCCTGATGGGCAGCCGATGCGATCTCGGCACCCAGACCCGGAGTCTCACCCTTGTGGTCCATGACTATACCCTTCACGGTGTTGAGATCGGGCTCGAGAGCTATGTAGCCCCAGATCGCATCCCAGAGTCCTGCACCGTATACCGGAATCACGACACAGCCGTTCTTGGCCTTGAAGATGGGATATTCGCCGGCATCGAGTGTCGAACGCATATCCTGAAGCGCCGCGAAGACATCAGCCTCGCTCTTGCCTGCGACGGGTTTGCCGTCGGCGTCGAGGATCTGTGCCTCGGCTATCACGTCACCGTATTTCACCGTCATGGGATCCTCGCCCAGAGCCTTTACGATCTGCTGCTGCTTCTCGTTAAGGATGTTTGCATTCTGGCGATCCTGCAGCGAGAACGATGCCACGGCCAGAAGCGCCGCAACGAGTACGACCATCACTACCGAATAGAGAATTATGTAAGCGTTGCTGTTGACGTCGCTGAAGAGTCCCTTGGGCTTCTGCTCTACGAACTCCGAAGCCGGAGCGTTGCAAACGGGACATTTCTCGGGTGCGGCATCGCCTTCATGAACGTATCCGCACACTTTGCATATAAATTTTTTCTTTGCCATATTCCCGTCCTATTTTACAGTCTTGATACGATTCTTGCGTCTTCTGATGTTGGCCTCCACCACGAAGTAGTCGATCGTGGGTGCGAGGGCGTTCATGAAGAGTATTGCGAGCATCATGCCTTCTGGGTAAGCCGGATTGATGACACGTGTCATCACGGCCAGAGCACCCGTCATGAAGCCTACGATATATTTACCGGTATCGGTCTGAGCCGAGGTTACGGGGTCGGTAGCCATAAATACGGCACCGAAAGCGAAGCCGCCGACTATCAAGTGGTAGTATGCGGGGTAATCCGTAACGCCGAGGGCTTGGAACAGATAGCCCATGGCCAGACCGCCGACGAATACACTCAGCATCGTACGCCATGAAGCCACACCAGTGAAGAGCAGTATTGCGGCGCCGATAAGGATGCAGAGCGTCGAGGTCTCGCCGAACGATCCGGGGATGAATCCGAGGAATGCGTCCAGAGCGCTCCACTGCATGTCACCCTTTGTCGCGAGCTGCTCGAGGGCCGTAGCACCCGATACGCCGTCTACCTGAGCGCCCATCATGGTCCACTTCGAGAACCACACCTCCTCGCCCGACATCTGCGGCGTGAAGGCGAAGAATACGAATGCGCGGGCCGTAAGCGCCGGGTTGAAGATGTTCATACCCGTACCGCCGAATACCTCCTTTACGAATACCACCGAGAAAGCCACACCCAGAGCCACCATCCAGAGGGGGGTGCTGACGGGCATGATCATCGGTATGAGGAGTCCGGTTACGAGATAACCCTCGTTGACCTCCTCATGACGCATCTGCGCATAGGCGAACTCTATGGCCAGACCCACGATGTACGATACGCACAGCATGGGGAGGATACGCACCAGACCGTAGAGGAAAGCGGTGAAACCGCTGAGACCCACCAGCGCGCCGGTGTTGTAGCATCCGAAGAGGAATGCGGGGATAAGGGCCACCACTACTACGATCATCGTACGCTTCATATCGTTGCAGTCGCGGATATGGGCGCCTTTCTGGGTGGTGGTGTTGGGCACGAAAAGGAACGTTTCGAAGGCTTCGAACGTCGAGCCCAGAAAGCTCAGCTTGCCGCCTTCGGAAAAGGTCGGCTTCAGATTGTCTACTATTTTTCTCAGACCCATAGCTAACACTCCTTAATCATTAAGTTAATACCGTCGCGTACCAGCTGCTGAATTTCGGTCTTCGAGGGATCGACGAATTCGCACAGGGCGACATCCTCCTCGATGATCTCGTAGATACCGAGATTCTCCATCTTGTCGATATCGCCGGCCATGATGGCCTTGAACAGGTACATGGGATAAATATCCATAGGCAGATACTGCTCGAACAGACCCGTTACCACGAACGGACGCTCGCCGCCGTTGAGATTGGTGTCGAGGCGGTACTGCTTCTTGGGGCAGAGCCACGAGAAATAGGCGTGCGACACCGAGAACTTGTTGAAGCGCGGTGCTGCCCAGCCCAGAAGTTCGTATTTGTCGCCTTCGGGGATTACGGTTATCTGGTTTGCGAAGAATGTGACGAAGCCGTCGGCTGCGACCTTCTTGCCGGTGAGTACGTTGCCCGAGATGATGCGTACGCTGCCGCCGTCGGCCTGAGGCTTGATGTTGCCCTCGACGACCGACGCAACGGGTGCGCCGCTGATGATACGGTAGTACTGCGGTTTTGCCACCTCGCTGCCGGTCAGTGCTATGACCTTGTGCAGGTCGACCTTGCCCGTCGAGAAGAGACGTCCGATGGCGGCCACGTCCTGAATGTTGACCGTCCAGACGATGTCGCCCTTGGCGATGGGGTCGATGTGGTGGATCTGGATACCCACGTTGCCCGCGGGGTGTTTGCCGGCGAAGGTGTGCAGTTCGACGCCGGTGAAGGTGTTCATCTCACCCTCGGCACCGGCCTTCATCGAGAGATGAACCTTGCCGTCGGTGAGTTTCGCCAGCACGTCGAAGCCCTTTTGCAGGGAAGTCTTCTCGCCGCGCAGGGCGAAGTTCATGTCGGGAGCCAGAGGCGCCGAATCGAACGCCGAGACGAAGACGGCTTTCGGTTTGTCGTCGGGGTTGGCGACGATGCCGTAGGGACGCTGCTGAATCATGGCCCACAAGCCCGACTTGAGCAACAACTCCACAACCTCGGCGCGGTCGGCCTTACGCAGATCGACGACGGGGAACTCCTCGTACTCCTGTTTGGTGTCGGCATCGATCACGACGTTGAGAATCCTGCGTTTCTCGCCGCGATTGACTGCTGCGACCGTGCCGCTCACGGGCGATGTGAACAACACACGGCTGTCCTTGCGGTCGAAGAACAGCGGCGTGCCGGCCTTCACCTTGTCGCCTACCTTCACCAACAGCTTGGGAGTCAACCCTTCAAAATCCAGAGGCGAGACGGCATATTGCTTTGCCAAAGGCACTTCTGCCAATGACTCCGACGCCTTGCCCTGAAGATTGATGTCGAGACCTTTCCGTAGTTTAATGATTTTCGACATAGATCTGTAATTAAATGAATGGTTTTTGCTTGTATGTATGCTAATAATAAATTGTTGCAGCGGATCTTTCGGACGTAACTCCCTTAAAACGCGCACGAAGGTACGATTTTTTTCGCAGTTTTAGTAAGAATCGGCGCAATATTTTATTCTGTCAGCGTTTTTTCGTATTTTTCCATACATTTGCATAATGATTCCACGCCGATGTGCCCTTTTGTCGACATACATACGCATCGTTTTACGGGTTGCTGCATCGAGTTACGTGCGCGGGGAATACATCCGTGGCAGGCTGCCGACCAGAATGTTGAGTTTGCGGTGACGGATGCCATGTTCGCCGACGCCGACGCTGTCGGCGAGACGGGGCTCGACTTTGCGTGCGGGGTTGACCGCGTGGCGCAGGAGCGGTTGTTCCGCCTGCATCTGGATGCGGCGCAGCGGCTTTGTTTGCCCGTTGTACTGCATTGCGTTAGGGCCTTCGAGCCGGTGATGAATATTCTGCGTGAGTACAGTCTTCGAACGGCCATATTTCACGGCTTCATCGGGTCTGAACAGCAGGCGGCCCGTGCCGTCGGCCGCGGATATTATCTCTCGTTCGGGCCGGCAACGACGCGTTCGCCGCGAACCGTGGCGGCGTTGCGGAGTGTGCCTTTGGAGCGTATCTTCGCCGAGACGGACGACACGGGCGCCGATATTGCCGACGTGTATGGGATGATATGCCGTGTGCGCGGCGTCGAGATGGAGACGTTGAAGGAGCGTTTGGCGCAGAACTATTACGATATATTCGACAAGGATGGAGACAATGAACGAAAATAGAGATAAATGGCTGGAACGTACCGAGTTGCTGCTCGGGCGCGAAAAGCTGGAGCGGCTGCACCGCTCGCGCGTGCTGGTCGTCGGTTTGGGTGGCGTCGGGGCTTATGCCGCCGAGATGATTGCCCGTGCCGGCGTGGAGCACATGACCGTGGCGGATGCGGACGTGGTGTCGGAGTCGAACATCAACCGTCAGCTCATAGCGCTGCATTCGACTGTGGGACGGCCTAAAACGGAGGTTATGGCCGAGCGTCTGCGCGACATAAATCCCGATATCGACCTGCATACGGTGGCGCGTTTTATCAAGGACGATGAGACATACGCGCTTCTGGATTCCGATCGTTTCGACTATGTGGTGGATGCAATAGATACCCTCTCGCCTAAACTGGCACTGATCATTGGTGCCATGGAGCGCGGCATACCTTTGGTCAGTTCGATGGGTGCCGGAGCCAAGACCGACCCTGCGCGGATGGAGATAGCCGACATCTCGGCCTCGCACCACTGCCCGTTGGCGCACATGCTTCGCAAGCGCCTGCACAAGGCGGGCATACGGTCGGGATTTACGGCCGTATTTTCGCCCGAACCGGTACGTGAGGGGGCCGTGGTGCTGTGCGAGGAGCAGAACAAGAAGTCCAATATGGGAACCATATCCTACATACCCGCCGTGTTCGGCATCGGGTGTGCGTCGGTTGTGGTGCGCGGACTTGTCGGTGAGTTTTGAAGGATTGAAATATAAGCAGATATCATGAAAATTGTCTTTTTGGATGAATATTCGGTGTGTGGCCGCAGTATGGAGGCCCTCAGCCGATTCGGTGAATACAAGGGATATGATGTGACGGCGCCCGACGAGGTTGCGGAGCGTTGTGCCGATGCCGACATAGTGATAACAAACAAGGTCGTTATCGACGCTGCGACGATGGCCCGCCTGCCGCATCTGAAACTTATCTGTGTGGCGGCTACCGGTATGAACAACGTGGATCTGGCGGCTGCGGCCGACCGTGGAATCGAAGTGCGCAACGCCGTGGGATACTCGACATACGCCGTTGCGGAGACGACGCTGGGGGCTGCTCTGGCCCTGTTGCGCGAGACGGTATATTATGACGGATATTTCAAGTCGGGGCGTTATGCGGCGTCGGACCGTATCTTCAACTTCGACCGCCCGACGGCACAGCTGCGCGGCCGCCGCTGGGGTATCGTCGGATTGGGCAATATCGGTCACGAGGTTGCGCGTCTGGCTGCGGCTTTCGGATGCGAGGTGGCATATTCGTCCACTTCGGGTGTGGCGCGCAGCGAGAAATACCCGTGCCTGCCGCTCGACGAGCTGCTTGCCGCATCGGACGTTGTGTCGGTGCATTGCCCGCTGAACGACCATACGCGCGGTCTTATCGGCGAGGCTGAGCTTTCGCGCATGAAGCCGACGGCGATACTCATAAACGTCGCGCGCGGCGGCATTGTCGATGAGGCGGCCTTGGCCCGCGCCCTTGATGCCGGCACGATCCGCAGCGCGGCGCTCGATGTCTTCTCGACGGAGCCGCTGCGCGAATCGCCTCTGTATGCGCTGAAAGACCCCTATCGACTTCTGGCTTCGCCGCATAACGCATGGTCGCCCGTCGAGGCTATCGACCGCCTTATAGCGTGTGTCGTGGCCAATATCGAAGATTTCGTCTCGCACAGGCGCGGATAGTCAGTCGAAACTCGAAACAGGGAGAGTATCCCGTATCGCATACCCATACAAGGGCGTGCGATGCGGGATTTTTATTGTTCATGAGGTTTCTTTTGTCGGGTTGAACGTATTTTTACGGGAAAATTTTTATTAAATTTGTAATCGACGTTTGAACCTTAACAACCTGATAACCCCTTCTTATGACCTTGAGAAGACTTCTTGTTACGCTGCTTGCCGCAGTGTCCTTTGTGGCGGCACGTGCTGACGAGCGGTGGCAATGGCCCATTGCCGGGGCCGAGGCCGGAGACAGTATTATCTACAAACCGCAAACCTACATTGGCGAGGAGCTGAATTTCTACCATCTGTTCATCGCCGCACCTTTTGATGCCGTGGTGGTCGCTCCCGATGATTGTGTTGTGACCTCGGTCGGATGGACCTATTCGCCGTCGTTGTCGTCGTCGACGAGTTCGAGTATCGAAGCGGGCGAGGATTTTGACACGCGGGCCAAGGATATGGCCGATGGTATAGGGCAAGGTGTCGATCCCAAGTATGTGAATCACTCGATCGGATTGAAAGTCGCCGACGGGCGAACGATACATATCAGCGGCTTGTGTATCGACCGTGCCTTCAAGACGGGCGAGAGCATCTCGCGCGGCGATACGTTGGGTCGTGTGCGGTACTCATACCGTATGATCGAGGAACCTTCGATCATGTTCTCAGTTTCGGCGCGCGGCGGCAAGGTCGACGACCCGATGACGCCTTTCGGCCTCAAGACGTCGTTCATCCCGCCGCAGGAGTTGAAGCCCGTGACGGAACTTACCGTGGAGCAGGTGCATGAGGATATTGACGTGATGATCGACGCCTTCATCGACTGCTACCCTTCGCTCGATGACCTTATTTCGCGCGAGGAGCTGGAGAAGTACCGGCAAGAGACTAAAGCGTCGGTGACGGAAACCATCCCAATCAATAAGTTAAGAGCGATAATGGAGCGCACGAATGCCCTGCTGCACGATTCGCACGTGGATTATTGGGGTATTCCGATGTCCGACGAGCAGAGATACTGGGATGTGTATATCGGGCGTGTGGGCGACGATGTGCGCATAGTTCTGGCAATGGATGGCTTCGAGGAGTATCTTAACCGCCGTGTTACATCAGTGGACGGCATTCCGGCAGACTCGCTGTTGCGTATGTCGGCGCAGTATATCGGCGGATATGATGCCGCCGTGGAGGAGTACTTGAAGTGTACGCAGTTCGGTACGCTCATGTGGTCGTATATAGACTACCGTCCCGACACAGCGGGTCGAGGTTGCGAGGTGACCTTCGACGACGGTACCTCGCTCCATGTCGAGGGCCATATATGGAAAGGCGAAAGGTTGAAATACTCGCCTTCGCGCCGCGATTACCTGTCGGTCAACCGCACGGGTAAGAACTTCGAAGTGAAGATGCTCAACGACTCGGTCGCATATATCGGTCTTGCGACATTCCAGCTCAACGAGGTCGAGACTGAGCAGATACGAGACTTCATTGCCGCGCACCACTCTGCGCCGCACCTTATATTCGATATGCGCAACAACGGCGGCGGCCATGACGAAGTGCTTCGCAAGTTGCTCTCCTACTGTTCCGACCGTCCGTATGTTGCCGTCGAGGGTTATAGCAAGGTCATGCACCACTCGTTCCCGTCATTCGCCCATGCGCGCAACTATACGGCTGATATGGAACTTTTCGGTGACGAATACGTAGCCGAGGATGGCCGCGACGGGCTGTATTGCCGCAGCGAGGCGAAGCCCATCATGCCCGACTCGGTGGCGCATTACGGCGGCAAGTTGTATGTGCTGATAAACGAAAACTCGTGCTCGGCCGCAACGCTATTCCCGGCCAACGTGCTGCGTTCGCACCGCGGTCTGGTCATCGGACGTGAAACCCGCACGGCATACCACTACATGACGGCGTTGAAGTTCGTCGACATATGTCTGCCCAACTCGCGCGTAACATGGCACATACCGTTGGTTAAGTGCGTATTCGACACGACGGAGAATCAACGCATACCATACGGCCGCGGCGTTATTCCTGACATCCATGTGCCGCTTACGTACGAAGAGGTGGCCTCGACCAATGGTGATGCCATCCTGAACCGTGCATTGGAGGCGATAGCCAACGGCGAGTATCTCGGCGAGAATCCCTTCGGAGATGATGCCGAGGGCGGATGCGCCGTACCGGCATGGGTGTGGTGGACGGCCGGAGCTGTCGCCTTGATCGTACTGTTGATGTTATTGCGCAGAAAAGACAGCTGATACATATAAGTGTTATAAAGAATAATGCCGCAACTGAAAAGGTTGCGGCATTATTTGTATTTTGCTGTCGGCGGTTACTTGCAGGCCTTGAGTCCGCGTATGACGGCCGAGGTGAATCCCGCGTGTTCCATCTCGTTCAGGCCGCGGATGGTGATGCCTCCGGGTGTGGTGACGCGGTCTATCTCATGCTCCGGATGTGATCCGTTTTGCAGGACAAGCTGTGCCGCCCCGATCATCGTCTGCGCGACGATGCGCGAGGCTTGTGCGGCGGGTATGCCCAGTTCTACCCCGCCCTCGGCGGCGGCGCGCAGATAGCGCAGGGCGAAGGCTATGCCGCATGAAGCGAGGATCATGCCCGTTTCGAGCTGTTTCTCGTCGACTGCCATGGCCGTACCCATACACTCGAAGAGCGACGTGACTGTGGCGAGCTGCTCCTCCGAGGCGTTTATGGCCGATACGAATGTCATGCCGCAACCGATCTCGACGGCCGTATTCGGGATGACGCGGAATATGGTCCACGGCCTCTCCGAAGGCATCATCCACTCGGCGATCTGCGCGAATGGAACACCTGCCACGACCGAAACCAACAGTGGCCGTGCAGCCTCGAGTGCAGGCTTTATCTGGCGTACGACGCTCTCGGCATACCACGGTTTGACGGCTATGATTACGACTTCGGCGTCTTTTACGGCGGCCATGTTGTCTGTCGTGACGGTTATCTGCGGATATTTGTGATGCAGGCGTTCGAGTTTCTCGGACGAACGGTTCGAACATACGATCTCTCCCTCGGCAAAGCGGCCGCTGGCAGCCAGCCCGCATGCTATGGCACCTCCCATGTTGCCGGTGCCTATGATTGCTATTTTCATAGTGTGATGCTTTTTTATTGTGCAGGTAAAGATACGAAAAATCCCCGGGAGATACCTGCCTCTCGGGGATTTTGGCCAATTTGGGAGACCTTTATTTCATCTCCACAAGCGGTTTGCCAGTCATCTCGGCAGGCTGCTTGAGTCCCATGAGCTTCAGAACCGTAGGAGCCACATCGGCCAGAATGCCGTTGTGTACGGCCTTAACGCGGTCCGATACAACTACGATGGGCACGGGGTTGAGCGAGTGTGCCGTGTTGGGTGTGCCGTCGGCGTTGATGGCGTGATCGGCATTGCCGTGGTCGGCAATCATGACAACCTCGTAGCCGTTGGCCTTGGCTGCCTCGACAACGGCCGAGACACACTCGTCTACTGCGAGAACTGCCTTCTCGATGGCCTCATATACGCCCGTGTGGCCAACCATGTCGCCATTGGCGAAATTGAGGCAAATGAAGTCGAACTTCTGCGTGCCGAGAGCCTCCACCAACTTGTCCTTGACCTCATAGGCGCTCATCTCGGGCTTCAGGTCGTAGGTCGCAACCTTGGGTGATGCCACCAGAATACGATCCTCGCCCGGGAACTTGTCCTCACGGCCGCCGTTAAGGAAGAAGGTAACGTGGGCATACTTCTCGGTCTCGGCGATACGCAGCTGCGAGAGGCCGAGCGACGAAACGTATTCGCCGATGGTGTTCTTTACGTTCTCCTTGTCAAAGAGGATGTGCAGGCCTTGGAACTTGGCGTCGTAGGGGGTCATGCAGCAGTAATAGAGCGGCAGCGTGTGCATACCCTGCTCGGGCATATCCTCCTGCGTCAGGGCGATGGTGATCTCCTTGGCGCGGTCGTTACGATAGTTGAAGAAGATGACCATGTCGTTGGGCTTGATGCAGCCGACGGCCTTGCCCGTCTCGTCGACGCGTACGATAGGCTTTACGAACTCATCCGTTACACCCTCGTCGTACGAACGCTGCATGGCCTCCACCATGTCAGTGGCAGCCGCGCCGACACCGTTTACGAGCATGTCGTATGCGATCTTCACACGCTCCCAACGCTTGTCGCGATCCATGGCGTAGTAACGGCCTATGATCGAAGCGATCTGGCCTGTCGTTGCGGCCAAGTGCTTCTCAAGGTCGGCGATGAATCCCTTGCCGCTCTTGGGGTCGGTGTCACGGCCGTCCATGAAGCAGTGGACGTATGTGTTCTTGATGCCGTAGTGCTTTGATATCTCGCAGAGCTTGTAGAGATGGTCGATCGACGAGTGTACGCCTCCGTCCGACGTCAGACCCATGAAGTGTACGTTGACGCCGTTCTTCTTGGCATACTCGAATGCCTTGACGATCTCGGGGTTCTGCAGGATCGAATTGTCGGCGCAGGCGCGGTTGATCTTGACCAGATCCTGATATACCACGCGGCCGGCTCCGATGTTCAGGTGTCCGACCTCCGAGTTGCCCATCTGGCCGTTGGGCAGGCCGACATTCTCTCCGTCGGTGCGCAGCTGTGCATGAGGGTACTTCTCGGTCAAGGCCGTAATATATTTGGGATGCATCGTGTAGATGACGTCCGATTTGGTGTGGTCGCCGATTCCCCAGCCGTCGAGAATCATCAGTAATACTTTCTTGTCCATAACTTTATACGTTTTTTATTATCGTCTTGGTCGTATGTTGTCGTTGTTTTTGTGTGCCGTGCCGCCCTACTTGAGCTTCGACATGATGATCTCAACCGCCGTGTCGATAGCCTTCTGCATGCCTTCGGGCTTCTTGCCTCCGGCCGTGGCGAAGAACTTCTGTCCGCCGCCGCCACCTTCGATGGCCTTGGCCGCCTCGCGTACAACGGCTCCGGCATCCACGCCGCGGGCTACGATGTCGTCACCGAGCATTATCGTGAGCGTAGGTTTGTCTCCCGTGGTCGAGCCGAACACCATGACTATGTCCGAAGCCTTCGACCGCAAAGTATAGGCCAAGTCCTTCATCATGCCGGAAGCATAAGGCAGCTGGCGGGCTATGACGAAGACGCCGTCGGTATCCTTGCGCTCGGCGAGGATCTTGTCTGCGAGCGAGGTGATCTGCTCCTTGTGCAGCTGCTCGACCTCCTTCTGGAGCGATACGTTGCTTTCGAGGAGTTTCTGTATCGACTGCTCAACCTTGGGATTGTTCAGCAGGTTGATCACGTTGTGTATCTGATCCTCCACTGCCTCGAGCATCGACTCGGCCTGCTCGGCCGTGACGGCCTCGATACGTCGTACGCCGGCAGAGATGGCGCTCTCGCTGATGATCTTGAACAGACCGATGGTACCCGTAGCCGAGGTATGCGTACCGCCGCACAACTCTACCGAGTCTCCGAAGCGGACCATACGCACGCGGTCGCCGTACTTCTCGCCGAAGAGCATGATCGCTCCCGCGGCGCGTGCCTCCTCGATGGTGGCGTCACGACGCTCTTCGAGCAGATAGTTGGCACGGATGGCCTTGTTGACAAGCCGTTCCACCTCGCGCAGCTGTTCGGGCGTAACCTTCTGGAAGTGCGAGAAGTCGAAACGCAGACCCTGAGGCGTCACCATCGAACCCTTCTGCTCGACGTGCGAGCCGAGCACCTTGCGCAGCGCCGCATCGAGCAGGTGCGTGGCCGTGTGGTTGTTGGCCGCAGCCTGACGCTTGGAGGGATCTACAACGGCCGTGAACTCCGCAGCCGGATCTTCAGGCAGTTTGGTCGTTATGTGGATTATAAGTCCGTTCTCCTTCTCCGTGGCGACGATATCTATCTTCTCGGTGGCACTCTCGATATATCCCGTGTCGCCGATCTGACCGCCCGAGTTTCCGTAGAAGGGAGTGTGGTCGAATACGAGCTGATATGTGGTCTTGCCCTTCGACGTGACGCGGCGGTAACGGGCTATGTGCACGGGTGCGGTGAGCGTATCGTATCCGATGAACTCGCTGCTCTCGATGGGCATGATCTCCTGCCAGTCGTCCACGTCCTGCGCTGCGGCGTTGCGCGAGCGCTGCTTCTGCATCTGGAGCTCCTTCTCGAAGCCCTCGAGGTCGACCTCCACATCCTGCTCGCGGGCTATAAGCTCCGTGAGGTCGATCGGGAATCCGAACGTATCGTAGAGTTCGAATGCATCCTTTCCCGATATTCGGCCGCCCTTGCCTACGCGGGCGATGACGCCGTCGAGAAGGTTTATACCCGTAGCCAGCGTACGCAGGAAGGCTGTCTCCTCCTCTTCGATCACGCGCTCGATGAGCGCCTGCTGCTGACGCAGCTCGGGGAACTGGTGTCCCATCTGCTCGGCCAGACCCGCTACGAGCTTGCAGAGCGTGGGCTCGGTGAAGCCCAGATAGGTGTATCCGTAACGTACGGCACGGCGCAGGATGCGGCGGATAACATATCCGGCCTTGGCATTTGCGGGCAGCTGTCCGTCTGCTATCGAGAAGGCAATGGCGCGCAGGTGGTCGGCCATGACGCGCATCGCAACGTCGCATTTGGGATCGTCGCCGTAACGGCGTCCGGCCATGGCGGCGATACGCTCGATGGTGGGCTGGAATACATCGGTGTCGTAATTTGACTTCTTGCCCTGAAGGATCATGCAGAGGCGCTCGAAGCCCATACCCGTATCTACGTGCTTGGCCGGCAGTGGCTCCAACTCGCCGTTGGCCTTGCGGTTGAACTGCATGAAGACCAGATTCCATATCTCGATCACCAGATGGTGACCCTTGTTGACCATCTCGCGGCCCGGCACGGCGGCAACCTCCGCATCGTCGCGCAGGTCGAAGTGAATCTCGCTGCAAGGGCCGCACGGGCCCGTCTCGCCCATCTCCCAGAAGTTGTCGTGCTTGTCACCCTTGATTATATGGTCTTCGGGAAGGTACTGTTTCCAATAGTTGTATGCCTCCTCGTCGAACGGCACGCCGTCGGCCTCGCTGCCCTCGAAGACGGTGGCGTACATGCGCTCCTTAGGCAGATGGTAGACCTCCGTGAGAAGCTCCCAAGCCCATGCTATGGCCTCCTTCTTGAAGTAGTCGCCGAAAGACCAGTTGCCGAGCATCTCGAACATCGTGTGGTGGTAGGTGTCGTGTCCCACCTCCTCCAGATCGTTGTGTTTGCCCGATACGCGCAGACACTTCTGCGTATCGGCCACACGCGGATATTTACGCGGTGCGTTGCCCAAAAAAATCTCCTTGAACTGATTCATTCCGGCATTGGTAAACATCAGCGTGGGGTCGTTCTTCACTACCATCGGCGCCGAAGGTACGATCGTGTGCTGCTTGCTGCGGAAAAAGTCGAGAAAAGCCTCTCTGATTTTGTTCGATTCCATATATACAATTTTGCTTATCTTGCCGTTTATATAATAGTCATTTTCGGATTGCAAAATTACACATTTTACGTTAAATTTGCACCGATAATTAAGTTATTTTATTATTTTACAATATGAAGTTGCCCGTCGACGAGAAGCGTGTGGAGGATGAGGTGCGGAGTCTTGTCCATCGGCTGCGTTCGTATCGTCTGCTGCGCAACCTGCTTATAGGTTTCATTCTTGTGGCGTTGGTCAACGTGCTGTTCACGTCGCTCTTCTACACGCCCAAGATGTACCGCATCGTCGAGAGCAATCGTGACCTTGTCCTAAAGTACGAGATCCTGCAAAACCGTATCCGTGCCGCCCAGCACAGGCTTGAGGAGATAAAACACCGTGACAATTATGTCTACCGGCCTCTCTTTTCGTCGGATACGATCTTCATAGACGGAATCTACTCCCCTTACGACCACTCGAAATACGCATCCGTCGAGGGGGATGAGTATGCCCCTCTGATGATGAGCACATGGCTCGAACTCGACCAGCTGGCGCGCAGCCTTTACCTTGAGTCCAAGTCGCTGGATGACCTTCAGGTGCTGGCAAAGGACAAGGAGAAGTTCTCGACGGCGATCCCTGCCGTGTGGCCCATCGACCGCACCAAGCTGCGCAACAAGATCGGAGCCTTCGGTTACCGCATGCACCCGATATACCACCGTTGGAAATTCCACAGCGGAGTGGATCTGCCCGGACATATAGGCGATCCGGTATATGCGACCGGCGACGGCGTGGTGAAGGAGACTGAGCGTACGCGCTCGCGTGCGGGTTACGGTACGCAGATACTTCTCGACCACGGGTTCGGATACCAGACCCGCTATGCCCACCTGAGCAAGATCCTCGTCGAGCGCGGCGATTCGGTCAAGCGCGGGCAGATCATCGGCGAGGTAGGCAACACGGGTGCCTCGACGGCGCCGCACCTGCACTATGAGGTGATATACATGCGCTCGTTCGTGAATCCCGTCAACTACTTCGACAAGAATATGTCGGCCGAGGCATACAAGAGCCTTATGAACCAGATACAGGATGCCAACTACGAGGCAGATTGACGATTGTGAGTGCGATATGAAAACCATGAACAACGACTCTACGAAACGCAGCCGCCGGATACGGAGACAGAAAACGGTGAGATTCTTCATAAGTCTCTTCGCGTGGGTTGCCGTGGCCATGCTCTACTATATCGGATTCTCGATCCTGTTCGATACTCCGGCCGAACACCGCATGCGTCATTCGGCCGACAAACTGCGGCAGGAGTATGAACTGCTAACGGAGCGTTACGACTCTCTTGAGATGGTGCTCGACAACATTACGGAGCGTGACCGCAGTGTCTTCCGCGTGCTGTTCGAGGCCGATCCGTATGATTTCGACACCGAAGAGAACGAGGAGCGTCTGGCCCTGCACGAAAAGACGGTCTCGAAGTCGCGCCATGAACTCAAGGCCGATCTTGCGGCCGGCATCGAACGCCTGAACGAGCGTGCGGCACAGCTCGAGGCTTCGTATCAGACGATAAAGCTGTTAGGTGACAGCCTCGGCGAAAAGAGCGACCGTATACCGTCGATACAACCTGTTGTAAATAATCAGCTTACACTGCTGACTGCCGGATATGGTACTATCCTTAACCCCTTCTACCGCGCTCTGGAGTCGCATCAGGGTGTGGATTATACCATAGCCGAAGGTTCGAGCGTATTCGCTACGGCCGACGGTACGGTGAAGGAGATCTCGGACAAGAACTCCACGTCGGGCAAGACCGTGGTCATAGATCACGGAAACGGCTATCAGACTTCATACGGACATCTGTTGAGCATACTTGTGCGACGCGGGCAGCAGGTACACCGCGGCGACCTTATAGCCTTATCGGGAAACTCGGGACTGTCGCTGGCGCCGCACCTCCACTATGAGGTGAAGTATAACGGTATAAGAGTCGATCCCATACACTATTTCTTCATGGAACTTTCGCCCGACGAGTACCAGCGCATAATACGTATCTCACAGTCGGGAATGCAGTCGTTCGATTGACGGAGCCGTCGGTTCGAGGGTTGAAATAAACTCTCTGCCGAGGTTGTCCGATAGCGGTTATTTTGCTAACTTCGTGGCAAAATAACCACCCATGCAATCCACTTTCCTTGCCGAAACGGCAAAATGCCTCTACGACAGATATGGCCGCGACATCTCGTCGCTGACGATTGTGCTGCCATCGGTACGTGCACGTCTGTTTTTTACGGATGAGCTTTCGCACTTGACGGATAAACCGCTGTGGAGCCCGCAATATATGTCGATGGACGACATTATGCGCGAGGCCTCGTCGTTCTCCGTGGGCGAAAAGGTGCGTATGATAACCGACCTCTACAAGGTCTACTCAGAATATCACGACGAGCCTTTTGACAAGTTCTACTTTTGGGGCGAGATGCTGCTCGGGGATTTCGATCTGATCGACAAATATATGATCGATGCCGACATGCTCTTCCGCAACATCTACGACCTGAAGGTGCTGGAGGCCGACCTGTCGTATCTGACGCCAGAGATGCGGCGTATCATAAGCACCTTCTGGAGCCATTTCAAGGATGAAGAGTCGCTTTCGGAGGAGAAGCGTAAGTTCCTCTCTATCTGGAAGACTCTTGCTGCCGTTTATCACGGACTGCGTAAACGTCTCGCAGATGCCGGGGAGGTCTATTCGGGTATGATGTACCGTTCGGCGGCCGAGAATGTCAAGGACGGGAGTGCTGGGATCGATCTGTCGCGGCGGTATGTGTTCGTGGGATTCAATGCTCTGTCGGAGAGCGAGAAACGCGTGATCAAATATCTTGAGACGAACGCTGCGGCGTGCGAGTTCTGCTGGGATTACGACTCTTACTATGTCGGCAACCGCGATCAGGAGGCGGGGCGTTTCCTGAGGGAGGATATATCGATGTTTCATCCGACGTATGATATAACAACAGATAATTTCCTGTCTGTCAAAAAGAAAATATCTTCTATCTCAACCGTATCGAATGTCCTTCAATGCAAGTATGCCGCAACCGTGCTGAGGGAGATCTCGCCGTCGCTGACATTCGACAAGCATACGGCCATAGTGCTTACCGACGAGTCGCTGTTGATGCCTCTGCTGCACTCGCTGCCGCCGGAGATAGCGGATAATATCAACGTGACGATGGGATATCCGCTGCGGCAGACGACGGCCTATGCCTTTGTCGAGCGGCTGCTCGAATTGCAGCGCAACCGCCGTCATGGCAAGGGTGGCGAGAGCTTCTACCATGTCGATGTGACGGGAATACTCTCGCATCCGTATATCGAGGAGATTGACGGCAAGAGCGCCTCGCGCCTCTATGCCAAGGTGATGGAGGGGCGGTATATCCGTGTCGAGGAGAGCTTCTTCGACGAGGATCCGCTGTTGCGGCGAATATTTACGGCGGCGGGCGACTGGCGGTCGCTGGCTGAATATCTGATGGACGTGTTGCGCGCCGTGGCGGAGCGTTTTGCCGCAAGTGAGGAGAGATCGTTGCGGCTGGCATATATGTCGATCATAACGGACAACTTATCTCAGGTGAACAATTCGTTGAAGGACTGCGATGTAGATATTACCAACTCAATATATGCTTCACTTGTGAAGCGTCACCTGCAGACGGTGCGCATACCCTTCAGCGGCGAGCCGTTGAAGGGGCTTCAGGTGATGGGTATTCTGGAGACCCGCAACCTCGATTTCAAGAATGTCATTATCCTGTCGATGAACGACGACAACTTTCCGGGCGACATGAGCGGCGCCTCGTCGTTCATACCCTATAACCTGCGCGCCGCATACGGACTGCCTACGCCCGAGCATCACGAAGGGGTCTATGCCTACTACTTCTATCGTCTTGTGCAGCGAGCGGAAAGGGTTGACATGCTCTACTGTTCGCATGCCGATGAGAAGACAACGGGCGAGTGCAGCCGTTATATCTACCAGTTGATGTACGAATCGCCCTATCCGATCGAGCGGGTGAATGTCGGTGTGGATATCAATGTCGACATGCCGGCACCGATCTCCGTGGCGAAGAGCGGCCGTACGCTCGATGTGCTCAATGCCTATCTTGATGCCGACGGAGGCAGGATATTGTCCCCTACGGCACTGTCGCGTTATGTGGCCTGCCCGCTGCAGTTCTACTTTGCCTCGGTGGCGGGGATAGACGAACGCGACGAACTTACGGAGGAGGTAGATAACCCCATGTTCGGAACGATAGTGCATGCGGCCATGCAGAAACTTTACGAGCCGCTGGAGGGTGTTGCCCACCCGTCGAAGCAGCTTGAAGCCATTGTACGCAGCGGTGCCGTGGAGCGTGCCGTCGAGCAGGCGATAAACGAAAATTATCTGAAAATGCCCGAGGCAGACGCTTCGGATTATGGTGGAGATCTTATTCTGGTACATGATATTGCAACGCGCTATATCAAGCATGGCATCATCCCTTACGATATGGCGCACGATGCGTTTGCCGTAATGAAGGTCGAGGAGAAGATTGCTGGGCGTTTCGATCTGGGCGACGGCCGAAGCGTCTCGATCGGAGGCCGTGCCGACCGTATCGATTCGCTCGACGACGGTACGTTGCGTGTGGTCGACTATAAGACCGGTGCACAGCACTCGGAGATCGACTCTCTGGAGTCGCTTTTTGAAGGCGAGGGGCGCACGAAGGTGGGCAACATATTGCAGACGCTCATCTATTCGATGATCATATCGCACTCATTCGGGCGCAATGTCCGTCCGGCACTCTATTTCGTGCGATACATGCAGCACAAGGCGGATTTCTCGCCTGCCATCGTGGACAAGAGTGCCGACGGGGCGGAGATCGACTACGGCAATTATGCCGTAGAGTTCGAGCGGTCGTTGCGCTGCAAGCTTGCGGAGCTGTTCGACGCCTCGACGCCGTTCATGCAGTGTGACGCATCGGAGGCGGAGAGCACGTGCAAGTATTGTCAGTACAAAACCATTTGCAAGAGATGACCATGAGAGCCAAGATATTGAGTGCGAGTGCCGGATCGGGCAAGACATACCAGCTCGCATATAAATATGTTTACGATACGATACGCAATTACGAGGAGAAGCCCTATCTCTATCGCGCCATCCTTGCCGTGACCTTCACCAACAAGGCGACCGAAGAGATGAAGAGCCGTATCCTGCGCGAGATCGACACCCTCGCCTCGCATCCCGAGCGGAGCAACTACATGCCGTTGTTGCTGCAGGATCCGGCGCTCAACGAGGCGCTCGTCGTAAACCGTGCACGGGCCGTGCGGTCGAAGATCCTGCACGACTATTCGCACTTCACGGTGCTTACGATCGACAAATTCTTCCAGCGCATTCTGCGCGCCTTTATCAAGGAGTTGGGAATCGACCTTAATTACAATATCGAGATCGAGACAGCGTCGCTGTTGGCGAAGAGTGCCGACGCGCTAATAGACGATATCTCGCGTGACGAGACGCTCAAACGGTGGATCACGGGATTTGCCGAGGAGAATATGGACGAGAACCGCATGTGGAACATCCGCGGCGACATACTCTCTCTGGGCAAGGAGCTCTTCGACGAGAGCGCCAAGCGTGCCATCATGAATGCCGTGCCGAAGGATCGGCTTATGGAGATGCTGCGTGCGGCCGGGAAACGTCTGGCGGCGGCCGATGCCGAAATGAAGAGTCTTGCCGCACAGGCTGTCGCACAGCTGGACGCGGCAGGTGTGGAGCGTGGCGATGTGGGCAAATATGTCGGTTTTATGATCGATTATCTGCGGTCGACGGCCGCAGGCGTCATCGCCGCGCCTGCCAAGTCGGTGCGAAACAAGGCCGAGCAGGATGCCCCGCTGAAGGGACGTGACGCCGTTGTGGAGCCCGTAAGGGGCATTGCGGCCCGTATTGTTGCCATATACGACAGCACCTCGCGTCTGCGTGAGACCGTCTCGCTCATGCGCAAGACCTATCGCAGCTACGCGCTTCTGGGGGATATATATGCCAAGATCGGCGAACAGTGCCGCGAGCAGGGGGTGATGCTGCTCTCGGAGACCAAATATATACTTTCGCGTTTCATTGCCGACAATGATGCGCCGTTTATCTATGAAAAGACAGGCAACCGTTACGAGCGCTTCATGATAGACGAGTTTCAGGACACTTCGTTCATGGAGTGGTGCAATTTCCTGCCCCTGCTACGCAACGCCATGTCGCAGTCGGAGGATACCTCTGTGCTGATCGTGGGTGACGTCAAGCAGTCGATCTACCGCTGGCGCGGGGGCGACTGGAGGATTCTGCAGCAGGAGGCGTCGCGGCAGCTCGGCGAGGCCGATACCGAGACATGCGTGCTGTCGGACAACTATCGCAGTCTGCCGCGCGTTGTGGAGTTCAACAACATGATAACCGAACGTGTCGTGGAGGCCGACAACACGTCGCTTAACGCCATGCTGCGTACGGCCGCCGAGGAGGGGCGTTTGAGTGCGGCGGCATTGAAAGAGCTGACCGATACGCTGCAGCGGGCCTATGCCGGGCATGCGCAGACGCCGCGGCGGCATGGTTGCAACGAGGGATACGTACGCGTGGAGAGATTCGACGGCGAGCCGCCGCTGGTGGAGTGTATCGAGTCGATCGTAAGTCGCGGATACTCATACGGCGACATCATGATCCTCTATCGCAGCAATATCGACGGCGCCCGTGCCGCACGCATACTGCTCGAGTACAAACGCCGCAACAACAGTTTCAACATCATGACTCAGGATGCGCTGGTTGTAGGCAGTGCCTCGGTTAGCAGCTTCGTCATAGCGGTTATGCGTTTGTCGCAGCGAAGCGACGATGCCATAAGCCGTGTGGAGATGAACGCTTATCTGGGTCGGGACTACGATGCCGCGCTGACGCCGCATGACATGGCCGTATTGTCCTACATAAGCCAGTTGACGCCCGAGGCCGCCTTCGAGAAGATCGTCTCGGAGTATGGACTTGATACCCGTACCGAAGATACTGCATATCTACAAGCAGTACACGAACAGGTGGTGTCGTTCTGCGCCTCGAAGGTGGCCGACATACAGCTTTTCCTTAAGATGTGGGACGAACGCGGCGCGAACCGTGCCCTTAGCGCCGAAAAGGGTGAGAATACCATAGAACTGACGACGATACACAAGGCCAAGGGTCTGGAGAAGAAGGTGGTTATAATGCCTTATTGCAAGTGGGCGCTCGATCCTACGAGCAGCAGCGACCAGCGTGTTAATATCGTGTGGGCTGAGGCCCGCGACGGCGAGATGGCGGATGTGGGGCGTTTCCCCGTAAAGTATGCCAGTGCGATGACCGCATCCTCCTTCAGCGATGAATATTATCGCGAGAAGGTCTATTCGCATGTCGATGCGATAAACATGCTTTATGTCGGCCTTACGCGTGCAAAGGAGGCGCTTTATGTCTTTGTGCCCGTATCGAAACGGTCGAATATCGGGACTATGTTGTGGAACGCTGCGGCGGAGGATCCGGAGGCCGATTTCGTGGAGTACGGTACGGCGTCGGGGCCCGAACCCGACAAAGGGCATAATGACGGGGCGGTGCGTAACGTGATAGTTCGCGGCTACCCTACTTCCGATGTGGCTTTGCCTTTGCGGCTGCCTGCGCGGCGCTATTTCGAGGATGGCGACGACGGGGGCCGTTTGCCGACGCCCCGAAGTGTAGGTATTCTGATGCACTCGGCTCTGGTAGATGCCGCCTCGGCGGAAGATGCCGAGCGTGCAATCGAGCGTATGCGATATTCGGGACTTCTGGGTGAAGAGCAGGCGCAAGAGTTGACCGAAGCGTTACGGCGCGAGTTCCGACGTCCGAAGGTGGCCGAGTGGTTCTCTAACGGGTGGGACGAGGTACGCAACGAGTGTGACATAATCAGCGGTGCTGCGGTCGGCACACGCCGTCCCGACCGCGTCATGATCCGCGGCGACCGCGCCGTGGTAGTTGATTATAAGTTTGGCTCAGACCGCAGCGGCCGCCACGTGCGACAGGTGGCCGAATATATGCGCCTGATGGCCGAGATGGGTTACAGGCGTGTCGAGGGGTATGTGTGGTATATATCGTTGGGCGAAATAGTGGATGTCGCATTATGAAATGTGACAGGACGCGGCGTATGATTGGCGGCATTTTGATCCGCATATATGGCCGTTGGGCAGGCTTAGAATGCTCATGGTATAATCAGGTTGAAAACTAACGTTTTAATTTGCTTCTGCGCCCACCTTTTCTTATCTTTGACTTCGTCTTAGACAGGATGCGCCTCGGCATAGTCAAATTCTGAAAAACTTTGTTTTTCGATTTGCCTCTGCGCTCGGCTTTCACTATCTTTGCCTTCCGATATGTTCAGACAGATAGTCAATATAATACCGCCATCGTTTCGCCGCCGCAGCGTGACGGCCGCCGTAACCATACTGCTGCGTGCCGTGCTCAATTTCTTCGGCATAGCGTTGCTCGTGCCGCTGCTGATGCTCATACTCGACGGCGAGGCTATACACTCGCACCGCGTGCTGCAACGCGTCTACGATATATGCGGATTTACCGACGACAACCATTTCGTAGTGGCTGTGGCCGTGGCTGTCGTTGCGGCCATCGTCTTGAAGGGCGCGGCCGACATGTTGCTCTACCGCAGCGAACGGGATTACATATTCGGACTCTACCGCAACCTGTCGCGGCGGCTCTATATCGATTATCACCGCCGTGGTCTGGAGTTCGTGCTGCGTAACAACTCGTCGGAGCTCTCGCGCAATGTCAATATCGTATGTCTCAATTTTGTCATCGGCGTACTGCGCCCCATAGCCGTCATTGCCGGCGAGGCGCTGCTTTTTATTCTTATAATCGTGGTGCTGGCTCTGTTCCAGCCCTTGACGGCCGCGGCGCTGGTGGTGATACTCTCTCCGGCGGTGTGGCTCTACTACTGCATCATACGCCGGCGTATGGAGCTATACGGCAAGCAGGAGAATGAAGCGCAGCGGGCCAAATTCCGTAATGTGGCGGAGAGTTTCCGCGGCTATGCCGATGTGGAGATAAACAACGCCTTTCCGCGTATGCTGTCGGCCTTTGACGAGGCGACGGAGCGTGTCATCACAATGCGCAAGAGGGATGCTTCGCTCGCCCTGCTGCCGCAGATATTCACCGAGACGGCCATAGCCGCCGGTATGGCTCTGATGGTGGTGGCAAGCGTATATGTAAGCGGCGGGAGCATACGTCTTCTATTTGGGTTGTTTGCCGTGGCGGCCGTGCGTCTCATGCCTTCGGTGCGCAATATACTCTCATCATACACGGCGTTGCGTTACAACCGCTATACGCTCGATATCCTCTCACGCGTGGGTGAGGATGAGCGTGTCGAGTGTGACGAGCGGCGTCTGCACATGCACTCCTCGCTGGAGTTGTGCCACGTGACATTCGGTTACGACGACGGGGCCAAGGAGACCGTCATACGCGATTTCTCGCTGCGCATAGCCCGCGGCGAGCGGCTCGGCATACGCGGCTCGTCGGGCGCAGGCAAGAGTACGCTGATGAACATCATGTTGGGATTGTATGTGCCGCAGCGTGGCGAGGTACGTGTCGATGGCGTTAAGATAGATGCTGCGAACCGCCGTATGTGGCAGAACTCGGTTGGATATGTCCCGCAGAACGTGTTTATCCTCGATGCTACGCTTGCCGAGAATGTCGCCTTGGGTGACGATACCGGGCATATCGACCGTGTGCGCGTGATGAAGGCTCTGGAGATGGCGAGTCTGGGCCGCTTTGTCGGAACGCTTGCCGACGGCATCGATACCATGATCGGCGAGGCCGGCAGCCGCGTCTCGGGAGGCGAGCGGCAGCGTATAGGTATAGCCCGCGCCCTCTACCGCAACCCCGACGTGCTGTTCTTCGACGAGGCCACGTCGGCCCTCGACCGAGATACGGAACGTAGTGTCAACGATTCGATAGAGCGGCTGTCGGCCGACAACAGGGATTTGACCATAATCGTGATAGCCCATCGCGAGACGTCGCTCGGCTATTGCGACCGTATAATTGATTTATAGAATTGATACAAAATATGTTTAACGACTATCTGATAGCAGGATGCCGGATACGCACCGCAGGCAGGGATTCCGATCTGGTTGCACTGGGATTGAAGGCATTCCGCCCGTTCGAGGTGGCGTATGATCCGGCGGCGCCGACGGCAGCCATCATCGAGATGAACCTTACGCCGCATATCGATACGGAGCATGTCCGAGAGCTTACGCGTTTCGATCTCGAGGGCTGGGGAGGTGCCGAGTGTATCTTCGGCCGAACGGATAAAGATTATGTTCTGCATATCGCAGGACCGGACGGGGGTGAACTGCTGTTCGTATATGATCGTGAGTCCAATCGGGCGCAGTGCAATGTCTCGCGCGATGTGCCCGATATGTCGGCCGTGCGTTTCGGCCTTTGGTTTATGACCGCGTTGGCCACTGTCGGACATGACGTTACACCAGTACATTCGTCTGCCATCGTATGCAACGGCCGCGCCGTGCTGTTCCTCGGAGAATCGGGTACGGGTAAGAGTACACACACTCGGCTGTGGCGGGAGAATATCGACGGTGCCGCATTGCTCAACGACGACAGCCCTTTTATCGGATTCGTGGACGGACGGGCTACGGCCTTCGGGGCACCGTGGAGCGGCAAGACTCCCTGCTACAAGCAGGAGCAGTACCCTATTGCCGCCATCGTGCGTCTGAGTCAGGCCCCGCACAATGCCATAAGGCCGCTGCGATCGGTGCATGCCATCGGGGCGTTGCTGCCGTCGCTTACGCCGGCATTCGGATATGACGACGAGTTGCAGGATCGAATGTTGGCGACGCTCTCGAATATTATCTCTCAGGTGCCGGTCTATCATCTCGAGTGTCTGCCCGATGCCGCGGCGGCACGGTTGTCGTATGATACGGTTTTCGGTAAGGATTGACGGTATGAAGACACGCAGTATAGACAACGGAATATTCTTTCGCGAGGTGGAGCGTCTGCTCGACGAGGGCGACAGCGTCACCATACGCGTCCGCGGCAACAGTATGCGCCCGCTGCTGCGAAACGGACGTGACCGCATTATACTGAAGAAGGCCACGGAGGAGGATCTGCGCAAGGGGGCGGTCATGTTGTTCCGTTATCGCGGAACATATTGCGTACACCGTGTCGTCCGTATCGATGGTGACGCTGTAATATTTGCGGGCGACGGGAATTACCGTACCGAGGAGCGTGCCACGCGTGGTGATATCATGGCCGTGATGCGTGCCGTGATGCGCCCGAGTGACAGGATCGTGGAGTGCGCGTCGATCCGATGGCGTCTGAAATCGGCCGTGTGGCTGGCGTTGCCGCAAATCGTACGCAGGGGCATATTGGGCGTCTTGAGGCGCCTGTGCAAGGAAAATAATCTCTAAAGCGATGAATGATATAAGAGTAGGACACGGATATGACGTGCACGCGTTGGCCGAGGGGTTGCGACTCGTACTCGGAGGCGTGGAGATAGAGCATACGAAGGGGTGTGTGGCCCATTCGGACGGTGATGTGGCCATACACGCCATCTGCGACGCCCTTCTCGGGGCATTGGCTGCAGGCGACATCGGGAAACTCTTCCCCGATACGTCGGAGGAGTTCCGAGGTATCGACTCGAAGATACTGTTGCGGCGGGTGACGGATCTTGTGGAGGAACGCGGATACAAGATATCGAACGTCGACTGCACCATAGCGATGCAGCGGCCCAAACTCCGCCCTCACATCGATGCCATGCGCGAGGCGTTGGCATCGACGATGGGCGTAGAGTGTGACCGCGTCTCGGTGAAGGCCACGACAACCGAACATCTTGGTTTCGAGGGACGCGAAGAGGGTGTCTCGGCCCATGCGGTCGTACTGATATACCGTTAGCGGCGGCGACGCTGCGGGGAGGATCTCTCCTGCCGCCGCTGTCCGACGGTTCCGATGTATCGCATGGCCGTCGAGGGGCCTTGTACCGATAGTATGGTCTCCCCCGTCACGGTAGATATGACGAAGTTAAAATCGTAGTTGTCGCCTTCGTAGACGGCCGAGAAGGATATGAACCATTGACTTTGATGTTTGGCGGCTTCGTATCCGCTTATCGTGTCGGCGTCGAAATTCAACATCGAGACATATTGCGTTACGCCGCGCTCGACGGGCAGATGCACCTCGAGATCGACGGGACTGAAATAGAGATAGAAGTACTCGGCGTAGATCATCCGCATCATGCCTTTGGGTGCGGCCTGCATGGTCGTGGGATAGAATGCGTAGGATTTCGACGCGACCAGAGAGTCTATTCCGTAGGCGAACTGCCGAGCCCGCTGTGCGCGTCGTGCGGCGCGTGTATCGGGGGTTGCATCTGCTGAAATATCACGCGTGAGGGTATCTACCGACGTGTAGTCTGGCTTCATTACCGGCACGATCGTCTCGACTGGAACGCTGTCACGGCTTGCCGTGATGCTCTGCGCGGGCGAGTCGGGCTGCCCATGCTCCATAAGGCCGCCAACGGCGGAAGCAGATGCTCCCGCCGTGGCCCAAATCATTGTGGCAGCGACACAAAATGTTGTAATATAATTCATGGCGCTGCGTTAGTATATTCTTGTTATGGTACCCGTGTACTGTACGGGGCTGTACCATGTATTGCTTATGGTGAGTGTCGCGCTGCCGTAACGTGCATCAATCTCGAAGGTAAAGGTATAGTCGATGGCCGTAGCATATAGGTTGGCCTTGAATGATACCATCCACCCCTGTTCGGTCTTCTGCTCGGTGTAGTTCGACACGTTGGGCACACCCGTATTCAGAAGCACATACTTGTATGGCGGAACATATCCTGCATAGTACGGCAGGCAGACGTCCAGAGAGCCGCGCCACAGCGTCACCGTATAGACCGTGTTGGTGATAAACTGCATCGTGCCGGCGGGCTGCTGCTGAATGGTCTGTGGATTGAACTCGAAGTTGCGCGACAGCACAATCGAATCAATGTATTTCTCCATATCGGCCAGACGCTGAGCACGCCGTTGGGCACGTTGCTCCTGATTGTAACTCTTCAGATCCTTCTGGTTGGCTGACTGTGCGAAGGCCTCGGTTGTGAAGGCCCCGCAGAGAGTGCACAGCAACGTACACCCTGCGATGATGAATAGTCGTTTCATGGCATATATCATTAAAGATTATGCCATGACAACTTTCAAAATCCTTGCCTGAAAGTCAGCGCCGAATATCAATTACAATCCCAATTCTACCTGAAAGCGTAACTGCCAACGGTTGTAATTGTCCGGTATGATCTGGCTGTTGCGCTGGCCGTAAGAGTCGTACGACAGGTCGGCCTGAACCTTCAGACTGTGTCCGATGATGTAGCGCGTAAGGCCCACGGTCGTCTGGTTATAGGTGTTGTATCCGGCTTTGGGGCGGATCTTGTCCGACGGGAAGAGAGTCGAGTTGCGCAGGGCGATCTCCCACTTGCGCTTTATAAGCCAGCTTGTCTGGATGTTGAGACCGCTGCCCGTGTAGACATAGGCTGCGGGATCCTCGTCGAAGAGCGGTTTGTCGCACGTACGGCCCATGAAGTCGGTATAGAAGGCCCATCCGCGATATTTGAGTATGAAGTCCACGAAGTAAGAGCCCAGATTGCGTGTGGCGCCGTCGGGCATCAACGCCCCGCGCTGACCCTCCAGACGCGACGTGCGGTCATTATATGAGTAGGCTCCTGCCACCAGCATTCTCAGCCGTTCATCATATTCATAGCTGCCCTCGATGACCTCACCCTTTGCCTTGAAGCGTCCGAGAGGATAAAGTTCGAGGCGTCCCGTATATGCGAGTCCTCCGTTTTTCGAGGTGCCCCAGTTGCGCCCCTCGCCCGAGGTGACCGAGGCTTTGACCGATATGTTTGCGCCATCGCCGCGCAGGGGATTGAGCTCCCCGAACAGACCGAAGTCACGGTCGATGTTGAACTCGCTGTTGACGATGCTGCGGTCGACGAACTGCAAGGCACTCGACGAGTTGATGCGCGCGCGGTTGGCCTTGATCTTCGTCTGTCCGAAGCCGATGTTCCATACGGCATTGGGTATGTAGTAGACGATAGCGTCGCGGATGATGTTCTTGTTGCCGTTTGGCAGGTCCTCCGAATCGTAATGCGTGAATCCGAGCTGTATCGAATATACGAGCTTGGGTGAATAGATGTATCCGTCGAAGCGCAGGCGCAGACGCTTGACTCGGGCGTCGGTCTGCGTGAGGGTGAAGTCATCGTCGAAGTTCATCGCCAGAAGGTTCTGCATGCGGAACCGCATCGTCACCTCGAAGAGATTGTTGCGCGGGCGGAAGGTTATTCCGTTGCCGACTTCGATGTTTGGCATGTGGCGGAGTTGTTCAAGCAGCAGCCGTGAAGAGTCCGACAGGATGACGTTCTCACGTGAGATTGAGTAATCGGGGTCGTTCTGTTGCGCGCTGGCGGCGGCAAGTCCGGATACGATGCAGAAAATACCGGAAAGTAAAATAGATCTCATTATATTTTGCTGTAAGTAAATCCTGTATGGCCGAAACATATATCCATATTGTATTTTACAGTCCCATGTCGTGCAGGAATTTTCCCGTAGCGCTCGCCTCGCACTGCGCTATGTCGTGCGGCGTGCCTTGGGCGACGATGCGCCCGCCTGCCGCCCCACCCTCGGGCCCGATGTCGATGACGTGGTCGGCAACCTTTATCACATCCAGATTGTGTTCGATGACGATGGCCGTGTTGCCGCGGTCGACAAGTTTGTTTATCACGTCGAGCAGCTGGCGTATGTCCTCGAAATGGAGTCCCGTCGTGGGCTCGTCCAGAATATAGAGCGTGTGTCCCGTATCCTGCTTCGAAAGCTCGGCGGCGAGTTTTATGCGCTGGCTTTCTCCGCCGGAAAGGGTCGTGCAGGGCTGTCCGAGCGTCAGATATCCCAATCCGACATCCTGTATGGCTTTGAGCTTGTTATATATGGACGGTATGCTGGCGAAGAAGTCAACGGCGATATTAACAGTCATGTTCAGCACTTCGTCGATATTGCGGCCCTTGTATTTTACTTCGAGAGTCTCGCGGTTGTAACGGTGGCCGCCGCAAGCCTTGCATGTGACGTAGACGTCGGGCAGGAAGTTCATCTCGATGGTCTGCACGCCGGCGCCGCGGCACTCCTCGCAGCGGCCGCCGCGTACGTTGAACGAGAAGCGTCCCGCCTTGAAACCACGGATTTGGGCATCGGGCGTGGCCTCGAATAACTTGCGTATGTCGGAGAATACGCCTGAATATGTTGCGGGGTTGCTGCGCGGGGAACGCCCTATGGGCGACTGGTCCACCACGACCAGCTTGTCGACATACTCCGTACCCTCGATCGAGTCGTACGGCAGCGGCTGGTCGAGCGAACGGTACAGCTGACGGCTCAGTATCGGCCGCAGGGTCTCGTTTATGAGGGTCGATTTGCCCGATCCGCTTACACCCGATACGCAGATAAATTTGCCGAGCGGGAACTCCACGTCGATCCCCTTGAGGTTATTGCCGCGGGCGCCGCGTATGATGATGCTGTGGCCCGACCCCGGGCGCAGGTGCTCCGGAATTTCTATCTTGCGGCGGCCGCACAGATAGTCGGCCGTGATGGTGTTCGAACGCATGATGTCGTCTATGGTGCCTGCGGCGACGATGTGGCCTCCGCGCCGTCCGGCCTTGGGCCCCACGTCGACGATATAGTCGGCCGAGCGCATCATCTCCTCGTCATGTTCGACGACGATGACCGAGTTGCCGGCGTCGCGCAGCTCCTGAAGCGTGTGTATGAGACGTCGATTGTCGCGCTGGTGCAGTCCGATGCTCGGCTCGTCGAGGATATAGAGCACGTTGACGAGTTTCGAACCGATCTGCGTGGTGAGGCGTATGCGCTGGCTCTCGCCGCCCGAGAGCGACCGCGACGAGCGGCTCAGCGACAGGTAGCCAAGCCCCACGTCAAGCAGGAATCCGAGTCGTTCGCGGATCTCCTTGACGATCTCCTGCGCGATCTTCTTCTCCTTCTCCGAGAAATATTGTTCTATACCGTCCATCCACACAGCAAGGTCGGAGATCGACATGGCCGACACCTCGGCGATGTTCAGCCCGCCGATACGGAACTGCAGACTCTCCTTCTTCAGACGCGTGCCTCCGCAGACGCTGCACGGACGGCTCATGAGGAACTGCTCGCGCCACTTCTGGCCGCGTTTCGACTCCTCGTCCTCACTGCTGTGGATGACGTACTCGGCAATACCCTCCCACGGGATCATACGCCGCCCCGATACCGAGGCGAACTCCGAAAGATCTACCGTAAGGGGTTTGGGGTCGCCGTAGAGTATGGCGTTCATGCCCTCCTCGGAGATCGTATCCACGGGATCGTCTATCGTAAAGTCGTACCGTCGGCCGAGAACCGTGAGCAGCGTGAATATCTTGTTGTTCTTGTATTTGCCCAATGGCTCGATAGCGCCCTCGCGAAGCGACAACTTACGGTCTGGTATGATCTTGTCGATATCGAATACGGCCTCCACGCCCAGACCGCTGCATCGCGGGCAGGCGCCCTGCGGCGAGTTGAACGAGAAGGTGTACGGGGCAGGGTCGTCGAAGGCGATGCCTGTCGACGGGCACATCAGATGGCGCGAGTAGTATCGCATGCCGTCGGCATCATAGTCGTAGAGAGCCATCGTGCCCTTGCCTTGACGCATCGCCTCCTTGAGCGAGGCCATGATACGCTCTTCAGACGCGGCGTTGACCACCATGCGGTCGACCACAAGCTCTATGTTGTGTACCTTGTAACGGTCGAGTTTCATGCCGGCGGTGATCTCCGTGATGACGCCGTCGATACGGGCATATATGTACCCGCGTTTGGCCAGCGACTCGAATAGTTCGCGATAATGGCCCTTGCGGCCCTTGACTATGGGCGCCATGAAGGCTACGCGGCGGCCGTCGAAGCCCTCGATGATGAGCTGGCAGATGCGGTCGTCGCTGTAATGCACCATCTCCTCGCCCGTGACGGGAGAGAAGGCATGCGAGACGCGCGCATAGAGCAGTCGCAGAAAGTCGTTTATCTCGGTGACGGTGCCGACCGTCGAACGGGGGTTCTTGTTGGTGGTCTTCTGCTCTATCGCCACAACGGGGCTCAGGCCCGAGATCTTGTCCACGTCGGGGCGCTCCATCGTCCCCACAAACTGCCGTGCATAGGTCGACAGGGTCTCCATATATCGGCGCTGTCCCTCGGCATAGATCGTATCGAAGGCCAGCGACGACTTGCCCGACCCCGAGAGGCCGGTTATGACCACGAGCGCATGGCGCGGAATCTCCAGATCGATGTTTTTCAGGTTGTGGACCCTCGCGCCGGTTATTACTATTTTATCGTTATCGTTGATAGCCATACGGGTTTTGTTTCATTCGGCGGAGGTGTGTCCGTGGGTGTGTCAGAACATCTCGAGCAGCGAATACAAAATATCATGCAAAGATAACAAACCTACAAGATCGGCGAAACAAACAGCCAAAATAATAAGTGTGAAATATCGCACGAACTTGACGCCCCACGCCAGAGCTATGTGCGAGGCGATGACGGCGCCGATTATGTTGCCAAGCCCGTGCCAAAGTCCGTAGACATAGTCGACCTGTCCGTTAAGGATGAATATAAGCAGCGAGAATGGCGTGGCGATGAATATGATGAAGCCCTTGACGACGTTTGCCGTGATGATGTCGAGTTTCATCGACCAGATGGTGACGGCCAGAATCGCATATCCCAGACCTATATAGATATATCCGCCGTAGAATCCGAGCAGCAGGAACCACACATAGTGCAGCGGGCGCAATTGCAGCGGATGGCCGCCGTGTATGCGGGGATGTTTGTGGCTCTGGTCGAAGATCATGTACAGAAGCACAACCGTAAGCACCACGGCCATGCATATCTTGAATATCGTATCGCTGATGTGCGTGGCCACGAGCGAGCCGGCGATGTTGCCGATAACGGCCGGAATCGAAAGTTTTATTCCGCTCTTGACGTCGAGCAGGCGTTTGCGCAGGAAGGCGAGTGTGGCCGTGAGGTTCTGTAATACCACCGCTATGCGGTTGGTGCCGTTGGCAACGTTTATGGGGAGTCCGAGTACCATGAACAGTGTCATGGTTATGATGGCTCCGCCGCCGGCGAGGGTGTTGATGACGCCGACAACGATACCCGACAGCACAAGCATCAATATGATCGTCGTTTCGTTCATAAGCGTCATGTTTTGTCGGCCGTGTGATTGCGGATCACAGGCGGGAAGTACCCGATTTGATAAAGATACAAAAAAACGGGCAAACGGAAAAATTTTCAGCCCAAAATCATTCCTGAGTAACGGAATGTAACATCGACGGGGCTATTTGCGCGCTATGCAGAACAGATCGAAGCACCCTTCGTCGTATGGGGCCACGCGATAGTCCGCCATCGATATGGACGATGTGAGCGAACGGTTGTCGGCGAGCAGTCGGCGACGGTTCACACGGTTCAGGATGTCGTACGGCAGGCGCAGCATCCATGCCGGCAGACGGTGCTGCAGGTCGAGCGGGTCGAATCGCGTGATGCGCTCGACGCCGGCCTTGTTGGCGGCATAATACTCCATGACGCGGTCATTGCCGAAGACGCCGCGGCACTCCACCTCGGAGAAACTTCCACGCAGCAGCCGTGTGAGCTGTGTGGCGGTATATTCACGTACATGCCACGGATTGCGTGTGAGTGACATAGGCGCGTTCGGTGTCGAGACTACGAACACACCCCCCTTGCGCAGTACGCGGCTCACCTCACGCACGAACTCCTCGTCGCGACGTATGTGTTCGATGACCTGAAACGATATTACGCAGTCGAACGATCCGTCGGGGAAGTCGATCGGCGGCACGCTCATGCGGCGGAACTCGGCATTGTCGGGCAGCGGTGTCGGCAATACGGGTACGCTCTTGTCGACGGTGATGAACCGCGCGGCGGCCGGAGCCACCACCTCGATGCCGTAACCCATGCCCGTGCCGATCTCGAGGACATTGCCCGAGACTATCGAGGCGGCCTCGTGATAGGCCAGAATCGAACGTTGGAAGACATAGTTGTCCGAGGCGTCGCGGGCGGATACTCTTTCGGCTGTGTGCATGGGTGATGGTGTTATTTGGTCTCTTTGAGTCGGATGCTTGTGCCGTCCGTCGTGACGGCGCCGCGTTTGAGCAGCATGCCCAGCGCGCGTTTGAATACCTTCTTGCTCATGCGCGTGCAGGCGTGGATTGCGTCGGGGGTTGAGTCATCCCCTACCTCCAGATGACCTCCGGCCTCGCGCACCTGACGCAGCAGATCCTCTGCCGAAGAGCTTACGCCCTCGTATCCCTCCTGTTGGAGCGACAGGTCGATACGGTTGTCCTCGGTGATGCGCGTGACGTATGCCTCGGTCTGCTCTCCGACAGCGACCGGACGGAATATCTGGTTGCGGTAGATCATGCCCCAGTGCCGCGAGACGACTATGACACGATAGCCGAGCGGACTTTGCGAGGCTACGAGAATATCTACCTTCTGGTGCGGTGCGACGGTTATGACCTCATTGCCGATGTAGGGTTTGAGTTTCATGGTCGCCACGCAGCGACCCGTTATATTGTCCACGTACAGATATACGATATAGCTGCGGCCCGGAACCACTCCGCCCTGCTGGTTGCGGTTGGGCAGGAAGAGATCCTTGCCGTAGAGCCCCCAGTCGAGGAACGCCCCGTGTGCATTCTTGTCCACGACCTTCAAGCAGGCGACATGGCCTTCGGTTATGAGCGGCCGCTCGGTTGTGGCCACAAGGCGGTTCTCGGAGTCGTGATATACGAATACGCTCTTTTCGTCGCCCACCTTGTCCGTGAGCGAGACGTAACGGTTGGGAAGCAGCACCTCGGCCCCCTCCTCGTCGGCAAGGTAGAGTCCGTAATCGGATATGCGGGCCACTTTCAGCGTCTGGATGCGTCCTACTTTCATTGCAAATATTAATTTGGGCGAAGGTACGAAAAAAATATCAAATAGCACACCGCTATCTGCTTTCGTCTGCTGCGTCTGATGTCGGCGGCAGATATGCGGAAACGAAAAATCCTCACCGTACAATCCCGCTTGTGCTGCGGAGCGTAAATAGGCCGCAAATAAATTTGGTGGGCTGAACGGCTTGTATTATCTTTGCGTCCGAATCAAGTTCATTTGACATGATAAGCAGAAGATTGCTCAGGATAAAGGTCATCAAAGCCCTCTACGCCCATCTTAAATCGGAGTCGGATTCATTGGCGGCATCGGAAAAGAATCTCGTTGCGTCGATCGACAAGACATACGATCTCTATTTTCATTTGTTGTCGCTCATAACCGAAGTTGCCCGCTATGCCGAGGAGCGGCAGGAGACGGCCAAACGCAAGAAGCTTCCCACGTTCGAGGATCTGAACCCGAATCGCAAGTTCGTTGACAATGCCGTCGTGGCGCTGCTCTCGCACAGCGATACGGTCAATGACTACAACGCCTCGCACAAGTTGTCGTGGGCACGCTTCCCTGAGTTGATCAAGACGCTCTTCGAACAGCTCGAGCGCAGCGATTATTACAAGAAATACATGGCCTCGTCGGAGCATTCGTTCCGTGAGGATCTGTCGCTCGTGGTGGATTTCTACTCGAACGAACTCGAGGAGTCGGAGATGTTGGAGGATGTGCTCGACGAGGAGTCAATATTGTGGAACGACGATCTGGGATTCGTTCTGGCGATGGTTATCCGCACCCTGTCGGGAATACGTCAGTCGCACCGCGACGTGAAGGTTATGCCCGAGTTCAAGAATCCCGACGACCTGCTCTTTGCCAAGGAGCTCTTCGCCAAGGCGGCGCTCAATTTCGATGACCACCTGCAATATGTCGAGAAGTTCACCCGCAACTGGGATGTCGAACGCATAGCCTTCATGGATAACATCATAATGGTAACGGCTATGACGGAGTTGATCTCGTTCCCGTCGATACCGGTCAAGGTGACGCTCGACGAGTATATCGAGATTGCGAAATATTATTCGACCCCTGCCAGCAGCACATTCATAAACGGTGTGCTGGACAAGATCGTCAGCTCGCTTACCGAGGAGGGACGCATAAACAAGAGCGGCCGCGGCCTGATCTGAAAGGCCGTTTCTGAATGCAAAATCAAGCGATCATCACATTAGGATAGCATGCGAATGAAACTCTCGGCATTCATATTAATATCTGTCGGCATAATGGCTTTCGCCGTGTCGTGCGGGTCGCGCCGCAGCGAGGTGGTGCATGTGACTGACGTGCTGAGGGTCGACACGACGGTTCTGAACGAGGGGGCATCCGATACGCTCCGTCTGGGCCGCATGCGTCAGGGCGAAAAGGTGGTCAAGCGTCTGCGCATTGAGAACGGATGCGGGAAACCCGTAGTGATCGTACGGCACTCAACAACGTGCGGATGTGTCGTGCCGGAATATGAACGTCGTCCGATTCCCGCAGACGGCAGTACGGACATAGTCTTCACGTTCGATTCGCAGGGCGAGTATGGCTGGCAGATGAAACTATTGGATTTTTATCTCTCCTCATCGGCCCGCCCGCTCAAGATATACGTCGAAGCCGAGGTGGAATAGTATTGCGTATTTGGGAATAATCGTTATCTTTGTGCTGCAGATAGAATAAGCACAAACATTTAAAACCAATACAGACTATGATTGAATTGCTTCAGGCCACGGGCGCCGCAGGTGCCGCTGCCGGCCAACAGCCCGGAATGGGCGGTTTCTGGATCATGATTGTCCTCATGATCGTGGTGCTATACTTCTTCATGTGGCGTCCCGAATCAAAGCGCCGCAAGGAGATGGCCAGGTTCCGCGAGGGACTCAAGAAGGGCGACAAGATAATCACCGCAGGCGGTATATACGGTACCGTCAAGGAGGTTAAGGATACGACGCTTCTGATCGAGGTGGACAGCAACGTGACGCTGCGCATCGACAAGAATATGGTCGTTGCCGACAACTCGCAGTTGCAGAAGTAGAGATCGGACGACAACCCGATACTGAAATGAAAAGAGGTCACATTGGAAAGTGTGACCTCTTTTTTGTCGTAATGTATGCTACCCCGCTATCTATCGTTTCTGTAAGGAATATTCTCTACGGGGTTACTCTTCCTCCTCGACACCGCAGTCGCAGAAGTGGAACTCCTCGTGCGCCTTCTCCTTCGGGAAGAGAAAATAGATACAGAGGGTCTCGGTACAGAGTTGGTCCTGCGAGTTGAAGATCTTCACTTCGATGTCAACGATGTTGCGCCGCTGGCGCACGACCGTGGCTTGAAGCGTGATGTGATCCTCGGAGGTGTGTATGGGCTTGAGATACCGTACCTCCATGCGTGAGGTGACACCGCTGGTCTGGAACTTGCGGAAGACAACCCAGCTGCTTATCTCGTCGGCAAGTGTGGCCTGAATGCCGCCATGCAGGGTGTCGACCCAGCCTTGGAACTCGGGCCTCGGCTTCCAGCGGCTGACTATACGGTCGCCATCCTCGTAAAACTCCATTCGCAGACCCTGCTCGCTGCGTGGGTCGCAGCCGAAACAACGGTACCCGTCCATACCACGCCACGGGTTGATTATTCTCTTCATGTCGATAAGGTTTTGCGTCGCCGGCCGTAGATTCTCTCCGTCGCGGCCGACGGCTTTGTGAGTCGCAGGCAAAGATAACCATTTGTACGGAATAGTGCGCACGACGGAGAATATATTTCTCGGTATACACGTCGTGGCGAAAATAAATATGCACGGGATTGAAGCCATGGGAAAATATTCCGACAAACTTTGTAAATTTGCAGAAATTTGAACGCGCAACAAATATGTACGATGTCATAGTGGTAGGAGCCGGTGCGGCCGGCATGATGGCTGCGGCAACAGCAGCGAAGAACGGCCGTCGGGTGCTCCTGATGGAGAAGATGGAGAAGGCGGGACGCAAGATCCGCATCTCTGGGAAGGGACGCTGCAATCTGACCAACGCCCGCCCGCCCGAGGAGTTCCGCGAGGCGATACGCACCAATGCCGACTTCTTCGATGTGGCCTTCGCCGAATTCAACAACAAAGCCACCATACGTCTCTTCGAACGTCTTGGCGTGAAGCTTGACATCGAACGCGGGCAACGCGTATTCCCCCACAGCGGCAAGGCTTGGGATATAGCCAACGCGCTGATGGATTATTGTGTGGAGAGCGGCGTGGAGGTGATGTACGATACGCGTGTGAGTGACGTGCTGGCTATCGACGGCAAGGTCTACGGGGTGCGATACTTCAATAAACGGGGCTTTGAACGCAAGGAGGAGGCTCCGAATGTCATTATCGCTACGGGCGGCGTCAGCTACCCCGCTACCGGTTCGACGGGTGACGGATATATCTTTGCCGACAGGCTGGGCCATACGATCGAGGCCGTGCGGCCGTCACTTACGCCGCTGCGCACGTCGCATCCGCAGCGCAAATATCTCGACGGCCTGCTGCTGAAGAACGTTGCGGCGCGGCTGTATGTGGACAACGAACTTGTGCGTGAGGAGTTCGGTGAGATCGGTTTCTCGGAGCGCGGCATTGAGGGGGCCATAGCCCTGCGTATGAGCCGCGATGCCGTCGATGCACTGATCGACGAGCGGAAGGTGAAGATCGTACTCGACATGAAACCCGCCCTAACGGAGGAGATGCTCACCGAGCGCATACGGCGCGAGATAGCCGACATGCAGCCCGAGGAGTTCTTTGCCGAGCTGCTGCGGCGTCTTGTGCCGAAGCCGATGGTAATACCTTTGGCGCACGAATTGGATGTACATTCGAAAAACTACATACGCAAGGTGACCGATGCCGAGATAGCGCGTCTGGTCAAGGTGCTTAAGGGCATGACATTCCCCATAGTCGATTATGCGCCCTTCGAATATGCCGTCGTTACGGCCGGAGGCGTGCGGTGCGACGAGGTGAACCGTTATACGATGCAGTCGAACAAGGTGTCGGGACTCTATTTTGCAGGCGAGGTTCTGGATATAGATGCCAACACGGGCGGTTACAACATGCAGATAGCCTTCTCGACGGGACGTCTTGCCGGCCAGCTGCGTAAATAGTATGTATATCGCGCAGGAAGGAGCGTAACGATGAAAATCTCGGGTAGAAACATAAAACGCCGTCTGTACGGGTTGCGGAAATTGCCTTCGAACTTGAAACGGGCACGGTATTTTCGTGGCCACGGGGTGCATTCGCCATTCGTATATGCCATTGTGCGGCAGGTGTTCATGCGCTCGAGGCTCTTTCCGGAGGGGGCGACAGACCTATATTACGAACTCCTTGCACGCGGCATATCGCAGCGCCGTGCCGTGCAGCTGCAGAACCTTATGACCCATTGCGGATATGAGAGTTTCGATATCGACAACAGTGACATGTCGGCCCCGCGGTGCGATATGATGATAGCGACGGCGGCCGTTGCGCCGGAGAGACTCAAAGATATGGCGGCACGTGCCGCGGAGTATGGCTCTACGCTCTGCATAATGTCACCGGCGGCGGACCGCAGCCGCGACGAAGCGTGTCGCGCAATTGTAGAGGCACACAGGTGCACAAGTATAGATAACCGCGGGTATCTGTTGATATTCAACAACTACCTGCCAAAACAACGATTCAGATTATGAAAGTTTACACCAAGGGCGGCGATAAGGGATCGACGTCGCTCATAGGCGGCGAGCGTGTGTCGAAGTGCGACGTTCGCGTCGAGGCATACGGTACGGTCGATGAACTGACGGCGTTTACTGCCTTGCTGGCCGACAAGCTTGCGGGATGTGATGCTCTTGCGGGGAGTGTCGCCGAGTTGCGCCGCATCGAATCGCAACTGATGACCGTGCAGGCGCTGTTGGCTGTAGGCGACGGCGGCGAAGGTAAGGTTGCCCCACTGCCGGCTGAGGCCGCACAATATCTCGAGCATGCGATAGATGCCATGCAGGAGCATCTGCCCGCAATAACCAAATTTACAATTCCGGGCGGAGACGAACGTATCTCGATGTGCCACGTCTGCCGCACTGTGTGCCGCCGCGCCGAACGTGCCGCGCTGCGTGCCGCCGCCGAACATAAGGTCGATGCCGATGTGCTGATATATATGAACCGACTGTCGGATTATTTCTATGTTCTGGGCCGCACGGTGACAGCTGCGGTCGGTGCCGAGGAGATTCTCTGGATACCCTGATCTATTTATAAGGCAAATAGTCGCACGATTGTTAACATTGTATGACAAAGTGCTTGCTTTTAATGATTTTTTTTTATATTTGCGGCCGATATAATTTGCGACAACCATATTTGCATAAAACTACGAGATATGTACTGGACTTTAGAGTTAGCATCGAAGTTGGAGGATGCACCATGGCCTGCCACGAAGGATGAATTGATCGATTATGCGATCCGTTCGGGTGCACCGCTGGAGGTTCTGGAGAATTTGCAGGAGATCGAAGACGAAGGCGACATCTACGAGTCGATCGAAGATATCTGGCCCGATTACCCCTCAAAGGATGATTTCTTCTTCAACGAGGAAGAATATTAGTGCGATTTTAAGCACAGAAACAACTATTAAATCCCTGTCAATCAATAAGATTGGCGGGGATTTAATTTGTTTGGACAACAGCGTTTGACCGCCTCAAATGGCGCGGTTTGTTTGGACAAAATACGTTTTTCGGAGGAAAAATCGGGATTTGTTTGTCTGAAATATATCAGTTTTAGTTTCCCTCGGGAATATTCTTGACAGGCTCGCAGAGCTGGGTCGGTGCCCGCTCAAAGCCGGGAGCAGGAACTGGACGAATGACACGGGACATGGAGCGTGTTGGACGGATTGCACAACCGTTCCGCAACTATCAGATAGACTTCGAACCGCCGAGAATTACTGCCAAGCCTCTGATGTTCGGGGTGGATAAATGGCTCGACGAGCAGAACCGGTCTATCGCCAGCCGATTCGTGAAGATTGTCTGCCAGATTGAAGCGTTGTATCGGAAGGACGCCAAGCAGCAGGTGCAGGCTGTGCAGCGAAATGCACTGGTGGATTATCAGGAGCTTAAACGACTGCAGCTGGAGAATGTGCGGCTTACGGATCTCAACGGGTGCCAGGCTGCACTGATGCAGGAGTTTATCGACCAGCTGGCGGAGCTGTCTGTACGGGAACGAATCTTCTCTATCGCCGATGCTTTGATTGGCGGACAACCTGTCGCTGTTTCATCCGGAGGCGGAGGCGGAGGTAACTCCGACTCAGACCTTCGCTGGGACGGCCGCAGACCGGATGAGGAGGAAGAAGCGTATCGAAGAAGGTGTCTGCTACATGCCGCACAGGTTGTCCGTAATTCTCACAAAAGCACCATCCACAGATAAACTCCAGTTTTATATTAACTTCAGTGATACTGTATGGATAGCAGCGGCAAGCGTGGGCTCGGCCGGGGCACCGGAAGGGGGCGGAAGAAATGGCGGTTGGTCGGGGCGCTGTGAAGGGGGCGGCGCGGTGGTTGTGGGCCGAGAAGCTGACGAGGGGCCAAAAGAAAACGGCGGCAGAGCGTATGCTCTGCCACCGTTCGTTATGCGGGGATGTGCCCTGCTGCGGCTGCCGGATCAGAATACGATGACAGGCCTGAGGAAGCAGCTGCTTCTATGCGAATACAGATCCCGTAAACTTCGGCCGAATGACACGGTCCACGTTTCCTTCGAGTCTGCGGTCGACGACCAAGTGCCATAACTGCGGTTAAATCCTCCGATGTAGCTCTGATACGTCGTTCCTGTAGCTGTGTAGGTCTTGACTGCATTTACGCGCTCCTCCATAAAAGTCACGTACTGTGCAATGTACCAAAGCTGGCCGCACGAGGGCAGGAACCAGCCGCTGGTACCGGCCGGGGCCTTCAGCGGCGCCTGCCATTCGTAGGCGGAGGTCGGGGTGCCGTCGTAGTCCAGGGAGCGGTTGCCGTAGGTCTCGCATGCCCAGGCTGCCTGGAAATGGCGCATCTCCCACCCCTCGCCGGCATGGGCCGTCACATAGTCGTGTATCGCCCGGCAGTTGGCATAGCCGTTCCAGTCATCCTCATCGGTAGAGGTACCCACAGAGAAGCCAGATTCATCATTCAGACCCTTTACCCAATTCGCAAGATCGGAATAACCGTTATTCGCATGGGTGAGGGCCACGGCATAGCCGCGCACCTCGCCCGTGAGGGTGGGGCCACCGGCGGTGAGGGGACTGGTGTAGTCCGAGGCATCGGTGGCGTGCCGCCCGGCATGGAACACGATGCCGATAACCGTCTTGCCCGCCTCGGGAGCTACCGCCTCAGTTGCAGTCTCGACCGTGCCGTCGGGATAGAGCTTGCGCAGGCCGCCGTCGCTCGTCGTGCCGTCGCTGTAGAGGTAGTCGCCCATCTTCAGGTCTGCAGCAGCGTACTCGGTTACAGCCTCTGCCCAGCCGCCCTCCAGGCTCGGGGCTGCGAGGGTGATGTTGCTGTTCTCCTTGAACTCCTTGCCCGCGAATGTCTTGGTGTAGTGTTTGCCTTCATACTCTACCGTCAGGGTGATGCCGGCCTCTGTGACGATGAACGGGGTTGGCAGGGCGTAGAGGGTGGCGGTGCCGTCGTCGTCGCCGGTAAGGGTGATGGGGGCTGCTTTATACTGAATCGCATCGTTATGCCAAAATAAGTCGACATATTTCATCCCCTGTACGGTAAGTTCCTTTCCCGGTTCCACCCCGGTAAAGGTCATGCGCCCCTGCGGGTGCCGGTCGAGGCGGAGCGTGATGGTGGCCACGCCGCCTTCGTCCACCTTGTAGCTGCCCGAAGTGGTGTAGGCGACATCGCCGTGCTCGATACTTAAGTAGTGGCGATATGTATCATCCGTTACTTTTTCTGCATAGCGGGCTTTAACATTGGTGGCACCATTAGCAATGGTGTTGGTCATGGTCACAACCCACTCCCCGTCGGTGTAGGTGGCTAAATTGTATAAATAAGTACCCGTACCGAAATAGACCACGTCGCCCTCGGCCCATTCGCTTTTTGGGGCGCGGGTCTCTGCGTCGCCATCGTAGCCGCCGCGGGTGACGTTGAAGATAATCTTGGTCGGGGTGATGCCCTGCTGCGGAGCAGGCTCGGGCGTGATGTCGTCCTTGCTGCACGCTGCGGCGGCAAGGCACAGGCCTGCGGCGGCAAGGCACCGCAAGGCTTTAGGTATGATATTGTGTTTCATATTACAGTCTTTTTGGGAATTGAACAAGTTTCATTTACCACTCTTCTCCCGGGCCGTAGTCGCCGAAATCGATGTCGGTCTGGTCGCCTGATACCTTGACGGTGCAGGTGCCTTTCTTGGCGGGGTCGGCCTTTGAGGTGGCGGTGATGGTCACCGTGCCCACTTTATCCGTGGCGGTCACCTTGCCCGTGGCATCCACCGTGGCGATGGTCGTGTCGCTGCTCGTCCACGTCACGCCCGTGTCAATACCAGAACCGAAGACCTCTACCGTAGCCTTGAGGGTATAGCTCTTGTTCTGGCCGAGGGTCATGGTGGCCGGGGTGACGGTCACCTTCTTCACAAGAGAGAGAACGGTCACGGTGCAGCTGCCGCTCACGCCGCTGCCGTCCCGGGCCGTGGCGGTAATGGTGGCCGTGCCGATCTTCTTGCCCGTCACCTTGCCGGTGTTGTCCACTGTGGCGATGCTCTCGTCGCTGCTCTTCCATGTCAGCGCCTTGTTGGTGGCGTCATCGGGCTTGACGGTGGCCGTGACGGCCTTGCTCTCGCCCACATAGATGGCCAAAGCCGCCAGCGTGATCTCCGAAACCAGATTGGGCTTGACGGTAACCTTGCAGGTGGCGGTCTTGCCGCCGTCCTCGGTGGTGACCGTAATGGTGGCCTCGCCCGCCTTTACAGCCGTGACCTTACCATTGGCATCAACCGTGGCGACAGCCGCGTCACTCGACTTCCACGTCACCTTCTTATTGGTGGCATCGGCGGGGGCAACGGTGGCCGTCAGGGTCTCGTTCGCACCTATATTGAGTGTGAGAGCGGTCTTGTTGAGCGTCACGCCCGAGACAGGCATGGTGACCGTAACCTTGCAGGCGGCGGTCTTGCCGCCGTCCTCGGTGGTGACGGTGATGGTGGCCTCACCCGCCTTTACGGCAGTAACCTTACCGGCTG